>Ga0326727_10000351_pt1 | contig 192269 bp, 189 predicted proteins | sample MB2enrmetagenome_FD_207643 | JGI IMG/M metagenome (GOLD analysis project Ga0326727, IMG submission 207643) | Lab enriched peat soil microbial communities from McLean, Ithaca, NY, United States - MB29MY | ecosystem: Environmental > Terrestrial > Soil > Wetlands > Peat | place: USA: New York... | reverse complement strand
GCTCCTACTCTCAAGTCATCTCAGGATTTTTCAACATCCACGAGTTCGGTCCTTCACTGAGTGTTACCTCAGCTTCAACCTGCTCAAGAGTAGATCACCTCCGCTTCGGGTCTATTACCAGCGACTGATCGCGCTGTTGGCACTCGGTTTCCCTTCGCCTCCATTGCAGAGCAATTTAGGCTGGCCACTGATAATAACTCGCAGACTCATTATGCAAAAGGCAAGCAGTCACCACACCTTGCGGTATGGCTCCTACACATTGTAGGCATATGGTTTCAGGTTCTATTTCACTCCGCTAGCAGCGGTTCTTTTCGCCTTTCCCTCGCGGTACTAGTTCACTATCGGTTGCCAAGGAGTATTTAGTCTTATCCGGTGGTCCGGACGGATTCACACAGAGTTTCACGTGCACCGTGTTACTTGGGATACCTCTAGACGGCTTTGAGTTTTTACCTACCCGGCTGTCACGGTCTATGGCCCAACTTTCCAGAAGGTTTGGCTAACTCTCGGCCTGTCACATTAAGGTCCCTCAACCCCGGGAAGACAAGTCCTCCCGGTTTAGACTGTTCCGCTTTCGCTCGCCACTACTGACGGAATCGCTTCGTTTTCTTTTCCTGGGGTTACTGAGATGTTTCACTTCACCCCGTTTCGCCTCGCCGGACTATGAATTCATCCGGACGATAACTGGATTTGAATCCAGCTGGGTTGTCCCATTCGGAAATCCACGGATTAACGCCTGCTTGCGGCTCCCCGTGGCTTATCGCAACTTGCTACGTCCTTCATCGCCTCTTGGCACCAAGGCATTCACCATAAGCCCTTAGTAGCTTGATCACAAAAGTTTACCTACCAGCCCCTTGCGGGACTGACAGGAACTCAACGAACTGTATTTGCCCTAGTAATTTACCTATGTGCAGTTGTCAAAGAACGTTCCGAATCTTTCCCGCCCGAGGCCTTTACGCCCCGGACGCTTCCGTTTCGGTAAATTTCGTTATGCAAGTGGCTTGCCGAGCCGAAGCTCGATCCAATATTCTCACCCGCCCGCCTTCACTTCGTTCCGGCGCGGCAGCCTCGCTCTCGCTTCGCCGCGAGCTTAGGCTGGTGGGCGTGACTGGACTCGAACCAGTGACCCTGCGCTTATCAAGCGCATGCTCTAACCAACTGAGCTACACGCCCAAAACTACTGGCTTGCCGAGCCGTAGCTCGCAGCATAGTTATCCGCGTGCGTGCTCAACCGCCCGCCTTCGCTTTGCTCCGGCGCGGCAGCCTCGCTCTCACTTCGCTGCGAGCGAAGGCTGGTGGAGCTGAGGAGACTCGAACTCCCGACCTATAGCTTGCAAAGCTACCGCTCTACCAACTGAGCTACAGCCCCACGTTGTATTGCCGATTAATGATTTCGGATTGCGGATTTTAATTCCGCAATCGCCAATCCGCAATCCGCAATAGGCGGCGTTCGATCTCTTCCACTTGCCAAAGAGCAGGATTGCTCATTGAAAAACTGAATTGTGCGATAAGGTATTGAACCTAGTCCCCCGGTTTGCACCGGGGTTCGACCTCGGAAGTCCGGTTTTTAACCCGGACCCGTGGTTTCTCCTTAGAAAGGAGGTGATCCAGCCGCAGGTTCCCCTACGGCTACCTTGTTACGACTTCATCCCAATCACCATCCATACCTTCGGCACCTTTTGAGGGGCGACTTCGGGTACAAACGGCTTTCATGATGTGACGGGCGGTGTGTACAAGGCCTGGGAACGTATTCACGGCGCCGTAGCTGATGCGCCATTACTAGCGATTCCAGCTTCATGCCGTCGAGTTGCAGACGACAATCTGAACTGGGCCCGGTTTTGGGGGATTTGCTCCACCTGACGGTCTTGCTTCCCTTTGTACCGGGCATTGTAGTACGTGTGCAGCCCTGGCCGTAAGGGCCATCCTGACTTGACGTCATCCCCACCTTCCTCCTCGTTAAAGCGAGGCAGTCTGTCCAGAGTGCTCACACCGAAGTGTGGTGGCAACAGGACACAGGGGTTGCGCTCGTTGCGGGACTTAACCCAACATCTCACGACACGAGCTGACGACAGCCATGCAGCACCTGTGCAAGCTCCCCTTGCGGGGTCGTCAGACTTTCATCCTTCTACCACTTGCATGTCAAGGCCAGGTAAGGTTCTTCGCGTTGCATCGAATTGAGCCACATACTCCACCGCTTGTGCAGGCCCCCGTCAATTTCTTTGAGTTTTAATCTTGCGACCGTACTTCCCAGGCGGCACGTTTAACGCGTTGGCTACGCCACAAAAGGGGTCGATTCCTTTTACAGCAAACGTGCACCGTTTAGGGCCAGGACTACCGGGGTATCTAATCCCGTTTGCTCCCCTGGCTTTCGTGCCTCAGTGTCAGAAGTTGTCCAGGGACTCGCCTTCGCCACTGGTGTTCCGCTCGATATCTACGCATTTCACTGCTACACCGAGCATTCCAGTCCCCCCTCCAACTCTCAAGCTGAATAGTATCCAATGCCGTTTCGGAGTTAAGCTCCGAGATTTCACATCAGACTTACCCAACCACCTACGCACCCTTTACGCCCAGTAAATCCGAACAACGCTTGGGACCTCTGTATTACCGCGGCTGCTGGCACAGAGTTAGCCGTCCCTTCCTCTTCCGGTACTATCAACGTCCGGGATGTTCACCCAGACGCATTGATCCCGAATGACAGGGGTTTACGGGCCGAAGCCATTCATCCCCCACGCGGCGTCGCTCCATCAGGCTTTCGCCCATTGTGAAAAATTCTCGACTGCTGCCACCCGTAGGTGTCTGGACCGTGTCTCAGTTCCAGTGTGGCTGGTCGTCCTCTCAGACCAGCTACCCGTCTTAGCCTTGGTGGGCCGTTACCTCACCAACTAGCTGATAGGCCGCGGGCTTATCATGAAGCGCCAGGCCTTACGGTCCCCAGCTTTGAAAACCAGAAGATGCCTCCCGATTTTCACATCCGGTATTAGCTCGCCTTTCAGCAAGTTATTCCAGACTTCATGGCAAATTACCCACGTGTTACGCACCCTTGCGCCGCTCCAATTCCAGAATATTGCTACCCTGAAATCAGCGCTCGACTTGCATGTCTTATCCACGCCGCCAGCGTTCGTTCTGAGCCAGAATCAAACTCTCCGTTAAAAACGTTAGTTTAATTCGTGTCCGATGATTAATTCGGACGAATTTACAATTTTAAAACTCTTCAAAAACAGCCACTAACTGGCCGTCAATGAAGGGGCTCTCACTTATCGCACAATTCAATTTTCAATGAGCAACAGGTGTTTCCACCCAAAAATCTTCCGAGCTATTTGCCCGTTTACGTCCCCATTTAGGGGACAAAAAACCCGAGTGCCGAATCATTGCTTTCAACTCGGCATCTCAGATTCGAGTTTTGAAGGCGCAAAAATTATCAGACTTGCGCCGGATGTCAACAGGCTTTTTCAGCCAGTCGTTGCTTCCGCCACGCGGAAGACTTCTTAAAATTTACCAGCCCGCGCCAAAGCCGCAAGAGAATTCTTTATTATTTTTTACCGCATAAATGCAGGTAATTTGAGCTATTCCAGCCCGCGTCCCGCTATTTCGTCTTCATTCAATCCCAAATAGTGCCCCAGTTCGTGCAAGAAAGTTGTCCGTACCTCCTCGCAAAAAATTTCCTCATTGCCCCCGGCAAAATCCCAGAGGTTTTCCAGAAACAAAATAATCTGCGACGGAAGCGGAACGTTGCCTTCATCGGCAAATTCCGGCCCGGTGAACAAACCCAGCGTGTCCGGCTCAATTCCATCAGTTTGCAAATCCGCATTCGGCCGGCGCTCAAACGTCACCGGCAATTTTTCCGCCCGCTCCCGCAACGGTTTCGGCAACGCCGCCAGCGTCGCTTCAACTTCCCTGGACGCCTTCACGCACAATTTTTTCCAGCTCAAATTCACCTTCTAACGTTGGCGGAAGCAAGGCCCGCTGGCAACTGTTGCGCCAACTTTTTTGCTCGCGCTTGAACGGTGCCGCTTTATGGTTGTCGTAATTTCAAATTTATGACGGCTCGATATACCAAGGTTTTGCCTTTTTTATTTTCCACCATTCTTTTGTTCGTACCGGTGCATTGCGTCGGCAGCCAGACGGCGACCAATGCAAGTCTTCCCGAAGCGGACGTCCTGCGCGTAAAGCTGACCAACGGCCTACAGGTCATCGTCGTCCGCAACACGCTCGCGCCTGTCGTCACCACCATGGTCAATTACCTCGTTGGTTCCGACGAGGCACCCGCCGGATTCCCCGGCACGGCGCACGCCACCGAGCACATGATGTTCCGCGGCAGCCCGGGTTTGTCCGCCGATCAGTTCGCAGCCATTTCCGCCGCGTTCGGCGGCGACGACAATGCGGACACGCAGCAGGCTGTCACCCAATACTTTTTCACCACGCCCGCGGAAAATCTGGAAGTTGCGTTGCGCGTTGAAGCCACGCGCATGCGCGATTTGCTGCCCGACGAATCGCTTTGGGAAAAGGAACGCGGCGCCATCGAGCAGGAGGTCGCGCAGGATTTGTCAAACCCCGAATATGTTTTTTACGAGCAACTGTTGGCCGCCGTTTTCAAAGGCACGCCTTATGAACACAGCCCGCTCGGCACGCGCCCGTCCTTCGACAAAACCACCAGCGCCGACCTGCGGAAATTTCACAACACCTGGTATGTGCCGAACAATGCCATTCTCGTCATCGTCGGCAACGTGGAACCGCAAGAGGTCCTGGAACAAGTAAAGAAGGTTTTCGGCAAAATTCCCGCCGCCCAACTTCCCGCGCGACCGGAATTTAATTTTGGAATCGTAAAGCCGGACACGCTGAAACTCGACACGGATTTGCCGTATGGCTTGATTGCGATCACGTTTCGCTTTCCCGGCGCGGACAGCCCTGATTTTGCCGCCGCGCAGATTCTGTCCGATGTGTTGAGCAGCCAGCGCGGAAAACTTTACGACCTCGTCCCGCAAGGCAAGGCGCTGTCCGCCGAATTTGATTACGAAACCTTGCAAAAATCCGGTTTGGGTTATGCTTTTGCCGGATTTCCAGCCGGCGGCGATTCGACCAACCTTTTGAACAACGTAAAGGAGATTCTGCTCGCTGAAATCACCAACGGCGTCAGCGCCGACCTTGTTGAAGCCGCCAAGCGCCGCGAAATTCTCAGCGCCGAATTGCAGAAAAATTCCGTTTCCGGTCTCGCCTCTGCCTGGTCCACCGCCGTGGCTATTGAAGGACGCCATTCGCCGGAAGACGACATTAATCTGTTTCGCGCCGTCACCGTTGACGACGTGAATCGCGTTGCCCGAAAATATCTGGATTTTGACCATGCGATTTCCGCAATCCTCACGCCGACGCCGTCGGGCAAGCCGATTTCGACGAAAAGTTTCGGCGGCGGCGAATCGCTGGTTTCAACCAAAAATGCGAACGTCAGCCTGCCTTCCTGGGCCAGGAAAATCACGGAGCAACTGCCTGTCCCGGCCACGACGTTGAATCCTTTCGTCACGAACCTCCCCAACGGCATCAAGCTCATCGTGCAACCGGAAACCATCAGCGAAACCGTCAGCGTTTTTGGTCGGGTCAAAAACAATTCGAAAGTCCAGACGCCCGCCGGCCAGGACGGTGTGGACCAGGCGTTGGACAAACTTTTCTCCTATGGCACCAAAACCCTCGACCGCCTCGCGTTCCAAAAGGCCTTGGATGACATCGGCGCGAACGAATCGGCAGGTGTGGATTTTTCCTTGCAGGTTTTGCCCGACCAGTTTGAACGCGGCGTGGAATTGCTCGCGGACAATGAACTGGCCCCGGCATTGCCCGAAACCGATTTCAAAATCATTCAAGAGCAGTTGACTGCGGCCGTTGCCGGTGAAATTAAGAGTCCCGGCCACATTGCCGGCCATTCACTGACCGTCGCGCTGTTTCCGAAGGGGGACCCGGCACGGCGCGAAACGACGCCCGACAGCGTCAAATCGCTCACGATCAAAGATGTGCAAAATTATTATCAATCCGCGTTCCGTCCCGACCTCACCACGATTGTTGTCATCGGCAACGTGACGCCGGAGAACGCCGTCGCCGTAATCTCAAAATACTTCGGCAACTGGAAGGCGGAGGCAGAAAAGCCGAATACCCTGTTCCCGCCCGCCCCGACGAATTCAGTTTCCGTGACGCACGTGCCGGATGCCAGTCGCGTCCAGGCCAAAGTCACTTTGGCGGAAACGTTGCCCTTGACGCGGACGAATGAAGATTATTACGCGCTGCAACTGGGCAATCACGTTCTGGGCGGCGGATTTTACGCGACGCGGTTGTATCGCGACCTGCGCGAAAAAAGCGGCCTGGTCTATTTCGTGGATTCCTCATTCACCGTCGGTCTGACCCGCGGAGTTTATCAGGTGGAATATGCCTGTGATCCGCCGAACGTTTCCAAGGCGCGCGCCGTGATTTTGCGCGACCTCAAAGACATGCAGACCCAAAAGGTGACGGCGCGGGAATTGTATCAGGCCAAGTTGATGCTGCTGCGCGATATTCCGCTGGCGGAATCGAGTGTGGATTGGATTGCCAACGGCTGGTTGTCGTATTCGGCACTGGGATTGCCGCTCGATGAACGGGTTCACGCCGGACGCATTTACATCAAGCTCGGCACCAAGGATGTCCGGAGTGCCTTCGCCAAATGGCTTCGTCCCGAAGGACTCGTACAGGTGACCCAAGGACCGGTGCCGCAATAATGCACTTACCTTGCGCTTCATCCTGGCTACAATCAGACAAAAACCATCTGGATAGAACTGGCCCAACTATCGCCAGTTTAACAAGGTGACGGCAGGTCAAAATCATCAAAAAATAAGGGTTTTTCGAGGCGGTCGTCAGATTTTCTGGCATATGAATTGCAGCAAAAAGTTCCATGGCTAGAAAAATGAACGCGCTGAGGCTCTCTATGGAGGTTCACGGGCAAACCGAAATTACCAATCGTCGGATTGCGCCGCAGATGGCGGCCTATTTATTGCAGCCCCAGTTGTATCCGGTGAAAATCGCGCCGCCCAAGCGCCGGCCGCAGATTGCCATCGAGGTGCAAATGCGTGATGAAATTTCCGAACCGGTTAAAATCATCCACACTGTCTAATTTCGAGGCAGTGGCGCTTTTTCAGGCCTTGGACTAGCGAAATTCCACCTGTTCAAAGCCTGCCTGACGCAGAAATAATTCCAGCTCCAGTCGCGCCCGTTTGTCGGCTTCGTCCAGTATTCCATCCGCCCGCGCTGCCCGGCGGATATCGTCCACCGCGTCGGCCCGGGCGGTTTGTTCCAAGTCCTTGTCAAACACGCGCAACAACCCGGTCGTCCGGTCAACTACCCGACAGTCCTTGTCGTCGAGGTAAGCATCCACGATCTGCGGTGGCGGCAGGCACAGGCTGATTTTTTTTCCCGAAATTGTCACGTCACTCGGCGTGACGCGTTTCAGGTCAATGCCCGCTTTGACAACGCCATGGGCGAGCAGGAGCACGCGGCTTTCGCCATACCATTTCACGTCCTCCAGGATGACAACTTTTTCGAGCACGTACTTGACCGTGACCAGGTCCGAAAGTGTCTGCACCTGCTCGACTACCGTCACGGTGTTTGCCATGCGTAAACCGGAGCCAAGTTTCATCCATCGCGCAACGGAGAGACCGAGCCAGATGCCGACGATGAAAATGAACAGCACCACCACCAGCCAGAGAATGCGTTTCAGCAACCGCATGGCGGGAATGTAATCCGTTCGCGCCGGTTGCAAAGCCCATTTTGACCGGACAATTCCGTAGGACAGGCGTCTCGCCGGTCTCTGAATTCCAGCAGGAAAATGGAGACAGGTGAGACGCCTGTCCTACGCTCAATGCACGCTCCCAAAATCCCCAGTTCAACTTTTTCTGGACAAATCGTTTTACCAAACGCAGAGTCAAAAACATGAATACGGATGACTGTAAAATAAGCCATCCACTAACTGATGGGTGTCTTATCGTATGTCACGAATTGAAGAAGCCGTCCAGAAATATAAAAACAAGTCGCTGTTTGACTTGTATGTGTTGAAAGAGCATCTGCCCGGTTTTCTTCACGTCCGCTGCGCCCCATTCATTGTCACTTTCCGCTTTGCTCTTCCGGCTTTGAAACTAAAATAGGCCCATGAACCTGAGTGGTATCGGGCAGTTTCCGGCGTATCGTCCGCGCCGGTTGCGGCAATCGCCAGCGCTGCGCCGGCTGGTGGCCGAGACGCAACTGAACGTCGCGCAACTTGTTCTGCCGTTGTTCGCGCGTTCCGGCAAACGCGTCCGTTACCCCGTCAATGCCATGCCCGGTGTGTTCCAGCTTTCGCCCGATGAAGTGCTGCGTGAGACCATCCGCGCCCACACGCTCGGCGTGCCGGCTGTCCTGCTCTTCGGCATTCCGGACAAAAAGGACGCCAAGGCCAGCGGCGCTTACGCCCGGAACGGCATTGTCCAGCAAACCGTGCGGCTGTTGAAAAAGGAACTGCCGGCGTTGCTTATCATCACCGACGTCTGTCTGTGTGAATATATGGAACACGGCCATTGCGGCGTGGTGCGGGGCGGAAAAATTTTAAACGATCCCTCACTGAAACTCCTCGCGCGCGCTGCCGCCAGCCACGCCGAGGCCGGCGCGGACATGGTGGCGCCCAGCGACATGATGGACGGCCGGGTGCGCGCCATCCGTGCGGAACTGGACCGCACCGGTTTTGCCGACACGCCTATCATGTCCTACGCCGCGAAATTTGCCTCCGCGTTTTACGGGCCGTTCCGCGAAGCCGCGGAGTCCGCGCCCAGATTCGGCGACCGGCGCAGCTACCAGATGGACCCGGCCAACGCGAACGAGGCGTTGCGCGAGGTGGCGCTGGACATCCAGGAAGGCGCCGACATCGTCATGGTCAAACCGGCGCTGGCCTATCTTGATTTGATTCACCGCGTCAAAACGGAGTTCGGCTACCCCACCGCCGCTTACGCCGTGAGCGGCGAACATGCGATGATCAAGGCGGCGGCGGCCCGCGGCTGGATTGACGAGCGCGCGGTGACGCTGGAAAGTTTGCTGGCCCTGCGCCGCGCCGGAGCCGACATTCTCATTACTTACGCTGCCGCCGACGCGGCCCGGTGGCTGAAGGCGGGCTGAAATTCCCGCTTTTTCCGCGCTTTTACGTTTGACCACAATTGACCAAGCTGGTTACGCTATGGTTTTCCATTTACTGCTATGATTGGGACAATTCGCAAACATTCGGGATGGCTGTGGGGCGTGATCATCATCGCCACGGTTGTTTCTTTCGTTTACTGGGGCGCCGGCCCGTCGCGCCTGGGAAGTGGCGGCAGCGGCGGCAGAGTCGCCAGCGGCGATTACGGCACCATTTACGGCCACAAGGTCACGCAAGAGGCCTTCTTCAACGCCCGCAATTTGTTTTTTATTTCATTTTGGTTCCGCTACGGCGAATGGCCGGATAAAAATCCGAATTTCACTGAGACCGATCTGGGACGGGAAGTCTATGTTCGTTTGATGCTCCTGCAAAAGGCGGAAGACCTCGGCATTCACGTGGGCGACGACGCGGTGGTGTCGGCAGCCAATGAATTGCTACGCCAGCTCAGTCGAACCGGCCAGGTCGTGCCGTTGAGTGAATTTGAGAAACAGGTTTTGCAACCGAAAGGCCTGACCGCCCAGGATTTCCAAAATTTCGTCCGCCAACAACTCATCTCCGAGCAATTGCAGCAGGCCATCGGCCTGACCGGGGAATTTGTCACACCGCAGGAAGCCGCCGATGCCTATCAACGCGACCACCAGGAACTCTCCGCACAGATTGTTTTCTTCTCCGCCTCGAACTACCTGTCCTCCGTCGCCGTTGCCCCCGACGCCGTCGCGCAATTTTACACGAATCATCTCGCGGAATACCGTTGGCCCGACCGTGTGCAGGTCAACTATGTCGCGTTTGAGGTAACGAATTATCTCGCCCGGGCCAAAACCGAATGGACCAGGACAAATCTTGAGGAAGCGGTGGAAGCCAATTATCTCCAGGTCGGCGAGAATTATAAAAATTCCAAGACACCCGCCGAGGCAAAGGACAAAATCCGCGAAGAGTTGATCTTCCAGCGGGCAAGGCAGGACGCGTTTAATGACGCAAGAGATTTCGCCAGCACCGTTTTCAACATGGATCCGGTGAAGCCTGAAAATCTCGCCACCGGCGCCAGGGAAAAGGGGCTGCTTGTTTACACGACAGCGCCTTTCTCGGCCAGATTCGGACCGGAAGAATTTGCCGCGCCGCCGGGCTTTGCCAAAGCCGCTTTCAGCCTGTCGCCCGACGCACCCTTTGCCGGCCCGATGGCGGGACCGAATGCCGTGTATGTCATTGCCTATGGCAAACAATTGCCCAGCGACATCCCGTCGCTCGACCAGATTCGCGAACGGGTCACACAGGAATATCGCTGGCACGAGGCGACCCTGCTGGCCTGGCATGCCGGGACCGAGTTTGCCCATACGTTGACCAGTATAACGGCGGATCACAACTTTGCCTCCCAGTGCAACGCCGCCGGCCTGCAGCCACAACAACTGCGCCCATTTTCGTTGAGCACGCAGGAACTGCCGGAATTCGCTGAGCCTGCCGACTTGAACCAGCTCAAGCAGGTTGCTTTTTCCACACTGCTCGGAAAGACGAGCGGTTTTGCCACCAATAGTGCCGGCGGCTTCATTGTTTACAACCAATCCTTCCTGCCGGTTGACCAAACAAAAATGAAGGCCGACTTGCCGCGATTCATCGACACGTTCCGCCGCGAGCGTCAGGCGGAAGTGTTTAACCAATGGGTCAACCTCGAAGCCAATCACGAGTTGCGCAGCACGCCGATCTTCCAACAGTTAAGGTCCGGCGCCGTAAGATAAATCCTGGCTGCGCCCCGTTGACGGGGACCGGAATCGGGAACAAAATACGATGGGAAACCAGTGAACGCACCCATCAAGCTCTCATCACCTGCCACCCGTGAGTTTTGGGAAATCCCGGTGCTCTTTGAAGACGAACACCTGCTGGCCCTCGACAAGCCCGCTGGCCTGCTCACTTCGCCCGACCGCTATGACCCGCAGCGGCCGAACCTGATGAAGCTGTTGCACACCGCCATCGTTGCCGGCAAACCCTGGGCCCATGAACGTCGGCTCGATTACCTGATGAACGCGCACCGGCTCGACGCCGAGATGAGCGGCGTGATTTTGCTCGCCAAAAACAAACCCGCGCTCGTCGCCCTTGCCAATCTCTTCGGCTCGGAAAAGCCGGTGAAAAAATACACCGCCCTCGTCAGCGGCGAGCCGCCGGAAAAACAATTTGCCGTGGACGCCAAACTCGCGCCGCATCCGGCCAAACCCGGTCTGCTGCATGTGGATTCGAGAAACGGGAAGAAATCGACGACCCGGTTTGAGGTATTGGAAACATTCCCTCGCGGCGGTTACGCGCTCTTGAAGTGCGAACCGCTCATCGCCCGCCCGCACCAGATCCGGGTACACTTGCGTTATGCCGGATTTCCCGCCGTCGGCGACGAATTGTACGGCGGCAAACCGCTCTGGCTTTCGCGCCTCAAACCGAATTACCGGCTCAAGCCCGGACATGAAGAACGGCCGCTCTTTTCGCGGGCCGCGCTACACGCGGAAGAACTGAACCTCCCGCATCCCGTCACCGGCGCCACTGTGACCATCACCGCGCCGTGGCCGAAGGATTTGAAGGTGGCCGTGAAATACCTGCGCCAGTTTGCGATTGGAGCGCCGGCCTCCGGCCCGGCGCATTGAAAATCTATCATCAGCTTGCCGCCGGGCTGGAGGCCGGCGTTCCGTTTCAACTCACCGCCCAGTTCAAAATCGCCTTTTGCACGTGCAGCCGGTTTTCGGCCTGAGTGAAAATGGCGTTGGCGTTCGCCTCGAACGTTTCCTCGTCAATTTCCTTGCCGCGATACGCCGGCAGACAATGCATCACCAGGGCGCCGGACTTGGCCAGCTTCACCAGCGATTGATTGATCTGGTAGCCCGTCAAAATTTTGACGCGCTCCTTGGCTTCCGCTTCCTTGCCCATGGAAATCCACACATCGGTGTAAAGCAGGTCCGCGCCCTTGGCCGCTGCCTGAATGTCGGTGGAAACGGAAATCTTTCCGCCGGCGCGTTTCAACAGCGCGGCGGACGGCTGGAATTCTTTCGGCGCGGCAATGCGCAATTCAAAACCAAATTTCGCCGCCGTCCAAATCCACGAGTTCGCCACGTTGCACGCACCGTCGCCGATGAACGCGACGATCTTGCCGGCAATTGCTCCCCGCTGTTCCTGGAACGTGAAGATGTCCGCCAGAATCTGACAGGGATGCTCGCTGTCGGTCAGTGCATTGATGGTCGGGATGTTCGAAAGCGCCGCGAATTCCTCGACGTCGGCCTGATCAAAAGTGCGGATGACCGCGCCGTGAATCATCCGGCCCAGCACGCGCGCGGTGTCCCGAATCGGTTCACCGCGGCCGAGTTGTATGTCATTCGCATTGAGAAACATCGGCCGCCCGCCCAGTTCGTGGATGCCGACCTCGAAAGAAACCCGCGTGCGCGTGGACGATTTGGAGAACATCAGCGTCCAGGTCTGGCCGGCCAGCGGCTGGGTTTTATGATGGCCGCGCTCGCGCTTGAACCGGGCGGCGTCGCGCAGAATTTTATCAAAATCCGCCCGCGGCAGTTTTTCCAATGACAACAGATGTTTCATATCCGAACGGGTATTTTGCCCAAAAATACTTATTAACCGAAGTCCGGCCCTACGTCACTTCTTTTTATACACCGTGGTCCAGCCAAGGTACCGCTTCGCGCCGCCGCCAGGGAACGCCGGCTTCAGCCGGCAGAGGCTCCAGCTTTGTTCTGCTGCCGCGTGAACGCGGCGTTCCCTTCCACGACCCGCAAGCCTGTCCTACTTTTTCTTCGCCGCATCCGCCGCTTCCCAGAGATACCACGCTGCCGTGGTGCGATAGGGATGCCAGCGTTCGCCGAACGCCAGCAATTCCTTCACTTTTGGCAAGTCGCGCTTTTTATAAGCATGCTTGAAGCCGGTGCGCACGCCGAAATCATCCGCCGGCAAAACGTCGGGCCGGCCCAGTTGAAAAATCAGCAGCATCTCCACCGTCCAGCGCCCGACGCCGCGCACTTCCGTGAGCCGTTCCACGATTTCGTCGTCGGACAATTTCACGATCTGTCGGGACGTCGGCACTGCGCCAGCCAGCGTTTTGGCCGCGAGGTCGCGCACCGCCAGAATCTTTGCCTGCGAAAAACCGGCCCGGCGCAAATCACTGTCGGATACCGACGACAAATCCTCGGGACGCGGGAATTTGCGTCCGGGAAACAATTTTTTGAAGCGCTCGAGAATGGCACCCGCTGCCGTGGCATGGAGTTGCTGATGCGCGATGGCCAGCACGAGCGATTGGAACGGCGCCCGCCGGGTCTCCGGCATCAACCCGCACGGCCCGAATTCCCGGATGAGCCGCCGCATCACAGGATCACTCGCGGCCAGATGTCTCAGCGCGGCAGGCGTCATCGTTTTAGAAAATGCCCTCACCCTGACCCTCTCCCATCCGATGGGCGAGGGAACAGTCATCGGTAATTTGCAATTTTTTGAATGACTGTCTAGCAAACACCTTCCCCCGACATTCCAAAAGTCGGCGAAAAATTCTCCCTCTCCGCTCCATCGGATGGAGGGGAGAGGGCCGGGGGGAGGTGAGGATTTTCTTCAAGCGAGCGATTTGATGACTTCTTCGATTACGCTGATGCCTTCGCCGGCTTCCTGCGGCTTGAGATTCAGCGGTGGCAGCAGCCGCACGATCTGCGTGCCCGCCGGAATCGTAAGCACGCCGGCTTCGTGCAGCCGATTTACAAACTGCAGCGCCGCCGGTTTGTCGCTCTTGGCCAGGGCGGGAATCTTTTCCTTCTCCACCAGTTCCAGACCGAGGATAAACCCAAGACCCCGCGCGCGTTTGACAATCTGCGGATACTTTATGGCGAGCCGTTCCAATTCCCGCTTGAACCATTCGCCGAGTTTGCGGGCTTGTTCGTCCAGCCGTTCGCGTTCGATGACTTCGAGTACCTTGAGCGCCACGGCGCAGGCCAGTGGCGTACCGCCAAACGTCGAGGCATGCGTGCCCGGCCCGAGCAAATCCGCGTACGGCGACCGCACCCAGAACGCGCCAATCGGAAAGCCGCCGCCGAGTGATTTGGCCATCGAAACGCCGTCGGGCAGGAATTCCGTAGGAGACGACGTAAGGAGTCTCTGGCTCGTTTCGGATTTTGAAGTTAGAGCCTCGTTACCTCGGCCCCTACAATCTTCCAGAATCCGTTGCCAGCTCTGGAACCGGCCGGTCCGGTAATGCCCGCACTGCACACCGTCCATAAACAGCAGCAGCTTTTTCTCGTCGCACAACGCCCGCAGGCCGAGCAGATATTCCGGCGTGGCCGGCGTGACACCGCCTTCGCCCTGCACGCCTTCAATCATAATGGCGACGGTTGCGGGGGAAATCGCCTTCCGTGCTGCGTCCAAATCGTTGAACGGAATGTGCCGGAATCCCGGCGTCGCCGGCTCGAAACCTTTCTTGACCTTGTCCTGTCCGGTTGCGGCGATGCCCGCCAGCGTGCGCCCGTGAAAGGAATTCATCGCCGTCAAAATTTCAAACCGGCCTTCGTCGTGGCCGAACTTGCGGGCGAGTTTGAACAACCCCTCATTGGCTTCCGCGCCGCTGTTGGCGAAAAAGCATTTGCCCGCGCCGATGCGCTTCGCGATTTCCGCCGCAAGCCGGCCCTGCGGTTCGGTGAAATACAGATTCGAGACGTGAATCAGCTTTTTTGATTGCTCGACGAGCGCCTCGGTGATGGCCGGGTGCGCGTGGCCGAGACAACACACGGCGATACCCGCGCCGAGGTCGAGGTAGCGCTTGCCAGCCACGTCAAACAGGTAACTGCCCTGGCCGTGGCTGAACACGAGGTCAAACCGGCCATAGCTGGGGATGACGTTCTGGTTGAACAATTCCCGCACCGACTCGTACTGGTTGTGAACGAGCGGCGGCGGTGATGGTGGTACAATCTCTTTCACATGCTTTGTTTTAACCGCAAAAGCACGCAAAGAACACAAGAAATTTACTTCTGAGCAGCCAGGGTGTCTAGGTTTCGGTGTAGAGCGCGCGAATGGCGGGATTTACGGCAAGGTCGCGTGGGAGGTTGCGATACTTGATCAACTCGATGACATCGGTTTTGTCTTTGTGCCGGCGCACGGGCGATTCGGCCCAACTGTCAAGCTTGAGCGCGATGAGTTCTCCTTAAGGTTTGCCGAAAGACTTGGACATCTGGAAGATTTGTTCATCTCTCTCACCTACAATTGCATCGTGAGTCATCGCAAATAATCCGAATTCTTTGAGCGTAACGATAGCTTCCAAAGCCTCCTTGATTAGGGGAATGTTTGCATTTGCTTGCTGTATCTTAAGACCTTTTCGGTCTTTGGTTCTTGCTTTGACCTGCAAATAATCTTCGAAGCCTTCACTCCATACAGAATGAACCATCTTGTTGCGGAATTCCTCAGCCTCAGAAAGTGCTTTTGCAATCAAATGAACATGTTTTTGTTGCTTTGGATTGTCCGAAAACTTTTTTAGTGACAATGCAGTAAGAAAGTCGAGCTTTTGCCCAAATGACATTGAGGCCATTATCATATCATTTATCTTGGCATCGTAGGCCCGTTCTAAGGCAGGCGTCGCCTGCCCCAATGATTCTTCTAAAGGTGTTTTCTTCGGCTCAATTACATTAATCAATTCCCAGAGTAATTCGTAAGCTAACATGTGTTCCAAGTTGTTAAATGCAATAACGAGACGACCAAGCCAGAGCGAAATCTGATTGAGCTTGACGGATAAATGCCGCTTCGATTGTTTTGCCATCTCCGCAAAGATTTGCGCCGGTGTGGCAACTAGAGCTTTGTCTGTCATAAACAGGTCTTGATATTTACAACTTCATTAATTCGGTTCCTTACAAAACGATTTCCGTCCCCACGCCTTCGTGGGTGAAGATTTCCAGCATCACGGCGTGCGGCACCCGGCCATCCACGAATGAAACCTTTTCCACGCCGGCTTTGATGGCCGCCACGGCGCTGTCCACCTTTGGAATCATACCCTTGTCAATCACCCCGGATTTCTTGAGCGCATCCACGTCGCTGGTCCGAAGATGCGAAATGACGGAGTCCGGCTTCTTCGGATCTTCCAACAATCCCGGCACGTCGCTCATGAACACCAGCCGCTTGGCCTTGAGCGCGATGGCCAGTTGCGCCGCCGCCACGTCGGCATTGCAGTTGTAAATCTTGCCGTCCTCGCCCCGCGCCGTCGGGCTGATGACCGGCGTGAAATCGCACCAGATGCTCTCCTTGAGCGGTTGCGCGTTCACGTCAATGACTTCGCCGACGTAACCGATGTCGATTTTGTTGCCCGGCTTCTCCTTGTCGTCGAGCAGGAGTTTCTGGCACTTGAAAATGTCCGGTCCAACGAAACTCACGGCCCGGCCGCCGAGCGCGTTGATGGTTTTGACGACGTCGGGATTGATCTCGCGCGAGAGCACGTCATCCACAATTTTCACTGTGGGTTCGTCGGTGACCCGTTGGCCCTGGATGAAATTGGCCTTGAGCCCGGCCTTCTCCATGGCGCGGGTGATGGCCTTGCCGCCGCCGTGGACGACCACGGGATTGATTTCGACGGCTTCGAGAAAGACGATGTCCCGGGCGACGCTGGTGCGCACGTTTTCATCCGGCGAATCCATGAAACTGCCGCCGTATTTGACGACGAACGTTTCGCCGCTGAACTTCTGGATATACGGCAGCGCTTCCAGGAGCGTGCTGGCTTTGGCGATGAGGTCTTGCACGGCCTATTCGTTACAAGAACGGGGCGGCAAAGGGAAGCGCGTTTGTAACAACATTTTTGCTTTCGCCGGCGCGGGACTTCTCCTAAATTGCCGCCGTCATGCCTGAGATTGCGAAATTCGTGAACAGCGCCGCCGCGAATGTGACCCCGGCGATTGCGGAAAAAGTCCTGCGCCACCTGCCGCAGTGGAAGCTTGAATTCACCCAGATCAACGCGCCGAAATTTCCCCACCTGGTGGACCAGTTGGAATTTCTCGCCGACGCCGTCGAAGACACGATCGAGGGTGTTTACAAGGATTTGCCGTTTGCCACGATTGCGCAGGCGGTGTTTGCGCTGCTCTACGCGCACAAGAAAATGGGCATCATCCCGGACAGCATCATCGATCTGGGACGCGCGGATGATTCGAGCGTGGTGCGGGCCGTGTTGATTCAAAATGAAAAGCCCTTGTCCGCCTACGCCAAAGCCCAGGGCGCCAACTGGCAGAAAATCAGCAGCCAGCCGTGAGGTTCAGCCGCCGACGCCGGCATATTCCTCGTCCACCCGCAGGTCCATGCCCATGAGCACGTAATCATGCGTGACCGCCTTCATGTCGAGGACGTAATCTTCCAGTTTCATCAGGTGCTGGAACCCGATTTGTTCCAAAGCGCGGATGGCCACCTTGCGTTCGCCGTTCAATTCCGCCTCCAGCCGCCGCAGCCCCAGCGTGCGCGCAATTTCCACCTGCTCGGCCACGAGAATTTTAGCCACGTCCCGTCCACGGTATTGCGGATGCGTCAGGACGGTGATGAGGCCGATGTGGCGTTTCCAGCCGCCGAACCGCTGGTGCAACGTTGCCTCGCCGATGATTTTCTGCCCGTGCAGCATCAATAAGGGAAGGTTCCGCTCGAAATCCGCGTGCCGGCACCAGTCCTTGAACATCGCGCGGTCGAAGACCGGCTGTTTGATGAACAAACGCTCCTCCTCCGGCACGGCGAGAAAAAACTTGTGCAGGCGGGCCTCGTCCCGTTTGCTCAGCGGACGCACCACACATTCCGTGCCTTCCCGCAGTTTCAGCGAGATCGGAAACTTCTCCAGCGCGTATTCGAGCATCATAAAGTGCCTTTCGTTCGTTGCTGGTTTTTCTTTAGCACAGAAGCCGCCGGGTGGAAAGGCCAGATGGTCATAATTGTCCGGTTTGGCGAACGAATTTAGTTTCCGGAATTCTCCATCTGACCCTGACTGATGTTGGCACCCGGAATCGCTTGCCAGCAGCGCGGCGAAGGGTTAACTAGACGTCATGCAGGTGCCCCTGGTGATGACGATTATCGGCTCGGACCGTACCGGCCTCGTCGAATCGGTCGCGCGCGTGGTGGCTGACCACGGCGGCAACTGGCTGGAAAGCCGCATGTGCCGGCTCGGCGGCGAATTCGCCGGCATCCTCCGCATCGAACTGCCCGTCGAGAAACGGCAGGTCCTGATTGATGCCCTGAAAGCGTTGCAGGGCAGCGGCCTGACCGTTGTTGTCCGCCCCGACGAAGCTGCGGCGGTTGCGACCAAAGGGCGGCAGACCAAACTCGAAATTGTCGGACACGACCGTCCGGGCATCGTCCGCGAAATCACCAGCGCCCTGGCGCGCGCACAGGTGAACGTCGAGGAATTTTCCAGCGAAGTCGTCAGCGCACCCATGTCCGGCGAAACGCTGTTCAAGGCCGTGGCCCGGTTGCAGTTGCCGACAGGCTGTAACGATGCTGCATTGAAAAAGGACCTGGAAAAAATCGCCGCTGACTTGCTGGTGGATGTTTCGTTTGCGGAAGTGCCGGCGTAGGACAGGCATCTTGCCTGTCTCCATTTTCGCGAACGCCGGAGAATCATTGCTTTTTGGAGATAGAGGCAGGCGAGACGCCCGTCCTACGATCAACCGCTAAAATCATGCGCCATCTTGCCCAACCACGGGTGTTGACCCTCGCCGGCATCGCTTCGCTGGTCACCACACTGGCATGTCATCTTCGCCTCACCCATTGGCTGAACCGGCCCGATCCGCTTTGGCTGTTGGAGCCGGTCATTTTTCTTTGCGGCATTGTTCTCTGGGGTTTCGTCTTCGCCTGGCACACCCTCTACGTCCACCGACCGGTCTTCATGTTCAAGATTGAACCCCGATTGTTCATTGTCGTGACTGTGGCCGGAATCGCTGTCGCCGCCGGATTTCATTTGTTCCTGGACCCCGCATTGCGGCTCAAAATACCGGAGGATTACCCGGGAGACCTGCGGCAGTGGCTGGCCTGGACGCTGTTTTCCCTGGCCTTCAACCAATTGTTTTTCATCTTTGCCCCGTTCGCCTGGTTAATGCGGCTGTTTCAAAATCAACGGGTCGCCACCGTCCTCACCGTATTGTTCGGCGCCTGCGTGCTGGCAATCAAAAATCATTCCTCCCGAACACCGCTTTCCGCCTCGCTGTTGGCAACACTCCTGGCCGTCAGAATCGGCATGGGATTTCTGGCGGTGTCGTTCTATCCGCGCGGCGGCGTGCTCCTGAGCTGGTGGTGGACGCTGCTCATCCAGGCGAGACATTTGTTGGATTTGGCGGACAGCTCGCCGTAAACCGTGCAGCCGCGGACGTCAGTCCGCGCACTTTTATCGGTTAAAAATCAGCGCTGACTCACGTCGGCGGCTACCATTCAAGGGTAGGAATGTATATCTGCGAAAATTTTCCTCTTTGCCGCTTTGCGTCTTTGCGTCTTTGCGTTAAAACCTCTGCCCGATGTTTGAACTGCTCAAAACCGACACCTCCACTAAGGCCCGGCTGGGCCGGCTGACCACTGCCCACGGCGTCGTGGATACGCCGGTCTATATGCCCGTCGGCACGCAGGCCAGCGTCAAGGCGCTCGACCCGCGTGAACTCATCGAGATGGGCACCCAAATCATCCTCGGCAACACCTACCACCTCAATATCCGGCCCGGGCTCGACATCATCCGCGCCGCGGGCGGGCTGCACCGGTTCATGAACTGGGAACGGCCCATCCTCACCGACAGCGGCGGGTTTCAGGTTTTCAGTCTCGCCACCATCCGCAAAATCAAGCCGCACGGTGTCGAATTCCGGTCGCACCTCGACGGCTCGCCGCTGTTTCTCGGCCCGAAGGAGGCGATGGAAATCCAGCGCGTGCTCGGCTCGGACATCGCCATGGTGTTCGACGAATGCCCGCCGCACGACGCGCCAGCCCGCGAACAAAAACTCGCCGTGGAACGCACGCTCCGCTGGGCGCGGGAATGTTGTGAGCAACCGCGCGCCGACGGCCAATTGGTCTTCGGCATCGTCCAGGGCGGCAGCAATGCCGCGTTGCGCGAGGAATGCGCGAAGACGCTCGTGGCGATGGAGTTTGACGGTTACGCCATCGGCGGCGTGAGCGTGGGCGAACCGGAACCGGAAATGTTGAAGGCCATTGACCTGACGGTGCCGTTTCTACCCGCCCAGAAGGCGCGATATGCCATGGGCCTCGGCACGCCCGCGCAGATGCTCGAATTGATCGCACGCGGCGTGGATATGTTCGACTGTGTGCTGCCCACGCGCGTGGCGCGCAACGGCACGGCTTACACCCGACGCGGCGCGCTCGGCATCAAGGGCGGTGCTTACAAGGCGGATTTCCGGCCCATCGAGGAAGGCTGCGATTGCTTTGCCTGTCGGAATTTCACGCGCGCCTACCTGCGGCATCTGCTGAACGTAAACGAAATTCTTGGCCTGCGCATGTTGAGCGTCCACAACTCGCATTTGTTCCTAAAATTGATGACCGACGCCCGGGCGCATCTGGCCGCCGGCACCTTTGCGGAATTTTACCGCGACTTCATCGCCCATTACACGCCGTCGCGCAAAATCCTGTCCGCCCGGCAAAAGGAAACCGAGCGATAGAGTGCGGCTCCATTTGCTGTAGCGTTGAGCCTGCGGCTCGAAATCGGCGCGCAGCGCCGACACTGCAACAGTCAAAACCGGACACAGCGGGTCGTAATTCCTTCTTGCGGTCCACGGGAAATATGGCATTATATTGGCATTAGTAAGCCAATAAACGTAAAGCCATGGACAAGCCCAAAATCATTGCCTATCTGAAGCCGACCTGTGGCTGGAGCAATGGCGTGCGCGCCGTGCTCAAGAAATACGACCTGCCCTACGAAGACCGCGACATCATCAACGACCCGGTCCAGCGCGAGGAAATGGTTGAAAAAAGCGGCCAGATGCTCAGCCCCTGCGTCGAGATTGACGGCCGCATGCTGGCCGACGTCAGCGGCGAGGAGGTGGAAACCTGGCTGCTGGCCAACAACCTCGTGCAGCCGAACGGACTCGCCCCGGAAGCGCCGATCAACCAGGCGTGCGGGGCGCACCAGCGCCGGTAAATTTTGAAAAGCTGAAATTTGTGACGGTCACCGACCGTTACTGCAGGTACAAGCCGTGTGGAGTAATCTGCGCGGCTTGTTTGTTTTGCCGGTCACGGGTACCCTTTCCCGGTGCAAATCATCAAATCCATCGCCGCCATGCAGCGGCTGGCCCAACGATGGCGGCGCGCCGGCAAATGCATTGGCTTTGTCCCCACGATGGGCTATTTGCACGCCGGCCATCTGAGTCTCGTCAAGCGCGCCCGGCAGGCCGTCGGCACAAATGGCGTCGTGGTTGTGAGTATTTACGTGAACCCGACACAGTTCGGGCCGAAGGAAGATTTCTCGAAATACCCGCGCGACCTGAAACGCGATTTCAGACTCTGCCGCGCCGCCGGCGTGGATGTGGTCTTCACGCCCGGGGACCGGGAAATGTACTCCCGGCAGGGCGCGGTTACTGACAAGCCGGCTCGCGGGGACGCTCGCCCCACCAACTACAGCACCTACGTCGTCGAAGGCAACCTGTCGCTGAGCATGGAGGGTGCGTCCCGGCCCACACATTTTCGCGGGGTGACGACGGTGGTGGCCAAATTGTTCAACATTGTACAGCCGGATGTGGCGGTGTTCGGCGCCAAGGACTGGCAACAGGCCGCCATCATCAAACGCATGGTGGCGGATTTGAATTTTCCGGTGCGCATCATCGTCGCCCCGACTTGGCGCGAACACGACGGGCTGGCGATGAGTTCGCGCAATAAATATCTCACCGGCGATTTGCGCCGACAGGCCACCGTACTTTGGTGCTGCATCCAAATCGCCCGGGCCACCGTAAAAAAATCGAAGATGTTTCCGGCGGCAAAACTGAAGGCGGCCGTGAAAAAACTGGTTGCCTGCGAGCCGGAGGCGCGATTGGATTACGTGGAATTTTTTGAACCGGACACGCTGGCACCAGTCACAAAAGTAAAGCGCGGCACACACATGGCGTTGGCGGTGTTCGTCGGCAAAACGCGGTTGATTGATAATGCACAATTGGGCAATCACGCTACCAAATCAAAGCCAGCACATTGATGGATTTGGCTTGGAAAACTGTGGGGCTGGTGGTTCCGGGGTTCCCGTAAGAACTTTCCTTCAGTTCTTGGTGCTCACTCGCGGATTTGAGCGGTCGGCTCGCTGACATTTTACTGGTTCTCCCGGGGAGAACCACCCAGTGTTCTGAGAATTGAACATGTGAAACATAATTTAATATACTTAATTTGCTTCTCTAAAATCTTTAGCGTTTATGAATTTGCACTTGCTGAGGGGAAAATTCTTTGATTAGTGGTCGATGTTTCTCATTCAGAAAATGGGCTTCAAGCTGATCATCTGCAAGTTGATAACTGCGTCGGCCAGTGGAGCGATGTGGCGAGCATCCCGGCCACGGATGAAATTGAAATTAAACCAATCAACAATTATGAAGATAAATGCTCGAATCCTGACGCTCGGCATGACTGTGACAGCTGTTTCTCTTTGGCTGACGGGCTGTGCTTTTGATATCAGCTACGTGAAACAAACGCCGGCCACATTCACAGCCATGCCCGGGGTCTCGCCGGACTTTATCCTTCAGCAAGATGTCAAGGTCAGTCTGGGCACGGGCTTTCCCACGCGGCTCAAAAGCGGCACATGCTGGCACCAGATCGGCACCACGGAATACGGCACCGTCTTCGTCACCAAGGACCAGATCGTGACCGTGGAAGCCTCCAATATCTACGAGGCCCAGCTGGTCGTTTCCAACCAGTGCATCACCGGGTTCTATCTCCCGGTTGAGAAAATGGTCACGCCCGTTTCCCACCCCATCCACATCGAAATACAATCCAAGAGCCAAAACCAACAATAACAAACCATGAAAAAAATAATCAACCTCTTCTTCATCGCCACCTGCGCCGCCTTGCTGACCGGTTGCGCCTCTGGCCCCCGATTCAACGACGTCAAGGCCACGTTCCCGGCGGTCGGGCCGGACAACGGTCGCATCTTCTTCTATCGCGACTCCGTGGCCGGAGCAGCCGTGCAGCCGTCAGTCAAACTCAACGGCGAAGAAATCGGCACGGCCAAGCCCAAGGGTTTCTTCTATGTGGACCGCGCGCCGGGCACTTACGAGGTGGCCACCACCACTGAAGTAAAGCGCAGCCTGAGCCTGACACTCGACAAAGGTCAGACCCGTTACGTCCGATTCAACATCGCAATCGGCTTTTTTGTCGGCCACGTCTATCCTGAACTCGTCGAAAACGAGGTGGGAGAGAAAGAAATTGCCAGTTGCAAATACACTGGCAGTAAATGAAGCCATCCAGTCAGAAAACGAACATAAAAATCCGACTCCGCATTTAGTTTAACGAATTTCAAACTTTGCCGATTTAGTGGTTTCCAAGAGGTTTTTTTGGAACCCGGCACTTTGAAGCGGCGCAAAGAAAAAAAACATTAATAAACTCGATATAACTATGAAATCATGTTCCGACAAAGTCATACGGATCGCCCTCATGCTTGGCTCTGCCAGTCTGGTTCTGAGCGCAACATCACTCCTCGCCGCGGATGGCAGTGCAACAGCGCCCGCCACCGGGAGCGGCAGCGCAACAGCGCCCGTCACCGGGAGCGGCAGTGCAACAGCGCCCGTCACCGGGAGCGGCAGTGCAACAGCGCCCATCGTCGGGAACGGCACTTCGGGGTTCTACCTGGGAATGGATCTCGGTTTGAACGTGGCGAGCGATTTGACCGAGAATATTCCCGATGTCGGGAGCGGGTCGATTTCGCAATACCCCGGTTTGCGGCTGGATATTTCCGCAGGCTACGCATTCAAGCTATCCGACCAATTCACCTTGGCGCCGGAGGTGGAAGTCGGTGTAATGGTAAACGCGTTAAATGAAGCCTCGGTCCCTGGCGCAGGAACCGCTTCAGTCCAAGGATATTTTACACAAGTGCCGTTGATGGTTAATGGCGTTCTGAACTGGCAGTTTGATCCTAACTGGGATGCCTATGTGGGAGCGGGTGTTGGCCGTGACTACATGTCACTCGATATTACCAGTGTCGCTGGAGAGTCCACCAGTATCACCGGCAGCGAGTCCGATGCTGCTTGGCAGTTTATGTTGGGAATCCAGTACAAGTATGGTTCCAGCGAACTTGGTTTGGGTTACAAATACCTCGCCGTCCAACCCTCCGGCATGTCGACGGTGGGGAACAGCGCAATCTTACTGTGTTACGTGGTCCATTTTTAGACGTGATTGGAGCAGTTATCCAGCAATGAGGGTTGACGGTTGGAGCGGCCTTGGCTGTTCAAGGCAAATCCAACGGTCGATTATCGGATCGCAGCAGCGAACCCGTTGCTGGAATTTTTGTTTTCTGGAGACCGCAAGGTATATGTTGGATCTATGGAAATCCGCATCAGTGTAAGCCGCTAAACAATTTTCCCGACGAGTTGGCAGCAATACTCCATTGGACAAAACCGTCTGGCTGTGCTGAACTGGTGATGGATGAAACAATTCGATTATCTCGTTCTCGGCAGCGGCCTCGCGGGGTTGTTCTTCGCGTTGAAGGTCGCGCCGCACGGACGCGTAGCCATCGTTACCAAGAAGAATCGCGCGGAGTCGAACACGAATTACGCCCAGGGTGGTATCGCGGCGGTGACGAGCAAGGAGGATTCATTTGAGGCGCACGTCCGCGACACCCTCACGGCTGGCGCGGGATTGTGCAAACCGGACGTCGTCCGCGCTATCGTCGAGGACGGCCCGGCGCGCATTGCGGAACTGATTGAGCTGGGCATGAAATTTTCCGAACGCGACGCGCCCGGCGAGGACGGCGGACGTGAATTGGATCTGGGCCGGGAAGGCGGCCACTCGAAACGGCGGATCTTGCATGCCCAGGACGTCACGGGCCGGGAAATCGAGCGGGCCTTGCTGAACGCGGCGGCACGGCAGCCGAACATCCAGATTTTTGAAAATCACCTGGCGATCGATCTCATCACCAGCCAGAAGCTCGGCCACGCCGGTCCGAACCACTGTCTCGGCGCGTATGTGTTCGACCGGAACGGACAGCGCGTCTGGGCGTTTACCGCCCCCGTGACGCTGCTGGCCACAGGTGGTTGTGGCAAAGTCTATCTTTACACAACGAACCCCGACATTGCGACCGGCGACGGCGTGGCGATGGCGTATCGTGCCGGGGTGCCGGTGGCAAACATGGAATTCGTCCAGTTCCACCCGACGTGCCTGTATCATCCGCAGGCGAAATCATTTCTCATCAGCGAAGCCGTGCGGGGTGAGGGCGGCGTGCTCAAAACCATCGAAGGGGCCGAGTTCATGGATGCTTATCATCCGATGAAATCGCTCGCGCCGCGCGATGTGGTGGCGCGCGCCATTGACAGCGAAATGAAAAAGAGCGGCGCGGAACACGTCTGGCTGGACATCACGCACAAGCCGGCGCGGTTCATCATCGAACGGTTCCCGAACATTTACCAGACCTGCCTGCGCTACGGCATTGACATCACCAAAGACCCGATCCCGGTCGTGCCGGCGGCGCATTATCAATGCGGCGGCGTGGTGACGAGCGTGGATGGCGGGACGGAAATCGCCGGGCTTTATGCCGTCGGCGAAGTGTCCTGCACGGGGTTGCACGGGGCGAACCGGCTGGCGAGCAATTCGCTGCTGGAAGCGCTGGTCTGCTCGCATCGGGCGGCGGAGCACGCCCTCAAAAATCCGCCGCCGCGGGCTGATTTCAAAATTCCCTTGTGGCAGTCGGGCGACGCGACCAACGCGGATGAACTGGTGGTGGTTTCACACAATTGGGACGAGATCCGGCGGTTGATGTGGGATTACGTGGGCATCGTGCGGACCGGCAAGCGATTGCAGCGCGCGGAGAGCCGGCTGGCGCTTTTGCAGCAGGAGATTCGCGAGTATTACTGGAATTTCATCGTGACCAGCGACCTGCTGGAGTTGCGCAACATTGCCACGGTGGCGGAATTGATCGTGCGTTGCGCACTCATGCGGCCCGAAAGCCGCGGTTTGCATTACAATCTGGATTATCCGCAGGCAAATCCCGACTGGGCACAACGCGACACAGTCCTAAGAAAATCTTGAAAAAACGGGGCGGGCGACTATGCTGTCAACCTCGGGTTGCGCGCTTAGCTCAGCGGCAGAGCACTTCCTTCACACGGAAACGTGCGGAAATGCGGAACTCGTTGAGCGGCAGCACCGAACCGGAAGAGGAGACAGAAATTATGACTTTTGTCCTGACCTTGGCCCCCGGAAACGGGGCCGGAGCAGGCACCTTGCTCGTGTAAGTCGCGGTCTGTACCGCTACGGGCCGAATGGCACGATTTATTTGTGCCGCAAAGTAAACGGTAAAAACGTCTGGAAAAATCTCCAGACGACAGACCGTACACGAGCTATGGCCATTGCAGCATTACTCAGTTATTCGTCGGCCCAAAACGGCAACCATGAAATCATCGTGTTGCCGGAGGGGGCGTTATCCAACACATCATCTCGCCAAGAGGAATTTCTTCCACGGGGGCCGGACGTATCACCGCCTAAACCCGGTGCTCAAAAAGCGACCCCAACGCGCCCAGCACAAGCAGCAATCTCGCTAAATGACCTCGTTGAAAGATTCAAGGCCCAGTGGCGGCATCTTGCGCCCGCCACACGCATAAAACTCGACTGCCACTTCAAAGTAGCCGCTCGTTATCTGAATTTTAACCGCGACGTGGCTGGCATCCGTCTGGCAGATATGCGCGAACTCAAAAGCAAACTTTCCGGGGGCCGGAAACCGTCCAGTGTTAACGACATCATTTTCAAAGCTCTGGGATCGCTGTTCAAGCTGGCTCTGGATGACGAAATTATCGAACGGTCGCCGCTGGAACGGCTGAAACCGGCGCGCAAGATTGAAACGATGCGCCGACAGCCCACATGGGAACAGTCGCAGCAAATTGTTGACGCGGTGGTAAAATCGGCATCCGAAAGCCGACTGATCATCGGGTTAATGCGCAACTTCGGCGTCGGCCAAGCCGAAATAAAATTTCTCTTTGGCGACCACATCGATCTTGATAAACAGGTGATCCACTTCCGCCGGAAGAAGACCGGCAAGTTGTTCGACGTTCCGATTTTCGGCCACGCGAAAAGTTTCATCGAGCAGTTGAAGACCGAAGGGCGTTTGCAAACCGGCAGGCCGGTTGTGGCATGGCGAAATCCGCGCAAAGCGCTGGCGACCGCATGTGAAAACCTGAACTTGCCCGTATATGAACCGAGGGCACTCCGCCGGTGCTTCATTGTCCATTGCCTCGAAATGGGCATCGAGCCGCGTGTCGTGGCCAAATGGCAGGGGCACAAGGACGCCACCCTAATTTTCAAGGTGTATGGCAAGCACATTGACGCCAAATACGAGCAGCGGGAGGCGGGCAAGCTGGATGAGCAGCAGATCGAAAGGAGTTAACCGTATGCCTGAACATCCACAAGGTCTTTTTCCCGACGATTGCTTTGATCGAAATCTGCTCAAACGGGCCATTTACAAGTGCATGAGTGATGGTTCCTATCACCACGACCGGTTCAAACAGATTTTTCAAACCGCTGGTTTTACGGTGCGGGACGTGGAACGCGACGAGTGCCATCCGGTCTGGAAAATCAAACTGGTGCGCGGCGCATTTGAATTGTCCCGTGAACACGTTGAGGCCGCCCGGCAAATCCGACGGCTGTTGACGGCAAACAGAATCCCAGTGGGTCGGGACGCCGTTTCCGTCGTGCTCAATGGCGATTACGTCACGTGCGCTTTCGTTTCCACGGCTGGTGGGGAGAGTGTTTTAAGTTAACCGAAGATTCTGGTAATCTAAAAATGCCATGCAGGCTCAGTTGACCGTCATGAAAAATGCCATGCCCCAATCGCCGTACATTTCCAAATCAAAATTCTTGGCGGGCCAGCAATGCCAAAAATTGTTGTGGTACCAATACAACGCAAAACAGTTGATCCCGGAACCCGACGCTCAGACACAGGCGATTTTCGATCAAGGCCATCAGGTCGGTGAACTGGCTAAACAATTATTTCCTGGCGGCGTCGAAATCGGTGGCGATGTAGACGATTTCGATAAAATCCTCATCCAATCGAAAGAGGCCCAGAAGCTGCGCCGCCCGCTGTACGAAGCCGCATTCAGTTACAATGGAGGTTTTGCCCGCGCCGATATTTTGAATCCAGTCGGCAGGGATGCGTGGGATTTGGTCGAGGTCAAATCCACGACCGCCGTGAAAGACATCCACCTGCACGACCTCGCATTTCAAACATTCGTGTTCAGCGGTGCAGGTCTAAAAATCAAGAGTTGTATATTGGCTCACATCAATCCTGATTTCATCAAAAACGGCCCAATTGATCCGCACCGTTTTTTTGTTTTGGAGGATGTGACCAGTCAAGTTTCAGCACCGAGCAGGAGCATCGAATCCAAGCTGGATGAAATGTTCGCCACGATCCGGCTCCGGCAATGCCCAGAAATTCGGATCGGGCCACATTGCGACGATCCGTATCCGTGTCCGCTACACGATCATTGCTGGAATTTCCTGCCGGAATCGAATGTGACGACCTTGTACCGGGGCGGCACGAAGGGTTTCAAACTGCTGACAAAAGGGATCACCGGATTGACCGAAATTCCTGATGATTTCCCGCTGACGGACAATCAAGAAATCCAACGCCGCACAGCGAAGACCGGCCAACCGCACGTTGATAAGCCCGCTATCCGTGCGTTCTTGAAGCAGTTAAAATATCCGATCAGTTATCTGGATTTTGAGACGCTCGGCACCGCGATTCCGCTGTTCGATGGAACTCGTCCGTTCATGCAAATTCCTTTTCAGTATTCGCTCCACGTTGTCCGGTCGCCGGAAGCGGAGCCAGAGCATCACAAATTTCTGGCCGAAGGCACCAATGATCCACGCCCGGAATTCATGCGCAGTTTGCGTGGCGCGCTGCCAACCGAAGGCTCCGTGGTCGCGTTCAATTCTCAGTTTGAACTGGGACGGCTAAAAGAATGTAGTGACCTGATGCCTGAATTCCGGCCATGGGTGAGCAACGTCAAACGCCGGATCGTTAACCTGCTGCTGCCATTCCGTGGGTTCCGTTATTACCACCCGAAACAGAATGGCTCAGCCAGCATGAAAAGCGTTTTACCAGTGCTGTCCGGCAAGGGTTATGACCATCTGGAAATTCAGGATGGTACCACGGCGAGCTTGCAGTTTTTACGGGCGACGTTTGGCAGCGCTTCAGCCGAGGAACGGGCGGCTATTCGCGCACAGCTTGACGAGTACTGTAGCCGGGACACGGAAGGAATGATTTGGATCGTCGATGCCCTGCGCTCATCCCCCATCCTCGAACGAAGGTGATCGTTAGATATGGCTTTGGCAGCTTTGCAGCATAATGTGCCTTCGGCTTCGTGCAGAATGCGTCGCTCTGGTAAGATCGACAATATACCGGAACCCATTTGCCTTGGACAGCGATTGTCCAACCCCCTATGCAATCCTGCCACCATGAAATTGAATAGCATCGTTTGGATAACATGAGACGAAGGAGGAGCGCCCGCCATTTTCGTCGCCGTGCCGCCTGCGAGTGGAACACTCAACCCCAATAACTCCGTCTGGCCGTGGAGGAAACACCCGGAAGCTTGCATGGAAGCTTGAGACTCGGGCATCTTCCTTGTTCTCGCTTACCGGCGTTCCCTGTTGTGCGCAGACGTTGCACCACTGCTTTTGCATATCTTTGCGCCATTCGCTCTTTACAATTCGCAACCCCCATATATTTTGACAAGAGCCGGACGTTAGCCGTCGCGGCTGAAAGCCTGATTTTTTTGGCCAGTTCTCTCGGAAGCGACCGCTGGAAATTTCCTACCGGATCACCGGGCATATAACCTTTCGACTGTTTGCCGCGTGGCTTCATTTTCACGTAAGCGTCTACAATCAAAATTCCAAATCAACGGAAAAATTTAGCAGTGGAAACCGGGTGCCCCGTCGAAGCAGGTGGATTAAAGCCCCCGCCACAACCGTCAGCGACACTCCACAAAATGCCCGCTCATCGGGAGCACTTCCCAACCTGACTTTTGTCCTGACCTTGGCTGTTTTTCGACTTGATAAGTGATGTATACACTGTCAGATTGTGTTGCTCGAAATTTACGGAAAGCCTATGAAAAACAACAGTTTTCAATCGGCTTCCGGTTTCGATTGCGCGCTTAGCTCAGCGGCAGAGCACTTCCTTCACACGGAAGGGGTCGCAGGTTCAAACCCTGCAGCGCGCACCATTTCTCAATTTTCGACAGGACGCGCCACGCCGCGTCAGAGAGTGACTTCCCACCTTTGATTCCAATGGTTCCGCTGCTGTTTGCTTTTGCAGATTCATTGACAGGCAGCGACAGCGATTGACCGTCTGCGACTAATTTTTGTGAGGCTATTTGTGAGTCTGGAAAACCAATTTTTTGAACTGCGCTTTGCAAAGACAGCAGGGAAGTATCCGTGTAGGTAACCGCCGTCAGGCGTGGATCATTGTGTCGCATCAGTTCCATCGCCTCGCGTTGCGACACGCCGGCGCGATGCAAATTTGTGCAGAACGTATGCCGCAGCGAATGAAAATCCACTACCCGGCCTTGTGAATCAACCTTTGCGATGTTTGCGGCTCTCAAATGGCAGTTGAAACGTTTGGACTTGGGCACGAGCCCTTTGAACACCAAATCGCCTGCCGAAGCGTTGGCATGTCGGAATTGAAGCAGCGCCGCAGCAAGCTCTGGATGTAACGGCAGGCACGCTTGCCGGTGATTCTTGCTCACAGACGCCCGCACTGTTACAGAGGGCTTTTCGCCATTCAAATTGAAATCACCCCAGCGAAGCTCTTTCAGTTCGCCGTGACGAATCCCGGTCAGAGCGGCAGTCAGATAAACAATCTTTTGCTCGCCTGCTACAGACAGCAGGGCCGCAAATTCTGAATGATCGTAAGCACGACGCACGCGAACCTGTTTACCGCGCGTCTCGACTTTTTTAACCAAAGTCAGAGGGTTGGCTTTAATGCGGCCATTACCCGTCAGCCAGTTCGAGAAATTCTTTGCGCTGATGAGATATTCGTTGAGCGTTTTAGGTGCTTTCTTCTGACCAGTCCTCCATTTGACAAATGAATCAGCGGTTATGTCTTGCGGGTAAAACCAGCAGCATTGAGTGATTAACTGCTCAAGACAATACTCAACGCCGCCGATGTAACGCCCGTTGAGTCCTTTGGCCCGGAGATCACCGATAAAATCAACCAGGTGATCCGCTGACTTGCGTTGTGCAGCATCACGCGCCGCTTTTGACGGGATTAAACCCGCGCGTTCGTGCTCTTTCTCACGTAGCAATTCAGAACGCTTCGTTTCAGCCGCTTGCCTGTCCGAGGTTCCGAGTGACACGTCCAAAATCTTGATGTCTCCCGGAACCATGCGGAATTTCCAGCGCCAGATTCGTGAGCCTTTTGGTTTGAAAATGCTATTAATCATAATCCACCACCATTATTCATGATTGCTTGAACTTCACTCGCACGAAAACGCACGCAACCGCCAACTTTCACCCGTGTCAGGCGACCAGAACTCGCCAAGCGGTCCACTGTGCGCAGCGAACAGGCCAGCATTGCTGCCACTTCTTTTTTTCTCAATAGATTCTCGGATGTCATGGCCGTTTCACTTTTACATTTACATCCCCAAAGCCCGGCTCGTCGACTTCTGCTGGCCAGTTGTCGTCAGGATTACGATATTGCGGTGGAACGGCAGCCAAATAAGTTCGGTAGACAGCGCTGTGATCAGTTTCAACCCCCCGAGCAACAAGCCATTCTGCAATCGCTCGAAACGTAAATTTCTTTTCATTACGCAGGGTGTTGATGGTACTGATGTAATCCATAAGCAGAATTCTCTTGGGCTCCTTCTTGGCCTCCTCCAGAAAGGCTTCCGGCGGCGGGCAATCGGATTGAACAACAGCGGTGACAGGTGGTTTTTCGGCTTTCGCTTTCGCGGCGGCCCCGAGCTTTGTTTTTAATGTTCTATTTCTCATAGCGAAATAAATATAAACGAACAGAACGAACAAGTCAATAGAAAAGAATAATTATGTTAAAACGTAGTTTGTATTCATTTCCAATGACTTACGACTTTTCATGCTGTTTTAATGATTTTCCCCCTGACCGCCTTACCGGGTTTGCGAACAATTCGGTTTGAAGTTCCCTGTTAGTGTTCCCGTGTTTGTCATGCGCCTTGCTGAATTGAAGGCCAAGCCGGATGCCAATCACGCGAACGCTCACCCCATGCAAGACTGGTCGTGTCAAATTTGCAACCAGCACCGCGCCACGTCCCCCGCTCGCGGATCTGGTTTCAAATCTGACACCACCAGGACAAATCTCGCGCGAACGGGCTTCACAAATTTGCGTTCATCATGGCCGCGATTTCGACCTGCTGATTTATTAGAAATGTTGGTCCAGTTAGTCATGTTTTCGATTTAGGTGGCACAATTGATGGAACTGGCGGTGGCACCGGCAGCTTAATTTTTTCCCGAAAATCGAGGCACTTATAATTGATCATTTGTAACTTAATTCTATTATAAAGTGCAGTTTCAAGTTCTGGCCTTTTCTCTGTTTCCTTCAAACGCTTCAATACTATATGAGGGTTCAGGATGAGCACACAGCCCACACCTGGGGCAGTTTTAATAAAGCCCAGTTCTTCCAATTTTTTCATCCGCTCTTTCCATGTTCGCTCGCTAGAAGCACCCGAAAAACCTGCTGCAGCGATCAAGCTTTCTTTGTCCTTCATCTCTACAATTGACTCAGATATAGCCACCCTATACGCTGAGTGTCACAGGACGTAGTTTGACAATCAACAGTTTATGCAAAACTCGTAATCCGTCGTCTTCCATTCGTTTTCCATGTGTTTTCCTGGGTAATCCGTCGTTCTCCATTGTGTGGCCTTGGCGGGAAAAAATGCCGTTTGAAGCAAACAAGCTTATCACTTGCTTTATAGTCAGCTATATCCCCGCGCGCGGATCTGGTTTCAAGTCCGACACCACCAGGATAATATTAATCGCATCGAACCACTGTGAACGTTCTTGCGTTTCACCTACTCCCTATTATGACTCTGTACGACGGAGCACCAATATCCTGTCTTTCATTGTTGTTCGGGTTTTACGCCTAGTTCTACGCTCGTCCGGAATATGGTCATCAACGATTTGTTCGACAATAAACTTGTCTGGTAGCTCTTTCCGCGCGATCTCTGCGATTGTTTCAGCAGAATCATTAACTTTTCCGTTGCGTTGATAATCCCCCAAGACCAGTACTGCGGCCTTTCCTGGCTTTAGTAGCCGAAACATTTCCTTAACTACTTCAGTCATCTGCGGACCATAAACACGATCATTTGAAGTAAGCCGGCTCTCAACACTTTTATAATCTTCCACCCCAAGGAACCAAAGCCGCAACCGATTATCACGTCCATAATCTAACGCACCAAAATACGGAGGGCTGGATATGATTGCGTCAATGCAAGCATCGGGCAGGTTCAAATCCATCGCATTTTCCATAAGGACCTGCCAGTCCAATTTTTCATCAATCGGTTTATGCCGTCGGTATGCACGGTGTACCTTTGCAAGAAATCGAGAACGCACGTCTCTGTAAGCATACATTTTCGGATACTTTTCCGGGGGATACATCTTTCGTCGCAGGTAAGGGACCAAGTGGCTAGCAGGGAAAGAGAGGAAACCAGGACGAACATGATGTAGTATTCCAAGAATGCATGACTGGAGGAAGAAATCATCATGTTCACGAAGCAACCGAAACAATGCCAACGTTTCTTTTAACGTTTCGGGATGGAAAAACTCTCTAACCCACTGCGGCACCTCTTCCAAATTCACTTTTTTCTTTGCATGTTCCGCTTTGTCCATGTAATGGCTCGCTCGCTGCAAAGCCTCCTTTTCAGTACGAGGCGCAGTTAGTTTCCCCCTTGTCAGAACATAAGCATAGGGACTTAAATCATTCCCGATGGCGTTCCTATTCAGTTCTAGGGCCTCATACGGGACAACACCTGAGCCGCAAAACGGATCAAGAACAGTTTCGCCTTCCTTTGAGAAAAATAAAATCAACGCTCGTGCCATTCCCGACTTCATTTTGCCCACGTATGGAGAGAGCTGATGCATAGTACCCTCCCGCCCATTGTAGCACCCTCGCCACAAAGACGGTGTGAGGACATCCGTCCGTTCTTCGAAGCCTGGCAGAACTAATTCACTTTCAAACATTCGCCTCTCCTTCTTCAAGCTTTATTCCTTCATGAAGAATCGTTGTCCGCCGCTTCAGTTTTTCGCCTTCTTTAGTCTTTACTTTAAGTACCTCAACCGACACTTCCCACAAATGTTTTCTATAATCTTCTTTTGCTACATGGAACAAATCCAAAATCATTTTGGGCAAAAGTAACGTTTCCAATGTGTGAACAGGCGGTTTCGGGTTTTGCAAAGACGGAACAGATTGCGGGAAAAGAAAAATATCCGGCGCTATAGAAGCAGGGGCAACGCCTTGTTTATACTTTGGGCATGGACGAAGCGCAGAACCACAAAGTGCGTCCCGAAACAGAACCGCATCCACCCGCTTCTTGCGTTTAACTAATTCACTCGTGAGCCGATTGAAAATTATCGCATGCGCGCCATGAGAAGGCTGGTTCGTAATCGCTCCATCTAGATGGCACCAAACCAGGAATTCAACGGCCCAAAGCGGGCGTTCCGATATATTTACACTATTGCCTTCACCGCCTTTTACTTCTAACGCACCGGCCACACGCGGTTCTTCGCTAAAAAGCACTTCAAAGTCATACCGCTTCGCGTTTCCTGATTCATCAAAATCTGCAATTTTTTTTTGGGTCTTCAACTCGCTCAACACTCCGTGCACCGTACCGTGCCGAGATGTAATTGAAGACGCGATATATTGCCCTCGTATCGTTTCGACAGCGGACCGAAAGACTTTTTTTCCGTGATAATCGTCAGGCACGATTTTTTCCTCTCTCAACACCTGAGGATATTTCGTGTCCAGATTTTTCAACAGTTCCACGGTAGGCGCGATCTGCGCTACGGCAATTTCGTCATGCTTACACGGAAGAATATTCACGTGCAACTTCTTATCATGATTTGAACGTCGCTACCAGCTTGAACTCGACTAACTGCGGAACCCAATTTCATTTAGGCAGAATTCATCTTCAAGCCACCCTGCCGGGGCGCGCGCCCGCTGGCGCGGGCGCGCATCCCCCGGCAGGGGCCCTTGAATTTCACGTGCGCGTCAGTAACAGTCCGACATTTTATCCGTGATACAACCGAGGATTTTCTTGAACCCTGTTGCAGAACTTGCACCGATACCAAAGAGCGACTGCGCTCAGCTAAGCAACGGCCAGAATCACATGCCCTCGATCACGGAGGCCACCTCATCGGCAGCCTGATTTGTCACACGTGCGCGCCGCGCGTCTGTCCCCATACGCTCCAGATCCTCAATCACCAGAATCACAGAACGAGACAGCGTCACGGTGTCGGCCAAGTTGTATTTCCTCAACTCGTACTCATTTGCTCCCCAAGTTCCTTGCGAAAGGCACTTGGTCACGTATGCCACTCCAGCGCGGGAGCGGTCATATGCCCGACACTTGGCTATTGCACCCTGCCCGAACATCCCAAACCACCGATGTTCGAGCTGGTGCGCCAGCGTGATTTCATTGCGCGCCCAGGTTCCACCTAAAAGATAATGAAAGTGGAACCGTCCAGCCATTTCACCCAACTCCGCGCGCAACGCGATAAGGAGTTGAGAATATGGCCGCTCGACCAGTTCCGCCGCCTGGTGCATGTGTGCCCAGGCCCGGCCAAACGCTCTCTTCGGGGACGGGACTGACCTGAAGGTCAGAGTTCCAAATACGTCCCACCGAATGCGGGCCAGCGAATAGGCGTAACTGTCGAGCGAAAGTTTCATGGCTTACGGTTTGTCACCCAGGGACAAGATTTCACCGCGCAGATAGGGTCCGCGCTGCGACTGGCCGATTTCATGGACGGCCACCTTGACGAATTTGCGCGCGGCCTTGCCCCAATACTTGCCCTTCTCCTCATCGGTCAGCCGATACGGCACCATGCCGCGGTAGGCGTGTGACGCCGGCTCGGTCATGTCAATCAGGTCGAGGTCAAACGATTCACCGGCCGGTTTGCCGTTCTTGGCCGGCCAATGGCCGTAGGTTTCTTTGTGAATTTGGAATGTTGCTATCATAACTTTATTTTCATTTTGTTGGTTTCCGCCGTTTTTGTTTCGTTCCCCAATGCGGACGGAGGCACAGCAGGGAAATCGCTTTTAGGAGGAGCTTCGCTCGTGGAGGCTTCGAGTCCTTTGGCCGGACGGGCCATATCTGCCGAATTGACGATGGCGAGAATTGCCGCCTTGAGTGGGTAGGGGAGATTTGCCCAGGCTTCGACTACGGAATCCAGACCGTCAAACGCAGCACCGATTTTTTGTGAGGCTATTTGTGAGGCAATATCTGAATTCCCTAATGAATCTGGAGTTTTCCGCAGGTTCAAACCCTGCAGCGCGCACCATTCCACCAGTTCTGAGTCTTCGCGTTGATTATGTCCGGAAGGCGGAATAAGGCGGAATAAGGCGGAATTAAGCGGAAATCAAGGGGTTATGGATGGTTTTTATCCGGAAGGAATGTCCGTTTTTGTTCCGGATGTCCGGTTTCGCAGTTCCCAATAAAACACCGCGAAAATGCTAATGATTTCGTTAGTTCCACCCCTAAACCGGACATAATCACCGAAGGTCAAAGGGGGTGGAACCTGGAACCTTCAAAAAAGAAATTTTCCGGCCACAACTGCGCCAACCAATCGCACGGAATGAAAATTTAAGCCGCTTCCAAAGGCCGATTAACGCAGTCTAAAACCTGCTTTGCAATGATGTAGACGGCTAGACTTGGAAGCCGATTCGCGGGCGATTATCCCAGGCAATTTTCTCCTCTAATCGCAGAAGCCAGTTGAGAATCAAGCCGCCGACAACAACACCGGCAATCACCGTGAGGAGAGCAGATAAATTATTTTTCATGCGGCCAATTTTAGCACAAAACATGCCGCCCGAAGCAAAAATCCACTTAAGCCGGGCCAGGAGCTGGCGGATCATCAGGTGGCAACGGTTCAGAATGTGCTTTTTCCAGGTCTGCCAACATCTTCTCTGTCTGCTCAGAGGCACTTTCCCAGCGAGAGACTTGATCCAAAAAATGCTGTCGTACCCCTTTATCGGTAATCAATGAACTATTTGTGATGTAACGCACCAACGCGTCCTGATTATTTTTTAAAAGAAGGGCCAGTTTAAGGAGGCCAATGTTAGACTTTTCGAGGAATTGAAATTGTTTCTGGTTCGACTCCAACGCGGCCTTTTGGATATTCAGCAGTGACTCGACTTGATTTTCTAATTTCCCGATTCGTTCCTCAGTGCTTTCAAAGCTCATATTTCAAGTTTGGTTTTGCGCCGGTCATCCGCTGGCCGACGCGGTTAGTGTTTTGGTTCAGGCCGCTTGGGGGATTTTCTCAGCATCCAGGGAGTGCTTGAGATTGCAATATGCTTTGTGAGCCTTTTCGAATGCCGACTCCAAACGTTCCATGATCTTAAAAGAAGCGGTAAACGCGCTGTTTTTATTGCGGCTGCTGATCTCATCTCCTTGCAGGTCGAGAAGATGCTGTAAGGCGTGGCCGGCGTTTTCAACTTCAAAGCAGAGGCTGAATGCCGGTCCTTCAGGCCGCTGCGATTTCTGAACCATTTGGGCCACTTCGGCGCGCCAAGCGGACAAATCACTCTCGAATTGTTCCGCCAGGAGACGCGGCAGTTCAAGGTTTCCGGCTTGAAACGACGCGGAATCCAAATCTTCCCAGCCGGCGTTTGCCGACGAGCACTCTTTGATTTTGTTGGCGTTCATCATGGCCAGGGCAATGGCCGCAGACGCACAGTGTTTCAACAAGTCTAACGCGTCTATTGCGTCCAACCCTGCCGAAGAAATTATGGAGGCGGAAACCGACGCCGTCGCAGGGACCGGAGCGGAATTGTCGGGATTAAAACATCCATGCCCACGAAGACTGATAAATGAACTTTCCCGACGCACATCGCCGATAATGACGTGATCCAAAAAATCGATTTTTAAAACCGCTGCGGCATGGATTAACTCACGTGTTGCTTTAATATCGGCATCGCTTGGCGTTGGGTCGCCGCTTGGATGATTGTGCGCGATGATGATGGCTGCCGCATTTTTGATAGCAGCCAGCCGCAAGACTTCGCTCGGGTGCATCAAAATGGTGTCTTTCGTGCCTTGGCTAACCAGCTCGAAGCCGATCAGCCGGCGCCGCACATTCAATAGAAAAACGCAGAGACATTCCTTGTCATCTTTGAACCACGGCGCGGAGACGACATGCTTGCGCCAGAAAGCAATCACTTCTGTCGGCGTATCAATCTTGGGACTGTCTACAGGGCACTCGCGTAAGCGGGTAATTTTGAATTCGGCTGGCGCGCTCAGGGTTTTGATTTTGGCTTGAGGCGGCGCGGGTTCTGTGGCACCGTTCCGTTGGACTCGATTTGAGGTTTTCATTCACGTGATTTCCTTTCGCGGGTCTTCGCTCTGGCAGTGTTCGCGCACAGCCAGGGCTTTTTATTTTTGCAACTCCGGGTGCTCGACCCAGTAAAGCATCCTGAGTGCGTATTCGGCTCCAGGCTCACGCGCACTTTTCGCATCGGTCAACCACTGTGAAACGCGAGTCAAATCCACCTTGAGAAATTTTGCCAATTTGGATTTTGTCCCGGTTTCGGTGGTAGCTTTCTGAAGCTTTCGCTTGAGTGCTGGCCATTGTTCTTTCACGTTCGGAAGATTATTGGGGTATATTGCCGAATACGTCAAGCCTTTTTCTTTGCCCTTATCCATGATACTGGCTTGTTGTGAAACGCTTCCGCCCGGCAACAGTTGATCCAGCACCGCATTGAGCTGCCTATAAATATTTTTCTGAATTCCCTCTGGCTGTTGATGCAGCCTGAGTTGGAGTAATCGCTCATGGTATAATTCCGACAGCTTTGCGCCAGGGGAACCAACAGGCCAGGACATCCCTATTCGCTGCCAGTTATTCTCGATCTCCTCTTCTTTACAATGAAGGGTCTTCGCAATTTGCGCAATTTGGTTATCAAGTGGTTTGGAAAGAAACGCATCAAATGCCTCGCTGAACAGCATTTTATCAGGTATTTGGCTCTCCGTGTAATCGTGAACATCCACATAATGCCGGCTTGGCAAACGACCAGTTGCAAGCCAGCGCTGATTGATGTTGAAGCGATCACACATTCGTTTTGCCAACTGATAGCGAATAGGAGACCGGGCATATTCATAACTTGCGAGCCGATCACGTGGGATTTCCAGTTCGCGCGCGAAGTCGGGCATTTTCCATTTGATGCGAAGTCGAGCCTCTCGAAATCGCCGGCAAATAGCGGCTTCACGATCATTAAGCTCCACAATGCCAAGGTGTCCAGATTTCACACCCCAGATCTTAAACAAAAGAATTTCTAGAAAAAGCTTGCATAATTCCTTTTTTCAAGGAATTGTTGAAACATGTCGTTTACACGTAAACGAAAACTGAGAGCCGCGCCGTTGGATTTGGTCAGGCGCGCACAGGCGCTTAGTGTCACGCCGGGCCATTTATCCCAGGTGTTAAGTGGGAAACGGACGTCCGCGAACCTCACGGCCCGTCTCGGAAAACTGATCGAATCTGAACGTACTTCAAACCAAGGACCAAAATGAATCCCTCACAGTATTGGACTCAACTCGTCAACAAAACCATGTCGAAGCGTTCCTGCGGCCACAGCGAAGCCTGGCGAATTACCGCTGGCGCAAATCCTGATGCAGCCACACTTATGAGCGCATTCGGAAGATCACGCCAAACGGTACAATTTTTTAATTCGCGCGAGGCCCGAAAAGCCACGCCGGAAAAAACTCAGACCAAAAAACAATTCTTCCAGTTTGTGAATGAAAAGGAGAAGACCGGCCTGCCTTACAACGTGGCATACAACGCCGCCGCGCGTGAACACCCCGATTTGGTCGCCGTGATGGCTGGTGGCGCCAGGGTGCAATTTGTCAATGCGGCTGACGGCAGTGCGCCGGTTGGATCACCACAGTTTAAAACCCTTTTCTGGCTGCCGGCAGATGCCACGCAAGAGCAGTTCGAGGCGGCATGGATCGGAAATGGCTCGACAGCTTCGCCGCTCAACCCGGCAAAGATTTTTGCCGGGCTGGTGGACCTGGCACAAAAGAAAAGCAACCTCGACAACGATGCCGCCATTGCCCAAGTCAAGGCCGCCTTTCCGCGCCTATGGGAAGCGGTAGAACTGCTCTCCAAGGAACCGGTTTGACAGTTTTAACCATTCGACCATCAACCAAAAAAACAGCATGAAAATCACGATCAACAAAACAAACCGCGCCGAGATAATTGCGCTGCGCGAGCAGCTCGCCGATTCGCTTGAAGCTCAAAACACATTCGACGCCGAACTGACGCGTTTGAATGAATTGCAGCAAAAATTAAAGAAAGAAATCGCGGCCCTGGAATCAGCCGATTCAGAAAACGAAGATGCCGCCACCAAGCTGGCGACCAAGCGTGTGCAACTTGAGCAGGTGGCCAAAAAAATTTCTACGATCTCCGATACAGACCCCAGAAACATCGCGGAAAGGGAAGGCGAGATTGTGAATCTGCTTCGGCAGTTCGCGCAGGCGGCTCTCAGGGCAGTGGCTCCTACCCTCGAAGATTTTGCGCGGGAGATCGCGGGCAAAATTCGCCCGTGGTGTCTGGGCGAAAAAAACGCGCTCGCCCTGGCTTATACAATGCCGGCTTGTAAATCGCTTTCGCAAACCTATTCCCGCCGCTTTGGTGACTACGGTGTTTCTGTGGCGGAAATCAACGCAGCCATCGCCCGCGCTGATGAAATTATTTCCGGGGAGTTGAACTGGAAGTGGGATGCCAAGTGACCTACCACTACCAATCAAAGAAGTGAACCGGATTCCAAACATTTTGCGCGGTGGTTTGATGCTCATTGGCGCGGTTATTCTTCATGGCCAGAGCATGGTTGCGCCGCGCCGCTGCGGGTCGGTTACAGTTTCTTCCCGATCCGCAGCCAATTTTTTGGCAGGTATGGTTTTAGTGGTATCAACTCCACCTGCACCGCGAAGCACGCGCTGGGCAATGCAAGTTGCCCGGCGTTCTTTTTGCACTACTAACGGAGGAGCATGGCCGCGCCAGGAACGGGCAATGGGGAGCTGGGACTTTTGTTCCAGCTCTCCACCTTTATAAATTCATCAGGCAAAACCTCCCATGAAATCACTCCTCCAAAATAAAAAGAGCCGCGTTACCGATTCGGGAATTCCCGTGGGAATTTCCGCTGGAATCCAAATCCCTGCCTGGCAGACTGAGCGCGCGAATAAACTGCATCGCGCCTGCCGCCGCATCCAAAATGCTCTTGCGGGCGGCGAGACGCTCACCAAAGCCTTGCGCCGGGTGTCACGCAGTTATCACCACCGTGCGCTAAAATCCGATCCGGCACGGCGATTACAACTCACCCCGCCGACACTTCGCCGGCATTTCAAACAGTGGAACCAATACGGACGGTCGCCTGCGGCGCTCATTTTGAAATATCGCGCCCGGCTTCCTTACATTCCACGTCCGCTGTTGATCCGGTTCGTGGAATTCTGCGCAGCCAACCGCCTGCCATCGGTCAAAGTTGCTTGGGAAAAGTTCTCCATGCGCAAACAGAACGCAAAGCAGACACGGGGCATTTCTTACGGGCAGATCTGTTACAGTTTTTCCGCCGCCGTTTTCTACCTGATGCAAAAGCAACTGAAGGCCATTGAGGCGGCGCGGGCCAGGTTGGACCAATTACGGTTCAAGGCGATTGCCGACATTACCGAACGGCTGCCCGAGCGCCCGCCACGCCGACGCATGAAAAAGGAATCGAATTATCAAATTTGAATATGCTCGCCACCACCACCAGGCCAATCAGTTTAAAACGTCCACTTGTAAGCGTCTGGACCGTGCTCAGTGTTACCGATTTTAAAACGGAAGATGAAGTTTTGGCCGCTATTGAGGATGGCCGTCTGATTTGGGCGTTCAATGTAGCGGGCAAGAAAGCCAGGCGCGCTCAAGTAAGGGTGCTGGCGTCCAGCGTGTCCCATTTGGTTGAGGGCAGCCGGCCGCCGAAAATGTCTGAGGTGGACGAGTGGAGACAGGTAGAACGAACGATTTTCCCCACACCTGGATTGCGGTCGATGCCTTCAAAGGACGTTGCTTTTGCATTGAATGTATCCGGCACACACGTGTTGAATCTTTGTGATCAAGGGTTGTTGCGTCTAGCCAAGGGCACCGACCGCCATTCCGGGCGGCATGGGTCTCCCCAAATTGAATATCCCAGCGTGGTAGAGTTTTTAAAATCCAGGAGGGTCTGTTGAGCATTATTTCCCTGAAACCCGATTTTGCCCAGGTCGCGCGATCCGGGACGCCGCCGTGCCATCACGGCGGATTTGGACGGCGACGCCTTCCACCCGGCTTAAAGGGCTTTAATAGGGCCATTACGTGCCTGTTGTTTTTGAACCAGATCGGCTGTGAAACGCCGATTTCAATTTTCTCCTAATATGGCCGATTCCGACAAAACTCTAAAACTGCTAATTGAGCTGGGCGTTATCGGCAAGGAAGACGCCCAAGCCGCCGCCGATCTGCTTAAAGAGACCGGCAACAAGGCGGATGTGAGTTCGGATAAGTTTGCAGGGTTGGGTAAAAATGCGCGCGCACTTCATTCCGCGCTGCATCTAATTGGCCACGAATCCGGGCCGGCAGTCGGCGCGGCTGTATCCGCCGCCGCCGCATTGATGACCGGCGGAATCTTCACGGCCGTCTTTGCTGTACGTGAATTGTTCAATTGGTTCGGCGCGCTCCAAAAAAAAGCCGAGGATTTTCGTGAGCGTCAGGCTGCCGCATGGCTTAGTGCTGAGCAGGGCGCCTATGACGCTTCCACTGCGGCGGATGATTACAATCAAAAACTTGCCACAGCCATGACCAAGGCCGATGGCTTAAAAACCACCTTTGACAGCCAAAAAAAGGCCCTTGAAGAACAATTAGCCGAGCACAAAAAACTCCTTGAGGCCATGGAAAATGAGCAGCTCGCCGCCCCTGGCGCGAACAAAGAAGCCATCCATAAAAAATTTGCCGGATTGCGGGATGAACTCGACGCCTCCGGAGATGAGCAGCGTCTCGCTCTTGCAAAAAAACAGCGTCTCGATGCAACCTTAACACGCGACCAGTCCTATTTGACTGGTGGGGGTCTGGGTGATGAGAAGGATCGGTTAACCTTCCAAAAAGCTCAAATTGACGCTGCCATTAAAGAGATTACCGCCAAATATGGCGAACCGGAAAAAATCCAGGCAGCTGCCGATGCCACCGCATCCAAGTTGGAGGAAAAAATCCAGATGTGGCAGGAAACAATCAAGAATCAACTCGGAGTAACTTGGTCGCGCGAACAGGTATTAGAGATGTTTCAAAAAAAGGGTTATTTTAAAAATTTGATGGCGCCCCAGGCCCATCTAGAGGAATACCAAACCGCCTTAGGCACCCAGCATGGCATTGAAGCCGCTCTTAAAAAAAACGAGGAGGCTTCTGGCAAAGAAGAGCAAGCCATACAAGCCGCCACCACTGAGATATCGTCGTTGAACGAAACCATCCGCGAGTTACAAAATAAACTCAACCTTCAACACGCCGGCGCGGAAATTACCACAGCCGCTGGCATCGCTGATCGCCTTCTTGGGGGCGGTAAAGCCACATCTGACGAGGCCCAATATCTCATGCGCGTCGCCAACGTTGCTACTGGCCATGCTAACAATCTCGCGCAGGCGGCCAACGTCCTCCACACCATTGAAGGTAATACTGGAAAAACGCAGGCACTACTTGAAAGAATTGTGCATGTTGTTGAACTTGGTGATAGCCATTTTGACAACCTATTCACCCGCGTATCGGCTCTCGAAGCTCGGGTTGAACATAGCCGCAACACCACCGGCGGATAAAAAGAAATATGCTTGAACTGGAAAAGACATTTACCGCCACACAGATTGCCGCTGCGCTGGGCAAGACGCCGCAAGCCGTGCGTAAGTTGCTGCGCGATGTTCAGCCGGCCGGCGTGCGCATTGTCGCCGGCAATGAAGCGGCAACATGGTCGGTGGAACAATTGCCAGGGGCGTTGCGTGAGAGCCTGGCGATTGAAGCCGTGCTGGAAAATTGCAAGGGGGACAGCCTGATCCAAAGAGTTGAAACCCTGCTTTCCATGCCGCGAAAACTCTGGCAGCCGGCGATCCCGATGGCCAAAATATCCGACGCCGACATTCAAACGGCGAAGAAACTGCGCGACGCGCTGAAGCCTTTTTTGATTGAACAGCGCGTTCCTGGTTTATCGGCTGAAGAATGGAAGCAGCGCGGCGTTGATAATTATCACCGGATTTTTGGCAACCGGATCACATCACGTTATTGGGATGAATTACTCACCAGGACGCAGCGCCGCGACAATGGCACGGAATTGTGGCAGAGGTTGGAAATATATTTGCCAGACCGGCTGAAGCGGAAGGACGCACCGGCTGCCGTGGTGTCAGAAGCACTCGCCGCCGATTTCGCCGAGATTGAAGGTTTCATTGCCGCATGCACCAACCCGCACGCACCGAACAAAACCGAATGCGCCGGGATTTGGACGCTGGCGCTTCTGAAATTCACGTCACTGGTAAATGCCGGCGAACCGGAAAAATCCGCCGCGCGCCGCGTGCGGCAATTTCTATTTATGCGCGCACCGTTCCTGGCCGCGTCGCGTGATGCCTTGCTAAAGGCATCAAATCGCAAAATTGAGACCCTGAAAAAAGCCAATGGCGACGTAAAGGCGCTACGCGATGGCCGTGCACACAATGGCAACCGCGTTGGAATTCCAGCGGCGGATATTGATCGTCTCAGGCATTCGGCGGTTTTCAATTGCGGTGGACGCATCCAAAGTGCCTGGCGCAGAGAGTATTCACTTTTGTCTGAAACAACGCGCGCCCGCTATCCCGATCCGTTCAATTGTCCGGTAAAAGTCTATGAGTTGGTAAACCGGGAAATGACTGATGCGCTTCACGCGCGACACCACGGAGGAAAAAGAGCCGTGCGAAAATTAATCGGCGGTCTTCATGGAGATAGATGGGCAAACATTCCCGCCATGCACTCGTGGGCGTTGGATGATGTTACGTCCAACATCGAGGTTGCCTGTAAAAATCCAGACGGTTCGACTTCGCTGATTTTGCCGCAAATAATAGCGGTGATGGACAGTGCCAGTCGCAAATGGGTTGGTTGGTCCATCTCAAACGACAAAGCACCGACTGCCGACCTGGTTTGCGATGCGGCCTTGGATGGATTTCGCAAAAACAATATCCCAAAACAGCTTTGGGTGGAAAACGGCTGGGTGTTTGGAAGGTCATTACTCATCAACGGCAAGGAGGATGATCAAGGCCGCACGGTAGTTGCCGGCCTGGCGCAATATGGCTGCACGGTTCACCACTTTGGGAAAATGAATCCGCAGGCCAAGGCCGAACTTGAAAGATCGTTTGAGGCCATCCAGAGGCTGATGGAAAAGTATCCAGGCTACACCGGACGCCATCAGATGATTGACGCACCGGAAGAGTTTAAGCGCGAGCAGCGATTGATCAATTCCGGCAAGGTTGAGGCCACAAAATTTCGTTGCACCCTTGAAGAATTCAAAGACAAGGTGATGCCCAAACTCATCAGCGAATACAACTCGACACCACAGCACGGACATCTTAAGGGATTATCGCCAAATGAAGCCTTCCTCGCACTGGCAAATCAGAATGATCCACCGATTGAGTACGACCCGAAACTGGAATGGATTTTTTCAAACGAGAAAAACATCGTCACCGTGGAAACCGGCGGCGTCCGCTTTTCTCATCGCAGCAGCCGGCGGATAATTCGCGTGCGCGGCGGCCGGCTTGTCAACATGGTTGGCAAAGAGATTTGGGCCTTTGTTGAGCGAAAAGACCCTTCAATGGTGACTTTTATGAATCTCAACTTCGCCGATCCCTTTACAATGGAAGTATGCCAGACTCCCTCGGCGCGTGAGCGCTCGATGGCTCCCGGCAGTAGAGTCCTATCGGCAGAAATTGGAAAAATCCGCGAGCATGAACGTGCGGTGACTGATGAGTACAACCGGCTGCTTGAACAGCACGGGAATCCGCGCCGGAAATTGCTGGATGAAATCCGCAATCAATCCGCGCCGGAAATATCTTCCACGATCACTGACGGCGTTCGCCGAGTGGTGGTGATGAATGGCCGGCTGGCCGCGAGTGCTGAACAGATGGAGCAGCAGCGCGAGGAAATCCGCGAAGCGAAAAACCAAAAGATACGCCGCACGGCTGCCAATAAAACCAAGGCGCGTAGGAATGGAATTCCAACGATCATGGCTGCCGAAAACGAAAATTTCGAGCGCGCGGTTGAGCTGCTCGCCGGATCACTCAACAAAATGCCAGGCAAAGTCGAAACCACGGAAGGGGCTGAACTATGAGTACGCGCCGCCAAGAAAGACCAGGCCCGCTCTCTCAAAATCGCTACATGAGTAGCGCCGAGTTTGCCGAGTTGCACGGCATCAGCGGGGTAGCTGTTTCAGCACGGGCAGCGGTGCTGCTCCACGCAGTTAAACGCGATCTGATCTGGTTCATCCAGGGATTGTCCATTGCCGATGGCGGATTGAAGCGCGTTGCCAGGGAATTGGTTGAAATGTTTCCCAAGCGGTTGATTGGCGACGGACTGGAGTTGGCTTTGCGCCAGCACAGCAACCACGCAAGTGGAGTGGCACGCCTTGATGACGACGGCTATCTTTACGGTCATTGCACAGACCTCAGCTTGGAAGAGTTTCTTGTTGATCTCTGCATCAATCCGCGAATCCATTTTCCGGCGCCCGGCGAAGACGTGGACGTGTCGGACATCGAATCGGATTCCGCCATCGAACAAAACCCAGGGCTTTCCAAAGGCGATTTTAGACAAGCCCGATTGAATTATTTCCGGGACATCATCAGCGCGCTGTTTGAATACAAGGCGCGGCACCAAGCCAAAAACAGGGAAAGATTCCAGATCACCAGCATCGGCAAAAAAATATGGGAAACGCTGGACTACGCGCTCGCCAGCCGTGGCATGGTGGTGCTGGACGGATTGGAAGGGCGCGGTAAAACCGAAGCGGTGAAAGCCTGGTGCGAATTGCATCTTGGCCAGGCACGATTTGTAAGCCTCAAAGGCATCACCAGCAAGACAACGGCCTTTCGGGAAATCGCCAAGGCGCTCGGCATTGCCTCCAGCTACACGCGCAAGGCAACCGAAATGCAGGCACGCATCGAGGACGTGCTCAAGCGATCCAAGCTTATGCTAGTGGTAGATGAAGCGCACTTTGTTTTCAACCAAAGCCGGCGGCTGTATTCCCGGCCCGAACTGGTGGACTGGATTGATACAGCGATCTGCAATCAGGGTGTGCCAATCGCGCTGGTGACGACTCCACAATTTATCGTGTGCATGACGCGCGCGGCGGACCAAGTGGAATGGAACTATCGGCAATTCCGTCGCCGCGTCAAACGCTGGCTGAAGTTGCCAGCGGCAAACAGTGAAGAGGACATCAAAGCCGTTGCGCGGAGTGTTTTCAAAAAAGCCGATGCCCGCACCATTTCAAAAATCACCGGCTACGCCCTTTTAAGTAAGCGCGACCTCTCGGCCATTGGTGACGTGGCGAGCGAAGTGCGCGCTATGCTCGGCACGGATGATTTGAGCAAGGCGACTTTGGATAACGTCCACCGGGCGATTTACGATTTCCTTTTGCCCAGTGACAAGACGTTCCTGGAAGGCATGGAAGCCGCGCGCAACAGCGGCCGGAAATTGCGGTCGAAGCCGGCACCTATTTTGCCGGAGTCCGATGAACCGGAAATTGAATCCGCGCCAGCTCCGGCAGCTCGCGGCCGGGATGATTTAATCGCGCATGGATCGAGGCCGCGTGCGCCAATTACGGCTTCGTTAATCGAGGCTTAAAACCATTTTTTTCTTCGGTTAAACCGGGAATGAGACAACGGTTTTTACACCCGCCAAAAGGGTGCGCAACTTCTTTGATTCCCTTTTTTGGAACTTGGAACCGACCCAAACCGGACAAAATCACCGAGATTTTACAGTTCGAGATTTTTCGGGAATGAGTGACCACGGTTTCACGCAAGAACCACGGGCTTTTTTGCAGTCGAGGACAAGGTTCGAGCCGAAGACTTCAAGAGCGAGAACCCGCTTCTCTTGAAGCGAATCAGAAACAGCGATTTTCCCCGCATTTTTAGCGGCTAAAATCCATTTCCTGAATAGTTCGAGCCAATCGGCTCGGCCTGCCGTTAGGCGGGCTTTTTGCTCTTCCAACGTCTTCTTTTGGCTCATCAATTTGGCCTTTTCCGTCGCGAATGTTTCGCGGTCAATCAGCGCGTCCAAGAATGAATCCAAAAGCCGCTCTTAAAAAAAACGAGGAGGCTTCTGGCAAAGAAGAGCAAGCCATACAAGCCGCCACCACTGAGATATCGTCGTTGAACGAAACCATCCGCGAGTTACAAAATAAACTCAACCTTCAACACGCCGGCGCGGAAATTACCACAGCCGCTGGCATCGCTGATCGCCTTCTTGGGGGCGGTAAAGCCACATCTGACGAGGCCCAATAGGTGACGTGGCCGATGAAGTGCGCGCCATGCTCGGCACGGATGATTTGAGCAAGGCGACTTTGGAACACGTCCACCGGGCGATCTACGATTTTCTTTTGCCGAGCGACAAGACGTTTTTGGAAGGCATGGCAGCCGCACGCAACACCGGCCGAAAATTCATGTCGAAGCCGCTGGCGGTATTGCCAGAGGATGCCGGGCAAGAGGTTGAACCAGCGTCGACACGACCAACGCGGCTGGAGGGCGCACACGCGCGCGGACGGGGCAATTTGAACGCCCATGACCCGAGGCCGCGCACTGCGAATGAGGCTTCGTTAATCGAAGCTTAAAGCCAAATTTTCCCCTGGTTAAACCGGGGGTTAGACAACGGTTTTTACACCCGCCAAAAGGGTGCGCAATTTCCATGCTTATCGTTTTCGGAACTTGGAACAGACTCAAACCGGACATAATCACGGCGCTTTTACACAGCGAAGCGAGGACGAAGGCTGCCGCGCCGAAGCGCAATGCGCGGAGGCGGGCTGGTTCAACAACGGACAAGCGGGCTACGGCTCGGCAAGCCAGTTGAGAAATTGGGAAGTCCCCATGAAATTCTTCTACGTCTATATCTTGCAAAGCGAAAGCAGCGTGAAACATTTTTACGTGGGCTTCACGGAAGATCTACAAGACCGATTAAAAAACCATAATACCGGTCAAGTTCCGCATACAATTAAATTCCGGCCGTGGCGGATAAAAACCGCCATCGCCTTCACTGAACGCCAGAAGGCCATTGAGTTTGAACGCTACTTGAAAACAGCCTCTGGACGAGCCTTCGCCAAAAAGCGATTTTGAATCCTTCGCTCTCCGCTCCGCCTCGAGCTACTTGTCGCGCCGAAACAACGTGAAGGCGGACGGCTCGGCAAGCCAGCTTTCCAAAAATTCGGCGACCATTTTACTTCGGCTGGTTTTCCTGCAGCGTGTCATGAAGGGTGCTTAACAGGACTTCGGCCGTGTAAGGCTTGGGGATGAAATATTTGACGCCGGCGTTTTTGGCCTTGGTCTGGCCGTCCTTGGAAACCAATCCGCTGGAACCGATAATCCGAACTTTTGGATCGATGGCTTGCAAGGCGGCGATGGTGGCCGGACCGTCCATGATGGGCATGACCATGTCGGTGATAACCGCGGTTATTTCCTTCTGATGGCGCGCATAAAGCGCCACCGCTTCCACCCCGTTTTGGGCCAGCAGGACGCGGTAACCGTATCGTTTCAACACCTTTTGCACGAGATTGAGGATGGGTTCCTCGTCGTCCACCACCAACACCAGTTGGTTGTGACCGTGGGGTACCCGGGAATCCGCCGCCGCCGGTTTTTCCACCGCCGCCGGGGGAGGATTGGCGGGCAAAAAAATCCTGAAGGCGGCCCCCTTGCCCTTCTCGCTTTCGCACAGAATAAAACCGTTGTGGTTGTTGACGATGGCCAGAGTCGAGGACAAACCCAGTCCCGCTCCCTTGCCCGGTTCCTTGGTCGTAAAAAACGGGTCAAACACTTTGTCCCGGATTTCCCGGGGAATGCCCGCCCCGCTGTCCGCCACGGTGAAGACCACATACGGCCCGGGCCGGGCTTCCGGATTCATGCCGGCAAACGTTTCATCCACCATCAGGTTTTCGGCCTGAACGGAGAGTTTGCCGCCGTTGGGCATGGCGTCACGCGCATTGAGGCAGAGATTCAGCAACCCTTGCTGGAGTTGCGCCGCATTGCCGGTGATGATCCAGAGGTTCGCCGGACAACGCAGCTCAAATTCCACGGACTTGGGAAAGGTTTCCTGGACGATCCGTTTGATTTCGTTGACGATATGCCGGGGAGGGATGAGGACGGATTCGCCCTCCAGACCGCGACCGAACGTCAACACTTCTCTGACGAGACTCGCACCGCGCTGGACGTTGGCTTCCAGGGCCTCCAGCAATTTTTTCCCGTCGGCATCGGTGACTTTACTCTTCAATACCTGGACCGAGACCAGCAGCGGGGTCAGGATGTTGTTGAGGTCGTGGCCGATGCCTCCGGCCAGTGCCCCGATATTTTCCAGGCGTTGGGCGCGCAGGAACTGGGTTTCAAACCCTTTCTTTTCCGTGATATCGTTGGTAATGCCCAGAACGGATTTGGGAACTCCCTTCTCATCGCGCAACAATGTCCAGCGCGCTTCCACAATTACTTCCTTCCCGCTCTTCGTCCGGATGGTAAATTCGCCCTGCCAGTTGCCCGTTTCCAAAATGACTTTTCCCGCTTCCTCATATTTCAAAGCGTTGAACATGTCCTTGCGCAAAAGTTCCGGCAGCTTCCGCCCCATCGCTTCCTTGGCCGTCCAGCCGTAAATCCGCTCGGCGCTTTGATTCCAATACAGGATACGGTCCTCCATATCGCGCACGATGATCGCATCGTAGGCCAGTTCCAGCATCCGGGCCTGCTCACTGATTTGCGCCTCGGCTTTTTTGCGCTCGACGATTTCCAGCTTCAAATCTTCGATGGCCCGGGTGAGGTGCGCCGTCTTGTCCGCGACCATTAATTCCAATCCATCCCGTACCCGTTCTCCCTCTTCCTCGGCCCGCTGCCGTTCCTTGAGAACGGTTTCGATGTGGATCATGCTGGTGAGCAGCAGCAGCGAAATCAGCAGGTAAATGACCTCGATTTCCACGCCCGCCGGCGGGCCGCTGTTGGTTGGGGTAATGGATTGAAACAAATGGAGCAGCGCCAGCAGCGTGAAGGCGCAGAACAGCGACCAGCCCACCTTCGCCGTTCCAAAAATCCGGTTCAGCCGCAAAGCGTATCCGGCAACCGCAAATTGCAGCAGACCGGTAACCCAACCCATGATTTCCGGATAACTCATACGTCACTCCCCCATAGAACACCGTAATCACCGTCAGCCAACACCCGATGGATTCCCGGATTCAGGCTCATCGCCTGCCGGTCTGGTGCGAACAGCCGTTGAATGACCGTTTGCATGATGGCAATACGACACAAAGCACGGGAAATGCCAAGTGTATTTTTAGGCGCGTAAGTTTTTATCCGGTTTTGCGGCAATCGTCACGCCGAAAGGCGAGTTTCCCCGCAAGCCGTCAAAACTGGTCTTCCTTTTCCTTGAACAGCACATTGAACGTGGTCAGGGAACCGTAACTGCGGGTGATGTATTGCTGCATTTCCACCTTCTCACCGTCGGTCAGCTTTTCGTGGGCATTGATTTTCTGTTCCAGCACGCGCAGGTTGTTGCGCACCATCACGATTTTGTGAAAGAAGGTCTCCAGCGGCACTTCCTTGGCCTGCAAAGCCGGATCGGCCGGATGCATAACCAGTTTGCCGCCATGCCAGCGGACACCGAGCTTTTCGACCACGGCATCCGGCTTTTCCAAACCGAGCCGGGCGACGGTGGCGTTCACGGTCTCTTCGACAAATTGTTTGAGCGGCACATTCAAACCGCTCATCGCGGCCATCGGTTCGGCGGGTTCGAGTCCGGCGGCGTCGGGCGCCACGACGCGTTTTTCACCGTTGTCGAACTGAACCTCCGCCGTGGTCTCGGAAATCGTTATGATGACGCCGGTGCCGTATTGCGGATGACGCACCCGCAGGCCGATGTGAAGTGATTCGATTTTCATGCCGTCATTCTAGCCACAGATGAAACGTAGATGAAACACGGATTTTTAAAATTGAAAATCCTCCTCGTTCTCGTCCTCGTCCTCGAAAATTCAGGCTGACAACGCCGTAAAACGCGCTAGGCTCGGTGACAACAAACGGCTTTAATCAAACCAACCGCATGGCCCGCATTGACCAGATTGACCGTTTTGAATTCGAGCGCGCGTTGTGGGCTCAGGGTCTGACGCGCGTGGCCGGCGTGGACGAAGCCGGACGCGGTCCGCTGGCCGGGCCGGTCCTGGCCGCCGCGGCCGTCCTACCACCGAAATGGGCGGAGTCGGGATTGCCACGCGAGTTAGAGGGCTTGAATGATTCCAAGCAGCTTACCGCCGCCCAGCGCGAGCAATTCTTCGCTTATTTGACTGCCTGCGGCGAGGTTCAATATGCCATCGCGCAGGTTGGCGCCGGGCAGATTGACGCCATCAACATCCTGCGCGCCACGCATCGCGCTATGAACGACGCGCTCGCGCAATTGCGGCCGCCGCCGGAACATGCGCTCGTGGACGGCCGGCCGGTCAAAACCATGACCGTGCCGCACACGGCCATCGTGCAAGGCGATGCGCGGAGTTATTCGATTGCCGCCGCGAGCGTGCTGGCCAAGGTGACGCGCGACCGGCTGATGCTGGAATTTGACCGGCAATGGCCGAAATACGGCTTTGCCGAGCACAAGGGTTACGGCACGGAACAACATCTGGCGGCCCTTGCCGCGCATGGTCCGTGCCCGATCCATCGGCGCAGCTTCGCGCCGTTGCGACCGGTCCAACGCGAACTGTTTTAACCACGAATGAATATAAAAAGCCCCCTCGCCCCGGCCCTCTCCCCGTTTGGCGGGGAGAGGGTGGCGCGGAGCGATGGGTGAGGGGATTGATTTCGACTGAATGAATCTGCTGGAAAAATTGAAAGCCCGGCTCACCGGCAACGAAAAGCCGGAACACCTGCGGCGCGGCGAACTGGGCGAGCACGCGGCCAAAAAACATCTGCTGCGGCTGGGATTGAAATTTCTCACCGCCAATTTCCGCTCGCCGCGCGGCGAAATTGACCTGGTTTTTCGGGACGCCGATTGCCTGGCGTTTGTCGAAGTCAAAACGCGGTCGTCGGAGGAGTGGACGCGACCGGCGGCGGCGGTCAACGCGCACAAGCGGCGATTGCTCTCGCAAACCGCGCTGGATTATTTGCGGTTGCTGAAAAATCCGGCGGTGAAAATCCGGTTCGACATTGTCGAAGTGCTGCTGACGGACGGCGAGGTGCGTGAAATCCGGCATTTGCCGAACACCTTTCCGATGGAGAAGCCATACCGGTACGGGTGAATCCACTGCTGTGTCGGCGTGACATTGGCGCGCGGGCATTGTCTAACCGCCAATGAAGCAGTTCGTAAACAATCCATTCAACCAGCCCTTCCCGCCTGGCGAGTCATGAACCGGACTTGCGAAATCGTGACTTGGATTTTGGGGCTCACGGTCATTTGGGGCGCCGCAGGCTGGGCCGGCTTTCGTCTGCTGAAACGAAGTGATGATCCGGCGAAATTGATTTTTAAGTGGGCAATCACCTTGCCGTTGGCCGTATATGGTCTCTTTTTCGCAAGCAACCTCGGACCTCTCGGACCACCCGTGATGGCTGTTTTGGGAATTATCCTGGCCATCCTGTGGGGGCCGCATATCTGCGCCATGGCCGCCAAACCACTTGCCTCGCTTTATGATGGCGGCAACGAGGAGCCGGAACTCAAACCGTATTATTCCATTCCGCGGTCTCTGCGGATGAAAGGCAAGTTTCTGGAAGCGGTCGTGGCCGTCCGCGGACAGCTTGCCCGATTCCCGAATGATTTTGAAGGCGTGATTCTGCTGGCCGGCATTCAGGCGGAAAACCTGATGGATTTGCCGGGCGCAGAAATCACGTTGAATCATTTCTGTGACCGGCCGGACGCTCCGCCCAAACAGGTTGCCGCCGCCATGAATCATTTGGCCGACTGGCAGCTCAAACTGGCGCAGGACGCGGATTCGGCGCGCGCCGCGCTGGAGAAAATCACCGCCCGGTTCCCGGACACCGAACTGGCGCTGCTGGCCGCCCAACGCATCGCCCATCTGGGCGGCGCGGAAAAATTTTTATTGGCAGCACACGACCGCCAGCCGATGGCCGTGCCGGAAGGGGTGAAAAATATCGGCCTGTTGGAATCGTCGGAACATTTACACACCTTCGAAGCCGACCCGGCAACGCAGGCCGCCGATTACGTGAAACATCTGGAGCAGCATCCGCTCGACACGGAGGTCCGCGAAAACCTGGCGGTCCTGTACGCCGACCATTACCAGCGGCTGGACCTGGCAACCGGTGAATTGGAACAACTGATTGAGATGCCGAATCAGTCGCCCAAACGCGTCGCGCATTGGCTGAACTTATTGGCGGATTTGCAGATTCATCATGGCGCCGATTACGACACGGTGCGCGAAACTTTGGAGAAAATTGTGGAACGATTTCCCGATTACGCCGTCGCGGAAATGGCACGAACCCGGCTGGGGCGTTTGAAACTTGAACTTAAAGGACAGAAAAAAATACCGGACGTAAAATTGGGGGTTTATGAACAAAATATGGGGTTAAAATACGGGCCACCCCGCCGGTCATAGCCCGGGTCTTCCTTCCCACAAGGGCATTTTGCCAGCGTGACATTGGCACGCGAACATTGTCTAATCAGCAGTGAAAACGCTCATGAACGAGCCGGCTGTGGAATCTGAATCATTGCCCCAGGCGCCCGCCGACCTGGCGTACCCGGAATTTTCCAGTCTCTACACCGAACACAGCCGGGCGATTTATTATCTGGCGCTGCGTTTTCTGGGCGACCCGCAAAAAGCCGAGGATGCCACGCATGATGTCTTTTTGAAGGCCTTCCGCAAGCTGGGTCAATTCCGCGGCGAATCGTCCCTGCGCACCTGGCTGTATCGCATCGCCATCAATCACTGCCAGAATCTTCGCCAGGGCTGGCACGACCGCCACGTTTTTTCCAACGCGGATGAGGCCGTCTGGGAAAACGCCACCGCCGGAACCGATTCGCCTTTACGCGTCCTGGAAATGAAGGAACTGGGCCAGCGTATCCAGAAGACGCTCGACGGCCTGTCCGATGAATACCGGCTGCTGCTGTTGCTTGTGGCTGACGAGGAGTTAAGTTACGAGCAGGTGGGCGCGCTGGTCGGGCAATCCACCGACGCCGTGCGCGGGAAATTGCATCGCGCCCGCAAAACCTTTGCCACTCTTTTTGAGAAAACCGCCTGAGGAGGCCAGCATGAAACATCAAACCAAACTTTCCGAGGAACAACAGCAACAGTCCCAACCGCTTGCGGGCAAGCAACAGACTCAATCCGCGCGAGAATTCGCGAACGCCGAGGAATTGTTGCGTTACGACGCCGCCCACACCACGGTGCCGCCGGAAATTGCCCGGCGACTCCAAAAATCCACCGCCGATCTGCCACCGCCGAAAGCGGCCTGGTGGAAACGTCTGTTGGGAGGAAAATAATTATGAAAAACCTTGTCCGAAATTATTTCTCTGCGCTGCCGTGGAGCATGCGCATTTTTCCGTTAGTCTTCGCCTTTGGATTCCCGGTGGCGTGGATCGGTCATCGCACCCAACTGTTTGATCTGTACGGCTGGCTTGCCTTGACACCAGCGCTGGTCTGGAAAGGTCAGGTTTGGCGCATCGTGACTTACGCCTTCCTGCCCATCAGCCCGGCGGATTGGTGTATCAGTTTATTCTGGCTCGTGACACTGGTTTCGGCTTTGGGGCGAAACTGGACCGGGCGCGCCTTTTGGGGTTACTGCCTGTTGGGTGCCTTGGGAGGCGGATTGTTCATTTTGTTGCTGAGTCCGAACAGCCCATGCACCGTGGCCGGTGGCTGGGCCATGGTTTTCGCTTTGCTGGTGGCTTGGGATTGGATGTACCGCCGCGAGCGCCTGCTCATGCTGGGCATTGGAGAAATGTCCGTGCGGAAGGCGGCTGTTTTGATCGCCCTTATCAATTCGTTCATCCTGTTTTTCTGCGCCGGCTGGTTCTTTATGCTGGCGATGTGGTGCGGCGGGCTGGTTGGCGGACTCTGGCTGTTCGCGCGCACTAAATGGCTCATGGGCAAAACCCCGCGGCAAATCCGGTCCGAACGCGTCGCCAGACTGGAATTATGATTTGCACCGCCCAGGAACGCCGGCCTGCGGCACGGCGTGAACTCCCACCAGCCAGGTTGGAGTCCGGTGCTTTGCGTTCCGTTCTGGCCCGCGAACGGGCGCAACTCGCGCACGCGTTGCTGGCCGACTGCCGGTTCTGCGCGTATGATTGCGGCGTTAACCGGTTGGCCGGTGAAGCCGGCCTGTGCCACACCGGCGCCGACGCGCGCTTTTTCTGCGCGCAAACCGAGGTCTCGGACGAACTGGAATTGATTCCCACCTTTGCCGTGGCCCTGTGCGGATGCGATATGCGCTGCGACTTTTGCATCACCGGCGCCACCAGTTGGAATGCCCGGGCCGGGGTGGGTTTTGATGCGCCAACGATGGCCACGCGCGCACAGGCAGCCTTAAAAAAAGGCGCACGCACCGTGATGATGCTGGGCGGTGAACCGACGATTCATCTGCCATCCGCGCTCGAATTCGTCTCGTTGCTGCCGGACAAGGCCAAACTGGTCTGGAAAACCAACGCGCACGGGGCGGCCCAGGCCCGCGAATTGCTTGATGGCATATTTGACGTGTGGCTCGCAGACTTCAAATTTGGCAACGACACCTGCGCCCGGCGGCTGGCAAAAACGCCGGATTACGTCCGTGGCGTCCGGGAAAACCTGCTCTGGGCCGCCGAACACAGCGAATTGATTGTGCGGCATTTGCTCATGCCCGGCCACGTGGACTGTTGCTGGCGGCCGGTGGCCGAGTGGCTGGCGGCAAATCTGCCGGGCGTCAAAGTCAATTTGCGTTCCGGTTTCTGGCCGGCGTGGCACGCGGCACGTCACACCGAATTGCGCGAGACGGTCTCGGCACGGGAAAACGACCGGGCAATTGCGCTGGCGCGTGAATTCGATTTGAATTTGATTCCATGAAAAAACCGGCAACAAAAAATGTCCGCGGTTTGCCCCGCGAAAACCGGGAGAGCGAATTGCTGATTCTGCCCGATGGCCGGATTCTGGTCCACAATCTGACCCAGCCGTTCGCCGAATTGCTGCATGAATTGAACCCCGACGCCGAACAAATCACCCCGCGCTTGTCGCGCCGAAACGCAGTGAAGGCGGACGTCAACCGCCATTCCACGCCCACAAGTAAATCTGGCAGGGCTGACCTGCCGGGCAGCCTGGCGGCGCAGCAGCGCCGCCCTACCGGATTCAATGCACAATTCCGGAATCACTAAAACGCCCTATGAACTTCCAAACTGAACTCGAAACTCTCATCCGCGCGCGTTACCCGATTCTTTACATCATTTCGAGCGAGGAAATGCGCGTCCAAAACGTCATCGTCGAGATCGCCCAGAAACGGCAGAAGAAAGTTTATGAGTGGACGTTCAGCAACGGCATCGTCCCTGCCGGGACTTCCATCCAGTCGCAAAAAAGCCGGAACGCCTCCACCAAAGACCCGCTGGCGGCGCTGGACCAGGTGATCGAGCAGGTCGAGCCGGCCATTTTCATCTTCAAGGACTTTCACCCTTTCCTCACCAAAAACAATTTCGCCATCATCCGGAAGCTCAAGGACATCGCCCTGCACCTGAAAAACAGTTTCAAGACCATCGTGCTGATTTCGCCGGTGATGGAAATTCCGGCGGAACTCGACAAGGAAATCACCGTCATCAATTTCCCGCAGCCGACCAAGGAGGAACTCGGTGAAATGCTCGACAAAATCATCGCCGAAGTCAGCGACCGGAAACAAATCCAGGTGGACCTCGACGGCGAAGGCCGGGAACGGCTGTTGCAGGCGGCGATGGGTTTGACGCTGGGCGAGGCGGAAAATGTGTTTGCCAAAATTATCGTCCAGGGCGGTCGTTTGAACGCTGAAGACGTAAACGTGGTCTTTGCCGAAAAGCAGCAAATCATCCGTAAAAGTGGGTTGCTGGAATATTATGCCGCCAGCGAGGATTTTTCGAACGTCGGCGGTCTGGCGGTGCTGAAGGACTGGCTGAACAAACGCGCGGTGGCGTTTACCGAAGAAGCCCGCGCGTTCGGCCTGCCTGCACCGAAGGGAATTCTACTGCTGGGCGTGCAAGGCTGTGGCAAGAGTCTTTGCGCCAAGGCGGTCTCGCGGGTGTGGCAACTGCCCCTGTTGCGGTTCGACATGGGCCGGATGTTCGGCAGCCTGGTGGGGTCATCGGAGGAAAATGTCCGGCGCGCGATTTCCGTGGCCGAATCGGTCGCGCCGGCAGTGCTGTGGGTGGACGAAATTGACAAGGCGTTTGTCGGCTCGCAAAGCTCCGGCGCCACCGATGGCGGGACCACGGCGCGCGTTTTCGGCACGTTTCTCACCTGGCTCTCGGAAAAAAGCGCGCCGGTGTTCGTGGTGACCACCGCCAACGACGTCTCGCAACTGCCGCCGGAACTGCTTCGCAAGGGGCGCCTGGACGAAATTTTTTACGTGGACCTGCCGATTGACGAGGAGCGCACGGATATTTTCCGTATCCACCTGACCAAGCGCGGGCGCAACCCGAAAAATTTTGACCTGCCCAAACTGGTGGAGGCCAGCAAGGATTTCAGCGGCGCGGAGATCGAGGAAGCCATCATCAGCGCGCTCTACGACGCGTTTTACGAGAAGCAGGACCTGGCAACCAGCCACGTGTTGACTTCGCTCCGGCAAACCGTTCCGCTGGCCAGAACCATGGCGGAAAAGATCAACGCCCAGCGCAAATGGGCTGCCGGTCGTACTCGTAACGCCAGCACCAGCGAGCCGGCAAAAATTGAACAGGAAACACGGCAAATAGAATTGTGAGCCGGGAAGAACCCATGCCTTCAATTTGGGACAAATTATACGATAATGTCAAAGACCGCCGTTACGGGGTGTTGTTCCTGTTCACCCTTCTGACTTTTCTCGGTCTGCCGTTTTTGGGGGCCATGATTTATGCCATCCTGCGCGAATTTGGATCGGAGGAATATTTTGTGGAAGCATTGCCGGGCATCGGCTTTCTGGGGATAGCCTGGGCCTTTCTGAAATTTTGGCAGGCCCGGAAGCGGAGCCGGGAAAAACTGCGGTACGGTCCTTTATCGCGTGACGAATTACGTGTGGCCCGGTCAAAACTTCGGAATGGAATGAAACCGATCATCCGGGCGGCGCCGCAGCCTCCGGACACCGATTTGAAATATTAAGCTTATGAGTTGCGTGTGCATTTTGACTCCGGTGGTGATTGCCGCCTGGCCGGCGTTCAGCGCGGCGGTGACGGCGGCGGCGACCTCGCTGGGCTACACCATCGTCCATAAAAGTGTCAAAGAATACCAATCCGCCACGGCCGCGGAAACCGGCGAACGCCGGGTCAATCTCGAAATCGAACAGAGCGAAATCGTCACCAACCAATTGGGCCGCGATCAGCACATCACGGTTACGTGCGGCAATGTGACGGTGACGTTCTCGCGGGACGCACGCGGCAAGGCTTCGATTTGCGTGACCGGGCCGGGCCATTCGGACGAGGAACTGCGCGCCATCGGCGAGGAACTGAGCCGGCGCGTGGTGCAAAAATATGTCTATAGCCGTTTGGTCGAGGAATGCCGCGCGCGGCAATTCAACATCGTGGAGGAGGAAGTGGATGAGAACAACGCCATCCGGCTCAAGGTAAGGCACTGGGATGGGTGAGTTTATGACGGGAACATCAAACATCGAATGCCGAACATCGAACCCCGAACGGGCAAGTTCCAGCAAGAATTCGATGTTCGGCGTTCAGCGTTCGGTGTTCGATGTTTTTCAGATTGCTTGAACTTATGCCCCAACGCGAGTTTGACATCACGATAGCCCCCGACGGCAGCGTCGAGGTACACGTCAAAGGTTACAAAGGCAAGAGCTGCCTGGAAGCGATGAAAATTTTCGAGCAGGTGGTCGGGGAATTGAAATCGCAGCGCGAGACCAGCGAGTTTTATGAGCCGGACGAACAGGTGCGGTTCAATATCGAGCAAAAACATTGAAGGCACTTATGATTTACGATTGATGATTTGAAAAGTGTCGGACGGTTTACGAGCAAATCACAAATCATCAATCACAAATCCAACGCGTGGCCCGAACGTCTGTACAGGAAACGTCTTCAGCGTACTACCCGCCCCGGGCGCGGTGGTACCGTTCGGTTTTTTATCTGGGTAACGCCCTTCGCCGATGGTTCTGGCTGGATCGGATTCGTATTCAATTGCCCGGGGAGATGACTTTCACCGGCGCGGTAGCCGGCTTTCTGGTCCCGGGTCTGGGGATTTATCTGCGAGGCCGAACATTCTGGGGCCAGGTCGCATTTCTGAGCTACGGGTTTTTGGCGCTGCTCTTTTTTGCGGGCTTCGGCTATCCGATCGGAAATTTTGCCTTTGGCCTGATGCTGGCCATCCACGCTACCGGATTTGTGTATTACTGCAGCCCCGCGCTGCAACAGGAAGAATTCGGGGGGCGGTTGTTATTTTCGTTGCTGGCCCTGATCGCCGTCGGTCTGCTCGTTTATCTGCCCATCCGGCATGCCATATTACTGCGCCTGTGGATTCCGCTTCGTTTCAACGGACAGGTGGTCGTCGTGCAACGACGGTTTCCACCCGGCGCCATTCAACGGGGCGACTGGATCGTCTACAAACTGGGAAACGACAGCAGCCTGTGGAATACCGGCGGCGGACATGGATCGGTCCAGGTGCGGTCCGGTTTGGGATTGGCTCCGGTACTGGCGGTGGCGGGAGACCGGGTGATGTTTTCCACCAATGCGTTCACCGTGAATGGAATTTCGCATCCGCTCCTGCCGCATATGCCCCAATCCGGCGAAGTCGCCGTGCCCGGAAAAAATTGGTTCATCTGGCCAAGTTATAGTATAAGCGGGAACGGCGACGAAAATGCCATTTCCTCCATGATGTTGCATCTGGCATTGGTTTCCGAAAAAGATTACCTGGGGAAACCCTATCAACGGTGGCTTTGGCGCCGACAAACGATCCCATGAGCCGGTTTGTCAATCTTGAGTTCGGCGACGAGTCCGAGGATCAGCCGCGGCAAAACGAAAAGGCGCTGGTCAAGGACGAGGCGTACTATTTTGCCGAGGCCCGGACGGCATTTGAAAACGGAGACTTCGAGCAGGGGTTGCGGTTTTATTCCAAAGTTCTGGAGTTCAATCCGGAAAACGCCGCTGCCTGGACCGGCCAGGTGCGCATGTTGATTGAACTGGGTGAATTTCGCGAGGCCAGGCTCTGGGCGGACAAGGCCCTGGAACGATTCCCCAACGAGCCCGAATTGCTCGCTGCCAAGGCTGTTGCCCTGGGCCGGAGCGGCGATTTGCAGGGAGCTCTCGCCTTCTCCGACGCCTCCATTGAGGAACGCGGCGACACGCCTTATGTCTGGCTGGCGCGCGGCGACGTGCTGCTTGCGCGCGAGGAGCATCGGGCAGATTATTGTTTTGAGAAAGCGCTGTTGCTCGCGCCCCGGGACTGGTTTGTTGCCTGGCTGGCAGCCCGAATCCGGTTTTATTACCAGCAATTCGCGCTGGCGCTGAAATTATTGCAACAAGCCATCGAATGGAATGCAGGCCATTTCCTCTTATGGCTCGAACTGGGCCAATGCCAACAGGCGGTCGGCTTGATCGGTCCGGCCAAAAATTCGTTCTTGCAGGCGCAACAATTAAACCCGCATTCTCGCGAAGCCGACCACGCGCTGGTGCAGCTTTCCCAAAAAGGACTCTGGGCCCGTCTGCGCGGCTGGTGCTGGCAACTTTTCAACCGATGAGCACAAAAAATCTGAATCAGCTTTTGTCCGCGGCAGGTGAATTCGATGCTTCCGATCTCCATCTGGTGGTCGGCGTGCCGCCCGCCTTCCGGGTAAACGGCGAAATCATCATCGCCGACGAGGACGCGTTGACCGAAGACGAAATCACCGCCATGGCCAACGGCCTGTTGAACGAACAGCAAAAGAAGAAATTCGAACAGGATTGGGAGCTTTGCATATCGCTGCTGCACAGCGTGGCCGGACGCGTGCGCGCCACGTTTTACCGGCGAAATGGGCACCCGGAAATGAGTTTCCGCTTTTGCGGCGACAAGGTGGCTTCGCGTGAAAACCTTGGTCTGCCGGCAAAAATCGACGATCTGGCGCGCAAACCGAACGGGTTGGTGCTCATTACCGGCCCCACCGGCGCCGGCAAGACGACCACCCTCAATTATGTAGTGGACCTCATCAACAGCGAACGCCGCTGCAAGATTGTCACCATTGAAGACCCGATTGAATTTGTGCATGAAAACAAGCGCGCCATCGTCGTGCAGCAGGAAGTGTTGACGGACGTGCATTCCTTCAATCGCGCGCTGATCCACGTGTTGCGACAGGACCCGGACGTGATTGTCGTGGGTGAGATGCGCGACCATGAAGCGATCGCCACGGCCCTGACCGCGGCGGAAACCGGTCATCTGGTGCTGGCCACCATGCATTCGCCGAACGTTTCGCACGCTCTCGAACGCATCATCGGCGTTTTCGAAGGCAGTGCCCAGCGGCAAATCATTTTACAACTCGCCAACGCCTTGCAGGGCATCATTGCCCAGGATCTGTTGCCGGCGGCGGGCCGGCAACGCCGGGTGCTCGCGTACGAACTGCTCGTGGCCAACGGGGCGGTGCGGAATTTAATCCGCGAAAATCAGCTCCACCACCTCGAAAACACCATTCAGACCGGCCGCAAGGAGGGAATGGTGCTCATGGACAATTGCCTCTACGACCTGTACTGCAAGTGCGCCATCACGTATGACACTGCGATCAGCCGGGCCAGCCATCCCGACCGCATCACCCGGGAAAAATCCCCGGGTGTTTGAACTTCTTCGCTCAGTTCACCAGCAAAAAACGCCGGACATAAAATCCGGCGCTTATGAATAAAATCCCGGTCTGAAATGCGGTTCAAGACCCTGATTGCGCCTGCAGTTGCAAGGCGATTTCAGTGTTAAGCTGGGCGGCGAGGTCAATATTCTTGTTGCCCCACTTCGTCCGGGTTTCCACGATGATCGACGTGATTTTAGGATCCACGGCTTCAACGCGCACCCAGACGTTGCACTGATCCACCTTGCCCATGAACGAACGCACGACATTGGTGGTGTCGTGCGGCACGTACTCCGTGACGACGGTGCCATCTTGTTGGACGACATGAATCGCCGCCTGATAAACCTGGTCCAAAGTACGTTCAAACCGTTGCTCGACACGGTCCTTCCCAAACGAAACTGTAGCCGTGTGCGTATCGGTCACCGTTTTGACGCAGCCAGCATTGATGATGGCCATTCCAACAACCGCCGCAAAAACTTTTGCTTTCATAATAGGGACAATCCAATCGAAAAAGCCGCCCGCGTCAAGCACGATTCCCGGTTTTGGACAATCTTCTAATTTGATCGCAGGGCACGACGCAGGGAGTGCGGTCCAAACAACTCGTTACCTCGTCGCCTGCAAATCCGGACACGACCGGGCTTTGCGCGGCTCGACAAGCACGTCAAAAAATGCGAGTTTGGGGCTGTGTCGGCCACCAAGCTGGAACAACTTCGCAACACGCTGCGCGCCTACGGCTCCTGCCTCGTGGCGTACTCGGGCGGCGTGGACTCGGTTTTTCTCGCGCGCGTGGCGCATGACGTTCTCGGCAATCGGGCGCTGGCGGTGATTGCCGATTCGCCGAGCCTGCCGCGGCGCGAATTGCAGGAGGCCCTCGCTATCGCTGACAAGTTCCAATTTCCCGTCCGCGTCGTGCAGACGGCGGAATTTGAAAATCCCGATTACCTGGCGAACCCCATCAACCGTTGCTATTTCTGCAAACACGAATTGTTCGAGCGGCTGGCGCCGATCGCGCGCGCGGAAAAATTCGCGGTGATTGCCTATGGCGAAAACGCCAGCGACAACGGCGATTTCCGCCCGGGCGCAAAAGCGGCGGCGGAATTTCAGGTGCGCGCGCCGCTCAAGGAAGCGGGTTTGACGAAATTGGAAATCCGCGAATTGTCGGCGCAGCTCGGTTTGCCGACGGCGGACAAACCGCAGATGGCCTGTCTCAGTTCGCGCGTTCCCCAGGACGAGCCGGTAACGCCGGAAAAACTGGCGATGATTGAAGCGGCGGAAAACGTGCTGCGCGATCTGGGATTCCACGACGTGCGGGTCAGGCATCATGAAATTCGCGTGGCGAGTGGCGAGTGGCGAGTGACGAGGAAACAATCGTTGGATGCCGGCGGCGTTGCCACCCGTCACCCGTCACCTGTCACCCACCTTGCCCGCATTGAGCTTGGCCCGACGGAAATTCCGCGGTTTTTGAGTGATGGCTTGACGGGCCGGGTGGCGGAAGCGTTGAAAAAAATCGGCTACGCGCACGTGACCCTGGATTTGCAGGGCTACCGGCGGGGCAGTGTCAACGGGGCGCCGGCCCCGGCGGCGTGAAACTTTTGGCCGGCAACGGTTTTAAATAAAGGGTTATGCCGCAGTTTTCCTACAGGGCGCGCCGCCGCAGCGGCGAATTGGTGGAAGGTGTTCTGGACGTGGCCGACCGTTCCGCGGCGGTCACGCAAATTGAACGCCAGGGATTGTTTCCTGTGGCAGTGGAAACGGCCCGGGCCGGCGCGCCAGTGAACGGCGTCCAGCGCGCGGGAAAAGGTGTGGACTTGATGGCGTACCTGCCGCCAACGCTGCGCGCGCAACTGCAACAAAAACGCAAACCGAAACTGCAGGAGCTGGCCACCTTCACGCAACAACTGGCGAACCTGCTGCAATCCGGCATGCCGCTGACGGTGGCGCTGAACAGCATGACACATCTGGAATCGAAGGGCATTCCCGCCGAGGTCAGCCGGGAATTGAAACAGGAAGTGACCGAGGGCAAGAGCCTGTCCGACGCCATGGCCAAACAGCCGCGGGTGTTTTCAGACCTGTACATCAACATGGTGCGGGCGGGCGAGCAGAGCGGTTCGCTGGTGGAAGTGCTGCGGCGCATGGCCAACCACCTCCAGCAATTTGCCGAGGTGCAGGCGAAATTCACCTCGGCGCTGATCTATCCGTTTCTGGTCATCGCCATGGGCTCGTTTCTGGTGGCGTTCTTCATGTTCGTCATGATGCCGCAATTTACGAGAATTTTTGAGGGCTTTAACATCCCGCTGCCGCTGCCCACCCGCCTGTTGATCGGGTTCAGCCGGTTTCTCATCGGTTATTGGTTGTTGCTCGTCTTCATCGTCATCGTGGCCGTCATTTTGTTCATCCGCTTCAAAGCCAGCGAAGCCGGGGGCCGGATGCTCGACGAATGGAAATTGAAAGCACCGGTGTTCGGCAAAGTAATGAAATTAAACCTGTTCGGGCAGTTTGCGCGGACGCTGGGGACGCTGCTCCAAAACGGGGTTCCGGTTCTGACGGCGCTGAAAATCACGGAACAGGTACTCTCCAACCGCCTCATCCGGGAAGCCGTGGCGAAAACCCGCGACGCCGTGACGGACGGCAAGACGATTGCGCAACCGCTGCAGCAAAGCAAAATCTTCCCCCAGTTGATGGTGGACCTGGTCCGCATCGGTGAGGAAACAGGCGACGTGCCGGGTGCCTTGAACAACCTGGCCGATACTTATGAAAACGAACTGGCCATTGCTTTGCGTTTGATGACGCAACTCCTTGAGCCGGTGTTGATCATCGTCATGGGCGGCGTCGTCGCGTTTCTGCTGTTGAGCATCTTCCTGCCGCTGTTCCGGCTGATTTCGGCAATCCGTTGAGCGTGCAAATGAAAATGGCGCCGGTCAAAAAAACACATCGGCCAGCAGCGTTCACGCTGATTGAAATCATGATCGTCGTGGCCATCATCGGCCTCATGGCGTCCATGAGCGTGCCGTCCATCCTCCAAACCTTTCGCAAGGAAGGCATGCGCAAGGCGGTGAGTGATATCATGGATTTGTGCAATGACGCCCGGACGCAGGCGATTTTCAGCGGCCGGCCCGCCCAGATCGATTTTTATCCGTCCGACAAGCGCATCGAGTTGGCCAGCGCGTCAACAAACCAACCGCCGGCGGCGGGCGGATCGCCGGCAGCACCCCCCACGTCTGCCAAATCGGTGACGTTGCCGGCCAACATGGACATCGAAATGCTGGATATCGACATGATTGACTGCCGCGCGCAGCCGAAGGCGTCGGTGAAATTCAACCCCAACGGCACGTGCGACGAACTGACGCTGATATTGCATGCCGGTGACGACTGGGAAAAAATTACGCTGGAATATTCCACCGCCCAGGCGTCGGTCAACCCGGTGGCAAGATGAAAACACCATGGAAAATCAGCCGGCGGTGCCGGCGCCAACGACGGGCGTTTACGCTGCTCGAGGTGATGATTGCCATCGGCATTTTTTCCATGGCCGTCTTTGCGATTCTGGGACTGGTGTCGAGTTCGCTCGAAAATGCGCGCCGCCTGCAACGTCCGCGGGTGGACGCCGGGGCAGTTGCCGGCTATTTGTTGCGAACCAACAAGATGGTCGAAGGTCTTCAGGAATATGACCTCGGCGATTTCCTGGGCAGCGCCTATCGGGGCTACCGGGTAACGACCGATACGGAGGAATGTGAAACAAACCGGCTCTTCCGAGTGGATTTTGTCGTGCAAAGCCCCGACTTTGGCCGGCCGGTCGTTTCCAAAATGACGGTGTTGTATTTCAGCCCCCATTCGCCGGCGGGCAGTCTCGACGGAGCAACCGTAGCCAAATGAAAACGAAGACCCCATTCCGGCGCGAAGCGTTCACCCTGGTCGAAATCATGGTGGCCCTCGTCATCTTCAGCATGGTCGTGGGGGCGATTTACTCAACGTGGGTGTTGATTCTGAAATCGTCGCGGGTCGGGCGGGAAACCGCCGACCAAATCCAGCGCCAGCGCATCACCGTGCGGACCATCGAAGATTCTCTCACCTGCATCCAGTCGTTCCAGGCCTCCATGAAATATTACAGTTTCGTCGTCCAAAACGGCGACCAGCCGATGCTGAGTTTCGTGGCCCAGTTGCCGGCCATGTTTCCGCGCAATGACCGCTTTGGCGATTTTCATCTTCGCCGGTTGACGTTCACCGTCGAGTCCGACGCGGATGCGGAAAGAAATCTGGTGTTGCGGCAGAACCCGATCCTTTTGCCGGTGGATTCGGACGAACAGGCCTTTCCGCTCGTGTTGGCGCGCGACGTGCAATCGTTTGCCATCGAATGCCTGGACACCAACCGGGGCAAATGGGTGACCGAATGGGATGATACCAACTCCATTCCGCCGCAGGTGCGCTATTCCCTGGTGACCGGCGGCAACGGGACGGGCTGGGCCGTTACGAATGTCGTCACGCTCCAATCCGTCACCATGCCCAAGGCGGTGCAAACCGGCAGCCCCGGAGGCCAGCAATGAAAATTGCCCTCCATCATCGCTCCGACGGCATGGCGCTGGTCATGGTGATGTGCGCGATTGTAGTGTTGTCCATACTTGCAGCGGCATTTGCGCTGTCTATGAAGGTGGAAACCCGCCTCGCGCAGAACGCAGGCTACGAGGAACAGTTTCTGTGGATGGGGGTTTCCGGGGTGCAGCGCGCCGCCTGGATCCTGGCGCAGGAAAATTGTCCGTACACTTCGCTGAACCAGAAATGGGCAAACGGGCTGGGGGACCCGTGCGACACCAACGGACCGCTGGCCGACGTCTCGCTCGATAATTATCCGGTCGGCGAGGGAACGGTTTCCATCAGCATCATCGACCTGGAGCGCTGGGTGAACATCAACACCGCCAACACCCCGACCCTCCAACAGGCGCTCACCCTTATGGAACGGGACCCGAACGACATCGCCGTTGTGTCCGACTCGATATTGGACTGGATTAATCCGGGTGATGCGCCGCGGGTTGCGGGTGCGAAGAGCGATTATTACCAGGGTCTGACGCCGCCCTATTTCGCCAAGGAAGCGCCGATTGATGATTTGTCCGAGCTGCAACTCATCAAAGGCGTGACCCCGGAAATTTATTCCGGTCACGCGCCCGACCAGCAGCCGGATGTTTTCCACCACAAGCTCGGTTTGGGCGCGGCACCGGGACAGAATTTTGGCAACGGGCTGGGTCTGACAAATTTTTTCACCCCGTTTTCTAATGGCAGAATCAACATCAACACTGCCGACCGAAACGTCCTGCAAATGATTCCCGGCGTGAATGCCGCCATGGCCGACGCCATCATCAATCAACGCGCCGACACTCCGTTCCAGAACGTCGGCCAGCTTACCGCCTTCACCGGCCTCAATCCGCAGCAAATCGGCCTCCCCTGTGACGTGCGCAGCAGCACCTATGAAGTGCTGGTGACCGCCCAACTCGGCGATTACAAACGCGTGTATGTCGCCATCCTCGCCCGCACGGCGGGAACGGATTTTCAGATTGTGAGGTTTTACTGGCAGTAAGGTTAAAACGATGTTGAATTTGCCGGGCCGCCCGTTATTGTTTCGCCATGCGCCGGCTTTTGGTGACTTTGTTTCTGCTCGGTTCGCTATCGGCAACGTTCGCGTCCGACACCGCCAGCGGCCGCATTATCAAAGTCCTGCCGTTGCTCCTCGACCTCAACAGCCACGACGCGATTTCACCGAGTCTTTACGACCGCGATGCTTACCAGGTTTATCTGCGGCAGCATACCAACGAAATTTCCGCCGTTCGCTTCGATGTCTTGTGGAAAGCGTCGAACATCGGGGACACAAAATTGAAATTGCGTGTCGAGCTTCGCAGCACGGGAGCGGCCGGTTTGCCGCACCAAACCATGCTGGAACAACCCGTTACCCCCGGCTTTTTCCGCCGGTGGACTTCGCTGACCCTGGCGGGAACAGACTATAAAAATTCCGGCGAAATTATTGCGTGGCGGGCCACCCTGTGGGCGGATGACCGGCTCCTCGGCGAACAGAAATCATTTCTATGGTAGCCATCAAAATTATCTGCGGTTGCGGCCAGAAATATGCCTTCAACGTGTATCCGGCGAACGGCCGGATGCCGGCGCCGGTTCAGTGTCCCGTCTGCGGCATGGACGGCACGGCGGCGGCCAATGACGCCATCGCGCGCACCCTCAATCTGCCGGCGAACGGCAAGGAAAAGAAAGGCGGCTGGAAATGGTGGCAACAATTCCTGGCCGGCTGGCGCAACTCCCCGCCAACCGCCCGGCCAACCGCCCCGGCCGGAGCTGCCGGCAGCGAACTGCCGGTTCCCGACAGTGTCTGGAAGCAGCGGGCGCTCGCGGCGGAATTGCGCGCGGAGCATGCCCAGGCCACCGCCACCGCCAGTCTCGCGCCACACCTCGCCCAGGTGCTCAGGGAAGCACTGGTCCAGGAACTCGCCGTCCAGCGTCAGGAATTGCTTCAGACGCAACAAATCGCCGCCGCGGAAATCGCGCAATTGGCGCATCATCTGGACGAATTGCGGGCGCCCATTCAGGAACGGTTGCGCTCGTATGAGGCGCGGATTCAAGAGCTTGAAAAGGAACTCGCCGCCCGGAACGAGGAAAACCGCGAACTGCTGAAGCTTAAAATTGAAATGCTGCGGCAACAGGTGGTGCTGGAGAGCACGCGCAACCGGATGGAATTCAACTGAAATTACACCGCGGCCTTTTCCTCCGGCGCCCGTTTCTCCTGCGTCCGCAGGGCCTGCTCGTAGCAATGCAACGCTTCGTCGTAACGCGCCATGCGGTTGAATAATCCCCCTTTGTGGAGATAGGCAATGGTCATTCCTTCATCCGCTTTGATTGCCTGGTCGTAACAGGCTATGGCCTCGTCCAATTGGCCCAGTTTTTCCAGCGCACCGCCCTTCTTGACCAGCGCCTCGGCATTCCCCGGATCCAGCCCCAGCGCCGCATTAAAACATTCCAACGCCTTCTGCGATTCGTTGGCCACCAGCAACGACTGGCCTTCGGCGATCAGATTGGCGACGCACTCTTCGCGGTCGTCGGCATCCTTGGGCTCGCCGTTCAGTTTGGGCGTGGCGGGCAATGCGGGTTCGTTCAGGGACGCGCGCGTGGCTTGTTTCAACTCCAGAATCCGTTTTTCCAGTTGGTCCACCATGCTGAACAACCGCGCGTTTGATTGCTCCACCGTGGCGCCGGCCGCCAACGAAGGCGAAACGCGGCCGTGGCCCATGGCAAACTCCGGCGCCCGCATCGAGGACCATTCCACCAGCCGCGCGACGGTACGCCATTGCAAATAAGCCATCAGCAATACGATCAGCAGGCCCACCGTCCCCAGCACGGCCGCCAGCATCAGCATGAATTGCTGCATTTTCTGCATCATTTCGACTTCGCCCATGCGCTGGGCGGTGATGATTTGTTGCAAGGCTTCAATGCGCGCCGCCATGTCGTCGGCGTTGCGCTTGGCGGCCAGCTCGGCTTGTTGCCGGTTGCGTTCAATGGCCATTTGCGTGTCGTGAAGCTGCTCCTGAATCTGGAGGTAGCCGTTGATCTGGGTCTGCACGGTGATGGCCGCTGCGTCGGACGCGGACACGGCATTTGTTTCGACGGCAAAAACTCGCGTCCCCAGAGTCAAAACGGCGCAAACCATCAAAATTACCGGAAAATTCAGTCGCAACATGACATTCATATCGATTTTTTAGCCTGAATTGTCAGCCCGCCGATGTCAAGCATGCGGCCGGCCGACTTGTTCGCAGCTTATCACCAAACTATCCACCGGCGGGTCATTCTTTCGGCAGGTCGAATTCCAGCCGCGTGCGCGAGCCGGTCTGGACGTTGCGGATTTCCATCTCCTGAAGTTCCCATTGCCCGTTCACCTTCTTGAACGATTTCGGCTCAAATTCTTTCAATAACTTGCCGCCGGCATCGTAAGCTTCGGCCTGAACAATCCCCAGGGTCTCCCCATCAATCCACGAAACCACCCGCGAATAACCGTTGGTGGGCGGATTCGGGTTTATACTTTCCAAAACCGTGCAACCGCGACTGCGCTTGATTTCCTTCTTCAAAACCTTCTGTTCCGGCCAGTGGAAAAATTCCAGACCGAGGTCTGCCACCCAGAAATCCGAGCCGGCAAACGGTTTCATGATCTCCTTGCCGGACAAGGTGGCGGCTTTGCGGTCGGTTTCGATGCCACCCCCCTCGAGCCCGGTCCAAAGATAATAACCGTTCGGCCGGTCCGGTTCATGCAACACAATCAAGCGCACCCGATTGGACGGGCCGGTCGTTTCATAATCCACCTGCCAAACCGGTCCCTGCACCAGGGTTTGAATCTGGACGGGAATTTCGGACCGCTTCCCTTTGCTGGCGCGGATGGTTAAAACGCCGTTCTGCACGAAATTGGTGGCCGGCTGCTGTTCCAAAAGTTGTTGCGCCAGCCGGCGTCCCTGGATTTCCGCATCGGACAAGGCATTCGTCGTCTGCGCCGGCGCCCCAATGGCCAAAAATAAAATCACCGCCACCAACGGCAGGGCGGTGCTGCCGCGCCGCCTAAAACCAAGGCCGCGCAGCGGCGCGGCCCCACCCATCTGAAATTTGTCGTGTACGGTCATTTCGCCTCCAGCGCCAGCCGGAGAACGTCGGCAATGTGTCCGACGAAATGGGCTTTGAGCCGGGCGCGGACTTCCGCCGGAACGTCGAGCCAGTCAGGCCGGTTCTGTTCCGGCAAAATGATTTCCTTGATGCCGAATCGCGACGCGGCCAGCACCTTTTCCTTAATGCCGCCCACGCGCAATACCCGGCCACGCAGGCTGATTTCGCCGGTCATTGCCATGCGGAAACGCACCCGCCGTTTCGTCAGCAGCGATGCCAGCGCCGCAACAATGGTTACGCCCGCGCTCGGACCGTCCTTCGGCGTCGCACCGGCGGGCACGTGGATGTGAATGTCGAATTTGTTGTAATCGCTCAAATCCAAATCGAGCAATCTGGCCTGGCTCCGCAAATAACTCATGGCCGTTTGCGCGCTTTCCTTCATCACTTCGCCCAGTGAACCGGTCAGCAGCAGATTGCCCCGCCCGCGCATTCGCGTGGCTTCAATGAACAAAACGTCGCCGCCGAACGGCGTCCACGCCAGCCCGGTGGCGATGCCATATTCGGTGATTTTCTCCGCCGTTTCCGCAATGAACGGCGCGTGGCCCAGAAAATCCTTCAAGTTTTCGGCCTCGAGTTTGACCGTCGCGGCCTTGCCGTTTTGGGAGATGATTTTGCGCGTGGCTTTGCGTGAAAGCGCGGCGATTTCGCGCTCCAGTTGCCGCACGCCGGCCTCGCGGGTGTATTCGCGGATGAGCTTGCGCAGCGCTGAATCGGTAAATTTCACATCCTTTCGCGTCAGACCGTGCTCCTCAATCTGGCGCGGGACGAGATAACGCTTGGCGATTTGCAACTTTTCGGACTCGGTATAACTGGGCAACTCGATGACTTCCAGCCGGTCGCGCAACGCCGGATGAATCGGCTCCAGCCAGTTCGCCGTGGTGATAAAAAGCACCCGCGAAAGGTCGAAAGGCAAATCGAGGTAATGGTCGGTAAACGTGTTATTTTGCGCCGGGTCAAGCACTTCCAACAGCGCCGCCGCCGGATCTCCACGAAAATCCGCACCCACCTTGTCCAATTCGTCCAGCAAAATGACCGGATTGCGGCTTTCCACCCGGCGCAAGGTCTGGATGATCCGGCCGGGCAGCGCGCCGACGTACGTCCGCCGGTGGCCGCGAATCTCGGCTTCATCCCGCATGCCGCCCAGGGAGATGCGCGCGAACTTGCGGCCGAGCGCATCCGCCACGCTCTTGCCCAGGGAGGTTTTGCCGACACCGGGCGGGCCGACCAGACAAAGAATCGGGCCTTTGATTTGTTTGCGGCGTTTGATGACGGCAATGAATTCGAGCAGCCGGTCCTTGACCTTGGTCAGGCCGAAATGTTGTTCGTTCAAAATCCGCGCGGCGGCCTTCAAATCCAGCTTGTCCTCGGTGGACTTTTCCCACGGCAGACTCAAAATCCAGTCGAGATAATTCCGCCCGACGGCGTATTCGGCGGCAGCCGGCGGCGTCTGTTGCAGGCGTTCGAGCTCCTGCTCGGCGGCCTTGCGCGCTTCGGCGGGCATGGGTGTCTGCTCGATTTTTTCGCGCAGCGATTTGGTTTCGCCCGACCCGGTTTCGCCCTCGCCCAGTTCGCGCTGGATGGCGCGCATCTGTTCGCGCAGGAAAAAATCGCGTTGCGTCTTGGCGATGGAGGACGCCACGTCGCTTTGAATCTTCGAGCTGAGCGTCAACACCTCCTGCTCGCGGTTGAGCAGAGGCAGCAGCTTTTGCAGCCGTTCGCGGACGGAAACGGTTTCGAGCAATTTCTGCCGCTCTTCGAGGCTGAGGTTCAGGTTCGCGGCAATGAGGTCGGCGAAATGGCCGGGGTGCTCCGTGTTCAACGCGGCTACTTTGACCTGGTCGGAAAGCGCGGTGGACATTCGGGCAATTTCCTCGAATTGCCGGTGCGCGTTACGCAACATGGCCTGCAGCTCGATGGTGTCCTCCGTTTCGTCCCGCAGCAATTCGTAACTGGCCCGCAGATAGGGAGCCGGCGGCGCGTATTTGGTCAGGCGGATGCGCCACAAGCCCTCCACCAGCACGCGCGCGGTGCCGTCGGGAAATTTTACCATTTTGGACAAACGCGATGCGCAGCCGACCTCGTGCAGGTCTTCCGGCAGGGGTTCAGCAATTTCGGGTTTGCGCTGGAGCACCGCGGCAAACAAACGGTCGCCGGCAACAATGTCATCGATCAATTTCAGGCTCGGGCCGGTTTCCACCAGCAGCGGCACAACCGCGCCGGGAAAAATCACGATGTCTGACAGGCCGAGGGTGGGCAAGGTATCCGGCAGGGACCGTGATGAAATCCGGGGCAAGGCGTCCGATTTTTCGGCGCCGCCCAGAATGCTGACAAATTCTGTTTCCGGCGATGTCATCGTCGTCTCCATCTACTATAAAGTTAGATGCCGGCGCACGGGAAAAGATTCATGCGCGGCTAATTTCCCTCAGCAATGGGTACTTTCGTGCTTTTGGTGTGCAAATGGTGTGCCAGCGGCACGTCAATTCGCAGAAAACCATTCACATAGATCGCCTTGGCCTGACTGAGATCGTACTCCTGGGGCAACTCGAGCACGCTTTCAAACGGCCCGTAGTTGATTTCCATGACCAGAAAATTGCATTTGTTCGCCCGGCAAACGTCCGGACGGCTGCCGCTGATGCGCAGGCGATGGCCCTCTACGGTGATTTCGAGATTTTCGCTTTTCATCCCAGCCAGTTCCACCTTGATGACCAGCCCGGTATCGGTGGCATAAACGTCGGTGTTCGGAATCCATCGGCCGCTGGCCGCGCCGCCGCGCCCGCCCACCGCCGAGCTGCGGGGAATAAAGTGCATGGTAGAGCTCACTTTGTTTACAGCCATGATTAAAAACAGTATCCTATAAAGCCTGCCTTCGCAAGTGTAACGGGTTTATTTCATTTTGACTACCACGGCGGGCCGTTCGCCCTTGCGCGCGTGAAAAACAATCGAACTTTTCGCCTCCGCCTGCCCGGGCGCCGAACAACCGCAATGCGTGTCACGCGCAAAACTGAATTTGCGGCGGCGCAAGCGTCCCCACAAAAACATTCCAGCGACCACAGCCACAATCGCCAGCGAAACCGCCTGTTGCCAATTCATGCTGCAACATACCCGCAAAACCGGTTCGCGCAACCGATTTTCGCTACTGTCCTAATTGGTAGGCGACGAGGTGACGAGTCGGTTGGGCCAGCACTCCTTACGTCGTGCCCTACAACCAAATCAGGACACTACCCGATTTTTCAGCGTTGAATTTCCCCCACCCGCCGTTACGCTGCGCCCCATGTCCGTTCCGTTCCGTCATTCGCATCGCGTCACCTACGCCGAATGCACCGTCGGCAACCACGTTTATCACTCGCGGTATCTCGACTGGCTCGAAGCCGCGCGCGGCGAATTCATCCGTTCGCTCGGCGCCACGGTGCTGCAATGGCAGGAACGCGACGTGATTTTCCCCGTCATCGAAGCCCGGCTGTGCTACAAATCAGCCGCCCGCTACGATGACCTGCTGGCGATTGAAGTCTGGCCGACGCTCATCGAGCGCGTGCGGCTGAATTTCGCCCATCGCGTCGTCAACCAGGACGGCAAACTCATTCTGGAAGCCGCAACGTTCCACGCCTGCGCCGGCACGAACGGAAAACCCAAACGTTTGCCGGATGAGCTGGCGGAAAAATTGAGGCCGTTTCTGCCTTGAAAATTGCAGGAGACGACAGCTGGCAGGCGAGTCCTGTACGCGGATGATTGTCCGGCCAATTCCATCACCGGTTCTCAAAAAGGACGGCGAAAGATTCACCTTCTCCTGGGGGAGAAGGCCGGGATGAGGGCGGACTTTGTGCCAAAAACCAAATAGAAAGGGGTCTCGTCAACCCGATTTCGGTAAATGCAGCAGTCATGATTTCCTGAGTTTGTCGGAAAACCCTTTCGCCTTGCGCTCTGCGTTTCTCTCTGCGACAATTCAGCGGCGGGCGCGAGCGAGTAGATGCAATCTTACCCCAAACATTATTGCGGCGTGTTCGGCATTTTTGGGCATCCCAATGCTGCCGAACTCACCTACTATGGTCTCTACGCCCTGCAACATCGCGGGCAGGAGAGCGCCGGCATCGTCACCTGCCACGAAGGGAAATTTTTCAAGCACCATGGCATGGGTCTGGTACCGCAGGTTTTTAATCCCAAATTGTTGCACGAACTGGTCGGCAACATGGCCGTGGGCCACACGCGCTACTCCACCACCGGCTCATCGCACCTCCGCAACGCCCAGCCGCTGACCGTGGATTGTCTGCGCGGCCAGATCGCCGTTGCCCACAACGGCAATCTCACCAACGCCGCCCAGCTCCGCGACGACCTCGAAAGCCGCGGCCTGGTTTTTCAGACCACCGTGGACAGCGAAATCATCATCATGATGCTCGCCCAGCCGTCCATCGGCGGTGTCGAAAACACGCTGGTGCAGACCTTTCGCCGCCTCGAAGGCGCCTATTCACTCGTCGTCATGACGGAGAAGGAATTGATCGGTGCGCGCGACCCGTTTGGTTTTCGCCCGCTGTCCATCGGCCGCCTCAGTGGCGGCGCCTATGTGCTGGCCAGCGAATCGGTCGCCTTCGACCAGATTCAGGCCCAGTTCATCCGGGACGTCGAACCGGGCGAAATCGTCATCATCAACGAAAAAGGTTTGACCAGTATTCAGGCGTTTCCTGAACAGCAGCGGCGGGCGTTCTGCATCTTCGAATACGTCTATTTTGCGCGGCCGGACAGCGTGATTGCGGGCCGGAGCGTTTACCAGGTCCGCAAGGAAATGGGGCGGCAACTGGCGCGCGAACACGGTGTGAAGGCGGACCTCATCATTCCGCTGCCCGACAGCGGCGTCTGCGCGGCGATGGGTTATTCCGAGGAATCCGGCATCCCGTTCGAGATGGCCTTCATCCGCAATCACTACGTCGGGCGCAGCTTTTTGCAGCCGTCGCAATTGATTCGTGATTCCGACGTGCGCATGAAATTGAATCTGATTGCCCCACTGGTGAAAAATAAACGGGTGGTGATCGTGGACGATTCCATCGTGCGCGGCACCACCTGCAAGGCGCGCGTCAAAATCCTCAAGGAAGCCGGCGCCCGGGAGGTTCACGTGGCCGTCAGTTGCCCGCCGCACATGAACCCGTGCGTCTATGGCATTGATTTTCCCGACCGCAGCAAGCTCATGGCTGCCAACCACAGCGTGGACGAAATCCGCAAATATCTGAACGCCGATTCGCTGCATTACCTGACCGAAGCCGGCATGGTCAAAGCCACCGGCCTGCCGGCGGAAACCTTCTGCCTGGCCTGTTACAACGGGAAATATCCGGTGCCGTACGACCCGGTGCTGGACAAGCACATCATCGAACGCCGCAAACGCCAGGCGCAAACCCTCGGCGAAGCTGTGGCCAAGGACAGCGAACAGATCAAACTGTTGCAAATCTAATCTGCGTCTTTAAACCGCATCGCCGCCGCGTCAGCGCTAAAAATCTGTGTTCCATCTGTGTTTCATCTGTGGCTAAACTTTGTCTGTGAACACCAAAGAAATTTCACCCGCCCAACTGGCCGCTTACATCGATCATACGGTTCTGAAGGCGGATGCCACGGTCAAAGACATCGAGAAACTGTGCGCCGAGGCGCGCGAATACAAATTTTACAGCGTGTGCGTCAACGGCTCCTGGATTGAACCGGCCCGCCACTTCCTCGATGGCACCGACGTCAAGGTCACGTCGGTCGTCGGCTTTCCGCTCGGCGCCATGGCCACGGACGTGAAACGGTTCGAAACCGAAGCGGCCGTTGACGACGGCGCCCATGAGATTGATGTGGTCATCAATATCGCCCGGCTCAAGGACGGCGACGACAAATTCATTTTCCGCGAACTTTGCGACGTGGTTGAAGCTGCGGACGAACGGGCGGTGAAAGTGATTCTGGAAACCTGCCTGCTGACGAACGAACAAAAAGTCCGCGCCTGCAAACTGGTCGTTGAGAGCGGTGCGCACTTTGTCAAAACCTCCACCGGGTTCAGCACCGCCGGCGCCACGGTGGAAGACGTGAAACTGATGCGCGAAACGGTCGGCCCGAAATTTGGCGTCAAGGCTTCCGGCGGCATTCGCGACGCCAAAACTGCGTTGGCGATGATTGCCGCCGGCGCGACGCGCCTCGGCACCTCAGCCAGCATCGCGATTGTGAAGGGATTGGCCGGCAGCGGGGCCGGCACGTATTGACTTCAATTCCCCGTCAATTCCTGCGGGCCTTTGCCGCCGTTGACCAGGAATAAAACGGCCATGCGCACGGCCAGACCGTTGGTCACCTGCTCCAGAATCAGCGACCGGCCCGAGTCGGCAATGTCGCTGTCAATTTCCACGCCGCGATTGACCGGCCCCGGATGCATGATGAGCGCATCCGGTTTGGTTTTGGCCAAACGCTCTTTGTTGAGCCCGAAAAGCTGCGTGTATTCGTTGATGCTGGGGAACATCGTCTTGCGCTGGCGTTCGTGCTGGATGCGCAGCAGGTTGATGATGTCGGCGTCGCGGATGGCGTCGTCCAGATCATGGGTCACGCGGCAGCCCATTTGCTCGAACGTTTTGGGCACGAGCGTGGATGGCCCGCACAGCGTGACGCGCGCGCCCAGCTTCATCAGCGCCCAGATGTCCGAGCGCGCCACGCGGCTGTAAAGAATGTCGCCCAGTATCGTCACGTTCAGCCCGGCAATCTTCCCTTTATGTTCGCGGATGGTGAACGCGTCGAGCAACGCCTGGGTGGGATGTTCATGCGCGCCGTCGCCGGCGTTGATGACGCTGGCGTTGAGCACACGCGACAGGAAATGCGCCGCGCCCGACGCGCTGTGGCGGATGACGATGAAGTCGGCGTTGAGTGCTTCGAGGTTGCGCGCGGTGTCCTTGAGCGTCTCGCCTTTTTTCAGCGACGAGGCCTCGGCGGTGAAATTGATGATGTCCGCCGACAGCCGCTGTTCGGCCAGCTCAAAGCTGGTGCGCGTGCGCGTGGACGGCTCAATGAAAAGGTTGATGACGGTCTTGCCGCGCAATGCCGGGACTTTTTTGATGGCGCGCTCGCCCACCACCTTGAAGGCCCGCGCTGTGTCGAGCACCATCGTGATCTCGTCCACGGTAAGCGACTCGATGTCGAGCAGATGTTTGCGGTTCCAGGTCATTTCTTCTTCAAAATCACCTCGTCCCGGGGCGCGCCCGATTCGACGAGGAACAGGGAGATTTTTTCCTCCCGCGCCGTCGGCACGTTTTTGCCCACAAAATCCGCCTTGATGGGCAGTTCGCGATGGCCGCGGTCCACCAGCACGGCCAGCTGGATTTTTTGGGGCCGGCCAAAATCATTCAGCGCATCCATGGCCGCCCGCGTAGTGCGGCCGCTGAACAGCACGTCGTCCACCAGCACCACCGTCTTGCCCGTCACGTCGAACGGAATGACGGTGGGAAACACCTTCGGCGCGGCGCGTTGGTCCAGGTCGTCGCGGTGCATGGACACGTCGAGGATGCCCACCGGCACGGGCTGGCCCCAGATACCGGAGAGAATTTTGCTCAACCGTTGCGCGAGATGATCGCCGTCGGCAGGGATGCCGATCAGCACGACGTCCGTGCCCACCTCGTTGCGTTCGGCGATTTCGTGGGCGATGCGCGTGAGGGCGCGCTGGATGGCCGTGGCATCGAGGATGACGGTGGATTCAGACATAAAAAAACCGCGAAACCCTCCGCCGGGCGGAACTGATTCGCGTTGCGTATTCAGCGTTCATAGTCTCCTTCGCTGCCTCGCCGGGCCGCGTTAAAGGGACGTTAATTTATTTCAGTGGCTGGCGACCTGCCGGGTCTTGCGCCAGCTTGAGCGGTGATTGATGATCCAATCCGTCAGCGCCCGCTCAAAGCCGATGTCATACCCGGCCTTCTCCGACTCAATCCACTTGTGCCTCAGAATCTCCTCGCGTTCCGCCTGGAATTCGCGATAAAGCGAGGAGTTCTTCAGCAAATCGTTCGCCGGCGATGCTTCTTTCATAGCGTCCGACATAGTTAAAATCTAAAACTCGTGCCTAAAATTAAAGCCGGCCGAAAAAATAAGCAATTGAATTTTTTCGGAATTGTAACTTGCACAACGAAAACCGGAACCATCGCTCAGGGCAGATTTTTCCGCAGCGCCTCGGCAATCCCGATAAACGCCTGGCCCGCCGGCTTTTTCGGAGCCGCCACCACAATCGGCACACCGCGGTCGCCCGCCTCCCGGATTTCGGTGAAGATCGGTATTTCGCCCAAAAACGGAATCTTTTGCCGCACGGCTTCGGCCTGGCCGCCGCCGTGGCCGAAGATTTCCACGCGTTCGCCGTTGGGCGTGGTGAAATAACTCATGTTCTCCACCAGCCCGAGAATCGGCACGTTGACTTTTTTAAACATCGCGATGCCCTTGCGCACGACGCCCAGCGACGCTTCCTGCGGCGTGGTCACGATGATGCCGCCGTCCAGCGGCACGGTCTGGCACAGCGAGAGTTGCGCGTCGCCCGTGCCCGGCGGCAGGTCCACCAGCAGGAAATCCAGCTCGCCCCATTCCACCGCGAACAGGAATTGCTGGATGGTTTTGGCAATCATCGGCCCGCGCCAGATCACCGGTTGGTCCGTGTCGAGCAGCAAGCCGATGCTCATCACCGCCACCCCGTGATTGACCGGCGGCACCAGCCGCTCGCTCTCGCTCACCGTCGGCCGTTCATCAACCCCCATCATCAGCGGAATGCTCGGACCGTAAATGTCGCAGTCCAGCAGCCCCACCCGCGCGCCGAGACGCTTGAACGCACAGGCCAGATTCACCGAACAGGTGGACTTGCCAACGCCGCCCTTGCCGCTGGCAATAGCGATGACCCGTTTCACCCCCGAAATCCGATTTTGATTCGCCAACCCAACCGCAGGCGCCGCCGGACCGGCGGCAGGTTGATTGACGGTAACGTTGACGAATTTGATTCCCGGCAGCGCCTGCAAAACCCGCTCGCTGTCTTCCTTGATCTGGCGCGCCGCATCGGGATTTGACGTGGACAGTTGCATCACGACGTTGATGCCGTCCGGCAGAAGGGAAACTTCCTTGACGAGTCCAAAGGAAATAATGTCGCGCGAATAGCCGGGGTATTTGACGGCCTTCAGCGCATTTTTGATGTCGTCTTGCGTCAGCATGACAACAGGTTAGCACAGTCATGCCGGCGCGCCAGCGTTTGAAACCGTTGGATTTATCCGTGTTTCCACATGTTCCGGACTTGCGCCATGACACGGAGCATGGAAGATTGAGGGCCTGATTTATGGGAGTGGAATAATTAAATCATGACTGAAAAACTGCCAACACCCGAACTCGGGCCGTTCCTGGAAAATTTCGACCGCTTTGAATCGGCGTTGCAGCCGTCGTGGCTGCTGCCCCTGCGCAAGGCGGGCATTGCGCGCTTTGCCGAACTCGGTTTCCCGACGGTAAAGGAAGAAGACTGGCGTTTCACCAACGTGGCCCCGCTGGCCAGGCTGCCGCTCCGGCCCGCCGGCGAACCGGCCGACGATGCCGCCGCCAAAGCCGCCCTGGAAAAATACATTTTCGCCGGCCTGCCCGGCGCCCGGCTGGTTTTTGTCAACGGCCAATACTCGACGGCGCTTTCGTCCCTGCACGGATTGCCCGAAGGCGTGCGAGTGTCGAACCTGATGGCGGCGCTGGTGGCGGATTCGGAATTTCTCAAACGGCAGTTCAGCCTTTACGCCCCGGCCAACCACAATGCGTTTGCGGCGTTGAACCAGGCGTTCTTCACCGACGGCGGGTTCGTTCAGGTGCCCGACGGCGTCTCGGTTCCCGAACCCATCCAGTTCATTTTCATTTCCACCGCCGGTCAGGACGGCGAGACCATCACGCCGCGCAATCTGGTCGTCGCCGGCGCAAACAGCCGGGCCACGATCATCGAGAGCTACCTCGCAGCGGACAAGGCCGCGTACTTCACGAATACCGTCACCGAAATTGCCGCCGGCGACAACGCCGTGCTGGAGCACGTAAAATTTCAGGATGAATCCAACGCCGCGTTTCATCTGGCGACGATGGCCGCCCAACTGGGCCGGGCCAGCAACGTGAGCATCCATTCCTTCGCGCTCGGCGCAAAGCTGTCGCGCACCAATATCCGCGCCAAACTCGCGGGTGAAGGACTGGAATGCATCCTCAACGGCCTTTACCTGACGCGCGGCGAGCAACTCGCCGACCATCACATGATTGTCGAGCATGCCCAGCCGCACTGCGCCAGCCACGAGTATTTCAACGGCATCCTCGACGACAAATCGAAGGGCGTCTTTCACGGTCGCATCCTGGTGCAGGAAATCGCCCAGAAAACCGACGCCAAGCAGACGAACAAAAATCTGCTGCTCTCCGACCACGCGACCGCGGACACCAAACCGCAACTGGAGATTTACGCCGACGACGTGAAATGCACGCACGGCGCGACGGTCGGCCAGTTGAACGACGAATCCATTTTTTACCTGCGGTCGCGCGGCATCGGCACCGAAAACGCGCGGCGGATGTTGATCCACGCCTTCGCCGGCGAAATCATTGCGCGGGTGAAGCACGACGCTGTGCGCGAAAAACTCGACCAGGTGGTGTGGGACCGGCTGGAAGCCAATCCGCACCTGACCAAGCAGAAATGACTAAAGTATTTCCGGGTAAAAACCCTAAGCCCTAAATCCTAATGACTAAAGAATTTCCAAATGACCAAATGATTAGCAATCTTCGCCATTATGATTTTGTCATTCGTCATTCCGTGGAGCGACAGGGCTCCTTTCGTCATTATGGTTTAGACATTAGTCATTCCAACAAAGTTGGCCATGTTTGACGAACTGAACGACCTTTATCAGCAGGTGATTCTGGACCACTACAAGAAGCCGCGGAATTTTCATGAAATGCCGCAGGCCACCTGCTCCGCGCGGGGCCACAACCCGCTCTGCGGCGACCAGTTGACACTCTTTCTCGCGCTGGACGGTGACACCATCAAGGACATCAGCTTCGTCGGCTCTGGCTGCGCCATTTCTACAGCGTCGGCCTCGCTGCTAACCGAATTTGCCAAGGGCAAAACGAAGGCAGACGTGACCAGGATGTTTGACCAGGTTCATGAAATGGTCACCACCGGCAATGTGCAGGGCGACGTCGGCAAGCTGGCCGTGTTCGCCGGCGTCCATAAATTCCCGGCGCGGGTGAAATGCGCCATCCTGTCCTGGCACGCCGTCATGGCCGCGCTCAAGGGCGACGCCCAGCCGGTCAGCACGGAAAACGAGCAGACCTGATTGATTTCACCCGCGTTTGCGGCGAAGATGGTGGCAATGTTTGACTTGAGAGGTGTTTTATGAGCTCCAACGAAGAAAAAATTCTGACGCGCGACGTCGAGGCCGCCATCGTGCCCGTCGGCACCAAAGTCACGCTCAAGAAGGGTGAGACGGCTTACATCACCCAGTCGCTCGGCGGCAGCCATACCGTCGTCGTCAACGGCAACATGTTCCGCATTGACGGCAAGGACGCCGATGCGCTCGGGTTTGAGGCGCCGGCCAAATCCGCCGCCGCCGCCGGCCCGGTGACGCAGGAAGCGCTGGAAAAACAGGTCTGGGAAGCGCTTAAAACCTGTTACGACCCGGAAATTCCCGTCAACATCGTGGACCTCGGCCTGATTTACGATTGTCACCTCACGCCCGCCGGCGAAAACAGCTTCAAAGCTGACGTGAAAATGACGCTGACCGCGCCCGGCTGCGGCATGGGGCCGATGCTGGCGCAGGACGTGCAGAACAAATTGCTGAACCTGGAACCGATTGACGAGGCGAACGTCGAGCTGGTCTGGGATCCGCCGTGGAACCAGAGCATGATGACCGAGGCGGCCAAACTGCAACTGGGTTTGATGTGATTTGAACCACGGATGGACACGGATTCAACCGGATGAAGAATCCTCCTCGTCCTTCGTCCTCGTAATCGTAATCGGGTTTTCGAGGACGAAGGACGAGAACGAGGACGATTACGAACAACTGGCTTTCATAAATTTAATGACATGATGCAACCTGCTCCCAACTGGACCAAGCTTCGCGCCGATTTCCCCATCCTCGATCAGCAGGTCCACGGCAAACCGCTGATTTATTTCGACAACGCCGCCACGTCGCAGAAACCGCGCGCGGTGATTGACGCGTTGGTGCATTATTACGAACACGACAACGCCAACGTCCACCGTGGCATCCATGAACTGAGCAATCGCGCCACCGCCGGCTACGAAGCCGCCCGCGCCCGTGCCGCCCGATTCATCAATGCCCGCAGCGCCGACGAAATCGTGTTCACGCGCGGCACCACCGAGGGCATCAACCTCGTCGCCAGTTCCTGGGGCGCGAAGAATCTCAGGGCCGGCGACGTGATTCTGCTCACGGAAATGGAGCATCACAGCAACCTCGTGCCGTGGCAATTGCTCGCCCAGCGCACCGGCGCCAAACTCGCCTACGTGCCCGTCACCGGCGACGAAGGCATTCTTGACCTGGGCAAACTCGATTCGCTCCTGACCAAACAGGTGAAGTTGTTCTCGATGGTCCACATCTCGAACTCGCTGGGCACGGTTAATCCCGTCGCCGACCTGTGCGCCCGCGCGCGCAAGCTGGGCATCACCACGCTCGTGGACGCCGCCCAAAGCGCCGGACACATGACCGTGGACGTGCAGGCCATCGGCTGCGATTTCCTCGCGTTCTCCGGCCACAAAATCTGCGGGCCGACCGGTATCGGCGTGCTGTGGGGCCGACAGGAATTGCTCGACGCCATGCCGCCGTACCAGGGCGGCGGCGAAATGATTCTGTCCGTGGAATATCAGAAAACCGAGTTCAAGAAAGCGCCGCACCGGTTCGAAGCCGGCACGCCGGACATCTCCGGCCCGATTGGCCTGCACGTCGCGATGGATTATCTCGACGCCATTGGCCGGGAAAACATCTGGAAACACGACCAAGACCTGGCGACTTACGCCTACGACAGACTGGCCGCGTTGAAAGGCATCCGATTGTTCGGTCCGAAGACCGGCCGGGCCGGGCTGGTGAGTTTCTTGTTGAAGGACGTGCATGCGCACGACGTGGTGACGCTGGCTGACCAGGCGGGTGTGGCCTTGCGCGGCGGGCATCATTGCACCCAGCCGCTGATGCACCGGCTCGGTGTGGAATCCACCGCCCGCGCCAGTTTTTATTTCTACAACACGCAGGCCGAAGTGGACCGGTTTGTGGAAGTCATCCGCGAAATCCAGAAATTCTTCGGTGGTTGATTAAACGCAGAGACGCAGAGACGCGGAGCTTCTTTGCCACGAAGAGTCACAAAAGAGCGTAATTTTAACCGCCAAGGCGCCAAGAATGAGTGGACCGAATTCTGAATTCTGAATTCTGGCTCCTGTTCCTTCAGCCTTCACCTCATGTCCCCCGTCACGCCTGACGCTTGTTGAATCCTCCACCCGACCCGGTCGCAGATTTCGTGAATTAATGGGGATTTCAGGCTACAATTCAGGCATCAGAAATGCAGCATACAGGGCAGATATGGTGCTGCATAGCAGACGGCGAGAAGATTATTGCATGTGGTTGTTGGCACAACTGGCCGGGCTGATTGTAATTGTTTCCATGTTGATCCCAGACGTTCGCCAAACGCTCTTCTCAATCGGGGTTATCGCCATGGTATTTCTGGGAATTGTCGTTCTTTGCGTGGTGGTCTTTGCTCTCGACCGGGCGGCAACCCGGGAGCACGACCTGAAAGTCATGACCGGGCACGCGTTTGCCCCCTCGATTGGCGCCCCGGCTCAAAAATCGAATGAAGCGGAACCGGAAGCAGAACGGACACCGAGCCAATAAACAGGACATCACCTGAAATCCTCAACCCTCAACTCTCAACGGATTTAAACCGCCAGGAACGCCAGGGTAGGGACGCACCGCCGGGGCGTCCGTTTTTTCAATTCGATGCCAGCTCGCGACCTGCTTGCGATTCATCGGAGTCTGTCGGAGTTCGGCGTTCGATGTTGGGTGTTGAAGGTTCGATGTTCCCCACCGCGCTAGGCTGAAAGCCTTTTACGCGGCCAAATCCGCACCACCCGCCTGCCGCCGGCGAAGTTCCACAATGCGGACGAAGGCGGGTCACCCGGCTGGTTTCGGTTTCCCTATCTCAAATGCGGCCACGCGCTGGTTGCTGGCGGCAACATCCTCCCGGGTCATGTTGAAGGTCAGGGTTGCGTGAGCCCCTTCCGATCCCTGGTAGCCTTGTGCCGCGGCGAGACGATACCACTTGTAAGCTTCGATCCTGGATTCCGAGGCGTCCGCCGGCAACTGCTTGAAACTGGCACGGTGACAATTGTCCCCCAAATGAAATTGGGCTCCGGCGTCGCCCTGCTGCGCGGCCCTGTCCAGCCACATCCGGGATTGGATGGCATCCCGGGCGACACCCTGTCCACGGGCATACATCATCCCGAGATTGAATTGCGCCAGCAAATGGTTTTGCTCCGCCGCCTTGCCATACCATTCCGCCGCCTGCGCGTAATCCTGCGCGGCACCCGTGCCGCTGGCAAACTTCAACCCCAGATGGAATTGCACCTCCGCATCCTCGTGATCGGCCTCGGGCGGGGCCATTTCCAAAGCGGGTTTTTGCGGTGGTGAAAACATTTTGGGAAGTGAAGATTTGCCCATGGTTGCGATTATGCACTGTTTTGGGTCAAACACCAGAAGCATCTCATTATACTTTCGGGGGCGGAAACCCTGTGAAACCCCTATAAATAATCGCCAAGACGCCAAGAATGCCAAGTGCTTACCCGCTGATTACGCTGATTAGCGGTTCAAAGCCCGCCGAATCCGCCGCACGACCCGGTTCTGTCTTCCCTTTAGCCTTTCGCCTTTAGAATTTGGCCTTGGTACCCGCGAGCCGTTCGAAAACTTTCACCGCAGAGACGTCAAGACACGGAGTTTTACCACAGATGAACACGGATGGGCACGGATTTTTGGGCCGCCAAAAGGCGCATAAGACGCATAATTTTAACCGCCAGGAACGCCAAAGTGCAAAAGGCAGGGCGCTATGTCCCGCTCGCGCCGTTCAAGCCAGCTTCCCTAAACGTTGCAATTCTTTCAAAAATTCGATGTCGGCCTGGTCTTGCGGCCGATTGGCGGCCTGCTTGGCCGCGAGCAGGTGTGCGCCCGAAAGGCATTTCACCGGTGTGCCCTGTTCCATTTTGCGAGTGACACCGGCCCGCTCCGCCTCGTCAAACGGCGGCACCCCCGGCATCCCCAAATGAAATTGCACCACACCCCAACAGGTTTAGTACGTCTGGATGAAATTTTCGCCGGCCGGCCCGAACGGAACGAGCGGCGCGTCCAGTTCGTTCTCCAAAAGTTTGTTCAGCCGGTCGAAATTCCCGCCGTCGCGCGGCGGAATATAAAAGTCCCAATCCATCGAAAACCGCGGCATGCCGGCCAGACGCATGGCTTGACCACCAATCAGCAGGTAGCGGATACCGGCGGCATTCAACTGCTGGATCAGCTCATTCATTTCCGGGGGCGGACCGGGCCAATTGCCGGAGCACGGACTCCTTCCAGGCGTTCATCTCCGCGTACGAGGAAAACCGGCGGCTGCGGAAATTCGGTATCCGCACGGGCGCGGGCGCCGGCGCCACCCGGGGATTCTCGGCCCAGAGCCGGTATTTAGCCTTGTAATTGTCGGTTGTTTTCATATGCGCCTCAGGCACCACTAGAATACCCGCGATTTCTTCCCGATGCAATCATGCTGCCAAAAAGCGCATAAGACGCATAATTTTAACCGCCAGGGCGCCAAGGACGCAAAGAATCCGGTAACTGAAAACTGAACACTGACAACTTGAAATACTCCCTTTCCGACTCCTGACTCCTGAATTCTGGATTCTGACTTGGAACGGTGGGGCGAGAGTCCTCGCGAGCCGGTCCCTTCTGTTAAAAAATCCGTGTCCATCCGTGTCCATCCGTGGTTAAACTTCTTTTATGAATCGGGATCGACTATCGCCCCAGCGCCGCAGTTGGAACATGTCGCGCATCCGCGGCAAGGACACGACGCCGGAACGCATCGTGCGCTCGCTGCTGCACCGCTTGGGTTACCGCTTCCGCCTCAACATCCGCATTCCGATATCCGAACAACTCAAAATTCAAAACTCAAAACTTAAAACTGCAACACCGCGCTTCGTCCGACCGGACATTATTCTGCCAAAGCATCGCGTCGCAATCTTTGTCCACGGCTGTTTCTGGCATCGGCATAAGCACTGCAAGAACTGCACCACGCCGACTCACCGGCGCGAGTGGTGGCTGAAGAAACTCAACGGCAACACTGCCCGCGACAAAATTCACCAGCGCTCCCTGCGCCAACTCGGCTGGCACCCGGTGGTAATTTGGGAATGTCAGACCGAAAAGCCAAAGATATTGCTTCTTCTCGCCCGGAAGCTCGTGAAACTAACAGGATAGAGCTTAAAACTGCAACTCACGATATTCCCCGTTTTGCATCGCCTCCACCGCCGCAGTAATTCCCGACAGATGCTGGCGGAGCTCCAACCAGTTGGTGGTGGGCAACACCAGAATCGCCAGCTCCCGTCCGGTGAGGTTCTGCTGATACCGCAGGTTTTGATCGGTAGTGACAAATACATCGAATTGCCCTTCCGCCGCGCGCAGCAGGTCGCCGTTTTCCAGTTTCGCCCAGCCCATTTCAAAGGCGGTGGAAACCGTGTGTGCCGTCAATGCACGGCGCAAAGGTGCTGGCGTTCCTTGATCGAAGAGGATGCGCATGGCCGACCCGTCAGGCCACAACCTCAGCCAATGAAGATTCGGTGAATTTGAGGACGGTCAGAACCTGCTCCCGGGTCACCCCGGGAAACCATTCCAGGAACTGCTCGACGGTCGCGCCGCCTTCAATATTTTCAAACAAGGCGCGCACCGGCACGCGGGTGTTTTTGAACAACCACGCGCCGCTCACCTTGCCCGGCACCCGTTCCACAACGGGGCAATTTGTCCAGTCCATCATGCCCAAACCATATCCCCGTTTGCCTTCAGCGGCAAGTCGGAAGCCAGCCATGAATTAACGCGAATTTTTAAACCACGAAATAAACGAACCACACGAGTGGTGGGGCGCCCGTCCTCCGCAGTAGCCTCGCTACTTCGCAATGAACCATTTAACAAGGCCGAGCATAATCGCAATCTTCAGAAACTTCTCAACAACCGAACAAAGGCAGCGGTTGAGTTGAAGCATCAAAACATCAGCAGTACTTATTGAACTGGGCTATCCATATATTGATGGATACAAGCCGTTGCCAAATTATCAACGGCTTCTTTATGAAGTTGTCGAAGACCGCCTCCTCAATGCAGTCGGCCTGCATCAAGCAGCGGCAGCGGCGGTCGAACAAACCGTTGAGCAGCCTCCGGTCGTAACTGATGTGTTGGCAATACTGGTCAGTCCTCCGCATCGTGAAGAAGAAAAGACCAAGCTTCACGATAGTCCTCCACGCATTCGTAAGCCAGTGCGGAGAAATTATCTTGAGATAGAATCACGAAATCAGGCTTTGGGTCTGGCCGGAGAAAAACTGGTTCTGGAATTTGAACATAAGCGGCTCTGGCAAGCCGGAAGAAAAGATTTGGCGAACCGGATTGAACACGTTGCCAACTCAAAGGGCGACCACCTTGGTTTTGACATTCTGTCTTTTGAAACAGACGAGCGCGAAAGGTTGATCGAAGTCAAAACCACCCGCTTTGGTGCGTTAACGCCATTCTTTGCATCTAAAAATGAAGTGGAAGTTTCGGAAACCAAAGAAAACGAATATCAACTATACCGTTTGTTCCACTTTTCTCGGCAACCAAAGCTCTTTGTCCTGCCCGGCTCGCTTCGCAATACTTGTTCGCTTGAACCGATGCAGTATTCGGCACTACCGCGTTGAAATTATTTCAGCCAGTTGATTTTGATTTCCTTCTCGATTTCTTTAAATTCCGGATCGCCGGTCACAAATTCGGCGTTTTTGATCTTCGCCAGTGCTGCACCAAAACAATCGGCGTATGACATTTTACATGTCGCTTTGTAAATAGCCGCCTGTTTGGCCAACATCAAATCGTCACTCACGCCAACGATTTCGATCGGTAGTGAGGCGATTTCCCTGATCCGCTGTTCGGCAACTTCCTGCGATACTTCCCGCATGGTGTTGTAGTAAACTTCACCCCAGTTTACCACGCTCATAAACAGCCGGTGTCGGTCCAGCGTGGCCTGGTGCAGAACATGTTCCACGGCGTCGGCGGCAGGCTCATCTTCAAAGAGCGCGATGAGCGCCCAACTATCCAAAACCTTGTTGGCCATGTCAGAGTTCCCTTTCGCGCTTCCGATCTTCCATCATCGCTTTCAACACGCCTTTGCCTTTGAGTGACCCGCGCAGGCTTTTGATGTAGGCGCGCGTGATGGGCTTGAGCAAAATACCTTCTGGCGTGGACATTACCGATGCCCGCGTCCCTTCCTCAATCTCGAACTCGCGGCGCAAGCGCCGGGGGATAACAACTTGCCCCTTGGTCCCGAAATTGACGGTTTCTATCTTTTGAGTCGCAATCATGGTTTAAAGTTATACCCAATTGTTAAAGTATGTCAAATTTATTTTGTATGACTTATTCACAATGTCCACCACAACTCAAAGTGTTGGTGCCAAACGAGAAGGGCGTGCCGGGCTTTCGGCTGCGGGATTTTCGAGTGGAAAAATGAAAGATATTATGCCATTTTGCGCGGCCCGCGTCTGTGGACTATGGGCTACAAACTAAACGAAGGCCAAAGGCTAAAGGCTGAAGGCTGAAGTTCAGAGGCTCCCGCCGTCGCTACGCTAAGGCGCGGCAAGAAAGGCTGAAGGAAAAGAATCCAGAATTCAGAATTCAGAAAGGGGAGTTTCAAGTGTTCAGTTTTCAGTGTTCAGTTAAATGGATTCTTTGCGTCCTTGGCGCCTTGGCGGTTAAAAATCTGTGTGAATCGGCGGTCATCTGCGGATTAAAATTGTTCGACACCTCACCTCGTTCCTCTCCCCGGTCGAGGCGGAGAGGATGCGGCGCGATTGGGACATCGCGCCCTACCTTTTGCGTCCTTGGCGCCTTTTTGTGGCTTAAAACGGACGCCCCGGCGGTGCGTCCCTACCTTGGCGTCCTTGGCGCCTTGGCGGTCAATTGCCCACCCGGATGCGGGTCCAGCCGTGTGTCATGGCCTTTCCGTTCGGGCCGCGCTGCGGCGGCGACTTTTTATCCGTGCGTTTGGAGGCCACCCATTGTTCCACTGAAGGTTTGCCGTCGGTGCCGCGGCCGGAGATGCCCCGGAAGGCATCAATCTGTTTGTAAACCTCGGCGCGGGTGAGCTTTTTAGGAATGGCCATGTGCCAGTTTGCCGCAGACCGGCTCCAATAGCGAGCAGCATTTTAAAATGCTAAAGGCTAAAGGCTAAAAGCTGAAGGAGTAGAAGTCAGAATCCAGAATAAATCTGCGCTCCTCTGCGTCATCTGCGAGGGAACGGCTCGCGGGTACGCTCGCCCCACCAAAACGGACGCCCCAGCGGTGCATCCCTGCCTTTTGCGCTCTTTGCGCTTTTTGCGGCTAAACGAACGGCAGTTGCGGCAGCGTCGAAGAAAGTGCGAAATGCGGAATAAGGAATGCTGGTGTAGAGTATGGAGAAGGGAAAATGGATGTCATCGCCAGCCACCGGCACGAGTGAACCGGAATCCCGCCGCACGACGGCGCTGATTGTGGAAGGCGGAGCCATGCGCGGAGCGTGGGCAGCGGGGGTGCTGGCCTTCCTTTATGAACAGGGCCGGCGGCAATACGACTTCGTCTATGCGGCTTCATCCGGCGCCTGTTCGGCGGCTTATTTTGTCGCCGGCATGTACGAGCCGAGCCTGCGCATCTGGCGCGAACATACCTGCCGGGTGGTGCGCAAATCCAATCTGCTCCGCCGCAAACCCATCATCGATCTGGCGTATCTGGTGGACTACCTCTTCCGGCAACATGTCCCGCTCTCGGTCGAGGCCCTGCAAAAGGCGCCCACGCGCTTTTTCATCGTGCTGACGGATTGCAATATCGGTGAACCGGTTTATTTCCGCGTGTGCGACGACCGTGTCTTTGCCGCCCTGCGCGCCACGTCCACCATGCCGCTGGCGACGCGCGGGTTTGATTACGTGGACGGCCAGCCTTACGCCGACGGCGGGGTGTCGGACCCCATTCCCGTTCAACGCGCGTTGCAAGACGGGGCGACCGACATCACCGTGGTGCTCACGCACAACTATCGGTTCCGGCTCAAACCGATGCCGCGCTGGCTGGGGTGGCTGGCCTATCCGTCATTTCCCCAGGTGGCCCGGGTCTGGACGACCGGGCAATGTCAGAAGTACAACGCCGCCCTCGATCTCCTGAAACAGCCGCCGACCGGCGTCCGGCTCCGGGTGTTTCGCCCGATGCGGCCGTTGCCGGTTGGCCCTCTCACCATCACGCAAAAACGGATTGAGGACGCCATGACCATGGGACACGACGAGGCACTGGAACAGGCGGGGCTGGAACTGTCGTGACGGGGGACATGAGGTGAAGGCTGAAGGAACAGGAGCCAGAATTCAGAATTCAGAATTCGGTCCACTCATTCTTGGCGCCTTGGCGGTTAAAATTACGCTCTTTTGTGACTCTTCGTGGCAAAGAAACTCCGCGTCTTTGCGTCTCTGCGTTAATTCTCCGGCGGTTTCATTCCCGGCCGGCGGCAGCGACGAACGGTTTCAGTTCCTTCATCAAATTCGCGAAGCCGTCCAGCGTCAATTGCTGCGCGCCGTCGCTCCAGGCTTCCGCCGGATTCGGATGCACTTCAATCAACAGCGCGTCCGCGCCCATCGCCACCGCGCCTTTGCACATGGCCGACACCAGGTCCGCGCGCCCGGCGCCCTGGCTCGGGTCAATCACGATCGGACAGTGCGATTCGCGCTTGATGATGGGAACGGTCGAGAGGTCGAGCGTGTTGCGCGTGTAGGTCTCGAACGTGCGGATACCGCGTTCGCAGAACAGCAGGTTCGGATTTTCGTGAGCCAGCACGTATTCGCCCGCCAGCAGCCATTCCTCGATTTTCATCGAAAGCCCGCGCTTGAGCAGGACCGGTTTGCCGGTTTTGGCCGCGGCAATGAGAAGCTGGAAGTTCTGCGAATTGCGCGCGCCGATCTGGATGATGTCCGTGTACTCGGCCACAAGGTCGGCGTGGTTTTCGGAAAGCAATTCGGTGATGACGGCCAGGCCGGTGGCGCGCCGCGCTTTGTCGAGCAGTTTCAATCCTTTCTCGCCCAATCCCTGGAATTCGTAGGGGGAGGTGCGCGGCTTGAACGCGCCGCCGCGCAGGATGGTCGCCCCGGCGGCTTTCACCGCCTCGGCAGTGGTCAGCAGTTGTTTCTCGCCTTCGACCGAGCACGGCCCGGCCATGACGTGGAATCGGTTGCCGCCAATGACGTGTTCGCGGACGCGGATGGTGGAATTGGCCGGATGCGCCTCGCGGCTGACGAGTTTGTAGCGTTTCTGGATGGGCGTGACGCTTTCGACGGCGCGCGGGAATTCCGACAGCAGGATTTCGAGGTTGGCGTGGGTAAGTTCGTCGCCAATGGCGCCGATGACGGTGCGGGCCACGCCGCGCATGACGTGCGGGATGTAGCCGAGCTTGCGGATTTCCCGGAGGACGGCTTGTTCGTCCTTCCGCGAGATCCGGGGTTTGAGCACGATGATCATGGTTTTTTATGGGGTTGTGCCGAAGGCAGCCAAAAACAAAAACGCCGCAGGCGTTTGGCGACCTGCGGCGATGGTTTGGTGTAAAATTCTATCGCAGCCGCAAGTGCGCGCTCAGGCTAAACCAATAAAAGAAATATTGGCTCCGGGCTGCGTGGTTCACTTGCGTGCTGTTCACGGCAAGCAAGTTATCAGGAATCCTAAAGACAGTCAAGCCGGATGGGAGCAGAAATTCGTTCTTTCGGAGGGCGGAGTTACACGACGCCTCATTTTGTTTTAAAATCAGGGGCTCACAGAGCTCGCCCCTCCGAGAGATTACACATTGAACTTAAACAGCAACACGTCGCCGTCCTTGACGACGTAATCGCGGCCTTCGACGCGGTAATGGCCGGTTTCGCGGGCGTGGCCGACCGAGCCGCTCTTCACCAAATCCTCCCAGTTCACCGTCTCGGCCTTGATGAACCCGCGCTCGAAATCGGTGTGGATGGTCCCGGCCGCCCGTGCCGCGGTGTCGCCGGCGTGAATCGTCCAAGCCCGGACTTCTTTTTCGTTGAAGGTGAAAAACGTGCGCAGGCCGAGGACGTGATACGCGGCGCGGATGAGCTGGCCGGTGCCGGATTCGGTCACGCCGAGGTCCGTTAAAAATTCTTTCGCCTCCTCCGGCGACAAGTCCACCAGGTCGCTTTCAATCCGGGCGCTGATGACGACGGCTTCGCAGGCGAGGTGGGTTTTCACGTAATCGCGCACTTTTTGCACGAACGGATTCCGGTCGGCGGTGGCGAGGTCGCCTTCTTTGACGTTGCAGGCGAAGACGGTGGGTTTGTCGGTGAGCAGGAAGAAACCGCGCTGAATGATTTTCTCGTCCGGCGAAAGCGGCACGGTAAAGGTATTGACCGGTTTGCCGGTGTCCAGATGGGCGCCAATCTTTTCCAGCAGATGCTCCTCCAATTGCGCGTGCTTGTCACCGCGCTTCACGTCCTTGGCGATTTTTTCGCGCCGTTTCCTGACCGTCTCGATGTCCGCCAGCACCAGTTCGGTGGTGACAATTTCGATGTCGCGCACCGGGTCCACGCTGCCGGTGACATGCACGATGTCGGGGTCTTCGAAGCAGCGGACGACGTGGACGATGGCGTCCACTTCGCGGATGTGACTGAGGAATTTGTTGCCGAGGCCTTCGCCGTGGGAAGAGCCTTTGACGAGGCCGGCGATGTCCACGAATTCAATCGTCGTGGGGATGAGCGTGCCGACTTTGGCGATTCGGGCGAGCGGTTCGAGGCGCGGGTCGGGCACGGTGACGACGCCGAGGTTGGGTTCGATGGTGCAGAAGGGATAATTCTCCGCCGGCGCCTTGTGCGAACGGGTGACGGCGTTGAACAACGTGGATTTGCCCACGTTAGGCAGACCGACGATGCCGGCTTTGAGCATAAAAGTTCGCGGGAAAATTCCCGCGCCGTTTTTCAGTGTTTAAACTGGGCCAGTTTCCACGCGATGTTCGCCCCGTCGAACAAGCCGATGGCAATCAGGCACAATCCGGAAAAATGTTCCATGCGCAACAGGGTGTGCTCGCTGATCCGTCCGTAACCGTGGTGCGATACGAAATAACTCAGGGAGCAGAACCAGGTATTGGCGCCCAAAGCCACGCCGGCGATGCAGGCGAATTTGCCGGCGGGCGAATCATCCACCCACGCGTAGGTGGTGAAATACACTTCGTGCGACATGAAATGGACGGCGAGCACGACCCAGAACAGGAGCACGCCCAGGTTGCCCAGCACCCGCACGAAACCGGTCATGAACGCCGAGTGCGGATGCAGTTTTTCGTCGATGCGCTGTTCGATCCGACTGGCCGTTTTACCGAGCTGGGTGGGCGCCATCACCGTCCGGGCCATGAGAAATTTCGCGCCGAGAAAAAACATGAAGATGGAGGTGAACACTTCCATCGAGGTTTTGATGAGGCGAACGTCGAAGAACGAGGAAAAGCCGGTGAATGCCATCGTGCAGTAAATCGCGTCCATCGTCGCTGCGCCCAGGCCGATGAGCGCGGCATATTTGAAACCGCGCTGGGCGGCGCCGTTGATAATGGTCAGGTTGACCGGGCCGACGGGCATCGAAAGCACAAAGCCGCTGGTGAAGCCCGTCAGGGCCGAGAACAGGGTGGGCAGCAGTTCCGGCATGATCATCAGGTAGCAGTGTCCGGCTCGTCCTCGTCCTCATCTTCAATTTCCCGGCGCCAGGCGCGCGACAGCCGCGGCCGGACGAAACCGTAGATGAGATACAACGTGAAAAAGGCGGGCAGGACGAACACCAGGATTTTTTCCCGCAGCACGACCACGCAACCGACGAACAGAATCGCCACCAGCGTCTTGGTGAACGTCCGGGTCGCGCGCAGGTCCAGTGATTTGAAGCTGGGATAACGCACGCGGCTGACCATCATCCACGACAGGAACAGCATCAGCACCGGCAACACGAACCGCCAATTACCCTGGGCGAAATCCTTGTCCTCCACCCACATCATGAAAAGCGTCAGCGACGCCACCAGGGCGGCTGCCGAGGGGATGGGAAACCCGATGAATTCCCTGCCGGTGCCGCCGGCCTGCATGGACAGCACGTTGAATCGCGCCAGCCGGAACGCGCCGCAAATCAGGTAAATGGAAGCGATGAACCAGCCGATTTCCGGGTGTTCCGGCCACACATCGCGCAAGACGATGCGATGCACCAGAAACGCCGGCGCCGCGCCGAAGGAAATCAGGTCCGCCAGCGAGTCGAACTCGCGGCCAAACGGGCTTTCGGCCCCGCCCCAGCGCGCCACCCGCCCGTCGAACAAATCAAAGACACACGCGAAAAGAATGAAAATCAGGGCGAGGTAAATCTGGCTGACATAATTGTCGGCCATCGGATCGGCTTCGACGATTTTGGTCAGCGCCACGAAGCCGCAGAACAGGTTGCCCGCCGTCAGCAGATTCGGCAGAAAATAAATTTTCAACCGGCTCTCGTCCGAATCGTCGGGCAGGGGTTTGGGTGGAACAGGTTCGCTCATAATTCAATCAAACGTGGCAATGACCGTCTCGCCGCCGATGACCTTGTCCCCAAGTTTCACTTTGATGCTGGCGCGTTTCGGCAGATACACCTCCACGCGCGACCCGAATTGAATCAGGCTGATGCGTTCGCCGCGCTGAACGGCGTCGTCCTTGACGACCCACGGGACGATGCGGCGCGCGATGAGTCCGGCGATGAGGCGCACGCCAATCTTTTCGCCCTGCGGCTCGGCGGCGTCAAGGCCAATGAGCACGTTCTCGTTGAATTTCGCGCAGTCGGTCTTCATCGCGTTGAGGTACTGGCCGGGCGTGTGCTGAATAAAAGCAATACGGCCCGTCACCGGCGCGTATTGCACGTGAATGTCAATCACCGAAAGAAATATGGCCACGCGCTGGCATTCGCCGCCCATGAAATCGGTTTCGGTGGTCGTGTCAATCACGTCCACTTCGCCGTGGCCGGGGGCGATGACGAGGTTGGCGCCGGTGGGCACCAGCGGGTCGGGGTCCCGGAAAAAATAAACCGTGAACGCGGTGAACAGCACCCACAGGCCGATAACCACCCAGGTCAGGTAATGCAGGACAAACGTACCGATGTGAACGGCCAGCCAGGCGCCCACCAGCAGCGCGACCACCGCCATCCCCGCCAAAACGATGAGGCGCAACGCAGCCAGCAGGGCTTTTCCCGAGTGTTTCACCCGGTCATGGTAAAAATTTTACCGGCCACTTGCAATTCGGCATTTTCGGTGCACTTTAAACGCTGAAAGAGGATTGAAACGAAAGCCAACAAACCAAAACGATTATGTCATTACACACACCTGATCTGACGAAACAACCACCCCGCAGCCCGCGCGTGCGGCTGGGTGGTTACGTAATTCTGCCGCGCTGTCTGGACAAAGGCCGCGCGACCGTCGCCGGCAAGCACGGCGAATATCATTATGCCTGCCCGCTCGACCAGCGGTTCCTGGAATTTGTCGGCATCAATCCGAACGCGCTGAAAAAGGAACTCGCCAAAGGCAAAGGCGACGGCGAAATCCTCCAATGGATTGAGAAAAACGCCAAACCCAAGCGCACCGCGCCGGAAATCGCCGCGTGGTCGGCCTGGCAGGAGCAACGTGCACCGGACAATCCGGACTCCCGCGGCTATTTCAACGAGATGCACAAAACCGCCGCGCCCAAACGCACGGACATCGTGACGTGGTTTGATGCGCTGGACGTGGACGATTACGTGAGTTTCGGCGGCAAAGCCTGAATCCATTTACGATTTACGATTGGCGGATACTCACGCCAAATCAGCCATCCTGAATCGTTAATCGCAAATCAACCTTGCAGCTGGGCCGGGGCCTGAAGCGGCGGTGCGGGCGGCGCGGCAGAACCGGATGCCTTGAAGGCCTCGATGTGTTCGATGCGATGCCGACGTTTCGCGCCGTGCAGCTCGAATTCCACCTCGTCGCCGACTTTATTGTTGAGCAACGACTGCGCAACGGGGGAGAGGTAGCTGATGACGCCCTTGTCCGGGTCGGAATCCCAGGCGCCGAGGATGGTGAAGGTTTCCGGCTGATTGGCGCCCAGGTCGGTGGCCTGGACAATGGTGCCGATGCTGACGACGTCGGTGCGGACGTTGGCAAAGTCCGTGCCACGGGCGCGGGTGAGTTGGGCTTCAAGCTCGTCTTTGCGGCGCATGAGCACTTTCTGCATTTCCTTGGCCGCCTTGTATTCGTGATTTTCGCTGAGGTCGCCGTAGCTGCGGGCGATGGCGATTTCCTTGGAATTGGCGGGAATTTTCTTCTGCACCAGTTCCTGATACTCGGCCCGGCGGCGTTCGAGGCTCTCCCAGGAAACCAGCACGGAGGTGTCCTGCCGGGATTGTTCGCCGGTGATGAGCGATTGGATGGCGGGATGGCTTTTGACCAGCCGCGCCAGGAGCGAACGCTTGTCCATGTCGTCGAACACCGGTGACAACTGCAAGGCCCGGGTGAGGTCTTTGACGACTTCGATGTCGGCGGACGCGGTCAATTCGGACAGCAATTCGTGGTCGTCCAGAATGAATTCGCGGAGGCGGTTCGAGCGTTTTTCGTTGAACTGGTCGCGTTCCATGGCGGTGAGCATGGCACGGAAAACCTCCGGCCCGAGAATGTCGGCAAAGGCGTCGGTGCGTTCGCGGCCAAGCCAGAGCAGCAGTTCGCTGCTCGCCGTGTGCTGGTTGACGAGCCGGGCCAGCGTTTCCTTGAGCAAATCCATTTTGCCTTCCTGAATCAGCAGATTGGCAAACTCGCGGCACAATTTCGCGGAGACAAAGTTTATTGAACTGCGCAGCACCTCGTGCCAGCGATCGGGATTGGCGGTCTTGAACGATTGCAGGGCGTGGTGATGTTTGGCGGCGGGAATCTGTTCCAGCACCGGGCCGAACTTGATATCCTGCGCCCAAAGCTGCGCGGCAGTAACTTCGTCGGCCGACGGCGGCAGGCCGGCAAGCTGGCGCAATTCGTCGCGCGCAAAAATGGCTTCCAGCGCGACCGCCGGCTGCGTGCGCTGATACGACGTGATGTCCATGTTCAGCGCGGCGATGATTTCCGCGGCGGCGGCCTGCTTGTCGGCCAGGTCCGACGCGCTGCGGATGACTTCGCCGACGACCGCCACGCGCGCCTTCAAACCCTTCGCCGCGCGGAAATTCGCCATCAACCGATCCTGCAGGGAAGTCTCCTTGACCTGATAGACGACCGGATCGGTTTTTTTCAGCGGCACGATGAAGTGGCCGTCCTTTTTCATTTCGCGCCGGGCGGTTTCCCACCATTTCTTCCAGTCGTCGCGGATGACGTCCGGCACGAGCACCTGCTGAATCTGGTCCGTCGTCGCCTTGCCGCCGTAACTGTTGAGCACGAGCTTGATCAAATCGAGATGGTGCGCGGCCATCTGGCGTACGCTTTCCAGGTCGTTGGCCTTGCGCGCAAGAATGTGGTCTTTGGGAATGGGTTTGAGGCTCTCGACGGCGAAACCCAGGTCCATCTGGTGTCCCGGCTTGCCGGCGAAATCAATGGTGAACCGTGCAAAAACCGTATCGACCGTTTTGATGCGTCCGAACCCCCAACTGCGATGCATGCAACAGCCGCTTTCCGCGAGCAGCGTCAGCGGCTCCACGTGCCGCCCTTCGATTTTTCCGGCCGCCGCCAATTTCTCGAATTCTTCTCTCATAAAAAGCCTTTTAGTCTCGCGTCCCCAAGCTCATCTGGCATTATTAAAATTGGTGAGCGGACAAAATCCAAGAGAAATCGCCGCGCGCGTTTTACAGCAACGGCGCGCCCGGGGCGCATTTATTGAGGATTTGCTGGAAAAGGCGCTGTCGGGCGCGAAACTTTCGTCCGCCGACCGCGCGCTCTGCCAGGAAATCGTGTATGGCACCGTGCGCTGGCAGGCCACGCTCGACTGGCTTATCGCCCGCAAAACCGATCGGCGCGAACAAAAGCCCGCCCTCCGGAATTTACTGCGTCTCGGCCTCTATCAGATTTTCTGGCTCGACCGCATTCCCGACCACGCCGCCGTCCATGAAACCGTCGAACTCGCCAAACGCAACGGCTTCGGTGCCCAGGCCGGTTTTATCAACGCGGTTTTACGCGGCTACTTGCGCGAAGCCGACGCGACCAGAAAATTGCTCGGCGAAATTAAAACCTCAGAACCTGCAATTGGCTGGTCGCATCCCGAATGGCTGGTGGCCCGCTGGCAAAAACGCTGGGGCGCGGAACGGACGGCGCAATTGCTCGAATGGAACAACACGCCGCCGAAAACCTTTGCGCGCGTCAACACGCTGAAATTTCGGAGGGGCGAGCTCTGCGAGCCCCAAACTTCTGACGGTGGGGCGAGCGTACCCGCGAGCCGGCTCGTCAGTAGCCTCGCCCCACCACAAAATGCCGGCGATTTGCTTGCCCGCTGGCGCGATGAAAATGTGGAATACGATTTCGTCCGGCGCGATTGGCTGGAGGAAAATCTGGTGTTCGAGTTGAAATCGTATCCGCCGCTGTCGGCGCTGGCGGGTTTTCGCGACGGCTGGTTTTATGTGCAGGACCCCGGCACGCTGCTCGCTCCCGAGGTGCTCGGCGCGCAACCCGGTGAAACGATTCTGGATTTTTGCGCCGCGCCCGGCGGCAAGACCACCTTCATGGCGCAGTTGATGAACAATCAGGGCCGCATCGTCGCCCAGGACGTTTCCCAAGAGCGATTGAAAATGATTCAGGAAAATTGTGCGCGGCTGGGGGTGACGATAGTTGAAACCTGTCGGAGCCGAGGCGACGAGGCTCAAACCTTAAAATCCGAAACCAGTCAGAGACTCCTCACGTCGTCTCCTAAAAATGAAAAATTCGACCGTGTCCTGGTGGATGCGCCGTGTTCGAACACCGGCGTAATGCGGCGGCGCGTGGATTTGCGCTGGCGGATTCAAGCGAAGGAAATTGAACGCCTGGGTGCTGAACAACTGGATTTACTTAGTCAGGCCGCGACCCGCCTGAAACCCGGCGGCGTCCTGGTTTACAGCACGTGCAGTCTGGAACCGGAGGAAAATTCCGAACTGGTGAAGGAATTTCTGCGCGGGCACAAAAATTTCAAACTGGAATCCGAACGCGAATTGCTGCCGTTTACCGACAAAGTGGACGGCGCTTACGTTGCGCGATTGAAACGGTTGGCTTAGAATTTTCCCCGCTATGGAACTCAACCTCGAAAAAGAATTTGCCGACCGCGCGTATCCGATTCTGGCCAGTCTCGTCACGCCGCGGCCCATCGCGCTCGTCACCAGTGTCAGCCCGGAGGGCAAAGTCAACGCGGCGCCGTTCAGCTTTTTCAATCTGCTCGGCGCGAATCCGCCCATTCTCGCCTTTGCGCCGGGTGACCGCGAAAACGGCGTCCCGAAAGACACGGCTCTGAATATCCGCGCCACGCATGAATTCGTCGTAAACCTCGTGGACGAGGCCATTGCCGAAGCGATGAACCAGTGCGCCGCGTCGCTGCCGTACGGGGAAAATGAACTGACCCGCGCCGGCCTGCACGCCGCGCCGTCGTCGGTCGTGAAACCGCCGCGCATCGTGGAATCGCCGGCGAGCCTGGAATGCGCCGAATGGGGCACGCTGCAAATCGGCGGCAATCGCGTGGTGATCGGCTTGATCAAGCGTATTCATCTGCGCGATGAATTGTTTGACGCGGAAAAACGGCGGATCCACACGGAAAAATTACTCACCATCGGCCGCATGGCGTCGCCGCACTGGTATTGCCGCACCCGCGACCGGTTTGAAATGAAACGGCCGGCGTAAGTTTTGTGGCCGCCGACGTGAGGAGACGGAACGAAACAACTCGAAACAGGTCCGCCTCGTTACCTCGGCGGCTACAATTTTACATCCCCATGATCTGGTAGCCGCAATCCACGTAAAGCACCTGGCCGGTGATGGCCGCCGCGCCGTCGCTGGCGAGGAACACGCCAGTCGCGCCGAGTTCGTCGGGCAGCACGTTGCGTTTGAGCGGCGACCTGGCCTCGTAATGCTTGAGCATTTCGCCGAATCCGCTGATGCCGCGCGCCGCCAGCGTGTTGACCGGACCGGCGCTGATGCAATTGACGCGGATTTTTTTCGGGCCGAGGTCGTAGGCCAGGTAGCGGGTACTGGCTTCGAGCGCGGCTTTGGCCACGCCCATGACGTTGTAGTGCGGCACCACCTTTTCCGCGCCGTAATAGCTCATGCCGATGATGCTGCCGCCATCGGTCATCAACGGCGCGGCGGCGCGGGCGAGCGCAATCAGCGAATACGCGCTCACGTCGTGCGCGATGCGGAACGCCTCGCGGCTGGTGTTCACAAATTCGCCTTCGAGCGCGGTCTTGGGCGCAAACGCCACCGAATGCAGGAGCAGGTGCAGCCTGCCGAATTTTTCGCCGACGGTTTTGAAAACGTGGTCGATTTCCTCGTCCCTGGTCACGTCACACGGCAGCATGAGCGTGTCCGCGCCGAACGTGGCGGCGAGTTCGGTGACGTTTTCCTTGACGCGTTCGCCCTGGTAGGTGAACGCGAGTTTGGCGCCTTCGCGCGCCCACGCCTGCGCGATGGCCCAGGCAATGGAGCGCTGGTTGGCAACCCCGAAAACAATTCCGTATTTCCCGTCGAGTAAAGACATAGTTTGACCGTTAATCTTTCAGTTTGGCAAAAATTCGCTTAATCAAGGTATAAGATATTTTGACCGGCACGTCCAGCCTCGACTCATCCCCGTCCGACGGTTAATTTGAGCGGGCATGGACGCCAATTGGATTATCGAAGGTTTGATCAGCTATTTGGGGCTGATTGTGTTGCTGACGTTTCATGAATTCGGTCATGCGTGGATGGCGGAAAAATGCGGCGACGACACGGCGCGATTGATGGGCCGCCGCTCGCTCAATCCGATGGTGCATATCGACCCGATTGGGACGGTGCTGTTCCCTTTACTGATGATTTTTCTGCCGTTCGGCGTCAGCCGATTCATGATCGGCTGGGCGAAGCCGGTGCCGGTGAATCCCCACAACCTGCGCAATCCGCGGCTGGATGATATTCTGGTGGCCATGGCCGGCCCGGCCATGAACCTGGTGCTGGCTGTCGCGCTGGTGGCCCTGACGCGAATCGGTTTAATGGCTCACAGTCTGCAATTTGCCAATTTATGCTACCAGATGGCGGCGCTGAGCCTGTTGCTCTGCTTTTTTAATTTAATTCCGATTCCGCCGCTGGACGGCTCGCACGTGCTGCGTAATCTGACCAACATGAGCTGGGAAGCTTACGCGAACTTCGCGCGGTACGGGTTCATTGCCATTATCGTGGTTTTGCAGATCCCGCAGGTGCGTCTGGCGCTTTCGTTTGCGGTCAATGGAACGCTTGTGTCACTGGGAACCCTTTTTGGTATGGCCTGAAGCCGCTCATTTCTTGAAGTAAAGCTCTTCGGCGTTCCAGGAAGCGTGGTCATAATCCATCGCGGTCACTTTGATATTGCCGATGTCGGTTTTAGCGGCGGCGTAATAAATCGGCACGACGGTATAAATTTCCGGTTGTTGTTCGCCGAGGATTTCCTGAACCTCATCGAAATATTTTTTGCGTTCATTGAAATCAAGCGTCTTGAGCTGCGCGTCCATCAACTGATCAATACGCGCTTCCCAATCGGTTGAGGGCTGTGTTTGGCGTGGGAACCACTGGTGCGAAAAGCCGCTGGATTTAAGGATGTTCACCATAAACGCCGGGTCGGGGCTGCCGCCTTCGGAAAGCAGGACGCACTCAAAATTGCAGGTGTTGTCCAGCCTGTCAATCAGCGTGTTGAATTCGATCGGCTGAAAAATGACGTGCATGCCGAGTTTGTCCAAATCCGAGGCGATGAGCAGGCACATTTTTTGGCGCTGACCGTTGCCGGTATTGGTGTTCAGCACGAATTCAATCCTGTTTCCGTCCGCGTCAGTCAGAAAATCATCGCCGTTGCGTTTTTCAATTCCGATTTCCTTCAGCAATTCCAACGCCTTGGCCGGCTCGTGCGGATACTGCGGCGTGTTCGGATTGAACCATTTTTTGTTGCCGCGCGTTACGAAACCATATTCCGGCTCTGAACGTCCGGAAAAGACCGTCTTGATAATGGCCTCGCGGTCAATCGCATAAGCAACCGCCTGGCGGAACTTGGTGTTGCGGAACCATTTTAATTTTATCGGGTCAACGAGCGGTTTGCCGCTTTTATCCACGTTCGTGTTTTGGTTGAACATCATGAAGCCGTCGTCCGCGCCGGGACCCGGCTCAAGCAACTTGATTTTTCCGCCCGCTTCCGTCGCCTTGAATGTATCGTATTCATCCGGCCGAACGGCATCATCCACGTCATCCTCGCCGTGCAACATGCGCAGCGACATGGCGTTCCAGTCCGGCACGATGTCATAAATGACGTTGTCCAGATACGGCAAGCGCGTGCCGTTGCTGTCAACCTCGAAGAAATACGGATTGCGCGCGAGCAAGACATATTGCGCCGGCTTGTATTCCTGAATGACAAACGGGCCGCTGCCGACGATGTCCTGCGGTTTCCAGTTCACGCCGTAAGTGGAATTGAATGTGCCGTTCGCGACGTATTTTTCCAAAACGTGCTTGGGCATAATCGGCACGCCGGCACCAAAGGCATCCAGAAAAGGCGCATAAATCGCCGGGGTCACGACTTGGACCGTCAAATCATCAAGCTTCGTGACTGCGAAATCCTTTCCATCCACGCGCAGTGCGTCAGCCAAAACCGGATTGATGTTTGTGTTGTAAATCACGTCGTTCATCGTAAACAATACGTCGTCGGAGGTAATTGGCTGACCGTCGCTCCAGCGCAAATTTTTCCGCAAATGGAAGGTCCACGTTTTGTTGTCCGGTGCGTTCGTCCACCAATCGGCCAAGCCCGGCCCGACTTCCTGCGTGTTCGGGTCGGAACTGAGCAGGCACGCAAAAAGAAAACGGTAAATGTCCCGCGACGATTCCTCGTTTGCGGTGATCGGATTATAAGTTTTCGGGTCGGCAAAAGTGGACATTTGCAGCCGGCCGCCGGGAATTCCCGGATTGCAATCCGCGACCAGCGGCGGGTCGGGCAGGGGATAATTCACGCGCGTCGTCCTGGTTTCCATATTTTTACCGCAACCGGAAAGGCAAATCGCCGTTGCCGTGAAAATGACAAACGCTCCAATGTTTCTCATGCGTCAGTTTAACCACAAGCTGGCGTGAAAGGAAAGCGGCGAAGCTGGCGGATGGAGAAGGGAAAACGTCAATGGCTGTCTTCGATTCTCCATTCTCCCCGCTGAAAAACTCTCGCCGGTGCAAAAAAAATTTGCCACGTTACGGTGAATTGCGATGTGGCGATTTGTTGTTAAAAGGCTGCTGCACATGATTCCGCTCCTGCTGGGCGTGTCATTGCTCACCTTCCTGCTCATGTCGCTCGCGCCAGGAAACTATTTCACTGCGCTCAAGCAGAATCCTCAGGTCTCGCCCGAAACCATTGCCCGGCTCCAGGCGCAATTTCATCTCGATAAGCCGTGGTATCTGCAATATTTCTACTGGCTCGCAAACGTCCTCCGCGGCAACTTCGGCTATTCGATGGCCTACAAAATCTCCGCGACCTCGCTGATCTTCTCGCGGTTGTGGAATACGTTTACGCTCTCGCTGCTGGCGATGGTCATCGCCTGGACGATCGCCATTCCGCTGGGCGTCTCGGCCGCCGTCAAACGCGATTCGTGGATTGACCGTGGCAGTTCGCTGATTGCCTTCGTCGGACTTTCAATTTCGGAAATTGTGCTGGCGTTGCTGGCGATGTGGTTCGCCGCAGTTACCGGTTGGTTTCCCATAGGTGGCGCGCCGGGACCAAGCTTCGGCTTGTCGGCCATGCAGCAATTTGGAGATTACTTGCACCACTTGATTTTACCCGCGCTGGTGCTCGCCGCCTCCGACATCGCCGGCATCATGCGGCAGATGCGCTCCAATCTCCTCGACACGCTGCGCGCTGAGTATATCACCGCCGCACGCGCCCGGGGCCTCGGTGAAGGCTGGGTGATTTACAAGCACGCCCTCCGCAACGCCATCAATCCGCTGCTGACCATCTTCGGCTACTCGCTCGCCAGCCTGTTGAGCGGCGCGTTCATCGTCGAAAACATCATGGCCTGGCCCGGCCTGGGCCGGCTGACCATGGAAGCCTTTTTCGCCAAGGATTCCTATCTGGTCGTGGATTGCGTCGTGATGGCAACGGCACTGCTGGTGATTGGAAATTTCATCGCCGATTTGTTGCTCGCCTGGAGCGACCCAAGAATTCGATTGGAATAAAATGGAAACTGCCGAACCCATTTCAATCGCCGAGGCGAAATTCACCCTTTCGCCGGGGCAACTGTTCTGGCAGCGGCTCAAGCGCCGGAAAATCGCCGTGGCTGGCGGTGTGATTTTGATTTTTCTTTATGCCGTTGCGCTCACCGCCGGTTTTGTTGCGCCGTTCTATTACGATCACCTGAACACGGATTACTCGTTTCATCCGCCGCTGTGGCCCCGGCTGTCGGGCTTTCACCTGATCGTGCCCCGCACGGAGGCGCAGGCCGACGGTTTTGTTTATCACGAACTTCCGAACGACACGAAGCCGCTCCATTTTTTTGTTTGCGGCGACAAATACAAACTGTTCGGTTTCATTCCCGCGTCCATCCATCTTTTCGGAACCGGCGACAGCAATTATCCGGTTTATCTGCTCGGTGCCGATCAATTTGGCCGCGATGTTTTTTCGCGAATCCTTTACGGCTCGCAAATTTCCCTCTCCATCGGCATCATCGGAATTGCTCTCTCGTTCGCGTTCGGCATGATTATCGGCGGCATTTCGGGTTATTTTGCCGGCTCCACGGACACCGTCATCATGCGCCTGTGCGAACTCATCATGTCCATTCCGGCGCTGTATTTGATTATTTCGCTGCGCGCCGCCTTTCCGCCCGGCATGAGTTCATCGGAAATTTACGCGATGATTGTCGTCATCTTGAGTTTCATCGGCTGGGCAAGCATGGCGCGCGTCATCCGCGGCATGACACTCTCGCTGCGCGAACAACAATTTGTCCTCGCCGCGCGCGCCCTTGGCCAGTCGCATCTGAAAATCATCTGTCGCCACATTTTGCCGAACACGTTTTCCTACGTCATCGTCGCCGCGACCTTGAGCGTGCCGTATTACATCCTCGGCGAAGTCGTATTGAGCTTCCTCGGCGTCGGCATTCAGGAACCGCAGGCGAGCTGGGGTAATATGCTCTCGGCGGCAGAGGATGTTCAGTATTTGCAAAATTATCCGTGGCTGTTGGCGCCGAGCGCGGCGATTTTTGTCACCGTTCTCGCTTTCAACTTTCTCGGCGATGGGTTAAGAGACGCCGCGGACACGAAATCGTTATGAAGACAGAATCCAGAAGCCAGAAGTCAGAATTCGCGAAAGTGTGTTTGTCGCGCTTTACAAAATTCTGGATTCTGAATTCCGGCTCCTGACTCCTTAACAATGAACCTTCTGGAAATTAAAAATCTGAAAATGGACTTCGGCAAAAACGCTGAAGCGCTCCGGGCGATTGATGACGTGTCGCTCACCATCGGCGCGGGCGAGACCGTCTGCCTTGTCGGCGAAAGCGGCTGTGGCAAAACCGTCACCGCCCTGTCCATTGCGCGGCTTGTGCCGACGCCACCGGCCAATTACGTCGGCGGGGAAATTTTGCTGAACGGCCAGGATATCCTCAAAATGCCGAACGGCGAATTGCGCAACATTCGCGGCGGTGTGGTCAGCTATGTTTTTCAGGAACCGGGCGCGGCGCTGAATCCAGTGTTCCGCGTCGGCAACCAGATCAAGGAATCGCTCAAACTGCACAAACCGGAAAAAGCGACGAACGAGGAAGTCATCCGCCTGCTGAAACTCGTTGGCATTCCGGCGCCGGAATCGCGCATCCGGAATTATCCGTTTGAGATGTCCGGCGGCATGCAGCAACGCGTGATGATTGCCATGGCGCTGGCAAGCGAACCGAAGCTGCTCGTGGCCGACGAACCGACCACCGCGCTCGACGTGACCATCCAGGCACAGATTCTGGAACTGCTCCACGAGCTTAAGCAACGGTTGGGTATGGCGATCCTGCTCATCACGCACAATTTGGGCATCGTCGGCGACATGGCCGATCGCGTGGCCGTGATGTACGCCGGGCAGATTGTGGAATTGGCGCCGGTAAAGGAATTGTTGCGCCAGCCACTGCATCCGTACACGAAGGCGCTGATGGCGAGTGTGCCGAAATTGCGCGGCGATGCCGACCGGCTCTCGGCCATCCCCGGCAACGTGCCGCGCATCGGTAATTTCCCGGCCGGCTGCCGTTTCGCCCCGCGCTGCCCGATGGCCAAGCCGGAATGTTCCGAAAAAGTTCCGGAACTGGTCGAAGTTGAGGCCGGACGGTGGGTCAGGTGCCCGTTTTGGAAAACATCATGAGCCTGCTCGAAGTCAAAAATCTGAAGGTGCATTTCCCGGTCAAAGCCGGGGCGTTCAGCCGCACTCACGAATTCGTAAAGGCGGTGGACGACGTGAGCTTCGCCATCGAACCGGGCGAAACACTCGGGTTGGTCGGCGAAAGCGGCTGCGGCAAGACAACGCTGGGCCGCGCCATCGTCCGGCTGGTCGAACCGACGGCCGGCAGCGTCCTGCTTGATGGCGAAGACATCACGCAGATGAATGGGTCGGTCCTGCGGGCGCGGCGGCGCAAGTTTCAGATGATTTTCCAGGATCCGTATGGCTCGCTCAATCCGCGCATGACGGTCGAGCAAATCGTCGGCGAAGCGCTGGATATTCACCAGTTGACCGACAGTTCAGCCGCCCGGCAAAAGCGCATCGCGGAATTGCTCAAAGCGGTCGGCCTCGACCCGATTTACGCCCAGCGGTATCCGCACGAATTTTCCGGCGGTCAGCGCCAGCGCATCGGTATTGCCCGCGCGCTGGCGGTCGAGCCGCAACTGATTATTTGCGACGAACCGGTGAGTGCGCTGGACGTTTCGGTGCAGGCGCAAATCATCAATCTGCTCCGCGATTTGCAACAGCAACACGGCATCGCGTATTTGTTCATCGCGCACGATTTGGCGGTGGTCGAGCACATCAGCCGCCGGGTGATGGTGATGTATCTGGGTAAAATCGTGGAGATGGCGGAAGCCAAAACGATCATTCGTGAGCCCAAACATCCCTACACGCAGGCGCTGATTTCCGCCGTGCCGGAAGTGGACCCGGAGACGAAGCGCAAACGCATCGTTCTGCCGGGCGACGTGCCGTCGCCGATTCATCCGCCTCCGGGCTGCCCGTTTCATCCGCGCTGCCCAATTGCTGAAGAACGTTGCAAAACAGAAGTTCCATCGCTGCAAGAGATTTCGTCCGATCACTGGGTCGCTTGCCATCTGGCAAAGCCGAATTGAGATACTGCTCAACCGATTAAGCTCTATTCAGCCGCTTGTAAAATATTTAGACACCAAAATCGAAGAAATCATGTGATTTCTAGGCTTACGACGATTTTAGTATCAATTTGCACGGTTATGAGACACTTGATGAGACAGTAATGTCCATATATTAGGCATATTATTGCGATTTTGTTGAATTTCTCAGTCTTTTGAACATTCAAAACCGGCTCAACAGTACTGTGGCAATCCAAGTCCTAAGCCTTTTTTTCATTATAAAAACGCAATTTTGGTCGTTTATTGTAACTTGCGACGAGCTCCAGGAGGCTGGTCATTCCAATTAGAGCGGCAGGCGTGTTTCGTTCGGATCAGCTTGGTTAGTTTCCAAGGTTTTCCCCTTATCGCTTTAAACCAGTGACTTATGCATTGAAGTTATCAGCGAATACAGTTCAAACCAAGCTTGGCACACGTGTTGCTGGGAGACACTCACTGTATCAGTCTTGGACAGTTGAAAATCGGTTAAAGCTAAATGGAGTGAGTTTATGTTAAAAGTAGTCAGTAGCAGAATGGTAATCAGTTCACTGGTGACGGTGGGTTTGGTTGTTTTAACTTCTTTCGGTTTAGCAGCCCCACAGACATCTTGGTTTCAAGGCAATTGGGGAAACGATAATGACTGGAGCAACTACTGGAGTAATCAAGGTGGTCACAGTTATCAGGATAGCCAGAACAACCCCGAAATCACGATCAGTTCATCTGCCAATCCATCAATTTACGGTCAATGGGTGACCTTTACCGCGACGGTGCAATCAGACAAAAACGTCAAGCGCGTGCCTTCCGGAAAGGTGACGTTCAAACAAGGCAGGAAGGTTTTGGCAATTGTAGCTCTGAACAAACTCGGTCAGGCCTCCTTCAGCACCAATCGATTTGCCGCCACGGGTTCTTCCTCTCACTGGATTTCGGTCGAGTATGCCGCCGATAACAATTCAGGAAATGGTGCCGAAAGTTACTTAATTCAGAAAATCAATCCGGCCACCCTGACGGTGACCGCGAACAGCCAATCGCGCCCTTACGGCGCCGCCAATCCGGCGTTGACGGTGACTTACTCGGGTTTCGTCAACGGCGAAACGCTGGCCACCAGTGACATTACCGGGAGTCCCAATCTGACAACCGGGGCAACGACCAACAGCGCCCCGGGCTCCTATCCGATCGATGTCGCCGCCGGCACTTTGGCGTCCCTTGATTACAAATTTGTATTCGTCAACGGCACTTTGAAAGTGACCTCCCCAACGACAACGCCGAACAGTGCGGTTCCGAATGTGTCACTGGCCCAACCTCAAATTCAGCCGAACCAAAGCGTGACAATACTCCTGACCGGACCGGCGGGCCGGACTTTTGTGGTTGAAGCCTCAACTGATCTGGTTCATTGGACGGCCATTAGCACGAATAACGTCGATACTAACGGCGTGTTCACGGTGGTTGACCCGGATGCGAAGAATTATCCCCGCCGTTTTTACCGCGGCGGTATCATTCAATAAAACAGCTGTAACATTGAAGCAACAAACTGATTTTAAAATGAACGAAGCCTCCCTGGTCGCCGAACCGGATTTATCGTTTAAAACATCGCCGGTTCCGCCGGAGAGGTTTCAACCTGATCCCCCAACCCATTATCGGGCGGAGGTTGGCGTTGCTCAAACCGTACCCCGACGTTCCTTGTACATTCTTTGCATCGATGACGATCCGGATGTGCGGGCGCTTCTGGACAACTGTCTTACCCACCTCGGGCATCGGGTGGCGGTTGCCGGTTGCGGGAAAGAAGGCCTGGAAATGTTCCGCAACGCTGCACGGGAAAACCGGCCGTACGAAGTGATTATAACCGACATGGGCATGCCGGATATTGATGGCCGGCAAGTGGCCAGAACGATTAAGGCTGAATGTCCCACCATGCCGGTCATCATGTTGACCGGCTGGGGCAGACATCTCTTGGAAGACGGAGACAACTCCCCTGGAGTGGACATCGTCGTCAGCAAGCCGCCGCAAATTCGGGAATTGAACGAATTACTTCTCCAGACGGCTGCCAGGCCGGCTTCAAGAGACTGAAGGTTGAAACATTAAACCGGCCGCCAACCCGCTCAGAAAAATTGCCAGAGGCTTCACTGTTCCCATGGGAGATGGAGCGAGCGAAGGGATTCGAACCCTCGACATTCACGTTGGCAACGTGACGCTCTACCAGACTGAGCTACGCTCGCTTCCAGCGAAAGCTGACAGGATACGCCGACCGGAAGGATTTACAAGCCCGATTTCAAGCCGGTTTGTCCGGACCGTACAGCGTCGTCCGGATCACCTTGAGTAAGTCGTCGTGGTTGATGGGTTTGTGGAAGAACGCCACGGCGCCGCAACTCGCGGCCCGCTGCTTGATTTTTGCGTCATCGGTGCCGGTGATCATGATGATGGGAATTTTCTTGGCCGGATCCAGGCGCTGGAACCAGTCCATGATACGGAAACCGTCCCAGGGCACGCCGTCCACTTCCGGCGGGAAGTTGATGTCCAGCAGAATCAAATCGGGCGTTTCCTTGCGGGCGGCGGCGACCGCTTCGGAGCCGTCCAGCGCGGTGATCACCTGATAACCGGAGCCTTGCAGCTTCAAGGTAATCGTCTTGAGGATGACTTCGTTGTCATCCACCACCAGAATCTTCTTTTTGGATGTGCCCGATGTTCCGCCGTTCATAAATCCACGATTAAACGTCAATGCGTTGGGTTATAACAGCCAATTTTATGCCAGCTAAATGTCCCTCGCGGTTGGCTTTATGTCAACCTATCAGACACTGCTGTTGGCGGAAAGTAATTTTATGCGCCTTGACTTTCTATGTCCGCTAATGTGCTAAATTATCCGTGTGAGCAACGTTTTCTATACACCCGGCGAACAACGCGCCGAGCGGGTTAACGACCTGTTCGCCGCCATCGCCCGGCGTTACGATTTGCTCAACGACCTCCAAAGTTTCGGACTGCACCGAAGCTGGAAACACCGCGTGGCCGACCTCGCCGCCGTCCAACCCGGCCAGCGCGCGCTGGATTTGTGCTGCGGCACCGGCGACATTGCCTTCGCGCTCGCGCGACGCGGCGCGTCAGTCATCGGCCTGGACTTCAGCGCCGCCATGCTCGACATCGCCGAGTCCCGGAACAAAATTCCCGACCCGCGAACCGGCGCGCGCAACCCGACCTTCATCCGGGATGACGCGCAGGAGACGCCGTTTCCCGACGAGACCTTCGATGCGGTCACCGTGGGGTACGGCCTGCGGAATCTGGCGAGCTGGGAAAAAGGTTTGGAAGAAATGCGCCGCGTGGCCAAGCCGGGCGGACGGCTGGTGGTGCTGGACTTCGGCAAACCGGCCAACGAACGGTGGCGCAAAATTTATTTCGGCCATTTACGCCGCACCGTGCCGTTCATCGGCAAGATGTTTTGCGGCAACGCGGACGCCTACGCCTACATCCTTGAATCGCTCGAACATTTTCCGGCACAGGAAGGAGTCGCGGAAAAAATGCGGGAACTGAAACTCGCGAACGTGCGCGTCATCAATCTGCTCGGCGGCGCCATGGCCATCAACTACGGCGAGAAATCAAAATAATTTCACGCGAAGAACGCAGAGTGGGCGATGAAAATTTGCAGACTATCTGGTTATTAAGCTGCCGGAATATACTGCCTCCAAAACTCTATTACCCGCCGCCCAAGAATCACAGCATCAATCGTCGAAACGTTCATCTCGCGGGATTCATCCGGCGAAAGGTGAATGAGCAGAGGTTCGTGAAAAACCCCCGGCTCAAAGCAACCCTCTTCAAAGACACGAAACTTTTCGGTACTTGTCACCGACTGATGACGGGTATCATCAAGGACAAAGTGTTTCGCACCGCTGGCGATGTGTGAAACGACTCGCAAAATGGCGTGCTGACGAACTAGGTCGCGTCTACCAAGCCAGTCCGGAAGATGCTCTGCCGTAACAAAGAAATTGAACGCAATCCGTGTGTCCTGGCAGGATGCTTCTAATGCTGCAAGGTCGCTCTCAAGCTTATGGAATAAATCTGCGGGAGTTTTGAGCTCGAAAAAATGAAAGCCAGCCATAGCACATCATTCGATAAATTCTACTTGCTGAAGCAACTCCTCAAACCGGCGGACGAGTGCTTCCCACTGCGGCTGAACTTGACTCAACGCAGGACCATCTGGATATGCGTGCTTGTTGGCCTCCGTCTCATGCGCAATGACAACAAGAATTCTGAGCATTCGTTCAACCATATCTTTGCCCTCTGGAAAGTGAATGATGCGTGACTTCTTTTTCGCCGCGAAGATGGCTCCCTCCTCAAGCAACCGATTCATAAGCGATAACGCGCCTGTGGAGAATCCGAAAAGTTGGGTCAGGTTGTCTGCCGGTTTTGTCCGTAGGTAAATGCCTTCTGTGAGGGGCATCTGGTTATTCAATTTGCCCAGCAGTATGCTAAGTTTGATTTTATTGAACATGGTTTGTGTGTGTCACCGTCCAGCAGACTAACGGCGAGTAAGCGGCATTATTTGCAACCTTTCCTGTTTCATGGTTGTGAGTGTGTTTCGCATTGAAATTTCTGCCCAGCATACTGTTGAAACTGAATTTCCTGCCGGTCCCGCGCAGGCAAAGACCGCAAAATCAGCGCCCGGATTTTGCCGGCAGCTTGATGGTCACGCCTTCGCGCGCGGCGTCCACTTTCAATTTTCCCTTCTGCTTCGCCACGAGCCGGCGCGCGTGCTGAACCATCTTGTCAATCCGCCTGTCGTCGTGGTCCGGGTCGTGGTGGAACAGTGAAAGTTGTTTGACCCCGGCTTGCAGCGCGAGCGCCACCGAATCGTCCACGCAACCGTGCCCCCAGCCGACGTGTTTCCGGTATTCCCGGGCGTCGTATTGCGAATCAAGAATCAACAAATCCGCGTCGCGGACGAATTCAATCATTTCCCGGTCCCGGCCGCTGGGGCGCGGCTCGGTGTCGGGGAAAAAGGCAATCAGGCTGTCGGGCGAAAGCAGCCGGTAGCCGAGGCAAAGGCCGGGATGATGGGCGCGCATGGCCCGCACGCACACCGGGCCGAGGTTGAAATTGAAGTCCTTGAGTTCCTCGATTTCGATATTGCTCGGCAATTTGTCAAACGGCACGGGGAAGTAAGTGCTTTCCATCTGGCCGGTCAGGGCGTTGACGAGGCCTTTGCGCGTGCCCGGGCAACCTAAAATCCGCATCCGGCAGTGTGGATGGTAAATCGGCCCGAAAAACGGCAGACCCTGGATGTGGTCCCAATGTGTGTGTGTCAACAGCAGGGTCAAATGCAACGGCCGGTTTTTGAATTCCGCCAGCAGCGAACGGCCCAGCGCCCGCAATCCGGTGCCCGCGTCGAGCAAAATGATTTCCCCGCCGACACGCACTTCCACGCACGACGTATTGCCGCCGTAGCGAACGGTCGTCGGTCCCGGCGTCGAAATCGAGCCGCGCACGCCCCAGAATTTTACGCAAGTGGCCGTTTTGATGGACTCACTCTAACCCGTGCCGGCAAAAAAACAAACCGCAAAAATGGCGATAGTGTTCAAATTTGTAGGCGACGAGGTAACGAGTAGTTCGGAGAGCACTCCTTACGTCGTGCCCTACAATCATTGCCAAATGGCGGTGAAACCCTGGGAGCGCCACCGTCACGGTGGCAGGTTGAAATGAATCGCCACCAGGGCAAGCCGGCGGGACGCCGGCGTTCCGGGCAAAATCAATTGTGCAATACCCCGGTTTTGGGCAGGTCCACCAGCGAGCCGAAGACATTTCCGCCGCGCAACGCGACCAACACCGCCAGACCCGCCAGGTCGGTCTCGGACTTCACGTTTTTCAGCACGCAGTTGTCGAGGCCGATTTTCTGGGTGCGATTGAAGCGCTGGTCTTTCAGGTCAACAAACTTCAGCGTGCCCACCGAGACGTTCAGCACGTCGATGGATTTGAATTCGAAGTGGGTCATTTTTTTGAATTCCTCCGCGCCCTTGCCGCCGGACGGTTTCGTGGGCAGGTTCACACCCAGCGAAAAAATGTTCGTGCGCCCGGCCTCGTTTTTCACGATGTCGAGCTCGCCGAGATTGAAACGCATCAGCGTGAGGTGAATCTCGTGTCTGGCGAGCGCGGCGGGGTCGTATTCAACGTGAATTTCCGGAATGTCGAGGAACAGCGAGCCGTCAAAATCCCGCGGATTATAGATTTTCAGATTCTGAATCGTCACCGTCGGTTCGGTGAGGCCGAGCGAAAACCGGCCAATCTCCGCGTCCAGGCCGGTCTGGGTACGGATGCGATGTTCGACCCAGACCCGGAGGATGGAATTGAACGTCAGCAACAGGATGACCATCAGCACGACCGCCAGGAGGAGCAGCCGGAACAGCCATTTGAAAATCCATCTAATCATTTTTGATTTATGATATACGATTTATGAAAAGTGTCCATGTTCGGCAGGGCGCGATCTCCGCATCGCGCCGAGCGGCTCGCTCGGAGAGCGAGCCCTACCTGAATTACACCGCTACGTCTTCGGGCCGCACTTCGAGGCATTCGTCCTGGTCTTCCCAGACGACAGCGGGATAAAGATTCATCAGCTTCGGTGCGAGTTCGCGGCCCGCGCGCGCGAGCAATCGTTCAGCCTCTTCGGCGGCGTTTTCATAGGCGCGGTCGTAATTGCTCGCGCGACGGCGCTGGTGGTCGTCCCAATGCGCGACGGCGTGGACGGGTTCGTATTGTTGCGCCCAGGCGTCGAGTTCGGCTCGGACGTCGGCGGCAATTTCGTCGAAGGGCACGAGCGTTTCGTTGCAGTGCTGGCAGATCAGGCCGGACTCGCGCACGTCGCGCGTGAGCAACGGTAGAAACGGGGCACGGCAGCACGGCGATTCCGCGTAAGCGGCCGGCGGCGTGGCCAACCGCTTGAACCAGATTTGCCGGTCGTGCGCGAGTTGCGCGGCCAGCCGGTACGCGCCGACGAGAGGATGCGAAACGCGCCACACGCGGCCTTCGAGCTGGCCGAGCGTTTGCGCCAGCCAGCGTGCGAGCGTGAGGTCGTCCCAATCCTGAAACGCCCGGCCGTATTCCTTCCACAGCGAGTCGAGCGGTGAATCCGATTCAAAAGCCATTTCGGCAGGATGCCGCGCGCGGCGAATTTTGTCGAGCGGCGTTGCGCGAGGGTGGTGTCCTGATTTGGCTTTTGTAACGTCGGCGCTCTGCGCCGATTTCGCGCCAGAGGCTCGACGCTACACGAATTCAGGATATGGCTGGCGTGAGAGAGTCACATAAACAAATCAGCGCCGTCCTTGACTGAAATCAATCCCGCCGAATAAACTTCGCCCTGACAATTCCATTTCAAAATTTCATGGACCAACCGGACGCACCCAAATCCTTCGTCGGAAAATTCCGCTGGGTCATTTGTGCGCTGCTCTTTTTTGCCTGCGCGGTCAATTACCTTGACCGGCAGGTTTTGGGTTTGCTCAAGCCGCAATTGTCCGAAATGTTCAAGTGGACGGAAACCGACTATGGCCGGATGGCCATTGCGTTTCAGGCGGCCTATGCCATCGGTCAGACGCTCTTCGGTCCGTTCATCAACTGGATCGGCACGAAGAGCGCCTATGCCTGCTCGGTTGTTTTTTGGAGCCTCGCGGCCATGTCGCACTCGCTCTGCCGCTCGGTGACCGGTTTCACGCTGGCGCGTTTTGCCCTGGGCCTGGGGGAGTCCGGCAATTTCCCGACCGCCATCCGGGTGGTAACGGAGTGGTTTCCGCCCCGGGAACGGTCGGTGGCCACGGGCATCTTCAACACCGGCACGAACATCGGCGCCATTTTCGCGCCGTTGCTGGTGCCGCTGATCGTGTTGAATATCAACTGGCAGGCGGCGTTCATCCTGCTGGGCCTGACGGACCTGGTCTGGCTGGGTTTCTGGCTGAGTCTTTTCAACGCGCCGGAGAAATCCCGCCGGGTCAGCCCGGCGGAACTGGCCCACATCAAAAGCGGCGTGGCGGCATCGGCGGAGCAGAAAATCCCGTGGACGAAACTGCTCGGTTATCGCGAGGCGTGGGCTTATTACGGCACGTGCGTGCTCGTCGGACCAGTCTGGTGGTTTTACGGCTTCTGGCTGCCCGATTTCTTCAGCAAGCAATTCCATCTGAGCCTGAAAGAATTCGGGCTGCCGCTGGTGGTGGTTTATACCATCACCGCGCTGGGCAGCATCGGCGGCGGCGGTCTGTCGGCGTGGTTGTTGAAACGCGGCTGGCCGCTGAACCGGGCCCGCAAGACGGCGTCGTTGTTGTGCGCGTGCTGCACGTTGCCGGTGATTTTCGCGCCGCGCGTGGACAGCGTGTGGCTGGCGACGGCTTTTTTTGCCCTGGCCGCCGCGTCGCATCAGGGCTGGTCCGCCACGATGTACACGGTCGTCGCGGACATTTTCCCCAAACCCGCGGTGGCGTCGGTGGTGGGATTCGGCGGCACGCTGGCGTCATTGATGTCCATGGCCTTTTTCTGGCTGGTCAGCACCATATTGCAGGGCGAAGGCACTTACCGTAACATCATGCTGATTTGCGGCAGCGCGTATGTATTGGCGTGGCTTATTTTCCACGCGGGCGTGCCGCGCATCAAACCGATTCAGATTGAAGCAACCCGTGCATGAATGCATCCGCGCCCAACGAAACATCGGAGAAAACACCCGCGTACCGGCATCCCTGGATTCCCGACCAGAAGGACGGAACCTTCTGCAATCCGATCATTCACGCGGATTATTCCGACCCGGATGCGATCCGTTTCGGCGATGATTTTTATCTGGTGGCTTCCAGTTTCAATTGCACGCCGGGTCTGCCGATTCTGCACTCGCCGGATCTGGTGAACTGGACCATCATCAATCACGCCCTCAAACACGTGCCGCATCCGCGTTATGCCGACGTGCAACACGGTTGCGGCGTCTGGGCGCCTTCCCTCCGGTTTCACGCCGGCAAGTTCTGGATTTTTTTCGCCACACCGGATGAAGGCATTTTTATGACCACAGCCGATCACCCGGCGGACGAGTGGTCGGAACCGCATTTGGTGCAGGAAGGCAAGGGGTTGATTGATCCCTGCCCGTTTTGGGATGACGACGGCAACGCCTATCTGGTCCACGCCTACGCCGCCTCGCGCATGGGCATCAAACACATTCTCCGCGTGCGGCCGATGGCGGCCACCGGCGCGCGATTGCTCGGCGAAGGCAAAATGGTTTTTCATGATCCCGACGAGCACCCGACGCTCGAAGGCCCGAAATTTCTGAAGAGAGATGGCTGGTATTACATCCTGGCACCTGCCGGTGGCGTGAAAACCGGATGGCAGGCGGTCCTGCGTTCGCGGAATATCCTGGGCTCCTACGAGGATAAAATTGTGCTGGAACAGGGCCGCACAGCTGTCAATGGTCCGCACCAGGGCGCGCTGGTTGACCTGTCGAACGGCGACTGGTGGTTCCTGCATTTTCAGGACGTCGGCGCTTATGGGCGAATTGTTCATCTGCAACCGGTCGTCTGGAAAGATGATTGGCCGATCATGGGGCAGGACCTGGACAGCAACGGAGTCGGCGAGCCGGTCTCGCGCTGTTCAAAACCGGCCGTCGGTTACAGCGCACCGGTCGCCATCCCGCAAACCAGCGATGACTTTGAAGCTCCGGGGCTCGGGCGGCAATGGCAATGGCAGGCAAATTTTTCCGAGGACTGGTTTTCGCTCGCGGCGCGAAAAAACCGGCTGCGGCTGTTTTCCATACCCTGGCCTAAAAGCGCCAAAAACTTATGGCGCGTTCCGAATTTACTGCTGCAAAAGCTGCCCGCGCGGGAATTCACCGCCACAACGGAACTGGATTTCAGCCAACTGGCCGTCGGTGGCAAGGCGGGACTGATCATGATGGGCCTGGATTATTCGTATCTTGCGGTGGAGCGAACGGTGGTCAATTCCCGTTTGGTCCGGGTCACGGTCAAGGACGCGCCGACCGGCGAGTTCGAAACGGTTGAAGCCGAGACGGAATGCTCCGGCGACTCCGTCTTTCTGCGCGTGGAAGTCGGGGTCGGCGCGCAGTGCCAATTCAGTTTCAGCCGCGACGGGCAAAATTTCTCCGCGCTGGGCAAACCATTTACCGCCCGCGAAGGCATCTGGATCGGCGCCAAGGTCGGGCTGTTCTGCCTGTCAACGGACACGCAGAAAAAGCCCGGTCATGCGGACTTCGCGTGGTTCAAGATCAGTTGACCGTTTGACGACGCTCTAACCATCCTGTCCGGCGGGACAAATAAACGGTGTTGCGCTCCGGCGACGGCTTGCAGCAAGCAACCCATGCCCGTCTCCCAAGGTTTGACTCGGAAATCCCTGGCCTCCCCGGCGTGAGAAGCTGAGAGATCTTGAACATTACGGTAGATTTTGCAGTCTAAAAAAGTGGCATCGAACCAATGGTAAATTTTATGGCCATTTTGCTGCAGGTAAAATGGGTTGATAAGGCTGATGAAGGAGAACCGTATCAACGCATTCGTCTCATCGGCGGCAATTCAGGGAGAATGCAATGGCAACACACGCAGGAACAGGCCATTGAGTCCATTGAACACGGCCAGTTCGCCTATTACGTGGAGAAAAATGCTCATCCTTTACAAGTGGATGTGGCGCAGACCGCCGACGGCAAGAAATATCTGACCGTCCGAGTCGGGGATGGACATTCACCACTTCCGTTGGACCTGGCCACCAGCCTGATTTCCCAGACGTCCTCACGGGCCACTCCGGACGGCAACGTCCCGGCGTGAAAACGCCTGCGCCGCAATCCGTTGAAAATTCTCCCCTTGAAAATGGAGCCAATGGCCGGGATTGAACCGGCGACCGACGGTTTACGAAACCGTTGCTCTACCGCTGAGCTACATTGGCTTGTAGTCTGTCTACCAACCCACAGGTTTTGAACATCCCCATTTTGGAAGAATTAAGGTCAACGGCAAGTCAATTCGATGGTCATCCCACTCCCGGCTCTCGCGCAGATTGTGAACAACTAATTTTTGTGCTTCGCCGCGCAGCCGCTACGATGACGTCATGCCCGACGATTTTGACCAACTGCTCGACGCGACGATTCAACATCTGGAAGACTTGAAAGAGCGCGGCGTGCGCCACGTGGCCGTCGCGCCCGAAACCCTCGCCGCCTTGGCCCGTCCGCCGATTATTGGAACGCCGGCTTCCAGCCCGGCGCGGGTGGAAACACAAAAGTCTGCCGTGTCGGTGGCCGGCGCTCCACAACCTGCTGCGCAACAAACGACATTGCTCGCGTTGCCGGGAGAAACTGTTCCCAGCCAGAGCCCGCCGCTAGACCCGCAGGCGAAGGCGGCGGCGTTCGCTGCGTTGCGTGAACGCGCATTGGCGTGCGTTAAATGCCCGCACCTCGCGTCGTCGCGCAAAAACGTCGCGTTCGGCGTCGGCAGCATTGACGCGCAGCTCATGTTCGTGGGCGAAGCGCCGGGGGCGGACGAAGATGAACAGGGCGAACCGTTCGTGGGCAAGGCCGGCCAGTTGCTCACCAAAATCATCCAGGCGACGGGCTTGAGCCGCGCGGACGTTTACATCGCCAACATTCTGAAATGCCGGCCGGATACGCCCGGCCAGACTGCCGGCAACCGCAAACCGACGAGCGACGAGATGGCCACGTGCATTCCATATCTGCACGAGCAGATTGATTTGATCCGGCCCAGGGTTATCGTGGCGCTGGGCGCGACGGCGGTGGAAGGATTGCTGGGCAAGACCCTCGGCATCACGAAGCTGCGCGGCACCTGGAAGACCTATCGTGGCACACCGCTCATGCCGACGTATCATCCGGCATATCTGCTGCGCAATCAGGCGATGAGCGAGAAGCGCAAAGTCTGGGAAGACATGCTGGCCGTAATGGGAAAACTCGAAATGCCCATCAGCGAAAAACAGCGGAATTATTTTTTGAAGGCGTGAAAACCGGGAGCTGTCCGCGAATTTTCCGCGCTCTGAAAATTATTTATTGTCCGGCTCAATCGCAAAAAAGTGGACGCCGGGTTGCCTGATGGAATTGATTTCCGCCGCGATTTTTTCCGCGTGCGGTTTAATCTCCGGCCAGTTGCCGCGTCCCAGAATGAACACGGCCAGCTTGCGTCCGCGAAGATTTTGCTGATGCAACAAATTTTGATCTGTCGTCACCAGCACGTCAAAGCCGGCCTGTTCGGCAAGCGCGAGTAATTCGCCGTTTTTCTTGTCCGCCCAGCCGAGTTGAAACGTGCGACGCACCTCGTGGCCCGCCAGATGCGATTGCAAAGGTTTGGGAACGCCCTGGTCGAAAAGAATTTTCACGCGGCGGTTGCCAGACGGATTTCCTGCGCGGCTTCCAGTTGCGCGCGGGTCACGCCTTCATACCATTCGAGGAACTGTTCGAGCGTGCCGCCGTGATCGAGATGGTCGAAGAACGTCTGCGCCGGAATACGCGTGCCTTTGAAGACCAGCGCGCCGCTCATCACCTGCGGATGCTGCGAGAAAACGTCAGGCAATTTATGCTTACCCATCATGTTCCAATAATGCCCCCGTTCGGCTTTGAAGTCAAAGCGAAGTCCGGGAAGACATGCTGGCCGTGATGGAAAAACTCGGCATGCCCATCAGCGACAAGCAGCGGAATTATTTTTTAAAAGCATGAAATTTAAGACGCTGTGAATTATTTTGGTGGGCCAACTTCGTCTGGGCTAAAAGTTTTTGCTGGCGAGTTGGTAACAGGCTGTAAATCCAATTTGCCCACAGGATTGGGTGAAACGAGAGCGGGGGTTATTTCGCGCCAGTGTAAATCACGTGCAATGGCGCATTGAACCTCTCCTGTCCACCGATTGCAGCGATAGATAAGACCCCCATCCCCTCCAGTGTAGAAGATGAAACGATGCGTCAAGGCCAAGATAAAAACAGCGCCCATCACGAAACCGGCTAAAAAGCATATGAAAGCTTTCATGCCGCGACTCAGTCGCCGAGAAAAAGAGGTAAGTCAATAAGTAAATTATTGTTAAATTCCGTCGCTTGTCACATGTCACCCGCCTCGTGATTGAGAAGAAATTGCCTTAAGTTCCTTCAAGTTCCTCAAAGTTCCGGGCCAGCCCCTTGTTCAATTTTCTAGTCTGTGCTAACACAAACTCACCATGAAAACATTTATTATTGAATATCTCGACGGCAAAGAAATCAGTATTGAGGCTGATCTTTATGAAGAGCACGACAGCGAGTTTTTGTTTTTTCGTTCTGACAGTACGTTTGTAGATCGCGTTCGAGCCGAATATGTTCGTAGCATTCGTGAGGCTCGACCTGTTAAAACTCGCGGAGGCGGCTCTTATTGATAAGCTCCTTATTTCATTTCTATTTTCCACCACAACCATCTCCCGAGGCTCAAAACCATTGCCGTTATTCAAGGATTTACGGCCAGCGGCAAAGTGTGGTAAATTCCCGGCATGAAGTCGAACGACCTCATCACTGTTGATTCGGACATCCTCGGCGGCACGCCGGTGTTCAAAGGCACGCGCGTGCCGGTGAAGACGCTGTTCGAGTATCTGGAAAATAATTACTCGCTCGACGAATTTCTCGAATGTTTCCCGTCCGTGACGCGCGAACTGGCCCGTCGCGTTCTGGAAAGCTCCGAATCGGCGCTGCTGACGCCCGCCGCGGCATGAAAATCCTGCCGGACGAATGCGTCCCGTGGCCGATGCACAAATTTCTGACCGGCCATGACTGTTCGACCGCCCAGCAACACGGCTGGGGCGGAATCAAGAACGGTGATTTGATGCAACGGGCCGAAAAGGAATTCGATTTGTTCATCACCTCCGACCAAAACATTCGTTACCAGCAAAATCTCGCCGGACGGCAAATCGCCATTCTCGAACTTTCGACCAATGACCATCGCCGCATTCAAAACGCGGCGGTATTGATTCAATCCGTCGTTGCGACAATGCAGCCCCGTGAATTTCGCCGTTTAGAAATCCCGTTTTAATTTTATGCATCAACTGATTACAACCCTGGCTGATTGGTACACCCATTTGCTGCAAACCTGGGGCGCGCCGGCCATCGCCCTGATGATGGCCATCGAAAGCACCGTCTTCCCCATTCCCAGCGAAGTTGTCATCCCGCCGGCGGCGCATCTGGCTTACACCCACCAAATCTCATTGAGCCTGTGGAGCATTGTTCTTGCGGGTGCGCTGGGTTCGTGGCTCGGTGCCACCATTATGTACTGGGCGTCGCGTTGGGCGGGCCGGCCGATTGTCATGCGCTACGGCAAATACTTTTTTGTGCCGCCGGAAAAGGTGGAGAAGGCCGAACGCTGGTCGGATCATTATGGCGCGATGGGCATTTTCATTTCGCGCCTGCTGCCGGTCGTGCGGCATCTCATCGGCATTCCGGCGGGCATCGTGCGGATGAGTTACCTGCAATTTTCCCTGTTCACGGTGCTCGGCTCGGGCATCTGGTGCTCGGTGTTGTGTTACGTCGGCATCAAGGCCGGGCAGGACGAAAAATTGCTGAAAGGCGAGTTGCATCACGTCACGCTCTGGGTGGGCGGCGCGATGCTGGTGCTCGGCGGGCTGTATTATTTCTTCGTCCACAGGCACATGAAGAAGGAGCCAGAAGCCACCAGCCTTCGCTCAGAAGCTACGGCCCGGCGGGGAAGTCAGAAGCCAGAATAAAAATCCAGCCTTCATTTTTGGATCGGCTCCAGCGCCGTAGGCGCGTCATATTTGTAGTTGTGTTCGTCCAATATTCAAAGCTCCGTAGGAGCGGTATAGGTGTTTTGATGTCGCTCCTATGGAGCTTATGTTTGTAACTGTTAAAACTACAAAGATTCCGCACCTACGGCGCTGGGAATGCGGCCATTCCGCCTTCATCAGATTTCGGCGCGACAAGCCGTGGTTAAAAAAACTTTGCGCCCTGGCGGCTTTGCGTTGAAATTCCTTCGTGCCTGCGACCGATGTCATCCGCAAAAAATTGGGCGAGCTGCCGCATAAACCGGGCATCTACCTGATGAAGGACCGGTTCGGCACGGTCATCTACGTCGGCAAGGCCCGCGACCTGCGCAAACGCGTCAGCCAGTATTTCCATCCGTCGCGGCGCCTGGGCTGGGACCTGAAATTCAACGCGCTGGTCGAGGCCATCCATGATTTCGACATTCACGTCGTCCGTAGCGAGCCGGAGGCGTTCCTGCTCGAAGGCAAGCTCATCAAGGAATTTCATCCGCGCTACAACGTCAGTTTCCGCGACGACAAACGGTTCCTGATGCTCAAGGTGAATTTGAACGATCCGATTCCGAACTTCACTTTCACCCGGCTGAAAAAAGACGATGGCGCGCGGTATTTCGGGCCGTTTTCGAATTCCAGCGCGTTGCGCAACACGCTCGCGCTGGTGCGGCGGCAGTTCAATCTGCGCGGCTGCCGCGCGTTCACGCCGGGCGAGGCCGACTACAAACATTGCCTTTACGCGCACCTCAAATACTGCACCGCGCCGTGCATCGGCAATGTGACGCGCGAACAATACCTGGAGCAGGTGAACGCCGCGTGCGACTTCATCGCCGGCCAGTGCCACGAAATGAAGGAGCAGCTCGAACTCGAAATGCGCAAAGCCGCCACCGCGCAGGATTACGAGAAGGCCGCCAGCCTGCGCGATCTCATCGCCGACCTGAAGGAAACAACGAAGAAGGAGCGGAAGTTTGAGCGGGTGCCTTACACGTTGCCGCTGGCGATGGACCCGGAGCGCGACCTGGCGGAACTGGCGAAGACGCTGGACTTGCCGGGCCCCCCGCAGCGCATCGAGGGTTTTGATATCTCGAACATCAGCGGCACGTTCGCCGTGGCGTCGCTGGTAAGCTTCAAGCATGGCCGGCCCGACCGGGCGAATTATCGGCGATTCAAAATCAAAACGGTGGAGGGCCAGGACGATTTCGCGAGCATGGCGGAGGTGGTGCAACGGCGGTATTCGCGCCTTTTGCGGGAATCCAACGTGGGACAGGCTTCCAGCCTGTCTCATACTTCCAAGCCAAAAAATGGAGACAGGCGGGACGCCTGTCCTACGCTTCCTCAACTCATCCTGATTGACGGTGGCAAGGGACAACTCAACGCCGCGTGCGCGGAATTGAAAAAGCTCGGCCTTGAAAAAATTCCAGTTATCGGCTTGGCAAAGGAATTCGAAGAGATTTACCAGCCGGGCGGGAGCAAACCGCTACGGCTGGGACTGAATCATCCGGCGGTGAAATTGTTGCAGCGCATCCGGGACGAATGCCATCGCGTGGCGAATTCCTACAACGCGCAACTGCGCATCAAACGGATTTCCGAAAGCGTGCTGGATGAATTCCCCGGTATCGGCGAGGCGCGCAAGCAGGCGTTGCTGAAAAAATTCGGGTCGGTGCAGCGCTTGCGAACGGCCACGCTGGAACAAATTGCCGCCGTGCCGGGATTCGGTGGCAAGGCGGCGGCAGAGTTGAAAAAGTTCCTGGAAGCGCGTTCGTGACTACGTCAGCCGAACCCAGGTTTTCGGGTTTATACTTTACCGTCGCAGAAGGTGGCGGGTATTTTTTTACCGCCAAAAGCCAAATGTTTGATTCGAAGCAAGAAGTCGCGCCCAAACGCGACTTTCAATGGACAGGTTGCGCCAGCTTTGGTCTGGTTTGCGTCCTGGTAATCGGTTTTTTTGCCTGGAGTGCCCAACCGGGGTTTTTGCCATTAACCGAACCGCGCACGGAGGGTTCCTACTATAACCTGCTGGTACAGGGTTTCCGCGCCGGCCAACTCAACCTGAAGCGCGAAGCGCCATCGGAACTCGCCCAACTTGCCGACCCCTACGATCCTGCACTCAACGCCCCCTATCTCAAAGATGTGGCAGGCATGAGTTATTACCAGGGAAAGTTATACCTCTATTTTGGCGTTACGCCCGCTTTAGTACTTTTCTGGCCCTATGCGGCCCTGACCGGTCATTATCTTTCAGACCGGACTGCGGTCGTAATCTTTTTTGCCCTGGGCTTCTTGACGGCTGCGGGTCTGTTGCATGCGGTCTGGCGCCGTTACTTTGCGGAAATAAACATTTGGGTCCCGGCAGCGGGCATCCTTGCACTGGGCCTGGCCTTGGGCGCGATGATTGTTGTATCACCGTGGTCCGACATTAATGAAGTGGCGGCCACTGGCGGGTTTGCATTCACGATGCTGGCCGTGGCGGCAATCTGGTGTGCCTTGCAGAAGTCGAAACGGCAAGTTGTTTGGCTGCTATCGGCAAGTCTGGCTTACGGATTGGCGATCGGGGCGCGACCGTCATTGTTGTTTGGGATGATAATCCTCTTGTTGCCGGCGGTTCAGGCATGGTGTACGGCGACGGAATCGGGTTCACGCCGTAGAGCCGTGTGGTCGGCGGCGGTGGCGGCCGGTCCGATAACGTTGGTTGGATTGGGGCTGATGCTTTACAATGCCCTGCGTTTCGACAACCCGCTGGAATTTGGCCTTCACTATCAATTGCAGACTGGTTTTCGGCCGAGTACCACCCAACTGTTTGCCCTGCATTTCCTTTGGTTCAACTTTTGGCACTATTTTTGGGAACCCATGCGCTGGAGCGGTCATTTTCCGTTTTTGCAACATGTCCTGCCGCCAACTTTGCCGTCAGGTTACCTCCAGCCGGGAAAATCCTACGGCGGGATAATACCAGTCACTTATCCGTTGGTGTGGCTGGTCCTGGCCGTACCGTTGGCATGGAGAGACCGGCGGGTGGAGGTGGTTTCCGGCTTACGCTGGTTTGTGACGGCTGTTGTTTTGCAGTTCATGGTTTGTGCGTCAACCCTATGCCTTTACTTTTCGGCTGACAGTCGCTACGGGCTGGACTTTTTGCCAACTTTGATGTTGCTGGCGGTGATTGGCATTTTGGGGTTGGAGAGAGCTACGGCGAATTTGCCTGTCTGGCGGCACATAGCCCGCTGGGGTTGGAGTTTGCTGCTGGCCTGTTCGGTCGTATTCAACCTGTTGGTAAGTACGGAAGCTCACGCGGAAACCAGCTATTTCGCGGGTAATTTTCTTGTTCATCACGGGCGAGCGAAGGAGGCCTTTGAATTTTTTCAAAAGGCTCTGGCACTTGAGCCGGGATCCGCGGCTTTCCATAAGGGTCTAGGCACTGCTTACTACCAAACAAAACAGCTGAACGAAGCCATTACTCAATTCCGAAAAGCTCTGGAGATTGATCCGAACTTCACCAATGCCGCAGAAGTCCATAATCTTCTTGGGTACTGTCTTTTTCAAACCGGGCGGCTGAATGAAGCAATTTTACAATATCAAAAGGCTGTGGAAATCGAACCGGACTTTGCTGAAGTCCATAACAATCTCGGTTTTAGCCTCTTCCAGGCAGGACGGACTAACGAGGCCATCACCCATTTCCAAAGGGCTGTGGAAATCCAACCCGACTCTGCCGACGCTCACAACAATCTCGGCTACGTTCTTCGCCAAACGGGGCGGGTGGACGAAGCCATGGTTCATTTTCGAAAGGCCGTTGCCCTCCAACCGCAATTTACACCGGCGCTGGCAAACCTGGCCTGGACGCTGGCGACCTGGCCAGAGCCGTCCGTTCGCAATGGCAGCAACGCCGTTATCCTGGCTGAGGAGGCCAACCGATTATCCGGGGGCCAAAACCCGCAAATGCTTCGTACCCTGGCGGCGGCTTATGCCGAGGCCGGACGCTTCCCTGAAGCGGTAGCAACCGCAAACCGGGCGTTGGCATTGGCGCTGGCTCAATCCGACGCACGACTGACAAATTTATTGCACAAAGAAATTGGTTTTTATCAAACCAATTCCTCCCTACCGCTCCGTAGATGAATAAAAAACCTACATCGGCAAAGCGCGCCAGCCAGCGCTATTGAAAAAGTTCTGGAAGCGAGGTCTAATCTGGCCGTCTGATCAGGCAACGGCCGCGATTTTTCCCCGGGCGGCTTTCCCCAGTCCATGACCAATGCCGCCGAGCAGGGCCACTATCGTCCATTCCGATCCCAGCAGGAACAGAATCAGGGGAACGCTGCGGACGCTCTCGAGCGTACTTTCGGGCAACCCAGCCGGCAATTGAAACACGACGAATCGTATCCACAGCAGACATCCGACATAGCCCATAATGCCGACGGCCCTTCTGAGCTGTTGATTGGGAATGACCGGAAGAAACTTGTGGAAATATTCCCAGCCGATGACCGTGGCGGCGATGGTCACGATAAATACGAGCAAAGGCAGCACGCGCATCGGCAAACTTAATCGGGCTCCCGGAGCGAAAACAAAGGCAAAAGCCATGGGCGAGCAACTAATCAGCTGGCAAATCAGGGCGAGGGCGAAAGAAACGTTAGCGGCCAGCATGGCGATTGCCGGCACGTCCAGCGGGCTCCCGGTCTTTTTGAATTCGCGACTGAGTTCAGGAGCACGACCGATTTTTTCAACGGCAACTTGAAAGGCCTGTTGCCCGTCCAATCCCGATTTCATCTGCTGCTCGATTTCCTCGCGCAGGTGAATTTGCAGTTCATCCAGCGGCACAGGGGTTTTGACTCCGGCGGCCAGCATCTGCCGTCGCCAGTCTGCGATGGATTGTTCGAGATCAAACATATTGCTCCTTTCGCAGGCCGGACAAAACGGAATGGACCAGCGACCATTGTTCGTGGTGCCTGGTCATCGCCGTCTTGCCATCTTTTTTGAGCGCGTAGTATTTTCGTTTGCGGCCCGTTTCGCTTTCACCCCAGCGCGACCTGATCAAGCCCCGGTGTTCCATCCGGTGGAGCACTGGATACAGCATGCCGTCCGTCCATTGCAGTTTGCCGCCGGAACGCGCCTTGATTTCCTGAATAATGGCGTAGCCATAACTCTCACCCCGGGCGAGCAGCGACAAAACCATCGGTTCGGCCGAAGCGGCGACCAGTTCTTTGCGGATCATAGAAACACGATACATAGAATTATTATGTATGTCAAATGAAAACCGCAAAAAGTTGTCCGGAATTGGTTTCCGGCTCAGGCCAGCGACTTCATATCAATTACAAACCGGTATTTCACGTCACTCTTGAGCAGACGTTCGTAGGCCTCGTTGACCTTTTGAATCGGGATAAGCTCGATGTCGGAAACGATTCCGTGATCGGCGCAAAAGTCGAGCATCTCCTGTGTCTCGCGGATGCCGCCGATGAGCGAGCCCGCAAACTGGCGGCGCTTCAGGATGAGATTGAACACATTCACGGGCAGCGGCTGCGGCGGCGCGCCCACCTGTGTGAGCGTGGCACCGCACTTGAGCAGTTCGAGATAGGCGTTGACGTCGTGCACCGCGGCCACGGTGTCGAGGATGAAATCGAAGCTGTTCAGGTGCTTCTTCATCTCGTCCACGTTTTTGGAGATAACCACTTCCCTGGCGCCGAGTCGGATGGCGTCTTTCGCCTTGCCGGGCGACGTGGTGAACAAAACCACCCTGGCACGGAGGGCTTTGGCGATTTTCACGGCCATGTGGCCCAGACCGCCGAGACCGACCACGCCGACTTTCTGGCCCTTGCCGACCTTCCACCGCCGCAGCGGCGAATAGGTCGTGATGCCGGCGCACAGCAACGGCGCGGTGGCGGCAAGGTCGAGCGACTTGGGCACGCGCAGCGCAAACGCCTCGTCCAGCACGATGGCCTCGGCGTAACCGCCATAGGTCGTGACGCCGTGTTTTTTGTCCTCGCCGTTGTAGGTGAACACCGGGCCGGCTTCGCAAAATTGCTCCTCACCCGCCTTGCACGAGGCGCACTTGCGGCAGGAATCCACCAGGCAGCCGACGGCGGCCAGGGCGCCGACCTTGAATTTTTTCACGCGCGAACCGGCCTTCGTCACGCGCCCGACGATTTCGTGTCCGGGCACGCATGGATAAGTCGTGTTTTGCCATTCGTTGCGCGCCTGGTGCAGGTCGGAATGGCAGATGCCGCAATAAAGGATTTGGATTTCAATTTCATTCGGACCCGGGTCGCGGTATTGGAACGTGAACGGCGTGAGGGGCGAGGTGGCGCTGAGGGCGGCGTAAGCTTTGGTGGTTCTCATAAATTTTTTCCTTTAAGCCGTGAATTTACGCTGCCTTGAAAGCTTGTCAACGGACACGCGAAAATAATAGCGGCACATTTCCGGTTTTCGGTGGGGCGAGGCTACTGACGAGCCGTCGTCGCTTCGCTTTGGCGCACTTGGGCCGGCTCGCGGGTACGCTCGCCCCACCATCGCGAAAAGAAATTCATGGCAATTCGTGAAATTCGTGGCTTAATTTTGAGGTATGAACATTCAAGTGGCCATTCTCTGCGACGCCGCGACCGAGGACCACGGCAAGCTCAATCTCCTCGGCGCGTTCGACACGATTTACGCGCCGCAACTGCCCGCCGTCCATCCGCAATGCGCCGTGGCGTTGCGCGTCACGTTCACGACCGGCGACGAAGGTCCGCACAAGCTCAAGCTGAATTTCGTCAACGCCGACGGGCGCGCCATCATGCCGCCCATCGAAATCCCCGTGTCGGTGGCGCTGCCGGACGACGTGCATTTCGTCACTCGCAATTTCATCGTGAACATCCAGCAATTGAAGTTCACCGAGGAAGGATTGTATTCCGTGGACGTGCGGTTGGACGACAAATCGCAGGCGAGCATTCCGCTGGCGGTCAAACACCTGCCGACGGCGGTAGCCTGAGGCATTGGTAGGAAGTCGAGGTGACGAGACTCAAATCAAATGCGTTTCTGTCGGAGAAGTCAGAGACTCCTCACGTCGTCTCCTGCGAATTTCGCCGCGACTTTGGACTTTGAACTTTGGGCTCAGGACTTTAATAATTTGCGCATGGCAAACGCAAACAACGAAACCGTCCTGAAACTCGAACTGCCGGGCATCAAAAAACTCCGCAGCGGCAAGGTCCGCGACATCTTCGACCTCGGCGACGCCCTGTTGCTGGTCGCCAGCGACCGCATCTCGGCCTTTGACGTCATCATGCCCAACGGTATCCCGCGCAAGGGCGAGGTGCTCACGCAAATTTCGCATTTCTGGTTCGAAAAATTTGCCTCTCTCGTGCCGAACCACCTGCTGGCCAAAGCCAACGATCCGTTGCCGAAAAATCTGCAACCGTTTGCCGCCCAGCTCGCGCGCCGGTCGATGATTGTGAAAAAAGCCAGGCCGCTGGCCATCGAATGCATCGTGCGCGGTTACCTGTCCGGCTCCGGCTGGAAGGAATACAAAAAAACGCAGACCGTCTGCGGCATCAAACTGCCCGCCGGCCTGACCGAATCCGCCGAACTGCCCGAGCCGATCTTCACGCCGTCCACCAAGGCCGAGGCCGGCCACGACGAAAATATCTCGTTCGAACAGGCGTGCAAAATTGTCGGCACCGACCTCGCCACACAAGCGCGAGATTTGAGCCTGAAGATTTACAAGGCTGGCCGCGATTACGCCCGCCAGCGTGGCATCATCATCGCCGATACCAAGTTCGAGTTCGGCCAGTTCGACGGCAAATTGATCCTGATTGACGAGGTGATGACACCAGATTCCTCGCGGTTCTGGCCTGCCGACCAGTATCAGCCGGGGCGCGGCCAGCCGAGCTTCGACAAGCAATTCGTCCGCGATTATCTGGAAACACTCGACTGGAACAAAACCCCGCCCGGGCCGGTGTTACCGCCGGACGTCGTCGCCAAAACCAGCGCGAAATATCTGGAAGCGTACGAAAGGCTGACGGGGAAGAAGCTTTGATGTGATCTCACAAGATCTATCAACTGACGAGGTTGTAAAACTTGCCGTGATGATGCACAGCAGGTTATGGCAAAATACAGGTAACGAAAGTGACGGCGACCGACTAGCTACATTGGTAACTGCTAAATGGCAGCAAGCCGTGTTAGATAACGCACCACGGCAATTTATTAAGGAATATCCAGTTGCCAGTCACCTCAGGGAACGGATTGATTTAGTGGATAAGGTAAATGGAATCGCATACGAACTGAAGGTTTCTCCGAACAACACGCATTTTGAATTTTACAAAGACATTTTCAAAGTGATTCTTGCCCGAGACAACTCGCTTCAACACCTCAATCGGCTTGTTTTTATTACACCAGTTCAAGGAGCAAAAAGAATTCAAAAAGGCTTGGGCAAAGCTGTTATTGACCATTCCAAAACGTTTGGTTTAACCGTCGAGATTTTTGGAATTTAACTGATGCAAGTTCTCGTTGAAGATTTTTTGCAATACCTGCGGCACGAACGCGGGCAGGCGGAGCACACGCAGAAAACCTACGCCGCGTTGCTCGGCAAATTCACCACCTGGGCGGCCAAACAGAACCTGACGGATTGGAAATCGGTCGAGCTAAAGCATCTCATGGCGTTCCTTCAGTATGAGCGCCAACGTCCCATGGCGGACGAACCGAAGGAATCCATCAAACGCCTTAGCAGCGAGAGTGTTTATCTGGAAATCGCCGCGCTGCGGGCGTTTTACCGCTTTGCCGAAAATGAAAAATTGTTGCCGGCCAACGTCGCTGAAAATCTGTCCCTGCCGCGCCGCTGGCAACGATTGCCGAAGGCGCTGACGAACGACGAAATCACGAAATTGCTCGAACCGGAAACGCCGGAAACGCCCGAAAGCCTGTGCGACCAGGCCGTGCTCGAACTTGCCTATGCCTCCGGGTTGCGGCTCGCGGAATTGCGCAATCTCCGCCTGGAACAGCTCCATCTCGAAGCCGGGTTCATCAACGTCATCGGCAAAGGCAACAAGGAACGCGTCGTACCAGTGGGGAAATTGGCTGTCGCGGCATTGAACCGTTATCTCGAAGCCGGCCGGCCAAAACTCGTCACGCCGAAATCGCCGGCGAACGTTTTTTTGACGAAACGCGGCACGCCGTTCGCGGCGGTGACGCTCTGGCTGCACATCAAACAGCGTGTCCGCCGCGCCGGGGTTTCGCGCAATATCACGCCGCACATGCTGCGGCATAGCTTTGCGACGCACCTGCTGGAGCATGGCGCGGATTTGCGGGTGATCCAGGAACTGCTCGGCCACGCGAACATCAGCACCACGGAGATTTACACGCACGTCACCGGCAGCCGGTTGCGGGACATCCACCGCAAGTTTCATCCAAGAGCATAGCAGGACAGGCATCCTGCCTGTCCCTGATTTTTGAGATGGAGACAGGCGAGACGCCTGTCCTACGTTGTTAAACCTACAGCTGAAATTTCGGTTTGCGTTTGCGGGCAACGGAGTAAAATTGCGCCATGAACACGCGGATGAACCTGTTCCTAGCCGCCGCGTTGCTCGGCAGCCTCATTCCGGCCGGTGGCGCGGATAAATCTCAACCCCCGACAAATATGAATCTCACTATTACCAGCACCGCCTTCTCCGAAGGCCAGCCCATTCCCCAGAAATACACCTGTCAGGGCAGCGACATTTCGCCGCCGCTGGCCTGGACGAACGCTCCGGCGAATGTCAAAAGTTTCGCGCTCATCATGGACGACCCTGATGCGCCCGTCGGCACCTGGGTGCATTGGGTGCTCTATGATTTGCCGCCAGATGCAATCGGGCTTCCGGAAGACGTGGCGAAAACCGAGGTCATGGCCAATGGCGCCAAGCAGGGATTGAACACCTGGCCGCGCCTCGGCTATGGCGGGCCATGTCCGCCGCCAGGCAAACCGCATCGCTACTTTTTCAATCTGTATGCCCTCGACAAAATGCTCGGCCTGAAACCCAACGCAACGAAGAAGGACTTGCTCAAGGCGATGGAAGGCCACGTGCTGGCCGAAGGGCAATTGATGGGGACGTACCAGCGTAAATAAACGGAAACATCGAACATCGAACATTGAACTCCGAACGTCCAATACACCATAAACAGCGGTAAAATTGGATGTTCGAGCCAGGATGTTCTCAATTTTCGGTCTTTCTTTGGGGCCGATTTCGTGCTTCATTTTCGCCCCTTTATGACCAAAACCGCATTATTGTTTGCCGGACAGGGCGCCCAGGCTGTTGGCATGGGCAAGGACCTGGCCGACAAATTTGCGTCGGCCAAGGCGTGGTTTGACCGCGCCAACGCCGCGCTCGGCCACGATCTGGCGTCAATTTGTTTCAACGGTCCGGAACCGGAATTGACCAAGACCGAGAATGCCCAGCCCGGCATTTTTCTGGTGGGCTGGATTGCGTTTCAATTGCTCAAGGAACAGGCGCCGTCGCTCAAATTTGACGCGACGGCCGGGTTGTCGCTCGGCGAATTCACGGCGTTGACGGCGGCGGGGGCGATGAGTTTTGAGGACGGACTGCGCGTCGTGCGCCAGCGCGGACGGTTCATGCAGGAAGCCTGCGACGCGACGCGCGGCGGCATGGCGGCGGTCATCGGTCTGGACGAGGCGCCCACACGCGACGTTTGCACCGAAGCGGGCGTGACGCTGGCCAACCTGAATTGCCCGGGCCAAATCGTCATTTCTGGCGCGGCAGACAAGATTGCCAAAGCCGTCGAACTGGCCAAAGCCAAAGGCGCCAAGCGCGCCATTGCCCTGCCGGTGGCTGGCGCGTATCACTCGCCGCTCATGGCCAGCGCCCAGCCGAAATTACAGGCGGAACTGGCCAAAATCAAAATTGCCGCGCCGGCCGTGCCGGTGATTTCCAATGTCACCGCCCAAGCGCACGGTGCGCCAACAGACGTTTCTGCCCGGTTGGTTGAGCAGGTCACGTCGTCGGTGCTCTGGGAAAAATCCATGCGCAGTTTGCTGGCGCAGGGCTTCACGCGGTTCATCGAGCTGGGTCCCGGCACGGCGTTGAGCGGTTTCATGAAGCGGATTGACAAAAACGCCCAGATGCTCAACGTGGCGGATGTGGCAAGTCTGGAAGCAACGGTCCAAGCGCTGAAATAATTTGCGATTGCCACCGCGCAAATCATCAATCATAAATCGTATATCATAAATAATGACATGAAGCCACTTGAGAACCAAATCGCCGTCGTCACCGGCAGCGGCCGGGGCATCGGTCGCGCCATCGCGTTGAAATTGGCCGCCCACGGGACCGACATTGTCGCTGTGGACCTGAAGACCGAATTTGTCCAGGAAACCGTGGCCGAAGTGCAAAAGCTCGGGCGCAAGGCCTGGGCCATTGCGGCCAACGTGTCTGAAGCCGCCAGCGTCGAGACCGCCGTTGCGCAGATTTTGAAGGAACCGGGTCGCGTGGACATCCTCGTGAACAATGCCGGGATCACCAAGGACGGTTTGGTGATGCGCATGAGCGAGGCGGACTGGGACGCTGTGCTGGACATCAATCTCAAGGGCACGTTCCTGTTCACCAAGGAGCTTTGCCGTTCGTTCCTGAAGCAAAAGTCCGGTCGCATCGTCAATATCGCCTCGGTCATCGGTCTGATGGGCAACGCCGGGCAGTGCAATTACGCGGCCAGCAAGGCCGGCGTCATCGGCTTCACCAAGTCCTGCGCCAAGGAATTCGCCAGCCGCGGCATCACCGTCAACGCCATCGCGCCGGGCTTTATCCAGACGGCGATGACGGACAAATTGTCGGCGGAACAGAAGGAAGCCATTACCAAACAGATACCTCTGGCCAGTCTGGGCCAGCCGGACGACGTGGCGGAAGCGGTGCTTTTCTTCGTCGGACCGGGGTCACGGTACGTTACCGGCCAGGTTTTGCCGGTGGACGGCGGGATGGTGATGTAAAGGGGTCAATCAATTAATTGAAAAAAAATGTGATTCGGGGCTTGACGATTCCTGCTTTCGTGGCATAGAGACGGGTCAAAATTTAAATTATGGCTGACAAACCTATAGACCAACGGGTAAAGGACATCATTGTCGAACAACTCGGCGTAAAGCCGGAACAAGTAACGCCAGAGGCGAAATTCATCGAAGACCTCGGGGCTGATTCGCTCGACACCGTCGAGTTGATCATGGCACTGGAAGAGGAATTCGGCATTGAGGTGCCCGACGAACAGGCGGAAAAGCTCCTGAACGTCGGCGATGTAATCAAATACATCGAAGAACACCAAAAATAGTTGCGACTTCGGCCGCTTCGGGGCAGCTTGGCTGAATTCAGCTTGAGCTGCCCCGTTTGATTTTATTATGGCAAACAATTTGAACGACCGCCGGGTGGTCGTCACCGGCCTCGGTGTGGTGACGCCGCTGGGACATCAGCTCGATGTCTTCTGGAAGAATCTGGTCGCCGGGCAATGCGGCATCGACCGCATTACGGCGTTCGACGCCACGCCCTTCGACACGCAGATCGCCGGCCAGGTCAAAGACTTCGACCCGACCCCGGCTTTCCCGTCGCCGAAGGAAATCCGCCGGACCGACCGCTATTCCCAATTCGGCATTTACGCCGGGCACCAGGCGCTGCTGGATTCCGGCCTCGACCTCGATAAAGAAAACCGCGACGAAATTGGCGTCATCATCGGCTCCGGCATCGGCGGTCTGGCTACCACTACCGAACAACTCAAGGTGCTGCTCGAACGCGGGCCGGGCCGGCTCTCGCCATTCATGATTCCAATGCTCATCAGCAACATGGCTTCGGGCATTTTCTCGATGTACAAGGACTTGCGCGGGCCGAATTTCGCCACTTGTTCCGCCTGCGCCACCGCCAATCACGCTATCGGCGAAGCCTGGCGCTCCATCAAGATGGGCGACGCCCAGGTCATGTTCGCCGGCGGCGCGGAAGCCACCATCGTGCCCATCGGCATCGGCGGCTTTTGCGCGATGAAAGCTTTGAGCACACGCAATGACGATCCCAAACACGCCTCACGGCCGTTCGACAGGGAGCGCGACGGCTTCATCATGGGCGAAGGCGCGGGCGTCATCGTGCTGGAGGAGCTGGAACACGCAAAAAAACGCGGGGCGAGGATTTACTGCGAAATCGTTGGTTACGGCAACACGGCCGACGCGCACCATCTCACCGCGCCATCCCCGGGCGGTGAAGGCGCCGCCCGCTGCATGAAAATGGCGCTGCGCCAGAGCGGGTTGAAGCCCGAGGACATTTCCTACATCAACGCCCACGGCACCTCCACGGTGCAGGGCGATATCTGCGAAACCCAGGCCATCAAGGCCGTTTTCGGCGATTACGCGAAAAAAGTGGCCGTCAGTTCCACCAAAGGCGCCACCGGCCACATGCTCGGCGCGGCGGGCGCGGTGGAAATGACCGTCTGCGCCCTGGCCATCCAGCACAGTGTCGTGCCGCCAACCATCAATTACCAGGTGTCCGACCCCGAGTGCGACCTGGATTACGTGCCGAATACCGCGCGCGAACTGAAGGTGAACGCCATCATCAACAACTCGTTCGGTTTCGGCGGCCACAACGCCAGTATTGCCGCGAAGAAATTTGTCGGCTGAGCCGTTGCGATCGGTCGGCGGGGCGGGCGGTCAGGCAATTTTGCCATGCGTGCGATTTTTGCTGGCCTCTTGATTTTGGGCGGACTGCTGCTCGCGGTCGGCCTCCTGACTGGTGTGTTTTTTCTGTTCGTCAAGCGGGGCGGCAGGATGAAGGGGCGCCGGAGCGGCGACAATTATCTCCGCGAACTGAAACGGGAAGGTTTGTTGGAAGAAAGCAATTACCGGGCGTTGCGCGCCTTCCGGGTTAAAGAACTTGAAGAAGAAGGATCTCACTACTTTGTGGAGCTTGACGACGGAAGCGTGCTTTATCTGAATGGACAGTATCTTTACGACTTTGAGCCCAACCAAGCCGGCCGACCCCGCACTTTTCCCTGCACTGAATTCACCGTCGTGCGCCACAAAATCAAAGGCTGGGTGATGGGCCTCCAATGCCGCGGGTCGGTTCTGAAACCCGAGTGCGAAACACCGCCCTTTTCGGAATCGGACTTCAATGCGGGCCGGGTTCCCTCAGATGGAGAAATCATCCAGGACCGGATCTATGAACAGCTCAAGCACGAAAGGTTGACCGTAAAAGCTTGAAATCAATCCATGAATTTCCTTCCCCTCATCGAAGCCAAACGCGAAGGTAAAACGCTCGCGCCGGAACAAATTCAGGAATTCGTCCGCGAATTCGTTGCCGGCAAAATTCCCGATTATCAGATGGCCGCGATGCTCATGGCCATTTATTTTCGCGGCCTGAACACCGCCGAAACCACCGCGCTTACGCTGGCCATGCGCGACTCCGGCGACGTGCTGAAATTTCCCCGGGATAAGCGCCCGCTGGTGGACAAACATTCCACCGGCGGCATTGGCGACAAGGTGTCGCTGCCGCTGGCGCCGCTGCTCGCCTGCCTCGGTTTCCGTGTGCCCATGATTTCCGGGCGCGGGCTCGGCATCACCGGCGGCACGCTCGATAAACTCGATTCCATCCCCGGCTTTCAAACGCTTCTGCCGGCGAAGCGCATTACGGAAATTGTGCAAGGCGTCGGGTGCGTCATCTGCGGCCAGACCGACCGCATGGTGCCCGCGGACAAAAAAATCTACGCGCTCCGTGACGCTTCCGGTACCGTGCCCAGCATCCCGCTCATCACCGCGTCCATCCTTTCCAAGAAACTTGCAGAGGGTCTGGACGCGCTGGTCCTGGACGTGAAATTCGGCTGCGCGGCGTTCATGCAAACCAGGGCCGACGCCCGCAAGCTCGCGCAGGCGATGGTGTCGCTCGGCAACAGGTGCGGCGTGAACACACGGGCAATTTTAACGGACATGAACACGCCGCTGGGCCGCGCCGCCGGCAACTGGCTGGAGGTGAAGGAAAGTGTGGCGTGTCTTGACTGTAGGACAGGCGTCTCGCCTGTCTCTGATTTCGCAAAACCAGAGAACATGGAGACAGGCAGGATGCCTGTCCTACGCAGTGACGACTTGCGCCAGCTCGTCCTCGATTGTTCCGCGCAATTGTTGCTGCAAACGAAAAAATCGAAATCACTCGCCGCCGCCCGCCGTCAGGCGGAAGATTGCCTGGACTCCGGTGCGCCGCGGAAGAAATGGGATGAAATGATTACTGCTCAAGGCGCAAATTTGAGCGCGTTTAACAAAAAGCTCCGGTTCGATTCCACTGCGCCAGTGGTTGCCAAAGTGAAAGCGGCCAAATCCGGTTACATTTCCCGGTGCGATGCGCGCATCGTCGGTGAAGTCATCCGCGATTTGGGCGGTGGCCGGCTTACGAAGGAATCCGGCATCAACTACGATGTTGGGATTAACCGTCTTGCCAAGCCAGGCGAGGCCGTGCGGAAAAATTCCATTCTTGCCCGCATTCATGCCGCCAACCGATCACAGGCGGATTCGGCCAGCGCCCGGCTCCAAGCCGCGTTTGAAATTTCCGCGACGCCGGCCAAGGCCGCTCCGCTGATTCTGGAAATCATTCAATAATTTCGGAGCGGCGAGTTACATGTGCGCCAAAGCCGACAGGAAATCAGCGCGCAGTGGAACTCTGCCTTTCAAATCCGCGTCAGTCAATCCGTTCCCAAGTTGTGATCGCTGGGAACGCGACGCACAATTCTTCCACGCGCAGCAGCAAGGCCTTGAGGTGCGGGGTCTGCAGGTGTGCATCCAGGTGCGCCTTGCTCGTCCAGTTTTCGTGAAAGAGAAATTTCGCCGGGTCTTCGGAGGATTGATGAAGGTCGTAATTCAGGCAGCCAGACTCCTTGCGCGTGGGCGCAAGCAAGCCAATGAGCACGGCACGCAAAGCGGATTCCTTGCCGGGACGCGCCTGAAACGTGGCGACAACGGTCAGTGTTTTCATGATTGATTTGGAAACCGGTGTTCCGTTTGGATCAACTCAATGTCTGCAAAATTTGTTCTGCCGCGGCGCGCGGATTTTCGGCGGCGTAAATCGGCCGGCCAACGACCAGCCAGCTTGAACCGGCGGCGATGGCTTCGCGCGGGGTCAGCGTGCGTTTCTGGTCGTCGGCCTTTTCCGCGCCCGTGCGGATGCCGGGGGTCACCAACTGGACCGATGCGGGCAGGATTTTTCTCAGGGCGGCAATTTCCAGCGGCGAACAGACCAGCCCGCGCAGACCGGCCTTGACGGCCAAGCGCGCCAGCCGCGACACCTGTTTTTCCGTGTCCGGTGGAAAACCAACCTCACCCAACGCGGCATTGTCCAGACTGGTCAGCACGGTCACGCCGAGGACGAGCGGCACCGGCCGGCCGAGCGCTTTCGCCGTGTCCTGGGCGGATTTTTCCGCCGCGTGCATCATTTCTGAACCGCCGCTGGTGTGAATCGTCAGCATCTGGACATCGAGACGCACGGCGGAGGCGACGGCTTTGGCGACGGTGTTCGGGATATCGTGGAATTTCAAATCGAGAAACACGCTGGCGCCGGTGCCGCGAATTTTTTTCACAATGTCCGGCCCGGCGGCGACAAACAGTTCCTTGCCGATTTTAAACGCGCCGACGGCGGGCGCGAGTTGTTCGGCGAGTTTCAGCGCGGTCTCGGCCGTCGGCACATCCAAGGCGACGATGATAGGATTGCGCATAAGCTTATTTAGCCACAGCTTGCCGCGCCGAAGCAAGCAGCGAAGGCGGGATACAACACAGATGAAACACCGATTTTCGGAACTTGAAACTGAAAACTGAAAACTCGAAACTGACGCCATGAAAGTCATTTGCCACACCGACGCGAACTTTACCGCCCGACTCGGCGAACTGACCGCGCCGTCCAGTTTGTTTGACCCGGCCATCGAGGAGCGCACCCGCGCCATTCTCACTGCTGTCCAGGTTCGCGGCGATGCGGCGTTGCTGGAGTTCACCGAGAAATTCGACGGGGCCAAACTGGCGGCCGACCGGCTGCCCATCACGCAGGCGGAATTGTTCAACGCCTCGCTGGCCGCTGATGAATCGCTGCGCGCCGCCGTGGCCGAAGCGGAAAAGAACATCGCCGCGTTCGCCCGAAAATCGCTGCTCAAAAACTGGCAGATGAAAAATTCGCACGGGGCAACCGTGGGCGAAAAGTTCGATCCGTTCCAGCGCGTGGGTGTGTACATCCCCGGCGGCCAGGCGCCACTGGTTTCGACCGCGCTGATGACCGCGGCGCTGGCGAAAGTGGCGGGCTGCAAGGAAATCGTCGTCTGCACGCCGTGCGGCCGGGACGGCACCATCAATCCCGCCCTGCTTTTTGCGGCGCGCGCGGCCGGAGCGACGGAGATTTTCCGCGTGGGCGGGGCGCAGGCGATTGCGGCGATGGCCTACGGCACAAAGACAATCCGGCGCGTGCAGAAGATTTTTGGTCCGGGCAACGCCTATGTCAGCACCGCCAAGCGGCTGCTGTTCGGCCAGGTCACCATTGATTTGCTGGCCGGGCCGAGCGAACTGCTGGTGATTGCCGACGACACGGCCAATCCGAAATTTGCCGCCGCCGATTTGCTGGCGCAGGCCGAACACGGCTCCGGTCACGAACGCGTCTGGCTGGTGACAATTTCGGCAAAAGTGCTAAAGGCCGTGCAGGGAGAAATTGCGAAACAACTGCCAAAACAAGCGCGCCGTGAACTCATCAGGCGCGTGCTGGCCGACAATACGTGGTTGATTCAGGTAAAATCAATTGCCGACGCGGTGGCGCTGGCCAACCGGCTGGCGCCGGAACACTGCGAAGTGATGACGCGCAATCCGCGCAAGCTATCGGAAGGCATCCTGACGGCGGGAGCGATTTTCCTAGGGCCGTGGACGCCGACGGTGCTGGGCGATTACGTGGCCGGGCCGAGCCACACGCTGCCGACCGGCGGCGCGGGATTGTCATTTGCCGGGCTGACCGTGGACCAGTTCCAACGCCGCACCAGCCTGGTGGAATACAACCGTGCAGCGCTCAAGAAGGCATTGCCAGCCGTGAAAAAGTTTGCGGAACTTGAAGGGCTGGGCGCACATGGGAAAAGCGCGGAAGTGAGAATGAAATAGGTTTTCAACGCAGAGGCGCAAAGACGTGGAAAGTGAAAGGGAAGCATCGTTGTTGATCAAAAAATTAAATATTTGAAATTACGCCCAGATATGTTTGAGCCATTTAACGTAGAAGATAGAAATGGGCAGAAGTTTTCGCATATCCCAAAAATTTAATCAGCCTGCTCGTGCATGAACTGCATCCTTACGTTTATGGCGAGCGGCCGTGGTTGTTTTTCCCGACTTGAGCGGTTGGTGGGATGGGTTAGAATAATCGTATGAAAGAGTGGATTGTGGCTGATCCGGAGCACTTGGGCGGAAGCCCGCGGGTGCGTGGCACGCGCATTTCCGTGGCGCTTATTCTGGAGCCGCTCGCCGCCGGCATGTCGGTGGCCGAAATCGTGGACGCTTATCCCAGCCTGACCGAGAAACCGGTGCGCGGCGTTCTGGCTGAACTGGCGCATCAACAAGAACCGCAACACGCGTGACGTTTTAGAATCCCAACGGGATTCCAGTCATCCGCCCAGCGTTGACGCGCAGCGGCTACGCTGGGTCGGCTCCCCAAAAATTCATCAACCCTGTATGGGTTGAATCAAATTTTACGTGCCGATATTCGTTGCTGCGAATGGATTGAACCCATTCAGGGTTCATGGATTTTTGGGTTCAACGACCCAAGGTAGCTCGTGCCTCGCAACCTTGGGCTGAATGATTTCAATCCCTTCAGAATTAAACGCCGTTGCACTCGAACTCGACTTTCGATGGATTTTCATTTGAAATTACTGCCAATGTCTATTTCGCATTCTACAATCCGCAATCCGCAATTGCTCATCCGTCCGCTGGTGCGCAAGCTGCACCCCTATGTCTATGGCGAGCAGCCGAAGATCAAAAGGCTGGTCAAACTCAACACCAACGAGAATCCGTACCCGCCGTCGCCGAAAGTTTTGAAAGCGGTCAAAGCGGCGATGGACGGACGGTTGCGATTGTATCCAAACCCGACGGCGGAACGGCTGCGGGAAAAATTGGCGAAGCTGCATCGCTGCAAACCGGAGAACATTATCGTCGGAAACGGCTCGGACGAGTTGCTGGCGCTGGCGACGCGGTGTTTTGTGGAGCCGGTTGTAGGACAGGCTTCCAGCCTGTCTCCATCTCAACAAACCCAAAAGTTAGAGACAGGCAAGATGCCTGTCCTACATTGCAGCATCGTTCAATATTTCACGCCGAGTTATTCGCTGTACCCGGTGCTGGCGGATATTCATGGCGCGGTAAAAAATCCGGTGCCGCTCAAACCGGATTTCAGTCTGCCGAGCCTGGCGGAATTGATACAGGGCAAGGTGTGGCGATTTGATGCCGCGCTGACGTTTGTCACGACGCCGAACGCGCCGAGCGGGCGCGGCTATTTGACGCGCCCGCTCGACGCGCTCTGCCGGGCGCAACGCGGCGTGGTGGTGCTGGACGAGGCTTACGTGGATTTCGCGAAGGAGAACGCAATGCGGCTGGCATTGAAGTATCCACACGTGCTCGTGGCGCGGACGTTTTCCAAAGCCTACTCACTATGCTTCCAGCGCGTCGGCTATTATGTCGGGCATCCGGAGCTCATTGCTGCGCTGCACAAGATTCGGGACAGTTACAACGTAAACGGGCTGGGCCAGATTGCCGCCGAAGCCACGCTGGACGACTTGCCGTATTACCGGGCGAATTTCAGAAAAATCATCGCCACACGGGAATGGTTGAGCCGTGAGTTGACCAAGCTCGGATTTCGGGTTTGGCCGAGCCGGACGAATTTCATCCTGGCGCGGCCGCCGCGATTTCCGGCGAAGGTGTGGCTGCAAGATTTGCGCGCCCAAAAAGTCCTGGTGCGGTGGTTCGACCGGCCGGAGGTGAAGGTTTTTTTGCGGATTACGATTGGCACAAAGGCGGAAGCGGAAGCTTTGGTCAAAGCGGTCCGCGAGATTTTGAGGCGGCGTTGAGTAGTGTCAGAATATCTGACTATAAGGAACAAAACCGTTTAAAAACGGCCTAAAACCGCAAAAATCGGCTCAAACCATCCAAAACCTTTTCTTTGCGACCGGCGCGATTTTTGCTAATAGCCAAGCGTGTATTTGGAATTCTATGGATTGACGTTACCGCCGTTCGACATTACGCCGAACCCGCGTTTTCTTTTCCTGACTGAAAAGCATCGGGAGGCGTTGAATCATCTGCTTTACGGCATTCGCGAGCGGAAGGGTTATGTGCAACTCACCGGCGAGGTCGGCGCAGGCAAAACGACAGTCTGCCGGGCGATGTTGCGGCAACTGGACGGCCATTTTTCCACCGCCCTGATTGTCAATCCGGTGTTGAACGCGCACGAATTGATGCGGGCCATCGCCACGGAATTCGGGTTGGAGGTCAAGGATATGGACCGGCACGGCACGGTAGCGGCCATCAACAAATTTCTGGTCCAACAGGTCGAACAATGCGGCGACGCGGTGCTGATTATTGACGAGGCGCAAAATCTCACCGAGGAATTGCTCGAACAGGTGCGGCTTTTGTCGAATCTGGAAATGGAGAACCGCAAGCTGCTGCAAATTGTCCTGCTCGGGCAGCCGGAGTTGCGCGACCGGCTCAACAGCCCGCGCCTGAGCCAGCTCCGCCAGCGCATCACGGTGCGTTATCATCTGTTGCCGCTGACGCGCGAAGAGGTGGCCCAATACATCCAGCACCGGCTCAAACAGGCCGGCGCCAAGAACAACATCCAATTCACCGGCCCGGCACTCTGGCGCATTTTCAAATACAGCCGCGGCGTTCCCCGACTGGTCAACGCCGTTTGCGACAAGGCGTTGCTGGCCGGTTTCGTCGCGAAAAGCAATGTGATCAATTTCAGCATGGTGGGCCGCGCCATCCGCGAGCTGGAAGGGAAGATCAACCTGTGAGCCCCGTCCACAACGCACTGGCGCCGTTATCCACCCCATAATCCGATGCTCCTGCGCAAACCATTTGCCACGTCTGCATTGTTTGTTCGTGTGGCACCCTTTGTCATTTTTTTGGCGCTGACGTATGGCCAGGGACAATTCGGGGAAGCCTCGCGTTACTGGTTTTACCTGGCCAAGACGCTGGTCGGAGCATGGCTGATTTGGGAAATGCACCCGTTCGTTGCCGAAATGCGCTGGGCATTGAGTTGGGAGGCCATCGTCGTCGGCATCGGCGTGTTTGCGATGTGGGTGGGTATTTCCGGCGAATGGACAACGCAACATTCGCTTTGGGCGAAGCTGGGGTTTCCCCGATTGGCCGGCGCTTCTCTGAGAGACTGGAATCCCCATGACCAATTTGGCGCCGGTTCGGCGCTCGCGTGGCTGATGATTGGTGTGCGGATTGGTGGCTCGACGTTTGTGGTTCCGCCGTTGGAGGAGGTTTTTTACCGCTCGTTTGTGTATCGCTATCTCGCCAAACCGGATTTTCAATCCGTATCACTCAATCAATTTGCCTGGCTGCCATTTCTGGTCACGGCTGTCATTTTCGGTTTTTCCCACAACGAATGGCTGGCGGGCATTTTATGCGGTGCAGCATATCAATGGCTGGTACTCCGGAAGAACCGGCTGGGCGACGCGATGACAGCGCACGCCATCACGAATTTCCTGCTCGGCTTGTGGATTGTCTGGCGCGGTGCCTGGCAGTTCTGGTAGCGGTACTCCCCGATGCTGTTACGGGATTTATCAGGCCCGCACGGCGCTCCAGCCGTTACTTCGCTTCAATGTTAATGTGTTGGCGTTCGAGCGTGCTGCCTTCCTGTTGCGCCAGGTTGACCAAGGCTTCGTAGTAATTGGCCAGCGCGCGAATTTCCTGCCCGCGGTCGGCGGTAAGCGTGTTCTGGAGCTGCAACACAGTGAAAGTGGTGCTTTTGCCGACGGCGTATTTTTTTTGCTCGGCATCGAGAGCGGCCTCGGCATAGATACGCGCCTGTCGCGTGGCGGCCACGCTTTCATAGGTGGATTGCGCGTTTTTGACCGCGTTGTCAATTTGCACCAGGATGTTCTGCTCCAATTGCTTCAGGGTCAGCAGTAATTGCCTCTCAGTCATCTTGTCCGACTTGTAAGTATTGCGCGCCTTCATGCTGCTCAACGGCAACGAAAATACGGCGCCGTAAGTGTAATAAGGCAGGTCACCCCGGCCGATTTCGTCAACGGTGCCGTCATAATCCCGCGCCCCGCCCGCAAAACCGTACGACCCCTTCAGATCCAGGGCCGGGAAAAGCTGGTTACGGTCAAATTTCAATTGGATGCCCTGTTTTTCCACGTCGAGGCGCGCCTGCAACAGTTCGGGGCGCATGGTCATGCCTCTGCTCCAACTGTCCTGAACGTCGAACAATTGCAGCGGCACATTGGTGATTGTCGCCGTCGGCTGGATGTCCGTGTCATACCATCGGGCATAAACATCCGTCAGCAGGGTCTTCAACGCATTCTGGTCCTGGACCAGCGTGTATTGGGCGCCAATCAGGTTGGCCTGAGCGGTGGCCACCTGGGCTTCGTCCTGTTGCACGTCCAGTTGTGCCAGCGTGCCGATTTGCATGCGCTGCCGGTCCTGGTCGAGCTGGGTCTGGGCGAGCTGGAGGGCTTCCTGTTGCACTTTCACATTTTCCTGCGCATAAATGAGTTCATAGTAGGCATTCTCAATGGCCGTGATGCTGTCGATGAATTGTTTGCGCAGGGCTTGTTCGGCGTATTTCAAACGGTTTTTGTCCACCCGGATGGCCAGCCGCGACGTGTCGATCCAGAAATCCTTCAGCAGATGCTGGGTCAGGTCCACCTCGGCCGAACCCTGGGTGTCTTTGACCCAGGAGGAATTCAGGTTGGTCGTTCCCGAATAATACGGTCCGTAGTTTTGCTGTAGATTGGCAACAAAATCATATTCCATTCCCCACGGCAGATTCCCGCCCAGGTCGGAATTGAAGGTATCCTGCTTGCTGCGGACCTTGGGAAACAGGACAAAGTTTGTCGTGGTGCCCGCGATGGAAGTGAAACCATTGGTCGAAGATTCCATGGTAAACTGATGCGTTCCCGAAAGGTTGAACGTCGGATCATAATAGCTGCCGTAGTCGGCACGCAAATTGTAGAGGGAAATTTGCGGACCATAACGTTGAATCTGCAGGTCAAAATTGTGTTGCAGGCCTTCCTGAATGCAGTCTTCCAATGACATGGGGCGCGTTTTGCCGGACGGGGTGGCGGCGACTGTTGCGGTGGCAGGCGCTGCGACCATGTTGGTCTCCGGCATGACGGCGGGGGCGTTGGTGTCCGGCAGAACCGCCACGGCCGTCGCGGCCGGCGCGTTGGTATCCGTCTGCGCCACGGCCGGAAGCGCCGCGAGAATAAAAACCACAAGGACACTGAAACGTTTCATCATGCCGTCATTATGAGGCTTTCGCCGAAATTGTTCAAACTTAAGATGCGCGGGAACGTCCAAGGTAACCATTTGGTTAATTCGCGCCCGCGTTCGTCCCCGCAGCCCACCGCTGCGGCCGGATCCGTTCAACCCGCCTTCGCCGCGGCAGCGGGAACCTCTTCAATTTTGGCGTTTTGTTCGAGGAACGCGAGCACTTTTTCGTGCACCAGCTGCTCATAAAGCTCGGGCACGCCGTTGCGCTTCTGCAGGTCCTTGAGGAATTTCTCCAGCGGAATCTGGTACATCACGGCCAGCGACTGCGCGCGCTTCAGGATTTCGTCCTGCGCGACTTGAATCTTTTCCTTTTCGGCGATGCGCTGGATCAGGAACGACAGTTTCACGCGCTCCTTCGCGCTCTGCGCCGCGGCGGAATAAATTTCATCCTTCTGTTTCTCAATCAATTCGCGCGTCACGCCGCGCCGGCTGTTTTCGCGCACAATGTCGTAAACCACGTTGCGCGTCTCGTGTGCGACGACCGACTCCGGCAGGTCGAAATTCGCGGCTGCCAGCAGCGCGTGGACGATCTGACCGCGAACCGCTTTGGCCTGGGAGTATTTCAATTCGTTCTCCAAATCGCGCTGCACGCCTTCGCGGAGCTTCACCAGGTTTTCCGCGTCGTATTTTTTGGCGAACGCGTCGTCCAATGGCGGCAGGACCTTTTCCTTCACCTCGACCACTTCAACCTCGTAAACGCCTTTTTTGCCGGCGAGCTGCTTCGTCACGAAATCGGCGGGAAAATCCACGTTCACGGTGCGTTTGTCGCCCGCCCTGGCGCCGATGAGCTGATCGGCAAAACCGGGAATGAACGAATTCGGCGCGGCATCCACCCAGAAATTTTTCTGCTCCGTCAATCCTTTCGCCGTCGGGGCGGTGTCGGTAATGGGCTTGCCGTCGCACGTGCCGGTGTAATTCACCACGGCCACATCGCCCAGGCGCAATTCGCGCGCGACCGTTTCAAACCTCGTGTGTTGCTGCGCCAGCATTCCCAAAGCGCGCTCCACGTCCGCGTCCGTGACCGATTTCGCCTCGCGTTTGGCCGGCAAACCTTTGTATTCCGGCAGTTGAAACTCCGGCGCGGTCTCGATGGTGGCGGCAAATTGCAACGCCTGGCCGCGGCCAAACTGAATTTCCTCGATGTCGGGATAGCCGATCACGGCGATTTTCTTTTCCTCGAGCGCCTTGCGGTACGAATCGCCAATGAGTTTGCGTTTGACCTCGTCCTTGATGTCGGCCTCGTATTTTTTGAGCACGAGGTCGCGCGGCGCCTTGCCGGGGCGGAAGCCGGGCAGCGACGCCTGCTTTTGAAAGTCCTTGGTGATGGTCGCAAAGGTTTCGTCCACGGCCTTCGCGTCCACTTCCACCCGCAGCAATTTTTTGCACGGGGCCAGATTTTCTACGGTGATGTTCACAATAATTTTCGCTGGTCAGCGAGCCGCACAGTTTAGCTGAGCCGCGCGGATTTCGTCAATGGTTTTAGCCCGGACTTGAGTGACGCGGGTGGCTGCCGGGTGGCGGACACACTGGCCGTCCCCGGCGCAATGATCCTTCACTTCACATACAGCTCGCGCTGGATGCCGAATTTTTCGATGCGTTTGCGCAGGGTGGCGCGCGTAATGCCCAGCAGTTTCGCGGCGTGGACCTGGTTGTTGTTCGTTTCCTTCAGCGCCTGAATCACCAGTTCGCGTTCAACGGCAGGAACGACCTTCAATTTCGGGTCGCGCCTGGCCCACTGGAACAATTGCCGGGCGAGGGCGGCGGCGTCCGTGGCGGCGGCTTCACCGGCGGTCGCCGGAGATGGCGGGGCGCCGCTGCCGCCCTGGCCGGAAATTTCCGGCGGCAGGTCGCTGAGCAAAATGGCGTCGCTCTTGGCCATGACATGCGCGCGGCGGATGGCGTTCTCCAACTCGCGCACGTTGCCCGGCCAGTGATATTTTTCGAGCGCCTTGATGACACTGGCGGCGATGGATTTTGGCTTGCGCTGCTGCTCGCGCGCGAATTTTTCGAGAAAATAGTTCACCAGCAGCGGAATGTCGTCGAGACGCTCGCGCAACGGCGGGATGTGGATGCGCACGACGTTGAGCCGGTAAAACAAATCCTCGCGGAATTGCCGCGCGGCCACGGCGGCTTCGAGCGGCTTGTTCGTGGCGGCGATGGTACGCACGTCCACTTTGATAGGCTGGTTGCCGCCGACGCGCTCGAAGGTGCCGCTTTGCAGCACGCGCAGGATTTTCGTCTGCGTTGCGGGCGTCATGTCGCCGATTTCGTCCAGGAAAATCGTGCCGTGGTTGCATTGCTCGAATTTACCGATGCGCTGCAGGGTGGCGCCGGTGAACGCGCCGCGTTCGTGGCCGAAGAGTTCGCTCTCGAGCAATTGTTCGGGAATGGCGGCGCAATTGACCGCCAGAAACGGCTGGGTGCTGCGGTTGCTGTGATGATAGATCGCGCGGGCCACCAGCTCCTTGCCGGTGCCGCTTTCGCCGGTGATGAGCGCGGTGGCGTCGCTGGCGGCCACCTGGCCGATGAGCTTGAAGACCTGCTGCATGGGCTCGCTGCGACCGACAACGCCCAGTTCGTAATCCTCGGATTCCAGCAGCGGTTCGTAGGAGACGACCTGTTGCATGTCGCGCGCGGCCTTGAGCGCGTTGCCGACGATTTCCTTGAGTTTCAGTGCGTCGAACGGCTTGAGCAGATAATCATAGGCGCCGAGCTTCATCGCCTCGATGGCCGTTTGGGTCGTGCCGTAGGCGGTCATCAAAATGACGGGCAGTTTGGGACTGATGGCGCGGATCCGGCGGAGTGTTTCGAGGCCGCTGATGCCGCCCATGCGGATGTCCATCAACACCAGGTCGGGCTTGAATTTGGGGATGACCTTCAGTCCCTCCTCGCCGCTCGACGCGGTGGCCAGTTCGATGTCCGGCGAACTGAAAATCCGCTGGAATGAATACCTCACGTCTTCCTCGTCATCAATCAGCAGTAACTTGCTCATTTTTGTTGGCCTGAACATAGCCAATTTTCGGGAAACGCACAGCGAATTTTGCGGGATTCGCTGTTTGACCTTGCCTGGCGCATCCCCTAAACTTACCGCTCCATTTCGCTATGAAAATTGTCGTTTGTGATCCTGTTTCGCCCAAAGGCATCGCGCTGTTGCAACAGCGGCCTGAATTTCAAGTTGTCGTGCTGCCCAAACGGCTGGCCGAAGCCGAATTGCTGCCCGTCGTCGCCGACGCGGTGGCGCTGGTCGTCCGTTCCGAGACCAAGGTGACACGCAAAGTGATCGAAGCGGCCCCCCAATTGCGCGTGGTCGGCCGCGCCGGGGTCGGCGTGGACAACGTGGACATCGAGGCCGCCACCCAGCACGGCACGGTGGTGATGAACACGCCCGGCGGCAACACCGTGACCACTGCCGAATTGAGCTTTGCCATGCTGCTCTCGCTGGCGCGCAAGGTGCCGCAGGCGCATGCCTCGATGGTCGCCGGCAAGTGGGACCGCAAGCTTTTCCAGGGCACCGAACTCATGAGCAAAACCCTCGGCGTGCTCGGCATGGGCCGCATCGGCACCGAAGTCGCCAAACGCGCCATCGCCTTCGGCATGCGCGTGATCGCCTATGACCCCTACCTCACCGAGGAACGCGCCCGGGCCATCGGCGCGGACTTTGCCGACAGTGTGGATGAAGTTTACCGCGCGGCGGATTTCATTACCGTGCATATGCCGGTGACGCCGGAAACCCGGCATATGCTCAACGCCGCCGCGTTCGCCAAGATGAAGCCGGGCGTAAAAATCGTGAATTGCGCGCGGGGTGAAATTATTGTCGAGGCAGACCTGATTGCGGCGCTGGAATCGAACAAGGTCGCCGGCGCGGCGCTGGACGTTTATGCCGTCGAACCGCTCCCAGCCGACCACCCGTATCGCCGGCAGCCGAATTTGATTTTGACACCGCACCTGGGCGCGAGCACGGAAGAAGCGCAGGAGAAATGCGGCATCGAGGTCGCCGAGGTTATTGCCGGCTACCTGCTCACCGGCGAAGTCCGCAACGCGGTGAATCTGCCATTCCTGGACGCGAAGACCTACGAGCAGGTGAAGCCGTATCTGCCGCTGGGCGAGGCGTTGGGGAAATTGCTGGCGCAACTCACCCCGGCGGGCGCCGACCGCATTTACATCACCTATGGCGGCCACGCACGGCAGTTGCCGAACGTGGACCCGGTCACGCGGTCGATCCTGCGCGGTTTCCTCGAAAGCAGCGCGGTCAAGGACGTAAACAACGTCAACGTCCGCTCCGCCGCCGCGAGCATCGGCATCACCGTCGAGGAAAAGAAATCCGACGAACCGGTCACGTTCAACGAGTGGCTGCACGTGCAGATTTTTAACAACGGGAAGAAGTTGATTTCGGCGGGTGGGACGTTTTTCGGTTCGCCGAACAATCCCCGCATCGTGCGGCTGTTCAGCACGCCGGTGGAAATTCCCATCAGCGGCACCCTGCTGCTGCTCAACAACAAGGACCGGCCGGGCATTGTGGGCCACCTCGGCACGTTGCTCGGCAAACACAAGGTCAACATCGCCAACATGAGCCTCACCCGCGATATCGCGGGCGGATTGGCATTGACCGTTTTGAATCTCGACAGCGCGCCGCCGCCGGCGGTACTCGAAGAACTCCAAAAAGACCCTGACATCAGCAATGTGAAAGTGGTAAAATTATAAATTGTTAAATCGAAAGAAGAAAAAATGAAAAAGCAAATAAATCTGATTTCCCTCATCGTGTTCGCTGTGGTTCTGGCTGTGCAGCCGCAGGTCAACGCCGCTTCGGCCAGCGCCACCACCAACGCAGTCGCCTCCACTGCCGCCGGCAATAAATCCGCCGATGCGATGACCGCGTTGTTTGGTGACCCGGTTATTGCCAAGGGCAAGGGTTTTGAAATCAAACGCAGTGAATTGGACGAGGTAGTGAGCGGGATCAAATCCGCCGCCGCCGCGCGCGGTCAGACCATTCCGCCGGGGCAGTTGACGCAAATCGCCGCCGAGTTGCTCAAACGGATTATCCAGGACCGGCTCCTGCTGCAAAAAGCCACGGACGTGGACCGGAGCAACGGTGTCGAAAGGACCACTTTGCAAATGAAGGCGCTGCTCGATCGGTTCGGTACGCAGGAAGCGCTCGAACGGCAGATGAAAGCCACCGGATTGACGGTCGCCGAACTCACGTCCAAACTCACTCTGGAAAACACCGCCCAAGCGGTCAAGGTACGTGTGCTGGATGCCACGGCCACCGATGCCGAGGTGAAGCAATATTATGACGACACCAATCATCAGGCGGACTTTGAGCAGCCGGAATTGGCCCACATCCGCAACATTTTGTTGTTGACGATTGATCCGGTTACGCACGCGCCCTTGCCGGCGGACCAGCAGCAGGCCAAACGCAAGCAGATTGACGACCTCCTCAAACGCATCCGCGGCGGCGCGGATTTTGCGACCCTGGCCAAACAATATTCCGAGGACCCGGCTTCAAAGGACAACGGCGGGGAATTACCGGCGCTTTCGCGCGAACAGATGACCACCGAACTGGCCGCCGCAGCGTTTTCCATGACCAACAACCAGGTCAGTGACGTCATCATAACCGTCTACGGCTACCACGTCATCAAGTTGCTCGACAAAACGCCGGCCAAGAGAGTGGCTTTGACGGACAAGATTCCCTCTACCAATGTGACCGTCGCCGATCGGATCAAGGATTATCTGACGCAACAAAAGACCGAAAGACTTTCCCCGGCTTATATGGACAAGCTGGAGAAGGCCGCTGATGTGCAGATTCTGGACGCCGATTTGAAGGCGGCGGCCGCAGCCGCCGCCAGTGCGACGGGTGCCGCGCCTGAAAAATAACGCGGCGTTGCCGGACCGCCCGGTTGGTTCCGCCGGGGCAGGTGGAAAAGTGTTATGAAGGCAAAGCTTGGAATTGTCATTCTGGTCGTAGCCTGCGCCGGGCTGGCGATTGCCTTGTTCATGACGAAGAATGCGGAGGAGGAACGGTTCAAAAAAGACGCCGACGCTATCCTCGACTTTTCCAATCAACTGGTTGCCGCCAGCGCCAACCTGGACGAACTCCGTCAGGTCAATCTCATGTTAACCAACGACCTGGCCGGGAGCCGCCAGGAAACGCTGGCTTTCAGCAATCAATTCACCGAGGCTTCCACTGAGCTGACCGCCACCAAGGTTTCACTCCAAACCGCCCAGGACCAAATCGCCGGTCTCAATGGCCGTATTGCCGGCCTGGAATCGCGAAATCGGGTGCTTGACCAGCGCGCCGCTGCGCTGACCAACGCCATCGCCAGCTTGAACGCGCAAATCGCCGAAACCGAACAAAGGCTCTCCAGCACGGAAACCAACAACGCCTTTCTTGAAAAGGAATTGCAGCGGCAGATCGCCGCCAAAAACGAATTGGAGAGCAAGTTCGACAACCTGACCACGGTGCGCGCTCAGGTCAAAAAACTGAAGAATGATCTGGTGGTCGCCCGCCGTCTGCAATGGATGCACAACGGCGCCGAGACCGGGTCGCCGCAAAAAGGCGCACAACTGCTGATGCAGCGCACGTCGCCCGTCCCCACGCAGCCGCCGCATTATGACCTGAACGTCGAGGTCAGCTCCGATGGCTCCATCCACGTCGTTCATGTGCCGGCCACTGCGTCCGTCATAACGTCCAATGCGCCGGCGCAGTGAAGCGCACCGATGGTTTTTTTTAGTTTGATTTGCAGCCGGAACCGATCATTTACGAACCGCCATGCCGACTTACGAATACATCTGTGAAAAGTGCGGGCACCAATTTGAGGTCTTCCAGTCCATCTCCGCCAGTCCGCTGCGGACTTGTCCGAAGGAACTCTGTGGCCGGAAAAAATGGGGGCGCGGCCGGGTAAAACGCCAGATCAGCGCGGGCGGCGGTCTGCTGTTCAAAGGCAGTGGTTTTTATACCACCGATTACCGCAGCGAAGGTTACAAACAAGCCGCGAAAAAGGAGACGGCCCCCGCAAATCCGCCCGGGGATAAAGGCAAACCAGGGAAAAGCGAAACCAAGTCTGCTCCGGCGAAGGCGCCGGGCGCGGCGGCCGGAAAATGACCCGGAACCTGCCTCATCGCATCGTTGCGCCGTTCCGCCGGCTTGGAGGTTTGCACTGGCAGCGATTCAATGGTTTGACGGCTTGCCTCCTTTTGGTTTTGAGCGCGGCGGCTTTCCCCCCGGCGATTCGCGCACAGACCGGGTTACCGGAACCTATTGCGGCACGCAGCGTTTCCGGCCAGTTCATTGTCACCGGCGCGCCGCCCGCCCCGGCCGGATCAGGACTGGCGGCCCGCCCGGAAATCGCCACCAACGCCAATTTTGTCCGGCTGGAACCTGCGCTGCTGGTCGTCTCCGCCGAACGCATCAAGGAATCACTGGAACACAACCTCAATCCTGAACTCCCGGTGCTTCCACCTCCGTCATCTCCGCCCGGCAAGATTTTTCTGGCGTTGCACCCGGCACAGTCAACAGAGGAAGGCGTCACCATCGTCTCCCGCTCTTTCCCGGCCGGATGGGATTATCAAGTCCGGCTGCCCGACGTTTTGCCGCGTATTCGTTACTTACGCGCCATGACCGGTGTACTGCTGCTGGAATTGGCCAACCGCGACGGCCACGAGCGTTCCGCCGAGGTTCCCGCCTGGCTCGTGGACGGCTTGTCCCAGGAATTACTTGCGACCGCCGGGCCGGAAATTATTCTGACGATGCCAAACAAGACGGCGAACGGCCCGCCGTTGAGCCGGACGGTCGCCACCACTCGCGGCCTGGATTCGCTGGCCGGGGCGCGGCGCGTGTTGCGCGATCAATCCGCGCTGACCTTCGAACAATTAAGCTGGCCGACCGACGTCCAGTTGTCCGGCAGGGATGGCGGCGTTTATCGCGCCAGCGCGCAGCTGTTCGTTAACGAACTACTGTCGTTGAAAGATGGCCCGACGCGTCTGCGGACGATGCTTGGGTCGCTGCCGAAATATTACAACTGGCAAGTGGCGTTCCAAACGGCCTTCCGCGAAAATTTTCCGCGGCCGCTCGACGTGGAAAAATGGTGGGCCGTGCAGGTGGTGGGCTTTATCGCGCGCGATCCAGGGCCGGCCTGGACGCCCGCCGTCAGCCGCGATCGGCTGGACGAAATTCTCAGCGTGGCGGTGGAAATGCGCACGGCATCCAACGCCCTGCCCGCTCACGCCGAAGTTTCCGTGCAGGCCGTGATCCGCAACTTCGATCGGAAACGGCAGGGGGAAATTCTTCAGCCCAAACTGAATGCCCTGCAACTCGCGGAACTGCGCATGAGCCCCGCGTTTGCGGTTTTGGCCGATGAATATCGCCGCACCATCGCGGATTATCTCGAGCCGGCCGCGCGCGCTGTCTCCCGGCCAAATCTCGGCGAACATCCGCCGCTGGTGTTGTCCCGACCGTCCGTAGCCGGCACACTCAAGAAATTGGACGCGCTCGATGCGCGGCGGCGGGCGGTCGAATCGGCCGCCAATCCGGACGGAAAATGACCTTGATTTTCAATATTTTTGGACAAAACGGGAGTAATGGCGGTCAACTTGACAGGAGGCGATTCCAACTTATAGTTCCCATTGAAAATGAAGGATGACAATGCACCGGCAAATGGCGGGGAGCCGCCATCAGACCACCGACTCCAAACTTTGAAGGCATTCCGTTCCGCCGGCCGCGGCTTCTGGCACGACGTTCCCGACACCGATTGGAACAATTGGCAATGGCAGCTTAAACATCGCATTACCACGCCGGAACAGTTGCAACGTTTGATGCCCACGCTCACGCCGGAGGAATTCGCCGGCGCCAAACAGGCCAACCACAAACTCGCCCTCGCCATCACCCCGTACTTTTTCAATCTCATCGACCCGCTGAACGAACATTGCCCCATCCGCCGGCAGGTCGTCCCGCGCATCGAGGAAACGCATACCGCGTCCTGGGAAATGAACGATCCATGCGGCGAGGATTCGCACTCGCCCGTGCCCGGCCTGGTGCATCGTTATCCCGACCGCGTGCTGTTCCTTGTCACCGACCGCTGTGCCGCGTATTGCCGCTACTGTACCCGTTCGCGACTGGTCAGCAACGCGGCCGGTTATGATTTTCATCCCGAGTTCGACCGGCAAATCGCCTACGTCGAGCAACACCCGGAGGTTCGCGATGTGCTGTTGAGCGGCGGCGATCCCCTGCTTCTCAGTGACGAAAAACTCGAGCAGTTGCTGGGCCGGTTGCGCGCCATCCCGCACGTGGAATTTTTGCGCATCGGCTCGCGCATCCCCACGTTCCTGCCGCAACGCATCACGCCGGAATTGTGCGCGACGCTGAAAAAATTTCATCCGCTGTTCATGAGCGTTCATTCGAATCATCCGCGCGAGCTGACCACCGAAGTCCGCGATGCGCTCGGCCGGCTGGCCGACGCCGGTATTCCGCTCGGCAATCAGTCGGTCCTGCTCAAACACGTCAACGACGATGCGTCCGTGATGAAGGCTCACATCCAGAAACTGCTCATGTGCCGGGTAAAGCCGTATTATCTATACCAGTGCGATTTGATTTCCGGCTCGGCTCACCTGCGCGCCAGCGTCCGCCGGGGCATTGAAATCATGACGCAATTGCGCGGCCACACCACCGGTTACGCCGTGCCGCAATATGTCATTGACGCACCCGGCGGCGGCGGCAAGGTGCCCGTCAACCCGGAATACGTTCTTAGCCACAATGCGGACCGCGTCCTGCTTCGCAACTACGAAGGCAAAATCTTTGAGTATCCCGAAGCTGCCGACGGCATGCCGCTTTCCCCGCCGCCGAAGGAAATCGAGGAGCCGGAACTGGTTTGATTTCATGGAGGGAAGCGCTTCGTCGCTTCCCCAATAATTTGGGCATAGGCGAAGCAATGCCCCTCAGGATTTTCCCGTCCCCGATTTTGCTTCAAACTGGCAGCTTTAATCGGCGACATGGGAAAGTTTCATAACCACGTTATCATCAGCAGGCTCGCAAGCCAGCCTGCGGTTCTGGGTCAGCCGCGTTTGTGCAAAAAGTTAGAATAGCGCAAAATATCGGCTGAAACGCCTGTTTTGCATTGCTATTTCAAATAAAAAAGGACTTTTAATAAACAATCAATCAGACATAAGCAGAAAATCACGATGGCCATGAGAAAGTATATCCAATTGTTTGCACCGATTTTGCTGTCGGCAATCAGCGTCGTTTCTGTCCACGCCGAGGTGGTTCAGACCAATACGCCTCCGGTCGCCGCCCCGCCGGTGGCTCCGCCGAAACCGAAGGCCGTGTGGAAAAGCAGCCTCGCTATCGGGTTGACGATGACCAGCGGCAACAGCGAATCGACGCTCGCCACGGTGAACGGCGGCACCAGCCGGAAAACGGACGATAATGAGTTGATGCTCGGCGCGGATGGCGCTTATGGCCAGTCCAAGGCGCCGGGGCAGACCACGACGACGACGACGGAGAATTTAATTCATGGTTTCACGCAATACAACCAGTTGTTCACCGAACGCTTTTACGGCCTCGCCCGTGTGGAAGGAAAGCACGACGAGGTGGCGGACCTCGCGTATCGCGTATCGTTGAACCTTGGCGCCGGTTACTATTTCATCAAGAACACCAACACCGACCTCTGCGGTGAAGTTGGTCCTGGTTATGTCTGGCAAAGGCTGGGCACCAACGACACCAGTTACACCTCGCTGCGCGTGGGCGAGAAATTCCACCAGGCCTTGAGCGATCGCGCCCGCCTCTGGCAATCGGTTGAGTGGGCGCCGCAGGTGGACAAATTCGACAACTATGTCATGAATGCCGAACTCGGCATCGAGGCCGACCTCACCAAGGACAAAAAGCTCGGCTTGCGCACCTTTGTCACCGACACGTTCGTTAACGAACCGGCGCCGGACCGCAAAAAGAACGATCTGACCTGGGTGACGGCCATCGCCTACAAATTTTAAGTAGCGTTCCGGGCTTGCCGCGGCAAACGCCGGCTGCAATCCTTCTCCTTGAGTGGCGGCAGCGCCGGGGAAGCGGGTTGGTGGTTGGTTGTGCCGTGGTTAAACCTGCGGTTCGCGTGGCGCCGGTGTTTGAATCGAATAACATCAAATGAAGGTTATTTATGAGTAAATCCACGGATTCCATCCATGCCTGGAAGTTCTTCCGCGCCGGTGGCTTCAACCAAGTCGTTCTCAACTCGGGAGCGGACCTCCTCAACCTCGACCAGCTCGACCAGAAACTTTGGGTCGCCCTGGCCTGTCCCGTCACCGGCGTCGAGTTTGATAAAACCACGCTTACACTGATTGACACGGACAAGGACGGTCGCATCCGCGTGCCGGAACTCATTGCCGCCGTCAAATGGGCCGCCGGCCTGCTCAAAAGCCCGGATGACCTGCTCAAAGGCAGTCCGACACTGCGTCCGGCGGCAATCAACGACGCCAGTCCGGAGGGCAGGCTGATTGCCAATTTTGCCCGGCAAGTGCTGGGCAAGGGCGACAATGATGAAATCACCATTGACGAAGCCGCCAATGCCGCCCAGACCTTCGCCGCCAAACCGTTCAACGGCGACGGCATCGTACCCGCCGATTCCGTAAGTGACGACGCCATCAAAGCAGTCATCGCCGACATCATCACCTGCCTTGGCGCCGACACCGACGTCAGCGGCAAGCCCGGGGTCGGCCAGGCCAAAGTGGACCGGTTTTTCGACGAGGCGGCCGCCTACTCCGATTGGTGGAAAAAGGCCGAGGGCGATGCCGCCGTGTTGCCGTTGGGCGTGAACACCGAAGCCGCCTCTGGCGCCGTCCGGGCCGTCAAGGCCAAGGTGGATGACTATTTTGCCCGCGGGCGGCTGGCCGCGTTCGATCCGCGCTCCGTCAGCGCGTTGAACCGCGACGAGAAAGAATATGCCGCGTTGGGAGCCAAAGAGTTGACCAATACGCACGCCGACATCGCCAGCCTCCCGCTGGCGCAGGTCGGGGCCACCACGCCGCTGCCGTTGACGCAAGGCATCAACCCGGCGTGGGCCGGTGCCATTGCCGCTCTGCAAACCAACACCATCGTACCGTTGCTCGGCGCCCGCACCGTGCTGACCGAGGCGGATTGGAATGCGCTGCTCGGCAAACTTGCCGCGTTCGACGCGTGGAACGCCGGCAAAGCCGGCGGTTCGGTCGAAAAAATTGGATTGAAACGCACGCGGGAAATTCTGGCCACCAAAGCCAAAGACCCCCTGACCGCGCTCATCACCAAAGACAAGGCCGAGGAAGGCCATGCCCAGGCGGTAATTGGGTTGCACCGCCTGATTCACTACCACCGCGATCTTGCCAAACTCTGCCGCAACTTCGTCAACTTTGCCGATTTTTATGGCCGGAAAGAAAAGGCCATCTTCCAGGCGGGCACGCTTTACCTCGACCAGCGCAGTTGCGAACTCTGCCTCGCGGTGGACGATGTCGGCAAACACGCGGCCATGGCCGGCATGGCCGGCACCTATCTTGCCTACTGCGATTGCGTCCGCAAAGGCACGGGCGAAAAACTGTCCATCGTCGCCGCGTTCACCGGTGGTGATTCCGACAATCTCATCGCCGGCCGCAACGGAATTTTCTACGACCGCCAAGGCCGCGACTGGGATGCCACCATCACCCGGATTGTGGACAATCCCATCAGCGTCCGGCAGGCATTCTGGTCGCCCTACAAAAAACTGGTGCGCATGATCGAGGAACGTGCCGCCAAGCAGGCCGCCGCCACGGACGCGGATGCCAATGCGCAATTGACTGCCGTTGCCAATGCGCCGGTGGCACCGGCCGCCGCCGCCGCGCCGGCGGCGCCGGCCAAACCCGCGTTTGATCCGAGCGTTATCGCGCTGTTGAGCTTGGCCATCGGCGCCCTGGCCACGGCGTTTGCGGGCATCCTCGCGTTTCTCGGCAAATTTGAAACCTGGCAAGTACCGCTGGTTATTGCCGGAATCATGCTGCTCATTTCTGCCCCGTCCATGGCTATTGCCTGGTTGAAATTGCGCAAGCGCAACCTCGGTCCCATCCTCGACGCCAACGGTTGGGCGGTGAATGCCAAAGCAAAAATGAATGTGCCGTTCGGCGGTGCCTTGACCGGCGTAGCGGCGTTGCCGCCGGGCGCGACCTTCAGCGCGGCGGACGCTTATGCTGAGAAACCATCTTTCTGGCCCAAGCTGCTCGTCTTCGGCTTTATCGTCTGGTTCATCTGGGCGTTTCTGAACGACAGCCAAGGCCGGCTGTATAATTGGACCGACGGCAAATACGGCACGCCTCCGTTGTCCGTCCGGGAACAAATCGCCAAAGACAAACTCGAAAAGGCCAAGGCGGACAAAGCCAAAGCTGAAGGTGCCGCAGCGACTCAGCCAGCCCCGGCAACCCCGGCTACACCCACAACCCCGGCTACACCCACAACGCCGGCTACACCCACAACGCCGGCTGCCCCGCCCGCTCCCACCGCTCCGGCCAAGCCATAAGTTTATTGTCAGTAATTCAAGGCCCGGATGTCCGCATCCGGGCTTTTTTATTTTTCGGCGCTGTGCAAAAATCATTTTGATGCTGCACGAAACGCCCAAAGCCAAGGCTGCGCGCCTGAAAGAAATCATCGCGGCGCTCAACCGGACATATCCCGAAGCGCATTGCGAGCTGGACCATCGCAGTCCGCTGGAATTGCTCATCGCCACCATCCTGTCCGCCCAATGTACCGACAAGCGCGTTAATCTGGTCACGCAGGAGCTGTTCAAAAAATACCGGTCGGCGGCGGATTATGCCAACGCGCCGCTCGCGGAATTGGAGCAGGCCATCAAATCCACCGGCTTTTTCCGCAACAAAGCCAAAAATATCCAGGCCGCCTGCCGCAAGCTGGTCGAACGCCATAACGGACAGATACCGCGCACGATGGACGAATTGACGCAGCTTGACGGCGTCGGACGCAAGACGGCCAACGTTGTTCTCGGCAACGCTTTCGGCATCAACGTGGGCGTGGTCGTGGACACCCATGTTACCCGGCTGTCGCAGCGGCTCGGTTTGACGAAGCAAAAGGACCCGGGAAAAATTGAAGGGGACCTGATGACTCTCGTGCCGCAGAAACAATGGACGTTGTTCAGCCACTGGCTCATCTGGCATGGCCGCCGCCGGTGCGCCGCGCGCAATCCGGATTGCGAAGGATGCGAGATTAATAAGTTGTGTCCGAAAATTAACATCAAAGGGAACGTCGAACGTTGAACATCGAACATCGAACATCGAATTTTTCGGGCGAATGTGAAATCGCATTCGGCGTTCGGCGTTCAGCGTTCGATGTTCGATGTTGGTTTCTCCTCAGCTCCGGCAAAGGTGACGCCGCTTTCAATATGGCGCTGGACGAGGCGTTGCTCGAGGCCACGGCGCGTCTCGGTAAACCCGTGCTCCGGTTTTACGGCTGGACGGAACCGGCGGCCACATTTGGCTACTTCCAGAAATATGCCGACGTGGAACGCTCCACGCATTTGCGTCCGCTCATCCGCCGGCCCACCGGCGGCGGCATTGTGCCGCACGACGCGGATTGGACCTACAGCCTCGCGTTTCCGCCGGGTCACGAATGGCACAAGCTTAAAGCGGAAGAAAGTTACCGCCGCGTTCACGAATGGATTCAAGCCGCGTTTGCCGGATTGAAGGTTGAAACCGAACTCGCGCCGGCCGCCCGAAAATCCACGCCCGGCCAATGTTTTTCCGGCCATGAAAAATTCGACTTGCTCTGGAACGGACGAAAAATCGCCGGCGCAGCGCAGCGCCGCAAAAACCTCGGCCTGCTGATTCAAGGCTCGGTGCAATCGCCGGTCGCGGCACTGGCCCGGGCTGACTGGGAGCAGGCGATGAGCGATGTGGCGCGCGCTGAATGGAAGGTGACGTGGTCGGATTTCGAACCGGACGCTGCGTTGCGGGAACGCGCGGAATCTTTTGTCGCGCGAAAATATTCCCAAGCGGCCTACAATTCCAAACGCTGAATTTTCTGCCGGGAGCATTTACAAATTTCCAGCAGCATGCAATGATGAGTTCAATCAGTCGGATCGCAGAAATCACTCTGTCTATCTCAGCGCCATTGTGAAAAAAGTCGTATTTTGTATCGCGACATTGTTTCTTTCGGCCGCTTTGTCGAACGCGACATTGCTGTTAAATGAAACCTTCACTTATCCGGACGGCCCGCTGGTGACCGCGAGTACCAATCTATGGGTGCATCACAGCGGCTCGGCGGATCAAGTAATGGTCATGTCGGGCCGGGTATATCTGAGCGACGCCAATACCGAAGACGTCAACCGGTCACTGCCGGGCCAGCCTTACGCCGCGTCAGGTTCCACCAACGTTTTCTACACCAGTTTCACAGTGCGGTTTACTTCACTTCCCACCAGTGGCGGCGCCTACTTTGCGCATTTCAAGGATTCAAGCACCACTTTCCGGGCGCGCATCTGGGCTCTGACCGCCGGGGCGGCCACCGGCAAGTTCCGGCTCGGAATTTCATCGGCTACCAGCTCGGCGGCCAGTGTCACGAACCTCACGGATTTGAGTCTCACCTTCAATTACACCGTCGTGACCCGCTTTGTGAACAATAATTCCGTCGCCACCTGCCAGCTTTGGATTGACCCGACCGCAGAGAGCGATCCCGGTGTTTCGTTCACCGAGAGCGCGTCGGGCATGACCGTAGTCAGCTATGCGCTCCGGGAGAACACGGGTGAAGGGGCGTTGAGCCTGGACAATCTGCGGATCGGCACGACGTTTGCCGATGTGTATTCAGGTGATTCGGGACAACCGCCGGCCATCACCGCCCAATCCCAAAATCAAGCGGTAACAAACGGCGCCAGCGTTACTCTCAGTGTAACCGCCACTGGAACGTTGCCGCTCGGCTTTCAGTGGCAATTTAATGGCACGAACCTTCCGGGCGCCACCAGTTCCAATCTCGTGTTGTCCGAAGTGACGTTCGCCCAGTCCGGTTTTTATACTTGCGTGGCCACCAATGCCGCCAGCTCGGTGGTGAGCGCTCCAATCAGCTTGAACGTCTGGAGCGCCGCCACGCCGGCGTTTTCCTATCTCACCTACAATTGCAACGGCAACGGCCTGACCAACTGGGGCACGAATACGGAGCACGTCCTGGCCATTGGCCGGCAGGTGATGTATCTCAATCCGGACATCATCACCTTCCAGGAAATCCCCGTCACCAACAATTGCACGGCACAAATGTGGGATTTTGTCGCCGCCTTCTGCCCGGGCTATTACCTGGTGACCAACGCCGTGGGTGATGGGTTCATCCAGAGCGTCATCCTCAGCCGTTATCCCATCCTTTCCTCGGTCAGCCGGTTGCACGCATCCGATCTCACGCCCTACGGTTACAGCGGTTCAGGTTTCACGCGCGATTTGTTCGAAGCGCAGGTTTCTGTTCCCGGTTTTCCCCAGCCGTTGCACGTTTTTACCGCTCATTTGAAAGCCAATCAGGATGCCGATTCGTCGGCCAAACGGGCGGCCGAGTCGGGTGCCATTTCCAATTTCTTCGCGACAGTCTATCTTGCCGTCAGCAATCCGCCGCCCTACCTCCTGAGCGGTGACTTGAATGAAGACATTCTCCGGCCGCCGGCGAGTAATCCGCAATCCATCCAGCGCCTTGTCAGTGCGCCGGTCGGATTACAATTGACCACTCCCATCAATCCTTACACGGCCAGTGAACTGACCATTTCCATCCGCGCCGGCCTGGACAGTCGTTACGATTACATTCTTCCGTGTATGACCCTGTTTACCAACGTTGTCAGCAGTCAGGTTTTTCGGACCGATCTGCTGACGCCCCTGCCGCCCAATTTGTTCGGCTATGACGACACCACCGCCTCGGACCATCTTCCAATGTTCATGGTATTCGCCAATCCCTATAATCTGCCGTTCCGGTTGCTCTCAATCGGCCGGACGAACCAGGATGTCTCGTTGAAATGGGAAACCATCTCCGGCCGGCAATATCATCTGGAAATATCTTCCGACCTGGCCACTTGGATGCCGTTGGTCTCAAACCTCACGGCGACGGACACCAAATATACCTTTACGACCAATTTGCCGGAGGCGGTGAAATTTTTCCGTGTTTATCGCGAACCGTAGGCGTCGTTTCAGGGAATCCAGACCAGGTCCGGATTGTTGGTGATGCCCTTGCCGGTTTTGAAATTCCAATACTCAGTGTTGCGAAACCAGGCGGCATGGCCGTCCAGAAAGACAAACTGCGCGCCGCGGCTGTGCAGGTTGGAGTGCACATTGTTCCATTGCGCAACCGCCGCCAATCCGCCGTTGTCGAACAACCAGACCGACACACCCGGCTTGGGAATGCTGCATAGTCGTGTCGGATTGTCACTGGTTCCGGTACCGTCAAGGTGATCATTCAAACAATAATGGAATAAATTGGTGGTCGTCTTGCTGGCGTGACAACGCCTCGGGTTGGCAGGGCAAATCCATATTGAGTGGTCGGGTTCAACGTAAGGATTGATGCGCCAGGGCATGTCGCGGTAAGGCGTCAGATGCATCTGGGCGGGCACTTGCATATACCAGGCCTGATACTTGGAAGACGCCAGATTGCCATCAGTCGGGGTGGCATAACCCTCCGCGGGCAGGTAGTCATTGTTTTCCGCCACGTAAAGCAGCATCCCCGTTCCCCATTGCCTCAGATTATTCCGGCAGGCGAGCGCGTGCGCCTTGGCCTTGACCTAGCTGAACGCGGACAGAATCAGCGCGGTGAGGATGGCGATGATCGCCATGGCCACCAGCAATTCGACCAGTGTGAATGCGCGTGAAGCCCTCATCGAACCTGACCTTCTGTGGATGAACACGGCTTACCACAGCCGGGGAAGGTTGCCAAATATTTTTTCGGATTTTGCGGCGGGAGCCGACGGGAAAGAGCACCAAGCAAATACATACCGTTTTGTTAACACCGGGCTTCAGCCCGGTGATAGCCAGCAAAGAAGATCAAAACCGTTTTAACAGTTTATTCTGGCCCGCAAGCCGTTGAAACGGCTCGCCGGTCAGAATGCCTTTTTCACCCGGCTGAAGCCGGGTGTTAATGAATACAGATGGTTGCTTTTTGCAAATCTCAACAGGATGAGGTGTTCCCGAACGGACACGGTTTGGCGACGGTCGTTCTGGGTCCCGTGTTGGCGGTTGTTCTGTCATTGTGTCCGGCCGAACTTCTTTTCCAGCTCGCGGTAATTCATTTCAATCAGTGTGGGGCGCCCGTGCGGACAGGTATAAGGCATCGCGCAGCGGCGCAGGTCTTCGACGAGGTTTTCCAATTCCTTACCTTGCAGCGGATCGTTGGCCTTCACCGCGTGACGGCAGACGGTCTTGGCGATGGTGTGCTCGCCCAGCCGTGCCAGGTTTACTTCACGGCCTGCCGCCTTCAATTCGTCCACCAGATCGAGCACAAAACGGCGCGCGTCGGTGGATTTGACGAACGGCGGCAGCGCGTCGAGCAGAAACGTGCGCTCGCCGAATTCGCTCAGTCCCACGCCGAGCCGGGTGAGCGCGGCCAGTTGCTCGCGCAGAAAATTCGCGTCCCGGGCCGGCAATTCAACCGTCTCCGGCAACAACAGCTTTTGCGACGGCGCTGAACCGTTCTGCTCCAGCCGATTCAGCATCTGCTCGAACAATATCCGCTCGTGCGCGGCGTGCTGGTCAAGCAGGACCAGTCCGCGATCGGATTCCAACACGGCGTAGAGTTTGCCGATGACGCCGATCAGGCGGAGCGGAACGTTAAGCAAAGGCGTGGCACCGGAAGGCGGCGATGCGGATGGAGGATGAAATTCGCCTTCTTCTGGTTGCGGCACGATCGAAATCGAAGCTGGAGCCGATGGTTCGGTTGTCGTTGGCGGCGGCGTGATCATCTCCGCCTGGCTTTGACGTGGCGCGAAGCCCATTTTCAAGGGTGGCTGCTGGATTACCGGTTTGGGCGGTTCGTCGTCGGGTTTAAACTGTTCCGGAAATTGCGGTAAGGCAGGCGCACTGGATTGGTGGGGCGAGGCTACTGACGAGGCGGGCAATTCGGGAGTGAGATTTTGTTTTATCAGCGGCTCGCGAGTACGCTCGCCCCACCGTTTGGCTTCGCCAGCCTCTCCACCATGATATGCCAGGAGGGTTTCCTGCACCGCCTGGGCCACGTATTTCCGGATTTCAAATTCCCGGTGAAATTTTACTTCCCGTTTGGCCGGATGGATGTTCACGTCCACCGCCGACGGGTCAATTTCCAGGAACAGGCAGCACACCGGATACCGGCCCTTCATCAGCGCGGTGTGATAGCCTTCGAGCAGCGCGTAATTCAGGCCGCGATTTTCGACCGGCCGGCGATTGACGAACAGATGCTGGCCCTCGCGCGTCGCGCGCGACACACCCGGCGCGCCGATAAAACCCCAAACCCGCAAAGTTGAGGGTTGAGGGTTGAGGGTTGAGGGTGATGAACCGGCGGTCTCGAAGATGTCGGTTTCTTCCGGCGGAGCAGAATCATCGAGCGCGGCGGAGAAATTCACGGGCAGTAATTTTTCGTCGCCGAGCAGCGCGCGCAGCCGTTCGCGCAGCGCCGCCAGGCGGCTGGAAGTCGCCGGCCCGAACTTTTGTGCCGGCAATTGCCACACGAGCCGCCCGTCCTTCTGGAACGTGAACGCCACTTCGGGATACGCCAGCGCGGCAAGTGTCAGATAATGCTGGATGTGCGCCGCTTCGGTTTCCTCCGTGCGCAGAAATTTCCGGCGCGCCGGCAGATTGAAAAAAAGCTGGCGCACCTCGACACTCGTGCCGGGCGCGCTGCCGGCGGCCTTGACCTCGGCAATTTTCCCGCCATTGACGACAATTTGCGTGCCTTCGGGCGACCCGCCTTCGCGCTCGCGGGTGGTGAGCGTGAAACGGCTGACGCTGGCGATGCTGGGCAGGGCCTCACCGCGAAAACCCATCGTGGCAATCGCCGCCAGGTCCTCCGCCTTCCGGATTTTGCTGGTCGCGTGGCGTTCCAGACAGAGCAAGGCATCATCGCGGCTCATGCCGGTGCCGTCATCGGTCACGCGGACGAGGCTGCGGCCGCCGGCCTGGATTTCCAGGGTCACGCGCGCCGCCTGGGCGTCGAGCGCATTTTCGACGAGTTCTTTCACAACACTCGCGGGCCGTTCAATCACTTCGCCGGCGGCGATTTGATTGGCGACTTGCTCGGAAAGCAGGTGAATACGATTCATCCGAGGGAAAACGTGTTGCGGGTGGCGGGTGGCGTCAAGCAGTTATGCATCGCAATTGTTTTGTGCTTCTGGCGGAACCCGGCGACAGACCGGCCGCCGATTCTCCGCCGGGCAGGAAGGGACGCCGCCTCGGGGAAAACACTTGGATAATTTTTGGCGTCCCGAAGCCAAGATATGCTAAGAATTGTTATAAGACGATGAATGGTAACTTATTGACAAAAAGTTGCAAAAACGTGACAATTAAACATTCGGGTAGCAGTACGTTTCTTCAGCGGGGTTCCCCACCCCCACCTCCTTGGCGTCTGCTGCCCGGATTTTTATTTAAAGCCGCGCTTGACGCTTTCCCCGGTATCTTTTAGCCTGAAAAGCCCCATTGCGGGGGCGTAGCTCAATTGGTTAGAGCGCTGCCCTGTCACGGCAGAGGTTACGGGTTCGAGCCCCGCCGCTCCCGCCACTCTCAACAGAGTTGTACAGCGCCGACTTGTCGCGCCATAGCGTAGCGACGGCGGAAGCTGGGAACGAAGACGAGTTTTGCAACATGGGCAAAACGCTTCAAAACCGTCCTCCGAAACGCTCTTGTCTGATTCTCCGCCCGGCAATGCCGCTTTCGTCACGAACAATCACTTCCAACAAACGTTCGACAGCGAGAATTGCTTTTCGGGCGTGTGAAACAGGTTTTAATTGCCTTGAAGATCAGGGCGCTCGCACGCGGTAGAAACGGCTGGGATAATTTGTCCACTGGGGATCGCTGAAATAGAGCGAACCATTGGTGAGATTGCAACTCTGTAACAGAGTCCAGACAGAATTGACTAGATCCGTACAAGCTTCCAGCACGATGGGGATATTGGTTGTCCCCGCGATGCTGAAACCAAATTGATTGTTCTCCACCCCAAAGCTGGCATCGCTGGTTTGAAATTGGGGATTCCATAGCAAAGCAGGGCGTCCGCCGAGTGTAGTACCCCATTTTGTGGTTCCGGGTAAATAATAGACCATCGCTTGGTTATCGCCTTGGAATACAATCCCGCCGACATTCGGCGCGTTGCCCATAAAAAACAGGCTGACCAAATTGGAACAGTTGGCGAATGCAAAAGACTCTATTGTGGTGACATTCTTGGGGATTGTAATGCTGACCAGGCTGGTACAGTTACCGAACGCCTCATTCCCGATGATGTTGACGTTCGTGCCGATCGTAACGTTAGTCAGGCTGGTGCAGTTTTCGAACACCAGGTTATCAATGTTTGTGACTCCGTTGAGAATGGTAACACTGGCGAGATTGGTGCAGTTCTGGAACGCAGCAGTCTCGATGTGGGTGACGCTGTTGGGAATGATGATGTTGGCCAAGCCAGTGCAAAGCTCAAATGCACCGATTCCGATAAGGGTGACTCCGTTGGGTATAGTGACATTAGCCAGGCTGGTACAACCATAAAACACATAGTTCCCGATGCTGGTGAGGCTGGTGGAAAGAGTGACGTTGGCGAGATTAGTACAGTTTTGGAACGCAAAGTCCCCGATATTGGTAACGCTGCTGGGAGTTACGATATTCGTTAGACTAATGCAGTTCTGGAACACCTCGGCCCCGATGGTGGCGAGTCCGTTGGGGAGTATGATGTTAACCAGGTGGGTACAGTTACTGAACGCCCCATCCCCGATGATGTTGACGTTGGTGCCGATTGTGACGCAGGTCAGGCTGGTGCAGTTCTGGAACGCATTTCCCTGGATACTGGTGACAGGCAGGCCTTTAATCGTGGCGGGGATGGTCGCCGAACCGCCGAGACCGGTGTATCCCGCAATGGTAATCGTGCCATTATTGGTAGTGTAACTGAATTGAAGCCAGTAAATAAAAATTCCTTGATGTGACGCCGCCAGCAATTTATTCCCATCGGCTGACGAGGCGACGGAGGTCCAAAAATTTGTATTGGGCACACTATTAGACACCCAAGTAGTTCCCGAATCCGTAGAGGTGTAAATCAAGCCGTTTGCAGACGCTGCCACTAATTGGGTTCCATCGGCTGACGAGGCGACAGAAGTCCAGTTTGCAGCGGGGATGCTGTTAGAATTCCAATCGGCTCCCGAATTCGTCGAGGTGTAAATCAAGCCGTCCGAAGATACCGCGACCAAGTTATTTCCGTCGGCTGACGAAGCGACAGAAGTCCAGTTTGCATCAGGTACGCTGTTAGACACCCAATCGTTTCCTGAATTCGTTGAGGAGTAAATCAAGCCGTCTTCAGATACTACTACCAACTGGGTTCCATTTGTCGACAGGGCAACAGATGTCCACAAAGCTAAAGGAATACTATTAGAACGCCAAGTGTTTCCCGAATTCGCTGAGGTCCAAAGCCAACCACCTTCGAAGGGGAACCCATTTTCCGTTACAAAATTTGCTGCCGCCACCAGTGTGTTTCCATCCGCCGACGAAGCGACAGCAGACCAATCACATCCCATCCCCACAGGAATACCCGACAATTCTCGAAAGCCCCAAGTGGCCCCTGAATTCATCGACAGGTAAACCCCGTTCGTATTCAGTGTTACGGCCACCAACTTGCTCCCATCCGCCGATGAGGCGACAGAAGTCCAGCTTGCATCAGGTACGCTGTTAGACACCCAATTGTTTCCTGAATCCGTGGAAGTAAAAATTCCCAACTTACTAAGCATCCCTGGCTGTTTCAATGCTACCGCCGCCAACTTGGCTCCATCCGCCGATGAGGCGATGGAATGCCAAAGAAGATTAGTTGGGGCTCCTGTCAACGTCCAGGATTGAGCGACCGCGGAACCAACAATGTTAAACAACGCGCACAAGACGGTCGGAAAAATATTTCGCGCGAATTTCACAAAGGCCTTTCCAATTAATTTTCAAAAGGGCCGATATATTGGATGCTGCCAGTTAATATCACATAAGGGTGTCGGTTTGTAAATAGCCTTACGATAAAGTTTCTGAATTCTGAGAGACGCATTCAACAAAATTTCCACCTGCCTTACATTACAACATAATCTCCGCTCTAATCGGTCTGGACTCCGGCCAAATTATTTCCGTCGACTCAACAAAGGCCGAGTTGACTCGCGGTGATGTTGTTGCTGGACTACGGGCATCTGGTTCCTATCGCGTCATTCCCTCATTTACGAATTTGGCCGAAGCAATCGCGAATTGGCTCCTTAATGCACTTCCACCGGCTTGGCCGGCGCGTGCCTGACTCGTTTGAACAGGAAAACCAGCGGGATGCCGCACAACGCCAGCAGGCCGAACAGCCGGAAATTGTCCACGAACGCCCACAAGTGCGCCTGATTATCCAGCGTGTTGTAGATCAGGCTGTAGGCCTGCATTTTTGCGGTCACGAGGTCGGCTTGCCGCGCCAGAATGTGTTGCGCGGCAGCCAGCCGGTGCGTAAACACCGGGTCGGTCGGAGTCAGATCTCCAACCATGAGCGCCTGATGCACCTGCGCGCCGCGCGCCAGCATGGTGGTGACAAACGCGATGCCGATGCTGCCGCCGAGATTGCGCGTGAGATTGTAAATGCCGGTGGCATTGCCAATGTGCCGCTGGAACAACTGGCTCATGGTTGTCGTGGTCAGCGGCACAAAGATGAAGCTGATGGCAATGCCGTTGACCACGCTGGGCAGGATGACGCGCAGCTGGCTCACCTGCAGGGTGATGTCGCTCAACATAAACGATGACACGGCCAGCATGGTGAAACCGAAACAGAGCAGCCAGCGGCTCCGAATGCGCCCCACCAGGCGTCCGACGATGAACGTGGTGACAAATGCGGCGCAACCGCGCGGGCTCATTGCGTAGCCGGCTTGCAACGCCGGATATCCCATCAGCGTCTGCAAAAACAACGGCAGTTCCGCCGTGGTGCCGTAAAGAATCGCCGCCAGCGACATCATCAGGAGGACGCCGACGGCGAAGTTGCGGTTTTTGAACACGCGCAAATCCACCAAAGGGTGCTCGACCTTGAATTCCCGCATGATGAATCCGATGAATGAAAGAGTCGAAATCGTGGCCAGCCAGCAAATCCAGTTGGATTGAAACCAGTCCTCTTCCTGTCCCTTGTCCAGCGTAATTTGCAGTGTCGCCAGCCAGATGGCCAGCAGGCCGAACCCGATGAAATCAATGTCCGCCTTCTCGTTGCGTTTGATGTAGGGCGGGTCCTCGACCAGCCATTGTTGCAGGAACACCGCCGCGATGCCGAACGGCACGTTGATGTAGAAAATCCAGCGCCAGGAATAATTGTCGGTGATCCAGCCGCCGAGCGTGGGGCCGAGGATGGGCGCGACAATCACGCCCATGGAAAACGCCGCCATGGCCACGCCGCGCTTGTTCATGGGAAAACTCTCCAGCAACACCGCCTGGGCAATGGGCACCATCGCGCCGCCGCCGATACCCTGAAAAACGCGCGCCAGAATCAGCGTCGGCAGATTCCACGCCAGTCCGCACAACACCGAGGCGACCGTGAAGATTGCCACACAGGACAGCAGCACGCGTTTCCGGCCGAAATAATTCCCCAGCCAGCCGGTCATGGGCAGGATGATGGCGTTGGAAACCAGATAGCTCGTCAGCACCCAGGTGGCCTCGTCGGTGGTGGCCGAAAGGCTGCCGGCGATGTGCGGCAACGCGATGTTGGCAATGGATGTGTCGAGCACCTCCATGAACACCGCCATCATCACCGCCACCGCGATGAACCAGGGATTATGGCGCGGATGCCAGTCCTCATGATGTACGGAGTCGGGCATGGGAGGGGTTAATGACTAATGACTAAGCACTAATGACGAAGGAATTCCCAATGTCTCAATTCCGAATCCAGTCACTGTGCCTTTGTTTTTTTCTTGAGTCATTCGGACTTCGTCATTCTTTAGTCATTATGATTTCGTCATTCGCCATTCCGCCGCATCTCAGCGACGGCCATAGCCCGCCGCTACCTGTTCAGCTTACGGCGCAAAGCCGACCGGAATCCCATCGCCGCCGCGCCCGCCAAGATCAGCGCCGCCAGGCCAATCATCCAATCCGGCAGGCTGAAGGAACTGACTTGCACGTCCGGCACGACGGACAGTCCCGGGCCGATGGTATGGTCGGCGGGCAACGGTTCATCGAAAACAATTTTCACCGGCACGCGCTGGACCACTTTCACGTAATTGCCGGTGGCGTTCTCCGGCGGCAACAGGCTGAAGGCCGCCCCGCTGCCGGCCTGGATGCTGTCCACGTGCGCGGCAAACGACCGGTCGAGCGCATCAATGGTCACCGCCGCGCGCTGGCCGGGTTTCATGTGTTTGAGCTGCGATTCCTTGAAATTGGCGACCACCCAGACTTCCGTGGGGACGATGGACATCAATTGCTGGCCGACTTCCACATAATTGCCCGGTTCGGCAAATTTGCGGGTCACGTGGCCGTCACAAGGCGCGTAAATTTTCGTGTAGGACAAATTTAATTTCGCCGCCGCGATGTTGGTCAGCGCTTCCTGCCATTGGGCCAGGGCCGTGGCAATAGCGGCTTCCGTCGCCGCCACCGTCGCTTTGGCCTCCTCCACTTTGGAGGCTTGGACCTGCACATTGTCTTCCGCCGCTTTCGCATTAGCTGCCGACTGCGTGGCGGCGGCCTGTGCGGCGTCAAATTCCTGTGCCGAAATGGTCTTCTGTTTCCACAATTCCTGGTTGCGCTGGTAATCCGCCTGCGCCCGCGTGTCCGTGGCTTGGGCCGCAGCGGCGTCGGCCCTGGCCTGCTCGGCGGTGGCCTCGGCGGTGGCCACCTTGGTGCGCATCAACTCGTATCCGGCGAGGTAGGCCTTGTAATTGGCCAATTGGGCCTCGGCGGAAGTTTTCTTTTGAGCGGCGGTAATGGCGTAGGTCGCCGGATCAATTTCCACCAGCAGGTCGTTCGAATGGACCAGTTGATTGTCCAACACGTGGACCGCCAGAACCTGGCCGCCCACCCGCGGCGCGATGGACACGACGTGGGCTTCGATGAACGCATCGTCCGTGGATTCGTGCGTCAAAAAGAGGTTGAGATAAGACAGGGCAAAATACAACAGCACCGCTAACCCGGCCGTCGCCGGCCAGAAAACCCACGGCGAATTCAGCCGGGCCAGTTTTGCCTCGTTCGCCGCGGGCGCGGGCGCGGACGATGGTTTGTTTTCATTCATAACATTTGAAATGACTAATTCCTAAATCCCAATGACTAAAGAATGACGAAGCTCGAATGACAAATCACCAAAGCCGTTCGTCATTTGGACATTTTGGAATTCTTTAGTCATTCGTCATTATGGTTTGGTTGTTTGGCCCCGGGTTGTGTCGAGTGTTCCCGCCAGCCGCCGCCCAGCGCCTGGTAAAGGCTGATCAAATTGGACAGGCGGGAAAATTGGAATTGAATGAGATTTTCCTGCGCGCTGTAAAGGTCCTGCTGTGCGGAGAGGACGTTGAGATAACTGTCCACGCCCTGGCGGAAACGCGCTTCGGCCAGTTCAAAACGCCGTTGCTCGGCCTTGACGAGGGTTTCCCCGGCCTCAAGCTGCACGGCCACCGCCGCCCGCGCCGCCAGCGAGTCGGAAACCTCCCGGAAGGCGGTCTGAATGGCTTTCTCGTAATTCGCGACTTCAATCAGTTTGCCGATTTTCGCCGCGTCCAGATTGGCGCGGTTTCTTCCGGCCGTGAAAATGGGCAGGGTGATTTGCGGCGAAAACATCCACGCGCTGGAGCCGGGGGCAAACAGGTTGTCAAGTTGTGAGCTGGCGGTGCCGGCCGAAGCGGTCAGGGTGATGGCCGGGAAAAACGCGGCCCGCGCCGCGCCGATGCTGGCGTTGGCGGCCTTGAGTTGGTGTTCGGTGCCGAGAATGTCCGGGCGGCGCTGCAACAAATCGGACGGCAGCCCCGCCGGCACGTCGGACAAATAATCCGCTGAATTCAAGGGCGGCGCCGGCGGAAGGTCTTTCGGCAACGGCTGCCCGACCAGCAACACCAGATTGTCTTCCGCCTGGGCCAGTTGTTGTTCGTAAGCCGCCACGTTTGACCGCGCGGTTTGCACCTGGCCCTCGGCCGTGCGCAAATCCAGCTCGGACACCACGCCGGCTTCGTAACTGCGTTGGGTCAATTCATAGGATGCCTGCACTGCTGCCAGCGTTTGCCGGGCCACGGCGAGTTGTTCCGACACCGCGCGTTCCAGAAGACAGGCGTTGCCTACCTCGGCCACGAGCGCGATTTGGGCGCTCCGCCGGGCTTCCCCCGTGGCAAAATAATTTTCCAGCGCCGCCGCCTTGAGGCTGCGCACGCGCCCGAACAAATCGAGTTCGTAGGAAGCCGTGCCAAGATTGAGGCTGTATTGACTGAGGGTCAGCGCCGAGGGAAATCCTTCCACATTGGGTGGAATACGCTGGCGACTGCCGCTGCCTGTGGCGTTGATGGTGGGAAACAGCGCTGACCGCTGGATACGATATTGCGCACGGGATTGCTCGACGTTCAGCACGGCCACGCGCAGATCAAGATTGTTGGTCAAGGCCAGTTCGATGAGTTGTTGCAGGCGCGGGTCGCGGAAAAATTCGCGCCAGCCGATATCCGCCGACGGAACGGCGTTGGTCCGGCTTTGACCGGTTCCGGCTGCCGCCGGCCAGTTCGGAGAAATTGCCGCCGCCGGACGCTGGTATTTCGGCGCGAGCGTGCAGCCGGCCAAAGCGGCGAAGAACAGGGCGATGATGGGCGAAAGATGTTTGCTCATGGCTTTTCTTGTTTGCCGTTTTCGTCGTCATCGTCCAGGCCGGCCTGGGGCGCCATCATGGTGTGCGTTGGTTTATTGGACTTGAACATCCGGCGGACGAGCACGAAGAACACCGGCACAAAGATCACGGCCAGCACGGTGGCCGAAATCATGCCGCCCGCCACGCCGGTGCCGATGTCATGCCGGCTGGCCGACCCGGCGCCGGTGCTCAAGGCCAGCGGCAGCACGCCGAGAACGAACGCCAGCGACGTCATCAGAATCGGGCGCAGCCGCAAATGCGCCGCCTCCAGCGTGGCCTCAATCAAACCTTTGCCCTGCGCCTGCAGGTCCTTGGCGAATTCGATGATGAGGATGGCGTTCTTGGCGGACAAGCCGACGATGGTCAGCAGACCGACTTTGAAGAACACGTCGTTGGGCAGCCCGCGACCGGTCGCGGCCAGCAAAGCGCCGATGATGCCCAGCGGCACGACGAGGATCACCGCCACCGGGATGGACCAGTTTTCGTAGAGCGCGGCCAGCGACAGGAACACCACGATGAGCGACAACGCGTAGAGCAAGGGCGCTTGTTTGGCCGACAGGCGTTCCTCGAAGGACTGGCCGGTCCATTCGTAACCAAATCCCTTGGGCAGTTGTTGGGCCAGATTTTCCATGGCGTCCATGGCCTGGCCGGTGCTCTTGCCCGGCGCGGCGGAGCCGACCAGTTCCAGCGCCGGCACGCCGTTGTAATGCTGCAAGGACGGCGAGCCGTAAATCCAATGCAGCGTGGCCAGACTGGCCAGCGAAACCATCTGGCCGCTGCTGTTGCGCACAAAAACCTTGCTGACGTCCTGCGGCAACATGCGATACGGCGCATCGAGTTGGGCGATGACCCGCTGCACGCGGTTGCCGTTGACAAAATTGTTGATGTAATCCGAACCGAAGTAGGTGGTAAGCGCGGTGTTCAAGTCCGCCAAGGAAACACCCAGCGCGCTGGCCTTGGCCTGGTCAATGTCCACCTTGAGCTGCGGCGTGTCCTCCAATCCCTGGAAGCGCAACTGGACGATGTCGTGATTGGTCGCGGCCATCGCAAACAACTGGTCGCGCGCCTGCATGAGCTGGTCATGGCCGAGGCCGGCCTGGTCTTCCAGCTCAAAATCAAAGCCCGACGAAATGCCCAGCTCGGGAATCGGCGGCGGATTGATGGGATAAATGATGGCGTCCTTGATCTGGCTCAACTTCACAAAGGCGCGGCCGATGATGGCCTGCACGGAATGTTGGGCGCCGCGGCGCTGGCTCCAGTCCTTCAAATGCACAAACGCCAGCGCGGCGTTTTGTCCCTGGCCGTTGAAGCTGAAACCGGCGACGTCCACCATGCCCGACACTTCCGGCTGATTCAAATAGTAAGCCTCCACCTGCTTGAGCACGTCCAGCGTGCGTTGCTGGGTCGCGCCCACCGGCAATTGGATGCTGGTGATGAAGTAACCCTGGTCTTCATCCGGCAGAAACGACGAGGGCAGCCGCAGGTAAAACCAGCCCACCGCCAAAACGATCACCAGATAAATAAACAGATAGCGCGGCGTTTTGTTGATGGTCCGCGCCAGCATACCCTCGTAATTTTTCCGGGTGGCGAGGAAGCCGCGGTTGAACCAGCCGAAAAATCCCTCTTTCCGCAAATGATGCCCTTTTTCCACCGGCTGGAGCAGCGTGGCGCACAACGCCGGCGTGAGCGACATCGCCAGGAAGATGGAGAACAACATGCACGAAATCATCGCCAGTGAAAACTGCCGGTAAATCGCGCCGACTGAGCCGCCAAAAAACGCCATCGGAATGAATACCGCCGTCAACACGAGGGAAATGCCGATGAGCGCGCCGGTGATTTGGTCCATGGCCTTGATCGTCGCGTCGCGCGGCGACAACCCTTCCTCGCTCATGATGCGCTCCACGTTTTCCACCACCACGATGGCGTCGTCCACCAGTTCGCCCACGGCCAGCACCAGGCCGAACATGGTCAGGACATTGATGGAAAAACCCAGCGCATACATGACGGCAAACGTGCCCAGCAACGCCACCGGAATGACGACGGTGGGAACGAACGTTGCCCGGATGTTTTGCAGAAACAAAAAGATGATCAGGAACACCATCACGATGGCCTCGATCAGCGTCGTGACCACTTCCTGAATGGACGCGCGCACAAATTCAGAACTGTCGTAGGGAAAATCCACGCGCACGCCTTCCGGAAAAAATTTGGAAAGCTGCTTCACTTTGGCGCGGACGGCGTTGGCGGTGGCCACGGCGTTGGCCGACGGCGCCAGCCGGATGCCCACGGCGGCGGCGGGCCGGCCATTTACGCGCGCCTGCATGGCATAACTCTCGCCGCCCAGTTCCACGCGGGCGACGTCGCGCAAGAACACGCGCGAGCCATCGGGATTGACCCGCAGCAAAATGTCCTCAAATTGCTTGACCGTGGTCAACGTGCTCTGGCCTTGCAGGGTGATGTTGAGTTCCTGCCCCTTTACCGCCGGGCGGTCTCCGAGTTGTCCCACCGGCACCTGCGCGTTTTGCGCCTGAATCGCGGCGATAACGTCGTTGGCATCGAGATTGTAGCTTTCAAGCTGGTTTGGATTCAGCCAGATGCGCATGGCATATTCGGTGCCGAACAAATCCGCTTCGCCCACGCCGGTGACGCGGCGCAGCGGATCGAGCACGGATGATGAAATGAAATTGCCCAGCGGAATGTCGCTTTCGTCCTTGTTGGTGGACGACAACGCAAAAAACATCAGGAAATTGCGCGTGGATTTGACCACGGTGATGCCCTGCTGCTGGACCGTCTGGGGCAGGTTGGGAATGGCCAGTTGCAGCTTGTTCTGCACCTGCACCTGCGCGATGTCCGGGTCGGTGCCGGAATTGAAAAACAGCGTCACGGTGGACTGCCCGCTCGCGCTGCTGCTGGACGACATGTAGAGCAGGTTGTCAATGCCGTTCATCTGCTGTTCGATCACGGAGGTGACCGTGTCCTGCACCGTTTCCGCCGACGCGCCCGCGTAAGTGGCGTTGATGGCAATGGACGGCGGCGCGACGGTGGGATATTGGGCGACCGGCAGATGGGTGATGGCCAGAATCCCGCCCAGCATGATGAGCAGGGAAAGCACCCAGGCAAAAATCGGGCGGTCGATGAAAAATTTCGGCATGGCAATGATTCCCTTTTATGGATGACCGCAAAAATGCGTGAGCATTTCGCCGGTTTCATTAACACCCGGCTTCAGCCGGCTGCAATACGCCAGCAGGGAGCCAAGCCGTTTCAACGGCTTGCGCACGCTGGGAAAACCGTTGAAACGGTTTTTGTGTTTCCCAGCAAGCCGCACCGGGCTGAAGCCCGGTGTTAATGAAACAATTGCGTTACTCATCCCGTGAACCTCCATCATTTTTATTTGCCGATGCCGGCGGGGCGGTGTCGTTGGAGCCTGCCGGATTAAACGGAACGGGTTTCACCACCATCCCCAGCTGAATTTTTTGCAGGCCTTCGACGACAACCTGCTCGCCGGCTTTCAATCCATCCGTGACGATCCATTTGCTGCCCACCGCCGAACCGATTTTAATTTCTCTGGCTTCCACCTTGCCGTCCGGGCCCACCACCATCACGCTGGCAATGCCGTTCGCGCCGACGCTGACGCCGCGCTGGGGAACGGTGATGGCCCGGGCGTCAACCGCCTGTTCCAATTCTCCCCGCGCAAACATCCCCGGCAGGAGCAAATGGTCCGGATTGGGAAACTCGGCCCGCAGCGTGACCATGCCGCTGCTCGGGTCCACCGTGATGTCGGAGAACAACAGTTTGCCGGGTTCCGGATACGTCGTTCCGTCGCCCAGCAACAACGTCACCTTCGCCTCGCCGGGCGCGGCGCTTTTGAGCGTGCCGCTGTCCAGTTCGCGCCGCAGCCGCAGCATCTCGGTGCTCGATTCGGTGAAATCGCAATAAATCGGGTCCAATTGCGTGACCAGGGCCATTTCCGTCGCCGCGCTCTGGCTGACCAGCGCGCCTTCGGTGACCAGCGCCGCGCCGATTTTTCCGGAAATCGGCGCGGTGACGGTGCAATAACCGAAATTGACCGCGGCAATTTCCTGTGCGGCTTTGGCCTGGGCCGCCGCGGACACGGCATTGTCATAATCCTGCTTGCTCACGGCATTGATGCCCACCAACGGTTCGTAACGTTCCACCAGTTGTTGCGCCTGCGTCAGGCTGGCGTTCGCGCTGTCGAGCGCGGCTTTGTAGGGCGCGGGGTCAATCTCGTAAAGGACTTCACCGTTGGTAACATCGGCGCCTTCGCGAAAATTCCGATGCAACACAATGCCATCCACCCGCGCGCGCACCTGCGCCACGCGCACCGGATCAATGCGCCCCGGCAGTTCCGTCGTCAGCGCCACTGATTCCGGCGCGAGGGTGACCACGCCAACCTCCGGCGGCGGCCGGTTGTAAGCGCCGGGCCCGGCCTGGTTTCGGCCGCAACCCGCGAAGAACGCCGTCGCGGCAATGGCCGCCAGCAGCGCGCCGGCAATTTTTGTCATTCTCCTTGTTTTCACAATATTCCCTTTCTTCTTAACTTTTTGGCGCCCGCGCCGGCCAGGAACAGATCCACGATGCGCTCCGCCGCCCGGCGATCCAGACGATAACCCGGCATCAGTAAATGCGAGGCGATAAAGAAGTGGGCCAGCCCGTAAAAACCGTACGCTAAGTCCAGGTTGTCAAAACGGTCGCTCAATTCGCCGGCGGCCTGGGCCTGCTTGATCAGCTCGCGCATGAATCCCAGATTTCGCTGGCAGCGGTCGAGATAACACAAATCCGGCGGCACCTCGCCCGGCGCGGCGAACGCCGTCGCAAACGCGATGCGCGTCAATTCCCGGTTCTGGTGAAAATAATCAAACAGCGCGGCGAGAATTTCGACGAGTTTTCCGCGGATGTCCTCTTTGCGAGCCGCAGCCTGCAGCACAACCTGATATCGTTCGTCATGCGCCTCGTTGACCAGCGCCTGAAACAGGCCGGCCTTGTCGGGAAAATAATAATACAACGCCGGCTTGGACACTCTGGCGTCGCCGACGATCTGCTGGATGGACGTGGCGGCGTAGCCGCCGTTGGCGAAGCGTTTGAGCGCCGCCCGGAGAATCTGCCGCCGGGTTTCCGGACCGTGTTTGGCCATAAAAATACTTACCGAACGGTAGGTATAGAACCGGGGTTTGTCAAATGAAATTCCGCCGCGTAGCAGTACTCAGGCCCGCAGCTCGCCGGGGGGGCCTTCCGATTGCGCCGGAGCTTTACCCATCAGGCCGTGATGCAGTTTGGAATGGCGCCGGCTGTAACCGAAGTAAATGACCATGCCGATGAGAAACCACACCAGCAGCCGAATCCACGTCATCAGGGGCAGATAACGCATCAACCACAGGGCTGAGAGGGCGCCCAGCGGCGCGACCACCCAGATGGCCGGCGTCTTGAACTTCCGCTGCAGTTCCGGCTCGCGTACCCGCAAGACGAGCACGCCAATCGACACAATCACAAACGCCAGCAAGGTGCCGATGTTGCACAGGTTGCCGGCGTCCCGGACAGGCAGAACGCCGCCGAAGAACGCCACCACCACGCCGGTGATAATCGTGATCACCCAGGGAGTCTTGAAACGGGGATGAACGCGGCTGATGAAAGGCGGCAACAGCCCGTCACGTGACATGCTCCAGAACACCCGCGTCTGGCCCAGCATCATCACCAGAATGACAGAGGACAATCCGGCGATGGCGCCCAGCTTGATGATGCGCGCCATCCAGCCCAGGTTCGCATGATCCGCCGCCAGCGCAATCGGATCCGGAACATCCAGTTCCCGGTACGACACCACGCCGGTCGCAATACCCGAAACCAGAATGTACAGCACGGTACAAATCACCAGCGAACCAATGATGCCGATGGGAATGTCGCGTCGCGGATTCTTCGATTCCTGCGCCGCCGTACTGACGGCGTCGAAACCAATGTACGCGAAGAACACCAGGCTGGCTCCCCGCATCACGCCGGACCAGCCGAATTCGCCCAGTTTTCCGGTGTTGGCCGGGATGAAGGGATGCCAGTTGGCCGGGTTGATGGCCCTGGCCGCACCCACAATAAAAAGCAGCACCACCGCAATTTTCAGAAAGACGATAAAATTATTGAACCCCGCCGATTCCCGGATACCGATGGCCAGCAACACCGTGACGATGGCCACGATAATCACGGCCGGCAGGTTGAAGATGGCCGTGGCCTGATGCAGGCCGGCGGGATCGGTGCCGAGCGCCTGGACCTGGTTCAGCAGTTCGCCGCTGACCACGTTCCAGCCGGCCCGTACTTTCAAGCCGGCAGCGAGTGCCGCAGGAATGTCAACCAGCCGAACGCCGTGCGCCGCTGACAGTTCGGGCGGAATCTGGATTCCGAAATCGCGAAGAAAAGAGACCATGTATGCCGACCAACCGACGGAAACCGCAATAGCCCCCACCGCATATTCCAACGCCAAATCCCAGCCAATGATCCAAGCGAACAACTCGCCCAGAGTAGTGTAGCCGTAGGTGTAGGCGCTGCCGGACATGGGCACCAGCGAGGCGAACTCGGAGTAGCACAAAGCCGCAAACGCCGAGACGATGCCCGCCAGCACAAAAGAGAGAACCACCGCCGGCCCCGAGTTTTGGGCCGCCGCCGTGCCGGTCAGGACGAAGATACCCGTGCCGATGATGCAACCTACCCCCAGCGTAATCAGATTTAACGGCCCCAGCGCGCGGTGCAGGCTGTTATCAATCAACGCTTCGGCTTGCAGGTCAGTAACACTTTTGCGGCGGAACAGGCTCATGCGGGATTTTTGGCTTGTTTTGGGCCTGTTTAATGAAGCGCCGGCCCCCGGAAGTCAAGCAAACGTCACCAGTTCTCCGAAGGCCGAACCGGCTCAAAATGCCTTGTTGACTTCGACTACGGGTTTGATAAATTTTGCGTTCCTTTGCCCGGTTTTAAGATGAAAACATATTTGCCCAAAGTGAATTTGGACCAGCGGAAGTGGCACATTATTGATGCCGACGGCGCCGTGCTCGGCCGGCTGGCCGTGCAGATTGCCGATATTTTACGCGGCAAAAACAAGCCCGTCTATACCCCGCACCTCGACGCCGGCGATTTTGTCGTGGTCATCAATGCCGAAAAAGTTCGCGTGACCGGCAAGAAGGAAACGGACAAGGAATTCATGACCTATTCCGGCTGGAAAGGCGGCGAGAAATACACCAGCGTCGCCCAGGTGCGCGCCAAGCATCCGGAAAAACTCATTTTGCACGCCGTCAAGGGCATGATTCCCAAGAACCGGCTTGGCAGCCGGTTGCTGACCAAGCTGAAAGTCTTCAAAGGCCCCAAACATCCGCACGCGGCCCAGCAGCCAGAGGTGTTGAAAGCGGCAGCGTAATTTCCGATTTAACGATTTAACGTTTCAAAGAAAATCATGGCTGAAACCAAAATCTCCGAATACCTCGGCACGGGCCGGCGCAAGACCGCCATCGCCCGGGTCCGCCTCGCGTCCGGCAACGGCAAAATCACCGTCAACGGCCGCCAGTTGGAAAATTATTTCACGCTGGAAACCCTGCGCGCCACGGCGACGCAACCGCTGGTGCTCACTGGCACGGCGGAAAAACTGGACGTGCGCGTCAACGTCACCGGCGGCGGCCCCAACGGCCAGGCCGGCGCAATGCGGCACGGCATCGCCCGCGCGTTGCTTCAATTTGACGCGAACCTGCGGGGCGCGTTGAAGACCGAGGGCCTGCTCACGCGCGATTCGCGCATGAAGGAGCGCAAGAAATACGGCCAGCCGGGCGCGCGCAAGCGGTTCCAATACTCGAAACGTTAAACGCACGGAAAATTTCCAGGCCCCGCTGGTTTACTCCGGCGGGGTTTTTGATTTAAAAACATAACACAAACACCGGGTACAATCCCCTCACCCGTCCTGAAGGACACCCTCTCCCCGCCTGGCGGGGAGAGGGATGGAGCGAGGGGCGCTAAACTTTCAGTTGATTTTTTTCTCTGCGTCTTTGCGTCTTTGCGGTAAAAGAAAGGCACAATGAATCTTAAAAGAATCGCCATTGTCGGCGCATCCGGGTACTCCGGCGAGGAACTCGTCCGGCTGGTGCTGAACCATTCCCACGTGGAACTGGTGGCGGCGACCTCGCGCCAATACGCCGGACAGACGCTCGCGCAGGTGTTCCCGAAATTTGCGGGTTATTCGCAGGCCAGGTTGTTGCACTTCACCGAGCCGAACGCCGAATGGCTGGCCAGGCAGGCGGACGTCGTGTTTCTGGCGTTGCCGCACGGTGTCGCCGCCGAGTACGCCGTCCCGCTGGTTAATGCGGGTTGCGTGGTGATTGATCTCAGCGCCGATTTCCGGCTCAAAAGCGCCGCGGTTTACCGGGAATTTTACGGGCACGACCATCCTGCGCCGGATTTGTTGGACAAATCGGTTTACGGCCTGCCGGAAATCTACCGCGATGAAATCAAAAAATCGGTGCTGGTGGCGGCGCCCGGTTGTTATCCGACGAGCATTCTGCTGCCGGTGATACCATTGCTGGAGGCCCGGTTGGTCAAGCCCAACGGCATCATTGCCGATTCGCTCAGCGGGGTGAGCGGCGCCGGCCGGAAGGCCGAGCTGGATTACCTGTTTTGTGAATGCAACGAGAGCATGCGGCCTTACGGCCTGCCCAAGCACCGGCATTTGTCGGAAATTGAGGAGCAGCTTTCGTTCGCCGCCGATACCCGGGTGGTCATCCAGTTCACGCCGCATTTGATTCCGGTGAACCGGGGCATCTTGACAACGCTTTATCTCACACCGGAAAGATCGATTGCCGAAGAGGCCGACCTGCGGGCGTTGAATCAAATCATCACGGCCTGTTACCAGGAGGCCTACGGCGATGAACCGTTCGTGCATTTGCTCGAAGGCAAGGCGTTACCCGACACCAAAAATGTCAATGGCAGCAATGTCATCGAAATAGCCTGGCGGCTTGACCCGCGCACGGGCCGGCTCATCGTGATGAGCGCTGAGGACAATCTGATCAAAGGAGCGAGCGGCCAGGCCATCCAGTGCCTGAATCTGATTTGCGGTTTCCCGGAAACGGCAGGACTCGTTTAAAGGAAGAATTATGAATGAAGAATGAAGAAACAAAAACGCAGCAGACGAATCCAAACGCTTTCTTCATTCTGCATTCTTCCTTCTCCATTCGAAACGCCTCGTGACCTCGTCTCCTACAAGGAAAATGAAATGGAACGCGGCGGATTACGCCGCCAATTCCGCCGTGCAACTATCCTGGGCGCGCGAACTCATCGCCCGGCTCCATTTGCGCGGCGATGAACGCGTGCTGGATGTCGGTTGCGGTGACGGCAAGATAACGGCGGAAATTGCCCGCGCTGTGCCTCACGGTTCGGTGGTCGGGGTTGACGCTTCGGCGGAGATGATTGCGTTCGCCTGGAAAACTTTCCCGGCAAAGAAAAATCCGAACCTCAAATTTCAAATCATGGACGCGCGAAAAATCAAATTTGCGCGTCAATTCGATCTGTTTTTCTCCAATGCCGCTTTGCATTGGGTGGACGATCATGAATCCATTTTGCGGGGCGCCGCCGCTGTTCTAAAACCGGGCGGACGACTGATTGTTTCCTGCGGCGGCAAAGGCAATGCGCAGGATGTTTTCGTGGCGTTGCGCCCGGAAATGCGGCTCAAACGCTGGCGGCAGTTCTTTCGGAGACTGGAAGCGCCGTATTTTTTTTACCGGCCAGCAGAATACGAAAAATGGCTGCCGCGATTCGGGTTCAAAACGAAAAGCGTCAAATTGTCGCCCAAGAACGCGGTTTACCAGGGACGCGACGGCTTGGCCACGTGGCTGCGCACCACATGGCTGCCGTATGTTCAGCGCGTGCCGGAAAATGAACGCGAGGAGTTCATCGCCGCCGTCACCGGCCGTTATCTGGCCAAACATTCGCCGGACACCGAAAACAAAGTCCACGTCCGCATGGTGCGGTTGGAGATTGATGCGGTGAAGACTTAACCACAAAGAAACGAAGCAACGAAGACCCGAAAATACTTTGTTCCTTGGTTGCTTTGTTGTTCAATTTTTAAAAATGAAAACGCGGTTCAAAGAAATTCCGGGTTCCATCGTCGCGCCCAAGGGCTTTCTGGCCAGCGGCGTGTTTTGCGACATCAAACGGCTTGGCACCGGCAAGGGCTCGAACAAGGGCCGGAAACGCGACCTCGCATTGATCGTTTCCGAAGTGCCCGCCGCAGTGGCCGGCATGTTCACCACCAACCAGGTTTGCGCCGCGCCGGTCAAGGTCTGCGTTGAACGCGTGAAAAAGGGAATCGCCCAGGCCATCGTCGTCAATTCCGGCAATGCCAATGCCTGCACCGGTAAGCAGGGATTGAAGGATGCTTGTGAAATGACGGCGTTGCTCGCCAAACATCTGCACATGCCGGTGGAACACGTTTTGGTCGGTTCAACCGGGCGTATCGGCGTCACCCTGCCCATGACCAATGTCCGGGCCGGCATCAACGAAGCCGTAACTTTACTGGACAACTCGCGGCAAAGCGCCGCTCACGCCGTGGAGGCCATCATGACCAGTGATACGCGGCCCAAACAGATTGCGGTGGAATTTAAATTGGGTGGAAAAATCGTCCGCATCGGCGGCATCTGCAAAGGCGCGGGCATGATTCAACCCGGCATGAGTGCTACCGGAGCGCGACCTGCCGCGCTGCATGCCACGATGTTGTGTTTCATCACGATGGACGCAGCCATTGAAGCCAAAGCTTTGCAGGCTGCACTGCAAGAAGCCGTCGCGCAGAGCTTTAATCGCATCACCGTGGACGGCGACATGAGCACGAACGACACGGTGCTGGTGCTGGCCAATGGATTAGCCGGGAACACAAAATTGGTGGGGCGAGCGTACTCGCGAGCCGATTTGAAGAACTTTCAGGCGGCACTGAATCACGTCTGTCTGGAACTGGCGAAGATGATTGTGCGGGATGGCGAGGGCGTGCACCGCGTGGTGACGGTGCGGGTGAACGGCGCGAAGACGGTTCGAGACGCCGACGCCGCGGCACGGGCGGTAGCCAATAGTCCGCTGGTCAAGACGAGCTGGCACGGTAGCGACCCGAACTGGGGCCGGATTATCTGCGCGCTGGGATATTCGCCGGCGAACGTCGTCGAAAACCAGGTGAACATCGGCTATTCCGCTCCGGATGCAAAACAGATTTTGTGGAGTCTGAAGCGCGGTCAGCCGACGAAGGCGACATTCAAGCAGCTTTGCGCCGCCGTGTCGCCGAAGGAATTTGATCTGCACATCAATCTCAATCTCGGCAAAGCCGGCGCCGTGATGTACGCCGCTGATCTGACCGAGGAATACGTGGATTTCAACAAGGGTGACGTGACGGATGCATCGTCGTTAGGTGGCTGAAATTCCGGAGGGGCGAGCTCTGCGAGTTCCTGATTAAAAGTTTCAACAAATTGGGGCTCGTGGAACTCGCCCCTCCGACAAAGAAACAAAAAGCCGCTGGAGGATTCCAGCGGCGTTGTAATTTTACGGAGCAGACTTTAATTCGCGGCGCGGCCGCCGATGCCTTTGGTGCCTTTGGCGATGGCCCGGGCGGGTTCCTTGGGACGCAACGCGCGGGAAGCCGCGCCGGCGCGCCACATTTCGGAATTGTGGATTTCGCCCAGTTCCTTCGCCAACTGCGCCTGGTAGTTTTTGGCGCCGCAGGCGGAGAGCACGCGGGCACATTCCTTGCCGGTCTTGACGCGATTGTATAGCGCCTTGAACACCGGCAACGTCGCCGCCTTGAATTTGGGTTTCCAGTCGAGCGCGCCGCGCTGGGCGGTGGCGGAACAATTGGAATACATCCAGTCCATGCCGTTTTCATCCACGAGCCGGATGAGGCTCTGCGTAAGTTCCTCGACGGTTTCGTTGAACGCTTCGCTTGGCGTGTGGCCGTGCGAGCGGAGCACGTCGTATTGCGCCTCCATGATGCCGGCCAGCGCGCCCATCAACACGCCGCGTTCGCCGGTGAGGTCGCTGAACACTTCGTGCTGGAACGTGGTCGGGAACAGGTAACCGGAGCCGATACCGATGCCGACGGCGAGGCAGCGTTCCTCGGCGTGGCCGGTGGCATCCTGCTCGACGGCGAAGCTGGAGTTGATGCCCGCGCCGGTCAGGAAGTTGCGGCGCACATTCAGGCCGGAACCCTTCGGCGCGACCATGATGACGTCCACGTTTTTGGGCGGGATGACGCCGGTCTGTTTCTTGTAGGCGATGGAGAAGCCGTGCGAGAAATAGAGCGCGGCGCCGGGCTTGAGATTTTTCCTCACAACGGGCCAGATGGCGCGTTGAGCGGCGTCGGAGACGAGCATCTGGATGATGGTACCGCGTTGCACCGCTTCCTCGATGTCGAAGAGCGTCTTGCCGGGTTTCCAGCCGTCGGCGACGGCGCGGTCCCAGTCGCGCTTGAACGACTTGGCCTGGCCGACGATGACGTTGAAACCGTTGTCGCGCAGGTTCAGTCCCTGGGCCGGTCCCTGGACGCCATAGCCGATGATGGCGATGACCTCGTTCTTGAGCACCTTGCGGGCGCGCGCCATGGGAAATTCCTTGCGCGTGATGACTTTTTCCTTCGTTCCGCCAAAATTAATAATTGCCATAAATCAATTCTTTCTCTCCGGGTATTGGTTCAATGTCTTCAGTTTATTCAAATGAGTTTTTAATTTTAAACATCAGCGGGAGTCCGTCAAATGCAAACGCAGGTGAAATGAGGTCTCGAAATTGCCAGATGGCGTTATGAATGGAGCTGCCGGATTCATCCGGCAGCGGACGGCAACGGACCCTGCCGGCTGAAGCCGGCGTTCTGCCTGTCACTTCCGCGGCAGGGCAATCTTGCCGGTGCGGGTGATTTCCTGCACGCCGAACGAATCCATCAGGCCGATAAATTTTTCCACCTTGCTCTCGGCGCCGGTGATTTCGATGGTGAGTGATTTGGGCTGCACGTCCACGATTTTGGCGCGGAAAATGTCAGTAATTTGCATCACCTCGGCGCGCGATTTCGAGTCCACGGCCACCTTGACGAGCACCAGTTCGCGGTCCACGTATTCGCCCTCGTGAAAATCCTGCACCTTGATGACGTCCGGCAGCTTGTTGAGCTGCTTGACGATCTGTTCCAGCGTGGCTTCATCGCCGTGGGTGACAATGGTCATGCGCGAGGTTTGCGGGTCCTGCGTCGGACCGACGTTGAGAGTGTCGATGTTATAGCCGCGGCCGCTGAACAGGCCGGCGACGCGCGTGAGCACGCCGAACTTGTTCTCCACCAGCACTGAAATGGTATGTCGCATAATGTCCCGTTGGAACGGGAGAAAAGGCTAACAACCGCAGAAAGCAGGGTCAATTTACAATTTACGAATCCGAATCATGATCGCCCAGCCAATCAGGACCAGCGCCGCGAGACCGGCCAGCCACAATCCGAGAATCAAACTGGCCGGCCGGTAAACAAATTCAAGCGTCCCATTTCCCGCCGGCAAAACCACACCGCGCACGGCATAATTCGCCCGCAGCACCGGCACCGGTTTGCCGTTCCAATACGCCCGCCACCCTTTGTCCCAATTGTCCGCCAGCACCACCAGCCCCGCCGTTTCCATCTGCACCGCGATTTTGATGTGCGTCGGAACTTCATTGGTGATTTGCACCGTGCCGCGACAGTCCGCAGGCAATTCGACGGGGGATTCCACATAGGCCACGACCGCCGGCTGGAATTGTGGCGAAGCCAACGCTGCCAATTCTTCCTCGTCGCTGGTCGCCACCTCGACCGTCCGGGGAACATAGACTCGCGCCAAGGCGTTGGAATTGATCAAAACCCAGTAGTCATTGCTTTGAAAGATGGGGTGAATGGATTCCGGCACAGCGCCGCGGAAAATGGCGTAGCGCACGTTCAGCATATCCAGAATGGGCGGCAGCCGGATGCCATTGGGCGGAGAGATTCCTCCTGTCGGCACCAGAAATTGGGTTGCGCTATATGGAAGAGTCATGTCCTGTTTGGTGGTCATTTTCAGCAAATCCACCATGCGCGCCGGATCAATGGCGTCATATCCCCTGATATCATCCAGACCCTGTACCATGGCCAATGACGCGGGCAGACAATTAATCCCTATGACCCGCCCCGAAGCAAATCGGGCGACCGCTTGCAAGGCTGGAATTTCCGGGTAGTACAACTTCGGGTCACATTGTGCGTCGCGACCGTAATCAAAACGGAACAGGTCCCCCATCAATAGAACCGTCAGAACGGGAAAAAGCCGGGAGAGTTTTTGAAACCAGACCAGCAGCCAGCCGATAAACCCCAGGAGGCAAAATCCCGCCATGATAACGTAATGGCGGACAAACCAGACTTGAATCTGTTTTACGTCGGTGGTGATCTGAATTGAACCCAGTCTTTCCTGGCGATAGGCGTCGAATTTAGCCTGAGTGGTAATCAGTTCAGGCAGGACGATGGAACGATAAACACACCAGCCGCCCAGCGCAGCCAGCAGAACCGCCGGCAACCAAAACCACCAGCGTCGTTTGATCTGATTGTTCCAGAGAACGTCCAAACCAACAGCCGTCAGGGCGAGCATGGCAAACGAAGTCAGAAACACCAGCCGGTTATGCGACATCATGTTCAATCCGGGCAGACGCAACACGTCAACAAAGACCGGAATATCCACACACCAACTCAAGCCAAAGAACACCAGAAAAGCCCAAAATATGTTGACCGCACGATGCCGCCGGCTGCACCAGGCCAGCGGACCAACCAGCAACGTCGCTAAAATACCGGTGTAGGCGGCAGGCGTGCTTTCCTGAGGGCTGCCCTCATTCCAAGGGGTAATAGCCGTGCTGCCTTCTTCTGTCGTACCGTAGATGTCCGGCAACACCACCTGCGGCAACGCTGCCAGCCCAACGGGCGGCCGTTCCTCGATCCCTTCACTGCGATGTACCATCCGGGATCCGGTCCGGGCATATTCCACCAATGGTAACAGATGCGGTGCCGCCAGCAGAAAACCAAGACCCCACCCCAGTACCAATGCCGCACTCCCCCGCCAAAATCTCTGATTAAACCATCCTCCCGGATGAGCCGCCCATAAACACCATACTGCATAAACCCCCGAACCCAGCAGCACCTGCCCCGCCACGTCGGCGTGCCCGCTGATCAACGTCAGCCAGGTCACAACGCTCAATGCCGGCACGGCCAGACCCAGACCGCCGCGGACGGTCCGATCCACGCTCCATAACACCCACGGCAGCCAGCAGACCACCAAACAGCCCGCACCCCACTGCCATAAAACGAAAAAAGCCGTCAACGGATAACACCACGCGCATATCGCGCCCGGCCAAAAGCCCACCTGCAACGTCTTCCGACAAAAAAGATACATGCCGATGCCGGCGACCAGTGCGGCGGCCAGTTGGGCCCAGGCGATGATGACCGGCGATTGCGTACAACATTGCAGCAACAGAAACGGCGAGTATTTCGGCCACACGAACGGAACGCCGCCATATTGGTAGGGCGCCCACAGAGGAAACCGCCCCTGATGCAGCTCCGTTGCCGCAAACCGCCGCGCCGGCTCCAGTTGGGTGACCAAATCCAACAAGGTTACATTATGCGGCACGATTTGCACCGTTTCCGGGGTTGACGGGATATAAATGCCCGGCAAGGCGAGCAGATCCAAGGGCAGCAGGATTTTTTTCCCGATCAACGAAGGGCCGTACAGAATTGCCTGCCCGAAGACGATGCCGGCCAGGACAATCAACAGTTTCGAGGCGTTCCTGTTTAAATACTTTTTATTCCCACCGTTCATTAATGAAATTGTTACTCTGAAAATCAAAAGAACAGTTTATGCGTCTTCTCCTCCGCCATGGTTGGCAACGAGTCGGGCCCGGTCAAGTCAGTGTCTTCGCATAAGAGCCTGCCTGATTCATTGGTCGGATAATGGGAGAACTCTTGTTTTAACCATCCGAATTTTGATGACAATCAGCCAACCCAACAGGATGACTACGGCCAGACCGGCCAGCCACAATCCGAGAATCAAACTGGCCGGCCGGTAAACAAATTCAAGCGTCCCATTTCCCGCCGGCAAAACCACACCGCGCACGGCATAATTCGCCCGCAGCACCGGCACCGGTTTGC
>Ga0326727_10000350_pt1 | contig 192355 bp, 129 predicted proteins | sample MB2enrmetagenome_FD_207643 | JGI IMG/M metagenome (GOLD analysis project Ga0326727, IMG submission 207643) | Lab enriched peat soil microbial communities from McLean, Ithaca, NY, United States - MB29MY | ecosystem: Environmental > Terrestrial > Soil > Wetlands > Peat | place: USA: New York... | reverse complement strand
CCAGCTATTGGCCCCACGCGCGTGGGGGTGAACCGTTAGCATCAAGGATGTTACCAGTGCTGGGAACATTGTCCCCACGCGCGTGGGGGTGAACCGGCTTGGAGCGCCGCGGCGTTATCCATCCAGCCATTGTCCCCACGCGCGTGGGGGTGAACCGCCCTGCAAGAGCCGATTGACGCGGGGATTTACATTGTCCCCACGCGCGTGGGGGTGAACCGATAGACCTAGATGCGCTTGAGCGTGTCCTAGGATTGTCCCCACGCGCGTGGGGGTGAACCGGCCCCCGAAGGGCGGAGCAAGCGTAGCGCGGACCTGTGCTTTAGGTCCGCGGTTCTTCTTCAATCCCGTGCTGTCCGGTTGCACGCATTCGAGACGCCAAGTCCGAAGAAACTGTTGTACACTTAGCAAGTAGGGTACGAGGCCGGGGAAGGTGATGGGGCCCCTCGCCGAGAGGCCTACGAGGTTCCGCCATGAGCCAGAGAATTAGAGATCAGATTGTTGAACAAGTTGATCGGCTTAACGACCCGCAGCAACGCCAACTGCTGGAGTTCGCCCGGCGTCTGGCGGCACCGGCTGCCGTGCCCGGCCGGGATCTGCTGCGTTTCTCCGGATCCATAGATCCAGGGGATCTGGAAGCCATGCAGAAGGCGATCGAGGACGGCTGCGAAAAGGTTGATGCGAGTGGCTGGTAGCAAGCGTAGCGCGGACCTGCTCCCCAAGGTCCGCGGATTTTTAATCCGGAATGACGCAATAAGGTTTGAATCCGCGCGCGCACATCGAACTCGTAGCGCGGACCTGCTCCCCAAGGTCCGCGGCTTTGCGGCTCTAAACGCGCGCACGCACATCGAAGGGAAACGGAACGCGATCGATGCGCAGTCCGCGGAACCGTTCTTAGTTCTCCCCGCTGACCCCCGCGTATTCCCGGATCATACTACTGAATGTCTCCCCTCGGGTGTTTCCAGACCCTGCTAAATTAACGCCTCGATCAGCCGGGGTCCACGCCCGCGCATGGCGGCGTCGAACGCTTTGCGGAAGTCCGCCGCGGTTGCGGCGCGTGAGGCTTCTACCCCCATGCCGTTCGCCAGCCGCACCCAATCCAACTGGGGCCGGTGCAGGTCCATCAGGGCATCGGCCTGAGGGCCGAGGCTGCCGGACCCCGTGCGGGTCATTTCGATCTCGAGAATTCGGTAACGCCGATTGGCGAGCACCACGACCGTAACCTCCAGCCGCTCCCGTGCCATGGTCCAGAGTGACTGCGGCGTGTACATGGAGCTGCCGTCGGCTTCCAGCGCCACCACCTTCCGGCCGGGACAGGCGAGCGCCGCTCCCACGGCCACGGGGAGTCCCTGGCCGATGGCGCCGCCGGTAACCGGGAGCCAGTCGTGCGGCGCGCCGTGGCGCACGTGCCGCTCGATCTCGGCGCCGGACGACACCGCTTCCTCCGCGATGATGGCGTTCTCCGGCAGCCGAGTGGCCATCAACCGCCCAATCGATTCCGGGGTCAGCGGCCCTATCGCAGCCCCCGCCTCCGGGAACGCGGCCGGCTCCATGGGGCGCGCCCCGAACTCTTCGGCGAGAGCCCCGAGCGCCTCCGCGCCGTTCTCCTCCCGTCCCGCCAGAACGTGCAAGACGCAGTCCTCCGGCGCGAGTTCACTGCGCCGCCCGGGATAGCCGAAGAACGAAACCGGCGCTTCGGTTTCCACCAGCACCAGGTGCTTCAGCCCGGCAAGGGTCTTCTCCGCCTCTTCCGGGAAATAGGCGAGCCGCTCGAGGGGAAACCGGCCGCGCCCCCGCTCCATCCGCCCGGCGTACCGGTTGGCGACCATTTTTACCCGGGCGCCTGCGGCGAGCCTCCCCGCCGCCTCCAGGCCGCGCCCGAACAGCGCCGTGCCGGCGAGGAAAAAGCCTACGGCTTCGTCGGAACGGAGCAGGCCGGCGATCTCCTTGATCCGCTCCGGCGGTACGCGGGCCGGCTCGCGAATGGGCGCTACCCGGCCCGGCTCGCCCGCCTCGCTCCAGGAAAAATCCGCCGGCACGATCAGCGTGGCCACGGCGCCGGGCGGTCCGTAAGCCGCGGAGACTGCGCTCGCGGCCGCTTCCCCCATTCGGCCGGCGGCCTCCAGCATATGAACCCAGCCGGAAACGGGGCGCGCAAACCCTGCGACGTCGTTCGCCAGCGGAGAATTGAACCGGCGGTGCCAGGTGGCGTGCTCGCCCACGATGCTCACCACGGGCGAGTAGGCTTTCTGGGCGTTGTGGAAATTCGAGAGGCCGTTGGCCAGCCCCGGGCCGAGGTGCAGCAGGGTGGCCGCCGGCTTGCGGAGCATGCGCGCGTAACCATCCGCCGCCCCCGCGCAGACTCCCTCGAACAGGCAAAGGACGCTCCTCAGCCCGGGCACGCGGTCCAGAGCCGCGACGAACTGCATCTCCGACGTGCCCGGGTTGGCGAGACAGAGGCCCACTCCGTTCGCCACCAGAGTACGGAGCAAAACTTCAGCTCCCAACATGTGCGTCACCGCTTTCCACGGGCGAACCTGTTATCATCACCACCCCGTGCGCAGGCCCCGGCGCGGGATGCTCACCCGTAAGCTTGCCCTTGTGCTCCCAACGGGGATGTGGGTTTGGCAGTCAACTTTGCTTCCTGACCGCTAATGATTTTATACTCAACTCCCCTTTTGGGGACCGCTCATGCCGGAGAACGAAGAACGGGAGAGTTTCCGGAGAGCGCAACTCGGCGCCATGACTTGCTCAACCTGATATCATAAGCTGCGATTTAGGAGGACATATGTCTCAGCTCTCATTCATGACGGTTAACCGGCCGAAGCGCCAACTTATCGTGGGGTCAGCGGCGCTGGCGCTGGCGGTCATCGCGGGGCTCTGGCCCTTGGCGGCGCGACGCATGAACGGGTTGCCTGCCGCTCCCGCTCCCGCGGGATTGCACGGACCCTACAGCACCAACTTTCCTCGCGCGGAGAATCCCCTTTCGGAAGGCGGCCAATGGTACAACGGGCAGGCGGACGGCCTGGACTGGGCCGACATCCGGACTACTCCGGGCTTGGCGTTTGGGACCGAAATCGGCGGGAGCAGGCCGGACCCGCAGAAATACGATGACTCCACGGCCCTGCTGAAAGGTACCTGGGGGCCCAACCAAACGGCGCAAGCCACGGTTCACTCGGTGAATCAGAATCAGGACGGCAAAGTCTGGGAGGAAGTCGAGTTGCGGCTGCGAAGTTCCATTTCTGCCCACCAATGCACGGGATACGAAATCATGTTCCGATGCTCGAAAACTCCCCAGGCCTACTGCAATATCGCCAGGTGGGAAGGGCCGCTGGGAAAGTTCACCTTCGTGAAGCAGATGGGAGGCTCGAAGTACGGGGTTAAGAATGGCGATGTGGTCAAGGCCACAATAATTGGAAACGTTATTACGGTCTACATCAATGGCGGGCAGATGTTTCAAGTCTCCGACAACAAGTTTACCAGCGGCAATCCGGGCATGGGATTCTTTATCGATGGCGCCACGGGCGTGAATGGCGATTTCGGGTTTTCCAGCTTCATGGCGACCGACCAATAAACCGCCGGAGCCCATCATTACACGCGTTCAGGTCGATTGGCAGCGCGAAGTGTTGCCTCTGAACCGATGGCCGGTAAAGCGCTGAACGCTTCTAGCTTTCCAGCATGTGCCACGCACCTATGCGGTCATTCCAGCCGTGAAACGATCCCTTTCTTCCCGGCAGTATTCTTTCTCCAAGCTTAAAGCACGTGCTCCCGGATTTGAGACTTTGGCACACGATCCATCTTCCGTCAGGGATCAGCACCAGGGAGAATTCACAAAGGCCGCCGAAGCCCCGGCTGTAATTAAAGTGCACCGTTTCTTTGCCATGATAGCTGGCCTTATGAATCGTACATCTCTTGCCCAAGATCATGACGACACTCGCGTAGAATCGTGCATCCCCCCTCGCGCTGGGAAGCCTGATTAATTCCACCGGGTAGGGACACGACTGGCGTAGAGCCGTAATCATGGGATCTTCCATGGCTTCCGCCTCCCTCCTCTTGAGCCTACATAATGTCCTTCTTTCCCTACCGCTTTTGTAGCCAAGTCTGGAGGCCAACTGGCGAACCCGCTCGCGGCTGATGCCAAGACGTTCACCGATCAATGAGAAATTAAGACAAGTATCCAGGAGAGCACGCAGACGGGTTGCACGACAGTGCAGCAGCGATTGTTTGTGTTGAGGGAGGCCAGTACCGCACTTGAGGGTAATGCCACACTCGCAGGCTATGGGCTCTTGCTGCCGATTATATTTTCTCACGGAATGACAATACGTTAATTCTCAGAGTCTGTCAATCAATAAATCGTGTCCCCAAGCGGGCAAGGGCGGTTCGTTTGCGTGGGCGGACCGGGCGAATCAGGACCTCGGCGGGAATATTCGGCGTTTGATTTAGTAAGTGATGGCAAAAGGAATTAAGATTAGAGAGCGAGCTTTCTCCGCGGAGCCGCGCCCAGGGAGCGTCACCCTGAAAACTGACAACTGGACCGCGGACCACGGACAACACCCATGTATTCCGAAACCCTTCTCGATCATTTCCACCATCCCCGCAACGTGGGCGAAATCGCGGAGGCATCGGTGGTGGTGGAAGCCTCGAATCCTGTTTGCGGCGATCTGATGAAGCTTTGGGCGACTGTCGGCGAGGGCAGAATTCAGGAGGTCAAGTTCAAGGCCGCGGGCTGTGTGCCCTCCGTGGCCTGCGGCTCGTGGTTGACGGAGGCGATTATGAATCGACCGACTGAGGAACTGTCCGCGCTCACACCTGACGAGATTACGGCCGGGCTGGGCGGCCTGCCGCCTGCCTCACATCACGCGGCGGTGCTCGCCGTGGACGCCCTGAAGCGCCTGCTGGAGCAAATCCGCATATAAGTTATTGCGGAAAGCGGCAGCTTCGCGACCGCACTCCAAAGTGCCTTCGGCACAGCCATTTTCAAAGCAGAGGCACAGAGTTCACAGAGAAAAGAGTCAGATATAAACTGCGGGTCACCGCACTAAACAACCGTCGCCCCTGTCAGCGCAATCAGAAGGACTTTTCTCTGTGGTTTCTGTGCCCCTGTGGTGAATCTTCATCTTCTACCTTTGGCACTTAGCCTTTTGACTTTCTTTGCAGCTCCGCCGCGCTGCGGTACTCCTTGAACTACTATTTGCGCCTTCCGCCCGCCTCCAGCCATAATAGCCCCCGAGGGCCAAACCAAGATGAGCACATTCACTCCGTTCATGCACCCCCGTGACGAGATTCTGGCGACCATGGAGCGGATTTACGCCTACCGCATGACCACAACCTCCGGCGGCAACCTCTCGATTCGCGAGGACAACGGCGACATCTGGATTACCCCGACGCGTGTCGACAAGGGCACGCTGCGGCGCGATGACATGGTTTTGGTCCGTCGAGACGGCGCCGTGGAAGGCCTTCACCCTCCTTCTTCGGAATTCCCCTTCCACCAGGCGATTTATCGCGCGCGACCGCACTTGCGGGGAATTGTTCATGCCCATCCGGTGGCGCTCGTGGCCTTCAGCGCGGTTCACGAAGTGCCGAACACCCAACTTTTTCCCAAAGCCAAGTCGGTATGCGGAGAAGTGGCGCTTGCCCCTTACGAATTGCCGGGCAGCGAGGCGCTGGGCGTAATCGTGGCGGGAAAATTCAGCGAGGGGAGCAATTGTGCCATTCTCGAGAACCACGGGGTGGTGACTGCCGGCATCACCCTTGGGGAGGCGTTTCAAAGGTTCGAGACGCTGGAATTCGTGGGCAGGACCATCATCAAGGCGCGGCAGCTCGGCGAGGTGCGCTTCTTGACCGACCAGCAAATCGAGATCGCCCATCAGCGGCCCACCACGCTGCTGGAATTTCCTCGGGAGGACCCCTCCAGTCAAGAGAAGGATCTGCGCCGAAGGCTTTGCGAGTTCGTGCGCCGAGCGTATCGCCAGCGTCTCTTTATCAGCACGCAAGGCACTTTTTCCGTTCGCCTCGAGGAATCTTCGTTCCTTATCACGCCTTATCAGGTTGACCGCGGCATGTTGGACCCGCAGGACCTTGTCCTGATCAAAGACGGCAGATGCGAGGCGGGGAAAACGCCGAGCCGGGCCACGGGCAACCATGAAGCCATCTATCGCCATCATCCTAAAATCCACGCCCTCATCAATGCTTCCCCCGTTAACGCTACGGCCTTCAGCGTCACGGGTGCCCCGCTGGAACTGCGGACGATCCCGGAAAGTTACGTCGTGCTGCGCTCGGTCGGTCGCGTGGAGTATGGACTGCAATTTCAGGACAGCGAAGCGCTGGCGCAGCGATTGTCTCCAAACCAGCCGGCTCTGATTCTGGAAAACGACGGCGTGCTGGTTTCCGGCGCGGATATTCTGGAAGCGTATGACCGCCTGGAAGTCCTCGAGTCCACCGCGGAGGCGCTCATTGATTCTCGCTCGCTCGGGGCGCTGGCGCCCATGCCGGACAAAGCGATTCGGGCGTTGGAAATAGCCTTCCCGCAAACGTGAGCCTTGCGACTGTGCCGATATTGGAGGGAGCTTCCTTTGGACGAATTGCTCTTGGGAATCGACGTGGGAACCACAGGGGCGAAGGCGGCACTCGTCAGCCCTGATGGGCGGCTTCAGGCCCTGGGCCGGTCCGAATATGGGCTCCATCACCTTCGACCGGGATGGGTGGAACAGAACCCCGAAGACTGGTGGCAGGCCGTCTGTTTGGCGACGCGACAGGCGCTCGGCGCCATCCCGAACGGTCGGGACAGGGTGCTCGGCTTGGCCGTCAGCTCACAGGCGCCCGCCCTGCTCCCCCTCAGCCGCACGGGCGTGCCTCTGCGACCCGCCATGATCTGGATGGATCGGCGGGCGGAAGCAGAAGTAAAGCAACTGGACGAGATCCTGGGGGAGGGAACGATTTACCAGGTCACCGGCAACCGTCCGGACGCCTTCTACGTCGCGCCGAAGTTGCTCTGGTTCAAGAAGCATGAGCCCCGACTCCTGGAGCAAACTTTCAAGTTTGTTCAAGTCAACGGTTACATCAACTATCGCCTGACGGGGGAGTTCAGCCTTGACTCCGCGCACGCGTCGCTATTGCAGCTCCGCGATTCATCAAGCGAAGAATGGTACAAGCCGATTTGCGAGGTGTGCGGGATTGAGCCGAGGCAATTCCCCGAGGTAAAAACCGGCCAGCAAGCTTGTGGAGCGCTTACCCCCGCGGCAGCCGAGGCTACGGGTCTGAGGCCAGGAACCCCGGTCGTGGTGGGTACCGTGGATAGCGCGGCAGCGGCGCTGGAAGTGGGAGCGGCGGAGCCGGGCGTGGCCGCCGAGATGACGGGCACGTCCACCGTCCTGATCATGCCCAACCGCGAAGGTCTTACGGAGCCAGCCTTCATCGCCATGCGGCACGCCATTCCGGACGTCCACCTGCTTTTGGGCGCTATGGCCGCGACCGGCGCCAGCTTGCGTTGGTTTCGCGATGAGCTGGGAGAGGCGGAAGTCCGGCGTGGCGCAGAGCAGAACGTGGATCCTTTTGATCTCCTCACCGAGCAAGCCGCCCAGGTTCCCGTGGGGAGCCGCGGCGTGATTTTCTTGCCTTACATGGCGGGCGAGCGCTCGCCCCTTTGGCACACTCAGGCCAAAGGCGTGTTTTTCGGCCTCTCCCTCGCCACACCCAAGGCCGCTCTGATCCGGGCGATCCTGGAGGGCACGGCGTTTGCCCTGGGGCATAACGTGGAGGTGGCCAGGCGCGCAGGAATTCAGGTCAGTGAAATGCGCTCGGTGGGAGGCGGTACGCGCAGTCCCCTGTGGAATCAAATTAAGGCTGATGTGCTCGGCATGCCCGTGCAGTTGCCCCGGGCGCCGGTGGGAGCCGCATTTGGCGACGCGGTCCTGGCCGGCTTGGGTCTGGGCCTTTACCCTGATTTCGCTGGCGCGTTACGCGACATGGTTCGACTCGAAACGCGATATGAGCCAAACCGCGAAAATCATTTGAGGTACCAGGATATTTATAGGATATATCGTAATCTTTACGAGCACCTGAGAACCGACTTCGATGAGTTATCCGCTTTGGGGCTATAGAACATGAATGCTGAGGTCAATTACATGGTAAAGAATCTTGCGGGGCGCGTGGCTCTGGTCACGGGAGGATCGCGGGGCATTGGGCGCGCCACATGCCTGGCCTTGGCAACGCGGGGCGCCGCCGTTGGGGTGTTATGCCGGAGTCGCCTCGAGCAGGCGGCGGAGGTGGTCGGGCAGATTCAAGCCGGCGGCGAGCGCGCCTTGGCCATCCAAGCCGATGCGCTCGATCCCAACGCTATCAAGCGATCCGTCGAGGAAGCCGTCACCCGCCTTGGCCGCGTTGACATTCTGGTGAACAACCTCGGAGAGATGGGCAGTGGCCAGGTCGCCGACCTGAAAGATGGAGAGTGGGACCAATCGCTTGCGGTCAACCTGGGGTCGGCTTTTCGTTACGCGCGCGAGTGCATTCCCTCTATGAAGGAGCGCCGTTGGGGTCGAATCATCAATCTTTCATCGCAGGCGGCCTATACGGGATCAAGTAGTCATGCCCACTACGCGGCGGCCAAATCGGGGCTGCTGGGACTTACATTCTCCCTGGCGAAGGAACTGGGCGCGTGGGGGATCACGGTAAACGTGGTGGCGCCGGGACGAATCCTCACCGACATGCTCTTGGACGGCATGGCAGGGCGTGAGGAGGAATGGATTCGCCAAACTCCCCTCCAGCGTTTCGGGCGGCCGGAAGAGGTGGCGGGGCCAATAGCGTTCCTGGCTTCGGAGGACGCCAGCTATATTACCGGCGCCGTGCTTAATGTGAGTGGTGGCCAGTTGATGGGATAAGCAAGCAGGTGTAACGAAGCACGGCGGAGCCGCGAGGAAATATGTAGGGGCCAGCAGCGCTGGCCCCGGCCGAACGCCGTTCGGCCCTACAAAGCAGGTCCGTGCTACACTTTCCTCTCACCCCCCTCTGCAAGTTTCACTCCGTGGGCCTTTTCCATCAGGCGCACGGTGCGTTCGATTTCCTGTTGCGTCCTCTGCTCCGACCATCCCAGCGCCGGTGCCAGTACCCCCGCCAATTCCACCAGCAGTTCAAAACTCAATTGACCCAGCAGCGCAATGAGGGTCCTGCGCAAGATCAGGTCGTCCAGGTGGACGATTTTCTCGCGCTCGGCCATGAACAGAATTTCGCGCCGGCTGTATGTGGGCAGCGACCGGAGGGGCTCGTCATGCGCAAGGTTTATGAACTCGGCAACGTCCCTGGCGCGAGTCCCGTAGCGATCCAGCAATATCTCCAAGCGCTCCGTCGGCAGCCCATAGGCTTTGTTGAGGGAAGCCAGCCACTCTCGTTTTTCTTGCGCGCTAGGCGGGAAATTCCTGCCGCCGCCAATGGACAAGTCCGCTGAACTCTCGAGGCGCGGCCTCCCCAAATCCTTAAGAATCTTGTCAGCGACCTGTTCACCGAAGGCGCGGAAGGTGGTCCACTTCCCCCCGATCAGGGAATAGACCGGGAATTTGACGCCATTTCCCGGCGGGAGAATCGCGCAAATATGGTCCCGGCTAATTTCTCCCGGTGTTGAGGAGTTGCTGCGGGGCAAGGGGCGAACTCCGCAGAACCTGTAGACAATGTGGGAGCGGTCCACTCGAATGGCGGGAAAAACCTTCCGGATGGATTCCAGGATGTAGTCAACCTCATCCTCTTCACACATCGCCGTCTCGGGATCAGACGCAGGGATGTCCGTGGAGCCGGCGATGACCTTTCCGTAAACGGGATAGAAGATGCAAATACGTCCGTCGGCATTATCGAAATAGAGCATTTGACCTTGCGTGGCAAGCAGGAGTTCCGGATGGTCAATCACCAGGTGCGATCCTTTGGTGCCGCCAATGTACTGCGTCTCGCGCTGCAAAGCGCGATTGGTGAAATCGATCCAGGCTCCGCTCGCGTTGATGACCATTTGGGGCTTGATTTCAAACGCCTGGCCGGAAAGTTCATCTTCGAGAACCACGATCGGGCCATCGGCGCCGATGGCACGAACATAGTTCAGCGCGTGAACGTCCCGACACTGTTGTTCCGCGTCCAGGACAAGCTCCAAGGTGAGCCGTTCGGGATAGCTGATGTACGCGTCGTAATAGGTCGCCGTGCAGACAACTTCCTTGTTGAGTTGAGGCCGCAAGGCCAGGGCAGTCCGGCGTGAATTGAAATTGTGCCTCGGGAGAGGATTCTGCCGGCCGGCATAGCGGTCGTACATGGACAATCCAATTTTGAATGGCAAGGCGCCCCGGTCATGGGCTGATACTCGGAAGCCGAGGAACTTCCCCAAGGCGGGAACGAGGCCGGCGGTCCAGTTGAATATCGGAATGGTTGTGGGAAGAGGCCGCACGTAATGCGGAGCGTTCCTCAGCAGGCGATTACGCTCCCGCAGGGATTCTTTGACCAGACGGAATTCCCGGTTCTCCAGGTAGCGGAGCCCCCCGTGAATGACGCGGGTGGAGGCAGAACTGGTGCCGGAACAGAAATCGGATTTTTCCACCAGCAGTGCATCTACCCCTTGCAGGGCCAATTCGCGAAGGAGCCCGACGCCATTAATGCCACCCCCGATAATCAGGGCTGACACCGCAGGCCGTTGGTTCATAAGGTCAAGCTGCTCCTTTCGGTTCATGCTGGGGACGGCTCCGCTATTATTTTTTTCACGGGTCACTTCCCCTTTGGTGTGCTTACAAATCGTCTTGCCTCCACGTTTCTGAGTTTATCGCAAAAGGGGCGTGCCGGGAGGATTCCCACGCCGCCGCGCTGTGCTTCCTCCGCCGTGAGTCGAAAAACTCATTGACCCCTTGAGCTACGGAGTGTACTATTTGTAAAAATGATAAGGTGACCTGAGGATGTCACCCAAAGTGATTAAGCGCATTCCGACCGTCGACCCCAAAGCTCTCTTGATGAGAGCCGAAGAGGGGAGGACTGCCGGTTCCTACGCGCGCAAGCAAGTCATCTTTGCGCAGGGCGATCCCGCGGAGGCGGTGTTCTACATTCAGAAAGGCCGCGTGAAGTTGACCGTGGTTTCCAAGCAAGGGAAGGAAGCGGTGGTGGGGTTCGTCGGCCCTGATATGTTTTTCGGTGAAGGCTGCCTGGCCGGGCAGCACTTACGCATGTCGACCGCCACGGCGACCGAAGACGCAACCATCCTTCGTTTCCCAAAGAAGAACATGATCCGGTTGCTCCACAGCGACCCCAAATTCTCGCAGCTCTTCACCACCTACCTGCTCTCCCGCAATGTTCGCTTTGAAGAGGACCTGGTCGATCAACTGTTCAATTCGAGCGAGAAGCGGTTGGCTCGGGTTCTGCTTATGCTGGCGCACTTTGGCAAGGAAGGCACGCAGGAACCGGTGATCCCGAAAATCAGTCAAGAAACACTCGCGGGAATGATCGGAACCACCCGGTCACGAGTCAGCCACTTCATGAACAAGTTCCGCAAGCTCGGGTTCATCAAGTATAACGGCGGTATGCTGGTCCACAGTTCACTCATCAATATCGTCCTCCACGACTAGAGTCCCCTGCCTCGTGAATGCCTCGGGCCAACCACGGCCCCGCTTCGAATTCTTCCCACCATCTGAAATGTGAGCAATATTGACCAGATTTCCGTTCCTGCGGGCATTAGGCTGCCATGGGCAGGATAGTTGGGAAATCGCCGTCTTCCGAAATCGGGCCTTCGAGCACCGGAATTGGCGGGCCGAATGCTGCGTGGAGTACTTGCGGACTCAACCGATTCCTGTTCCTGAAATCGGCCCCCACGCAACTCCGCGCAACGAGGCGCATGGCAAATGAATATTCTTCTCTACAATCCAGATAATGAAATCACCAACAATTTCATGCCTCACCTTTGGATGTTCCTTCTGAAATCGCTCACCCCCCCGGGCCACCAGGTGTTTCTCATTGACGGCAACGCGCGGCGGATGACCCGTCAGGAGCTGGTGGAGTATATCCGGCAGAATCACATCGGCCTGGTGGGGATTGGCGCCATGACGCGCATGATCCGGAAGGCTTACCAGATGGCGGACGCCGTGCGGGCGGCGGGTGTTCCGGTGGTGATGGGAGGCCCGCACGTCACCGAGGTGCCCGACGAACCGCTGGGGCGTGGCGGCGAGCCTCGCCACGCCGACGCCGTAGCTCTGGGGGAGGCTGACCAGACTTGGCCGGCCATCGTTGCCGATGCGGAGCGTGGCGCGCTGAAAGAAATCTATGCCCCGGTGAATGCGGAGGGCAAAGAGGTCAAGCCATCCCTGGATGACTATCCGGTGATCCCCTGGGACCGCATGGACCTTGACCAATTCAACCTGATCCGGCACTTTCCCAAGATGGCGCGGCGACTGCTGTCACTGGTCGGCATGACGTGGCAGAGTTTCCACCTGATTCCGATTGAGTCCGGGCGCGGCTGCCCCTACGGGTGCGAGTTCTGTACGGTGACGGGTTTCTTCGGTGACTCCATCCGGTTCCGGTCGAATGAAAGCGTCGTCGATGAACTGCTGATGCTCAAGGCCTTGGCAAAGCGCCAGGAGGGAAAGGTCGCGGTCTTCTTCATCGACGACAACTTCGCCATCAATCCCCGGCGCACCAAATCCTTACTGCGCGAGATCATCGCCCGCGGCGCCCAGGTGCCCTGGGTAGCGCAAATCAGCATGAACCTGCTACGCGATGAGGAATTGGTCTCCCTGATCGCACAGAGCGGGGGCAAGTGGATCTTCATGGGCCTCGAGTCGATTGACGTGGAGAATCTCAAGAGTGTCAGCAAAGGATTCAACAAGCCGGACGAGTATCAGGCCGTTCTGGAGCGCCTCGCCCGCCACAATGTTTACGCGATCACCTCGTTCATCTTCGGGATGGATGGCGACCGCACGGGGGTAGCGGCTCGCACTCTGGAGGTGATTCGCTCCTGGCCTCCGGGGCTTCCCGTATTCGGTTTGCTGACGCCCTACCCGGCCACTCCGCTGTATGACCGCTTGGCGGCGGCGGGGCGGCTCACGCGGCCGAAACACTGGCTGGAATTCAAGCCTTTCACTATGAGCTTCACCCCTTTGGGGATTACTACCGAGCAAGCGGAGGCCGAGGTTCGGCAGGGTTGGGCGTCGTCGTACAGTCCCCAAACCATCGCCTCCTCCATGGGATGGTTAGGATCGAAGTCTTTTCCCGACCGCCTGATTCACCTGCTCTGCCGGCTGGCCTTCCGGGGAATCTATTTTCCGCAGATGAAACGCGGGGATTGGTTGCAGGTCCTTTTTCAGAACCGCGGTCCCATCCTTCGCCTGCTTGCCCAGGCACTGGAACTCAAGTTCATGCCGCCGCCTAAGCCGATTAAGGTCAATCCGCAAATTCCAGTGAAACGTCCGGCCTTCACAACTGAACAGGCGGGCGGGTAGAGTCATAGGGTGACTTACGACATTGCCGTTGCGCCTGCGCCGGGGGTTGGTCCATAATGGGCGGGTAAATTAGCCCTTGAGGTGTCTCCCTTGGCTGAAAATCAACCTTTTTCGTATGCGGATGCGATTCGGGAGGCCCGCCAGCGCTTGGCGCCGGAGCTGCGCGCGCAGGCCGAACAAATTCGGAAACTCAATCTGGAATTGACGGGATTGCAACAGCTTCACGAACGAATCGAGCAGGACGCTGCGCGTCACTGGAATGAGATCACGCGCGCCGCCGAGCTTGCCGACGCGGAAGCCGCCGAAGCGAAGGCTGCCCCGGAAAAGGCGCTCGAAGACGTTTTGGGCGCCGTCCGCGGCCTGATGACCTGCACGATTCCCGAACAGGTGTTCGAGTTCCTCACTGAGGAGGCTTCGCAGTGGGGGGTGCGCGCCGCGGTCTTCGATGTCCGTGGCAAAGCGGCCTGGGGCGCGTCCGCTCACGGTTTCGGGCCGGCGCTTTCGGAGAAAGTTTTGCGCACTCTGATCATCCCGCTCAATCAAAACAATCCCTTCCGGCAGGTTTGTGAAACCGCCGGACACGTGGAGGCCAGCGCCGACACGCTCAAGAAAAACCGCAACCTCTTGGATAAGCTCAAGCCCCCATCTCATGCCCCTGTCCTGCTGCTCCCGATTCGTTCCGCCGGCACGGTTGCGGCAATCTTCTATGCCGATCCTGGCGAAGAAGACAAGCCGCTCCCGGTCACTGCCCTGAAGATTCTCGCCGAATTTGCCGGCGCGCAGATCGATCGCCTGATTGCGCTAAGCGGCGGATTTGCGGCCGAGGAGGTGGAGAAAGAGGTTGCCCAGGTCGCACCGCCCGCCGAAAAAACCCATGTTGAAGTTGCCGTCGAGGAGCCCGCGCCTGCGGCGCCTCACGCCGAGGAACCTGCGGTGGAAAAGCCACTTGTCCAGGAGACGGCTGTTGACGCGCGCGCGGAAGTCGTGGTGGTGGAACCGGCCGCACCTGAGCCCGCACCGCCCGCACCTGGGTCGGAACCACGCCTGTCTGAGCCGGAACCGCCCGCACCTGAGCCGCAGCTACTCGCGCCGCCCGCGGAAGTGGCCGCGGAACCTTCGGAGTCCGTTGCTCCGGTAGTGGAGGGTGAACCCGCTCCGCCCATCGTCGAACCGCCCGTGGAGTCAGTTTCTCCGCCACCGCCCATCGAGGTCCCGCCCCCGGTGACCGTAACCGTGAGCGCACTGCTTCCTCCGGCTCCGGCCGGGTTCGACCCTTCGCAGCTTAGCGAAGCGGAGCAGAAGGTGCATAAGGATGCGAAGCGTTTCGCCAAACTTCTGGTTTCGGAAATCGAGCTGTACAACAAAACCAAAGTGGCCGACGGGCGCAAGAACCGGGATTTATATAAGCGGCTCAAATCGGACATCGACCGTAGCCGTCAGACCTTTGAAAAGCGCTTTGGCAAGGCCCTGAGCAAGCAGTTTGATTACTTTCATGATGAGCTGGTGAAAACCCTGGCGGCGAACGACTCCGCGGTTCTGGGGCCGGGATATCCAGGGCCTTCCGCGTGAACTTCCTTCGTAAACCGTTCGTTCAAACTCTCTGCCTGTGGGCAGCCCTGGCGGCGATGCCGGGGTATGCTCGCGCGGCGAGTTTGGTCCCCGCGCATTTTCGCGACCTCGCGGCGAGCGCCGCGCGTCGCGAGACCTGGCCGCGCTTGCGCACCTACGCGCATTCACAGACGGAACCTGAGTGGAGGGGTTGGGCGTACCTCCTGGCCGGATACCAGGAATTCGAAGCCCAGAGCTATTCCGAGGCTGCCCAGGATTTGGCCCAGGCCGCCGAGAGCGGATTCTCGCTGGCGGATTACGCTGTCTTTTATCAAGCCACGGCGCTTAGCCAGTCCAGCCGGCCGCAAGACGCTGCCGCGCTGCTTCAGGATTTCGCCGCACGCTTCCCCCGCAGCCACCTGCGTTATAAAGCGCTGGCATCACGCGCCACCGACTGGCTGGACGCGCAGCAGGCGCAGCAGGCCATTGATGCTCTGTCCGCCGAACCGGAAACACCTAAACAACCGGCGCTGGCCCTTCTGCTCGGGCAGGCCTGCTTGCAGGCGCATCAATCTGGGCAAGCTGCCACCGCGTTCCAGGAGGTGTATTACAACTTCCCGGTCTCCGCACAGGCCAAAGCTGCCGGCGACGCGCTTCAGGCCCTGCGCGCGCAGCTAGGTGCGGACTATCCCCTCCCGAATGACAATTTCAAGATGGCGCGCGGGGATGCTCTCCTCAAGGCCGGGCGCTATGACGACGCCCTGAAAGCGTATGGCAAGTTGCTCGAAGATACGCCCACCAGCCCCATGGTCCCCCGCGCGCAGTTGGGGCAGGCGCGATGCCTCTTGCGGCTGCACCGGAGCGCCGACGCCTTACAGGTATTGTTCACCCACCTTCCCTCGCCTGACCTGGAAGCTCAGCGGCTGGCGCTGCTCGTTCAGGTGCACGCCCAGCAAGCGGACGCACTGGGGATTACCAAAGACCTCGAAGGGCTGGAGACGGCGTATGCGAGTTCTCCCGCTTACGCCGACGCCCTGTCGGCAGCGGGAATATTTTATTACCGGCAGCTCAATTGGCAGGAAGCAGCACGCGACTATCGGCGCCTACTCGAATTATTCCCGCAGAATGACCACCTGCGCGAGGACGGTTGGCGCCTCGGGTGGTGTGATTATTTACTGGGCGAACCCAACACCTCTGACGTGATTAACCAGTTCCTGATGGCGTTTCCGGATTCCCCCCGCGCTCCCGCAGCGCTCTATTGGCTGGGGCGGATCCAGGAGGAGCGCGGCTCGCTCGCCGAGGCGAGTGCGCTCTATGCGCTGCTGACCAGGCGGTTCGTGCACACCTATTACGCGCCGCAGGCTGCGGCGCGCCTCGCGGCAATGCGCGGGAAGCAAGGAACTATGGCGGGCTCGAACGATTCCGCCGCCGCTCCGCTGGCCGCCGCGCTCATCCCGGTACTGGCGCCGCCGGTGGTTCCGCCAGGGCTGGCGTGCCTCACTAGCACCCCCAGTGACGCCGCCCGGCCGGCGCTGATTCTTCAGGCGTTGGATTTGAAAAATCTGGAGGAGGACTTTCTCAAAGCGGCCGTCGCCGGGGACAATCCGCCCGCCGAACTGCGCCTGCTGCTTGCCGGAATTTCCGCCTCGCAGAACAAACCGGCGAGCGCGCTGGTCAATGCCCTTAGAATCGCCCCGGCCTATGCGCAGATGGAATTCTCAGACCTGCCGAAGGAAGTTTGGGGTTTTCTCTATCCGCGGGCGTACTCGAACCTCATCGAGCGGCAGGCCCGCCTGAACCACCTTGATCCTTATCTGGTCATGGGATTGGTGCGGCAGGAATCGGCGTTCGATGCGCGCGCCTTGTCCGTTGCCAATGCCGTTGGACTGATGCAGATTCTGCCGGAAACCGCCGCCCACAGCAGCCGCCGTGCGCGCACGCGCGCCGCTGCCCGGCGGCTTAACGATCCCGCATACAATGTACGGACGGGGTGCGCCTATCTCCGCGGGTTGATGAAAGACTTTGACGGGCACCCGGAACTTGCCATGGCCGCTTACCACGCGGGCGATTTCCGCGTCAAAGATTGGGTTACCAAGTATACCTTCCGCGATCCGGGGATGTTCCTGGAGAGCATTCCCATTCCGGCCACGCGGACTTACGTGGAGCTGGTCTTGCGCGATGCGGAGATTTACCGCCAGCTTTTGAGCGGCTCTCCGCACTTTGCGGTGTGCCCCGGGCACTGAGGTGATGGCATGACTGAAAACACCATAGGCTTTACTCCCAATCCGGGGCGCCGCTCGCCGATCTCCCAGAAGGCGCACAAGTTCACCGAGTCGGTGATCCGCGAAATGACGCGCTTGGCTCTGGAGCACAACGCGGTGAACCTCGCCCAGGGGTTCCCGGACTTCCCCGCGCCGGAAGAAGTGAAGGAAGCCGCGGTGCAAGCCATCCGTGCAGATATTAACCAATATGAAATTACCTGGGGAGCGCGCGAGTTCCGCCATGCCGTCGCCGAGCGCTTCCATCACGACACCGGCCTGGAAGTGGACCCCGAGCGGGAGATGACGGTCTGCTGCGGCGCTACCGAAACCATGATCGCCTCCCTCCTGGCGATTATCGACCCGGGCGACGAGGTGGTGGTCTTTGAGCCCTTTTACGAGAACTATGGTCCGGATGCCATCATTTGTGGAGCGGCCACCCGCCATGTGCGGCTTCGTCCCCCGGATTGGACCTTTGATCCACAGGACCTCGCCGCCGCCTTCACGGATCGCACTCGCGCCGTGATTCTGAACACCCCCAACAATCCCACGGGGAAAGTCTTCACCGCCGACGAACTCGAACTGATTGCCGAGCAGTGCCGGCGAACGAACGCCTATGCCATCACTGATGAGATTTATCAATACCTGGTCTATGACGGCTTCCGGCACATCTCGCTGGCCACTCTCCCCGGCATGCGTGAGCGCACCATCACCATCAACGCCATGTCAAAGACCTATAGCGTCACCGGCTGGCGCGTGGGTTACGCAATTGCTCCCGCGGAACTCACCAACGCCATTCGCAAAATGCACGACTTTCTCACCGTGGGAGCCGCGGCGCCTTTGCAACAAGCCGGTGCTACCGCCTTGCGCCTCCCTGAGACCTATTACCAGCAGCTTTGCGAGGGCTACCGGGCGCGGCGCGATCGCATGTTGGCGGGGCTGGAACAAGCCGGATTCCGTTGCTTTCGGCCGCACGGGGCTTATTACATCATGGCCGATATCTCCGCTTTCGGCTTCCCCAATGACGTGGAATTTGCCCGCTACCTGGTGAGCGAAATCGGCGTGGGTGTTGTGCCCGGCAGCAGTTTTTACCGTGATCCCGCCACCGGAGCGCAGCAGGTGCGTTTCGCCTATTGTAAAAAGAACGCCACGCTGGATGAAGCCGTGCGGCGATTGGGCAAATTGCGGGGGTAACGCTGGGTTGGGTAGTGGTTTCATTTGGAAGTGGCACGGGCGTCCCGCCCGTGAAGGGTCACGGCCAAGATGGCCGTGCCACAGCAAATGACACCACTACCCCAGGTTGACAAGGCGCGCCATTTGTCGCTACTCTAGACGACATTATGGTAAATGAACTGCGGGCCGTGGTATCCGAATTAGGGGGCAAGCAGACGCTCGGACGCACCCTCTCGAGTGAAGGCGATCTGCGCGAAGCGATCCGGGAAGGCTTTCCTCCCGCCGTCGTCGGGAATCTGATGCGCGCCTCGGGGCTGACGCTGAAAGAGGTGGCGGGCGCGCTCGATCTTTCGCCGCGCAGCTTGCAACGCCGCCGCCGCAGTGGAAGGCTGGCGCGTTTTGAATCCGACCGGCTCTACCGGTTGGCCCGCATCATGGCCATCGCCAGCGAGTACTTGGGTGATGCCGAGCGCGCCCGGCGTTGGCTGAAGCGTCCTAACCGCGCCCTGGGCGGCCTTGCCCCGCTCGCGGCGATTGACACCGAACCGGGAGCACGCCAAGTGGAAAACGTCCTGGGCCGCATCGCCTATGGCGGAATCAGTTGAGCCGGGTCTATCGGGTGTTGCGCAAGGCTTATGCGCGAACGCCTTTTGACGGCGAGGGCGCCTACCGCTATGGCGGCCGCTGGTCGAGCCCCGGAACTCGATTGTGTTATGCCTCCGAGCACCAATCGCTCGCCATGCTGGAATATTTCGTGCACCTCGATCAAGACGATCCGCCCGACGATTTGATTCTGGCGGTTGCGGAGGTCCCCGACGATTTGACCCGGGCAGGGATTGAAACTAATCGCCTGCCTCCCAACTGGCGCGACCCCGCCGCCCCACCGGAACTTGCCCGGTTTGGTGATGAATTCGCGCGACGAGGGAAGGACTGTTTACTGAGGGTGCCGTCGGTTCTCGCTCCCAGCGAGAACAACTGCCTGATCAATCCTGCCCATCCCGACTACAAGAAGATTGTCGTGCGCGCGACGGAACCGCTCAATTACGATCCGCGGATGTTTCGCAAACAACGCCACGCTCGATGAAGCCCTGCGGTGATTGGAAAAGCTGCGGGCGGATAAGTGTAGGGGTCAGGAGACAGGAGTCAGGAGTCAGAATGCGGAGCATAGGTGGATCTATTCTGACTCCTGACTCCTGTCTCCTGACTCCTGCACTTACAACGGCAACTCGAAACGCGGCTCGAAATCCGAGATGACGTAATTCACCAGGGCATCCAGAAGGCACGTCGCGTAGGGGTCGGAATTGTAGGTGGTGGCAAGCGAAAATGTGCAGATCAGCAGCTTGCCCTTCCCGGCCTTGGCTTGCACCAGGACTCCCACGTTGTCGTGAATCCAACCGTAAAACATGCCTGCCAGGACGTCGTTGAAATCCCCCGGGGGAATCCCTTTGATGACGGTCGCCGGCGTGACGGCCTGAGTTTCAAACCCGCCCAGCGTATCAAATCCAATGTTGGTAAAGGGCGCTCGTCCTTTACGGAGCCAGAGGAAATCGGAAATCCAATTGCCGCTGAGGTCATCTTCGGAGCGCGGCGCCACCACGAGGCCCGGCGCCAGGGTCAGGGGGTCGCTCGCGATCAGGATCACGCGCGCCCCGGCGCGTAGTTTGTTTTTCACGGTTTCATCCAGGGTGGAGGTGATCAGCACCGGGAAGGCTTCCGAGCCGGTGGGAGCCAGGTAATTGCGGTCGCGCATGTCTTTCGCCAGCCGGCGCAGGCGTCCGGGCGCCGGATCGTAGAAGGAAACCGGAGGCGGCAAATCGAGTGGTTTGATGGGATAGAAATAATAATCAAGAGAATTCTCCGATGAGGTTTTATCGGAAGCAATAAGTCTAGCTTTTAAAACCCGTTTGGCAGGCGTGGGCCCGGGGGGGGCCGGGAATCGGATCGTCCCCACTTTGGCCGCGCTCGCGGAGGGCAGGGCAGCCACCGGCAGGCTGCCGACAAGGGGCGTTCCTTCCACTTGCCATTCCACTTTGGCTCCCGCCAGGTCCCCGGGGCCATAGTGCGAAACGTAGACGGCAGCCTCCACCGGTTCGTCCGCCTTATAATTACGTTTGTCGCCGCGCAGCACCAGCAGGTCGTCCTGCTGCTGGCGGCTGAGCGCCTCGCCAAAGGCCTTGGGGTGGCGCCACATGTCGAGCAGGCCATTCGCTTCCCAGTTCAGATCCGTAAATTCCGTAATGACATAACCCTGAATCTCCGGGTGGGCGCGCAGAGCCTCGATCTCATACTTCAAGGCTTGGAACTCGTGCCATTCGGTGGCCTCGCTCAAGGCTTTGAGGTCGGGGAAAAGGGAACTGTATTGATAATCGGCAAAGCGCTGGTCCACGCCCTCGGGCTGGGTGATCTCTTCTCCGCCCAGTTCGCGGTTGAACCACCACGGCTTTTCCTCCGGGACCTGCGGCAATCCCCAGTTACCGAATTCTGAGAGCATCAGAGGCTCGTCGCCCTTCAGAGCCGCGTCGCCGTAAGGGCTGAAGAGCCAGCCGGGGCGCTGCGCCTGGTCATCCACCAGGCGGTCGAAATTGGAAGCGTAATCGGGAATGGCGGCGTACTGGTGGAAGTCGGCGATGTCAGTCGAGAGGTGAAAGTTATCGCAGCACGCGCTGTTATCCACCACCAGCCAGGGGACAAAAGCCTTGGCTTGCTGATAGGCCGCTTTCAACCAGGCGCGATCGGCCGGTTCCTTCAGGTTGGCGCCCCAGCTTTCGTTAATGATGCTCACGATGACGATGGAGGGATGGTTCGCGTCGCGCTCCACCATGCCGTGCAGGGTTTCCATGGCACGGCGTTGGGAATTGGCGGTGAGCTTATCCCAATTGGGAATCTCATACCAGATGAGGATGCCGGTTTCATCCGCGGCTTCCAGGTAGCGCGGGTCCGGCACCTTGATGTGGCAGCGCAGCAGATTCAGGCCCAGAGCCTTCGCCTTACGCATTTCGTCGCGGAGAGCGTCGAGCGAAGGCGGCGTGTAAATGGTGTCGGGGAAAAAATCCTGATCCAGCGCCCCACGCAGATAAATCGGCTTGCCGTTCAAATAGAACTTGCCGTCGTGCGTACTGAAGCTGCGGAAACCGAAGCGGCCGCGGGCGGAGTCCCCGGAACTGAGCGAAACGCGCAGCTCGTAAAGACTCGGGCTAGAGGTGCTCCATAGTAAGGGATCGTGGATTTGCCCGCTGAGCCTGGCGGCCGATTCCCCAGCGGCCACATCGCGCGCTCCCTTCCAGACGCTCTTGCCACCGGGGTCCAAGACCTCCGCGGTAACGCTCACTGAGCCGGCGGTGCCTGCCCTGATCACGGGCGCGTTTACCACCAAGGTGCCGTCGAGGGCTGCGGAAATGTGGACGGCGCCCAGGCGCACGCGCGGGCGATAATCGAGTTCCACACTTTGCCAAAGACCGCTGGTCTGGACGTACCAACTCTGCTTGCCATGCGGGATTTCCGCATAGCTGATGCCCTCGACAACCTCACGGGGTTTGGCCCCGGGGTCAGTGACGCGCACGGCCACCTGGTTATCGCCCGCGTGGAGCAGGGAAGTGACGTCGATTTCAAAGGGCAGATACCCACCCTCGTGCGAACCGGCCTTCTGGCCGTTGACGTAAACGTCCGCAGCGTAATCTACGGCGTCAAACCGCAGGAGGGCCACCTGGTCCGCCGCGGGCGGCTCCACCGTGATGGTGCGCCAGTACCACGCCGCCCCGGCGTAATCACGCAGGTCGGCGAACTGCGATTGCCAGGAAGAGGGAATCCGCGTCGGACGAACGTAGGGCGAGGAGTCGAGCTTCTGCACGTCGAGCGTGCCAGTCGGATCGGCCAAGAAGTGCCAATCCCCGTCGAGCGAAACGCTGGAAACCGCCGCCGGCTTGGCCGTCCCCGCCATAAGGAACAAAGAAATGAGCAAGCGAATTGTTATGCGCATCGGTAACCCTTGTAATTCGTGAGTCTATTCGTTTCTCCCAAAAAAAGGCAAGTTTTCCGGCACAGCTCATTTCCGCGGCGCGAACGGGGAGGTAGCGTGGGCATCTTGCCCGCTGTGGCACGGGCAGCCTGCCCCGACTCGTCGGGGTCCCGCCCGTGACCCATCACGGCCAAGATGGCCGTGCCACGTACGGCGGGCTGGACGCTTGCGCTACCTCCGCATTTTCACTTTTGCGTTGCGCACCCCGGGAGGAGAGCATCCGCCGGCGACGCGCAATCTTGACGAAGGTCACGGCAAGCGAGTATAGTCCCCAGTCCGGTGGGGATTTGAGCACGGAGATCCCGGTTCGACCTGGAATTCGCTCCCTGAAAACCACCTGGTTATCGCTATCCGCAATTCATTGTTCCCATGAAAGGACTTCTTATGAGCCTCCTGTCATCCTTCTTGAAAAGGCGCCTGGCCGGCCTCGGTGGAATGACCGGCCAAGTCATCTTTGGGGTTGCAGCTACCTGTTGCATCCTCCTTTTTAGTTTTGGTTTGGTATCTCGAAGCCGCGCCGTTCCCGCATGCCCGCTTCCCCCGGACTCTGATCTCCGTGAGGGCTTTCAGAATCCTCCCACGGCCGCTCGGCCCATGGTCCGTTGGTGGTGGCCAGGGGGGGACGTCACGGATGAGGAAATTTCCCGCGAGCTCCGCCTAATGAAGGAAGCCGGGATTGGGGGCGTGGAGATTCAGTCCTTCATTATTGGGCTTAACCCCAAGCCCGCTCCCGACGTAGCAGCGCGCGTCAGCAGTTTCTTATCGCCGGAATGGTTTGGCCACGTTAAGCACGCCATTGAAGAGGGCCAGCGCCTGGGGATGATTGTGGACCTTACCCTCGGCTCCGGGTGGCCTTATGGCGGCCCCCACATTCCCCCGGAACTGGGCGCAAAATTTTTGGACGTGAAAATGACCCCTCTGACCGGCCCTTCCAAATTTCAGGGCAAGATTCCCTGGCCGGCGCCGCAACCCGCTGCCCCGCCGGATAGCTACCCTCCCCGAGTCCAGCAAGATCCGAAATTGTTCAAACTGGTCGCGGTGGTTGCGGTGCGTGGAACCGCACCTGAGATGCACGGCAATCCCTCGACGGGGATCTTCGTGGCGCGCTCCGGCCAGGTCGACCCGCAGTCTGCGGTGGTCTTAACCAACCAGGTAAAACCTGACCACACCCTGAGCTGGAAAGTCCCGGAAGGAAATTGGCTGCTTTTCAGTTTCATTCAAGAACCCACCGCCCAGCAGGTGACCGGTGGAGCAGGAGCGGGCACGCAGTATGTTCTAGACCACTTGAGCAAGGCCGCACTGCAAAAGCACATTGACGCCATCGGCGAGGCGGGCAAGAAGTATTATGGCGACCAATACGGGAAGGGCCTGCGCGCGATCTTTTGCGATAGCTTGGAAGTGGAAGGCTACAATGCTTATTGGAGCGATGATTTCCTGGCGGAATTTCAAAGGCTGCGCGGCTATGATCTGACGCCCTACTTGCCCCTGTTCAAGCATCCCGGCTACGGTGATTCCCAGTCCAATTATCCCTCGCTGCCACTGTACGATGCGCCGGAGGTCGGGGCGCGCATCCGGCATGACTACTGGCAAACGGTGGCCGACGTCATGACCGAGAACTTCTACCAGCCGCTGATTGACTGGTCACGAGCGAATCATCTGGAAGCCCGTGTCCAGGCGCACGGCTCTCCCACCGACAACCTGAAGGTCTATGGCCACTCGGACATTCCGGAGACCGAAGACCTTTACGACGATGGCAATTACGATTTCCTGAAGAACGCCTCTTCAGGCGGACACCTCTACGGACGCAACCTCGCTTCCAGCGAAAGCTTCGTTTGGAATAATCATGATTACGAAACCACGCCGCAGAAGGTCAAAATCTATGGCGACGAGCTTTTGACGGCAGGAATCAATGAGATCCTTTATCATGGCTTTCCTTACGAATACATGGACCGGCCAGAGCCCGGGTGGCACCCGTTCTCCTCGCGCTACGAACCTGACAACACCTACTCGTCGCATATGAACTTTCATAACCCCTTCTGGGGGTACATGCGGCAGGTCAACGACTATCTGACCCGTATCCAGTACATTTCGCAGAACAGCCACTTTGTGGCGCCCGTGGCCCTCTACAGCCACTACAACGATTTTCCCGAGGGGCCGACCGACGTTGACTACCCGCTGGAATATTCGTTGATGGCCAACGGCTACAACTTCGATTTCATCAATGAAGACATTCTTGTAAATAATGCGAAAGTGGTCAATCACGAGCTTCAGACCCCCGGCAGCACCTACAAGGCCTTGGTTTTGAGGAACGAGACCCGTCTGACCCTGGCACTGGTTCGTAAGCTCCACGAGTTTTCACAGGAAGGGCTCCCGGTGGTCTTCGTGGAAGCGGCTCCCGCGGAGGAAATCGGATTCCTCAACTACGCCGAGAATGGCCGGGAAATCAAGCAATTGGTCACGGAGATGCTGGGCGGCGTAACGCCGGAAAGCGTGGCCTCGAGCGAGGATCGGAAGACCGGGTCAACGCTTTTCGTCAAAGACGCCACGCGCGTCCCCGGCCTGCTCGCGACTTCGCTTGGGGTTCATCCCAATCTCCGGTTCGAGTCGCCGCAGCCGAACGTTTACTTCGCGCAGTTCGACCACGGTTCGACCCGATTCTATTTTCTGCGCAATCCCAAGCCGGAGCCGCAGGAGGCGCGCGTCGTGTTCGAGGGCGCGGGAACGCCGGAGATTTGGAATCCGTGGACGGGCAAGATCGCCGGCCCCCCTCAATACGTTCGAAACGAGGCCGGAACGGCGATGAATATCCATCTTGCCTCGTACGGTTCGGTTCTCGTAGCCATGGGCGAAGCCGCGGAACAGCTCCACGTAGTCGCCAGCAATTTTGCGCAAGTGCACGAAATCAATGGCCGCCTGACCGGGATGGCCCATATCTTTGGCGCCTATCGGGCTAGTTTGAGCGATGGAAGGACGATGCAGACGGAAATCGCCGACAATGAAATCCCCGGCATCCTAACCCTGGGGCCGAATTGGTCCCTTTCGGCAGTGGGCAAGGACAAGAAGGGAAAGGAATACACGCGGGAAGTTCACCTTTCCGACCTGAAGGATTGGACCCTCGTGCCGGAATTGCGTGAGTTCTCCGGCAAGGGCCACTACACGCTCGATTTCCAACTCGATGACCGGTATCTGAAACCCGGGCTGGTGCTGGACCTCGACCTGGGGGACGTCCATGACGTGGCGGAGGTGTGGATCAACCAACACAAAGCGGCGACTCTCCTGCTTCATCCCTACCGGCTTGACGCGACTTCATATCTTCAGACTGGCAACAACCATCTTGAGATTATCATCGCGAATACGCTTCGAAACCGCCTGGTCGGTGACGGGTTGGCGGGGGATCCCAACTTCATCGTGTTTAAGAACCGATCGTTTTATCTTCCCTCGGGGATGACAGGACCAGTGCGGTTGGTACCCAGTCGCGCCATCGATCTCCAGTAGCGACGATGTAGGTTGGCCTGGCTGTTTCGGGCGGTAGGGCGGCCACTGCCCGCCACGGACGCGGCGTGGTGAAGACTCATTCGCCTGTACGCCCGTTTCCGCCGTATTTATCAAGCCATTTCAACTCCTCGCGCACCTTGATTTTGCCGTGCCACGGGTTCTTGTCGAGGAAGTGGCCTTCGCCGGGAAAGACCAGCAGGCGGGTGGGGACGTGCCGAGTGTAGAGGGCGCGTTCGAGCAGATAGACCTCGCCGACGTAGACGCGGATGTCTTCCGCCCCGGCCACGATATGGGTGGGTGTTGTGACCTTGCCGATCTGCCAGAGGGCGGCCTCGGCGTTGTAATTGGGCTCCGCTTCCCAGGGGAGGCCGCCGAGGAAGTAGGTGTCGTCGAAGGTGATGTCGTCATTCCCCCAGTTGGCCGCGTGCTCCACCGCCCCAGCGCCAGTTACGGCGGCCTTGAAACGTGTGGTCTGGGTAATGAGCCAGTTGGTCATGTAGCCGCCATAGCTGTAGCCGCCCACGGCGAGGCGGTCGGGGTCGGCGAGGCCGTTCTTCACCAAGGCGTCGACGCCCTCCAGGATGTCTTTGCCGGGGCGCGAGACGATGTGGGGAATGATGCCCAACGCGAAGGCATCTCCGTAGCCGACTGAGCCGCGATAGTTGGGCTCAAACACCAGCCAGCCTTGGGTGGCAGCGAGCGCCGCCCACTGGTACCAGTCGGCCTGGAAGTGGTTGCCGTCGGCCTGCTCGGGTCCGCCGTGAATTAAAGTGAACGTGGGTAGATGTGAAACTTCGAACTTGCCTGGCGGATAGATGAGCATGCCTTCAATCGTCGAGCCGTCGTCGGCTGTCCAGCGGTAGGGCTTGCCCTGCGGCAGTTCGCGCTCAGTGAAGAGTTGGTTGAAAGCAGTGATAGGATGCGCCTGCCCAAGGTGGTCTGGCCCTTCCGCGAGGTAGACCTCGGACGGACGCTGGAGTGATGAGTAGACAAACGCCACGCGGGTGGAATGCAGCGCGGCGGAGAGGTGCTCGTACGTGCCTGCCCAACCCGGCTGCCGGGCCAGTTCGGCGTTGGCGTTTGGCTCGATGTAAGCTTGGACCTCAGTACCGAGGCGCCCGGCCACGAACACGCCGCCGTCCGGAGTGACGGCGAAGTTGTTGACCGAACCGTTGAAGCGCGACGCCCAGCGCACGGCCACCGCCGCGCCGGTCCCCCCGCTGGCTTTGCCGGCGGCAGCATCCACAGCGTAAATCCGCGTTTGCGGGTCTTGGTAAGGACCTTCGGGCGCGCCATGGATATAGCTGAAGAAAATGCGCCTGCTGTCGGGCGACCATTGGATTTCATCGGCAGTGCCCTGGGTCTGCAAGGCGAGGCGCAGCACGGCATCGCTTGACGCGGGCAAGTCGAGGACGTAAAGGCCGTAGGGCTCGTGGAACTCCTCACGCTCGGATCGGGATTCGGTGGCGACAGCGAGTTTACTTCCGTCCGGCGAAGCCGCCATCTGGCTGGCACGATAAGGGGTGAAGGCGAGTTTGGTCGGCTGTTTGGGGTTTGCCGGCAAGGCCGTGGTGGCCGCGCTCCCGGCGATGCTGGAGGCTATGTCGACGCTAAAGAGCGTGTCGCCACGCTCTGCCTCGCGGAAGCGGTTCACGTCGTTCCACTCCTTTTTGTTGGCCGCCTTCTGTTCCTTGGCCCACGGGTCGCGGGTGGCAAAGAAAATCTGTCGCGAGTCGGCCGACCATGCGAAGGCGTGAACCTCCTCTTCGCCGGAGGTTACAGGAAAGGCCTCGCCGCCACCGACGGAGATCACGTATACGTGGGCGACGTCCTTTGGGGGCTTATCCTCGTCGCCCTCGTCGCGCCCCTTACCTTCTGTCTCAGTCACTGTGCGGTCGGAAAGAAAGGCAATCCACAAGCCGTCCGGGGACCACTGTGGGGCGCTGTCGTGCCCGGACTGCGTGAGCTGGGCGAGCCGGCTTAGTTGCCCGTCACTGGCCTCGCGGTGAAGCCACAGGTCACTGCGAAAGCGGTTGGCGGTCCAATCGGGACGCGCCGTTTCGACTACAACGGACCGGCCATCGGGCGAGATCTGGACGGAGCGCAGGTCCACCGAGTTGAAGGAGTCATCGAGGGTGAGGGGCGGCTTGGCGCCGCGCGCCACGGGCTGGAGGACGCCTAATGCTAGGATTATACAGGCTGCTGCGGACGAAGCGAGTTTTCGCATGATGCTCCTTGTGGAAGGCCAGTGGACAGCCCAAAGTCGAAAGTGATCCCCACTTTCGACGCTTTTAGGCCGCAATTTCCATTATCCACTTTTCGCCCGACGCAAAGGATAGTCTTGACCGCCGTCGGATGCAACTGTGAGTTGAAGGGATGTCGAAGAAATTTAGTCGAAGAAATGAGTCAAAGAAATCTCGGTGGTCCGGGAAAGGGAAGCCTGCCATTGATAAGAAAAGTTCTGGATGGGCAAGGAAAAGCCGCGGACCTATAGAGCAGGTCCGCGTTACACTCGCTGTTGCTGCTCGCCACGGCCTCGTTTATTCCCCTAGCACCTGCACCATGTAAGTTCGTTCCAAGGGGCCGTCGTATTCCATGAAGTAAATCGTTTGGCGGGAGCCGCGCACCACCTTGCCGTTCTCAATCGGGAACGAGCATTGGATTCCCCCCAGAATACTTTTCAAGTGGGTTTCGGCATTGAAACCGACGCGGCCGTCGAAGTCCAAATAGCGCCGATGGTGATAGTTTTCATCCTCGGGCAGCAGGCGGGCGAAATGGGTGAGGATGTCTTCCTCCAGGCAGGGAAGCCCCTCCGTCACCAGCAAGCCGGAGGAAGTGTGGCAGGTCATCACATTCACCAACCCGTTCTTCACCCCACTCTTCTCCACCAGTTCGTCCACCTGCGGGGTGATGTTGATGGCTTCCTCCGCCTTGCGGCTTTGCACCTTCACTTTTTCCAGCTTGATGATCATAGGCACATTCCCCTACCGCGCGGGCCGGGTTTCGATTCCCAGCAGTTTTTCCGCATTGGTGCGCAGGATTTTTTCCAGGCACGCTTCCGTCAGTCCCAACGACTTGATGGCCTTCACCATATTCTTGATTTCCACGCGCGGGTAGTTGGAGCCGAAGACGATCTGATTGCGCAGGCTCCGCTCCAGGAGCGTGATGGGCATCTGCTGGCGAAAGTGGAACTGGAAGAACTCCGTGGGGCCATCGTAATAAAAGCAAGAGGTGTCCAAATAGACGTTGGGGTATTTCAGGGCGAGGGCATTCGCGTCCCACACCCAGGGCCATCCCCAATGCGCCAGCACAAAGTTCAGCCGGGGGAATCGGCGGATGGCCGGTTCCAGCAAAATCGGTTGTCCATGATCGAGAGGCGTCCCCGGGGCCCAACTCATGCCGGTGTGGATGAGCGCCGGAATGCCCAGGGCGGCGGCCGCTTCGTAAACCTCGAACACCTCGGGATCGTTGAGGTTGAATTCCTGGAGCGCCGCGTCCAGCTTCAGGCCTTTCAGCCCCATCCCCTGGATGGCGGCCTCCAACGCTTTCGCGGCGCCGGGCTGCAAAGGGTCGACACTGGCAAATCCGATAAAGCGTTTCGAGAGGCCGCACAGTTCCGCCACCTGCTCGTTGCTCGATACGGCCAGCCCCCGCGCCCGCGCACAGGCGATGGGCAGAAGGACGGACTTCTCGATTCCCGCCACGTCCATTTGCAAGAAGAAGGTCTCCAGCGGCTGAAGATTATTGCCAATCTGGAAGACCTCGCGCGCCATGCGGGTGTAATCGGGATATTTTTCCGCGAACTCGCGGATCAGAACGGGGTGAGTGTGAAAATCAATCATGGCAGTTTGCCCCTGCTCCCGGTGGGGGAAAGGATTGCGCAAAGTACGCGCGGTCGCGAAAGGCTTCCGTGCCGCCGGGGCGGGTGGTGGAGAAGGCGCCGGCAGCGTTGCCCTGCTCCAGGCATTCGGCCAAATCCCTGCCCCGCACGAAGGCATGAATGAAGCCCGCGTCAAAGCTGTCGCCCGCACCCACGGGATCGATCGCCTTGACGGCCGGGGCGGCGCGGCGAAAGGTCCCTTGCGGCCCGCAGGCCATCGCTCCCTCGGGCCCCAACTTGACCGCCAGCACCGGCACATGTTGCCTCAGCGTGGCGACGGCGGCCTCCAGGTTGTCAGCGCGCGTAATCTTTTTCGCCTCTCGGTCGTTGGGAAGAAAGACATCCACGAATTTTAGTGTTTCAAACAAGTCGTCATCCCAGCGATCTTCCGGGTCATCGTTGGTGTCGAGCGAAGTTGAAAGGCCCCGCTGCTTCATCAGCCGGAATAGTTCGGCGAGGCGCGGCCGCAGAGCGCGATGCAAGAAGAACGAGGAAAGGTGGAAATGCCTCGCCCCGGCGAGGTAATCCAAATTCAAGTCTTCGAAACACATCTCATTCATGGTGCCCAGATAAGTCAGGATGTTGCGGCCACCCGTCCGGGGCAGGATCACCGTAAGCCCGGTGCTCGTAGGTCCCGTCACTATCCGCACCGCCGAGACGTCCACGCCGCCCGCCGCCAGACGGGCAAGCGCGATTTCGCCCAGGGGATCCGCTCCGATGCGGGAGATGAATCCCACCTTGCTTCCCAGCACTGCCAGGTTGTGCGCAAAAATTGCGGAAGAACTGCCCAGGGTAAGCGCCAGGCCGTCGGCCATCAACTCGCGTTCGAGTTCAAGGTGCGGCGGCAGTCCATACAGGATCAGGTCGAGATTTAACTCGCCGACCACGGTGACATCAAAATGGGGCATGGCAGAATCGTCTTACTCTTTGTCCAGAATCACGGCTCGCGACAAATTGCGCGGGTTATCTATGTCGTACCCCTTTTTGAGGCCGGTGTAAAGACCCAACAATTGGCAGGGCACCAGATAGCCGACTTGGCGGACACATTCGGGAGCGTCCAGGTGGAGCTCGATCAGGAAGTCGGCGTTCTGCTTGGCGGCGTCATCCGCCTGATTGGCAATCACCAGTGTGGTGGCGCCCAGCGCTTTCATTTCTTCCAGGACCTTGCACTCTTCCTCGTAACCACTTTCCGAGAGCAAGAACGTGAGCAGGGTTTCCGGTCCCACAATTGCCTTGGGGCCATGGCGGAATTCCAGGGTGTGGAAGACCTGGGCGTAAGAGCAGGACATTTCTTTGACCTTAAGTTGACCTTCTGAAGCGATGCCAAACAGCGGACCTTGGCCGAGGAAAACATAGTCGGCGAAGGTATAGCTTTCCACGAATTGCTCGATTCTTTCGTGGACGGAATCCAGAGCCGTCTGCACGCGATCAGGAATCCGGCGAATGCCTTCCGCCACTTCCTGACGCTTCGCCACCTGTGCCGCCAGGGTTTGCGCCCCCAACAACATGGAGGAAAACGAGCGCGTCATGACCACGCTCTTTTCGTCGGCGGGCAGGAGATAGAGGGTGGCGCTGGAAATTTCATCCAGCGGCTGATGCTCCCCACAACTGATGGCCAGGGTGCGGATGTTCCTCTGCCGCTCCAGGTATTCCGCCGCTCGCACCACTTCCGAAGAATTCCCCGATCGCGAAACCAGAATGGGCTGGCACGGGCGATAGGCATTCAGAACCAGGTCCGGAAAGAGGAGCAGTTCGGAAGCGGGAATGGCGCGCGCCGGACTTCCGGTAATAAGTTGCCAACTGGCTGCGGCGGCCTGCGAGATGTAATAGCTGGAACCACAGCCGATGAACAGGCAATCGGTGTCCGGGAGAATCTTCGCGGCAAGCTTTTCGATCTGCTGGCTTTCCTTCAATGCCTGGAAGCACGCCTTCCAGCATTGCGGTTGGGAAAAGATTTCAGCGCGCGTGTTCGCCCCGCGGGTTTTGGCGGCAACGCTCATGAAAGGTCTCTCCTTATCAATAATCCTGGCAGGAATTCCTATGGGTCTTATACGCCTGCCGCATGGTTTATATTACACTTCCTTTTACTATATTTCGATTTGCGTGTCAAAAAGAAAGTATTCAAAAGGAAAGTGCTCAAGAGGGCTTTCGAATCGGAATCGCAGTGTGGGACCGGATTGGCTAAACGAGGGTAACCTTGATCCCGGCCTCCGTCAGTTCTTTGAGGTCTGCCTTGGGAATCTTATTGTCGGTTATCACATGGTGAACGGCGGAGACCGCGGAGATTTGGGAAAGGCTGCGGCGCCCGAATTTGCTGGAATCGCAGACCACCACAGTCCGGCGCGAGATCTTAACCATCTCGTGATTCACCTTGGCTTCCAGCAGGTTGGGGGTGGTGGGCCCGTAATGAACGTCAAATCCATCCACGCCAAGGAAGAAGGTATCGGCGCTCAGTCTACCCAAGGTCTCTTCGGCGAGCGGTCCCACCAGAGAGAAGGAGTTCTCGCGCAGGATTCCTCCCGTCAGGATCACCTCAATGGGCGTGCCGGCAAGTTCGGCGGCAATGTTCACCGCGTTGGTGATCACGGTAAGCCGCCCGCGACTGCGCAAAGCCCGGGCGACCGCCGTGGTGGTGGTTCCCGAGTCCAGAATTACGCAATCCCCCTCGTTTACCATGGCCGCCGCAGCCTCGCCGATGCGCTGCTTCTCCTTACGGTGGTGCTTCTCTTTTTCCCGCAGACTGGGGTCGAGCAAGGCGCCCGTCCGCACCGGCAAAGCCCCGCCGTGGGAGCGTTGTAGCAAGCCTTCGCTGTGAAGATTCTCGAGATCCTTGCGAATCGTCACCTGCGAGGTCTGCAGCCGCACAGCAAGGTCCTTGACCAATCCACGACCTTCCTCGTTGATGATTTCCAGGATTTTTCGGCGGCGCTCTTCGTTAAGCATGTTGATCGATGTTGTCCTGTCTCTCTCGAAGATCCAAGAATATCTCCGCTTGTCTCTTAATATGAATACATTCGCTTGTCAATGAAAACCTTCGTATGAAAACCTTCGTATTTCGTCAACCCGTCATGTCCCCTCTCTCCTCATGGCTTTGCAATTCTGACTAAAACCTGGCCACGAGGAATTGCTACTCATAAGGAGAGCGTGTATATTCAGCTACGCCGGGGCGGCCAAAATCCCCACCCGGTCATGAACGGGCTGCCCAAAACGCATCCCCGGAAGAAGAGTCTCTGCCAGGAGGAAAACCTGTGCGCAAGGTCATCATCATTTTTTTCTTAGCATCATGTTTGGGTTCCATAACTCGGGCGCAGACAGCCCCCAAGCCCAAAGACTACACCGCCCACGTGGTGGGTTACGCCCACATGGACATGGCGTGGCTGTGGCGTTGGGAAGAGTCCATTCACGACATCATGTATAACACCTTTAGCAACCAACTCAAGTTGATGGACCAATTTCCGGACTATACTTTTTCGCAAGACCAGGCCGTGGTTCTCGACGCGATGGAGCACTACTACCCGGACATTTTCAAGGGGCTCCAGGAGAAGGCCCGGACCGGCAATTTTGTTCCTGCTACCTCGGGTTGGGTGCAGATGGATGAGAACGTCAGCGACGGGGAATCGCTGGTGCGGCAATTCCTCTATGGCCAGAAATACAGCAAGGAAAAATTCGGCCACTACATCCGCATGGCGTGGCAGCCGGACGTTTTCGGCCATCCCATCACCATGCCGCAGATTGCGCACAAAGCCGGCATTGAGCTTTACCTGTTCAACCGTCCTCATGACCCGACCCGTCCGCCCATCATCTGGTGGCAAGGGCTGGACGGAAGCCGCGTGCTGGGTTATACCTCGCCCGGCGAATATACGCAGACGATGGACCACTGGCACACCACCGTTCTGGGAATGAAGAACGCCGATCGCGCCGGAGTGAAAAATATCATGGTGCTTTACGGCATGGGTGATCACGGCGGCGGTCCCAATCCGGAGGATATTGCCGGCATTGCCAAGCTGAACGCGTCGCCCAATGAGATACGCGTAAAGCCGACCAATGTGGCAGAATACATTGATATTTTGCTGACCGAGAAGAAGGACTTTCCGGTTTACGAAAAAGAGCTGAATCCGGTTTTCCCCGGTTGTTACACCACCCAGGTGGAGATGAAGCGGCACAACCGGCAGACGGAGCAGCTTCTCCTCAACGCCGAAAAGATGTCGGAACTGGCGGTGTTCTTTGACTATCGTGACTATTATCCGGTCCGCGACATCAGCGAAGCCTGGAAGTTGGCGTTGCTCAATCAGGCCCACGACTTGGCGGCAGGCTCGGGCATCGGCCCCATTTATGCCGATGCGGCGCGCCAGTACCAGGAGATCTTCGAGCGCGGCGGACGCGCCCTGACATTCTCGCTCGAGAACCTGGGGCTCCAACTCGATACCCGCGGCGAGGGCGTACCGTTAGTGGTCTACAACCCGCAGTCGTGGGATCGCACCGGGTTGGTTACCGCTGAGGTTTCCGCCTTTTCGCTGCCGGCGCGATTGGTGGCTGTGCACGGCGAGGAAAAAACACCGGTACAGATTCTGAAGGCGCCGGCAAAGGCGGGGGCTCGCGAGACGGCCACCGTGGCCTTCGTCGCCCAGAAAGTTCCGCAAATGGGATTGAAACTCTACCACCTGGTCGCCGACACCGGCAATCCTCCCGCGGCGGCTTCATCCCTGCAAGTGGGGTCCGAACCAAGACCCTATCTGGAAAACGAATTCCTGCGTGTCGAGATCAACCCTGAAACCGGCAACATCGCGCGGCTCTATGACAAGGCGAACAAGCGCGAAGCGTTTCACGGGGAAGGGAATTCGCTGACTGCTTGGGAAGACACGGCGGAGCAGGCTCTTAAGACCTCCAAAGAATATGCGGGGCCGGCTTGGGATATCGGCTTGACCGGCAAGAAATGGGATATCGATAAGGCGGCGCGCGTGGAAATCACCGAGCAGGGACCGGTGCGCGCCACGATTCGCGTGGTTCATCGCTTCCGGGACTCCGAGTTCACTCAGGACATCAGCCTGATCGCGGGCGCTCCACGCGTGGATGTTGCCATGACGATGGACTGGTACGAGCGCGCCACGTTTCTCAAGGCGGGCTTCCCCATCGGTGCCGCCTCCAGCAAAGTGTCCGCGGAAATCCCGTACGGCGTCATCGAGCGCGACCAGACCGGCGAGGAAGCAGTCATGGGAAAATGGGTGGATATTTCGAGTTCCGACTACGGCGTTGCAATCATCAATAACGGCCGCAACGGTTATGATGCGAAGGATAACGCCATCCACCTTTCGGTGGTACGCGGACCGTGGGGCCCTGACCCGCGCGCCGACGAGGGAGAACACACGTTCGGTTACTCTATCTATCCCCACAAGGGAGGCTGGCGTGAGGGCCAAGTGCAGTTCCAGGCCCTGGCGTTCAACTCGCCGCTGCTGGCTTTGCAGGAACCCCAGCACGCCAGCCCGCAAGAACAGTGGGCGGGGAAGAAAGGCGGCTTGCCTGAGGCCTATTCGTTTATCAAAACCAATAGTGACCACGTGGTTCTGTATGCGCTCAAGCAGATGGAGGGGTTTTATGACACCGACGCCATCGCCCGCTTTGTGGAATGTGAAGGCCGCGAGGGCGACGTGACCCTCGAGTTTCCGCGCCGGCTCCGAGTCACCGAAACCACCTTGCTCGAAGATGTCAGCGTGGGACCGGTGGGGGAGGGAACCACCATTCGGTTTAACATGAAGCCGTGGGAGATTAAAACCCTGCGCTTGACGCGGGAGCGCTAGGCCGGCGGAGCCGCAAGAGAAAGTCAAAATGCAAAAGGCAAAAGTGAAATAGGGTAGTGCATCAGGTTCAAGCGGAAGGGCCTCGGCGCGGGTGGTACGGGCGTCCCGCCTGTGAGCAGTCACGGCCAAGATGGTGTGCCACCACAAATGGGCCCTAATGATCCACACCACCCGCTGCTCTTCCTTCGCATCGAAATATAGTTACGGTTCAAAACCCTTTGACGGACCCAGGAGAGATGAAAAAAACACCCGCTCGTTGGTTCTGGTTACCCCAAGCCTTTTTCCTTTTGGCCTTCTTGGTCTTCATAACCAGCCCTGTTCAAGTTTCCGGCGCTGCTACTCCCCCTTGCGCAGGGACCCTGAACGTCAGCCGCTTTCGTTTGACAGTCCAACCGGCGAAGGGTGGCACGCCGCTGCCGCTGCAAGAGATGAACGTCATTGATGCCGGAGAAAAGGTGAAGTACGAACCCTTACACATTCCCCCGGCCATCCGCGACAAAGCCAAGATCGCATTAATACTGGTGGCAGTCGCTAAAGCGGAACCGAAGGATGAAGCCAAAGGGAAACCAGAGGAGGGAATAGAGAAATCGGAGAGCGAGGAGAGCGCCAAGGACGCGAAGAAGGAGGCCAAGCAGGATATCCACATACTTGAAGCGAGGCCGGCAAAGGATGCGCAAGAGTGGGACATTCCGGCGCGCGCCTCGGTGGTGGGAGTGGTCTTCGGCCCGCACGGGCTGGATGTGAAGAAGGTCAGCTCGATGGTGATCAAGAATCCCGACCTGATTCCGCAGTTGACCGAATACGCGGAGCAAACGGCCAAGGTGGGAGCTTTGGTGGAGGCGCTTACGGAATACCAGCAGCAGCCAGACCCGAACCGCGATGTGAACGCGGCGCTGGTGGGATTTGGGAATGATTACAATGTGGCGATTCCCAAGATTGACGCGACCCAACCCTCCAGCCAGCAGGCCGCTGTATTGATGCAGGCTTTGATGCCCTCCTTGCAGACTTTCGATCCGATCACCTCCACCCCTACGGGAGTAGTGGCGCAGTCGGCGGGATTGGCGGGGGCCGTCGCCACCATGTTCTTTGGTTCGCCGGTGGGACTGGCGGCGGGTGGCGCGGCGCTTTTCTTGAACATGCGCACGCTGGTCTTTCCCGATACCGACTTTCGCTCCGCCTTCACCCAACCCTTTGAAGCCACCGGCCTGGCACTCTGCGCCAAGAACGAGGCGGAAAAACCCCGCACACGCGTAGCTTACCTGTGGATGATGAAAGTACCCAATGCCGAATCGCCCACCGCGGCCCTGGCGGAGACAGCGTACGTGCCCATCGGCGGTAAATCCGCACTCAAAGTCTCTTTCACTGAGCCTGCGGAATCCAAGCTGTTGACGCGCGCACACGGCTGGCAGTTGGTCTCGGCCAAGGATCACGCCGATGTTCCGCTCAAAGTGCAAGTCGGAACTCCGGACGATTCCCTGGATCTCGACCTGACGAAAACCAAGCTGCCGCCGGGAGAATATCACCTGGCCGCTCTGTGGGACTGGGACCCACTTCAGGTAAAGGGTGAAGTGGATGTGCGGCCGCTCGGAGATATCACCAGGGCGAAAGTCGCCCAGGAATCTGCGGACCGCTTGGTAGCGGTCGCCGGCCCGGTGAAAGTACAACTGACCGGGACGGATTTTGAGTTTGTCGAAAAAGTGGCCATGGCGAAAGCGGGAGACAAGAAGGCAACGCCCAAGGAAATCACCTTCACTTTACCGAAGGGAAAAGCCCAGGGCGACCAGGAGAGCATGGAAACGGAAATCGATACGTCGGCAGAGGGCGCGGGCAGCTACCGCTTGATTCTGACTCAAACGGATGGGTCCTCGCACGACGTTCCCCTGGTGATTCATCCCCCCAATCCCACGCTCGAGGGTTTGCCCCTGCGCGCCAACCTGGGCGAGTCCCAGCAGGCCGTGGTCCTGCGCGGGACGCGACTCGAGCGGATCACGCGCCTCACCACCGACGATGCGGTGTGGGAGCTTGCCCCGGTGAAACCCGGCGCGCACGATTTGACGGAGCGCCCCGCGACGGTCAAGCTCCAAGCGGCGGCACATCGCGGCGAATTGGCGGCCGCCGATGTTTCCGTACAGGATATTCAAACCCCGCTGGCCTTTCCCGGGGCGCTGGAGGTGGCCGGGCCGCGCCCCCAAATTGCGGGGGTCAGCCTTTCACTAGCCCAGCAGCCTGACGTACATCTGAGTGAGGGGGAAATCCCGGCCGGGGCGCCCACCAGTTTTTCCCTCTTGACTCATCATCTCGATGCGCACCCGGCGCTGAGTCTCGCTTGCGCCAACGAGGGCTTCGTTAAAGCGCCGTTGGTCCTGCACCCGGGAGACAGAACCTCCACCGCGCAATTGGACTTCTCCGGGGAAGACGGATTGTTTCTTTCCGTTGATCCCGGGGTGGTCGGCCAGTCCGGCTGCCAATTGGCCGCTACCATCACCACAGAGAGCACCGGGAGCTCCGACCCGACCGTGCTGGGCCGCGTCATCCGCTTGCCCCGCATTGACAAGTTCGCGCTGAGCGAGGAGAAACTCAGCTCCACCCTATATGCCGGAAACCTCACGGGCGTCGACCTGCAAATCATCGAGAAGACCGGTTGGGATGCCAAGACCGGATTTCCCGTGCAAGGAATTCCCACACCCGTTCCCGGCAGCCCGCAGGAGCAAACGCTGAAAGTGGAACTTCCCTGGCCACCCCCTTCGCCCCACGCCCCGATTTACGTCTGGCTGCGCGGCGAAACCACCGGACGGCTTACCGACGTGATGTATTGACGTCTGCGCCGCGGAGGCAGTAGGCAGAAAGCAGTATGCAGAAGGCAGTCGAAACCTCAACTCCAAAGCTGGAGTGAGGTTCGGCCTGGCGATCCCTGGGAGCGACGGTTCAAGCCTGTCCAGCATGATGAAGGCGCCAAACGCGGTCTGCTCAAGAATTAGGCCCCTAATTGGCGAAGTCCATGATGGGATTTTCGACAAACTGGCTGGCGTCGATAGCATTTTGTGGGGTTCCTTTTCCGACTTCCCGAAAGTGATCACCCTTCCAGGCGAATGTTCTGGCCGTGTAACGATGCCGACAGTAAAGGCAAGATTCCCCGATGTCGAGATCGGTTCGCGCAGAGTAGAGGGTAAACTGCCTTGGACTGTGCCTTGGGTCGCCCCAGATGCACAACGCCCCCAAGGCAGCATCTTGCCGGAAAATTTCCTGATACGATTCCCCACTCGCTGTGAATAGCGCAAATCGCGAGACGCTACCATCGCCACCGCACCGGAAAGCCACGCCCACAGCGCGACGGCTGCGGTCGAGAGGGAACTCAATGAAGCCCGATGTGTAGCAGCCCTCCATGGGGCCAGTTAAACTCTCGATTACCCGTCCAGAGTGTACGACCACGATGTGCGGATCCGCATCCGGGGCTTCGTCTTTTTCGTACACGAGCAGCATTCCGCCAATTGTCGTGGGAGCTGGCGCAGTAAAGGCTCGGGCCTTGTATCCGGAGGGCACAACTGCTGCAACCTCCGCTGGGACGAAGGGGGGGTGAATCTGGCGGGGTATGGAATCGACCTTACCCATCTCCTCCAGCATGAACGCGCACAAGGTGGCGAAAGGGCCTTGCGAAGGTGAGTCCCGTTCAACGACGTTGTACCTGCCAGATTCAGCGCCTTCCAGTATCCAAGGTGTTCCACCCATGACCTGGAGTAACGCGCGTGCCCGCCGACCGTCGCCAGGGGGCAGAGGCGGATGCGTCGGCATCGACCAGAACGCTGAGTCGTCGAGCAAGTGCAGAAAACGTTCAACGATTGGCTTTGGAACCTCGACCGTCTGAGTGCTGGTTAGATATCCGGGTGACATGCCGCCAGTCCCGTCGGTGATTTTCGCAACCGCTTGGCCCGTGCCGTCGGGCAGAATCGTTATACGGATGGACACCGGATGAAAGTACGGCGGAAGTTTCAAGAACCGGTAGACCTTGATGTTTGGCTTCTTCGTTTCATCGAGAAGGGATGGTTCCTTCATGCTACGGAAATACCAGGCGTAGAACCGTTCTGCCCAATCATAGACACCGGGCCTCCCGTTGAACGTTCCATCGGGGAAATATCGAGGGGCCTCGTCGGGAGGTAGCGCATTCATCGGGTACACAGGCCCCATCCGAAACTGGCGCGGCGGGGAAGTGGGGGCTGGTTGTTCATTCTGTGCCGGCGTTCCAGACACAACCAGCGGGACTGCGACGATCGGTATGAGCATAACGAATAAATGCCAATCTCGAGCCGGTGGGCCTACAGGGTGAGAGTCCATTGCACCGTTGGATGCCAAGCTGCGTCTCCGGGTTGGTAAACTTCCGCAATCCTGAAAAGCAGGTGTAGCGCGGACCTGCTCCGAAAAGACGCCGATATTTCGGCACTCGCCTGGTCGCCGCCGAAATATCGGCGTCTTTTCATGCTTCGGGGTGTCGCGAAGCGACATGACCGACTGTTTTGTAGGTCCGCGGCTTGTTCCCTATGGGCAAAGAAAAGCCGCGGACCTAAAGAGCAGGTCCGCGCTACAGTTCAAGCGCCCAATTACCGCGCGCTGCCTACTGCTTTCTGCTTACTGCCTTCTGCTTTCTGCCTACCTACGTTTCTCCAGCGGAACAACATCGCGTTGTTCGTAGCCGGTATAAATCTGGCGTGGGCGGGCGATTTTCTGTTCGGGATCTATGACCAATTCCTCCCATTGTGCCAGCCATCCGGCGGTGCGCGGAATGGCGAACAGCACGGTGAACATTTCCGGCTTGAATCCCATGGCCTGGTACATGATGCCGGAGTAAAAATCCACGTTGGGGTAGAGCTTCCGTTTGACGAAGTAATCGTCTTGCAGTGCGATGCGTTCCAACTCCAGGGCGATTTCGAGCTTGGGGTTCTTGCCGGTGATTTCGAACACCTGTTCGGCGGCCTGCTTGATGATGCGCGCGCGGGGGTCGTAGTTCTTGTAGACGCGGTGGCCGAACCCCATCAATTTTCCTTTTCCCGCTTTGATGCCTTCAATGTACGCCGGCACCTTGTCCTTGGAACCGATCTCGTCGAGCATTTTCAGCACTTCTTCGTTGGCCCCGCCGTGCAACGGGCCGGAGAGCGCCGCGGCCGCCGCCGCCGTCGACACATAGGGATCGGCCTGCGAGCTGCCCACGGAGCGCATGACGTTGGCGCTGCAATTCTGCTCGTGGTCGGCGTGCAGGATGAAGAGAATGTCGAGCGCCCGCGCCAGGGCGGGATTCGCGGCGTACTTGGGCTCCGCCATTCTCCACAACATGTTCATGAAATTTTCGGGATAGGTCAGGTCGTTGTCGGGGTAGACGTACGGGAAGCCCAGCCCGTGGCGGTACGTGTAAGCGGCGATGGTGGGGACTTTGCCGACCAGGCGAAGAATCTGGAGCCGCCGCGTCTCCGCGTCATGCACGTTCCGGGATTCCGGATAAACCGTGGAGAGCGCCGCGACGGTGCTGATGAACATTCCCATGGGGTGGGCGTTCCAACGGAAGCCCTCCAGGAATTTCTTGGTCGTTTCGTGCAGCATGGTGTGATGGGTGACTTGGGTGACCCACTCCTTCAACTGGGATGCCGTGGGCAGTTCGCCGCGCAGGAGCAGATAGGCGACCTCGAGAAACGTGCATTGCTCCGCCAGTTGCTCGATGGGATACCCCCGGTAGCGCAGAATGCCCTTATCGCCGTCGATGTAGGTGATGGCGCTGTGACATGAGGCGGTGTTCATGAAGGCCGGGTCGTAAGTCATCAGACCGAAATCATCCGGGCCGGTTTTGATTTTTCGCAAATCCATCGCACGGATGGTGCCCTTGTGAAAAGGTATTTCATAAGTTGTGTTGGTACGCTTGTCCAGAATGCTCAGATTATCGTTTTCCATGCGCTCTCCTCCCTTTTATGAATGCTCGATGCCACTGTCTCGATTGCCCTCAAGTTCACCGGGCTGCAGCGGCTGGGTGAAGATTATATTTACATTTCCATATATTTGCTCAGGAGATTTGTCAGTTTCGTGGGTTTTTCTAGGAAAATGGACAATTTATCCTCCGGTCAATGTTCGTGCGCATGTAAGTGTGGGTGCGAATGCGTTTCGCCCGAAGCATGAATGTGCCGATGCGTGTGAATGAGGTTCGTTTGTTCCAGCAGGGAAGTCTGACTCAGTATTTCCCTGGGGGTTCCGGTGGCCACCAGGCGCCCCGACTGGAAAACCAAGCAGTCATCGGCGATATCCTCCAGGATATCGAGGTCGTGGGTGGTGGTGACCACGGTCTTCGAGCCCCCGCGTAAACCGATCAGGAAATCGATCATCTGGCTGGCGCTCTTGGGATCGAGGGCGGCCGTGGGTTCGTCGAGCAGCAGCACCTCAGGATCAAGAACCAGCACGGAGGCGAGCGCCACGCGCTTTTTCTCTCCCGTCGACAAGTGATGCGGCGAGCGGTCCTTGAGGTGAGTTATCTTCATCACCTCCAGCATTTCCTCCACCGTGGCGCGGAGCTTTTCCCTGGGCCACTGAAGCTGCAAGGGTCCAAAGGCCACTTCATCAAATACCGTGGGGGAGAAAAGCTGGACGTCGGGATTCTGAAACACCAGCCCCACGCGGCGCCGGAACGGGTAGGCAAACTCGGGATTCTGCAAGCGTTCCTCGGTAAGCGGCTCGCCACAGAAAGTGATTTCACCCTCTTGTGGAAAGGCCAGCCCGTCCAGAATCCGCAGCAGCGTGGACTTTCCCGACCCATTCGCTCCGAGAAGCGCCACGCGCTTGCCGGGCGGGATGGCCAGGCTCAAGTTGTCGAGCGCCGTCACCTGATGGTAACGAAATGTGACCTCGCGAACCTCAAAGACCGGAACGGGCATAAGATTTTGGATTTTCGATTTTGGATTTTGGATTCTCGGTCCTCTATTCTCGATCCTCTATTCTCGACCCTCTATTCTCGATCCTCTATTCTCGATTACCGGTTCTCGATTTTGAATCTTGAATCTTGAATCTTGAATTCCAGCCAATCATCTTCCGTAATAGAATGCGGCGGCCGCGATGGCCGCAAACAAACTCAGCATAATCCAGTCGAGCGTAACGGCGCGGAAATCATCGAGCACATAGACTTCCCCGCGGAATCCCCGGGCGAGCATAGCGCTGTAAACGTCGCCGCTGAGCTGCAAGGTCTTCGACATCAAAACCCCCACGCTGGCGGCGGCCAACCGGCGGCGGTCGGAGCCTTTCAATTCGCCCACCATGCGGCTGCGGCGCGATTCCAGCATATCGCCAGCGCTTTCCAGCAGAAGGAAAATATAGCGGTAGGCCATTCCCAAAATCACTACCACGACCACCGGAACGCGGAGCACGCGCAGCGCCTTCAAAACGCGGGTCCACGCGGTGGAGACGATCAGCAACACCGAAAGGGTGGCCGCGGTTTCGACGCGGGTCACGAGGTACTGCGCGCTCAGCAGTCCTTGCGCCGTCAGCGGCCAACCGAGCCCGGGAAGGCGCCACACCACACGGCCGGGAATGACCAAAGGCGCGGGCAAGGCGATGATGCCGGTAAAAAGGAGCACGGGAATCCACACTCGCTTGGCCAGAAGCATCGGCGAGATGCGGGAGGATACCGCGAGCGCGAGCGCGATGGCGAACACCGCGCCGATGACCCACAGTTTGTGCGCGGTCGCCGCGGCAATAATCAGGGAGAGGATGCCAATAACCTTGATGCGAGGGTCGAGACGCTGGAGCAGGCCGTCCGCCTTGGCGAGAGCTTCGGCGTCAAGCGCGTGCTCCATGGCGTTCAGGAAACCAGCGAGAGTGCGCTCAAGAAAGTTCATGGCGTCTTAAAAGCAGTGACGAGTGACGAGTGACGAGTGACAAGTGACGAGTGACGAGTGGCGAGTGGCGAGCGAACCTTTGCCCGCGGCCGCGTCCCCAGCGATTTTGAATAGCGATTCCGAATCTTGAATTTTGAATTTTGAATCTTGAATCGCCTTATGCCTGACTCCTTTTCCCCTTCCCCCGGGTGGCCAAGTAGTTCGCACCTGACACCTGACACCTGGCACCTGGCACCTAACACCTGCTTTTCCCCCGCCCTCCCAGCGAGCCGGCCGCGAGCGAAACCAATATAATGGCGCCGGAACCGAACATGGCGGAAAGCGCATAGCCCACCGCCGGGCGCCGCACAAACGACGGCGCGTATTGGGGGAAGGGCGCGGTCCACAGTGAGGAGAGCCGCGCCAAGCCTCGCGGGGGCTGCGCGGGCGGCGCCGTGTGGCGCGAAGCCATGGCCATTTGCTGGCGCGCTTGCACACTCGAAAAATCCCGCGCGCTCCATTCGCCCCAAGCGGTACCGGCGGCCAGAATCCCCAGCGGGGTCAGCACCATGAGGAGGGCCAGCCCCATCCACAGCGGGCGCACGGTCCGCCATATGGTCTGGCGGCCGGCGCCGGCGGTTTCCTCCTCGGCGGCCAAATCACCGGGCGCCGTAAGCTTCAGGAGCGAAGGGTTGGTTCGCTGGAAATAGGCCACCACTCCCGCCGAAAGTACCAGCTCCGCGAGGCCGGCAAACGTCAAGTGGCCAATCATCATGGCGGGAATGGCGATGCTCAAAGGGTAGGGAGCGTAGAGGGGGGCGCCGTTCGGGTCTTTGAAAAAGAGCGGCTGAATTCCAAATTCCACCGCGGCGCACAACGCCGAGGCATTGATGGCCATGTAGCCTGCCAGGGCCGCGGCCACCACCCTCCGCGAAGAGGTGATGGCGGCGCGCCCCGCCGCGAGGCGGTAAACCGCATACGCCACCAGCGAGCCCACAATCGCCATGTTGAAGCAATTTGCGCCGAGCGTGGTAATGCCTCCGTCCCCGAAGAAAACGGCCTGAATCGAAAGGGCAATGGAAATGGCCAAAATCGAGGCCCACGGCCCCAGGATGATGGTGGCAATCGCCACGCCCACGGCGTGCCCCGTGGTGCCGCCGGGCAAGGGCAAGTTGAACATCATAATCACGAAGGAAAGCGCCGCCATTACCGACAGCAAGGGAACCAGGCGCGTTGCCAGCGCCTTCTTCACGCGCTGCAAGGCGGTGTACCAGAACGGTGCGGAGGCTGCGTAGAGCACCGCGCAGGTCGAGGGGCTGAGATAACCATCAGGAATGTGCATGTGAGCTTTCTGAAACTTCGCGAGGCTCGACGGACGCGCTGCCGACGCCTTCTCAAACCCCCATTCTAACCTAACCCCACTCGATCGGGCCATCGGGTCATCGGCTCATCGGTTCATCGAGTCAATGGACACCGCACACCTGTCGCAGTTCTTTTCATCCGGCTTTAGACGGTCTCCTAGCGCCCCAAATTGGAGGCAGTTTTTCATAATTCAGAATTCATAATTTTCGCCCGACGCCTTTCTCCTTTCCTTTCAGCAACATTCTGGCTTCCTGCCGGTAAGTGGCTTATTTATCATAAACATTCTGGCTTGGTGGGCATCTAACCCAAGTCAAATTTGTATCCTATTTGTTTTCATAGACGTTCTGGGTAATACCTTCATTTTGCATGCCTTTTTCTTCCCGAGGATCAACCTTTGCTCCCCTTTCTTAATCTCATTATTATCAATAATTTGATCTTTGGCGACGGCCATTGGAATTTCCCATTTCCTTGCTAAGCGGCTTTTTTTCATAAACTTTCTGGGGTTATGAGGAATTTGCTAGATTTCCTCTATTTGGGCTTAAGGTTCGATCTCCATGAGAACCCGCAAAAAACGCTCCTGCCATGTGCCCACGGTCTTCCGGCTACTCCTTGGCATCTGAATCCCGGGACCCCACCGCAGGCATTCGACACCGGACACCTGCCTTTCAGTCTGGCTTACGCCGGGCCGTTAATTACATCCGCGGTCCTTCCCCCCAGCCTGCGGCTACTGGCCTCAGCAACTAGTATAATGTGGATATTATCGTTGTCAACAACAACGTTATTCGGAGGCTACAATTGATGAATGAGGACAAAACGTCAACCAGGGTAGCGCGGCCCCCCGTCGTTGGGGTCCGCGGCTCTTCCCGTGAAAAACCCACGAACCTCGATGAGAGTGGCCTCCCCCGCATTCGGAAGCGTGAACCTAGGGAAGAACCGCAGACCTCAAAGGCGGAGGTTTGATGCGCTACGCTTGTTGGCCCATCATTGGAAACTCTTGATCAACGCTGCACCTGAGCAGTGGTAGAATGGCGCCGGTGACCGAGTATTTCACATTCGGCGAGGCGTTAGTCTTAGGGTTGTCTTCGGGACCTGCCTGCCTGGCTTCCTGCGGACCCGTACTGGTTCCTTCCTTGCTGGCTGATGGGGCGGGGGTGCGACGGGGTAGCCGCTATCTCTCTACTTTTCTGGGAGCGCGCTTTCTGGGATATCTGCTGTTTGCCGCCGTGGCCTGGGAACTGGGTGCTCGAGTATCGCTTCCGCCCGCGCCTCGTCTGCTCATCATGGGCGTTGTCCACGTGCTGCTCGCCGGCGTACTGCTTTGGTACGCGTACTCGGTTGGGCGCGCTTGCACCCAGTCGTGCGGTTCGGAACTGGTGGCCATCGGGGCGGTGAGAAAACGCGGCATATCCGGTCCGGCAGCGTTAGGCTTCCTGACCGGCTTGAGCCTCTGCCCTCCGTTTGTGATTGCCGGTGTGAGGGCGGCCGAGTTGCACAGCGCGGTTGCGGCCCTTCTATTCTTTGCGGTATTTTTCGTGGGAACTTCCGTCTGGTTTGTGCCGTTTATAAGCTTGGGATGCGTGCGGCGCAGCCAAGCCGTGACGACCGTCGCACGGATGGCAATGGCGCTCATTGCGCTCTTTTACCTCTTTTTGGGATTGGCGATGCTGATGGGGAGAAATGTTTATGGCCGCTGAGGCTCGAATCCTGCCACACCGCGAGATTGCGCCCCGAAGCATTGGCAGGTCCGTTCTGCTGACCTTGCCGATCGTACTCTGGTCGCTGCTTATCTTCTCGAGTTCATTCCGGCAACCGAATCGGTCCGCGCAGATTGCCGGTATCATGACCGCGGTTTTCATGATTGCGCTGTTCTTCATGATGATGCGGACGTGGAGCACCTATCGCTGGCGCCGCTGGTTCTTCGTGGCGCTGGGACTCCTGTTCCCGGTGGGCTTCATCCACACCGTCATGGTGATGCGGGGGTCGATGGGTATCCCCATGGAGGAGATGATTGCGGGCCGAACACCTTTCTGCTTCATGCCCATTCCCCTCCTCATCTTGCCGGCGGCGCTCACCAGGACGGTAGTGTTCCCCGGCTCGATCTTGCCCGGCGGGGGCATGTCGAGGAGTGGTATAGCGGCCATGATGGGTGTGTGGCTGGCCATCACCCTCGTAATCGGCAAAGGCTGGTGCAGTTATGCCTGCTTCTTCGGGGGAATCGAAGAAGGCGTGGCGTCGCTCCCCAAGAAGGCCAAGCTGCGCAAGATCGACCCGCGCTGGCGCTACGGCCCCTGGGCAGTCTTATTGGCGATGGTCCTGCTGTCCCTGGCCCTGTTTGAGCCCGCTTACTGCATGTGGCTCTGCCCCTTCAAGGCCGTGTCGGAATACGTAGCTGCCCGGAACACGGTGGGGTTGGTTCAAAACGGAATCTTCGTGGCGCTGTTTGCGGGACTGGTGGTCGTGCTGCCCTGGCTGACGAAAAAGAGAACCCAATGCGCATTTTTCTGCCCGTTTGGCGCGTTCCAATCGATCTTCAACAAGACGAGCGTGTTCGATGTGAAGATCGACCGGACGCGCTGCTCGCCCTGCGTACTCTGTCAGAACGCATGCCCGACGATGTCTTTGACGGCGGAATCCATTGCCCAGGGCGAGACCCTGATGTCGTGCATGAAGTGCGGCGCGTGCGTCGATGCGTGTCCAAAACACGCCGCCGTGTGGCACATCAAGGGAACGGAAGTTGCCGTGAAGCCGGAACGCGCGCGACTGATGTTGCTGTACGCCGCCTGGGGGATGGCCGTGATGTTCGGCGGCACCATCATCGCTGAGGGCCTGGCGGCCATCCTGCACGTCTTCGTTTAGGAGGGGCGAATGAAGATACGGGAAAAACTGGGGTACACGGCAGCGGGATTGACCGTGCTCGCGGCAGTGCTGGTGCCTTTTTTGCTGTATGGAGTGTTCACCAAAGGGTTTGCCGCTCTGGGCCTGCACGTGGACGAGATGTATTCAGGTGGGCCGAAGGTGCGCACGATTCATAACGCTGCCTACTCCATCGACATTCACCGGCCGGTATTTCCCCACATGCTGCAAACCGAAAAGCCTTTTGTGCAGCTTGATTGGAAACCCGTGAGCTCGCTACCGGGGCACGTCTCCGATCTAGTGGACGTGGATGGTGACGGGCAGCCCGATGTTCGCGTGAGCTTTGATGTACCCAAAGACCCCAAGACGCCACTGCGCGTGAATGTGGAGGCGCTCAACCCGCGCTACGAGGCCATGCGGAACGTGGGGAAGGAAAGGTTCTCGAAACTGATCGTGCGCGTGGATGACGCGATCCTGGTGCGCGTTCCGCTCACGCATCCATAGTCGTTAGCGCCAGGCGATTTACCCGTCGATTTCGTTTCGGCATGTGACACTCCTCAAAAGAAAGTCAAAACGCAAAGCGCAAAACGCAAAAGTCAAAGCTCGGTGCACCAAGCAGCGGCGTTGCTCGTTCCGACGTAGGGGTAGGGCTTGCCCTACCCCTGCGGGCCACTGGCCCGCCGAAAAAGGGGACGGCAAGCCGTCCCCCTACATAGCGCATCGTTATCGGCGGATTGCGCTCACGCTTTCCTGCTGTGCCATTGGCGCAGACCGTGCGAGAATATGCGGTTCGATATTTCTTCGAGGAGTTGGAATCATGCTAAAGACTCTATTGATCAGTGGAAGCCCCAAACCCGACGGCAACACGGCGCAACTGATGCGCGAATGCGCGAAGGTGATTCAGGAACAAGGCGTGGAGGCCGAAGTGATTTCCTTCGCGGGGATGAGCATTGCATCGTGCACCGCCTGCGGAAAATGTTCGGAAACCGGCAAGTGCGACATTCATGACGATTTAAACGAGATCATCGAAAAAGTTCGCGGCGCGCAGGGCCTCATTGTTGGTTCGCCGGTTTACTTCGGCACGGCGCGCGGCGATGTGATGTCCGCCCTCCAGCGCATCGGATACGTTTCCATGCATTCCAATAAATTCCTGGCGGGAATGGTGGGAGGGCCGATTGCCGTGGCGCGCCGGGGCGGGCAGACCTCGAGTCTTCAGGAAATGCTCATGTTTTTTCTGATTAACGATATGATTGTGCCGGGCTCAACCTACTGGAACATGTTATTCGGCCGTCTTCCCGGCGACGTGTGGAAAGACCAGGAGGGAATTGAAACCATCCGGCACTTTGCCGCCAACGTTGCCAAATTAGTTAAGAAACTCAACCCGCCTGCGGAGGGGTAGATTGCATGTTAACTGCGGTTTTGCACGATTTTGACCGGCTGATGCTGGAGGAAAGGCCGGTCCCCGAACCGGGGCCGGATGAAGCCTTGGTGCGAATCAAATCCTGCGGCATTTGCGCCACCGATTACAAAGCCATCAAAGGCATCCGGCGCAACGTGCGCTTCCCGCTCGTACCGGGGCACGAACCTGCCGGTGTGGTGGCCGCGGTGGGAGCGCACGTCCGCAGTGTCAAGGAGGGCGACGAGGTTATCGTTTGCCCCAGCGGGTATTGCGGACATTGCTGGTACTGCCGGATGGGTAATCAGCACTATTGCGAGCACATGTATACGACGGGAGGCGACGGTCCGGAAGATGTGCGGCCGGGCAGCTTCGCGGAGTACATGGTGACGGGAGCCAACACGCTCTTTGCCAAGCCCGCCCATGTGAGCTTCGACGCCGCCTGCCAGACCGAACCCCTCAGCGGCGCATGGAAAGGCATCATCCACTATTCGGAAATGCAGGTTGGCGATGATGTGGTCATCATCGGCACGGGGGGAATCGGCATGTACTGTTTGATGGTGGCCAAAGCGGCGGGCGCCGGACGCCTGATCGCCGTCGACGTCAGTGATCACGCTCTGGAAACAGCCCGCCGCTTGGGAGCCACGCACACCTTGAACCCCAAGCATGTGGACGTGAAGACCGCCGTGTATGAGATTCTGCCGCGGGGGCCGGACCTGGTGCTGGAAGCCGCCGGGCCCATCGAAGCGGTCAATCTGATGGTCAGCCTCTTGCGCCGCGGCACGCGCTGGAACATTTTCGGCATTACCACTCACGAGAAGTTCGTTTTGGACGGAGGCCTGATGCATTTTCTCGAGGCGCGGATGGATTCCAGCTTTTCCACCAATCCGCTGGCGATGGAGAATGCCATTCGGCTGATGGAGCGCGGCGTGGTGAATCCCGAGAAGGTCATCTCGCACCGGTTCCCTTTAAAGGAGATCGCGAAGGCCATGGAGGTGATGGGAACTCCCGGCCGGAACAAGGTGGTCATTAATCCTTGAACGAGGTATGGCGTATGGGCGCGGCGGTGATCGAGAAAAAGGAATTTCCGATGTTGATCGGCGGCGAGTGGGTGCGCACTCGCTCGTTGCGCACTATCACTCTGCCTTACGACGGCACGCCGGTGGGAGAGGTTTACGATGCCGATGGGGCGACGGCCGAGCGCGCCGTGGCCGCGGCCCAAGCGGGGGCGGCGGCCATGGCCAAGCTCACTCAGTACGAACGCGCCGAACTGCTCGATCGCATGCGGCGGCTGCTGGAGCGCGACGCGAGCGAGTTTGCCCTGCTGGTTTCCTGCGAGAGCGGCAAGCCCATCCGGGAGGCGCGGGCGGAAGTGGAGCGCTCCGTCCAGACGCTGATTGCTTCCGCCGACGCGGCCCGCCACCTGCGCGGTGAGGTGATTCCCATGGAGGCCGCCCCGATTGGCAAGGGGCGCTGGGCCATGACGGTCCGAGAGCCGTTGGGAGTTATCGGCGCGATCACGCCCTTCAATTTTCCGCTGAACCTCGCATTGCACAAAATCGGCCCGGCTTTGGCGGGGGGCAACAGCGTGGTACACAAGCCCGCTGGAAACACGCCGCTCAGCGCGTTGCGTCTGGCCCGATTGATTCAGGAAGCGGGGGCTCCGCCAGGCGCCTACAACGTGGTGACGGGGCCGGGGGGAAAGCTGGGGCCGCAGTTGATCAATGACCCGCGCGTGGCGATGATCACCTTTACCGGCAGCGTTCCGGTGGGGGAACAGATCCGCGCGCAGATCGGCCTTCGCCGCGCCACGCTGGAGTTGGGCGCGAATTCCTCCGTGATTCTCGAACCGGATTGCGACCTCGACCTGCTGATTCCGCGTTGTGTCGCCGGGAGCTTTGCGCACTCCGGCCAGGTTTGCATTTCCGTGCAGAACGTCTACGTGCAGGAAGTCATCTATCAGGATTTTATCGATCGCTTTGCCGCCGCCACCCGCAAGCTCCAGATCGGGCACCCCCTCGACGAGAGCACGGAGGTTTCTTCCCTGATTACCTTGGGCGATGCGGAGCGAGTGGAAAAGTGGATCGAGCGCGCCCTCGCTGGTGGCGCGCGTCTTATTACCGGGGGCAAGCGGCAAAACGCCACCATCGAGCCGGCCATTCTCACCGACGTTGCTCCCGACATGGAGATCTGTTGCAAGGAAGTTTTCGGACCGGTGGTGGCGGTGCATCGCTATGGAAAGCTCGAGGAGGCCATCGGCGCCGTGAACGCCGGCGAATACGGATTGCAGGCCGGGCTGTGTACGCGCGACATCGGCAAGGCGTTTGCGGCGGCCCGCCAGTTGCGGGTGGGAGGGGTGATTATCAACGATGTGCCCGCTTATCGCGCCGACCACATGCCCTACGGCGGCGTCAAGAAGAGCGGAATTGGACGCGAAGGACCACAGTTCGCCGTGGAAGAGATGACGGAATTGAAACTGATCTGTTGGCGGTGATAATTTGATGATCGCGCCATCACCCATTGCTCTGGTCACCGGCGCATCGCGAGGTATCGGGCGGGGAATCGCCATTGCTCTGGCTCGCACTGGCCACAGCGTGGCGATCAATTTTGCTTCGAATCACGATGCGGCGCTGGAATGCCAAAAATTGTGCCAGGCGGCAGCGCCGGCGGGTTCCGGGACTTCTTTCGAAACATTCCCTGGGGATATTTCCGCGGCGACCGGCCGCGAGCAGTTGCTGAAGGCGGTCACAGATTGCTTCGGTTGGATTGACCTTTTGGTGAACAATGCGGGCGTAGCGCCGGCCGAGCGCAAGGATCTGCTGGAAGCTACCCAGGAGAGTTTTGACCGCCTGATCAGCATTAACCTGCGCGGTCCCTATTTCCTGACGCAAGCGGTAGCCAACTTCTGGCTCGCCGGATTGGCGGAACATGCGGCGCGCCCGCGGCCAAAAATCATCACCATTTCGTCCATCTCCGCCTATACGGCAAGTATCAATCGTGGTGACTATTGTGTGAGCAAAGCGGGACTCTCCATGATGACCCGGCTTTTTGCCGTGCGGCTGGCGGGGGAGGGAATTGGCGTTTACGAGATTCGTCCCGGGATCGTGGCCACGGACATGACCGGTCCGGTAACGGAAAAATACGACCGCCTGATTGCCGAGGGCCTGACCCCCATGGCGCGATGGGGAACGCCGGAAGACGTGGGCCGCGCCGTCGTCGCCATCGCCCAGGATCTATTCCCGTTCTCGACAGGCGAGGTGTTCAACGTGGATGGCGGATTCCACATTCGGAGACTCTAGCGCCTGAGCTTCCGCTCGAGTCATTCACATGGAGGACAAAGCCTCCAGCGTGCCACGGGCGTCCCGCCCGTGCTCGAGCATGGCCGGGACGGCCATGGCACGGCATCGGCTGCGGCTACGCCGCGCTGTGTGAAACGCTTTCTCTTCGCGAAACAATTGAGGAACGATGATCCAAATAGACCCCACCTTAACACCCGAAAAACTTATCCCTCAAATCGAGAGACTCTTCCAGCTATCCGCCGTCAAGATCAAGGACATTGCAACCGCCTTTGAGTCCGCGCAGGGTTCGCCGGTCTTTACTGTGCAAGGTTCCTACGTCGGGCGGGACTGGACGGAGTGGACCGAGGGTTTCCATTACGGCTCGGCGCTGTTGCAGTATGACGCCACGGGCGAGGCGTGGTTTCTGGATTGGGCCAAAAACCAGACCGTGGAACGCATGGCGGCGCACGTTACGCACATGGGCGTCCACGATCACGGATTCAACAATGTCAGCACTTACGGGAACCTGCTGCGCCTGGCCACCGAAGGCAGGATTGAGGCGAGCGATTTTGAGAAGCATTTTTACGCGCTGGCGCTCAAGGCGAGCGGGGCGGTTCAGGCGGCACGCTGGTCACGGACGGGCGATGGCCGCGGCTATATTTACTCGTTCAACGGGGTGCATTCACTTTTCGCCGACACTATCCGTTCCCTGCGATCCCTGGCGGTTGCCCACCGCTTGGGGCACGCGCTGCGGGGTGAGAACGACCGGCGCATTTCGCTTCTCGACCGGCTGGTGCAGCACGCGGTGGTGACGGCGGAGTTCAACGTCTATTACGGAGAGGGGCGCGACGCCTATGACGTGCGCGGGCGCGTGGCCCACGAATCGCTTTTCAATCCTGCCGATGGCGCTTACCGCTGCCCCTCCACGCAGCAAGGCTATTCGCCCTTCACCACTTGGACGCGCGCGCTGGCCTGGATCATGTGCGGATACGCCGAGCAATTGGAATTTCTCGAGACGGTTCCCAACCATGAATTGGAGTCGCTGGGCGGGCGCGGCAAAATCGAAAACACGATGCGGCGGGTGGCGCAAGCTACGTGCGATTACTACCTCGCGCAAGCTGCAACGGACGGCATCCCCTATTGGGATACCGGCGCGCCGAATCTTGAAAAACTGGGCGACTGGCTCCACCAGCCGAGTGACCCGCTTAGTTCTTATGAGCCCGTGGATAGCTCCGCGGCAGCCATCGCCGCGCAAGGGCTCTGGCGATTCGGAACCTATCTCAATCGCCAGCCGGAGCAAGCTGGCCGTGGCGACGATTATCGCCAAGCCGCGCTCACCATCGCCAAAACCCTGTTCGACCCGCCGTACCTCTCCACTGATCCCCATCACCAGGGATTGATTCTGCACTCGGTTTATCATCGCCCGCGCGGGTGGGATTACATTCCGCCGGGACAGCACGTGCCCTGCGGTGAATCTTCCATGTGGGGTGACTATCACGCGCGCGAGCTCGCACTCATTATTCAGCGCGTGGCCAAAAACGAAACGTACCCCACGTTTTTCAATGTTCAAGAGGCGTAGCGCGGACCTGTTCTGTAGGTCCGCGGCTTTTCGGCCATGTGCAAGAGGCGTAGCGCGGACCTGCTCTGTAGGTCCGCGGTTTTCGGCCATGTTCAAGAGGCGTAGCGCGGACCTGTTCTGTAGGTCCGCGGCTTTTCGGCCATGTGCAATAAAGAGCCGCGGACCTACAGAACAGGTCCGCGCTACGCCGCTGGGGCTCTCCGCCTACTGCCTACTGTTTACCGCCGTCTCTTTATGCGCGACGACCTCGACAATCAATGGAGCAGAGGGGTGCATGGTGGGCGAGTTCGATTCAACCTCGCCAACCACATAGATGGGTTGAGTGATGGGCTTGGCCCAATCTTCGGCGCGCAGGGTGAAGGTTCGAGTCGACTGGGTCTCGGTGACCAGCACTCCGTTCAACCCGACATTGACAACGCGAATGCCGGGGGGGAGATTTCGAACCGTGCAGGGAACTCGCCCCTGGAAACCATTGCGGCGTTCCACGTTGAGCGTAACCTTAACTTCCTGCCCGGGTTCCAGGGTGATGCGGCTGGGCCCGGCGGTCACCACCGCGTCCGGAGGCGGGATAACCGAGGCAAGCACAAGGGACGCATCCTGGTTGGCGACCCTTGTCCGGTCACGTCCATTTATTTGGGCGTGCCCTACAATCTTGAATGCCGCCGGGAGGGCATCAACCGGCGCACCGGCGTCAGCAGATAGCAGAAGGATCGTCGAATCTTGTCCAGCGGGAATCGTGGCGGCACTGGCGGTGACGCCGGCCGGTAGCCCCTCCACGTTAATCTCAATAGGGCCTTCATAGCCTTGGACGCGACTGGCTTCTACGGTGACCACTGTCGACCCACCCTTGGGGATGTTGGGATTTTCCGGCTCAGCGCGAAGTTGGTAATCCGGATTGGCCTCGTGCAGGGAAAGGCGGTAGGCAAAGTCATTTCCTTCCAGGCCGCGGATGTCCTTGAGATGCAGGAGGTAATCGCCGTCCTCAGGCGCCACGAAGTTCAGTCGCGAGTCCGATCCGTACCCCGGCCCGCCATCATCATTTCGCCAAGTCAGATGGAACACGGGCAGACCGTTGGGTGGGAACTCGGCACCGGGCGGCAGAATTTCGACCCGATAAACCGGGGTGTTTACGGCGTGCACATCCGGCGAAGTTCCCAGAAGCCCCCAACGCAAGCCATCGGCGGAGCGCAATCCCACGTCTTCGTCGGGCTGGTCGGAAATGTAGACGAGTTGATCGAGTTCGTCCCCCACCATCACGTAGTCCCTTTCGTGGAAACCGGAAGTGGAAGTCAGCCGCAATGACGGTCCCCTGGAATCCCGGTCAGAGAGCGTGGTGACGGTTTCGTTAAGGCAGCGGAGGGTGGCGCGGGGAATGGGATTGCCCTGCGCGTCGAGCACCTCGATCACCGAATCGAGTGGCGAGCCCAACCTTGCCGCCGCCACCTCGATGGTCAGGCTCTCGCCCTTACGGGCATGAAAGCGGTAGTAGTCTTCGTCGGCCGCGCCGCGGGTCTGGGCTCCGCCGGAGATGTGCCCGTTGATGGTGACGGGCAAGGAAACCATTTGCGCTTGGGCAGGCGAGTCATTGGGTTCCTGCTCGAGAATCTCGGGATCGCTGCCCACGGCGAGCTTCACCGTGTTGAGCGACCAGCCCTCGCCGCTTTTCACCTTGAGCGGTATGGTCGTCCAGCCATCGGCCGACTTGGGGGGATCGACCTTCACCTCGCGGACATCGCCCAGGTTGACGCCGCTAACCGAGACGCTGGCGGGTTCTCCCGCCCGCACCCCCAGCGGGAAAACCCGCGTAACATAAGGCAGAGGGCCGGCATCGAGGCGATAATAATGATCCGCGCTGCCGCCTTTTTCCCGATCGCTGATGGACAACGTGTATTTGCCTGCCTGGGGTAACTTGTAGGTCAGCACGGCGTCGGCACGGTTGTCGTATTGGCCGGACTCAGCCAGCACCTGTCCGGAATCATTTCGTAACACCAGCAGCGATTCGAGCTGGGAACTCAATCGCGATGCCGTCACTTGAAAGACCAGCTCTTCGCCCGCCCGGCCCTCAAACTCGTAGCTGTCGATTTGGCCTGGCACGGCAATCGTTCCCACGAGGGTGGCAGGCAGAGTGGTAAGCTCCGCCGGCATCTCCGCGTGTCCTGAAGATTTCTCGTTGGTGTGTACTTCCGGGAAGGAACCCACGTCGAGGAGCGACAGGTTCGAGGTTCCGAGCGGCGTCTGAACCCGAAACCAGTGGAGGCCCGGCTCAATTTCCCTGGCGGCCGTGACTTCGATGCTGGCCGTTTGCTTCTTGCCGCGCGCCACGATGGCTGCGAGATCGACACCCGCCCGCGCCATGGCCGCCTTTTCGGGCACGTCGGTAATCTGCATCACTTTCGCGGTGATGCCCGGCGAGTCGAAGATCACTGCTTTGATGTCAGAGAGATTGCGCCCGTCAAGGGTGAAGGTGGCCGTCGTGCCGCGTTGCATCCCCACGGGCCAAACCTTGCTGATCTCGGGGGGAATGATCGGCTCGCTTGCGCGCAAAGGCCCAGCGAACGCTGCCCCCAGCGAGAAGAGAATCAATGCGAAGAGAGTCTGGTTTCTCATAGACAACCTCGAAATAGCTGTGCGAAGCACTTTGGAGTGCGGCGGCTCGACGCCGCTTTTGCTCGCCGCGACTCGTCGCGGCGCATCACCGACCGCTGACGAGTCAGCGGTAGAAAAGGCGGCGTCGAGCCGCCGCAGTCCAAGGTGCCTTCGGCACTTTCATGAGACCTGAGCTTAACTCCCCTGCCCCAAGTTCCCTCTCTCACCGGCTCGCAGTCGCACGGGTGGCGCATAGTTGAGCGCATACATAAGAGGCAATGTATGCGCCACCCGTGACCCTTGCGCTGATCTCCAAATTCAGGAACGCGGTGGAGTCGCGCGGGCTCCTTGAGCAGGACCCGAATCCCGAGCCCCGAATCCCGTGTCCCGTGTCCCGTGCGACGTGTCCGGTGTCCCGTGCCCCGAACCTTCAAACGCCACCCAGGGTCCCAGGACTTCTCTTAATGATTTCACGTCAAACAAACTCACCGTGCCGTTATAGCGGCCTGCCGCCAAACGGGTTCCGTCGGGACTGATGCTGAGCGCTTCCACCCAATCCGGCTGGTGAGCGATGACCCCGACCGGGTCCAGCGTGGCAGCATCGCGAAAGCGGATGGATCCATCCGAGGAACTGGTGATCAGCGTTCTTCCGTCCGGAGTCCAGGCGAGTGCGAGGATGCTGTCCTCGTCCGCGATCAAGGAACGCAGCAGCCGGCCGTCGCTGTCTCCCACTTGCCATACGTAAATGGTTTTGTCATACCCGGCGGCAGCAATCTGTGATCCGGAGGGGGAGTAGGCAATGCTGGTGAGGCCGTCCGAGGCATCGCTCAAGGTATACAGCCGTTGCCCGGACGCGGTATCCCAGATCTTCACGCTGCGGTCCTGCGAACCCGAAGCCAAATGCTTGCCATCGGGGCTGAAAGCTACGGCGAAGACCGCGTCAATGTGATCCTGGAGATTTTTCACTTCCTGCCCCGTGTCGGCGTCCCACAGCTTCACCATCTTGTCGTAGCTGCCCGAAGCCAGAAGCTTACCGTCCGGGCTCCAGGCAACGGAATAGATGCAATCCTTGTGGCCCAGCAAAGTCTTGAGAAGCGTAGCGCCGCCCGGAACCTGTCCCGACATGGTCGGGAGGGCGGCACCGGCAGTTGTAGCGCCGCCCTTTAGGGCGGCACTTGCCGGGCTAAAGCCCGGCGCTACGTCGGCGACGACGGAGGAAACATCCCAAATCTTGATTTCACCGCCGCGCTGAGGCGGTCCACCCGCGGCCGCCAGCATCCTTCCCTCGGGGCTGAAAGCGAGGGAGCGCACATAATCGGCATGGCCAGAGAGTGTTGCCAGGGGCTTGCCGCTGGCCGAATCGATGAGCCGCACCTCTTGGTAACCTCCCACGGCGAGCAACTTGCCGTCGGGAGAAAACTTCACCGAGGCCACGGGGGAGACCACAGCCACTTGCGGTTTGATATCAGGTATCGCCAGCGGCGCAAGCGCGTTGGCCGCTTCGCCCGGAGCGGGCCCCGGTGCGCCGCCCTCGATCCACGCCTTCAGAGCGGCGATGTCCGCCGCCGGCAAGGGGTCAGCGCCGAAAGGCATGCGCGGTTGAACCTTTCCCTCGAGCATAAGAATCATCCGGCTTTGGTCAGCCTTGCCCGGAATGATTACTGTGCCATGCGCGCCACCCTTCATCAGCGTGTCGTAACTCTCCATGATGAGCCCTCCCATTTTGGAGGCGCTGGAATGGCAAGCCAGACAATTCTTTTGCAGAATGGGAGCAACCTGGGAATTGAAGTTGGGTGTGGAATCAGCGTGCACGCGGGTGCCAACACGAACGACAAGTACCATCAACGCCAAGCTCAAACCAAATGGTACACCACCAAGACACCAAGACACCAAGAAAAGCCGAGAGTGAAAGACTGAGAAGAGAAAGCTGCCAAATGTTGGGTTTTCTCTTTCGAGTTGGCCTTGGTGCCTTTGTGTCTTAGTGGTGATCATCTCGGTTTTTGTCGATTGGTATGTCATCTTGGCGGCGATAAGCTAGTGTGGTGTCCCATCTTAGAGTTGACAATAGGCGAGACCCCCTCACCCGTCTCGCCTCGGCTGATGAAAACGCCTCGTCGAGCCACCCTCTCCCCCAAGGGGTCGAGGGAGTAAGTTCAACTCTCCCCGAATTCGTGCCCCCAAATTCCCGTAATCCGAATCCTGAATGGCGTGTCCTTTGCCCCGTGTCCCGTGTCCCGAATCCCGTGTCCCGAACCCTAAATCCCGAACCCTGAATTCCGAACCCTGAATTCCGAACCCTGCGTCACGAATCCCGGGCCCCGAATAACGAAACGCGTGCCCCGAATCCCGTACCCCGTGCCCCGAACCCAGAAATCCGAATCCCTAACCCCTAACCCCTGCACTTAGTGGTTAAACATAAACTCTTCGCTCGTCAACATGGCCCATGTCAGGTCGTTCAGGGCGGCGCGCCGCGCGTCCTGGGACGCTTGCCCGTTTTGCTGAGCGGCGGACTGAAGCGCGTTGATCAGGGCCATCCGCTCCTTATCCTGGGGATGGCGGCTGAAAGAAGCGAGATAAAGGTAATCCACGATTTGAGCGTCGGTAAAGCCGAGCTTGAGCAGCATATCAATCGAGCTGCCGGGCGCGCGCAGCTTGTTGTTCAGCGTGTCGCCGTTGAAAATGTGAAGCGCCTGGGTAACCGTGGGCACCGAGGTGCGTTCACTTTCGCGTGTCTGAGCCCGCACGGGCCGGCCAAAGGCGGAGAGGAAGTAAGAGCTTACCGCCGAGTCGGGCAATTGCAGAGCGCGGGTTCCGGCGGGATACCCTTCGAACATCTCTGGCGCCTTGGTGACCTGGGAATAGGCATCGAGTAACACTTCCGCGGGCAAGCGCCTGATGACATAGTGCGACCCGAATTTGTCATCATCGGCGTTTTCCTTGAGCGGCGTGGAGGAAGCCTGATAGGTGGCCGACTGCATGATGGTTCGAATCAGGTAATCGACATCGAAATTGTGCGCCACAAAATCTTTCACCAAATCGTTCAGCAGCTTGTCGTTCGTGGCGGGGTTGGTATCGCGGAGGTCCTCGGCCGGTTCCACCAGGCCGCGCCCCATGAAGTTGCGCCAAATCCGGTTGACCACGTTGCGCGCAAAGAAGGGGTTCTCGGGCGAGGTGAGCCACTTGGCAAAATACACACGCGTGTCACCAGGAGTGCTTTCCGGGAGGGCACTCGCGTCCAGGGGCTTGGGCGGCAGGACCGTCATGAAGCGGTCGTCGGTGAACTCGCCGGTGGGCGCCGAATAAACCGTGACGTTATTGAGGATCGTCCCCACGCCCGGGCGCGAACTTTCAGAGGCGTAAGTCTTCAGCCGCACGCGCGCAAACAGGTTGGCCATGCCGTAATAATCTTTTTGCGTCCACTTGGCCAGGGGATGATTGTGGCAGTGCGCGCAGGTAATGGTGATCCCGAGAAACGCCTGCGCCATGTTTTCCGTGGTGTCCAAGGGATCGCGGTGGACGACCCAGTAATTGGCCGCGCCGTTCTCCACCGTGTTGCCGGTGGCGGTCACGATTTGATAAACGAATTTATCCCACGCTTTATTGCTGGCCACGCTATCGCGGATCCACCCGTAATAGCTCCACATCTCTTCGTTGGACAGATGGTTACTCGAAACCAGCAGCAGGTCTGACCACTTGTACGCCCAGTAGTCCACGAACTCGGGCCGCTTCATGAGCGCGTCGATCAGCCGGTCTCGCTTAGCCGGCGAAGGGTCCTTGAGGAATTGCTCGACTTCGGCGGGGCTGGGCAGAATACCGGCGGCATCCAAATACGCCCGCCGAATGAACTCCGCGTCGCCGGCGGGGGGCGAGGGCGGGATGTGCAGGACCGCGAGGTGGCTCAGGATGTCGTCATCGATGTAATTGTGCCGCGGGGCCTTCTTGAAGACCAACTCCTCCAACTTGTAAGGGAAGGGAATGCGCAGGCGGGAAAAAGTGACGTGGCTCTGGTACCACACCGTCACCGGCGCTTCGCCAAAGCTGTGCATGGTGACGTGGCCATAGTTGTCGACGGTGGCCACGCCTTCGTTGCCACTGTCGTACTTGGCCCAACGGGTTACGTCTTCCTTGCGGCCGTCGGAGAAAGTCGCGGTCACGATGAGTTGCTGTTCAGCCGCGGGACGCAGCGAGGCTTCCGGGGGAAAAACTTCAATCCCCGTCACTCGCGCGTCTGAGTCCTGTGGCGCGGGCATGCCTTTAGCAATCCAGCCGGAAATGACTTGATACTCGGGTGAGTCGACCGCAAAGCGCTTTCCGCCGCCGTGCGGGATGGTGAGAGTGGGCTTCAACAGGATCAAACTCTTGGCGGGCTCAAGGCGTTCGGTGCGCCGAGCCAGGGCCTGGTGGGTCAAGGTCAGGTAATCGGTCTCCGCATCGTAGCCGCGCAACGTCAACTTGAAGCCGTTCTTTCCGGCGGCCGCGCCATGACACGGGCCGGAGTTGCATCCCATCTTCGTCAACACGGGTTGGACATCGTTGCGGAAGCTCCATACCGCCGGGGCGGTGAAATTCTCGACGCTGATGGGAATGCTCGCGCGGTGGCTGCGGAGGGTCGCGCTAATGGCCGCTTGGCCGTCACCCTGGGCGACCGCAAAATCATTGCTGACGCGCGCGACCGTAGGGCTTGAGGATGTGAAGGTCGCCTGGGCCGTCAAGTCTTCCTGGTGACCGTCCGTGAATGTTCCCTCGACAATTAGTCGTTGATTGAAATGTGCTCCAGAAATGGTAATGGTGGCGGGCAAAATGTCTATTTTAACCAGGGGAACCAGGGGGTAAGCGTTGTGGTCGGCAACCGGCGAAAGCCGGGTCTCACCGCTCGGCGTCACTTTCGGTTTGTATTCGCCGCCCGGGTGGAAGGGAGCATCCTTGGACATGGGTAGGGATTCATGGCTTGTCAACAATTGTGCGTTCGACCCGCGGTCCGGGTAAAATGCCAAAAACGCACACGCGAAAATAACGATGAGCAGGAAACGACGCGGAATCATGATTGCCTCAAAAACAGTGACGAGTGATGAGAGATGAGTGACGAGCAAGGTCGCGAAAGCAGTGACAATCTACCGGCGACGAGCAAGAATGGGCCAAGGGGATCATTTTGCTCGTCACTCATCACCCGTCACTCTTCACTGTCTTTCACACCAGCAGTTCATCAATCGGATCAAAGCCGTGGTCCACCAGGCGGACCACGCGGCCTTGCGGTGTCTTGAGCTCGATGTCGACGGGAATCCCGAGGCACTTGTACACCGTCGCCGCCACATGCGCGGGCATGACCGGGCGATCCTTGGGCGCGCCGCCGATGGCGTCCGACGCGCCCACAATCTGGCCTCCCTTGATGCCGCCCCCGGCCAGGACGATGGTCCAGCACTGCGGCCAGTGGTCGCGGCCTCCGGCAGGGTTGATTCTGGGCGTGCGTCCAAACTCCCCCGTGGCCAGAACCAGCGTGCTTTCCAGCAAGCCTCGGTCGCTCAAGTCTTCGAGCAGGGAACTGTAAGCGTTGTCGAACATCGGCCCCACCAGGTCGCTATAACATTGGATGGGGCTGAACGGCGCGGAACCGTGAATGTCCCAGGTGATGTCATTGAAGACCGTCTCAAACATATTCACGGTGACGAAGCGCACGCCCCGTTCCACCAGGCGGCGGGCCAGCAGGCATCCCTGCCCAATGCGCGTCATACCGTAGCGCTTGCGCATCTCCTCGGTTTCCTGCGTCAGCTCAAAAGCCTCGCGCGCTTTGGCCGAGGTCATCAGCGTGTAAGCCTGGTTGAAGGTGGCGTCCATCAATTTGGCGTCCTGATTGGTGTCCTCGAAATATTTCACCGACTGGTCGATGACTTGGCGCCAACTGCGCCGGCGGTCGACGCGCACCGCCGAGATGTAATCCGGCGGCAGCATATCCGGCACCTGGAAATTGGCCGAGGAGGGGTCGGCGTTGAGGACGAAGGGGTCATAGGCTTTACCCAGGAATCCAGCGCTGTCGCCGTGCGGCAGGTTGCCTCCCAACTCTCCGATGATGTAGGGAATCAAAACATTGGGAGGCATGTCGCCGCGCGGGCCCCGCTCGTACCTCAGCACCGACCCGTAATTGGGCGACTCCAGGCCTCCCTGGAACAACCTCCCGGTCTGCATCATCTGGCATCCGGTGTCGTGGACCGCCGCCGCCGTGTGGTAGCACGACCGCAGCAAGGCGAACTTATCCGCGTGCTTGGCCATGCGCGGAAAGATCTCGCAAATCTCCATGCCAGCAACATTCGTCTTGATGGGCTTGTAAGGGCCGCGAATGGAGGCAGGTGCGTCCGGCTTCATGTCCCAGGTGTCGAGCTGGCTCGGCCCGCCGACCAGCATCAACTGAATACAGTTGATGTCCTTGTCATTTTGAACCGCGCCTGAGGCTTTGAGTGAAAAGAATTCGGGAAGAGTCAAACCCATGAATCCAAGCGCCCCGGCGTGGAGAAAGTCCCGGCGCGTGACGCCATCGCAAAAATGGACTTTCTTGTTTGCATCCAGCCTGAACACCTTATGGTCACCTCGATCCCAAAGTAACGGTTCGGCGCGTTTCGCGGTAGGGATATGCTACGGGCTGCCCGTCGGGTTAGCGATGAATCCGCCCCCACCCCAGAGCCCCGCCGTTGATGCTGCGATGATGGTGTGCGGGAGCTCGCTCCTGGTATTGGGTAGGAACTCTCTGCCGCGATCTGAAGGCTCGCCCCGAGCGGCTCACATTATACCGCATCCGATTTACACGAGTATGAGGAATTTAGTTCGGAGAGAATAAGGTCACCACGCCCCAGAGAGTTCCGGCCCGTGGGCGGGGAAATGCCCCGATGACGTTCGTTACGCTTCCGCCCATTGCTTTTTGATGTAGGCAAGCGCTCTCGCCAAGGCGGCTTCGGGATTATCCGTGGCGTTGCATTCCATGTTCAGCCACCCCGAAAATCCCCATTCTTTGAGCGCCCTGAATCCCGGACGGTAATCGAAGGGCAGCGAACCCGGCTCGGTGCGAGCCTTACCATCCGCAAGGTGACAGTAGACGGTGTACTTGCCGTACTCCCGCAAGGTGGCAGCAATGTCTCGCTCCTCCAACTGCATATGATAGAAGTCGCTCAGCAGCTTGAAGCCGGGAGCGTCCACGGCCTCAATGAACTTGGCGGCTTGGCTCTGGAGGTACATGAAGTGGGTTTCCTTTTGGTTGCACGGCTCCAGCATCAGGTTAACGCCGGTGTGTTGGACATTGGGCGCCAACTCCTTGAGTTCAGCCACCAACAAGCGTTCCTCAACCTCGCGCGCCGACATGAGGGGAGAAAGGTCTTGGAATTTATTGGGTCCAAAGACGGGGACTTCGATTACGTTGGCGGCCCCCAGGGTGCGAGCCAACTCCAGGCGCTGGCGGTCCACTTCCACGCCCTGCGCACGAACCAGGGGGTCCGTGTCCAACAGTTCGATCGAGCCCACGACGGCGCTCACGGCGACCCCGATGCCGGCGAGTTGATCCTGAAGGAATTCCGCCGGCTTGTCTGACCATTCGTTGCCCAGCTCAATGCCGTCATAGCCCAAGCGCTTGACCAGTTGGGCGCGCTCGCGCAAAGTCATTTTCTCGGGCAGGGGGGTCCGTACTCCGAAGCGCACGTTACCCGCCTCGGGCGGGGCTTGACCGATGCCCGCCGCCAGTGTCGTGGCTCCTATGGCCGCACCGCACCCGGCCAGAAATCCTCTTCGGCTCAATGCGCTTGTTTTTGTCATGAGCATCACCCCTCGATGTAGGCGGCAGAAAAGGGTAAAGTTTAAAGGATGAAGGATAAAGAGTAAAGGCAGGCGCCCATCGTAATTCTATGTTCTTTTCTTTATCCTTTACCCTTTAAACTTTACCCTTTTCTATTGTCTACCACCCACCACCCGACCTTAGCCTGCCGCCGGGAGGTCTTCGACGTGCAAAGAACTTGGCGCCGCCCGGTCCAGCAGTTCACGCACCTGGACCAGGAGATCGGATAGCGTGAAGGGTTTTTGAACGTAAGCGCTGAGGGCGCTCCAATGCCGCATGATCTGATCGGAATACCCAGACATGAAGAGCACCGGGATGTGGGGGAACGCGGCGGAGAACTTTTCCGCCAATTCCATCCCGCCCATCATCGGCATAATGATATCCGTGAGCAGCAAATGAATCGGCCCCGGGTGGCTTCGGGCGAGAGCGAGGGCTTCTGCGCCGTTGGTGGCTTCCACGATGATGTAGCCGTAACGTTCCAGGATCTCCCGCGTATACTTCCGCACTCCCGCCTCATCTTCCGCCAGCAGGATGGTTTCTCCTTGGGAGGAGATGCGCTCGATGCTGACCGTCGAGTTGGCAGCGGTTTCAAAACCGGAAGAGGGGAAGAACAACTTAAAGGTCGTTCCGCGGCCGGGTTCGCTCGAGACCCAAATCGACCCGCTGTTTTGGTTGACGACAATTCCGTAGACCGTGGACAGTCCCAGGCCCGTGCCTTTTCCGTGCTCCTTGGTCGTGAAAAAGGGCTCAAAAAGGTGGGACTTCACCTCCGCAGACATTCCCGTGCCCGTGTCCGTGACCTCCAGCACAACGTACTGGCCGGGACTGACGTAGAGGTGCGTCCGCGCGAAGTGATCGTCCACTACCACCGAGGAGGTTTCGATCACCAACTTGCCGCCGGTCGGCATGGCATCCTTGGCGTTTACGGCAAGGTTCATCAGGACTTGCCCCATCTGCCCGGGATCGGCGCGAAAAGCCCCCGCTTGCGCGTCCAATGACAGCACCAACTCGATGTTTTCACCCAGCAGCCGCCTCAGCATGTTTTCGTAATCTTTAACGAAATCGTTCACCGCAATGGTCTTGGGCTCGGCGGCTTGCCGGCGGCTGAATGACACCAACTGGCGCGTCAGACCCGCCGCCTGCATGGCGGCCTTGGAGAGTTCTTCCATCGAGTCCCGGGAGGCGTCCTGCGGGCTCATCTCCGCCAATACCAAATGGGCATAGCCGTTGATAATGGTCAGCAGATTGTTGAAATCATGCGCGATGCTGCCTGCCAGCCGCCCGATGCTCTCGAGCTTTTGCGCTTGCAGAAGTTCCTGCTCCAGCCGCTTGCGCTCCGTAATGTTTAGAATAACACCCACAAAGCGGAACGGTTGTGACTGCGCATCGAAAAACACCCGCCCCCGGCTGGCAAGCCAACGTTCCTGGCCATCTTCAATGCCTAGCGCTCGATACTCCTCCGCGTAGTCGCCGCCGGTTTCGTAACGCAGGGCATTCTGCACCGTCTGTTTTACGCGGTCGCGATCGGCCGGGTGGAGGGCATTCAGGAACGCGTCGTAGGTGATTTCCACTTCCGATAAAAGCCCAAAGTGTTGCCGGGCGAACTTTGACCAGATGAGCTTGCCGGTCTGGGGATAGAAATCGAAGGTGCCGATCTGGGTGGCTTCCACCGCCAACGCCAGGCGTTCCTCGCTCCCCCGCAATTCTTCCTGCGCTTGCTTGCTTTCGCGCCGCGCGGCGGCTTCCGCCAATTCGCGCTCGACCGCCGGCGCCAAGCGTGTCAGGTTGTTCTTGGTGAGGTAATCGTGCGCCCCGGATTTCATCATCTCGACGGCGATATCCTCACTCATTTTGCCCGACACCACGATGCAGGGAATGTCGTGGCCGCACTCCTGGAGAATGCGAAGAGCGCCAGGCGCGTCAAACCCCGGCAGGTGATAGTCCGCAATGATCACGTCCCAGGTGGGATCCTCCAGCGCATGGCGCAGGCCCTCCGCGTCTTCCACCCGATGGCAAAAGACTTCGAACCCAGACTGCATCAGCAGGCGGAGTATCATGTCCGCGTCGCTTTCCGAATCCTCGATTTGTAACAGCCGCAAAGTTTTGCTCATGGCGCCTCACTTCTTAAAGAATTTCACGATCATCGTACTGCGAGGTGTTGCATCCAGCCTGAATTTTTCACCAACCCGCATTTTCGTCCTTGTTTTTTTTCAATAACATTTCGGCTTTGAACGTACAAAAAAAGAATCCTTTTCATTTTCCAATCTCGCCTAACACACCTTGGGGGGCTCCTCATTTAAGACCAGCCAATACAATCCCAAATGCGCGACCGACTCGACAAATTGCTGAAAGTCGACCGGCTTGCGAATGTAGCTGTTGACTCCCAGATCGTAGCTGGCGGCCAGATCCTGTTCCTCCCGGGAAGAAGTGAGAATGACCACCGGCATTCGGTGGGTGACCGCCTCCGAGCGGATTCTTCGCAGCACATCCAGGCCCGACACCTTGGGCAATTTCAAGTCCAGCAGGGTGAGGGCGGGAATATCGGAGGTGTCGCGGCCCGTGTAGGCGCCCGTGCCGAAGAGGTAATCCAGCGCTTCCTGGCCGTCGGAGGCGACGACCAGCTCGTTGAGGATGCGGCCCTTTGCCAGCGCGCGCCGGGTGAGGTCGATATCACTGGGATCGTCTTCGATCAGAAGAAGGGTTTTGCTTTTCACTGTCATTTGTCAGCTCCAAGCGTGAAATATAGTGTTGCCCCGGCGCCCACTTGCGCCTCGGCCCAAATGCGCCCGCCATGCCGATGAATCACTCGCTGCACGGTGGCCAAGCCAATGCCCGAGCCGGGGAACTCGCTGGCTTTGTGTAGGCGTTGAAAGGGCCCGAAGAGCATTCCGGCATACGCCATATCGAAGCCGACGCCGTTATCGCGAACGAAAAAGGCAGGCTTGCCTTCGTGCTCCGTCCAGCCAAACTCCACGCGCGCCACGCTGCAGGTCCCGGTGAACTTCACCGCGTTATCGAGCAGGTTGGTCAGCGCGATTTCCAGAAGCCGGGCGTCTCCAGTGCATTTTAGCTGGGGCGCCACAATGAACTCGATGAAGCGGTCGGGGTGCGACTCCTTCAGGCGGGCGGCAATGGTTTCGGCGAGAGAACTGAGGTCAACACTACGGGGGAGCAGTTCCGCCCGGCCGACCCGCGACAGGTGCAGAAGGTCGTCAATCAGCCTCCCCATGCGTTGCGCTTCGGAGCGAACCCGGTCCAGGTACTTGTGCCCTTGCGCGTCCAGACGCTCGCCATAATCTTCCAGCAGCGCCAGGCTCCACCCATCGATGCCGCGGAGCGGGGCGCGCAAGTCGTGCGAAACGGAGTGCGCGAAGGCTTCCAATTCCCGGTTGGCCGCTTCCAGCGCCGCGGTGCGCGAGCGCACGCGCTCCTCGAGTTCGACATTGAGCAGCCGAACCTCTTCTTCCGCTCGTTTGCGCTCCGTCACATCCAAGAAAGTGACGGCGAATTGATTCGGGCGTGGCGAGTAGGCGCTTCCGGCGTAGTACCGTCCGAGGGGGCGCGTATAGTTTTCGAAAACCGCCGACTGACCCGTCACCGCCACTCGGCCGTAGAAATCGATCCAGAATTCCTCGAGGCCGGGAAGTATCTCGATCGCGGTGTGCCCCACGGTTTGGGTGCGAGTCAGGCCGGTGTTACGCTCGAAAGCCGGGTTGACATCCAGGAAGCGATAGTCGCAGGGATTCCCCTGCGCGTCGAAAATCATCTCGTGCAGCGCCAAGGCGCTTTCCGACCGCTCGAACAGTTGGCGGTAGCGAAGTTCGCTCTCCTCCAAGGCTTCTTCCGCCTGTTTGCGCTCGGTGATGTCGTACTTGATGGCGATGAAGTTGGTGATTTCGCCGGAGGCGTCACGCACCGGGGCAATGGTGGCCTCCTCCGTGTAGAGCGTTCCGTCCTTGCGCCGGTTCGTGAACTCCCCACGCCAGAGTTTTCCGGCGGTGAGGGTGGCCCAGAGGTTTAGGTAGAACTTGCCGTCGTGCCGGCCGGACTTGAGGACACGAGGGTTCCGGCCGAGGGCCTCGTCGCGGGTGTAACCGGTGGTGCGGGTGAAAGCCGGATTGACGTATTGAATGGTGGCGTCGCGGTCGGTAATCACCACGGTTTCCGCGGCTTGCTCGATGGCGGTGGCCAAAAGAATATTCTCGGCCTCCGCCTGCTTGCGCGCGGTGATATCGCTCGCGGCGCCAAACCATTCGACGATTTCGCCCTTCGCATCCAGCCGCGGAATCGCGCGCGAAAACGTCCAGCCCAAGGCGCCGCCCACCCGCAAGACCCGGTGTTCCAGCTCGAAGATGCTTTTGGTCCGAATGGCTTCGTTGATGACCGCCGTCACGCGCGACTGGTCATCCGGGTGAATGTATTCCTGAAGCCAATGGCGATTGGGCTCTTCCGTGTCCTTGATAAAATTGCGGCCACGGAGCTGGCGCATCTCGGTCCAATCGGCGTTCATGCGATAGACCACGTCCGAACTGGCCGTCACCAAGGCGCGGAAGCGCTCCTCGCTCTCGAGTAGTTCCTCCTCCGCCCGCTTGCGCTCGGTGATGTCGCGGTTGGCTTCCAAAACGGTTTTCTTGCCGTCGGCATCCACCGCCAACGTCCACTGAGCCTCGACGATGAGCTTTTGCCCATCCTTGGTGGCTTGAGTTAACTCTCCCTTCCATTGCCCACCACTTTCCAGCAGGGCTTCGATCTGGGCCATGCCCAAGGGATGCTCGGTGTGTAGAAGTTCGTGGCTGGAGCGGCCCAGCGCCTCCTCCCGCGTGTAGCCGTACAAGGTTTCGGCGCCACGGCTCCAGTAGTCAATGGCCCCGCCCAGCGGCCAAGTGATTAGAGAGTCGTGGGCTTGTTCGAGCAGACCGGCGTGACGGCCCAGAGCCTGGGTGATTTCCTCGCGCCGAACGGTTTCCCGTTCAATGACCACGCTGGCGAATACCAGCAGAAGTACCAGCGCCGCGCTTCCCAACCCCAGCACCCAACGCTCGCGGGAGCCTTCCACCGCGGCTTGGGCGGTGCGCTCCGCAAGCAATCGGCGCTCCTCGCTTATGACGGCATCCAGGGTTGAGCGCAGTTCATCCATAGCCGGCTCTCCTCGGCCATAGCGAACGAGGGCAAGAGCCGCATCGACTTGGGAGACTTTGCGCAGCTCAATGGCATGCTTGAGCACGCGCAATCTCTCACTGGTAAGCCGATTGATCTCAACCCAACGTGCTTGCTGGGCGGGATTGTCGGAGGTGAGATTCTTCAACTCTTTCAGGCCGCGCGGAAGGCCAGCGATCGCCAAGTTGTAGGGAGCCAGGTAGCTCTCATCACCGGTCAGCAGGAAGCCGCGCTCTCCGGTCTCGGCGTCCTTCATCATGGATTTCAGGGACTCCGCGGAGTCGATCACCTGGTAGGTGTGTGCCACCCACCCTTGCGCGGCCTGGGTGCGTTCAAAGTCGCGCAGGAGGAGCAGGACCATTCCTATCAATACCACCGCCGCGCCGGCTAGAACCGCGGTTTGGCGGACGACGCGCGGCTTGATGATTCTCCCCCCTACGGCCATGGAAGCCGGCAAGCGGCTTGACACTTCCCCCAGGAAACTGATGCCGGCTCCCACGGCGAAATAGGCCCCCAGGTTGAGGGCGTCAACGCGGCTGGCGATGGCAAAGGAGAATCGGGGTTCAATGATAAAGTACCAGGTGGCAACTCCCCCCAGCAGCGTGGCGAGCAACCCTGGCCCCCGGCCCCAAAGGCGCTTCACGACCACGATCATGAGGACAAAGAACAGGTAGGGCGCCCGGTCACCGAGGAACGGGTCAAGAACCATGCGGATGGCTAAGGTGCACACGACGGCCAGGACGGTCGCGGCGTACCTCTCGACGGCGGGAAGCGCTTGCAGCAATTTTTGCCGGTCCGTCATGGGTGTCATCCGGCCTTAGTCGATTGCCGATTGTCGATTGACGACAGACAGCAGAGGATGATTTCTTCGTTGTCAATCGGCCATAGACAATCGTCCCTCGACCAAGGCTCAGGCATTTTGACAGGAATCGCGTGGGTATGAGGCGAATTGGGAGTGAGAATCATCACTCTTCGCCGCCGGAAAAGGATGCGAGTTTCTATGGCGCCCAATGCCGCAGGGATTGGCGGCGCATCACGAGAGTGAAACCTCGCAGGGCTTTTGACGGATTCCTGCAAGCCTCCGGTAACATTCAGCTCCCCCGCCCAGCCTATGAAGGTCAAGGGTGGGGTTGGGTACGGAAACCACCTATTAATTATTAAGTGGTATAAATACAATAAGTTACGGGCAATCCAGTTTCCGTATCTGACCTGTTCCCGGTTTGCGAGTCCTTACACCCCACAAACAAGCGGCAAGCAGCCCCTGCCTGCCTGATTGGGTGGGTGCGCACGTTGATGACCAGAGGTCCAAAGGATTGGGAACGCGCATTTTCTAATTAAATGAGCCCCATGGGGACAAAGGCACGCCGATTCAGTATTTTAGGTGGGGAAAATGGCTCAAAACAGGAAATCATGAGAGGGAAAATTTGCACAATTCACGGAGATGGAGCGCGGGCATCCTGCCCGCCATGACGCGGGCGTCCGAAGGTGTGAAAAAAAATATCTCAACCACAGAGGCACTGAGACGCAGAAAAAAGGCCTTTTGATTTCATCACTCTGCGCCTTTGTGTCTCAGCAAGCAAGTAGCGCGGACCTGCGGTTCAAGGTCCGCGGCTTTTAATCGGGAATTACGCAATCCGGTTCAAATCCACGTTCGCACACCGATGTGGTAGCGCGGACCTGCGGTTCAAGGTCCGCGGCTTTTCGGCATTAAATGCGCGTGTGCACATCAAAGGGAAGTGGGACGCGATCGATGCGCAGTCCGCAGAACCGTTCTTGGTCCTCCCCGCTAACCCCCGCATATTCGCGCATGCTCGACAACTTCCAGTAAAGCCGCAGACCTTGGGGTGCAGGTCCGCGCTACGGTTTCTGCACGAATCCCCGGCGTACCGGGTTTAAATGGATGCTAACGGCGTGCAAGGCCTAAAAGCCGCGGACCTTGAGGAGCAGGTCCGCGCTACAATCTCGCCCGCCGTGGCACGGGCCTCCCGCCCTTGCGCCGTCACGGCCAGGATGGCCGTGGCGCATGTGCGGGCAGGATGCCCGCGCTCCGACCCTCACCCCCTTTACGGGCAGGTGTTTAATTGCCGGAGGGCGGCGTGAAAAGCTTCAAGTTTTCGGCCTTCCAGCGCATGGCGGCATAGATGCGGTTGCGGCCGCTGGGATGATCGAAAAAGACCCACTCCTCGACGGGGCCGGGATTCATTTTGCGGTATTCACCGAGATGGATGGCGGCCTGGGCGAAGCCGTCGGGCTGGCGGCTGGCGTTCAGGCCATACATGTCGGCTTCGAACTCGTCGGTCCGGCTGGAAGTGTTCAAAATGGGCGTGAGCACGAAGAAGAAGAGGGAACCCAGCAGGAAAACGAGGGGGAGAACGGCGGTGTCGGTGATTCCGCGAATCTGCCATCTTTCACCCCAGCGTGCCAAAGACCACGCGAGCGACCAGCGCAGAAACACGAAGGCCGCCACGATGAACACGAACCCGAAAATCATCCCCTTTTGGACGTGGTGAAGAACGTAGTGGCCCATCTCGTGTCCCATGACGGACTGGATTTCTTCCGGTGAGGCGCGGCGCAGGAGATTGTCGTTGAGAGTAATGCGCAGGGTGTGGCCGAGGCCGCTGACGTTGGCGCTCATGCGGGTGGTCTGGCGGGAAGCGTCAATTTGATAGACCTTGTCGGCGGCAATGCCATTGGCGTGAGCCATGCTGAGGATCGGGCGGGTAATGCGGGGATCGTCCAGCAGCGTCGTCTTGTTGAAGATCGGGACAATGTATACGGGAGCGATCATCGCGGTGAAGGCCATGAACAAAGTGGCGACGATGGAACCCCAGATCCACCAGGTACGAACCAGGCGGCGCACCACACCGAAAAGTAGCATAACCAAGATGCCACCCAGGACGATGCCCACCAGCAGGGCTTTGATCTGGTCGCCGAGCCACGGCCCAAACGTCTGCGTGGCAAGGCCATACTCGTGCTCGCGGATGTAGCCTTCATACAACGTGAGCGGAAAGCCGAGAATGGTGGTCGCCAGGAGATATTCCGTCCAGTAGATCAGTGTCTGCAAGGGCTTGAATCGGGTGATGCGTTCGGCCAGGTTGCGCATCGCTGCGGACCACCGAAGCTGCAGCAGCACAATTAAGATTATTGCACCGTACAGAAAATCCCACAGGATCAGCCAATATCCACCTTCAAAGTAGGCGTCGGAACGCGCACGGGCACTCGCGGGAATCTGCGCGAGGTAAGCGTTGGTGGCCGCCACCGCGTCGAAATGGTCCGAGGGCTGCGCCTCCGGCGGAACCTGGAGCACCGACGGCATGGCCGTCGCCGGCAGGGCGCCGGGGCCGGGCGTTTGTTGACCCCACGCAGCGGCCCCAAGAAAACTAATCGCCAAAACGAGTAAACTCGCCGAGAGGGCTGGTCGCAATTTCATCGTTACTCCTTTCAGCCGCGCCCGGAGGTACCCCACAGGATTTGTTTCCTACTCGAAGGGCGTCACGAAATGCCTCAGGAGTCCCCAGGCGGCGTCTTTGGTTGAAATGATGGGGTGTTGAATGGGCCAAGGGATGGCGAGGTCAGGATCATTCCAACGAACGCCCCCCTCGGCTTTGGCCACATAACGTGAATCAACTTTGTAGAGAATAATGGACTGCTCACTCAAGGTACAATAGCCGTGCGCGAATCCTTTGGGAAGGTAAAGAGCCTTCTGATTATCGCTGGACAATTCGATAGCATCCCATTGTCCATAGGATTCCGAACTTCGGCGCAAATCGACGAAAACGTCAAACACCTTGCCGAGGGCTACCCGGACGAACTTGGTCTCGGCATGAGGGGGCAGTAGAAAATGCAGGCCGCGTATGACTCCCTTTTGCGATGAGTATGCTTCATTGTCCTGAACCCATTCAGTAACCAAGCCGGCGTTTCGAAAAAGATCAACGTCGTATGCCCGCATGAAATGGCCGCGTTCGTCGCGGTGAGGTTGCAAGAGGATCTCATAGGTTCCGGGCAATTTAAGGGGTTTGATTTCCATGGGAGATCCACGACGGCTTCCGGCTATTCCCAAATTTTCCAAGGCGCGCCCTGCTTCCATGAATCATTGAGAGTGATGAAGTCTCGATAGGTGTCCATGCAACGCCAGTAACCGGGGTGCAGGTAACTCATCAACTGGCCTTCCTGGGCCAGGGTTTCGAGCGGGGCCAGTTCCAGCACACAGCCATCGTCGTCCGCAAGATAGTCAAAGAGCCGGCGCTGGAAAACAAAGAAACCACCACTGATGAATCCCTCTTCCACCTGGGGCTTTTCGCTGAAGCGCTTCACTCGACCCTCCAGCACCGAGAGTTCGCCGTAGCGCGAATTGCTGCGCACCCCCGTCACGGTGGCGAGTTTTCCGTGTCCGCGATGAAATTCCAGCAGCTTACCGATATTGATATCGGCGAGACCGTCTCCATAGGTCAAGAAAAAGCTGTCTTCTTGGATATACTTCTCAACCCGCTTCACCCGCGCGCCGGTCATGGCGTCGGCGCCCGTTTCCGCAAAGGTTATCGTCCAATCCACCGGGTCGCTCCGATGATGGAAATCGGGATGCTCAGGGGAATCCAGCCGGAGGGTAAAGTCACTCTGCATGACCCGGTAATTAAGGAAATATTCCTTGATCAGATGGCCCTTATAACCGAGACAAAGTACGAATTCTTTAAAGCCGTAATGGGAATAAATCTTCATGATGTGCCAGAGAATCGGCTTTCCACCGATTTCCACCAGCGGTTTCGGCCGGAACTCCGTCTCTTCCCTCAGCCGGGTTCCCATTCCCCCGCATAGAATGACAACTTTCATTTTCGCCGCCTCGGGCTCCTTACCCTTCTTCCCGTAAACAACCCGGAAAGCCAATTACCATTTAAGTTCAATAGAATGAAGTTATTACGGGCATAACCCACATCAGTAATAGCCAATAATAGATTATAATAGGTTGTCAAGTATATCTGATCGGGGCGATTCCGCCCATCACATTTCACTGCTTTCCCGATTCCTTGACCTCGAAATACGCGGGGGTTGCGTGGAGCCTGTCAGGAATCCATAACGCAGGAGGCACCACAGAGCCCGAATTCCATCCTTCCACGTGATTTTTTTCCCTTCCGAGTACGTCCGCCCGTGGTAGGAGATGGGCGCCTCGTAAACCCGCCACCCCGCGCGCGCAATCTTGATGGTGATTTCCTGCTCGAACCCGAAGCGATCCTCGCGCAGGTCGATTCCCTCGAGAACCTCGCGCCGGAAAGCCTTGTAACATGTCCAAACATCGGAGAGATTCATGTTCGTGACCATGTCCGACAGGGTGGTCAAGAACCGATTGCCGACGTAGTGCCAAAACAGCAAGACGCGATGAGGCCCCCCGAGAAAACGCGAACCATAAACGACGTCGGCCCGATCCGACTCAATCGGTGCAATCAGGTTCGCGTAATCCGCCGGATCGTACTCCAGGTCGGCATCCTGAATGATGATGATGTCCCCGCGCGCCTCCTGAAATCCCCGGCGCAGGGCTGCGCCTTTTCCCCGATTCTTGTCCTGGAAGAACACGCGGATGTTATCTGCGCGCAGGACGGCTCCGCTCTGCGGCGAAGTCATCTCCATCTGAGCCGCCACGGTGCACCGGACAATATCCTTCAAGAAATCACGCGTTCCATCGGTCGACCCATCGTCGACGATCACGATTTCCTTTTCCAGGTTAACGGCTTGCACCCGCGCCAGAATCTCCTCGATCGACGCCATCTCGTTATAGACGGGCATGACCACGGAGATTCGGGTGGGGCGATCCGACATCATTGGTCCCTCATGCATTTTGCAGCGTGCCGCTTCTTGTGCCGCATCAGATCAACCAACGAAAGCGCCATAAACTGGGGCCCGTAGATTATGGCCCGACGCCAGACGGTGCGGGGCTCGTGCAACAAACGCCAGAGCCATTCCAAGCCGGCTTGGCTGGCCCAGCGCGGCGCCGGAACAACTTTTCCGCTATGAAACTTGAGCGCCGCTCCCACCGCCACGATCACCGGCGCCTTGAGCCGATCGCGGTGGGCGACAATCCACCGCTCCTGCTTTGGCAGACCCAGCGCCACCCAAAGCACGTCGGGGTTAGCCTGATTAATCATTCCAATAACTTGCGCGTCTTCTTCGGGAGTAAGCTGGCGAAAGGGCGGTGAGTAGGCGCCTATAATCTTTACCCCCGGGTGCTTCTGCCGCAGCCGGTCGCTCGCCAGCGCCAAGATTTCATCCGTGTCACCGTAAAAGTAATTGGTGAATCCTTTCTGGCGGGAAAGATCACAGAAAGCCGACAGCAAATCCGCCCCGCGAACCTGATGGGTGGCACAGGACATCTTCTTGGCGGCAACCCTTGCGGCCCACCGCCCATCGGGCACAGAAAGGTCGGCGGTACGGAGGACGGCACGGAAATCTGGATCCTTGCGAGCTTCGAGGGCACCGTGCGAGCCCGTCACCGCAATCCAATGGGGCCGGTCGCGCTCCCGGATCCATTGTTCCATCAAGCCCAAGACGGCCTCGACGTCAATAATATGAACGGGCGCCCCGAGAACCTCGGTGCAGGGGGGCTGCCCCGCTTTTGGGGTCAAAGGTTGAACTTCCATCTTGATGTTGGACCACACCGACTTATCTGCTGAAAGACCTGGGGGCTTCAGGTTAACTCCGCGCCAGTGGCGCCTCGCAAGGGGGCTTGGCCACCGGCGCGAGTCGCTTTCTTGAGGCGCGCCGCCCACCCAGCAGCCGCGGCAGTTTTGCTGAACGCTCTTCCCATTTTCCGGTAAAGGTTACGAGGAAGGAAATGAAGACCAGGCGTAAGTCCAACCAGAAGCTCTGCTTCTTGATGTAAAGCAGGTCGTACCGGAGCTTCTGCCGGCGGGGCAGTTCGCTGTGGCCGTAAATCTGAGCGATTCCGGTAAGCCCGGGCGTGACAGCGTGCCGGCGGTCGAATCCAGGTATTTCTATCCGGAATTTCTTCACGAGCTCCGACCACTCCGGTCTTGGTCCGACAAAACTCATGTCACCGCGGAAGATATTCCAAAGCTGAGGAAGTTCATCCATGGCCGTGGCGCGCAGGATTCGACCCACGCGGGTAATTCGCGGATCACGTTCTTTGGCGGGAATGACCCCCCACTTGGCGTCCGAGTCCGGCACCATGGAACGGAATTTTACGCTTTGGAAATCCTTGCAGTCCTTCCCCACGCGAGGTTGGCCATAGAAAATGGGGCCTCCGTCCTCGACCTTGATGGCCACGGCAATCGCGGCCCAAAGGGGCGAGGAGACAATCAAACCGAGCCCCGAGAGCGAAATGTCAAAAAGGCGTTTAAGCATGATTAGGTTATAGGTTACAGGTCACAGGTTACAGCTTCTCCCCTCGCCTGTGGCCGCTACCGATCTCATCCCTTTTATCTATAACCTGTCCCCTGTCCCCCATAACATGTTCCCTGTGCCCTATAACCTGTCCCTAAGCCCCCCGGGCAGGGTCAGCAAGGCTCGTAAGGTTGCCAGCAGGGCACGATGGTGCCAATCAAACTTCAACCTTCCATTCAATCGAACGAGCAGGTCTGTGGCATTCGCCGCATCGAAGAAACCGTCAATTTGTCCATCGGTGAAGTGGCCGGCAAGCTTCCGCGCGAAATATCCCACCATTAATTCGTTTCCGAAAGTCGATCGCCAATAACGTTCAAACTCACCCAAGGTTTGGGCGCTGAAGTCCTTGCTTCGGAAAGCGCGAATCACCACCTCGGCCACGAGTTCAGCGGAAAGCAGCCCGTAGTAAATTCCTCCACCCGTTGTAGTTTTGATGTGCCCGGCAGCTTCCCCCGCGGCGATCACGCGCTCGACCACGCAGCGGCCCACTGCGGCTTGCGCGATCCCTTTTCGATCGATCCGCAGAGTTGATATGTCGATGCCCGGTGCAACTCGGTGGAGGAGCTTCGCGAAATAAGGCTCGGGGTTGTGCTCCGTCATGAGCCCCACCCTCCACCGGTTGTTACCCAGAGGGATTTCCCACCCAAAGGCCCCGGGAGCAACCCCTTGGCCGACAAATACCCGGGTAGCATTGCCATGGCCATTAGGTGGCAGGGTTAATTCGGCCTGGAGGGCGCGTAGGAATTGGCGAGGATGAGCCAACCCCAAAGCTTGATTCAGCGAACCGTTAACGCCGGTAGTGATAATGGCCATTTGAGCCCGGAGACCTGCCGCCCTCGCCTCCGCAGAGCTGTAGCGGATTTCCACCGAATGCTTTTCAACTTCCAGGGAATTCACCCAGCAGCCGAGTTGCAGTTCTACTCCAGCGTTGAGAGCGCGTTGCGCCAACGCGCGATTGAATTCACCTTTATCGAGGACTTGGGCGAGGGGGGCTTCCGTCCGGTGCTCCAGTTTCCTTCCCCCTGGGGAAATGGCTTGAATGCATCGGATGTCTGACAAAATGGGCTGAGTGGGAAGATCAAAACGGGCGAAAGCTTCGTCGCCGACTACGCCCGAGCAAATTGCCCTTTCGCCAACCCGACTTTGGGCCTCGAAAAGGACGACATCCAGCCCCGCCTTAGCCAAGAGAAACGCGGAATGTAGGCCCGCCGGACCTGCTCCGACGATGGCGACGTCCTTCAAACTGCCTCCCGTTTTGATTCTCCTGAGAACATCAGAACTCGTCCTATCAGGATGAAAACAATTACCTCGGCCGGGTCACCCAATCATAATTTATTCCCGGATCATCATAGGGAATCCGTCCCTCATCTTGGGGGTTATAGAGCCTGTTCATGGCATATATCAATATGCTCGATTCCGTTCCCAAGACCTTATAGCCATGTGCAACGCCGGGAGGGATTCGCAGCTTCCAAGGCCGCGAGGCGCCCACAAACATCGTATTGAGCCTGCCGCAAGTCGGCGAAGACTCCCGAAGGTCGTACAGGATAACTTGCAACATACCACAAATGGGAGCCCAGAGGTCCGTCTGCTCAAAGTGGTAATGAAGCGCCTTAATGACTCCGGGATACGAAATCGTATATGAAACCTGGATGCGGTTACCGCTTGCCGGACCAAAATCCCTGGCCAGCCCGGGCTCCCCAAACCGAAAAAGCTCGGCGAAGGAGCCCCGATCGTCAGGGAATTGCGCAATCACTTCCACTTCAACCCCATGAATTAATGGCGGGGCTTGGGGGCTTGCAATGACGTCGCCACAGCCAAGCTGGGATCGGCCCGTGATAACCAGTCGAGTGCCTGCACGTTCGGCAACCAACCTGGTACTCTGCACGGTCATGGTTTTGTGACCTCTCGCGCCACCGGCGCTTCCTGGGGATTCGGGGCCTGTGTCCTGAACTCGCCTCTGCACGAAACCTCTCCGAGGTACCGTGCGAGACCTTCCGTCCAATTCGGAAGCGCACCCAGCTTGCTCTCCGCCAAGCGGCGATTTTCCAGCAACGAAAAGGCCGGTCGCGCGGCTAAACGTCCGCACTCCTGGGTCGTGATCGCCGTGACGTGGACTTGCGGATATCCCCCCGCCTGCACGATCGCCTCGGCAAACTCAAACCAACTACAGTCCCCGCCTCCGGTCACATGAAAGACTCCGGACTCGCGGGTGGCCAAGAGTTCCGCGAGCTTTATGGCCAAGTGGCGTGTGTAAGTGGGTGACCCCCGCTGGTCTGAAACCACCCGCAGGTCTCGCCCCTCGCTTGCCAACCTCAGAATAGTAGCAACAAAATTCTTGCCGCCTGGTCCGTAAAGCCAGGATGACCTTACAATTAAATGCCGCGCGACGAGCGCTTGGACGTGTCTTTCCCCTTGCAACTTTGTGAGCCCGTACACGCTGAGGGGGTTAGGACAATCATCTTCCCGACAGGGTCTTTTCCCACGCCCGTCAAAGACGTAGTCGGTGCTGACATACAGCATGCCGGCTCCGATTTTTGCACAAGCTCCCGCCACATTCCGCGTCCCCAAGGCATTGACCTGCTCAGCCTTCTGCGGGTTGGCTTCACAGCCGTCAACGTCAGTAAAGGCCGCGAGATGAAAAACAAATTCCGGCCGCAGTTGGCGGAAGGCGCGCCCGACCGCGGCTTCCTCCCCGATGTCGAAATCCCTTAGATCGACTCCGTACACCTGGTGCTCTGCCTGGAGGCAGGGCAGCAGAACGGACCCAAGCATCCCTTGTGCGCCGGTAACGAGGACGCGCACTAATTCTTTCCTCCCTGGTCGAGGACTTTTGCCAGCGTCGCCTCCCGGCGATCATAGTGCTTGCGGTAGTAGGCACGGTAACCTCGCGCCGCGACGTGCCGTACCCAATTTCCGTTGGACGAGTACCAATCGACCGTTTGTTTTAATCCCTCTTCCAACGTCGTTTGGGGCGCCCAGTCCAGTTCCCGGTGGGCCTTTTCGCAGTCCAGAGCATACCGGCGGTCATGACCAGGCCGGTCTTGAACAAAGGTCAGCAGGGATTCCGGCTTTCCCACCAGGCGCAGAAGTCGCCGGGCGATCTCCAGATTGGGCCACTCGTTCCCGGCGCCAAAGTTGTAAACTTCTCCCTCGCGGCCTTTACGCAGAGCCGCATCCAAACCCGCGCAATGATCCATAACCCAAATCCAATCCCGGACCTGCAATCCGTCCCCGTACACAGGAATACTTTCCCCTTTCATGGCGCGAGTAAGCATGAGGGGGATAAACTTCTCCGGGTACTGGTAAGGACCATAATTGTTGGTGCATCTAGTAATAATAACCGGGAATCGAAAAGTACGGAAGTGGGCTCGCGCCAGGAGATCGGCGCCCGCTTTGCTCGCGGCATAGGGGCTGTTGGGGGCCAGGGGGAATCGCTCCGTAAACTTCTCGCCGGACGGAGCACTTCCATAAACTTCATCCGTACTGACCAGGACGAAGCGCTTGATTCCGGCCTGCCGGGCGGCGTCCAAAAGGCACTGCGTTCCTAAAACATTGGTCTTTACAAAGGCCGAACCGTCCAGGATGCTGCGGTCGACATGCGTTTCCGCCGCGAAGTGAACAATGGCTTCGAACCCGCTGGAAAGAATCTCCTGAACTTTGCGGCGATCGCTAATGTCACCGCGAACGAAGGTATAGCGCTCGTCCTTCTCCACATCCCGCAACGTCTGGAGGTTGCCGGAATAGGTTAGCTTGTCCAAATTCAGGATCGAATCCTGGGGGTGCTGGGCCAGAACGTAACGAATAAAGTTTGACCCGATGAATCCCGCCCCACCGGTTACCATAAGCTTCATACCGAACCCTGTGCCTTCACGTCGATAAGCGTTTGTCTACCAGCGCTACCGAGACCGCTGGAGGCTTTGCCAATTAGTCTGTTACCGAGGATTCCGCCACGAGATTGGTCGCCAAACGCAGCGACTCGAAAGTCCCGGCATCGGTCCACCAGCCTTCCAGAAGGCTGTAAGTCAAAGTACCTTCCTGCAAGTAGGCGTTATTCACGTCCGTAATTTCCAACTCTCCGCGGCTGGAAGGTTTGAGCTGCTTGGCTTTTTCGAAGACCGAAGCGTCATAGAAATAAACACCGGTGACCGCAAACTGACTCGCTGGATGGGCGGGTTTTTCCTCAATGCGGATAATCCGGTCTCCATCAATGACCGGAACTCCAAACCGTTCCGGGTTGGTGACGCCCTTGAGGAGGATATGGGCGCCCCGGGCTTGCTCTTCAAAGGTGACGACCGATTGCTTGATGCTTCCTTGCAAAATATTGTCACCTAGAATCACGCAAATCTTCTCGCCTTCCGCGAAGTCTTCCGCCAGCCGGAGAGCATCGGCGATTCCGCCTTCACCTTCTTGATAGGCGTAGTTCAAGCGCTTCAGGCCAAATTCCTTCCCATTGGCCAGCAACCGCAGGAAGTCCCCGGCATTCCGCCCGCCGGTAACAATGAGGATCTGCTGGATTCCGGCCTTCACGAGCGTCCAGAGAGGATAGTAAATCATCGGCGCATTGTAAACGGGCAGCAGATGCTTATTGGTGACTTTCGTCAAAGGATACAGCCGAGAGCCTGTTCCACCTGCCAGGATTACACCTTTCAAGTCGCATTCCTCCTTGTCGATGAATGCCCTAAGCTCCTTGGCCCGCCTTGCATCTTATGGGTTCCGCACAATCTCCCGCGGGAAGCGAAATCATGCCGGGTGTCGCGAGGCAATATGTCCATGTGGCCACTAAGTAAGGAATTCGCCTCTTTGACCGGCGCTCGAATCCCGCACCATCTTCCGGGAACTCTTCTGCGCAGGACGAGCGTGCGTGGCAATGGCCAGACATACCACAAACCATGCAGCGTTGGCGGGAACGCGTAAGTTGAAATCGACAAAACTATGGCAGATCAATCCCACCGCGCCTACCGCCGCACCCATTTGAATCCAACCCCACCCATGTCGCAGGCGTCTCTCGAGGTGGCGAAACGCCGTGCGAAAGAAGAGCACGAGCGCCACCAACATCATTGCGACCCCTGGCAATCCAGTTTCAGCCGCAGCCTCCAAGATGTCATCATGGGCGTGGGTCCAATGCAGGCTCATCGGGAACGTCAAGTAATTTGGAAAGACGTACTCAAAGCATCCCACTCCCACGCCTATCCAAGGATGGCTTCCAGCGATATGGAGCGTGTCAATATCCACCCGGAACCGGTCGCCGAGCTTGGCTTCCAAGGATCGATTGATTTCAAAAACCGACCAGGCATGGCCAGATACATGCCCTTTGCTCATCAGCCAGGAGAAAACCACGGCGGAAATCAACACAACTCCTAACAACACCGCGAATAAACGTGGGGAAGCGCCGCGTGGCCGATACCACATCAAGATGCCTACCCAAAGCAGCCCCTCGATTAACAGGACGATGGTGGCGCCCCTCGAGCCGCTAATCCAGATGGAGGTAATGGTCAGCCCGACCCCGCACCAGAGCAAGAGGAGGAGGATGGAATTCCAGAACCGGGGATAGATATAAGCAAGGGAAATGGGGATAAGCATTTCCATCAGGCCGGCGTAGTTATTGTGGTTGACGTAGGGTCCGAAAGGTTCGCCCCTTACGGCAATAGTCCAGTAAATAACCCGCGAACCCTCACCCCAGAACATTTGCGCCAGGCCCAGGAGGCACAAAGCAAAAGCCAAAAGGGTGGCAATCAGGCCGAACCATTCCAAGGCCCGGCCATTTTCCGGTTGGGCGTTGAGAAGTTGGCCCGCCAAAAAGAAAAAAACCAAATTGGTGACAATCTTCAGGACTGCCTCGCGCGTAGCGATATGGTCGGCATTTAAACCCGCGGTTAACTGCACAACCGCCAGGATAAGAAATGCCAGGAAGGGCCAATAGAGAGGGGACCAGCTAATTTTGAGAACCCCCCGTTGGGCGCAACCCCCAGCCCATAGAACCAGGGTGAGGAGGGACAGAACCATCATCGTTCCCCATGCCCATGATTGGACGGCGCCGAAAGCCCACGGGGCGCCGCAAAGGGTGGCAACGAGAAGAACTCGGGCGATAGTGTGAAACGGCGATGAAGAGATTCGGCGGTCGTCATCCGGCGATAATCCGCCGGAATGGACGGAAGACCTCGACAGGGTTGGGATGGTCACCTGGCCCTCGTTTGGTTCACAGCGTGTTCGGGACTTTCCACGGCGCGGAGACTAGCGCTGTCCAGCCAGACCATGCCGGTTATCTCGCTATTGTACGTTTGATCTTGCGGCCGCCAAAAAGAAATTCTCACGGCCTGAGTCTGCGGTTGGGTCATAAACGCTACTTCAATGGGATGCCACGAAGTGGTTCCCACCGTCGGATCGCTGGTCCGGGCAGCGCAATTCTCACAACCCATCTCGTCCACTCGCAATCGCGGTCCGCTATCGGAGGTGAGGTTTTCGGACCGCACGTAAGCCGTCAATTCGTACCGCGTGTTCGGTTTAATGGGCACGACTTGATTCAGCAAGTCATAATCCGCATTTCGCCCCAATGCGAAATAGATCCGCAGGCACTTCGCGCCCTTGTAGGCAGAAGGATCAGAGAAATCAAACACCAAATCCGGGGAATCATTCATGCGCCAGTCAAACCCGGTGTTCAGGGGTGGTCCATCAAAATTCCCGTCATAGAGAAGGTTGGCGGCTTGTGATGGGGGTCTGGACGGGATGACCCCAGCGTGCTCCAGATCGTTCCAGGCGATGCTTGCGTCCTGAATCTGATTGTGGTCGACGAGGAAATCCAAGAAGGGCTTCACCATGGACAAGCTGGGGGAACGATCCGGCCCGGAAATCATCCGTCCCCAAATCCGCATGGCGCTTTCGTAATCGGCGGTGGAGCATAGGAACATCAGAAAAGCGAACCTACCCGAGGCATCATTTCCACGGGGGACAACCTCCGTGAAAATCGCTTGCGGATCCCGGGTTGCTCGCAGGCACAACCGATATGTTGCCTCGAGATACTCCGGGGCGATCTCCAACAGTTTGCGAAAGTAAGGGAATGCCTTCTCCTGGCGATTCGTCAAGAGGTAGTGATTTCCCAGCGCCCACTGTAAAGCCGGGGTCATGGGGTTGAGGACCACCGCCCGCTCAAAGGCTTCATCCGAACACGCCGTGTCCCCGACGAAATCACAAGTCGTCCCCAAGTCCGACCAATAATCCCAGCGGCGAGGGTTGAGGGCGGTGGCTTTGCGGAGATCTTTCACCGCTTCGGACAGATTGGTATCGATGGAATTCACGGAATAGACCAATCCCAGGCGATGAATCAAGTCGGGATTATCCGGGTCCTGCTGGAGCGCCTTCTGAATGTCGGGGATGAAACCGCCATCGACCTGGGATGTTGCCTGCGCCACACGAATGGCTTCACGGGACAACCATGCGCTAACGGCAATGATGGGGATCAAGAAAAGGGCCACTCGCCATGCCGGGCGCAAGGACCATTCAAAGGTGTGAAGAGAATTACGCCAGAACGGCGCCCTCTCACCGGCAAGGTCAGGGTTGGGAAATTGACTCATTTCGTGCATGATCCCGGAAGCAAAGGGGCGCGAAGGATGGGGTGTCCCCTCCGGCCCCGCCTCGGGGGAAATCCGCTTTCGTTCGCCCGACAACTCTCGAAACTCTCAATGCTCATGCCTGGCGGGATGAATCCTTGGACCTCGAGCGGCCGCCTCCTGACGTATGCGAGGGGTTCGACACCGCGACCTCATCATAATAGGTCTGATGGTAGGGACCGTAATAGGATCCGTAGTAAGTGTCGAAACGCATGTCAACCTTGTTGAGCACCATTCCCAGGACTCGCGAACCGGCGTTCTCGAGGATGCGATGAGCGCGGGCCAATGCCCCCCGTGCCGTCGTTCCACTGGCCACCACCAGAATAACTCCATCCACCATGGCGGACAGGACCACGGCATCCGTAACCAGGAGCAGCGGGGGAGAGTCGATGACAATCTGCGTAAAGCGTTTCATGAAATCCTTGAGCGTCGCCTCCATCATGTGCGAAGAGAGCAGTTCCGCGGGATCGGGGGGCCGGGGGCCCGCCGGTAAGACCCAGAGATTCGGGACGCGCTCATATTGGATCAAGACTTCATCCAGAGAGTGGGCGCCGGTCAAGAAACTGCTCAAACCCTTCTCATTGGAAATTCCCAGCGTTTTCGCGACGGAAGGGCGGCGCAAATCAGCATCCACGATTAAAACGGGGCCGCCCCTCTGGGCGAAGGACATCGCCAGGTTGCAGGCCGTGGAAGTCTTCCCTTCGCCCACCTGGGCGCTGGTGACGAGCAAGGTCTGGGGCGGACGCGGAGCGGTGGAAAGCAAAACCGAAGTTCGCAGGCTTCGGAACGCCTCGGCCAGCGGTGAGGACGGCCGCTTAAGAACCGCCAATCCCACCCCATTGGGTCCTGCCGTGCTTAGCGCTCGCTCCGCCATCCCTTGCCTTCGCCGGTGCCCATCGGCTTCGGAAGGGATTACCGCCAAAGCTGGTGCGTTGACAAGTCTTTCCGCTTCTTCGGTCGTGCGGACCGAGCTGTCAAGAGCCTCCTGCACGAAGGCCAGCGTGATCGCCAGGATCAAGCCCACCAGCAGGCCCGCGGCCATATTTTGTGCCCGGTTCGGACGGATGGGATGGACGGGGGAGGTGGCGGGATCAATCACCCGAACGTTGGTGACTTGCAAGCTGGCGGAGAGCGTGGCATCTTTCAAGCGTTGCAAAAGGGTCTCATAGAGCGTCTGGTTGATTTCGAATTCCCGCTTCAAAATATTGTGGTCGATCATGCGCTGATTGAGAGCGCTGGCTTCCCCCTTCTCTTTCGTCAGGGCAACACCCAGCAGCTTCTCCCGGCTGACCGCCGCCAAATAATCATTGTGAAGCTTCTCGACGGCTAACTTGCGCTCACTGTCCATGAGCGATTGCAGTTGTGCAAGCTGGTCGCGCAATCGCGTAACTTTGGGGAAATTAGGTCCATATTGGCTCAGGGCATCAGCATACGTCGCTTTGAGATCGTCATATTTCTCCTCCAGGCGTTGCAGGACGTCGCCCTGCACGATCATTCCCACCTGCCCTTCGTGGGCCTGGGCAAATTCGTAAAGAGATTGCTTCAGGATTTCGTCATTCTCGGCGGCCGAGTATTCCTTGTTCAGTTCCTCCAATCTTTGATCGGTGATGCTCTGCTTGTCTCCGGTGTTGAAAATCAGGTTTTGGCGCTCATAGTCGACCAACTTCTCCGAAGATTTCTCCATCCTCACCCGGAGGTCCTCCAACTGCTTGTTCATTTCGACGGAAGCCTGATTGGTAAAATCGTTGCGCTGCTCAAAATTGGACTTTGTGTAGTTTTCGATTAATTGATTAACCACCCGCGCCGCCAAATCGGGATTTCCGCTTTCGTAACTGACCGCGAGCAGGTGGCTGTCCTTCAGCATCTCGACTGTAAGTCCCTCTTTGAAATCCGCGATTAAACTCGTCTCGCGCGCTCTGACGATTTGCGCTGCCGATTGGCCGGGAATCTTGGGCCCACCCTGGGGGGTTATCCCCCGGTCGAGTCCGAGTTGCTGGATCGTTCTCCGTGCCAGGCTGTCACTCTGAAGGACCTGGATTTGGGTGGTCAGAAACGAGTTGTCTTCAACCGGAGATTGGCGGTATACCTCGCTGAGGGTTTGGAGTTGCTGGTAGTTGGGCTCCACGGCAATGCTCGCCGTCGCCCGATATACGGGACGCATTTTGAAGGTGTAGATTCCCGTCAGCACCACCACCACCAGGGTGGCGGTTATGATGGTCGGAAGGCGCTTGACAATAATGTGCCAGAAGGTAGCGAGCGTGAAGTGGGACTCACTCCCTTGCGCCTCGAGTTCGAGCATCGTGGGCGTGAAGCCGGTGAGCCGCTGGGGCAATTGGCGTTCAATGGGCGACAAAGAATCGTTGTCAGGCACTTTCAAACTCCCTCTCGAAAAAAACCTGGATTGACAATACCTGCGTGGACCGCGCTCCTCAGTGATAGATCATCAACGCCTCTCCACCCATCGTCACCATCGAAACAGTGGAACTGACTGCCGTGCGCATAGCCTTAACCCTCTCGCTTTCAGGCACATAGAGAATATCGTCGGGCTGCATTCTCAGGTCGGCAACCTGCCCTTTCACCATCCCCTTGTAATCGACAGGAATTTCCTCTCGCTTTTGGTCCGGGCCTGCCGGGTCCCGGCGCAGGAGGTAAATATGACTCTTCTTGGCAACGCTGGTCACATCGCCGGCCATGGCCAAGGCTTTAAGTACGGTAACCTGCTGACTGGTTTCATTCAGCACGTATCCGCCCGGGCGTCCCACCGCTCCCATAACGTAAATGAGCGCGGCCCGCGGCACCGTGACTCGATCGCCCGGATAAAGGAGGATGTTGGTCTTATCGTCGCCCGTCGCCATCAGCTTTCGAATGTTCAAAACCATGGACTGCCCCGGGGCTGGGGTGACCCCCTCACCCGAGCGGGCGCTTTCTTCCATCGCCGCCCGCGCCCCTATTTCCCCCCGCATAACGATCGCATTGTTGCCCGCCGCGTCGTTTAGTCCCCCCGCCTGAACGAGGACATCGAGCAACCGCGTCGGGCCATAAACCGGGTACGACTGCGCATGTTTCACTTCTCCGGATACCAGCACGGTGTGCAACCTTGTTTCGCGAACGGTGACGGTCACTTGCGCATTATTGATCATGCCTGCTTCGCGAAACTTGGCGGCAATCAGGTGGCCGAGTTGATCCAGACTTTCGCCGGCGGCGGGGATCGGTTCGGGCAGCAGGGGCAAGCTCAGAAATCCATTGGAACTAACCCGGTAGGTGCGGGTGACTTCCGGCACGTCGATAACCAGGACGTCCAACAGGTCTTCGGGGCTAACCGTATAATCGTTGAGCGACGCCTTGGGTGCGTCGGGGGACGCAACCGGGGCGCTGGTTTCCTTCGATGTGGTCTCCGGCGGCAAGACAGGGGCCGGTGTCCCTTGCTGGGCCCCCGCCGAGGTCAAACTCATCAGAAAGAAAACGGCGAGCCCTAGCCCACATACCTTTTCAATCGTTCGAGTTTCCCGAAACTTCACGCGTTTCCCTGCCATGGCCACCTCACGACGATACCCCACCGTACGTTCCCGGGAGTGCCCTGCGGCGAACTGCTTCTCCCCGACCCCTCGAAAAGAACTCGCCCCCAAGCCTGGCATGAGGAAAGGCATCCGCCTTTCCCATTTTCAAACGGTTTCATGCGGATGTTCATCAATGCTTCTTTGCGTTGAGATGGCGCCTTATGGGTTCGCGGGCACTGATTCTCGCAAGCATTAATGGCAGCTACAAGGTACACCCAGACATGGGGGCGGCGGAGCTATCGAGTTCCGGCAATTTGCGCAACCAAAGTTCGTACAATTTAGTATAGGACTGCCCTTTTGTGTTGTCAATAGTGGACACGCTGCGCTGCTCTCCTTGACACTGCGCTTCGATGCCCACTAAAATCAAAGCCTCAGCTATGAGTGATGGTTCTTATGATACCGCGATGTCAAATTCCATACCTGACGGGAATTTCCGGCCGCTGACATTGGTTACCGGCGGGGCGGGCTTCCTGGGTTCGCATCTCGCGGACCGCCTTCTGGCGGAAGGCCACGATGTGATCTGTCTCGATAATCTCATCACCGGACGGAAGGAAAATATCCAGCACCTGATCGACCATCCGCATTTCCGTTTTGTGTTTCACGACGTGACCCGGCCGATTGACTTGCCTTCTCTGCTCGCCCCATCCCCCGGCCAGTCCCCCTTCCCTTTCCGCCGGTTGGATTACCTTTTGCACTTCGCCTCGCCTGCTAGTCCAAGGGACTATGCGCGGCACCCGATTCACACCCTGAAGGTGGGAGCGCTGGGAACTCACCACGCCCTGGGATTGGCGAAGGCTCACGGCAGCGTCTTTCTTTTGGCCTCCACCTCCGAGATTTACGGGGACCCGGAGATCAGCCCGCAGCCCGAGAAGTATTGGGGGCACGTGAACCCCATCGGTCCGCGCAGCGTTTATGACGAAGCCAAGCGCTTTGCGGAGGCCATCAGTATGGCCTATTATCGTGAGCACGGAGTCAAGGTGCGCATCGTTCGAATCTTCAATACCTACGGCGAGCGCATGCGCCTGGAGGATGGGCGCGCCCTGCCCAATTTCATGGTCCAGGCGCTGCGGGGCCAGCCCTTGACCGTGTACGGAAAGGGGAGCCAAACCCGCAGCCTGTGTTATGTCAGCGATCTGGTGGAGGGCCTCTACCGGCTGCTGATGTCTCGCGAGACCGGACCCATCAATTTGGGAAACCCGGAAGAGGTATCCATCCTGCAACTCGGGCAGGCGATCATCCGGGTCACGGGGAGTAAGAGTTCGATCGTCTATGAACCCCTGCCCGAGGATGACCCGCAGCGCCGCCAACCGGATATCACTGCCGCCCGCGAGAAACTGCGGTGGGAGCCCCTGGTCAGTTTGGAAGATGGACTGGTTAAGACCCTTCCCTATTTCCAGTCCTCCTTGCAGAGTCCCCCTCCTCCTGTTGACCCTGATCCCGGCCTCGCGGATTAGGGTTTTGAACGGCGGAATACAACTGTTCCAAAAAAATGCCGAGCCGGTCTCTCGGGTGTATATTTTCCTGTAGCCGGGGAAGGCAAAATGGAAATTCCGGCAGGAACCCTCTGCGGTAAGGGTGGTGAGCTGGTGAATATGAATCCTGCTTCACCATCGAGGCGAGGGGAACTCCGCGGCATTGCTGGGTTGATGATTGCCTGCCTTGCCTGCCTGGGCCTCGTCGCTTGTGGTGGTAATGGTAACCACGCCCAACCGGGATTGCAAATCCAGTGGGACAAGACCACGGTGGTCACGAACACGACGCCGACGCTGTAAGTGGTGGTAAACCCGCCCTTGCGGCCCGGCCAGCCGCTGAGTAGCGCTTCCTACCAGGCCTTGAATGGACTGGGTGCGGATTACGTCCGCTATGTGCCCTGGCTGCCTTATCCCAAGCTGGCGGTGGCCGAACTGCAACCACCGACTTCGCAGGGGACGTCGTGGGACTTCAGCCTCATCGATCCCATGATGGCAGACTTCATGAATGCCACCGCAGGACATCCCATCGTGATGAACTTCAGCACCATCCCGGAATGGATGTTCGTGACCGACGCGCCGGTCACTTACCCCGACGACCCCGACCAGGAATCGTGGGATTACGAGCAGGGCACCGAGTTGCGCGACCCCACCTGCCAGGAGTTGGCCGGCTACTATAACCGGCTGGTGAGTTGGTATGTGGACGGCGGCTTTACCGATGAGAACGGAGTGCAGCACGAGTCCGGCTACCATTACCAATTCCCCGTCTGGGAAGTGCTGAACGAGGTCGAGTTTGAGCACAGCACGACGCCGCAAGACTACGTCACGCGTTATGACGCTATCGTCGCGGGCATTCGCAGCGCCAGCCCGGACACCAAGTTTATGGGGATGGCTCTGGGCGCGCGGGGCAATGATCTGGACTTTATCCAGTATTTCCTCGATCCGTCCAATCACCAGCCGGGAATTCCTCTGGACTACATCTCTTACCACTTCTATGCCGGCCCGCCGGCTGACCAAACCATCGACGACTGGCCCTCCACCTTTTTCCAGCAGGCCGATGGGTTTCTGGATACGGTTCGTTCGATCGAGGCCATTCGCAAGCAACTCGCACCGCAGACCAAGACCGATATCGACGAGTTGGGCTCGATTCTGCCCACCGATAACACCCCCGCTGACAGCGTGCCTCCGCCGGTGGCCTACTGGAACCTATCGGGGGCTCTCTACGCCTACCTCTACCTCCAGCTCGCCCGTCTGCAGATCGATATCGTCGGCGAATCGCAACTGGTGGGCTACCCCTCGCAGTTTCCCAGCGTGAGCATGATGGACTGGACAACCAACCAGCCCACGGCGCGATTCTGGGTTCCGAAGCTGATCAAGGACTCCTTCCATCCCGGCGACTCGATGGTGGAAACCGACCTGGCCGTCCCCAACGCCGATGTGGAGACGCAGGCCTTCGTGACCACTGCCGGGGGCATTCCGGCCAAATAACTGTTTCGATACTCACCCTGGTGGCCTCCGAGGCATAATGACTCTATGTTCGCGCCATTGGCGATGGCAAGGGCTCGCTCCTTCCAGGGAGCGTCGTCCACTTCTGTTACCTGCCCCATCACCCGGCTACCCGCAGGAATCACCAAGTGGTCAAACACGTAAACATTCTCGACCACCTTCCCCTCGACGTGAACGCCGGTATGATCGACGGGAACTTTCCTGGTCAAAACGATATGAAGCGGCGCTCCCGCCGGGACGATAATAGGAAGCGCGGCGGGATCGGTGGGCCCATCCTGAGCGAAGTCAATCCGAACGCGGCAACCGAGAAGTGCGAAGCATGCTATAGAGATGTAGCCACCCGTGAACGTTGTCGCCATGCGTACAAACCTCTACGGCTTGCCATCAGACCTTCTCCGGCAAAACGAACGGGAGCCGATATCCACGCCCCGCTTCGCGCAACAGGTCGTTGGCCTCTTCGTCGTCAATTATCCGCTCGGTTTCGGGGTCGAAGCGGAGCGTCCGGCCCAGGCGGTAAGACAAGTTGGCCAGGTGGACCAAGGCGCACGAGATGTGACCTTCTTCAATGGGCGCGTTGAGATCCTCTCTCTTCCGGCTGCGAACGCAGTCGATGAAGTTGGCAAAGTGATCTCCACCGCCGTGACCGTGGGGTCCGCTCTTCTCGTCTTTGCCCATCCAGGTTTCATAGCTCGACGCGTCTTCGTCTCCGGTGGCGAGGTATCCATTGGCGCCGTAGAAGATGTTGCCGATCGTGTTGTGGTGACCGAAAAAGCGCTTCTTCCCCGCCACCAGGTCCCCCCGTCCGATTCCCGCCTCGTTGTTGGTGATCCAGTGCCGGACCTCAAACTCCAGGATCTTGCGCTTGCCATCCGACAGGTCGAATTCAAAAGCACAATTCAGGGTGTTGGGTGTCTGCTGATCATCGTCGAACATAAAATGCCCGCCCACGGCGGAGATGCGATTCGGGAACTTCAGCCCCAATCCCCACCGGGCCACGTCCATTTGGTGGATTCCCTGATTGCCCAGATCCCCGTTGCCCGTATCCCAGTTCCAGTGCCAGTTGTAGTGAAAGCGATTGCGCGTGAAAGGCTTCAAGGGAGCGGGCCCTGTCCAGAGGTCATAGTGAACGCCTGTTGGAACCGACTCCTCAGGCGCATGTCCAATCGTGTCGCGCCATTTGAAACACACGCCGCGAGCTAGATACATTTCGCCGATGGCGCCACCGTGAAGCCCTTTGATGGCCTCCTGGATCGCGGGTGCAGAGCGGATCTGGGTACCGTGCTGGACGATGCGGTTGTATTTTTCCGCCGCGCGCACCAACTGGCGTCCCTCCCAGAGATTGTGCGAGCAGGGCTTTTCGACGTAGACGTCCTTGCCTGCCTGGCAGGCCCAAATGCCCATCAGAGAGTGCCAGTGGTTGGGTGTAGCAATCGAGACCGCATCAATGGATTTGTCTTCCAGCAGTTTGCGGATATCGACATAGCTTTGGGTGTTACCGCCGACTTCTCCGAGGCGTTTCCTCAACACGTTTTCGTCCACGTCGCAAAGCCCCGCAATCTCCACATTCGAGACGTGAGAATAACCTGACAGGTGGTCCTGCCCGCGCCCGTGAAGGCCGCAGACCGCCACCCGAACCCGATCGTTCGCACCAAAAACACGTTCCGGATGAGCCAGGAATGTCATCCCACCGAGTGCACCCAGAGCCGCTGTGGTTTTTGCCGCGCTCTTGAGAAAACCCCGGCGAGTAGTGTCTGATTCCATCTTTATATCCCCCTATTCTCCTTCGGCGTACTGCCTGTACGCGTCGGCTATCCTTGCTTGCTGAAGATTCCCTTGATGTATGAGTACCCGGTAGCGGAGCGTCAGTGATCCGCCCGCCGCAATGGTGTAACTGCCGTCCTGATGCCGGTCATGGGTGAACTCTCTTAAGCCGAACGGATTCGCGGCCAGCAGGCCATAACCGCGGGCGTGCCAATAGGCCGGATAGCGCAGATTCTTTGGATGGTCAAACATGGCGATACCGACATCCTCGCCCGCCACGTTCCCAGAGAAATCAACCCAATCTGCCTTCTTGCCCCAAATAGCTTTCTCACCCACTGCGCCTTCGGAATTCACCATGCGGCCCGGAGGCGAATCGAGGGCCTTCACCACCCGGATCGCAAATGTTCCCTCCTTGGTGTCGCCTATCTTCACGGGGCCGTGGTCGGCGAGGATGGTAAACTCGCAATCGATGATCCTCGACTGCGCATCGCCCTTGAAAATGTAGGATTGGATCTCCGTGGCAATCGTATCCCCTTTAGGGGTCATTAGATCGAATTCAGCCCGCAGGGTTCCGGATTCAGGAGCACCACGCATTTCGTCAAGTTTGCGGAAGACGGTGCGGCCAAAGGTCGAGGCGGAGTGACGGCTCCAGTGGGGAAACGCTGCCTCCCCCCAGAAGTCGTAGCCGTTGATATCGCCGTGACCGAAGTACATGGCGCGCTGGTGGGGCTCATCATGGTCTTCCCCGGGAATGTCCGTTACCATAGGGAAGCCCCGCGTGACGATAGTCCCTAGGGCGCTCCGCAAAGGAAAAAAATAGGGTTTCGCGGTGGCAGCGCCAAAATAGTAGCTAGTGAACGGGCGTCCGCCAACCCGAACGTCGATGCGATCCCCATCACGCTTGATTTCCACGGACTCGGCGCGACTGGATACAGCCGTTCCGAAGGCGATAAGGGATATTAGCATCAGTTTCGCGATTCTCTTGCTCACCTATTCGCTCCGATGAGTGAATCGGTCTCGGCAGGAGCTTGCGTATCGAAGGTCATTCGTTTCACGCACTCTCCAAACCGGCGGTGCGTGCGGCCCCGATTCGGGTAAGAACTACGCTCCCGGCCGGGATGAAAGGACGTTGGGCGCATTGGCGAAGAACCCCTTGGGAGTGCTGACGTATCCTGCAATGCTGTCCTTTCCTAGTTGGTTCACAACCAATTCCAAAGCGCTCGGAGCACCCGCATATAGAAATAAACAGGCTTGTAAATGGCCATATCCTTGCGCTCAGTATCTGCCGTTCCTGCTCCGCGCATCCAAGGCTTCAGAGTATTCCTTGCTCTCTACCTTCCGCAGCTTCATCAAAGAGCATCTCCTTGCGAGACGCCAGCGCTCCCAGCCAGATACACAGCGCTCCTCCCATTATCGCAACCACACCGAGCGACAGGATGACGGCTGCCCCCACGATCACTGAAATGCTCATGCGCTCTCCTTCTCACTCAAAACTTCCGGTCAACCCTTGAAAGCCTCGCAACGCCTGCCGCGCAACCCACTTCATGGCCCGGGCACCGTCGTAGCAAAACGCAAGATTGTGATTGAGCGTAGAGAAACAAGGAGACTGGCAGGCCTTCTTGATAGGTCCAAGTTGCCGCCTGTCAAAGCTCGGGTTCCCTACGCATCCCCAGTCACACGTTGAGGAATACATGGGGAAACAGGGCGCCAGGGAACCGTCCACGCGAATGATCAAGGAGTTCTGCCCAGCCCGGCAGTCCCACGATTGCAGACCTCCCCGCATGAACTTCTTCATGTCGGCGAGCCGGGCCGTCGAGTTCACCATCTTGTATCCACTGCGATTCTTCTCGATAAGCCAGTCCACCACCTCGTCGATCTTCGGCCAGTCCTCCGGACGGATAAATGTGGGGTTCTCCTCCCGATGACTGAAGTGGTCTTGCTCGATCATCGGTTCTTCGTTGATGTGATAATCCGTAGCAATCCCGTTGTCATGGGCGATTTCGGTCAACGCTTTCACATCATCCAAGTTGTTGCGGCAGATATTGATGTTGAAAAAGACCGTAGCGCCATAGGCGTATTGTCTGCGCACCAGGTATTCGAAGTTTCTGCGGATGGGATAGAACGCCTTGGGCAAGCCGGGCTTCTCATCGACCGCGTCCACCGCCAGGTTGACCGTTGCTACTCCCGCATCCAGGATACGGTCCATAACTTCCGGGCGCATGAGCCTGCCGTTGGTGGGCAGGTAAACCCAGAAGCCTCGCTTTGCGGCGTAGTAAATCACCTTGTGGACGAAGGCAGGACGCAGCAGCGGCTCACCTCCCATCAGGGCCAGAACGCGACAGGTGGTGGAATGCAGCCAATCGATCGATCGCTTTGCGACATCTTCGCTCATTCCCTTGACGCGATTGTCGAAAGCCCAGCAATAGTGGCAGCCCAGATTGCACTTGTACTCTGTGAACAGGTAACAGATGATCGGGTGGAATTCCCCGGGAAGCAGGCGTGACTTGATGTAGGGGAACATCCAGCCACGCACGGCGCGGTAGATCAGCGGAGCGGACCAGTGCCTTCGAGCAGGCGGGATGTGGGGTTCCCCAATTACACTCGCTACGCTCCCACGAGTAAGAAGCTCCGGATGCTGTGGGAAAACTGGCTCGGGGAACTTTTCAGGCGCACCTGTAGCCAGATGTGGAACAGCCGGCCGGATCGGGGGAGGCTGCTTCAGTAGATCGTGAAGGTGAACATCGGATTGAATCGGTGGGATTGTTGCCTTGACGTTTTGATGTTCCTGAATCCCTATGCCCATTCGTATTCTCCTTGATTAAGCTTGCGAGCAGACTTCTGGCGTGGTCTCTTGAGCCTCTGACGGAGTTTGCGCTTCGACTGCGGCCTGTCTCGAACCATCTTCCGACCGACGGATTTTCTGACCTTCGACCCTTCCATCAGAGCCGTAGTACTCCAGATACTAGTCGACAAACCGGCCGATACCCTGCCGGAGTGGAGTTGCGGGTTTGAATCCGATATCACGCTCCAAATCCGCTATCTCTGCGTAGGTGGCTGGTACGTCGCCGGGCTGCATGGGCAGTGGAATCCGTTTTGCTTTCCTGCCCAGTTTTTCTTCCAGTATCGAAATGAAGTCATTCAACTCGGCAGGGTGGTTATTTCCGATGTTATAGATCCGGTAAGGCGCGGAACTCGTGCCGGGACCTAAAGCCTCGCCGCCCCATTGCGGGTTGAGAGGCGGAATCTTTCCCGCCAGCCGAACGATCCCTTCCACGATGTCGTCGATATAGGTGAAATCCCGACGCATTTTGCCGTAGTTGTAGAGCTCGATAGGTCTGCCTTCCAGGATCGACTTGGTGAAGTGAAAGAGGGCCATGTCGGGCCTGCCCCAGGGACCATAGACGGTGAAAAATCGGAGCCCGGTCACGGGAAGCTGGTAGAGGTGCGCATAGACATGGGCCATGAGCTCGTCGGTTTTCTTCGTGGCCGCATAGAGGCTGACGGGATGGTCGACGCTGTCGTGGACCGAAAACGGCAGGTGCTTATTGGCGCCGTAGACCGAACTGGAGGAAGCAAAGACTAAATGCTGCACGCCAGTTTGGCGGCAGTTTTCCAACACGTTAAGAAAGCCGGCCACGTTGGCCTGGATATAGGCATGTGGGTGGGTCAACGAGTATCGAACTCCGGCTTGAGCGGCCAAGTGAATGACGCTATCGAAGCGCTCAGTTCGAAAGATTTGCTCCATTCTCTGCCGGTCGGTTATGTCGGAAAAGGCGAAGCGAAAGCCGGGTCGCTCCATCAACTGCCTGAGTCGGGCCCACTTGAGATTCACGTCGTAGTATTCGTTCATGTTGTCCAGGCCCAACACCTGCTTCCCATCGTCAAGAAGTCGCTTGGCCACGTGAAACCCGATGAAGCCCGCGCTCCCGGTCACGAGAACTTTTTCAGGATTCACTCGTCCACGTTCTGTTTTGTCTTCCAATTGCAGATTCACGACAGTGCCTCATTTCTCCGGTGACCTGCCGATCGCGTATTGATCGTCCAGGCATCTGACCAATCCTCTTTGTTGAATACTTCAAGCCCGGGTTCGGGCCTGCGCGGAATCGCTCGGGTCCCGCGGCGCTTGAGCAAGCGGAAAATGGTGAGCGGACCGGCCGCAAGGAATCCGCCTATTAAGCGGGGCATGCGCCGCATATCCTGGGCAAGCGACTGTTGGTTCTCCCCAACGATGAGGGCTCCGCGCCGCATGGCGTAGAGGTTGAAAAGCGTCGAAAACACCGTAAAGCAGACGGAAGCCAGAATGCTGTGCGCCAACTTGGGAGTGCCTCGCAGCCCATGGACCAGCAACTCCAAGCTGTGATTTGCAAAAGGCATCAGCACGGATGCGGTGAGCCCTGCCAACCAGGTCGGCTCGGCGTCGCGAAGCGCCTCGGTCAGGGAACCGTAGATTCCCGAGGTGAGGGGGCGCAGAACAAGCTCGGTGAGCAAGACCCCGAAAGCCGCCTTGCGCCCTGCCGATAGATTGATCAAGAAGAAAATGGGGGCGTGTAACGCGGTACTGAGCACGGCGGATTTCCAATTCCAGTCGCGAATGAGACGGCCGACAGGGTCACGCACGACGGAAAGAAGCGCCTCCGTCACCGTTGACCTCCCTGGCCCGAGCTTTGTTGGCATCGGGTTAGGGGTCATGAGAACGTCCTTTCCATTGCGATCTCCCTTCTCATCGTCGTGCGCCTTCTCACTTGCTTTCACGTGGCCGAGCAGTCATTTGACTGCCTCTTTCTAGTTCACCCGTTTGCTCGTGCTACCGAACACTCCTACCGCCTAATGTCATCGTCCGCTTCACCTGCGGGAGTGTCTTCGCGAGTCAACCGAGTTTCTCGACTGACGCAAAATTCGCTTGTTCGTCGTGACTTCTTATCTCTCGCACGGCATAAATGGGCTTGCCCTGAGATTCGTAATATGTGCGCGACAGAATCTCCGCTACCAGCCCCAGGCAGAGAATCTGAACCCCGACCAAAATGAGCAAGGTGGCGGCAAACATCAGCGGTCCGTTTTGCAGCATGATCGCCTGATTAAGGATCATCTTCTTGAACGCCAGGAAGCAGCCCATGAGCGTGCCTACGCCCATCGCCGACAATCCAAACAATCCAAAAAAGTGCAGCGGCCGCGTCGAGTAGTCGAGCAGGAATTTGGTGCTCAGGAGGTCCAGGAACACATGGAATGTTCTCGCCAGTCCGTAGTTGGACTTTCCGTTTTTCCGAGGCGGATTATTGATAGGGATTTCTGCAATCCGTGCTCCCGCTCCTGAGGCCAGGGCGGGAATGAAACGGTGAAGCTCGCCATAGAGCGGAAGGCTTTGAATGATTTCGCGACGATAGGCCTTGAAGGTCGTGCCAAAATCGTGGAGCTCGACCCCGGAGAGCTTGGCCATCATCCAGTTCGCAATCCGGCTTGGCAGGCGGCGTGTCAGCCACGTGTCCCGTCGCTCGGCTCGCCACCCGCTGACGATGTCGTATCCCTCCTCAATTTTGGCCACAAAGGCAGGGATCTCTTCCGGATCGTGCTGCAAGTCGCCATCCATGGAGATAATGATGTCGCCGCAGGCGGCATCAAAGCCCGCCTTGAGCGCCGGGGTCTGGCCAAAGTTCCGGCGCAACGCAATAATTCTTATGCGAGAATCGCTCTCACAGATTTCATAGAGCGTCTTCAGGGTAAGGTCCCTACTGCCGTCGTCGACGAAAACAATTTCATAAGGTTCGTCGAGCCCCGTCATCACTTGAGTCAGTCGCACGTAAAGCGAGGTGACGTTTGCGGCCTCGTTGTAGAGCGGCACCACGATGGAAAATTTAATGTTTCTATTCATTTTGCAGACCTTTCTTGTTGAAGTGATCCATGACTGATTGCCATGGGCCCCAGTGTCATTTCTCGAGCTGCGACTTCGCGTTCAGGTACTGGGGTTTCGAGCCGCAGATACAGATAGTTGATTAGTTGAATTCCACGATCAGCCACGACCTTCCTGACTTGATGTGCCGTCAACCCTCGGATTTCAACCTCACGCTGGACCAGCAATCGAGTGCCTGTCTTCGCAAGGTCCGCGTCAAGGTACCCCGGATGGCACATCAGCTCACTCACGCCTTCTGGCAGGTCCGCCAGGATGTCCTGAATGCTTTGGGCATCTAAGAATCCGGTCTGGCTGAGACCATAAAAGTGGGCCGGAGAGAGCACCCCGGCTTTCACCAATTTCTCCCTAAAGCGCCGGGAGAAGATCGAAACAGCGCGGCCGAGCACGTACTGCTTGGCCGCGGCCCGGGAATTTCCAAACCGCAGCAAAGTTGGTATCTTGGGCGCCGCTTCGCTGGGGCAGCGTATGCTCCGGATGGAAAACTCCTGAGCCAGACGAATGACAATGTCCGAAACGCCAGGCAGAACGTGCACGTGTTTATGCCCGTCGAGGTGCGTCGGCAAAATCCCGGCGCGCGATACTTTCCAAACTTGCTGCCGAAGCTCAGTTTCCACATCGGCCAGATTGACCTGCCGGGTCACGATGCCCTGGGCGAGGCGACGAGGACTCAAGTGCAGCCGCCCTTGGCGGTCGACGAGAGTGGGAATGTTCGCCGCCGGCGAAACCGGCACGCCTTCCGTAAGATTCAAATGCACTCCGATAGCCAGGTGGTACTCTCGGCGGGCCACAAAAACGGCAGCGTCGAATGCCCCGCCGTTTGCCATTAGGGTCGTGCTGGTGACGATGCCCTCACGATGCGCATCAAGAATGCCCCTGCTTACCTGCTCGGTAAGTCCAAAATCGTCTGCGTTGACAATGAGTTGCCTCATGGCTATGTCGTGCCTCCCTCTTCTACCGGTCGGGCAATTGAGTACTTGGCCGCCAGAAGCAGTCCAAGGGCTGTCCAGAACACCATGCGGATCTTGCGGATAATGGCCAAGGAAACACCTTCGGCCGCGACGTAGCCGAGAGCCTTCAGCGTGGCGGCGGCCACTCCTTCCTGCACCCCTATTCCAAATGGAATGAAACAAAAGGCAAACTGGGTAGCACGGCTTGCGGATTCGGCAAGGTAAGCGGCGAAGAGCGAAGTATGCGCCGCCGTGACTTTGAGGATGAAGTAAGCCTCGCAGGCGCCAGTGAAATTGCTGGCGATCTCAATCCCCAGGACGGCGAGAAAGATACCCTTGCGAGTCAGGAAGAAGTCGTAAGTGGCCTCCTCAACGGCACGCAGGTAGTTTTGGTAACGATCGAGAAAAGCCCACCGCAGTCCCACCCGCTCCAGATAGTCGAGGGTTCTTCCCAGCAGCAAGATCCGCCGCCGGACCATCCACCAGGCAACGGCAATCGAGGCAAGGAAGCAAATCACCAGTCCCCCACTGATCAACCGAAACCCGTCGGGCGTGGCGAGTTTTAGCAGCGCCAGCATGAGCCCGCTCAGCATGAACAACCCGGCAGCAAGCATGTAGACGAGGTTCTCGATAACCACCGAGGAGGCGCCCGCTTGCCCCGGAATCAACCTCGAAACCGCCGCAATCCTGGCGGCCTGACCGAGCAATGGTCCGGCCGGGGTCAGGTCATCCAGCGCTTCGCCCATCACTCTGGGTCCGAAGAGGTCGAGCGGGTTTGGACGGAGTCCGGGGGTGGGGACGCAATACCTCCAGGCCACTGCTCTCAAGAGATGCCTTGCCGCTGAAAGCAGGATCAGAAAGGCAAAGCCCCATCCCAGCAGGCGGATCTTATGGAAAATGGCCTCGGGGCCACTCCGCTGCAGCGCATAGACGAACAACGCGAAGCTCGCGATGAACGCCAGCGGCCGTAAGTGATGGAGGGTTTTCTTCATCGACCGATCCTCAACTCAGCAAACTGTTCGTCCCGGTAAACTCGGACCGCAGCAACTCCGCCGATCTCAATCGTCTGTATCGGCGTCTGGTAGGACTCGACTCTTTGAATAAAAGAGATATTCTCGTAATACTTTCTTCCGTCCTGGACTACGATATAGGCCGTGGGAGGAGCTTCCATCCTCTGGGTTTGGTCAGAGAGATCGAAATAACGCAAGTCGTCACGGCCGAATCGGTGGAAGTAGTAGGCGAAGACCGGTGCGGTTTCGCCGCCGACACTCGCCCCTTTGGGCGCATGAACACAAATCTGCTGGATCGCCTCGCGGAGCCCCATGTCATTCATTTCGTCGTGGGGGAAATAGTAAGCGGTGCGACCCAGCCCGAGAGGATTAAGGTAGAGAGTGTAGTAGGGGGCGTTCTGAGCGCTCATCGAGGCTGGCTCCACCAGAAAAATCAGCGCGACCGCCGCGGCCAGCGCAGGGACCCACCGGCGATTCCTCTGCCGCACCTGTGCGGAGGCCCAAGTAAAGATTTTGAACACGCCCAGGGCGGCAATGATGTAAACCGTAGGCATCCAGGAGAGCATGTATCTCAGCCACTTGGCGCTCAGCAGCGAAAAGGGCACAATCCAGAACATGAACATGAAGACCAGAAAGAAGGGGCCAGGCTCGCGCCGGCGTTTCCAGGTCTCGACCAGGCCGACGATTAGAGCGACGAGGACCGAAATCGGAGTCTTCAGGATGAGAAACAACGGGTAAAAGTAGAAGGGCATTCCGCCCCACAGGTGTGCCGGATCGTCGAAGTAGAGGCGCCCCATCACCAGGTAGCCGTGATGGGTCATCGTGCCTTCCCCCACATAATGAAGCATGTACTTCAAGGTATTGGGCAGAAGAAAGACGGGGTCAGCAATGATAAACACCAGGGCGCAGGCGCCAAGGAGGAGCAGGGTGTCGCGCCACCGGCGCGGCGGAAACTTCTCCTTGTCGCGCAGCAAGACGAAGAAAAGAAAGATCAGGCCCAGATAGTGCGGGAAGTACTTTGAGGCCAGCATGAGGCCGAAGCTTCCTCCACTCGCTAGGTAATACCACTCTGCCCGTCGGGTGTCGCTCGTAGCGACTTTCTTGGCCCGGAGATAGAAGTAGTAGGCAAGCCAGGTGAAGAAGACCAGCAGCGTGTCCTCTTTGGCCTCACGATTAATCATGATTGCGATGGTTCCGATCGACCAAAGCAGGGCGCTGAGCAGACCGACCTCGAACCCGAAGAACTCCTGAGCCAAAAGGAAAACCACTACCGCCGTCAGAGAACCGAAGATGACGTTGGGCAGGCGGACGGCGACTTCCTCTGAGACCGGATGGGAGAGTCCCAGCCCCTGGTTCCAGGTGTCCGTTGCGGCCACCGAGATGGCGATCAGTGATTTCATCAGCATGGGATGTTCGAGGTTGACCAGGAAATTCCCTCGAAGGTAGGAGCGGGCGGCCTCGACTTTGTGAACTTCATCCTCGTTGAATCCCACGCGATCCAGTCCGCCAAGGCGCAGCGCGAGACCGAGCACGACAATCATCAACAGGGCGGCAATTTTCTGAGTTCTAGTCACTTTCGCTGGCATATGTCTCTCACCTCGGTTGTAACCTAGTTCAGCCTGTCCTTCGGTCAACCCCAAAATCGCCGTACCCTTCATTTCTTGCAACATGTGAAATCACGGTTCGCTCACCCTGTTTTCCATGGCAAGATCCCGAGTACTCGCACCTGGGCTGCTATTGATGGCATAGTCGCGATGATCGATGGTTAGGATCTTCGTCCCGTAAAGCCGTACGTGGACAAGGGTCTCGTCCTTGGCAGGAAGCCAGAATTCACCAATTTTCTGATACTGTCGCACGAAATCTGCGCGCGTAATCCAAAATGAGAGTTTTTGTGCAGGTTGGCCGGCGATCCGGACAACTGCGTAATCCTCCGCGTCGATCCAGACTTTCCCTTCGAACAGGTATTTGTCGTTCCGCTTCGGGTGGGCCTCAACGACAAGGCAGTGGTAGGGCCCCAAATCCTGCTCCCCGAGCAGGTTAAAGTCGTAATTGGCCGGCTTGATCGAGCTGTCGCGATGCGCGCGTCCGGAAGAGGTCTCGGACTCACTTTCGATCAGGCGCTTGAGAACCAGGTCACGAACCACCGCAGAGCCCTTTTCAGACTCCGTGACGAAGGTCTTACGGTCGGGCGCCTGATAACCGACGCGTACGACCTCCTGGGCATAGACCTTGCCTTTATCGTTGGTCACTTCGTACGTCCTTTGCGCCGAGTACTGCTGCAAGCGAAGGTCTCGAATGCGGTTATGCTCCACCAGTTTTGTGAACAACTCGTCGCTCGTCATACTTTGAAAGGGGGGCTTCAGCGGTGAAAGAGTTTCCGTAACCTCGCCCGCGCTCGTCTTGTCTGCTGCCAGGCCCCCGGCCACCGTTAATCCCAACATGACGGCGACCATCAGAGTTCTTCTTATCAAGCTGTGCCGCGCTGCCATAAGCTGATTCCTTCCTGCAAGAATTTACTTCCAGATGGTGCCGGAATTGTGATCCCAAGTATGCCCAGGGCATGAGTTTCATCGTGACGGGTCACGACCGGGCCTCCTCTGCAGCGTGGACGGCATGAGGGCAGGCGGTGCGCCGCGCGACGACATTGTCGAGGGCGTTCCGGACCACGTATGCGAGGTCGGTCGAGACAAAGGGTGGCGCGAGGAAATCGAAGGCGCCAGTCTCAATAACCTCCACGTAAAAACGCGTGTCCACCACACGAGATACGACGATCACATTTACCGGCTCAGCAGCCCTGCCGGCCTCAGCCAAGATGTCGGCCCATGTGCCATCCGGCAGTTGCACATCCGTGAAGACCAGCGGGGCCGGGCTCTGCTCGCCGAGCATTCGCTTGGCCTGCGCGCGCGAATCGGCGTGCACGATCGACATACCCTGGCGCTCCAGAGCGCCTTTGAGGGTGGCCAGCGTTTCGGAATTTCGGTGCACGACCAAGGCTGTGACTCGCTTCGTCATTGGATCTCCTCCCGATTGGTTACAGCTACTGTTTCTTTTGCGTGTCATCGGTCGTTATCGTTCCCCCTGCTTGCGAGCTTTCCTGCACGGCTTCTGACGCTCAAATCAAGGATGGTCAATTCACCACATCAACCACTAAACCATTGACCCGGTGCTGAAATCCCACAAAGTGACCAAAATTCGGAGAAGTGACATTGTTATAGACCTCCAGCGGGTTGGAGTGATTCGTAAGGTTAAGGGTATATATACCGAAGCGGAGTCTACGTTCCTTCATGCCGCCCTTCAAACCTCTCATCAAGGGCAGGCTGGCGATCTTGAATTCGCGGTACACCTTCAGGTCGAGGGAGAAAAAGGTCGGGAACCGTTGGCCGTTAGGCGTCCCCACGTAACTCTGGAGAGTATCGACCTCAGAATAGGGCAATCCCGAACGGACATCCGCGACAGGGCTCAACGTAAAATTCCAAGGCAATGCAAATGCTCCCCGACCTATCATCCGATTGGGCACGTCCTGCACCAGGATGCGGTCGAAATCGGGTCGGATGACCGGTTGCTCGAACGGCACGTAGACGTCGGAAAGTGTGTTTAAATCGCCGCGCGCCTGGCTCCGGATATAGGAGACGTTGAACTCGCTTCGCTCGCTGACCTGATAGTGCAGGGTGGTTTCGAACTGGTGGTAGTGCGAACCGCCGTTATTGGCCAGCCCGAGCAGAGAGGTTCCGCCGGGAACCCCCGCCACAGGAGTCACGAAATAGAGGTCCTGGGTCCGGCTGTAGAGATAGCTGGCGCGGATGACCATGCCCCGCCGAAGTTCGCGGTCCACCTCCAAGTTCCCGGTGAAATTGCGCGGGTTGGAGTCGAGATTACGGCCGACCGCGACAAATCCACCGTCGGGAACCCTGGCCACGTAGGCGTTTTGGAACACGATCGGCGACTGGGCCAGGGATCCCGCCTCGTCGTAGAAGCTCGCGACCCGTGTCGGGTTTTCCAGAAAATCTGCGGCCAGCAGCGGCACGCGGCCATAGAAAAGCCCGGCGCCGGTACGGATGATCGTCTTGTGGTCTTCGCCCGGCGAGTACGCCAGACCCGCGCGGGGTGCGAAGACGGCCGAACGGCCGATGGAATAACTGGACAGGTTGCCACCGAGGTCCAGCGTCAAACGGTCATTGAGCCTCCAAGCGTCCTGGACGAACTCCACCGCGGCGGTGCCTTGGGCCTGGAGACGGCCGCCTCCTTGAAAGTCGATTCGCTCGGCCAGAGAGCCGTCCTGTGTCAAGAGCTGAACGGGGTGGGAGTAGCTGGTCCCACGGTAGGAGGCATGGCCGAGATCTGCCCCCACTTTCAACTCGTGGCGGCCCCACCACGTTTTCAGTGGAAATTTGTAGAGCGGCCGCAGCTCGAACTGATTGGCGGTCCTCGACCAAGTGTTGAAGAAGTTGCCTCCCCAGGCTTCCGGTGTAATCAGCATGTCTGCGGGCCCCTGGCCGTGGGCGTTGCTGTCAAACCGAAGGTACTGAAACGTCGTACTCAGAAGCGCGCCGGATCGGAACTGGTAGCTATCGGTGGCCCCGATCGACGTGCCCCTCTGCCCTTCGTCAGACGAAGCAGTCTGGGGAATGAGCGGAGTGATATCTGCGAACTGATTGCGCTTCGAAAACCCGTTGATGTTCACCGATAGAAGGTGGTGAGGTGAGAGGATTGCCTGAAAGCTGGTCAGCGTGTCGAACCCTTGGCGCTTGGTCTCGTCGTTGGGCCAAGCCAGTCCGCGCACCGGAATCTTTTTCAGGTCATAGATAAATGCTTCCGAAAAGTTCAGTTTATTCTTGATAATGGGTCCGCCGAAGTACAGGCGGGGGGTAAGCTCTGAAAGGCCGACGAGGTGGCCTTCCTTGCCGCGAAATCCCGGAAGGAAGTCCATCACTCCAAAGTGCCAATCGCCGGAGGGTGGCTTGGTCTCGATGGTTGTCAAGCCGCCCGAGAAACCGCCGTATTCGGCGCCGTAAGGAGTCTCGTTGACATTTATCGTCTGAATGGCATCGAGAGGTATCGGCACCGAGAATCTTCCCGTCACCGGATCAACCATCTCCGCCGAGTCCATCACCAGCATGCCCTGGTTCTCCGGTGCCCCCTTGAAATTGAGCTTGCCGTCCCTCGATCGCACCACCCCCGGAACCAGCGGCAGGGCGGCAGTGAATTTCTGCTCGGCCAGCGGCAGGGTGGTGAATTGCCGAACGCTGACCGTCGCCGTCGAAGCCGTGCTCTCGGTGGAGACCGCCGCGGCCTTGTCTCGCACTTCGATTTTTTGAATGACCTTGTCCAACTCCAAACTAACGTTCTCGATCTTGGCGTCTCCCGGCATGAGGACAACCGTTTCGACTACGGGTTTGAAACCCTCCAGGCTTGTTTCTATCGTGTAACTACCGGGCGACAACTTCGTAAACCTATAGCGCCCCTCGTCGTCCGTTGTGACTGATAGGGGATTGGGCGCTGAAGAGGGGCCGGTCAGCTTCACGAGTTGGCCCGGAACGGTTTCCATTTGTCCCTGTCCCGCGACCGCGACCACCCCTTCAATCAAAGCCGTTGCTGTTTCCGGTGGATTGACGTTGGCGATCTGTGCGAATCCCGAACTTCCTCCAACCATCAGGGCAAAGAACAGCGCGAGGTTCCGAGAGCCGACCGCCAAATTGGAAAGACTGTTCCCAATCCGCCAGGGAGAGAAGCTTGGGCAACGTTGCTGCGCCCCTCGTTTGATGACAATAAATCTTTCTCGCCGGTTAGCCATAGTCCACTCCTAAAGTCTGAAAATCTTCTCGTCTTTGCATCCCCGCAAAGCGTTTCGCGTATCGACAATCAAGGGCGCTACACGAAGGATCTCCTTGTAATCGACGCAACTGTGGTCAGTGACGATAACCACACAATCCTTCTGGCTCAGAACCGATACCGGTTCTGCATCGAGTTCAATTCCGGGTTCCGACAGCCGCGGTACATAAGGATCGCTGTAGGAAAGTCGAGCCTTTCTTTCCGCCAACAGGTGCAGGATGTCCAGCGCCGGAGATTCCCGCACGTCCGCGACGTCGCGCTTGTAAGCCACACCCAGGATGTGGACCTGCGAGCCTTTTAGCGGCTTGCCGTTATCGTTCAGGGCGACGCCGATGCGGTCCACGACGTGATGGGGCATGCGATTGTTAATCTGCTGAGCAACTTCGATGAGCCGTGGTTCGAAGCCATTCGCCCGTGCCTTCCAGGTGAGATAAACGGGGTCGATGGGAATGCAATGTCCGCCCAGACCCGGACCGGGATAAAAAGGCATGAAGCCGAAAGGTTTGGTGTTGGCTGCCTCAATCACTTCCCAGACATCGAGGTCGAATTTGTGGCAAAGCAGGGCCATCTCGTTCGCGAGGCCAATGTTGACGTTACGAAATGTGTTTTCGAGCAACTTCACCATCTCGGCCGTCCGTGCTGAGGAAACCTTGATCACGCGTCCCGTGCAAAGCTCGTACAGCGCTGTCGCGGCGAGGGTGCATCGTGGGGTGATTCCACCTACCACTTTCGGAGTGTTCCCGGTCTGATAGGCGGTGTTCCCGGGGTCCACCCTTTCCGGCGAGAAGGCCAGGAAGAAGTCCTTCCCGACGGTAAGAGAGTTTCGCTCCAACATAGGCAATGCGATTTCTTCCGTCGTTCCCGGGTAGGTCGTGCTCTCCAGTACGATCAGTTGCCCCCGATGGAGGTGGTCCGCGACCGCTTGGACCGCCTGGATGATGTATGAAAGGTCTGGCTCTTTGGTTTTGCTCAGAGGTGTCGGAACGCAGATGGAGACGGTATCCAAATCGGCGAGTTCAGCAAAGTCAACCGTGGCGTGAAAACGACCAATCTCAATCTGGTGCCTAAGAGTCTGGTCATCCACGTCAGCGATGTAACTGCTTCCGCAATTTGCCTGGCTTGTGCGCTCGCGGTTAAGGTCGAATCCCGTCACGGAGAAGCCTGCGCCTGCGAGCTCCATTGCCAGTGGGAGTCCGACATACCCTAGCCCAATGATCCCGACGCGCGCTTCCCGCCGGAGAATCTTGCCTAGCAACGCCGCCAATGCCGAACTCTGAATTTCAGAACTCGTTTCTAAGGGAGTGGGTGCAATCATAGTGTCCATAATCCTCGTACCTCCGATTTCCAAAGTAGATACCTGAGTGGCTGAGTCATAAGTTCCTGGTTTCCGGCTAGCGGGGGCCCTTGCGCTGGGCGGTTCACGGAAAGGTGAACGGTCAGCTTCTTCGGGCCCCCGCGTCCTCCTTAAACAATGTGCGAATTATTGTGTCGTTTCTCAGAGGCAGAGCTTAAGTTCCGAAAAAGGGCAAAAACCGCCCCCAACAGAACAATCCCGCCAAATGCCGCGATAATGAACATGACATCCTCCATCTGCTTCACTGCCGATGCCCGGAACTCTCTGGCTTCGGCCCTAGCCTTGATTTCAAACTCCTCACTCAAAACTGGCGGTTAATCGTTGAGATTGCACCGCTGCCACGAACAGGCCGGGGCTCGCTATTGGAGCCACTGGCGCCTCCTCTGCATGACGACTTCGGTCCCCTGCTTGAACCTGAAATCGACCCGGTCCATGAACTGCCGGATCAGGAAGATTCCGCGACCGGGGTAGGCCAAGAGACTGTCTCCAACGGTCGGGTTCGGAACGCTGCTTGGATCGAACCCCGCTCCTGAATCCCGGACGACGACGAGCAGATCGCAGCTCGCATTGACAGCGATCGTGATGCCCACCGGTTGCTCGGGATCGCTGCGATTACCATGAATAATGGCATTGGCGAGCGCCTCGCGCGCCGCCAGGCCGATTCCCTCGACGTCGCCCCAAAAGGTGGTGCCATCTATCGTCCTTGTAATCTCTTCCACAGCATCGTCGAGAAATTTTGGGTCCGAGGGGATGACCCTGTTGAAAAACACCGACAGCTTCTGGATTTGATAGTTGCCGATTAATGATGATTGGTTTGGTTCGTTCTGTTGAATGGAGTTACTTGTCATGACATTCCTCCGACTGAAACAGCAACCATTCGGTTTCTATCGATCCGCCTTTACACAAGGCAAGCGAAGTTCCAAACAGAAGCGGGAGCGAACTGGAAAGCAGGAGGGGACAAAGGTCTTTTCGTATGCGCCTGAAAATGATGAGTGTTGGCGCACTGGACCACGAATGCCGGATTGCTGCGAGAAGCAGTCGTGACTGATTTCAGGCCCTGGATTCCGAAGCGGAGATGCCAGATGATCGGCATCTGCCCATCGGGGGGCACCATCGGCGGGCACCTTCCATGCTGGGATAGATCAAGGTCTGTTCGCGCGGTGTCACTTTGCCGGATAAAGGTAAGGTGACTAATTTCGACGAGGATCGCCACACTAGTTTGTGAATAGAGGCGGACGGGCATTCGGTTAGTTGTTTTTACGAATACAAACCTTGTTTGCAGGGTCTAGCGAATGCCGCATATCCGTTAACAGAAGCGGACGCGACCGGATATCTGGGATCGCAGAGAACTAATCGAGTTGGTTAGACCTTTCCTTATGTTATGGCGGGGCTGCGGGGGGCTATTCGGGGCCTCCCGCAGCGGGTTGCGAGGTGGGGGGAAACGGCGGGTTGTGAGGTGGGGTGAAACGAAGGCCCTTCAACGATGACCAGTGATGGATTTGGGAATCCCTGCCATTTCTTGAAACCAGGCCGCACTCTGCGTACCGACGTTGGGGCGAGCTGAGCGGAGATGGTCACATTCCAGCCCTTCGGTATTGCAATTGAGGATCTAGCGACCCGACGTACATATTTGACTGATATCCGAGCACAGATCGCATTGCCTCATCGACCACAATTACCGCGGCGCTGGATACAAATAGGATCATCGCAAGAACCACAACCACGCCGATCACTGTCAACAGCTCTAAAAGGCAGTACATGTATCCTTCCTTCTGTCAGCAGCCCACGCCCAAGCCGTGCGGCTCTTCTGGCCAAGGGTCAATCGTGCCCGGTGGAGCTGTGACTTCACCGTCGCAGTCTTGACTCCCAATATTTCGGCAGCTTCCTGTGTGCTCATCCCCTGGAGATCCCGCAGCCACAAAACTGAGCGGTAACCTGCAGGCAAGTCCTGCAATTTTCGTTCAAAGCTTTGAAGCCGTTCCTTCCACGCGTATAATTCTTCGGGATTAGGCCGGGTATCAGTGATCCTGTCTGCCAAGGCTATCCCGTCTCGATCGAGTTTCTGGTCAATCGACGTAAGTGCCTCGCGCCGGCTCTTGCGCAATCGCATCAGAGCGGCGTTGATCACAATGCTTGTTAACCAACTTGAGAAGCGGGACCGGCATTCAAACTCTCCCAAATGGCGCAGGGCACCTAGCAATCCGTCCTGGAGCGCGTCTTCCGCGTCTTGGGGCGTACCGAGTATCCGGAGGGCAGCACGATAGAGCTGGGGCATGTGAGACGCGAGGAGACGGCCAAGTGCCTCCTGGTCACCGTTCAATGCCAGTTGAAGTCCCGGATCTTGTTCACGAACTTTGTTGAGATCTCCCTTGAACTCCAAGCTCCGCTCCTTTAAAGTCGGTTTTTCCAACATCCCCTCTTCCATTTTGGCGGGGCCACGGGAAGCTCGTCGGAGCTTCCCGCGGCGGCGTGTGTGGGTGGGGTAGTTGGTAAGCTTAGGACCAGTTTGCTTGCGGACTGATTGCTGAGGGACGTGCCGGTTGAGCTTGTAAGGCCGGATGTCACAGTGTGAGAATAATTCCCAGAATGCCTCGCGCTCACCGTCCGTCGGGTGGGGCAAAAGATGACCACGTGCGGGAATCGCCTCTCGATCAGTTCTAACGTTCATAGTGAGCTCCCATTTCTCGCCAGTGAGTTTGCCTGCCCTTAAGAATTGAAATTTCCATGCCGACGCGCAGCTCCCTCACGGTTCGCTAATGCAGCCAGCGGCGCCTTCGGTGCATGACGACCTCGGTACCTTGGTCGAACCTAAAATCAACTTGGTCCATGAACTCTTGCATGAAGAAAATTCCCCTACCATGGCTGGCTAAGAGACTGTCGCCGACGGTCGGGTTCGGAACGCTATTGGGATCGAACCCGGAGCCTGAATCCCTGATGATGATGAGCAGATCGCAGCTCTCATTCACGGCGGCGAAGATGCCGACCATTTTCTCGGGGTCGCTGTGGTTGCCATGAATAATGGCATTGGCGAGCGCTTCGCGCACCGCCAGGCCGATCCCCTCGACATCGCCCCAAAAGGTGGTGTCATCTATTGCCCGTGTGACCTCTTCCACCGCCTCATCCAAGAATTTCGGGTCCGAGGCGATGACCCTGGCAAGAAACACCGATACTTTTTGGCTTCGATAATCACCGATACGCGGTGATCGGTTTGGTTCGATCCGTTGAATGGTGTTACTTGTCATGGTATTTCTCCGTCTCAAACAGCAACCATTCGGTTTCTTGCGACTCGCCTATACATAAGGCAAGCGAAGTTCCATTCGGAGGCGGAACGAAAAAGGATATTGGAAGCAGACAAACGTCTTTACGTATCCAACTGAAAACCATGATCGTTGGGGCTCAGGGTGAGGAATTTCGGATTGGTGCGACAAGCACTCGTTGCTGATTTCAGGCCCTGGATTCCGAATCGGTGATGCCAGATGATTGGCATCTTGCCCATCGGCGGGCACTATCCATTCTGGGTTACATCAAGGTTGGAATGTTCACTATTCGTGCAGTCTTGCTTTGCCGAATGCAGGTAAGGGGGCAATTTCCGACGATGATCGCCACACCGGATCGTGAACAGAGGTGGACGGGCATTCTGTTAGTTGTTTTTGCGAATACCAACCTTGTTTGCAAGGTCTAGCGAAAGCCGCATATCCCCTAACAGAAGCGGACGTGACCGGGTATCCGGGATCGCAGAGAACTAATTGAGTTGCTTAGACCTCGCTTTATGTTATGGCGGGGCTGCGGGGGGCTATTCGCGGCCTCCCGCAGCGGGTTGTGAGGTGGGGGGAAGAGGCGGGTTGTCAGGTGGGGGGAATCTAAGGTCCTTCAATAATGACCAGTAATTGATTTGGGAATTCCCCTCATTTATTGAAACCAGGCCGCACTCTGAGTACCGACGGTGGGGCGAATGGCAAATCATCCACGGTCCTCGGGCCGGCCTCACTCTAGTTCCTCGATGCCTAACAGGAACCAACGGATCGAGCCATCCTCGAAGGATGTGGCTTCGTACGTCAGTCGACAGAGGATTTCCTTCTTCCGAGCATTACGGAAGACCCTGGCTTCGCTGGTATCGATTCTCCGACTCATAGAACACTGTCCCATACTAGCCTCCTGAGCTGATCCTGCTCCATATGGGCTTCATTGGCTTCAGCTCCGTGGCCCATCCTTGGAAAGAGCAGTTCGGATGCCAAAGATCTCAGGACTTTGATCAGCCCAAATCGTGAGCCAGCGTCGTGCATCTATTGATCGCCCTGGCCCTTCGACAGTTTCGACCCGACACTTTCGAGGCGATAGCCCTTCAGTTTTCCACTCATCTTGAATTTCAGTGACTTGCACTGATCGAACCGTATTCGGGCTGGCTTTGTCTGGTTGTCGGAAAAGAAAGGAGGAGGATGCCATGATTATCATCGCGCTATTTGGCGGACTCGTTCTGGGTGGGGCGGCTTTCGCCCTTTTGAAGCGGTTGGGGCAGTTCTCTAACAGCCACAACCAGCAACTGCATATCGTCTGACTTTTCACCGGGGAGATGGATGATGTTGAAGGTCGCAATTCTCGAAAGTCCGGCTGAAGGTTTGTCGAGCGTTTCGAACGACTGCCAACTACCTGCTTCGCGTCATCTGTGCCTGGCTCCGTTGCCTTCGAGGATCGGTAAATGAAGCCGCTCGCAGAAAGCGAGGCAGTAGAAGCCCTCAGCGATAAACCGCGCTCCGATATTACCAAGCCATGCCAGCACTTCTTCGCCGCTGTTTTGGATGAAAGTCACCTCTGACAAATCGACCGCTAGCCGATGTGGATCCCCGCAGCGTAGCACCTGCTGCCTAAGCTCCTCGGCACACTCAGCCCCCAAACGCCCTGCGATCTTCATCCTTATCCTTGTCTTGCCATCTTCTTCGACAATGTCGATTCGAAACATGTGTGGCACACCTCTTGTCCTCAGAGGTCGAATGCAACTACCATGCCAATGGAAATCCATTAGGAACAGGAGCTTTAGGCATCTGCTGCTTTGCGGGTGCCCAAATGCAGTCTCGGCACTGCTCAAAAATGGGCATGTCATGGGGAGGTGAAGAACCACTTGCGCATACGGTCCCAGGCGGCGTCAGCCATTACAGTCAACCAAGATCGCGGCGGTCGATCACGGCCATAGACGATGCGGTGCCTCCCCTCGAACCTGCCGAATGGACATATTGGCGCATCTACTAATTTGATCGCCGGCACCCGACAGGACTTTTCGGGAAACTGAACATCGACAGAGGCGATTACACCGGCCCTGTCAATTAACCTACCTCAGCCGGCCTGGCCACTGCCCCCGGTCGCCTTTCGACTGCCCATTCCATTACCCACATTCCGGCACTGCCCGCCTTTGGGCGCGACTGCGATGGGTGTTACCTCGACAAGGCCCATATTTATCAGTCACTTACAAAAACGTTGGTCTGGTACGGCATCTGCATACCACGGTGGTAGATTCGGGAGGAAATGCAATGAAGGTGGGCCATCGCTGTGCAATTGCCTTAGCCGTGCTTAGCTCTATTACAATCCTCGTAACAGTCCCACTGGCGGCCTGGCAAGAGACTCCAACGGAAGCGGTGGTTGGAGTTCAAGTCGGTGAGGCGCCGTCTGCGCCATCGGCTGGACAGGGTTCCCCTGTGCAATCCCCAGCGGCGGAAGGATCAGGCAGCATCCTTGCCACGGTGCTGAGTGTAGACGGGGACGGTGTTCCCGGCGCCCAGATCACGCTCACCAATGCCAGCACCCTGCAACACTACACCCTCCTATCAGGGGAGAATGGCGAATTCGCCTTTTCCGGAGTTCCTCCTGGTAGCTATCTGATTGCCGTCGAGGCGAAGGGCTTCGAGCCCTATGCGTGTGCGGAGTTCCCAATATCCACCGGGCAGGTCTATGAAATGCCCAGCATTCAACTGTCGATCGCACTACAAAGACAGGAGATCACGGTCCGTCCCACCGAGGTGATCGCCCAAATGCAGGTGAAAGCGCAAGAGAAACAACGCCTGGCGGGCGTCCTGCCCAATTTCTACACGAGCTACGTGTGGGATGCAGCTCCGCTGAACACCAAGCAGAAATTCTCCCTCACCAGGCGAGACATCTTCGATCCTGGCTACCTACTCGGAGTCGGTGTAGCTGCCGGCATCGAGCAGGCCAACAACAGCTTTGCCGGATACGGACAGGGGGCCGCAGGATACGGAAAGCGCTTTGGGGCGGGGTTGGGCAATCGCCTCATTGGCGATTTCATGAGCCATGCAGTGTTCCCGTCGATCTTCCATCAAGACCCGCGTTATTTTTACCAGGGGTCAGGCTCCCTCCAATCCCGCCTCCTGCACGCTTCGAGCTGGGCGGTGGTCGCGCGCAGCGACAGCGGACATTCGATGCCCAATTATTCCTATTTGCTTGGCGATCTGACAGCGGCAGCACTATCAAATTTGTACTACCCGCGCGCGGATAGGGGGGCAGGCCTGACCTTCACTAACTTCGCGATCGAAGTTGCCGGGCGGGCAGGCGAAGGGGTCATGCGTGAGTTCGTCAAGAAACATCTAACGAGGAACGCCGCGGGCAACGGCAAGCCATGAAGGTCAAGGCGCGAAAACCGGTGAAGCGCACCACAGGAACAGCGGCGCTTCCCTTTTTGACCATGTGCTTTTCATCACTTCTCGGGATTTGGAACGGAAAGATAATTCCAGATTTTTTCCGGCCTGTAACCGCCGTTCGTTGCACGGCATCCTTACCAACCTGCCATATTGCACGGCCGCAAGTGACAGGGCTGCCCCCTACGCCCGCCAGCGGCTCGGTGCGGAGAAAGTCCAATAAAGACCGTCCCTACCGCGACCGGGTTTCCGAATTCAGGCCCTCCGTTCCCGCGGCTGCGGGAATCGTCACGGGCTGTTCGAGCGTAAAGTTGAGGACGGTCTCGCTGGGGACGTGCACTTCCTCTCCGTGGGTCACAACTTGCACCACCGTGCCTGCGCCTGCGCCCATTCCGGCGCCGATGGCCGCGCCTTTTCCGCCCCCCGCGATCGCGCCGATGAGTGCGCCGATGGCGGCGCCGCCCCCTATCTTCTCTGCCGAATCCTTACCGCGCGATTTGCCGGCCACATCGTACGCGCCGGTCACCACCGGGACCACCTGGTTGTTGATGTTGATCCCGGTCAGTGCCAGCCTCAGTTCCGACTTACCCTCGATGTGTCCGGCCTCTTGAGCGTAAACCAAGTGCCCATAAACATCCGCCCCCTTCGGAGCGACGACCGTGTCGTTCACGACCAGCGCTTCTTCCAGGCTGGCGCGGAAGGGATCACCGGCCTTGTTCCTGTTGGAATCAACACTGTCGATCATTCTCACTACAACGGTAGTGCCGGCTTCCACGGTCTGTGGCGAGCGAGTAGCCGCGATGGGGGAAGAGCCGGCCAGCGCCGCACTCGACCGGGGGGAAAAGGTGGGCGTATCAGCATTCGCTGGGCCGCTCCCTGGGGTGACCGCAGTATGAGTCGCTGGGTTGTTCTCACTTGACTCCCCCAAGGGCTTGCCAAAGGTCAAAGTGTGCACGTCAGTGAGGTTGTAGCTCTGCACCCGCCCGGCAACCAGAAAATCGATTTTCGCGTCCGTACCGCCCAGATACTTACCTTCCACCGCTTGGCCGTTTGCGAGTTCGAGGGTGTCGGCCAAGGCGGGAGCCACGGCAATGCAAGACGCCAAGATCACCAGTAAAGAACCATAGGAAAAAAAACTCCTCATGGGTCAAACCTCCTTTTGTTTTTGCGAAGATGCGGACTTAGGCGAAGGGTCGCGCCTGTCCTGTGCGGGCAAGTTGGTTGAAAATATCTCTGGTAAACACTCGCCGCAACGGAATTACGGATTCCGTCGGTTTGAGGACAGGAGTAGAGAACCGCGCTTCGTAACACACCAGGCTGAGTGCAGCTTGGTTACCAAGCGCCGCGAGTGTGTAACCTACGTCACTCCCGGTACTTATGATTAAGCGAAGCGGTTGGCAAGTTCCGTTAAATGCCCAAAGATGGGCGGTTGCCCGCCACATGGCAGCACATCGTGCGTCTATCGATGGTTGGGTAGTGTCCTAATTTGCAGTGTAGCGCCGGCTTCCAGCCGGCACTGAGCCGCCAAGATGGCGGCGCTACGTTCAAATTAGGACACTACCGATGGTTCGCTGTCGTTGCCCCTTTACTAAGTGATTGTGATAAACTTTACCGAACAGAACCCCAGACAGCCGAGCCCATGGCGAGGTTGGTTCTGAAGGCAAAACAGCTCGCTGCCGAAGCGGCCGTTGCGGAGCAGGAGGTGGCGGATCTCACGCGGCATGGGCTTGCGGCGTTAAGCGAGGGCGTTGCGTGGGAGGCGTAGCCACTCCGGTGAGATTTCCGCTTCAGCGTTCCCGCGCCTCCTTTTGCTCGCGTTTGCGCTGCCCCTAGGTTGCTGGTAGGGAGGTCCAGGACTTGCGGTGTTAGCGGTCATCTCTCCAATCATCGCCTACCGGTACTTCGTGCCGCCGATCCGTCCCACGGGCCCACGCGCGGAAATGGTGAAGCATCCACGGCAGCATCGGATCGCCATGGCTCTTGCCGCAGGTCTGCTGGCTAGCCTCTTGATCACTCCCTTAAGAGCGCAATCTCACCCCCCGCAGTACATCACTACGGTTTGGCAAACGGAGCAAGGTCTACCGCAAAACTCGGTGAATGCGATCTTGCAGGATCATCGCGGCTATCTCTGGATCGGCACCTTCGGGGGGCTGGCGCGCTTTGATGGGGAGCGCTTCCGGGTTTTCGACTCAGCGGATACTCCGGGTTTCAGCAGTAATCAAATCCTCTCTCTGTACGAAAGTCGCTCCGGAGTATTGTGGATCGGTACTGTGTCCGGCGGTCTCATCCGGCTGGAAGACGGCGTTGCCACCACCTACACCGAGCGCGACGGCTTGCCGAGCGGCTTCATCCAATCCATCCGTGGAGATGCCGAAGGGAATGTATGGATCAACAGCTCGCGCGGCGTCGCCAAGTTTGCCGGCGCCAAGCTGGAGGCTTACCCCACTCACCGGGGGAAGGCGGTCCGGGAATTTTACCTCGAGGCGCGGGACGGAAGCATGTGGTTTCGCTGTGGAAACGAGCTTGTGCGTTTCGGCGCCGACGGCTCCCTCGCGACCTTGAAGGTCCGCAAGCCGAGTGTTTTTCTCGTTCAAGAAGCTGGCGACGGAAGTGTTTGGGTCGCGGTTCGCGATGAGTATCGGCTGGTACGCTATGACCAGGGGGCATTCTCCGACGTACCGCTACCGCCGATTAGGCGGCGTGCCTTGGCCGAGGATCCCGAGTATACGGTCACCATGGCGGAGGGTGCGGATGGGGAATTGCTGCTGTACGCCCCGGCCGGACTGGTGCGGATTGTGGACGGGAGGCTCAGACCTCCCCAACCCTTATCGTTGCCTGCCAATGGCGGCGAATTGCCCAAGGTACGCAGCCTCCTGGTAGATCGAGAAGGCAACCTGTGGGTGGGAATGGTCGGGCCGGGGCTGCTGCGTCTCCGACCGGCCCCATGGAGGCCGGCTCTGGGCGACGGTCAATGACGGCCCCGGCACAAGCTTCCACTTCACCCTTCCCAGGTACCATGAGGAAGAATCCAAGGCCGGAGTCTGACCCAGTTATCGCGATTGTGGACGACGCCCCGTCCGTTCGGGAGGGCTCACAATATTTCGCCCAGGTGCAAGAATGAACAAACTACAATCTTCCGCAAGGCGAATTGACTGCCGGATGATGCGGCGAATTCTCTGTTTGAGGACTATCGTGGGCGAATCTGGGCGCTCAGAGATCGCGGGCCTGCTTTATTTCAAGGACGGCAGGTTTGTTGCCGTAACTGCCGTACGGGGCGGACAAGTGCTTCTTATCGCAGGGGACAAGGCGGTTGCATGATCACCATCCGCCAAAATACAGCGTGGGGCTTGCGGGGTGTGAGCCGGATTTTGCTTCTGTGCGTTATTCACGCTTCATACGCCGTAGCAGTTGAACCCCGCCCAGCCAAAGTGGCAATTGCCGAAGGCAGGAACACGCGCTTCGCCCCCCTGACGACGAAGGCCGGCTTGCGCGGGGACCGCCAAGGGAGAGTTGGCTCGTCCCCCCGGCGCTTTGAAGATGTCCAGGCTCGGGGCGGCCATGCTCTGGTGAGGGACCTCAAATTCACCCACCTCACCACCAGCGATGGCCTATCTCAAAGCAATGTCAAAAGGATTTTGCAGGATCGCCGGGGCTTCATGTGGTTTGCCACCCGGGACGGCCTCAATCGCTACGACGGTAACGTCTTCGTGGTATACAAAAACAACCCCAACGACCATGGGAGCTTGAGCGCCAACTATGTTGACGATCTGATCGAAGACAATCAGGGCGATCTGTGGATTGCCACCCATACCGGCGGGGTGAACAAATTCGACCCCACAACCGAACGCTTTACCCGCTACCGTCACGACCCCAACAACCCCAACACCATCAGCGGGAATCGGGTGGAGAGCATCGCCCGTGACAGTCGCGGCGATCTGTGGTTTGGCACCCAAGACAGCGGACTCGACAAGCTCGATCCAACGACCGGAACATTTACTCATTATCGAAATGACCGCGATGGCCAGTTTGTTGGGAGGATCACGAACATTATGGAAGACAGCCATCGGGATATCTGGTTTGTCGGCGAGCGCGGTCTGTTTCATTTGAACCCACAGACGGGACAGATTACTCGCCCTCCTGCAAGCATCAAGGGCTTAGCCGCAGACTATGTCTGTGAAGACAATGTCGGCAATTTTTGGATGCTGGCCTGGTCCCCGATCGTCGGGCTCGTCAAATATAATCGCCAGGCAGAGCGGTTCACGAAATACCCGGTTGACGCCGGCGCTACCGGCCTGGCGAATAGCAAGCTTCTCGACGATGGGGGAAATGGATTCTGGGTGCCTTCGAGCCTGGGCCTCTACTACTTTGACCGGCGAGCAGAACAGTTTACGCGCCTCTTTCAACATGTTGAGAGCAACCCGGATAGCCTCAATGACAACGCAGTTGTCTCAGTCTATCAGGATAGGGGCGGCTTGCTGTGGGTGGGAACTGAAAATGGAGGGCTCAATCTCCTCAATTTGCGGCAAGAGCAGTTCGGCGGTTACCGGCATCGCCCCGGCGACCCTGATAGTCTCTCTGCTGGCACGGTCACCGCGATTTATGAAGATTCCAACGATAGTTTTTGGGTAGGGTTTTTCCCTCGCGCCCTGGATAGCTTGGATCGAAAGACGGGAAAGATCACGCATTATCTTCCTGACCCGGAAAGCAAAAACGCCCTTGGCATAGGCAGTGACCTTAATAGCATTTACCAAGATGCACGCGGCTATCTCTGGTTGGGAGGCTGGGCTAGCTGTCTTGTCCGGTTCGATGAAAGGACTGGGCGCTTCAAACACTACTGGCCTAACGCTGATAATCCCCATAGCTTGTTGTCTGACAGCATTCTCAGCATCGATGGAGATCGAACCGGCACATTATGGGTGGGACAGTTTGGCGGGTTTAGCCGTTATGATCCAGCGGCGGACCGGTTTACGAACTATCGCCCAAATCCGAATGACTCGGCCCGCCTGGCATATACCGTCTCCGCCATACATCGTGATCGTTCCGGCACGCTTTGGCTGGGGACGTGGGGCGGCATGCTGAGCCGCTTCGACGACAAGACGAAGACCTTCGTGAACTACACGCCCGACTCGCGTGACCCTCACAAACTCCAGGGCGGCGACATCACCGCCATTCACGAAGACCGGGCTGGAACACTGTGGGTGGGGGCCTGGGATGGACTGTACCGGTACAATCGTCAAAACGCAACCTTCACCCACTATACAGAAAACCAGGGCCTACCCAGCAGCACTATTGAGGGCATTCTGGAAGACAGGATCGGCATGCTTTGGCTCAGCACCAAGAAGGGGATCTCCCGGTTCGATCCTCAGACCGAGACGTTTAGAAACTATGACGTATTTGACGGCTTGCAGGGTGATGAGTTCAGTGACAGATGTTATGCACAAGGCCCAGACGGGGAGATAGTCTTTGGCGGAGGCAATGGGTTCAATGCATTTTTCCCTGAAAATGTTCGCGATAATCCCTACGTGCCGCCGGTCGTGATCACCAACTTCAAGATCTTCAACAAATCTGTGCCCATAGGCCCTAAGTCGGTGCTCAAGAAAGCCATCCCATACGTCGATTCCCTGACTCTCCCCTACCGCGACAATGTTTTCTCCCTCGAATTCGCCGCGTTGAGCTACGCAAATTCGTTCAAGAACCGCTATCGATATAAGCTCGAGCACTTCGAACCTGGCTGGAATGAGGTGGACAGCAAACAACGCCTGGCCACCTACACCAATCTCGACCCCGGTAAGTATGTCTTTCGCGTCCAGGGATCGAACAGTGATGGGATATGGAATGAAGAAGGGGTGTCGCTACCCATTCTCATCACGCCCCCCTGGTGGAGGACCAACTGGTTCCGCGCCCTCTGCGCGGCCATTTTTCTGGCACTGGTGTGGGCGGCCTACCAGTTCCGTGTCCGCCAACTTCAGAGGGAGTCCAAGCAGCTTCGGGAGGTGATTGACACCATCCCCGGCTCCGTCTGGAGCGCTCGGCCGGACGGCTCCCTCGATTTCATCAATCGGCGTTGGCTGGAGTTCAGCGGAGTCTCCTTGGAGAAGGTGCTGGGGCAGGGCTGGGAGGCGGCAGTTCACCCCGACGACCTTGCCAGGCTCGTGGACGAGTGGCGCGCGGCCCTGGCGTGTGGGAAGGCGCTCGAAAGTGAAGCCCGCATACGCACGGCGGACGGGCAATATCGGTGGCTGTTGATCCGCAGCGTGCCACTCCACGACGAACGGGGGAAAATTGTCAAGTGGTATGGCACGAATACGGACATTGATGACCGCAAGCGGGCAGAGGAGCAGCTTCGGAAACTGTCCCGTGCCGTCGAACAGAGCCCGGGCAGCGTCGTCATCACCGACCGTGGCGGCAACATCGAATATGTCAACCCGAAATTCGTCCAGTTAACCGGCTACACCCTGGAAGAAGCCCTCGGGAAGAATCCCCGCATTTTGAAATCCGGGGAGCACCGCGCAGAAATGTACGAGCAGCTTTGGCGGACGATTCTCTCGGGCGGCGAGTGGAGGGGTGAGTTCCATAATAAGAAAAAGAACGGCGAGCTCTTCTGGGAGTCTGTCGCGATTTCACCCATCCGCAACGCGGAAGGAGCGATCACGCATTTCCTGGCCGTCAAGGAAGACATCACCGAGCGCAAGCGGGCAGAGGAGGCACTCGGTCGTTCGAATCGCGAACTGCGCGCGATCAGCAACTGTAACCTGACCCTCCTGCACGCCACTGACGAGCCGAGCTTGCTCCAAGAAATCTGCCGGATCGTCTGCGAGGAGGCTGGTTACCGCGTGGCGTGGGTGGGCTATGCCGAACACGACGAGGCCCAAAGCGTGCGCCCGGCCGCGTGGACCGGGACCGAGGAGGGATATCTCGCCAACCTCGGCATTACTTGGGCCGACACGCAGCATGGATGGGGTCCCACCGGAACGGCCATCCGCAGCGGGAAAAGCTGCTTCATTCAGGATTTCGCCACGGACCCTCGAATGGCGACCTGGCGGGAGAGCGCCGTGCTGCGCGATTTTCGTTCCGGCATCGCCCTGCCGCTCAAGGACGAACACGGCGACGCCTTCGGCAGTCTTACCATTTATTCCGAACAGCCCAGCGCTTTTACGCCGGAAGAGATTCGGCTGCTGGAGGAACTGGCTGCCGACCTGGCGTTCGGCATCGTCACCCTGCGATCCCGAGCCGCACGCCAACAGGCCGAGGAAGCGCTGCGCGAGGGCGAGACGCGCTTCCGCACCTTTGTGGACCACGCGGCGGATGCCCTCTTCATCTACGACTTCGAGCCAGGGACGATTGTGGATGTGAACCGGCAGGCCTGCGAGAGCCTTGGTTATACGCGACAGGAATTAATCGGGACGACGGCGGTTGCCTTCCACCTGGATTCGGATCGAGCCCAGATGGAATCGGTCGCGCAGCGGGCGGCGGCGGGTGAATCCGTGTTCGACACGCACTGGCATCGGCGCAAGGACGGGACGCTGTTCCCTGTGGAAGTACACACCAGCCAGTATTGGTATAGAGGTCGTCGCTTCCTGCTGAAGGTAGCCCGCGACATCAGTGACCGCTTGCGGGCCGAGGAAGCGCGCGCCTACCTCGCCTCCATCGTGGAGTCCTCCGACGACGCGATTATCGGAAGATCCATGGAGGGGATCATTCAATCCTGGAACCGGGGCGCGGAGAGGCTCTATGGGTATACTGCCCAGGAGGCGATTGGGCAGCCGATCACCCTGGTGATTCCACCCGACCGTGCCCAAGAATTCGTGAGTACCGACCGCCTCAAGCGGGGAGAGCCGATTGAGGAGATCGAAACCGTTCGGGTGGGGAAAGATGGCCGGCGAATCGATATGTCCGTCATCATCTCCCCGATGAAGGATGACGCCGGTCGCGTGGTTGGCGCCGCGACGATCGCCCGTGACATCACCGACCGCAAGCGTGCCGAAGAGGCGCTGCGGAGAAGCGAGGCTTATCTGGCGGAAGGGCAGCGGCTGAGCCACACGGGCAGTTGGGCTTGGAGCCCGGTCACGGCTAGGCGGAACTACTGGTCTGAGGAAATGTTCCGAATTTTTGGATTCGAGCCCAAGCAGGGCCCGCCCGCTCTGGAGAGATTCCTGCAACGAATCCATCCGGAAGATTACGACAGGGCTACCAAGGGCTGGGAGAAGACCGTCCGCAGTAAGGCTAGCCTTGCAGAAGATTGGAGAACCGTGCTACCGGACGGAACGGTAAGAAACATCCACTTGATCGGTCATCCGGTCCTCGACGAAGCCAGGGAACTCGTTGAATACGTCGGCACGGCGATGGATGTGACGGAACAGAAGCGGGCCGAAGAACAGCGCGACAGGCTACGGCAACTCGAGACCGAGCTCGCGCACCTGGACCGGGTAAGCATGTTGGGAGAACTGGCCGCCTCGATCGCGCACGAAGTCAACCAGCCGCTGTCGGGCATCGTCAGCAACGGCAGCGCTTGCCTGCGTTTCCTGGCCCGCGATATCCCGAACGTGGAGGAAGCCCGCGAAGCGGCCCGCGACATCGTGCGCGACGGCAAGCGCGCCGGGGAGGTGATCGCCCGCATTCGGGCCCTGACCAAGAAGGCGGCAACGCCCCGCGAGGAGCTGGACCTGAACGACACCCTGCGGGAGGTCCTGGCGCTGGTCGGGGACGAAGCGAAAAAAAGGAAGGTGCTCATCCGCACGCAGTTTGCCCATGACCTGTCACCTATTTCCGGCGATCGCGTGCAGTTGCAGCAGGTGGTGCTGAACCTGGTCATGAATGGTATAGAAGCGATGAGCAGCATAGTGGAGCGAGCGCGAGAACTCGTGATCACCACCCGGAAAATCGAACCGGACCAGGTGCAGGTCACGGTGGAAGATTCGGGGATAGGCATTGACCCTCAGGCGCTGGACAAGATCTTTGACTCTTTCTACACCACCAAACCCGGCGGCATGGGCATGGGACTCTCCATTAGCCGTTCGATTGTTCAGAACCATGGCGGCCGGCTGTGGGCGACGGTCAATGACGGCCCCGGCACCAGCTTCCACTTTACCCTTCCCCAGTACCATGATGAGGAATCCAAGGCCGGAGTCTGACGCGGTCATCGCGATTGTGAACGACGCCCCCTCGGTGCGGAAAAGTCTGCAGGGCCAATTCAGCGTGAATGGCCAGCGCCCCGACGCCAACTACTTCACTGTCGACGGAGTCTCCGCCAACTTCGGCGTCACCGGCTACGCCGCACTCGTCCAGGCTGCCGGAGGCGCCCTCCCCGCCCTCAGCGCTTCAGGCGGGACGATGGGGACTCTTGGCGTGGCTCCAGGAACAAATTAGGAAAAGTGATGGAACCGACGTGGGCAGAAGAGGAAGACGCCGCTATGCGTCACTTCTCCCGGAAGTGCAGCCAACTTAGAAAACGGCGCGTATGTGGAATTGGAGACTGCGCGCAGGTAGTTGATTCGTCGAGTGCCCAAACGCAGGATTGGATAAATCTGATTCCACTCCGATAAGATTGACGCGATTGAACAGATTAAAGACCTCCCCTCTGGCCTCAAGCTTCAACTTCTCCCCGTGGAACCAGGGAGTCGAGAAGAATTTCTCGCAGGTTAAGTCAAGGTTGTTGTACCCCGGCTGGTCGTATGTATTTCGACCGAGGTTCCCTTCCTGTCCCAAAGCTGGCAGCGGAAATGCAGAGACAGGGAACAGGCCGTTGAGAAAGTTCTTCTTGGATTGACCCTTCAGGTGATTACCGAAAGCTGGTGCGTTCGGCACATCGTAGTCAAAGCCGTCCGCATTGTAGTCTCCTCCGGTATTCCCGACCACCTGACACGGCGCCGCGCCCAGCGACGGGCACCCGGCGAGGTTGTAGACCGGCACAAACGGCGCGCTCGTGTAGACCGTGAACGGCAACCCTGACTGTAGTATCCAGACGCCGCCAAACTGCCATCCGCCCAGAACGTTTCTGGCTACCCGAGAGCTCCATGGGTTCGGCACGGTCCAAGTGCCGTCGGCCGAGAATTGTTGTCGGATGTCAAAGTCGGCTCGGCCACGCTGGGCGTTGAAATTGCCTGACTGGATTATTGCACTGCCCGAGCCATTCGAGGGGGACAAAGGCCCCCCGCCGCCGCCGATGCTTGTGTAGGTCGTGATGGCTCCACCCACTAACGAAGCTGAAGTGCTGAAAACATCCAGCGCCTTCCCGTAAGTGTAGATGCCACGTAACGCCAGCCCTTTGGAAGCGCGACGCGTTAGCGTTACCGAGCCATAGTTGCCTATCGAATTGCCGTTGGAACTGGCGTACGCAATTTCACCGAAGCTTGGATTGAGACGCTTCGAGCTGCCGTCGTTGACGATTAAGTCGCCAGGGAAGTTGTTAATGTCCGTATATATCGGGAGGTGATGAGCAGCCGACCCGGAATAGTTCACCTCAAGAAGGAGATTGCTTTGCAATTGCCGCTGCACGCTAAGGGACCAGCCTTCAACCTGAGTGAATTTATAGTTGGGATCGATTCCTCCGAGCGTCGCTCTCTCGCCAACGATTCCGCCACGCGGGTCGAATGTGATACTGCTTGGGACCACTAGAGGGCAGCTTTGATTGAAACCCACCGGAGCGGCGCACTCCTGGAACGTTGGTGTAGGTGCCCCCGAAAGCACGCTTATAGATGGATAGTAAGCATATGGCAGGTTGTTTGCTGTTATGTCTGTCATGTGGAGGTATGCCGGTTGATCGGAAAAGAGACCAAAGCCGCCTCGGACCGATGTCTTGCCGCCTCCGCGAGGATCCCAGGCAAACCCGACGCGCGGGGTTATGGCATATACATTATGGTGCACCACGTGGTCGTTGGGGGCTGGCCCGATGCCGGCGTTGGCGATCTGCTCCTCTCGAGTCGTACCTTGTCCCAGCGTGAGTTGAGTCAATTTTGGACTAAGAATGTCAAACAGACTAGGCATTGCGTCGTACCGGACGCCAAGATTCAACGTGAGTCTTGGCTTAACCTTCCAGTCGTCCTGTATAAAGGCTCCGATGTAGGTTTCACGGTATGACCGGAAATAGCCAAATTGCTGGCCGGTGCTAAGGTTGATCGGGGCAGCGTTTTCAGAGATGGCCTCGTCCTGGATAAAGTCGAGCAAATTGGCGAAGCTGTAGGTGGGGCGATCATTCGCACTGGTTTGATCGTCGATCTCGCGTATATTGAACGCGTCACCGCCGAACTTAAGGGTGTGCGTTTTTATCGTTGCCGTCATGACATCGCGCCAGCCGACGGTGGTTTGAACATAGTTGCCAGATCCCCAATTGCCAAACCCCTGTATACCCGTTACGTTGATATAGGGTATAGCCAACGTATTAACGGGCAAATTCGCGCCTTGCGGGCGTATCAGATGTGCGCCCATATCATTCAGGAGACGTCCGGAGAATGTGTGTGTCCAATCAAGGTTGACAAAATCGGAGGAGCTGGTTTGTGGGATGTTCATCGCAAATCGGGGTGCTGATGCACTTGTTTGGGTATAATGGGTTCGCATCGCCTCAAAGTATAAGCGATTACGCTCGTTGACATAGTCGTCAACCCGGAACATCCACTGGTGTGCGTTTTTGGGTGCGGCATAAGCATAATTCGCCGTGCCAACCGCATCCAAAGTGCCAGGGATGTTCGCCGGCGGCGCGAAGTGTCCCGGGGTTGAGCTTTCCAGTTGGCTCACCGTCTCAAGGTTGGCGGTGGGGAAGTGTTGGGGCGGAGCGGCCTGAAGAATCTGCGTGGCAAGGTTGTTGGGAAGATTGCTCTCCGCCCAACTATCGAGAGCCTGGGTCTCGACCGTGGTTTGGCCGGAGTTCGTGACACTGGAACGCAGCACATCGATAGCGCCATACAAAAACAGCTTGTTCTTAATAATCGGGCCGCCCACCGTGCCGCTGTACTCGTTGCGCTGGAACGTCGGAACGGTAGATTCAAATTCGGTGCGCGCACTCAGCGAATTATTCAGGAAATAGTAATCGACGGTTCCATGTAGATCGTTCGTGCCTGATTTGGTAAAAACCTGGACCGTCGCGCCTCCATTTCTTCCTTTTTGGGCGTCAAAATTGTTGGTTAAGACGTCCATGGATTGCACGATTTCGGGATTGGGGGACATGGCGGATCCGCCGCCACGGGCCGCAAAATCGGTGTAGGCGCCGTCTATCATATATCCGTTCTGTTCCTGGCGCAGTCCTGCAGCGTTGATGTTGATAGCATATTCGTTTGTAAAGTTGTCGGCGGAGTTGACTCCGCTTCCTGTTATTCCCGGGGCTAGAGCCGCCAGGCCGAAGATGTTTTGGCCGGTAAGCGGTGTCTCCTCCACGGTAGTTTCCGAAATGGTAGCTCCGGTTTTCGCCGACGCCAGGTCGACGGCCTCCACTGCGGCGGAAACCCTGACATTCGCGGACACTGGTCCCAACTCCAATACGGGCGCAAGGGTTCGAATCTCCCCGACCTGAAGAGTAAGGTCCTGCTGCTCCCAGGTCTTGAAGGCGCTGGCTTGAATCTGCACGGTGTAAGTGGATGCGGCTATACTGCCGATGCGGAAATAACCAGCGTTATTGGTTGCCGTGGTTTTTGCTACTCCAAGCCGGGTATCCGTAATGGTGACTTTGGCTCCCGGGACTACAGCCCCGGATTGATCGGTTACCGTGCCCTCAATTCCGCTTGAGAATTGAGCGAATGCCGATAGTCCACCAAGGCTGAAGAGCAGCATGACGAGAATCGATATTCTTGTCGCAGATCTCGCGCCTGTCATGGACTCTCCCTTTGAAACGTCGAGATTCCCATAGACGCAGAAGCAACCTAGTCTGACATTTGACACGGCGAAATCGCTCATGTCAAGAATTACTTTCAAGAATGCGATTAGAAATGCCAACGGGGACCCTGAAAATCAATGTTACAGTGCGTTCTGGAGGCCGTTCATTGCGTTTACGCACGGGGAAAGGCAGTTCTATGCTTCGCACCGGATGCGTCGTGCTTTTCATTTTGGGTGCATCCTTCGTTGCGCGCGGGCAACAAACCAAGGTGTCTATTGCGTCGATAGAATCGTTGATTCGTTCTCAGGAGTACGACCAAGCCTTACAGGTTACCAGATCCGCCTTGCACGAGGCGCCCAACGACTTCCGACTTTGGACATTGGAAGGGATTGTGCTTTCGATCAAGGGCAACAACCATGATGCGCTAAATGCCTTTGAAACGGCGCTGAATTTTTTTCCGAACTACCCTGCAGCTCTGAAAGGCGAAGCGCAACTCCTCTATCAGGCGCACGATAAACGCGCAATCCCGCTGCTCGAAAACATATTGAAGGCTGATCCGAAAGATGAGACCGCGCACGAAATGCTCGCGATCCTTGAGGAAAGAGAGGAAAATTGCCGCGCTGCGAATGACCATTTTCTTCTCAGCGCGGACGTGATCGGGACCCATCCTGACTCGCTGGAAGCATATGGTTATTGTCTCGTGCACACGGGGCAACCGCAGAAAGCGATTTCCGTATTTGAACAGCTCGCTGCACTACTTCCACAGCGCACTTATCCAAAATATGATCTGGCGGTAGTACTGGTCGGAACGAAGCAGCACCAGGCCGCCCTCAAAATACTGGACCCTTTACTTACGACGGACCAGTCAGACGCGGATATCTTGAGCCTGGCATCCGAGGCCTACGAGGCTGTGGGCAATACTCCTAAAGCAGTATCTCTTCTTCGGCAGGCGATTGTTTTGAGCCCGGCGAATGCAAACTACTATGTTGCTTTTGCTGCGCTCTGTCTGAATCACGAATCCTTTCAGGTTGGAATTGATATGATCAATGCTGGTCTGCAGCGAATTTCTGATGATCCATCCTTATATATCTCGCGCGGCCTGCTTTATGCACAACTTGCGCAGTACGACAAGGCGGAAGCCGATTTCAACGCGGCTGAGCACCTTGATTCCGCGCAGAGTCTGAGTTCGTATGCCACGGACCTTGCGGCTTTAGAAAGGGATCATTCCGTTCAATCCAACCAAGCATTGTTAGAGGTACGTTCGCAGTTGAAAGCTCATCCCGATAGCCCCTTACTGCACTACCTGCTTGCTAAGCTGCTTACCAAACAGGAATCCAGCCCAGATCGTGAGGCATCTGGAGAAGCAATGAGGTCTGCATTGGAAGCGGTGAAGCTAAGACCGGATTTGGTAGAAGCAAGGGACCTCCTGGCGACGATGTACATGCGTGCTGGCCAGTACAATCTGGCGATTGAACAATGCCGGCTGGCGCTGCAGTATTCCCCTTCCGACCAGAGCGCGATGTATCAGCTCATCATTGCCTTGGGGCATTCTGGACAAAGTGGACGGAGCGACGAAATCCAAGCGTTGGTAAAACGCCTCTCAGATTTAGAGCAGGCCTCACTTCAGCAGGAAACCGACAGGAAGCGATATAGGCTGGTAGAGCAGCAACCCGTGCCTCCAAAATAGGGCAGCCCCTCTTTGAGTTTGTATGCTCACAACGGTTTGACCAGGTGGAAGAACCAAACTACAATCTTCCGCAAGGCGGATGGACTGCCGGATGATGCGGCGAATTCTCTGTTTGAAGACTATCGTGGGCGAATCTGGGCGCTCAGAGATCGCGGGCTTGCTTATTTCAAGGATGGCAGGCTTGTTGCCGTAAATGGCATACCCAGCGAATAAGTGTATTCCATAACGGGGGACAAGGCGGTTGCATGATCACCATCCGCCAAAATACAGCTTGGGGATTGCGGGGTGCGAGCGGGATTTTGCTTCTGTGCATCATTCATGCTTCATTTGCCGTAGCAGATGAACCCCGCCCAACCAAAGTCGCATTGGTCGAAGGCACGGACACACGCTTCCCCCACCAGACGACGAAGGCCGGCTTGCGCGGGGACCGCCAAGGGAGAGTTGGCTCGCCCCCCCTGCGCTTTGAAAATGTCCAGGCGACGGGCGACCATGCTCTGGGGAGAGACCTCAAATTCACCCACCTCACCACCAATGATGGCCTATCCCAAAATCGAATCTATTCGATTTTGCAGGATCGCCGCGGCTTTATGTGGTTTGCCACTGAGGACGGACTCAATCGCTATGATGGCAACACGTTTGTCGTGTACCAAAACAACCCCGACGATCCTAATACGTTGAGCGCCAGCCTGATTCAGAGTTTGATTGAAGACGGCCAAGGCTATCTGTGGATTGGCACCTGGGGTGGGCTCAACAAGTTCGATCCAACAAGCGAACGCTTTACCCACTACCGGTACAACCCCGACAACCCCAACAGCATTAGCGGCGATGTGGTCCGGAGCATCGCCCAAGACAGTCGCGGCTATCTCTGGATTGGCACCGTAGACGACGGCCTGAACAAACTTGATCCCGCCACTGAAACCTTCACTCGCTATCGCAATGACAGCAATGGCCAATTTGTTGGGACGGTCAATTCCATTATCGAGGATAGCCATCGGGATATCTGGTTTGTCGGCACGCGCGGTCTGTTCCATCTCAGCCCACAAACAGAACAGATCACTCGCCTGCCCGTACCCACGGATCGTTTCGCCGCGGATTATATCCATCAAGACAAGGCCGGCAATCTCTGGATGCTTGTCTATTCTCCGGTCGCCCGACTCGTCAAATACGATCGTCAAGCAGAGCGATTCACTGAATATCCATTTGAGGAAGGCGCTGTTGGCATACCCAATAGCACCATTCTGGATGACGGGCAGAATGGACTATGGGTGGCATCGAGCCAGGGGCTTTATCATTTCGATCTGCAAACGGAACAGTTCACGTATCGCTCTCAACACGATGAGACAAACCCGGACAGCCTCAACGATAACAGTGTAACGTCAATTTATCGGGATAGGGCCGGCGCGCTGTGGTTAGGCACGGAAACTGGGGGGCTTAATATTCTCGATTCCCGGCAAGGACAGTTCGGTTCTTACCGGCATCGTCCCGGTAAACCCGGTAGTCTATCGCCCGGTCTTGTCAGTGCAATGCATCAAGACCGCAACGGCATTTTGTGGGCAGGTTTCACTCGCTTCGCCCTGGATAGATTGGATCGAAAGACGGGGCAAATCACCCATTATCTTCCCGGCTCGGGACACAAGAACGGGCTCGGGAAAGGCAGTTCTCTTAGAGATAACATTTACAGAGACGCGCAAGGTTATCTCTGGTTCGGTGGCTGGGATAGCGGTCTGGACCGGTTCGATGAACGAAGCGGGCAGTTCAAACATTACCGACACAAGCCCGGCGATCCCAACAGCTTACTTTCCGACAACATTCTCTGCGTCTATCAAGATAGAAGCGGCAAGCTGTGGGTGGGGCAGGTTGACGGTCTCAGCCGTTTTGATCCAGAGACGGAGAAGTTCGACAACTACCGGAACGATCCGGCGAAGCCGGCTAGCTTGGGGATCGGTAACGTCAGCGCCATCTATCAGGATAGGTCCGGCACGTTGTGGTTTGGGACTTGGATGGGCACATTGAGCCGATTCGACGACAAGACGAACACCTTCGTGAACTTGAGGGCCGATTCGAGTGACCCTCACAAACTCAGTGGTGGCCGCATTCATGCCATACACGAAGACCAGGCAGGAACATTGTGGTTGGGAACCACGGATGGACTGTACCGGTATAACCGGGAAAACGAAACGTTTACCCATTACACGGTGAATCAGGGCCTGCCCAGCAGCGAAATTCAGTGCATTCTGGGTGATCGGAGCGGCAGGCTTTGGCTCGGCACCAAGAAGGGGATATCCCGGTTCGATCCGCAGACGGGAAGATTCAGAAACTACGACACATCCGACGGCTTGCAGAGCAACGATTTCAGTGAGGGTTGTTACGAAGACAGCCAAAGCGGGGAGATGTTGTTTGGCGGCAACAACGGGATTACCACTTTCTTTCCTGAAAATATCCGGGACAATCCCTTCGTGCCGCCGGTAGTGCTAACGAGTTTCAAGATCTTCAATAAACCCGTTCCCATCGGCCCTAAGTCGGTGCTCAAGAAAGCCATCCCATACGCCGATTCCCTGACTCTCTCCTACCGCGACAATATCTTCTCGTTTGAATTTGCAGCCTTGAGTTATGCAAATTCCCAGAAGAACCGTTATCGATATAAGCTCGAAAGCTTAGAGACCGGCTGGAACGAAGTGGGCAGCAAGCAGCGCCTGGCTACTTACACCAATCTAAGCCCCGGTAAATATATTTTTCGCGTGCAGGGATCAAACAGCGATGGCGTATGGAATGAAGAAGGGGTGTCGCTGTCCATTCTCATCACCCCCCCTTGGTGGAAAACAACTGGGTTTCGCGCCCTCTGCTTGGCCGCTTTCCTGGCACTGCTCTGGGCGGCTTATCAACTCCGCGTTCGCCAGATCGAGGAGCAGGAAAAGAAGTTCCGCGAAGCCGTTGAAACCATGCCGGCCTTGGCGTTTATTGCCCGGCCCGACGGCTACCGTACCTTCGTGAATCGGCGCTGGGTGGAATATACGGGGATGACGGTGGAGCAGGCGACGGGCTCCGGCTGGGAGGCGGCCGTACATCCCGACGATCTCTTGAAGATTATCGAGATGCGGCGGAGATTGGCGGCCCGGGGCGAGCCGGTGGAGTATGAGACGCGGTTACGGCGCGGCGCCGACGGGCAGTATCGCTGGTTCCAGACGCGCCTCGCACCCCTGCGCGACAAGCGGGGCAAGCTGGTGAAGTGGTGCGGCGTGGCAAATGACATTGAAGATCGCAAACGTGCTGAACAGCTACAAGCCGACCTTGCCCATACGAATCGTGTCAGCCTGTTGGGGGAACTGGCAGCGTCGATTGCGCATGACGTCAACCAGCCGCTGTCGGGCATCGTGAGCAACGGCAGCGCTTGCCTGCATTTCCTGGGCCGCGATACGCCGGACGTGGAGGAAGCCCGCGAAGCTGCCCGCGACATTGTTCGCGACGGGAAGCGCGCCGGTGAGATCATCACCCGTTTGCGGTCGTTGTACAAGAAGGCTCCTCCCCAGCGAACGCTGGTCGACGTCAACGACACCATTCGGGAAATGATCGTGATGCTGCGTGGCGAGGCTAACCGCTTTGGAGTTTCCATGCGCACCGACCTCGCCACCGGCCTTCCCAAGGTCACCGCCGACCGTGTGCAACTGCAGCAGGTGCTGATGAACCTGATGCTCAATGCCATCGAGGCCATGAAGGAGACAGGGGGAGTACTGACGGTCAAGTCGCAACGAGATCAGGACGGCCGCGTGCTGGTCTCCGTCAGCGACACGGGGGTGGGACTGCCGGCGGAAAAAGCCGACCAGATTTTCAATGCCTTCTTTACCACCAAACCGCAAGGCAGCGGCATGGGCCTCGCCATCAGCCGCTCGATCGTCGAGTCGCACGGCGGCCGCTTGTGGGCCACGCCCAACGACGGACGCGGCGCCAGCTTCCACTTTACCCTTCCGAAGTACCATGATGAAGAATCCAAGGCCGGAGTCTGACGCCGTTATCGCGATTGTGGACGACGACCCCTCGGTTCGGAAAGGTCTCGAGCGGCTGATCCGGTCGGCGGGTAACGGGGTTGGCGAGCCCGCCTCAATGCGCTTCCGCGATCCACCAGATGGCGAGCATCCGGGATCCCAGCGCAGAAGGGGGACATCTGTGCCGGACGGGAACTGGTGTTTAACATTGCTTCCTCGAGCCGGGGGCCGGCGAGCCCGGTTCGACTGGCGGGCTATCAGCCAGGTGGTGGTTTCGTTACTGCTCGCGTTTACCGCGATCGACGCCGCACCGCCCCCGGCGTCCCGATCCGTCCAGTCAGTTCGACTGCCGATCATCGAAGGCCGGGACATTCGTTTTACCCATTTGTCCACTGAACAGGGGCTGTCACAGAGCCGCGTCGACCATATCTTGCAGGATGCCCAAGGGTTCATGTGGGTCGGCACTTACAACGGGCTGAATCGCTACGACGGTTATCGCTTCAAGGTCTACAAGCCTGAGGCGAACAATCCCAACAGCATCGGCGGAGTGTTCATTACTGCCCTGTTCCAGGACCGATCCGGAGCGCTGTGGATCGGCGTCGATCAGGGGCTAGACCGCTTCGACCCGGCGACCGAGACCTTCACCCACTTTCTCTCCAATCCTGGTGAGCGCGCGAGTTTGGCGGGGCACGTGGAGCACATGACCCAGGATCGCGACGGCATCCTGTGGTTGGCGACGCGCAATGGTCTGGACCGGCTGGATCCGGCCACCGCCCGGTTCACCCACTACCGGAACGATCCGAACAATCCCCGCAGCCTCAGCAGCAACGATGTCCGGTTCGTGTTTGAAGACCGGCAGGGCACGCTGTGGGTTGCGACCGCCACGGACCTGAATGCGCTGGACCGCGCCACCGGCAACGTGACCCGCTACCCGAATTGCTTCGAGGGGCCGCTGGATCGTATCTTCGAGGACCGCTCCGGGCTGCTGTGGGTCAGTTCCACCCGGGCAGGAGGATTCGCATCGCTGGACCGGCAAACCGGCCGGTTCACGCGCTACACGTTTTTCGAGGAGGGGACGGTTCGGGGGTGCATGGCCATCCTCGAGGACCAATACGGGATGCTGTGGCTGGCCTGTAGTCCCGACGGCGTCCTCCGGTTCGATCGTCAAGGGCAGCAGCTCACCCGCTATCGGAACGATCCGAGCGATCCCGCCAGCCTGAGCAACAACCATGCACTCTCGCTCGCTGAAGACCGGGAAGGCGGCATCTGGGTAGGAACGGATGGCGGTGGGGTGAACCGGTTTCCCAGCAAGTCGTCGCCCTTTACGATCTTCCGCAAGGAACCCGGCAATCCCAACAGTCTGGATCAGAGCTTCGCTCTCTCGGTCTTTGAAGACAGCCAGGGAATTCTCTGGATCGGCACGGGTCAACTGAACCGGCTGGACCGGAAGACGGGCAAGTACACGTTCTTCCGGCCTCGGCCCGATGATTCCGGCAGCATCGCCAACGGAACCGTGTACGCCATCGCCGAAGACCACGCGGGGGTTCTCTGGTTCGGCACCTGGGGAGGCGGACTGAACCGATTCGACCGCCGGACCGGGCGGTTCAAGGCCTACCGGCACAAGCCGGAGGAGTCCGGCAGATTGAGCCATGACCGCGTCCTGGCACTGCTCGTCGATCGCGCCGGTACGCTGTGGGCGGGCACCGAGGATGGCCTCAACCGGTTCGACCCCCGCACGGAGCATTTCACCGTCTATCGCGATACCGGCCCACCGCCCAGCCGGATCGATCGAGTCATTACGGAAGGGGCGGACGGATCAATCTGGTTCGGCACCTACGAGTGGGGCTTGCAGCGCCTGGACCCGCGGACGGGAAAGATGGTCACTTACCGGCACGATCCCCACCTCCAGGGAACCCTGAGCAACAATCGCGTGAACGCCTTGTGCGTGGACCGATCGGGCCAACTCTGGGTCGGCACCCAGGATGGATTGGATCGGTATGACCCCCAAACCGGCAAGTTTGCGATTCTCAACGAGCGCGACGGTCTGCCCAGCAACGCCATCCAAGGCATCCTCGAAGACGCGGTGGGCAACCTGTGGTTGAGCACCGGGAACGGCCTGTCCAAATTCGACCCCCGGACAAGGACCTTCAAGAACTACTACACCGACGATGGGCTGACGGGCGACGAGTTCAACAATTTCAGCGTCTACTACAAGAGCGCGCGCGGGGAGATGTTCTTCGGCGGAGTCAATGGCGTGACGGCGTTCTTTCCGGAACGGGTGACCGACAGCCCATATGTCCCGCCCGTCGTTCTGACGGAATTGCGCTTGTTTGGCGAACCAGTACCGATTGGCGGCAACTCCCCACTCCGAAAATCGATTTTGTTCACGGATTCCTTGTTGCTCTCGCACGGGCAGAACATCTTCTCGCTGGAGTTCTCGAGCCTCAGTTATGCCAGCCCGCTCCGGAACCGCTACCGGTACAAACTGGTGGGTCTGGACAAAGACTGGAATGAAGCCGACAGCAACCACCGATTCGCGACGTACACCACGCTCCCGCCCAGTGAGTATCTCTTTCGCGTACAAGGCAGCAACAATCGTGGCGTCTGGAACGAAAAGGGCGTAAGCCTTCGCATCCAGATCCTTCCCCCCTGGTGGAAAACAAGTTGGTTTCGCGTGGGGTGCCTGGCGGCCCTGCTGGGATCGCTCTGGGGGCTTTATCAACTCCGGGTGCGAGAACTTCGGCGGGAGGAACAGAAGTTTCGCGAAGCGGTGGAAACCATGCCGGCCCTGGCCTTTATCGCCCTGCCCGACGGCTACCGTACCTTCGTGAATCGGCGCTGGGTCGAATATACGGGGATGGCGGTGGAGCAGGCGACGGGATCCGGCTGGGAGTCGGCAGTACATCCCGACGATCTCGAGATGATTATCGATAAGCGGCAGAGGTTGGCGGCCAGGGGCGAGCCTGTGGAGTATGAGATGCGGTTACGTCGCGGCGCCGACGGGCAGTATCGCTGGTTCCAGACGCGCCTCGCACCCCTGCGCGACAAGCGGGGCAAGCTGGTGAAATGGTGCGGCGTGGCCACCGACATCGAAGATCGCAAACGCGCCGATCAGCTCCAAGCGGATCTTGCCCATACCAACCGGGTCAGCCTGTTGGGGGAACTGACCGCCTCGATCGCGCATGAAGTCAACCAGCCGCTGTCGGGCGTCGTGGTCAACGCCGGTGCCTGCATGCGTTGGCTGGCCCGAGATATACCTAACGTGGAGGAAGCGCGGGAAGCCGCCCAGCTCATCGTTCGCGACGGCAAGCGCGCCGGTGAGATCATCACCCGTTTGCGGTCGTTGTACAAGAAGGCTCCTCCCCAGCGAACGCTGGTCGACGTCAACGAAACCATTGGGGAAATGATCGTGATGCTGCGTGGCGAGGCGAACCGCTTGGGAGTTTCGATGCGCACCGACCTCGCCACCGGCCTTCCCAAGGTCACCGCCGACCGGGTGCAACTGCAGCAGGTGCTGATGAACCTGATGCTCAACGCCATCGAGGCCATGAAGGAGACCGGGGGAGTCCTGACGGTCAAGTCGCAACGCGATCAGGACGGCCGCGTGCAGGTCTCCGTCAGCGACACGGGGGTGGGACTGCCGGCCGAAAAAGCCGACCAGATTTTCAATGCCTTCTTTACCACCAAACCGCAAGGCAGCGGCATGGGCCTGGCGATCAGTCGCTCCATCGTCGAGTCGCACGGCGGCCGCTTGTGGGCCACGCCCAACGACGGACGCGGCGCCAGCTTTCACTTTACCCTTCCCAAATACCATGATGAAGAATCCAAGGCCGCAGTCTGACGCTGTTATCGCGATTGTGGACGACGACCCCTCGGTTCGGCGGGGGCTCGAACGGCTGATCCGGTCGGCGGGGTGGAAGGCGGAGACCTTCGCCTCCGCGCAGGAATTCCTGGACCGCCCTCGGAGTGAGGCGCCCAGTTGTCTGGTGTTAGACTTGCAACTGCCCGGTCTGAGCGGGCTCGACCTACAGAAGCGGATGGCCGAGGTCGAGCTGGACATCCCCATTGTTTTCCTTACCGGCCATGGCAGCATCCCCGCCTCCGTGCAGGCCATGAAAGCGGGGGCGATGGAGTTTCTGACCAAGCCGGTCGATGAGGAGGATCTCTTCAAGGCAATTCGGGAGGCCCTCGAACGCGATCGGCGTACCCGACAGCGGCACGCGGAGATGCGTGAGTTGCGAGACCGGCACGAGTCGCTGACCGCGCGCGAGCAGGAAGTGATGCAGCAGGTGATCTCTGGCCTCCTCAACAAGCAGATTGCGGCCGAACTGAACATCACGGAAGACACGGTCAAGTTTCATCGCGGGCATATCATGCGCAAAATGCGGGCCGATTCTTTGGCCGATCTGGTAAGGATGGCGGAGAACCTGGGGATCGGCTCACGTAAGGGGTCCGCCCGAACGTAGAATCAAAAACGCCTGAAATTCGAACCGGTCCGAGGAGGGCGTCCGGCGAGCGGGGCTCGAATTTGTAGAACTACACCAAGGTGTAGTAGATTTCTTCTCCGCCCGCATGCTATCCATACTTTGGAGAGTTTCAGGATGCCTGTTATTTCCGTAGTCGACGACGATATTTCGGTCCGTAGATCTCTGGACCGGCTGATGAGGTCCGCCGGCCTCGAGGTGAACGTGTTCGCCTCCGCGGAAGAGTTCTTGAACTCGAACCATCGTCCCAAGGCGGACTGTCTCATCTTAGACATCCGCCTGCCGGGGATCAGTGGCATCGATCTTCACCGTCATCTCCTGGCACGCCGGTATAACGTACCGGTTATTTTCATTACGGCGCATGGATCGGACGACGGTGCGAGGTCGGAAGCTGCCTCGGATTGGACCGTTGCTTACCTGATCAAACCATTAGACGGGGATGAATTGCTTAACGCCGTCGACGCGGCGTTGAGATTCAAACCGAACGCTTAACCAAGACAGCTAAACCAAGGAGGGCCCCATGAGTGACACCGGGACATTGGTTTACGTAGTCGATGACGACCCGTCCGCGCGCGAAGGAGTGGCACGCCTGATTCGCTCCGCCGGACTGAGGACGAAGACCTTTGCGTCCGGGGAGGAGTTCCTGGCGGCCGCGCGGCCTACCCTACCCAGTTGTTTGGTGCTGGATGTGAATCTCCCCGGGCTCAGCGGACTTGAAGTGCAAAAGGAGCTGATCAGATCGGGGGCGCAGATTCCCGTCATATTTCTCACCGGCCACGGCGATATCCCCATGACCGTGAGCGCGGTCAAAGCCGGTGCCGTGGACTTCTTGACGAAGCCCTTCGATGACGAAGCCCTGCTGGCGGCCATCCGGCAAACTCTCACCTTGGATCGGAAAGAAGAAACCGGCGGCGAGATGAGTCAGGTTGGCAACCCAGTGGCCATGGGGGCGGAAGAGGCCCTGGCGTACGGACGCCTCCAAGATCAGCGGCTCTATTTGGAGTCCGAGATCAGCTCGGCATGCAACTTTGAGGATATTGTCGGCAAAAGTGCCGCTCTGCGCAAGGTTCTGGACCAGGTGGCGATCGTGGCGCCCACCGGCTCAACCGTCTTGCTGCACGGTGAAACCGGGACCGGCAAGGAACTGTTCGCGCGCGCGATTCATAACCGCAGCCCGCGTCGCGAGCGCACATTCGTACGCCTGAATTGCGCGGCCATACCCTCCGGGCTGGTGGAAAGCGAACTTTTTGGCCATGAAAAAGGCGCTTTCACGGGTGCCTTGATGCAGAAACGGGGCCGGTTCGAGGTGGCGGATGGCGGCAGCCTCTTTCTGGATGAGATCGGCGATATCAGCCTCGATTTGCAGCCGAAGCTGCTGCGGGCCCTGCAGGAACACGAATTTGAACGCTTAGGAAGTACCAAAACCATCCATGTCGATGTTCGGCTGATCGCCGCCACGCACCGGGACCTGGAGGCCATGATTCGGAGCAATCAATTCCGGGAAGACCTTTTCTATCGGTTGAATGTTTTTCCGATCGAGATCCCTCCCCTGCGCGAAAGGCGGGAAGATATTCCCCTCCTCGTTCACTACTTTGTGGCGCGCCTGGCACGCCGCATGCAAAAACAGATCCGGACCATTCCCAAGCAGGCCATGGAGGCGCTGGAGAGCGCCCCCTGGCCCGGCAACGTTCGCGAGCTGGAAAACTTCATCGAGCGCTGCGTCATCGTCACGCCCGGGGAAGAGTTGAAAGTCCCGATTCCTGATATCAAGCAATCGTTACCTCGATCTGCGGCTCCAGCGTCGACATTCGAAGAAGTTGGGCGGCAGGCGATTATCGAGGCTTTGAAAGGCGCATCGGGGAAAATATCCGGTAGGAGCGGAGCCGCGGAGCGCCTCGGGCTGAAGCGACAAACACTGCAGAATAAGATTCGAAAACTGAACATCAGCAAAGCCGATTACACCGGCCAGGTCAATTAACCAACCGCAGGCGACCTGGCCGCTCTCGTGTCGCCCTCCCACTGCCCATTCAATTGCCCACCTGCTTGCATTGCCCGCTATTAGGCACGGCTGCCTATTGACGTAGCTCGACAACGCGCTTATGTCTCAGTCACTTATCAAAATGTTGGTCTGGCATGGCACCTGCACACCTCTTTTGCCGGTTTGGATTAAACGATGCTACGCGTCGAAACGCAAGATTCAGCGAACGCTTTGATTGTCAGCCTTGAAGGCCGATTCACCGGCGATGGCGCCGAGGAGGTTCGGATGCTGGTGACGTGCGGCAACACTGAAAAGGGACTTGTCGTGGACCTAACGGAGGTTACCTTCGTCGACTCTGTGGGCGAAGCGACATTGTCGTTTTTCGGCCGACTCGGAGCGAAGTTCGTTGCTGAGGACGCCTACACGTTGGATGTGTGCGAGCGGCTTCATCTCCCACTAGTTCGGAACCACAAGCGGAAATAGGCGGCACTAATGCTTAAGGCCTCCGTACTGCTAACCACGGTTGATCGAATTGGGCGCTTCGTGTCGTCCCGCGGGTTGGACATGGAAAGGCCGCCCACATGGTGATTTCGGTATGAATGCTATTGTCCAGTTTCTTATGAAGCACGGCTACTCCACCCTGTTCGCAGTGGTATTCGCGCACCAGATGGGTTTGCCGTTACCGGGACCTCTGTTTTTGCTTGCGGCCGGGGCTCTGGCAGCCACCCGGAGTTTGGGCCTCGTCCCCGCTCTCGGTCTGGCTGTCAGTGCCTGTGTAATAGCCGACTGGGCGTGGTACGAGGCGGGTCGGCGGCGGGGCGATAGGGTTTTGCATTTCATTCATCGCCTCGCGCCAGATCCTGACGCCGCCGAGCGCAGATCGCGAAAGAACTTTGCCCGGTATGGGCCCCAGCTTCTCCTGGTGGCCAAGTTCGTCCCGGGACTGGACGCGGTACTGCCTCCCATGGCCGGGGCATCCGGCACCAGCCGGCTCCGTTTCCTGGGCCTTGATACGTTGGGCGCGGCCCTTTATTCCGCCGCCTACGCCGGACTTGGCTATGTCCTCAGCCACGACCTGGACCGGGCGGCTGCGTACGCTGCCAGAGTGGGAACCTTTATGGCAGTTCTCGCGCTTGCCGGATTCTCTATTTACATGGCCCCCAAGGCGGTCCGGATGCTTCGATTCCTGCTCGAGCTTCGACTTGCACGGATCACGCCGGAAGAGCTCAAGCAAAAGCTCGACACTGGGGACCAGGTCTTCATTGTTGATCTGCGGGGTGGTGGCCAGCATCGGCGGAACCGTCAGGGCATTCCCGGCGCCATTCGCATCGATCCTCAGAGGCTTGAACAGTACAGAGCGTACGACAGAAAGACGCCGGCACCTCTACCTCGTGATCGGGAGGTGGTCCTTTACTGCGCTCGCCCACATGAGTTTACGAGCGCCCGCGTGGCTCTGGCCATGCAACGGCAGGGGTTCCGCTGCGTTCGTCCGCTCGCGGGGGGGCTGCGGGCATGGCAGGAAAAGGGCTTCCCTATAGCCCAGGATTTACCGCTTTGGATGCCAAGATTGGCCTAAAAGCGGCAGGAACGGACAATCCGCCCTTTTCTTCGGCAGATCAGCACCTGCGTGCCGCTGGAGGCATTATCTCTGACCCGATGTTTTATCCCCAATTAATGATTGCAGGTTGCGCGGTAATCTTGCGGGGGACTGGCATTGCCAATAGCCCACGGCTAAGTCGCGATCGCGAGGTGATCCTTTACTGCACGAGCCCGCGCGATTTCACGAGCGCCTGGGTGGCTCTGGCGTTACACCAGCGAGGCTTTCAGCGCGTTCGACCGCTCGCCGGGGGTCTTCGGGCTTGGCGCGAACGGGGCTTCCCATCGGTATTGGGGGTAACGTCGGCCCCAAAAGCATTCGATTTGGCTCTGATATCCGACGTCCACGGCATCAAAGATTTCCTCGATCCGGAATCTTCCTCTGATGATGTACTGGTCTCCATGGCGTTACAGAAGGCAGCGGAGACACTCCTACCTCATACCTACGATTTCGCAAGCGAGTGCCACATGCTGGGCACTGCCTGCATGTGGGCGGTCGATGCGGGCAGAATGAATTTTGCCGTTCGACCCCGAGCCTCAGATTTCAATGACATGCAAGACGCGCGAGTTGGCATGTGATCTGCATTAATCATCATCGTGGGCGACATGAGTTGCTTGACTTCAAGAACGACGACCCTGCGGCTGGCTGTTTCGAAGCGCTTTCGTTGTGCCGTGGGCGCTGTCGCGGCCTTGACCGTAAAAAGCTCAACGTTAAATAAGGTTGGTGAATAGGAACAATGAACACAATCCCGGTAGTTAAACATTCGAGTGAGTGTGGCGGCGGAGCAGCAGCGATTGCGAAGGCGCTGGCGGCTTGCCTTGGCCATAATCCTGGGTCAGCATTGGTGGCAAGTATTCTTTTGATAGTTTCCAGCTTGACGCTCGCTGGATGCGCGAGTAGCCACGCAGCCTTCAAGCTGCCGGACACCGAGGTAACCGTTGCGGCTCCTGTTCAGCAAGACGTGGCCGTGCACAGCGAATGGGTGGCATCCCTGGATGGTTATGTGAACGCCGAGATTCGACCCCAGGTTTCAGGGTACATCGTCAGCCAAGACTACCAAGAAGGTGCGGTTGTCCGCAAAGGCCAGATCCTGTTCGAAATCGATCCGAGGCCGTTCCAAGCGGCCCTCGACGGCGCCAAGGGGCAGCTTGCCAGCGCCAAGGGGCAACTTGCCCAGGCCGAAGCGCTACTGGGCAAGAGCACGATCGATGTTGAACGTGATACGCCTTTAGTAGAACAAAGGGCCGTTCCCAAGGAGAAGTTGGATAACGAAATCCAGGCCAAACTCGCTGCCGAGGCCGCAGTTGCGTCAGCTCAGGCCGCGATCGAATCGGCCGAGGCCGCCGTGGAACGGGCACAACTCGATCTCGGGTGGACCAAAGTGACCTCGTTGGTGGATGGGGTTGCGGGAATTACCGAAGTGCAGATGGGAAACCTGGTGGGCCCTATCGTGCGCCTCACTTCCGTTTCGCAAGTCGATCCTATCAAGGTGTACTTCCCGGTCAGCGAACAGGAGTATCTGCGGGCGAAACACCTTAGCTCCAGCGGGCAAGCAATGAACTTATTCGACAGCTCCCCGGAGCTGATCCTGGCGGATGGCACGGTGTATCCGCATAAGGGCAGGGTTCTGATGACGGACCGGCAAGTCGACACTAACACCGGCACCATTCGCCTGGTGGCGGCATTCCCGAATCCCGGCAATATCTTGCGCCCGGGCCAGTACGGGCGTGTGCGGATCCAGACCAGCATGAAGAAAAACGCGCTGCTGGTTCCGCAGAGCGCGGTTCAAGAACTTCAGGGAGGCTACCAGGTCGCACTGGTGAGTGCCGAAAGAAGCTCTCCGTGCTTGTTCACCCCAGTGAGCGCCAACATCGTGACCCGGGCGGAGCCTGGGGAGAAAGTGGAGAGGATGGGGTTCCTGCCCTCCCCGTGCCCGAAACGGGTTGACAGGGCCGGAGCTGAAGCTGCTGATCAACGGGGCGCTCCCGACCCCAAGGTGAGCATTCGCTCCATCAAGGTGGGGGAGAAGGTAGGAACGATGTGGGTGATTGACGACGGCCTGACGCCGGGTGATCAAGTCATCGTAGAAGGTGTCGACAAGGTAAAAGATGGAACTTCCGTCGTTCCCAAGCCTGCGAAAATTCAGGGGGAGGGAAACTGAGCCATGTCCAAATTCTTCATCAACCGTCCGATCGTCGCCATCGTCATCTCGATTCTGATGGTGATCGTTGGTGCGATTACGATTACCAACCTTCCCGTCGCGCAGCTTCCAGATATCGCCCCCCCCGAAATACGCGTGTTCGCCCTCTATCCGGGCGCCGATGCCGAGACTATGGAGAAAGCCGTCGCCACGCCCATCGAGCAGCAGATCAACGGCGTGGACAACATGGACTACATGTACTCGCTGAACTCGACAAACAACTCGAGTACATCTCTCTATGTCAATTTCGATCTCAAAACCGAACCCAACATGGACCTCATCCTCACCCAATCGCGCGAGGCATTGGCGATTGGTCAGCTTCCTCTCGAGGTCAACCAGATCGGTATCGACCTGAAGAAATCCTTGACCTCGCCGATGATGCTGATCGCTTTGTATTCACCCAAGGGCGCTTACGATGCGAAGTTTCTGTCGAACTACGCCAATATCAATGTAAAGGATCCGATCGCGCGCTCTTACGGCGTAGGCCTGACCCAGGTTTACGGCATCGGGGACTATGCGATGCGCATCTGGGTAAAACCCGATCGACTGGCAAAGTTGGGGGTCACGGTCAGCGAGATCGTCAATGCCGTGCAATCGCAGAATACGGTGAATCCGGCCGGTCAGGTTGGCGCCGAACCGAGCGTAGCAGGCCAGCAGTTTACCTATGCCATACGTGCCCAAGGCCGGCTGAAGACGCCGGAAGAATTCGGCGACATCATTGTCCGCGAAGGCGCTGACGGTGGTGTGGTGCGCGTGAGGGACGTTGCCACCGTCGACTTGGGGTCGCAAGACTATAACTGGATCGCCCGACTCAACGGGCAGCCCGCCGCGGTCATCGGTATCTATCAATTGCCCGGTTCCAATGCCGTGGAGGCCGCAAAAGGCGTACGGAAGCTCATGGCAAAAATGAGCCAAAGCTTCCCGGCAGGCATGGATTACAAGGTCACGCTGGATACGACGGATGCCGTAAGGGCCGGCATGCAGGAAATCGTCATGACTCTGGCGATCGCCTTCGTGCTGGTGATCCTTGTTGTGTACCTCTTCCTGCAAGACGTGCGTGCCACTATGATTCCCATGGTAGCCGTGCCTGTCTCGCTGGTGGCCACGTTCGCGGTGTTTCCGTTTTTCGGTTTCTCTGTCAACACCCTTTCGCTGTTCGGCCTGGTGCTGGCGATTGGTCTGGTGGTGGACGATGCCATCGTCGTGGTGGAAGGTATACAACGGCACATTGAAGAGGGTCTGGCTCCAAAGGATGCGGCTCGCAAGGCGATGGATGAGCTGACCGGTCCTGTAGTTGGCATCGCACTGGTCCTTTCGGCGGTGTTCGTGCCGACGGGGTTTATCCCCGGTATTACCGGCCGGCTTTATCAGCAATTTGCGATAACCATCGCCATCTCCGTGATCATTTCAGCGTTCAACGCCTTGACGCTAAGCCCAGCGCTGGGAGGATTGCTGCTCCGGCCCAAGAAAGAGACTCATGGGCCGCTGGCCAGATTCTTCGGCTGGTTCAATCGCACGTTCGAGCGCGGCACGAGTTTCTACCTGCGGACTTCGGGTGCGCTGATCCGCAAGACTGTCTTGGCCGTTGTAGCACTCGCGGGTTTTGCTGTTGCCGGTATGTTTTTTGGGAAGATGCTGCCCTCCAGCTTCCTCCCCGACGAGGACCAGGGCTACATGTACATCCAAATGCAACTGCCCGAAGCCTCTTCGATTCAGAGCACGGCGGAAGCAGCCCGAGCCGTGGAAGACATCCTGAAAGCGACGCCCGGGGTCAAGTACTGCACCACCTCGGTCGGATTCAGTCTGCTCAGCCTGACGCGCACCAGCTACAACGCTTTCTTTTGGGTGACTCTGGAGCCCTGGGAAACCCGCAAAAAAATCGAGGAGCAGTATCAGGTCATCAAGGCGAAGTTGAACCTGAAGCTCATCACCCTTCCTCAAGGAACGGTCTTCGCCTTCTCTCCACCGGCAATTGCGGGAGTCGGCACTGCGGGAGGATTCCAGTTCGTTCTGGAAGACCGCTCCGGAAAGGAATCCGAATTTCTGGTGAACAACCTGAACAAGTTCCTGGAGGCGGCTCGCAAACGGCCCGAAATCGGGATGATCACCACCACTTACATTCCCAGCACGCCACAAAAGTACGTGTACGTGGACAAGGAGAAGGTACTGAAGCAGGGAGTCAACCTCAGCGACGTCTACGCCACTCTTCAGACTTTCATGGGCGGTCAGTTCGTCAATTATTTCAACCAATTCGGCCGCGCCTGGCAGGTGTATGTGGCGGCGGAAGCGCCCTACCGCTCCAGCCTGGACAACGTAGGACAGTTCTACGTGCGCAATAACCGCGGGCAGATGGTACCGTTATCGGCGCTAACCCGATTCGAGTCGCGTTACGGCCCGGAATACAAGATGCGGTTCAACGAGTATTCATCAGCGGAGATCATCGGGAGCGCCGCGCCGGGCTACAGCTCAGACCAGGCCACGGCAGCCTTGGAAGAGGTCTTCCATCAAACGATGCCGCCTGAAATGGGTTTCGATTACATGGGCATGTCCCGGCAGGAACAGAAGTCGCGCGAGGGGCTGCCACCAGCGGCCGTCTTCGCCATCTCGCTGTTGTTCGTCTTCCTCATCCTGGCGGCACTCTATGAAAGTTGGTCACTGCCGTTTGGTGTATTGCTGAGCACGCCGGTCGCGGTGTTCGGCGCGTTCGGGTTGTTGTGGCTGCGACGTACCATACTCGGCATGATTTTCCCGGCCTTCATGGTGCAAATCGAAAACGATGTCTACTCGCAGATTGGACTCGTGATGTTGATCGGACTGGCCGCCAAGAACGCCATCCTGATCGTCGAATTCGCGAAGAGCGAATATGAAAAAGGCAAGCCACTGGTGGATGCCGCACTGGAAGGAGCCAAGCTGAGGTTGCGTCCGATCCTGATGACTTCTTTCGCGTTCATTCTGGGTTGCGTGCCCTTGTTCATCGCTACCGGCGCAGGTTCCGTCGGCCGCCAAATCATGGGTACGACCGTGATTGGCGGAATGCTGGCGGCGACGGGGATCGCTATCTTCATCATCCCGGCGCTCTACGTGCTAGTGGAACGTGTGGCGAGCATGGGGAAGCACCCGGCGCCTGCACCCGCCGACGAACCGGTAACGGATCTAGTGGAGGCCAACTAACGTGAAAAAAGCAACTGCTCTCTTCGTCCTGATGATCTTTACGTGCGGGTGCACGGTCGGTCCCAATTACCATCGACCGAAGGTTGACGTTCCGAGCGCGTACCGCGGAGCCCCGCCGCCGGAAGCGGCGCAACCTCCGCAGAGCATGTCGCAGCAAGAGTCGCATCCTGCGGAACAATCGTTTGGAGACCAGAAATGGTGGGAGGTGTTTCAAGATCCGCAACTCCAGGATTTGATCCGCACCGCCCTCCAGCAGAACTATGATGTTCGCATTGCGGCGACGAGGATCCTGGAAGCGCAAGCGCAGTTAGGCATCACGCGGGCGGACCAGTTGCCGACCATTAACGCGGGCGCGGCTGGAGTGGGCGACCGGTTCGCGCGACAAAAGCCCCTACCCGAGTACGAAACAAGCGCCTACTCGGTGGGCGCCTCTTTGGCATGGGAACTCGATTTCTGGGGCAAGTACCGCCGCGCCACCGAAGCAGCCCGCGCGAACCTGCTGGCAACAGAGTGGGGACGCCGAGCAGTGACAAATACCCTTGTAAGTAATGTTGCCGCTGCGTATTTCCAACTTCGCGCGTATGACCTTCAGCTTGAAATCTCCCGGCAGACTCTAGCTTCGCGCCAGGAGTCACTGAAGCTCACTCAGACTCTGGCAAACGGCGGAGCCGGCACCGAGCTCGACGTGCGGCAGGCAGAACAGTTGGTCGCCGTGGCTGCCGAAACGATCCCTGACCTGGAGCGGAGTATCCAGCAACAGGAAAACTTGATCAGCACGCTTCTGGGAAATAATCCCGGTCCGATTGCGCGTGGAAGGAAGCTGACTGAGCAGCCGCATTTGCCGGAGGTGCCGCCGGGAATACCCTCCCGCCTGCTGGAGCGGCGGCCCGATATCCATGCGGCGGAAGCGCAGTTGATGGCGGCCAACGCGCAAATAGGAGTAGCTAGAGCAGCCTACTTTCCGCAAATCACGTTGACCGCGACCAGCGGCTTCCAGAGTTCGGCACTTACGAACCTGTTCACTGGCCCGGCGGGGTTTTGGAATATGGGTGGATCGCTCGCACAGCCCATCTTTGCCGGTGGCAGGATTCGCTCGGGCGTGCGATTGGCCGAGGCGCGCCAACAGGAATTGGTGCTGACCTATCAGCAGACGATCCAGCGGGCGTTTCGCGGCGTTTCGGACGCGCTGATTGCCTATCAAAAAAGTCGTGAGTTCCGGGAGCACCAGGAGGAGTTGGTCCTTGCCGCTCAAGATGCGGCGCGACTTTCCGAGGTCCGATATCGAGGTGGGGCTGCCGGCTACTTGGAAGTGCTGACCAATGAAACCAATTCCTTCAATGCCGAACTGGGCTTGGCTCAAGCTCAATTGAATGAACTATTGAGCCTGGATGAAATCTACAGAAATCTTGGCGGAGGCTGGGAACAGTAACTGTCACAGAGGTAAGCCCCTGGTTCGACCAGTGAGACTCGAAAAGGTTTGACCGTTGAAGAGAGCAACATGCCTAACGTGAACATCGAGACCGTTGAAGAAAGTACCATGCCTAAAGTGAACATCGAGACTCCGGATTGGCTTTGCCAGATGCAGAGCATCCTCGAAGAGCTCAGCGAGGGAGTAGTCATCGTTGATGATGAGCTTCGTGTGGTCTTCGCCAACGAAGCCCTGATCCGAATGGGACAGTACGAGCGTGGGGAGATACAAGGCCGTATGCTCGATGCGATTTTCCCGCGGGAAGATCTCCCCTACATCAAACGGCTGTACGAATCGGGCCAGCGGTACGGACAGTATCGCAGTGACTTCTACATTCCCCGGAAAGACGGCGAGAAAGTCCCCGCAATCTTCAACGGGCGGGTCATTCAGGGTCCTGACGCACTGCAGTACCGTTTACTTACCGTAACCGATATCAGCGCGCAGAAACGGGTCGAGGAGCAGCTTCGCGAATCCAACTCGCTGCTGGAGAAGCGCCAACGCGAAATTGAAGACGAGCTTGCGCTCGCGGCGCGCGTGCAGCAGAGCCTGGAGCCGAAGTCTCTGGTCTGGGGCAGGCTGCGCGTGGAAGCGTACTATCATCCCGTGTGCACGATTGGGGGCGATTTCGGCCTGGTCAGCCCGCTCGATGAACAGCACCTGAATCTGGTGGTGTGCGATGTCTCGGGGCACGGCATTGGCTCGGCGCTGGTCGCCAATCGGATCTACACGGAAACCGTCGCCAAGCTTCGCAGTGCCGCGCCGCTTCCCGACGTACTCCGGCAGTTGAACCACTTCGTGATGCAAAATATCGACACATCCGTTTTCTTCTTCACCGTGGCGGCGGCGAGGATCGACAGCGACGCTCGCCACCTCGCTTTCGCCGGCGCCGGGCACCCTCCGGCCATGATCGTCAAGCCGGGCCGGGAGCCGCGGCTGCTCGAATCGCGTAGCATGGTGCTCGGCGCGCTGCCCGATGCGGTGGGGCAGGAAACGGCGCTCGAAGTGAGTATCGAGCCGGAAGAGCGCATCGTCCTTTATACCGACGGCCTCACCGATGTCTTCAATGCGCGCCGCGAAATGCTCGGCGTGGAGGGCGTGCGGGAAATCGTCCGTGAGAGTTCGCTGCTTCCGTTTAGCCAAATGAAGCAGGGCATTCTCAGCCGCGTCGCCGCCTGGCGCCGCGGGCCTCCCGCCGACGACGTGTCCCTGGTTATCGTCGAAGTTCGCTAGCTCGAAGACGACCTGTAAGCTAGGAGGTAGAAGTAAGTTGCCGCTTGAAGCGTTCGACGAGGCTGGGAACATCACCTACTAGGGGCCAGAGGGTGCGCTCTCAGGTATCTAGGACGAGAGTGGGGTTATCAGGTATGGAACTGATGTGAGGAGGATTTATGACGGAACTGAACACTGACACGGTTATTGAATCGAGTGATCTGAGCGCTTATGGCGCTGCCAGATCAACCATCCACGGCGCACCACTTACCGCCGATGAACTGCGCAAGATCGACGCTTACTGGCGTGCCAGCCTCTACCTCTCCTTGGGGATGTTGTACCTCAAGGACAACCCCTTACTGCAGGAGCCGCTGAAAGTGGAGCACACGAAGCCGCGGCTGCTGGGCCACTGGGGCTCGGACGCCGGCCAGAGCTTCACCTACACCCACTTCAACCGGCTGATCAACAAGTACGACCTGAACGCCATTTACATCTCCGGCCCCGGGCATGGGGCGCCGGCCGTCCTGTCTCAGGCATACCTCGAGGGGACATACTCCGAGGTCTACCCCGACAAGAGTGAAGACCTGGCAGGAATGCAGCGCTTCTTCAAGCAGTTCTCCTTCCCCGGCGGCATCGGCAGCCACGCCACTCCGGAAACGCCCGGCAGTATCCACGAGGGGGGTGAGCTTGGCTACAGCGTCTCGCACGCCTTCGGGACGGTCTACGACAACCCAGACCTGATCACCCTCGTAATGGTGGGCGACGGCGAGGCTGAGACCGGACCTCTGGCCACGAGCTGGCACAGCAACAAGTTCCTCAACCCCATCACTGACGGGGCGGTGCTGCCGGTCCTGCACCTTAACGGCTACAAAATCAACAACCCCACTCTCCTGGCTCGCATCAGCCACGACGAGCTGGAAGCTCTGTTCGTCGGCTACGGGTACACGCCTTACTTCGTGGAGGGCAGCGATCCGGAGAGCATGCACCAGGCGATGGCCGCCACCCTGGAGCACTGCGTCCTGGAGATCCGCAAGGTCCAGGAGGAGGCGAGGCGGACGGGCAAGGCCTTCCGGCCGCGCTGGCCTATGATCATCCTCCGCAGCCCCAAAGGCTGGACGGCTCCGCGGCAGGTAGACGGGCACTACCTGGAAGGTTTCTGGCGGGCACACCAGATTCCGATCGCGGACATCGCCACCAACCCCGGCCACCTGAAAGTGCTGGAAACGTGGATGCGCGACTACAAGCCAGAGAAACTCTTTGATGAGCAAGGGCGGCTGGTCCCCGAGTTGAAAGCCCTGGCCCCCAAGGGCCAGCGCCGGATGAGCGCTAACCCGGTGGCGAATGGCGGTCTGTTACGCCGGCCCCTGGACATGCCCGATTTCCGCCAATTTGCCGTCGAGGTCAAGAAACCCGGCGCGACTCTGGCGGGTAACGTTCCCACCCTTGGCGTTTTCCTCCGGGAGGTCATGCGGAAGAACATGCACAACTTCCGCGTCGTCGGACCGGATGAGACTCAGTCCAACAAGCTCGAGGCCCTCTACGACGTCGGCAAGAAAGTCTGGCTGGGGGACTATTTCCCAGAGGACGCCGACGGCGGCGAGCTGGCCCCAAACGGCCGCGTTATGGAGATGCTCAGTGAGCACACCGTGGAAGGGTGGCTGGAGGGTTACCTTCTGAGCGGCCGGCACGGCTTCATCAACAGCTATGAGCCGTTCATCCACGTCATCGATTCCATGTTCAACCAGCACGCCAAGTGGCTGGAGAAGTGCAACGAGCTGCCTTGGCGGGCCAAGGTGTCGTCGCTCAACCTGCTGATTACGGCGCTGGTTTGGCGGCAGGATCACAACGGTTTCACGCACCAGGATCCCGGTTTCCTTGACGTGGTCGCCAACAAGAGCCCCGACGTGGTGCGCATCTACCTACCGCCCGACGCCAACTGCCTGCTGTCGGTCGGCGACCATTGCCTGCGCAGCGTGAACTACGTCAACGTCATTGTCGCGGACAAGCAGGTGCACCTGCAGTACCTGGACATGGACGCAGCGATCGCGCACTGCACGAAGGGCGCGGGCATTTGGAACTGGGCCAGTAACGACCAGGGCGCCGAGCCCGACTTGGTCATGGCGAGCTGCGGCGACCTGCCGACCATGGAGTCCCTCGCCGCCACGGCTCTGCTTCGCCAGCATCTGCCCGACGTAAAGATACGGTTCGTGAACGTGGTGGACCTGTTCAAGCTCGTGCCAGACTCCGAGCACCCACACGGGTTCACAGACCGTGAGTTCGAGGCCCTCTTCACTCCGGACAAGCCGGTGATCTTCAACTTCCACTCCTATCCGTGGCTGGTCCACCGGCTCACCTACCGCCGTCCCGGCCAGGGCAACATCCACGTGCGCGGCTACAAGGAGCAGGGCAACATCAACACGCCGCTGGAGCTGGCCATTCGCAACCAGACCGACCGGTTCAGCCTGGCCATTGACGCCCTCGACCGGATACCCCGTTTCCGCGTCACGGGGTGCAGCGTTCGCGAGGCTCTGCTGAACCAGCAGATCGCATGCGAAAACCACGCTCATGAATTTGGCGTGGATCGACCAGACGTCACGGACTGGAAGTGGCCGTATTAGTGTTCGTCTGAACGGCTGGAAAGGACTCGACCATGAGCACGAAGACAGCGAAAACCCAGGTATTGCCGGACCCCGCCGCACTCATTGAGAACCAATACGGATGCGGTCCAGTTCATTTTGCCGGAACGAGCGAAGCACTGTATGAGCGGCACCTTCTATTTGACAGTGACGTCGAGCTGGCGGCGGCGACAGCGCGCGACCGGTTCGAGGCGCTGGCCCGGTCCGTGCGCGACATTCTGTCTCAGCGATGGCTCTTAACCGAGAAGACCTACGAACAACAAAATCCTAAGCGGCTCTATTATCTCTCAATGGAGTACCTCATCGGCCGCTCCCTCGAAAACAATGTTACGAATCTTCTGTTCGCTTCGCTGGCGAAACAAGTCATCAAAGACAAACAACTCAACCTGCTCGAAATATTGGAGCAGGAGCCCGATGCGGGACTGGGTAACGGCGGGCTTGGGCGTTTGGCAGCCTGCTTCATTGAATCCGCCGCGACGATGCAGCTCCCGGCCATGGGTTACGGATTGCGATATGAGTACGGCATCTTCCGGCAATCGATCCGGAAGGGATGGCAACAGGAAATGCCGCTCAACTGGCTGCGTTCTCCTGACCCGTGGGAGGTGGCTCGCCCCAACGACAAGGTGGAAATCAGTTTAAATTGCTCATTCGAGCTCCGAGGAGGCAGTCTGCGCCCCGTACCGGGGCGTCCATCGACTTTCATCGGCATCCCCTTTGACCGCCCGGTGATCGGCTACGGCGGTTCCACCATCAACACGCTCCGCCTTTGGGCCGCGGCCGCGCCGGACAACTTCAACTTTGAAGAGTTCTCCCACGGCGATTTTGTCGAGGCGTTTACTCAGATCCTCTCGGCGGAAACCCTGACACGCGTCCTTTACCCCGATGATTCAACGTACCTGGGGCAGGGGCTACGCTTTGTACAGGAGTACTTTCTTGTTGCCTGCTCGCTGGCCGATGCGGTGCGCCGCTTCCAACGCGGCAACTCGGATTGGCTCTTGTTTCCAGAGAAGGTCGCGTTTCAGATGAACGATACGCACCCGGCACTGGCGGTGCCGGAGCTGATGCGAATCCTGGTTGACCAGGTGCACCTTGGTTGGGACGAAGCCTGGCATATCACGCAGAACACCCTGGCGTACACGAACCACACCTTGTTACCCGAAGCGCTCGAAAAATGGCCGGTGGCGTGGTTTGAAGACATGCTGCCCAGGCAGCTCGAGATTATTTATGAAATCAATCGCCGTTTTCTCGGCGATGTTCGGGGGCGGTTTCCGGGCGATCAAAGCCGTATTCAGCGCCTGAGTCTTATCGAAGAGGGGTCCGGCAAGAAGGTTCGCATGGCCAATCTGGCCGTCGTTGGTTCCCACAGTACCAACGGTGTGGCAGCGATTCACTCTGACCTGTTGCGCAAAACAACCTTGAAGGACTTAGCAGAGGTTTTTCCTGAGCGTTTTAACAACAAGACGAACGGGGTCACGCCGCGGCGCTGGCTGCTGCTGTGCAATCCGGCACTGGCCGGCACGATCACGGGGGCCCTTGGCAATGGCTGGGTCACCGACCTTAGCGAACTGAGCAGGCTCAAACCGCTGGCCGAGGATAAAGGCTTTCGCGACAGCTTTAGGAGGGCCAAGCGGCAAGCCAAATTGGACTTTGTCAACTGGCTGAAAGCAACCTCCGGTCAGACCGTGGATCCGGACACCATTTTTGACTGCCAGATCAAGCGGATTCACGAGTACAAGCGGCAACTACTCAATGCGCTGCGCATCACGGTGCTCTACAACCGTCTACGGGAGAATCCGGAACTGGAGATGCCGCCACGGACGTTCTTTTTCGCCGGCAAGGCTGCCCCTGCCTACCGGCTCGCCAAACTGATGATCAAATTCATCAACAATCTGGCTGACGTCATCGACGCCGACCCCGCAGTACGCGGGCGGCTCAAAGTGGTATTCCTGCCCGAGTACTGCGTCTCGCTGGCAGAGCACCTGATCCCGGCCAGTGACGTCTCCAACCAGATTTCGACGGCAGGCTACGAAGCCAGCGGCACCAGCAACATGAAATTCATGATGAACGGCGCGTTGACAATCGGCACACGCGACGGCGCGACCATCGAGATGGCCGAAGAGGCCGGCGAGGAGAACTTCTTCCTCTTCGGCCTGACGGCGGAGCAAGTGGCCGGCAGTCGCGGGTGGTACAACCCGCTCTGGCATTACGAACATGAGCCTGAGACCCACAAGGCTCTGGACTTGATCTTCTCCGATTATTTCAGCCGCTATGAACCGGGCATCTTCGCCCCCTTGCGCGACATGTTGCTAACCCACGGCGATTACTACATGCATCTGGCGGACCTGAAGTCCTACCTCGAGGCAGACGAGCGGCTGCGGGCATTGTATGACGACCCCGATGAATGGGCGCGCAAGGCCATCTTGAATGTGGCGGGCTCGGGTAAGTTCTCCAGCGACCGCACCATCGCCGAATACGCTGCCGACATTTGGAAGGTGAAACCATGCCCGGTGCCGTAGGGACCTGGTCAATGCCAAGGGAAACGAAGCATGAGCCTTGATAGCGCCAACCTATCCGCGTTTTTTCCTCAGTATCGTGCCTCTGGCTTGCTACTGCACGTTACATCCCTGCCTTCAGCTTACGGCGTTGGCGATGTGGGCCCAGCCGCGTTGACCTGGGTCGATCGCCTCGTCGAAACTGGCCAGAGCTGGTGGCAAGCGTTGCCGCTGGGTCCCACCGGTTATGGCAACTCGCCCTATCAGCCCTTGTCATCCTTTGCCGGAAACCCGCTGCTCGTTAGCCCGGACTGGCTCATTCAGGATGAACTCCTGGAGGCAAGCGACTGTGATGATCACTCATTTGACCCAAGCGCCGTCGATTACGACTCAGTGATCCCGTTCAAACAGCGGCTGCTCGAAAAGGCGTGGCGCAATTTCCGCGCCGGGGCGCGTCCTGATTTGCGGAGAGCTTACGAGCAATTCCGGAGCGACCAGGCGCACTGGCTGGAGGACTACGCGCTCTTCCGGGCGCTAAAAGGCAGGTTCGATAACGCCTATTACCTTGAATGGCCAGCAGAATTGGTCCGGCGCGATCCCGCAACTCTCGACCGTGTCCAGCGGGAACTCGCGGAACAGATCGACCACTTCTGTTTCGCCGAGTTCCTGTTGTACCGCCAAGTCGAGCGGCTTAAGGCCTACGCCCACAGCAAAAGCTTGGGGCTGATCGGCGATCTGCCCATCTTTGTGTCTCCTGACTCGAGCGATGTTTGGGCTAATCCGGAGCTGTTTCTGCTTGACGAGCAGAGCCGGCCGCGCTTCCTCGCCGGAGTGCCTCCCGATTACTTCAGCCCACAGGGGCAGTTCTGGGGCAATCCCGTTTACAACTGGGAGGCTCTTCGCCAGTACGGATATCGCTGGTGGATCGATCGGCTGCGGTCGCTCCTTGCCCACGTCGACGTAATTCGCTTGGATCATTTCCGTGGTTTCGCGGCAGCCTGGCACGTGCCTGCCGGTGCGCCGACCGCGCAGTCTGGTGTGTGGGTGGCCGGTCCGGGAGCCGACTTCTTTCGGGCGGTGCAGAGAGAGCTGGGCGGTCTACCGTTCATCGCCGAGGACTTAGGAATGATCACACCCGAGGTGTACGAACTTCGTGACCAATTCCATCTGCCTGGCATGCGGGTCCTTCAGTTCGCCTTTGACGGTAATCCCGATAATCCGTACCTCCCGGGAAACTACACGACCAACTCAGTGGTTTATACAGGCACCCATGACAATCCCACGACTCGCGGCTGGTTCGAAGGTTTGCCGGATGAACAACGACAGAATTTGTGGAGGTACCTGAGGTGCCAGCAGACCACCAGCAGCGAGACTGCGCCTGCGTTAATGGAACTCGCTTGGTCCTCTACCGCGGTGCTCGCGATGGCTCCGCTGCAGGATCTGCTGAATCTGGGAAAAGAAGCGCGAATGAACGTGCCCGGCCGTGCCGACGGTAATTGGCGCTGGCGCTGCACACAAGAAATGCTCTCCGATCCGGCCTTCAACTGGCTGAGGGACTTGACGGAAGACTCGGGCAGGGTACATGTGCTGCCCAATACATTCGCCACGAGTGTGCTGGAGACCGCATCATGCGTATGAGAGTGACGGAACAGGTCGTGGTGGAAAAGCCGGTCGCCGCCCTAACTCGATGCGCACACGGCAAGCATGCTGGAGACAGTCGCACAACGCTGAACACAACGGTTTTGTCGGAACCTCGAAAGACGATGTTCGTAGAACTGAAGTGACTTTCCTAAATGAGGGCCCGCATCGGTACGTGGGTCACGACACGAAGGAGACATGATGAAAGCGACGCAATTGCTTCACAATCTGGGCCAAAGCATCTGGCTCGATAACATTACCCGTGATGTGCTGAACACCGGCACGCTGAAGACGTACATCGATGAGCTGTCGGTAACGGGGCTTACCTCAAATCCCACGATCTTCGACCACGCCATCAAGAACAGCACGGCATACGAAGTCGCCATCCGCGAGAAGTTAAATAAAGGTCAATCGGACGAGGCACTCTTCTTCGAGTTGGCCCTGGAGGACCTCACCCGGGCCGCGGACCTGTTCCGGCCTATCCACGAGAAGACGGACGGCGTGGACGGGTGGGTGTCGTTGGAAGTGTCGCCCTTGCTGGCGCATGACACGGCCAGCACCCTGGAAGCAGCCAAGGAACTGCATGCCCGGGCGGGACGGCCTAACCTGTTCATCAAGATCCCAGGAACCAAGGAAGGCCTGCCCGCCATCGAAGAGGCTATCTTCGCCGGCATCCCGATCAATATCACCCTGCTGTTCTCTCGCGAGCAGTACTTGGCGGCGGCGGCGGCGTTCCTGCGCGGTATCGAGCGGCGCATCGAGGCGGGCCTGAAGCCGAGTGTCGGCTCTGTCGCCTCGATATTTATCAGCCGCTGGGACGCGGCGGTACTGGACAAGGTGCCCGACTTGTTGCGTAATCAGCTCGGCATTGCCATCGCCAAGCGTACCTACAAGTCCTACCGCGCACTGCTGGATTCTCCCCGCTGGCAGCGCATCTATAACACTGGCGCACGCCCACAACGGCTCCTGTGGGCCAGTACGGGAACCAAGGATCCCAAAGCTTCCGACGTCCTGTACATCAAGGCCCTGGCTGCGCCTTTTACGGTAAACACCATGCCGGAGGGTACCTTAAAAGCTCTCGCTGATCACGGTGAATTGGCCACGATTCTGTCGGCAGACGGTGGCGACTGTGAGCAAGTGTTAGAGCAGTTCGCCAAGGCCGATATCGACGTGGATGCCTTGGCTGCCCAGCTTCAAGATGAAGGAGCCAAGTCGTTCGTCAAATCCTGGAACGACCTCATGACGGTGATCGCGTCCAAGCGTGCCGCCCTCAAGGTGGCAGCTCGTTAGTGCGTTATGACGGCGGCTGCTGTAGGGGCGACCCTTGTGGCTGCCCCCGTGAGCAGGGACGAGGTCTGCCGTCTTTTCTTCCTTCGCCTTCGTTGGCAAAGGCGGTACCGCACTCCACGGCGCGGACCCTCGGTTCGCGCAAAGAGCAGGCACAATTGGGGTCCCTTACAGGGGATCAGGAAAGGAGCACAAAATGGCAACACCGGTCCCACCTGGCACCACAAGCCTGCAAGTCGAACCGCTAACGAATCGGAAGGCCTGGAAGGCTCTCCAAGCCCACCATATGCAGGTTCGAGAATTACATCTTAGAGATCTTTTTGGTAATGATCCCAAGCGCGGTGAGCGCATGACCGTCGAGGCGGCGGGCCTATTTCTCGATTACTCGAAGAATCGCATCACCGACGAAACCATTAAGCTCCTCCTTCAACTGGCTGAGGAATCGCGCCTGCGAAGCCGGATCGACAGCATGTTTCGAGGGGAAAAGATCAACATCACGGAAAACCGAGCGGTCCTGCACGTGGCCTTGCGCGCACCTAAAGGAGCATCCATCGTCGTAGACGGCGAGGACGTGGTGCCCCGGGTCCACAGCGTTCTCGATAAGATGGCTAACTTCTCCCACCGCGTGCGGCGCGGCGAGTGGAGAGGTCACACTGGCAAGCGCATTCGCAACGTCATTAACATCGGCATTGGCGGCTCCGACCTGGGGCCGGTGATGGCCTACGAAGCGCTGAAGCATTACAGCGAGCGTGCTATGACGTTCCGGTTTGTCTCCAATATTGACAGCACTGACTTCGCGGAAGCGGTGCATGACTTGGAACCGTCGGAGACCCTGTTCATTGTCTCCTCGAAGACCTTTACGACGCTGGAAACAATGACCAACGCCCACAGCGCTCGCGCCTGGTCACTGCAGGGTCTGGGCGGTGACGAAAAGTCGGTCGCCAAGCACTTTGTTGCCGTGTCGACGAACGCGGCGGCAGTGGCAAAGTTCGGTATTGATACCGCTAACATGTTCGGGTTCTGGGACTGGGTGGGCGGACGGTACTCCATGGAGTCGGCGATTGGCCTGTCGACGATGCTGGCCGTTGGCCCAGATAACTTTCGCGCCCTGCTGGAGGGCTTCGACCAGATGGACGCACACTTCCGTACCGCCCCGTTCGAGCGCAATCTGCCGGTGCTCATGGGCCTTCTGGGCGTCTGGTATGCTGACTTCTTTGCTGCGCAGACCGTTGCCGTCTTGCCGTACGAGCAGTACCTGAAGCGATTTCCAGCCTATCTCCAGCAGTTGACGATGGAGAGCAACGGCAAACATGTGACGCTCGATGGGACAGAGGTCAGCTACCCGACCAGCCCCATTTACTGGGGGGAGCCGGGAACCAACGGCCAGCACTCCTTCTACCAGTTAATCCATCAGGGGACCAGGCTTATCCCTTGTGACTTCATCGCCTTTGGCCAAGCGCTCAATCCCCTGGGCCGGCACCACGACATGCTTCTGGCGAACGTCTTCGCCCAGACCGAGGCGCTGGCGTTTGGGAAGACGCCTGAGCAAGTCAAAGCCGAGGGCACTCCGGATTGGCTGGTACCCCACCGGGTCTTCGAGGGCAACCGCCCGTCAAACACCATCCTCGCCGAGCGGCTGACGCCGGAAATTGTCGGTAAGCTCGTGGCCCTCTACGAGCACTGCGTCTTCACCCAGGGCACCATCTGGAACATTAACTCGTTCGACCAGTGGGGCGTTGAACTCGGCAAGGTGCTGGCCCAGCGCATCATCCCGGAGCTCCAGAGCCAGGCTGAGCCCCCACTCAGCCATGATAGTTCAACCAACAACCTGATCCATCGATACCGAAAACTCAAGGAGAAATCCTAATGACTCACGGGTATGACAAGGCTCTGTATGTCCTGCCTTTCGACCACCGAGGCTCGTTCGAGACTGGAATGTTCCGCTGGAACGGCGCGCTGACGCCCGAGCAGACGGCGCAGATCGCTGCGTATTGCCTGTCACCGCCACGACTGGATACATGACAACTCGCAGCAAATCGTGCGGGCGTCGGGAACAAATCGAACGAGACCAAGATTGGCAAGGAGAAACCCATGAGTACCACGCAAGTTGCTCAACCGATGACAGGCGCGCAATTGGATCAACTGTGTATCAATACCATCCGCACTCTCTCGATCGATGCGGTGCAGGCGGCCAATTCCGGACACCCAGGCACGCCAATGGCGCTGGCGCCGCTGGTTTATACCATCTGGAACCGCGTCATGCGCTTCGATCCGCAGGATCCGATCTGGCCCAACCGTGATCGGTTCGTGCTCTCAAATGGTCACGCCTCGATGCTCCTCTGGTCCGCGCTTCACCTCACTAAGACGCAGGCGGTGAATGCGGACTATGAGAGGCTGGGGCAACCCTCGGTCACCCTTGACGACATCCGCCGATTCCGCCAACTCGACAGCAAGGCTCCCGGGCACCCCGAGTACCACTGGGTGTCGGGCGTTGAGACTACAACCGGCCCGCTTGGCCAAGGGGTCGCGACGAGCGTGGGGATGGCCGTCGCTCAGAAATGGCTCGCTGACCGTTACAACCGGCCGGGCTTCGAGATCTTCAACTACAAGATCTATGCCGTTTGTGGTGACGGTTGCATGATGGAGGGCGTTTCGTCGGAAGCGGCGTCACTGGCCGGCCACCTGGGCCTGGATAATCTCTGTTGGGTTTACGACAACAACCACATCACCATCGAGGGAAACACGAGCCTCGCTTTCACCGAGGACATTGCAGCCCGGTTCCTGGGTTACGGCTGGAATGTTCTGCGGGTGGGCGATGCCAACGACATCGATCGCATCCAGAGTGCCCTCGAGGTTTTCCAGAAGACAAAGGGCCGCCCCACCTTCATCATCCTCGACAGCCATATCGGTTACGGCTCCCCGCACAAGCAGGACACCGCTGCAGCCCACGGTGAGCCGCTTGGCGAGGAGGAGGTCCGCCTCTGCAAGCGCAGCTACGGATGGCCACAGGACGCAAAGTTCTTCGTTCCAGGCGGTGTGTATGAACACTTCGCAGCAGGGATAAGCGAACGTGGTGCCAAGGCCCGGCAGCAATGGACGGAGCTTTTCGTTGCGTATAGCGCCAAGTACCCCCACCTCGCCACCGAGATCGACCAGATGCAGCGGCGGGAGCTCCCGGCGGGGTGGGATCGGAATCTCCCGGCCTTCCCAGCCGACCCGAAGGGCATGGCGGGGCGCGAAGCTTCCGGCAAGGTGCTGAACGTACTCGCGCAGAACATCCCATGGTTGCTTGGGGGCTCGGCGGATTTGGGGCCGTCGAACAAGACTATCCTGACGTTTGCAGGTGCGGGACAATTCCAGGCTGACAGCCCCGGCGGGAGAAACCTGCACTTCGGCATCCGCGAAAATGCGATGGCATCGATCGTGAACGGGATTTCGCTATCCAAACTCCGGGCTTTTGGCGCCACTTTCTTCATCTTCAGTGACTATGCGCGGCCGGGTATCCGCCTCTCGGCCTTGATGGAGCTCCCCGTCATTTTCGTCTTCACGCATGACGCCATGGGCGACGGAGAAGACGGCCCCACCCACCAGCCGGTAGAGCACCTGGCGTCGCTGCGCGCCATCCCCGGGCTGATCACGCTGCGGCCCGCCGACGCCAACGAGGTGGTCGAAGCTTACCGCTACATCATGCAACTGCGCCACGAGCCAGCAGTGCTGGCGCTCTCGCGCCAGGCGCTGCCGACCCTCGATCGAACCAAGTATTCGCCGGCATCGGGTGTGGCGCGCGGCGCCTATGTGCTCGCCGACGATCCCGGCGCCGACCCGGAGGTCATCCTTATTGCCTCCGGCAGTGAAGTCATTCTTGCCGTGCAGGCTCATGAAGAGTTGCTGGCCCAGGGCATCCGCTCGCGCGTGGTTTCGATGCCGTCCTGGGAGATTTTTGATCACCAGGCAAAGGAGTATCGGGACAGCGTGCTGCCCCCAACCGTGAAGGCGCGCGTCGCAATCGAGCAGGCCTCGACCTTCGGATGGGCGCAGTACGTTGGCGATGCCGGCCGAGTCATCGGCATGAAGACCTTTGGGGCCTCGGCGCCGCTGAAGGAACTCCAGAGGAAATTCGGCTTTGAGCCCGACCGAGTGGCGGCCGTAGCGAAGGAGCTTTTAGGTAGGGCGTAAGGCATATGGGTGGCATACCTCGGGCAGGATGTTGTCGGAAAGACTTAAAAAGCCATACGCTGAGGATGTCAACAGAGCCAAACAGCTTCGAGTTTCGTGATGAGGTATAAGAGTGTTGGAGCAGATCTTAGTGGAAGAGCCGGTCGTAGCCCCGACGACCGGCCGTAGCTTTCCAATAGGCAGTACGCTGGTACCCGGCGGCGCCAACTTCTCAATCTTCTCCCGGAGTGCGGCCAGCATCGAACTGCTGTTTTTCGATCGGGTGGACGACGCGCGTCCTTCGCGTGTCATCCCCATCGATCCGTTAGGGAATCACACGTACCATTATTGGCACGTATTCGTGCCCGGGGTGCAAGCAGGTCAGATATATGGATTCCGGGCTTACGGGCCGTTCGAGCCAACTCGGGGCCTTAGGTTCGACCCCTCGAAGCTACTGCTCGACCCATACGGTCGCGCCATCGTCGTCCCGAAAAACTACAGTCGTGAGGCAGCCCGTCAAGAAGGCGACAACACCGCAACGGCCATGAAGAGTGTGGTGACGGATCCGCAGGCGTATGACTGGGAAGGTGACCTGCCCCTGAGGCGGCCTTGGTCGCGAACCATCATTTACGAGATGCATGTGCGCGGTTTCACCGCACATCCCAGCTCCGGTTTGGCGGAATCGAAACGGGGCACCTATGCAGGGCTGGTCGAGAAGATCCCCTACCTTCAGCAGTTAGGCATCACTGCGGTGGAGTTGCTTCCCGTGTTTCAGTTCGACTCTCAGGATGCGCCTCGAGGCCGAACGAACTACTGGGGCTACGCGCCGGTTTCGTTCTTTGCACCGCAGCAGGCCTATAGCTCGCGCCAGGACCCACTGGGCGCGGTAGATGAATTTCGGGATATGGTGAAGGCGCTGCACCGGGCCGGCATCGAAGTCATTCTCGATGTGGTCTTCAATCACACGGCGGAAGATGGACACGACGGGCCAACACAGTGCTTCCGCGGCTTGGACAATCCCACTTACTACCTCCTGGGAGAAGACCGGTCACGCTACGCGAACTTCACCGGTACAGGAGACACGCTGAATGCGAATCACCCAGTTATACGGCGCATGATTGTGGACAGCGCCCGTTACTGGGTAGGCGACATGCATGTGGATGGCTTCCGCTTCGATCTTGCATCCGTCCTGTCGCGCGATTCCTCCGGCGCCGTCATGTCGAATCCTCCGGTGCTTTGGGATATTGAGTCCGATCCGGTGCTGGCCGGTACGAAGATGATTGCGGAGGCCTGGGATGCGGTAGGACTGTACCAGGTCGGCAAATTCCCGGGAGACGCTTGGAAGGAATGGAATGACCGATTTCGCGACGACGTCCGCGATTTCTTTCGGGGCGCGAATGATTCGGTGGGGCGCGTGGCTGACCGTCTGCTCGGCAGCCCAAGCATTTATGGCCAGAGGGAGCGCGAAGCCGAGGAGAGTGTCAATTTCGTTGCGTGTCACGACGGGTTTACGCTTAACGACCTTATGTCCTATAACCAGAAGCACAACGAAGACAATGGCGAAGATAACCGCGATGGCCGCGAGGAGAACCGAAGCTGGAACTGCGGCGTCGAAGGCCCGACGGACGATCCCCAAATCGAGAGGCTGCGCAACCGGCAGGTAAAGAACTTTTTCACGGTCACCATGCTTTCGCTCGGTGTGCCCATGTTTGTTATGGGCGATGAGGTGCGGCGTAGCCAGCGCGGCAATAATAACGCCTACTGCCAAGACGGTGAGACGAGTTGGTTCGACTGGAATCTGCTGTTCGAACACGCCGACGTCCTCCGGTTCGTGAAGCTGCTGATCGAGCGCCGGGTGATGCGGGACGTGGAACATGAGCGCCGGCGCATGAGTCTAAGCCAGGTCCCCCGCGAGGTGAAACGCGCCTGGCATGGCGTGAAACTCAACCAGCCGGACTGGTCACCCGGCTCGCACAGCCTCGCCGTAAGTGTTGATCTGAAGCATGAAAGGCTGTCCATGTACGTCATTCTGAATGCGTATTGGGAAGCTCTCGACTTCGAACTCCCGGCAGTGAGGAACGGTCGAGAGAACTGGCGGCGGTGGATCGATACTGCGCTGGACCCGCCGCACGAGATTTGCGAATGGAACGAAGCAGTGCCGGTTCCGGGCGGAACGTTTCGCGCTGGCGCGCGGTCGGTGGTGGTGCTCATCGCAGGTGAGGCGGTGAATGGCGGCCCCTTCCGCTGAAGTCCAAGCGGCGCGCTCTGTTGTTTTTTGCCGCTTCAGTTGGGTGCACTTCAGAAGGCTCATCACGTACACACGCTTTCGCTGCACTGCATGCTGCAACTACTCGCCTTACGGATGTCACGGCGTCTAGCAGGATCTCGTCGACAGGCGCGAGTGCCCGCGCCATGGCAGTGCCCAAGGTAGGGCATTCGGTAGCATGGTTTCGACGCTTCCACACGATTGACACTTCTTCATGCGGCATTTGCTGGTGGCCTCCGAGTTACGCCACGCTCGATGACATCGTGCAACTCCTTCATTAGGCATGGACAGTACCTCGAATTCAGTGCCTCTATCTTCAACCTTCCAATGTCATTGATCGATTCTTCATGTGGTGTGCCCATCGGCCCCAGCCCGGCGAATGGCCAATGATGTGCTTGTGATGGGGAGAGTGGCGACGTTACAGACGGCGCTGCTCACCTGGCGTGGGGGGGTCGATGACAGATAGTGTTTCCATCGAAGGCCGGATCACGATCGAGAGCTCGGACGAGATGCGTCGTAAGCTGCGTACGCTTCTGCAATCGAAGCCGGCCCAGATAACGATCGATATGTCAGGAGCCACTTATGTCGATACTTCCGCAGTGGCAACGCTGCTGGAAGCGGTCCGCCTCGCGCGTGGGCAAGGCACACGGCTGGTTCTGGCGGGCCTACAGGGTCAGCCGGCTCATCTACTCGAAATGAGCCTCTTGCGCCGATTGTTCGAGATTGCCGATTAGGAGATAAACGGTGACGGTTTTGGAAGACATCGGCGGGGGAGTTATTCAGTGGCTTTGCGACCTGGGCAGGCTAACGATGCAGTTCTGGTCAGGTCTCCGCGCCCTGCCGCAGCTTCTGCCGGTGCTGGGCAGGCGCGGGCACTGGCGAACCGCACTTGTGCAAATGGTGGCGATTGGCATCGATGCCTTGCCGATGCTTGCGATCCTATCGATGACCACCGGATTCATCTTTGCCATGCAGAGTGGAGCCGAACTCAGGCGATACGGCGCGCTCCAATTGGTTGTCTATATCATCGGAATCGGGTTCACGCGCGAGCTCGGTCCCTTGCTGGCCGCCGTGGTCGCGAGTAGCCGGTCGGGATCGGCATTTTCCGCCGAAATAGGAACGATGGTGGTGACCAACGAAATCAATGTATTGCGGACGATGGGCTTGGATCCCATCGAGTTCGTGGTGGCGCCCAAGTTCATTGCGGCCGTGATAACGATCCCCTGTCTAACCCTGATGAGCGAGCTCTTCGGCATACTGGCCGGCGGCGCGTTCATGATGGTCTCTACCAAAATAACCTTGGTGATGTACTTACGAGCGGTTGCGGATTCGATTGCGTTGCGTGACATCTTCATGGGGCTTCTCAAGAGCATTGCGTTCGCCACCATCGTCGTGCACGTCGGATGCCTGGAGGGTTTCAGGACCCACGGAGGACCGGATGCGGTAGGGCGGTCCGCAACCTCCGGGGTAGTCAAGTCAACCCTATTGGTGCTTCTTGCCGATATGCTTTTCACGGCCATCTTTTACATGGCGAGGCTGGAATAGGTCATGGTAGATCCGGTTATTTCCCTGCGGGACCTCTGCGTCAGTTACGGCGGGCAGCCGGTGCTGGGCGGAATCAATCTGGATGTCAAGCGGGGCGAAGTTATGGTGCTGCTGGGAGGCAGCGGCGCCGGAAAAAGCACGTTACTTCGCCAAATCGTCGGCCTCGAGCGACCGAGCTCGGGTGAGGTCTACATCCAAGGGGTCGATATCAACCGGTGTTCGGAGAAGGAGCTGAACGCCATTCGCCGCACCATGGGAGTGGCTTTTCAAGAAGCGGCGCTTTTTAACTCGCTGTCGACGCGAGAGAACGTCGCCTTGCCGTTGCGCGAATTAACCACGCTGGCGGAGCCCGTGATTGAGATCATGAGCTATGTGAAGCTTGCGTCGGTGGGCCTGGGCGAAGCAGGTGACTTAATGCCGGAAGAGTTGTCGGGAGGGATGAAGAAGCGTGCGGCAGTCGCACGGGCGACAGCGCTCGACCCGCACATCTTGATTCTCGATGAACCCTCTGCGGGCCTGGACCCGATCATCGGGGCTGAACTTGACGAACTGATTCTGTTTCTCAAGCATCTGTTCGAGATGACGCTGCTGGTTATCACGCACGAGATGGCCAGTGCGTTTCGCATCGCCGACCGCATAGCGTTTCTCTACAGGGGTTCGCTCCTTGCGGTGGAAAACAAGGAGTCTTTTCGCGCAAGTACGGATGGCCGGATCCGGCAGTTTCTTGACAGAGTGCCTGACCGCATCGAGGAAAGCGCGATGCAGAAGCATTTACTCGAGATTGCGGGTTTCAGTGGAGAAGAAGGAGTCGTTTCGGGCCAGTACGCATCCCCGGATCCGGCAGTTTCTTGGCAGGGTGATTGACCGCATCGAAGATTGCGCCCCTGTTCGGAGACACTTACGCGAGTTTGCGGGTCTCAAAGGAGCATCATCGTGAGGAATGTGGAAGCTAAGGTGGGTCTCTTCGTGGTAGCCAGCGCCCTGCTGTTGGGCGTAACGGTCTATTATGTAACTAATGCGCAGTTCGGAGAAAGCCAAGTTTCCTACAAGGTGTACCTTCGGTATGCAGGCGGGTTGGAAGCGGGGACGCAAGTCTTGTTTGGTGGGATGTCAGTAGGCAAAGTAACTACGCTACGACCTGACCCGGCGGACCCGACCCGGATCGAGATTTCCCTCAACGTGAGACGGGGAACACCCGTCAATGCAAAGTCAGTGGCCAAGCTTGAATCGACTAGCTTGATGAGCAGCCCGGTGGTATCGATCAGTACCGGTACCAATGAGGCGGCCCGCCTTCCCGGGGGAGCGGTGATCCCATCGCAAGAACCCATCAGCATGGACGAGATGGAGCGCAAAGTCGCTGCGCTCGCAGATTCCGCACAGGTGACGCTGACGTCCGTGCGCACCGATGTCGACAGGCTCACTGGGGATGCACAGCACTTGCTGGCAAATCTCAATAGCGTAACCGACAGAACGAATCAGCAGCACGTGGCGGCGATTCTGTCGAACGCGGATACGATGGTCGCGCAACTGTCATCGAAGATCGGACCGACGGTAGACAACGTGAATACCACGGTGACAAACGTGAACGCCACCGTGTCCAACGCGAATGGGACGATCAGCGCGCTTCGTGAGCCGATGCAAGCAGACCTGATTGAACTTCATGGGACTCTGGAAGAGACTCACCACCTCATCGGCAATCTCCAATCATTGGTCTGGGCGAATAGTCAAAATATTAGCGATTCGCTCGAGAACATCCGGATGGCTACCGATAATTTGAACGACCTCACCGAATCTGTGAAGGAAAGGCCGTGGAGTCTGGTACGAATCAGGCAACCCAAAGGCCGAGAAGTTCCACAAGGACAAATCAAATGACGAAAACCATTATGACCGCGTGCGCCTGGTCTCTGGCCCTGCTCACACTCGGCTGCGGCGGCAAGATCAGATATCCCCAATATTACACGCTCGAGCTTGCGCCGACACTGAGGCCCGAAGCCGGCGACCCACCTAAACTGGGGACGCTGGCAGTGCGCCCGTTTGGAACGTCTGCATACTTGCGCCAGGGAAGGATCGTGTACCGCGAAGCTCCCAACGAAGTCGCTTTTTATGAGTACCACCGCTGGGCTGCCGATCCCGGCGCCGCCGTCACCACAGCCGTGATGGAAACTCTCCGTTCCGCAGGGCCGTTCTCATTGGTGGAGCGCTACGACATTAACGACAAACCGGAGTATCTCATGACCGGCCGGCTGGAACGACTCGACGAACTCGATTACGGAGGTGCGGTGCGAGTGGAAGCGAAGCTATCTGCATACTTGGTGAACTTGCGCACGGGAACCACGGTGTGGGCCGGCGATGTAACAGAAACTTCAACCGTTGACACGCGAACGGTAAACAATGTGGTCGCTGAAATCAGTACTGCGGTTCAGGCCTGCATCAATCAACTGATAACGAGCATGCAACAGAAACTCGCCAGCGCGGCGCCAGCATCTCCCGGTCTACGGGCTTCGGCGCCGTGAACAGTAGAGATCGAGTTGCGCGTGCAAGCGGGCCCATATTTCGAGCTGATTGCGACCTGCTGCAGGTGAAATCACCGAACGTGCCAGGCTCCTAGCCTTACGAAACTGGATTCCCCCCAAGCAGTGAAGATCTTCTGTCAATTTGGGTTTCCTCGAAGTGACGGGCTCACTTCCGACGCCGAATTTTAGCGAGGTTCGGCCGTGCCCTGTGGAGGGCACTGCCCTAGTGTGGGCAGAGTTCGGCTCGAGGGCAGTCGGGCTGCCTTTGGAAAGACAGAGCTTAGGGCCGATCAGCTTTTGGCCCCCCGAATGCACGTCTGCAAGTTTGATACGGTAAGCAGAGCCTGCAATTGGATGGCGGATGTTCACGGGCTGGCTTTGCGGTATCAGCCGGAGGTTCACCATGACGAATAACAGCGCTACGCTAGCGGTCGACGATGGGTTTTCAACCTCGACAGCCGGGGAGACGGATCGGGAAATATACCAAGCCGCGCCGACGCCGCGGCGGCGTTCCCAACATAACGGAAGCGCAGCGGTCCTTGATCCCACGAAGCAATGCCGTGAAGCAGAAGATTTCGAGAGAGATCTGCGCCGCCGAATCGTAGGACAGGACCGTGCGATCCGGCAGTTGACACGCGTCTATCAGGCTTACTTGGCGGGTCTCTCTGCGCCCGGCCGCCCCTTGGCCAACCTCCTTCTCCTCGGACCCACAGGGTCCGGGAAGACGCGACTGGTGGAGGCGGCCGCCGAGGCTTTGTTCGGGGAGCCTCGCGTCCTCAAGATCGATTGCGCGGAGTTCCAGCACAGTCATGAGATCTCCAAACTGATTGGCTCGCCACCGGGGTACATTGGCCATCGCGAGACGCACCCCATGATAACGCAGGAGGGGCTCGAGCAGCATTACACGGAACGGGTGAAGGTCTCCCTCGTGCTGTTTGACGAGATCGAGAAAGCCTCTGATTCATTGTGGCAGCTCCTCTTGGGGATTCTCGACAAAGCCACGCTGACGCTGGGAAACAACCAGCGAGTGGATTTCTCGCGTAGCTTGATCTTCCTGACGTCGAACCTGGGATCCCGCGAAATGACCAGGTTACTGAGCGGAGGCCTCGGCTTCATCGGCGGACGGCCGGAAGAAGACGCGGAGCTCGAGCAAAAGATCTACCGCGTCGCAGTCGATGCCGCGCGACGCAAGTTCTCGCCCGAGTTCATGAACCGCATCGACAAGGTAATCGTTTTCCGGACGCTTCAGCACGAGCACTTGGAGAGAATTCTGGACATCGAGCTCGAGCACGTGCAGCAAAGGATCATGTCCTCAGCGATGAGCCGGCAGTTTATATTCCACTGCGCGCCGAGCGCTCGCGATTTCCTGCTGCAAGAAGGCACGGATTCAAGCTTCGGAGCGCGACATTTGAAGCGCTCCATCGAACGTCACTTGGTGTTTCCGCTCTCGAATTTGCTGGCCACGGGGCAGGTAGATCTGGGTGATCTGGTCTCGGTCGACTATGACCCGGAGACCTCGAACCTGACTTTCGTGAAGGAGAGCCGGGAGTATCGAGCACCATTGGCAGCGCCTGAATCCGCCCGGGAATTGGTTCTGGCATGAATTCTATTGTCCAGTTTCTACTGAAGTATCATTACCCTGCCCTTTTCGCCGCGGTGTTCGCAAACCAAGTGGGTTTGCCGGTACCATCAATTTTGTTTCTCCTCGCGGCTGGGGCACTCGCAGGCTCCGGAAGGTTGAGCTTGCCCGCAGCGCTCGGCCTCGCGCTCATTGCCAGCGTCCTGGCTGACTGGGTGTGGTACGAGGCCGGTCGACGGTGGGGCGACACGATCCTGCACTTCATTCACGGCCTAGCGACCGACCCGGATGCCGCCGACCGCCGGTCGAAAAAGAACTTTGCCCGGTATGGGCCTCAGATTCTCCTCCTGGCCAAGTTCGTGCCGGGCCTGGACGCGGCTGCACCTCCCTTAGCCGGCGTATCCGGCACAAACGTGCTCCGTTTCTTGGCCTTTGACACGGGTGGAGCCAGCCTCTGGGCATGCGTCTATACCGGACTCGGCTATGCCTTCAGCCGAGACCTGAACCGTGCGGTCGCCTACGCCGCCAGAATGGGACGGCTTTTCATAGTGGTTGCGTTAGCTGGACTGTGTATCTACCTCGGTCGCAAGCTGGTCCGGTGGTGTCGCTTTATACGCGAGTTTCGACTGGCACGGATCACACCGGAAAAACTCAAGCAGAAGCTGGACGCTGGGGAACAGGTTTTCATTGTCGATTTGCAGGGCGGCCGGCGTCATGCGCGGCACCGCCAGGGCATCCCCGGCGCCGTTCGCATCGATCCTCGTAAGCTTGAACAGTATAGCGCCTACGACAGAAAAACGCCGGTCCCTCTCCCTCGCGACCGCGAGGTGGTCCTTTACTGCGATGTTCCCCATGAGTTCACAAGCGCCCGCGTGGCTCTGGCAATGCGACGGCGGGGGTTCCGCCGCGTTCGACCGCTCGCGGGGGGGCTTCTGGCTTGGCAGGAACGGGGCTTCCCCGTGGCCCAGGATTTACCGCTTTGGGTGCCCAAATTGGTCCAAAAGCGAGGAGAAACGCAGAATCTACGCTTTCCCTCGGCATATCAGCAACCGTGAGTTGCTAAAGGCAATATTATGACCCGATATTTGGTCCGCCCACTAACGGTAGCAGTTTGCGCCGCAATTTTCCTATCGAACGGCCTTTGCCAGCAGCCTAGTGCTAAGCCGGGGGCGGAGGTCCGTGGCGGTCACCAGGTGGTCTCACACGTGCCACCCGATCTGCTTGCGCAGTTCAGCGGCTCCCTGCAAGAACTCGCCAGCAAGGTTTCTCCGGCCGTCGTTCAGATCGAGGTTGCGGGGTTCGGGCCAGCCGCGGCAGGCGACTACAAGGATATGGCGCTCATCGTGCGCCACCACGCCATCGGCGCCGGCGTGATTGTGGACCCTGACGGTTACATCATGACCAATGCCCACGTGGTGGCAGGGGCGCAGCGGATCCGTGTAGCTCTGCCGGTACAACCGGCCACCTTGTTCGACGTGTCCGGTGGCGGGAAGGCTCAGGTATTGGATGCGAAAGTAATCGGAACACAACCGGAAGCTGACTTGGCATTGCTGAAGGTTCAGGCCAGCCATTTACCCACGCTGCGTTTCAATCTGGAACGCTCTCCGCAACCAGGAGAACTCGTCTTCGCCATCGGCAGCCCCGAAGGTCTACAGAATTCTATATCCATGGGCGTGATCAGTTCGCCCTTGCGCCAACCCGATCCCGAAAACCCGATGGTGTACCTGCAAACCGACGCGCCCATTAACCCCGGCAATAGTGGAGGACCGTTAGTGGACGTTACCGGCGCTGTGGTCGGGTTGAACACCTTCATCCTCAGCAACGGTGGAGGCAGTGAAGGGCTGGGTTTTGCCATCCCCGCTCGCATCGTGGATTTCGTTTACCACAGCCTGAGAAAGTACGGCCATGTTCACCACATTGAAATTGGGGTAGTCGCTCAGACAGTTACACCCACCATGGCTGAGGGCCTCGGGCTGGCGCAGAACTGGGGCGTGATGATCGCCGACGTCGCGCCCCAGGGACCGGCGGATGCGGCCGGTATAAAGCCCGAGGACGTTATTGTGGCGGTAGACGGCCAACCCATGTTGGGCCTGCCCGGGTTCGCCGCTGCGCTCTATCTGCACCCACCCGATCAGATCCTGAAAATCGATGTGCTGCGGGGCACGCAGAAGCTGTCCTTCGACGTCGCCGCCATCCTGGCGCGCGACCGCATGGATCAGCTCGCCGATGTCGCCGACCCAACGAAGAGCCACATCGGACCGCTGGGCATCATCGGGCTGAGTTTCGATGATCAACTGCGTTCCCTGCTGCCGGAGGTTCGCATCGGCATGGGCGTTATCGTGCTTGGACAGACGCCGAGTTTCAATTCCGTCAATACCGGCCTGCGGACGGGTGACGTGATCCACTCGTTGAATCGCACGCCTGTCGAATCCGTCGAACAATTGCGGTTAGCCGTAGCTCAGCTCAAACCGGGTGACTCGGCGGTGTTGCGGATCGAGCGCCAGGGACAGTTCCAATACCTCGCGTTCGAGATGCAATAGCGCGGGTTAGTTTAAAGGAGATGCTCATGAAGATCAGTGGTCCAGTCAAGGCTGGAAGTTTAGTCTGTCGCCGACGGGCAGGGAGGATTTCGCTCTTGGGGCTGGCGTTGCTCTTAGTTTCCGGGGCAATCGTAAACGGCCAGCAACCCACCGCCACCCCTGCCGCTACACCGGGCTCCGTTAAACACGTGCTCGGCTTCGAAAACATCAAACCCAACGCCCAAGGCGACCTGACCGTCCAGGGAAACATTTTGCAATTCCAGACCAGCAAGGCCCAGGCGGGGGTGAGTATTGCTTCCATCCAGGATGTTTTCACGGAACAGGATTTCAAACAGACGATTGGGGGCACCCCCGGGACGCTGGCAAAAATGGCCGTACCCTATGGGGGTGGACGCGTGCTGAGTTTATTCCAGGAGAAAATCGATGTGCTCACGGTGGAATACAGCGACGCCAATGGCGGGCTGCACGGCGCCATCTTCACCCTCCCGCAAGGAAAGGCGCAACCGCTCAAGAAACAGTTAGTCGCGCTGGGCGCGCGCGCCAGCATTCCCCCGGAAGCACCAGCCAAGCCAGAGGAGAAGAAACCATGACAAAGCAGATTCAAAATGAGCTCGCGATTTGTTCTCGCCTCGTTTCCACCCCGCGCTCGGCCCGCTCGCGGAGGGTCGCGTTATCGCTGGCGGCTTTGCTGCTGGCCGTTGGCGCAGGACTTCTGGGTGGGGGACGTCTGCTGGCACGGGCCGGTCCCGCCGCGCCATCTCCTTCCGCCAGCCCGACTCCATCGGCGGAAAAACTCACCGCCTCCGCCATTCAAATCGAACCGGTTGAAATCGGCGACATGAAACTGCCTCCGGAGTTCCGCGTCGCGGTTTACGAGTATCTTATCGAAGAGGTGAGCAAGTCCGGGAAGTTTCAACACGTCTACCGCAGCGGCGACGGCGCGGCGAGCGATGCGCCGGATCTCGTCACCCTGAGGATGAAGGTGAAAGCCTTTAAGCAAGGCAGCCAGAGGACGCGCCAAGTGACCACCGTGGCCGGGGCGACTTCCGTCGATTTGGGAGTGCAAGTCACCGGCCGCGACGGCAAAGTTCTGGTGGACCGCGACGTGGAAGGCAAAGTCCGCTTCTTCGGCGGGAACTTGCGCGCCACTTATGATTTTTCCAAGAAGGTCGCGGAGATGCTGCGGCAGAGTTTCTAGCGGCGCGTTCGGCAATATAGTAGCGGCGCTCGGCGCCTGTCCTGCCGCCGTGGGGAACGCCGACTGGCGCGAGATGGAATCGACCCGGTCTTAGGAGGGCTTCCAGCGCAGGGGCTCGAATCTGTAGAACTACACCAAGGTGTAGTAGATTTCTTCTCCGCCCGCATGCTATTCATACTTTGGAGAGTTTAAGGATGCCTGTTGTTTCAGTAGTCGACGACGATATTTCGGTCCGTAGATCTCTGGACCGGCTGATGAGGTCCGCCGGCCTCGAGGTGAACGTGTTCGCCTCCGCGGAAGAGTTCCTGAACTCGAACCATCGTCCCAAGGCGGACTGTCTCATATTAGACATCCGCCTGCCGGGGATCAGTGGCCTCGATCTTCACCGTCACCTCCTGGCACGCAGGTATAACGTACCGGTTATTTTCATTACGGCGCATGGATCGGACGACGGTGCGAGGTCAGAAGCTGCCTCGGATTGGACCGTTGCTTACCTGATCAAACCATTAGACGGGGATGAATTGCTTAACGCCGTCGACGCGGCGTTGAGATTCAAACCGAACGCTTAACCAAGACAGCTAAACCAAGGAGGGCCCCATGAGTGACACCGGGACATTGGTTTACGTAGTCGATGACGACCCGTCCGCGCGCGAAGGAGTGGCACGCCTGATTCGCTCCGCCGGACTGAGGACGAAGACCTTTGCGTCCGGGGAGGAGTTCCTGGCGGCCGCGCGGCCTACCCTACCCAGTTGTTTGGTGCTGGATGTGAATCTCCCCGGGCTCAGCGGACTTGAAGTGCAAAAGGAGCTGATCAGATCGGGGGCGCAGATTCCCGTCATATTTCTCACCGGCCACGGCGATATCCCCATGACCGTGAGCGCGGTCAAAGCCGGTGCCGTGGACTTCTTGACGAAGCCCTTCGATGACGAAGCCCTGCTGGCGGCCATCCGGCAAACTCTCACCTTGGATCGGAAAGAAGAAACCGGCGGCGAGATGAGTCAGGTTGGCAACCCAGTGGCCATGGGGGCGGAAGAGGCCCTGGCGTACGGACGCCTCCAAGATCAGCGGCTCTATTTGGAGTCCGAGATCAGCTCGGCATGCAACTTTGAGGATATTGTCGGCAAAAGTGCCGCTCTGCGCAAGGTTCTGGACCAGGTGGCGATCGTGGCGCCCACCGGCTCAACCGTCTTGCTGCACGGTGAAACCGGGACCGGCAAGGAACTGTTCGCGCGCGCGATTCATAACCGCAGCCCGCGTCGCGAGCGCACATTCGTACGCCTGAATTGCGCGGCCATACCCTCCGGGCTGGTGGAAAGCGAACTTTTTGGCCATGAAAAAGGCGCTTTCACGGGTGCCTTGATGCAGAAACGGGGCCGGTTCGAGGTGGCGGATGGCGGCAGCCTCTTTCTGGATGAGATCGGCGATATCAGCCTCGATTTGCAGCCGAAGCTGCTGCGGGCCCTGCAGGAACACGAATTTGAACGCTTAGGAAGTACCAAAACCATCCATGTCGATGTTCGGCTGATCGCCGCCACGCACCGGGACCTGGAGGCCATGATTCGGAGCAATCAATTCCGGGAAGACCTTTTCTATCGGTTGAATGTTTTTCCGATCGAGATCCCTCCCCTGCGCGAAAGGCGGGAAGATATTCCCCTCCTCGTTCACTACTTTGTGGCGCGCCTGGCACGCCGCATGCAAAAACAGATCCGGACCATTCCCAAGCAGGCCATGGAGGCGCTGGAGAGCGCCCCCTGGCCCGGCAACGTTCGCGAGCTGGAAAACTTCATCGAGCGCTGCGTCATCGTCACGCCCGGGGAAGAGTTGAAAGTCCCGATTCCTGATATCAAGCAATCGTTACCTCGATCTGCGGCTCCAGCGTCGACATTCGAAGAAGTTGGGCGGCAGGCGATTATCGAGGCTTTGAAAGGCGCATCGGGGAAAATATCCGGTAGGAGCGGAGCCGCGGAGCGCCTCGGGCTGAAGCGACAAACACTGCAGAATAAGATTCGAAAACTGAACATCAGCAAAGCCGATTACACCGGCCAGGTCAATTAACCAACCGCAGGCGACCTGGCCGCTCTCGTGTCGCCCTCCCACTGCCCATTCAATTGCCCACCTGCTTGCATTGCCCGCTATTAGGCACGGCTGCCTATTGACGTAGCTCGACAACGCGCTTATGTCTCAGTCACTTATCAAAATGTTGGTCTGGCATGGCACCTGCACACCTCTTTTGCCGGTTTGGATTAAACGATGCTACGCGTCGAAACGCAAGATTCAGCGAACGCTTTGATTGTCAGCCTTGAAGGCCGATTCACCGGCGATGGCGCCGAGGAGGTTCGGATGCTGGTGACGTGCGGCAACACTGAAAAGGGACTTGTCGTGGACCTAACGGAGGTTACCTTCGTCGACTCTGTGGGCGAAGCGACATTGTCGTTTTTCGGCCGACTCGGAGCGAAGTTCGTTGCTGAGGACGCCTACACGTTGGATGTGTGCGAGCGGCTTCATCTCCCACTAGTTCGGAACCACAAGCGGAAATAGGCGGCACTAATGCTTAAGGCCTCCGTACTGCTAACCACGGTTGATCGAATTGGGCGCTTCGTGTCGTCCCGCGGGTTGGACATGGAAAGGCCGCCCACATGGTGATTTCGGTATGAATGCTATTGTCCAGTTTCTTATGAAGCACGGCTACTCCACCCTGTTCGCAGTGGTATTCGCGCACCAGATGGGTTTGCCGTTACCGGGACCTCTGTTTTTGCTTGCGGCCGGGGCTCTGGCAGCCACCCGGAGTTTGGGCCTCGTCCCCGCTCTCGGTCTGGCTGTCAGTGCCTGTGTAATAGCCGACTGGGCGTGGTACGAGGCGGGTCGGCGGCGGGGCGATAGGGTTTTGCATTTCATTCATCGCCTCGCGCCAGATCCTGACGCCGCCGAGCGCAGATCGCGAAAGAACTTTGCCCGGTATGGGCCCCAGCTTCTCCTGGTGGCCAAGTTCGTCCCGGGACTGGACGCGGTACTGCCTCCCATGGCCGGGGCATCCGGCACCAGCCGGCTCCGTTTCCTGGGCCTTGATACGTTGGGCGCGGCCCTTTATTCCGCCGCCTACGCCGGACTTGGCTATGTCCTCAGCCACGACCTGGACCGGGCGGCTGCGTACGCTGCCAGAGTGGGAACCTTTATGGCAGTTCTCGCGCTTGCCGGATTCTCTATTTACATGGCCCCCAAGGCGGTCCGGATGCTTCGATTCCTGCTCGAGCTTCGACTTGCACGGATCACGCCGGAAGAGCTCAAGCAAAAGCTCGACACTGGGGACCAGGTCTTCATTGTTGATCTGCGGGGTGGTGGCCAGCATCGGCGGAACCGTCAGGGCATTCCCGGCGCCATTCGCATCGATCCTCAGAGGCTTGAACAGTACAGAGCGTACGACAGAAAGACGCCGGCACCTCTACCTCGTGATCGGGAGGTGGTCCTTTACTGCGCTCGCCCACATGAGTTTACGAGCGCCCGCGTGGCTCTGGCCATGCAACGGCAGGGGTTCCGCTGCGTTCGTCCGCTCGCGGGGGGGCTGCGGGCATGGCAGGAAAAGGGCTTCCCTATAGCCCAGGATTTACCGCTTTGGATGCCAAGATTGGCCTAAAAGCGGCAGGAACGGACAATCCGCCCTTTTCTTCGGCAGATCAGCACCTGCGTGCCGCTGGAGGCATTATCTCTGACCCGATGTTTTATCCCCAATTAATGATTGCAGGTTGCGCGGTAATCTTGCGGGGGACTGGCATTGCCAATAGCCCACGGCTAAGTCGCGATCGCGAGGTGATCCTTTACTGCACGAGCCCGCGCGATTTCACGAGCGCCTGGGTGGCTCTGGCGTTACACCAGCGAGGCTTTCAGCGCGTTCGACCGCTCGCCGGGGGTCTTCGGGCTTGGCGCGAACGGGGCTTCCCATCGGTATTGGGGGTAACGTCGGCCCCAAAAGCATTCGATTTGGCTCTGATATCCGACGTCCACGGCATCAAAGATTTCCTCGATCCGGAATCTTCCTCTGATGATGTACTGGTCTCCATGGCGTTACAGAAGGCAGCGGAGACACTCCTACCTCATACCTACGATTTCGCAAGCGAGTGCCACATGCTGGGCACTGCCTGCATGTGGGCGGTCGATGCGGGCAGAATGAATTTTGCCGTTCGACCCCGAGCCTCAGATTTCAATGACATGCAAGACGCGCGAGTTGGCATGTGATCTGCATTAATCATCATCGTGGGCGACATGAGTTGCTTGACTTCAAGAACGACGACCCTGCGGCTGGCTGTTTCGAAGCGCTTTCGTTGTGCCGTGGGCGCTGTCGCGGCCTTGACCGTAAAAAGCTCAACGTTAAATAAGGTTGGTGAATAGGAACAATGAACACAATCCCGGTAGTTAAACATTCGAGTGAGTGTGGCGGCGGAGCAGCAGCGATTGCGAAGGCGCTGGCGGCTTGCCTTGGCCATAATCCTGGGTCAGCATTGGTGGCAAGTATTCTTTTGATAGTTTCCAGCTTGACGCTCGCTGGATGCGCGAGTAGCCACGCAGCCTTCAAGCTGCCGGACACCGAGGTAACCGTTGCGGCTCCTGTTCAGCAAGACGTGGCCGTGCACAGCGAATGGGTGGCATCCCTGGATGGTTATGTGAACGCCGAGATTCGACCCCAGGTTTCAGGGTACATCGTCAGCCAAGACTACCAAGAAGGTGCGGTTGTCCGCAAAGGCCAGATCCTGTTCGAAATCGATCCGAGGCCGTTCCAAGCGGCCCTCGACGGCGCCAAGGGGCAGCTTGCCAGCGCCAAGGGGCAACTTGCCCAGGCCGAAGCGCTACTGGGCAAGAGCACGATCGATGTTGAACGTGATACGCCTTTAGTAGAACAAAGGGCCGTTCCCAAGGAGAAGTTGGATAACGAAATCCAGGCCAAACTCGCTGCCGAGGCCGCAGTTGCGTCAGCTCAGGCCGCGATCGAATCGGCCGAGGCCGCCGTGGAACGGGCACAACTCGATCTCGGGTGGACCAAAGTGACCTCGTTGGTGGATGGGGTTGCGGGAATTACCGAAGTGCAGATGGGAAACCTGGTGGGCCCTATCGTGCGCCTCACTTCCGTTTCGCAAGTCGATCCTATCAAGGTGTACTTCCCGGTCAGCGAACAGGAGTATCTGCGGGCGAAACACCTTAGCTCCAGCGGGCAAGCAATGAACTTATTCGACAGCTCCCCGGAGCTGATCCTGGCGGATGGCACGGTGTATCCGCATAAGGGCAGGGTTCTGATGACGGACCGGCAAGTCGACACTAACACCGGCACCATTCGCCTGGTGGCGGCATTCCCGAATCCCGGCAATATCTTGCGCCCGGGCCAGTACGGGCGTGTGCGGATCCAGACCAGCATGAAGAAAAACGCGCTGCTGGTTCCGCAGAGCGCGGTTCAAGAACTTCAGGGAGGCTACCAGGTCGCACTGGTGAGTGCCGAAAGAAGCTCTCCGTGCTTGTTCACCCCAGTGAGCGCCAACATCGTGACCCGGGCGGAGCCTGGGGAGAAAGTGGAGAGGATGGGGTTCCTGCCCTCCCCGTGCCCGAAACGGGTTGACAGGGCCGGAGCTGAAGCTGCTGATCAACGGGGCGCTCCCGACCCCAAGGTGAGCATTCGCTCCATCAAGGTGGGGGAGAAGGTAGGAACGATGTGGGTGATTGACGACGGCCTGACGCCGGGTGATCAAGTCATCGTAGAAGGTGTCGACAAGGTAAAAGATGGAACTTCCGTCGTTCCCAAGCCTGCGAAAATTCAGGGGGAGGGAAACTGAGCCATGTCCAAATTCTTCATCAACCGTCCGATCGTCGCCATCGTCATCTCGATTCTGATGGTGATCGTTGGTGCGATTACGATTACCAACCTTCCCGTCGCGCAGCTTCCAGATATCGCCCCCCCCGAAATACGCGTGTTCGCCCTCTATCCGGGCGCCGATGCCGAGACTATGGAGAAAGCCGTCGCCACGCCCATCGAGCAGCAGATCAACGGCGTGGACAACATGGACTACATGTACTCGCTGAACTCGACAAACAACTCGAGTACATCTCTCTATGTCAATTTCGATCTCAAAACCGAACCCAACATGGACCTCATCCTCACCCAATCGCGCGAGGCATTGGCGATTGGTCAGCTTCCTCTCGAGGTCAACCAGATCGGTATCGACCTGAAGAAATCCTTGACCTCGCCGATGATGCTGATCGCTTTGTATTCACCCAAGGGCGCTTACGATGCGAAGTTTCTGTCGAACTACGCCAATATCAATGTAAAGGATCCGATCGCGCGCTCTTACGGCGTAGGCCTGACCCAGGTTTACGGCATCGGGGACTATGCGATGCGCATCTGGGTAAAACCCGATCGACTGGCAAAGTTGGGGGTCACGGTCAGCGAGATCGTCAATGCCGTGCAATCGCAGAATACGGTGAATCCGGCCGGTCAGGTTGGCGCCGAACCGAGCGTAGCAGGCCAGCAGTTTACCTATGCCATACGTGCCCAAGGCCGGCTGAAGACGCCGGAAGAATTCGGCGACATCATTGTCCGCGAAGGCGCTGACGGTGGTGTGGTGCGCGTGAGGGACGTTGCCACCGTCGACTTGGGGTCGCAAGACTATAACTGGATCGCCCGACTCAACGGGCAGCCCGCCGCGGTCATCGGTATCTATCAATTGCCCGGTTCCAATGCCGTGGAGGCCGCAAAAGGCGTACGGAAGCTCATGGCAAAAATGAGCCAAAGCTTCCCGGCAGGCATGGATTACAAGGTCACGCTGGATACGACGGATGCCGTAAGGGCCGGCATGCAGGAAATCGTCATGACTCTGGCGATCGCCTTCGTGCTGGTGATCCTTGTTGTGTACCTCTTCCTGCAAGACGTGCGTGCCACTATGATTCCCATGGTAGCCGTGCCTGTCTCGCTGGTGGCCACGTTCGCGGTGTTTCCGTTTTTCGGTTTCTCTGTCAACACCCTTTCGCTGTTCGGCCTGGTGCTGGCGATTGGTCTGGTGGTGGACGATGCCATCGTCGTGGTGGAAGGTATACAACGGCACATTGAAGAGGGTCTGGCTCCAAAGGATGCGGCTCGCAAGGCGATGGATGAGCTGACCGGTCCTGTAGTTGGCATCGCACTGGTCCTTTCGGCGGTGTTCGTGCCGACGGGGTTTATCCCCGGTATTACCGGCCGGCTTTATCAGCAATTTGCGATAACCATCGCCATCTCCGTGATCATTTCAGCGTTCAACGCCTTGACGCTAAGCCCAGCGCTGGGAGGATTGCTGCTCCGGCCCAAGAAAGAGACTCATGGGCCGCTGGCCAGATTCTTCGGCTGGTTCAATCGCACGTTCGAGCGCGGCACGAGTTTCTACCTGCGGACTTCGGGTGCGCTGATCCGCAAGACTGTCTTGGCCGTTGTAGCACTCGCGGGTTTTGCTGTTGCCGGTATGTTTTTTGGGAAGATGCTGCCCTCCAGCTTCCTCCCCGACGAGGACCAGGGCTACATGTACATCCAAATGCAACTGCCCGAAGCCTCTTCGATTCAGAGCACGGCGGAAGCAGCCCGAGCCGTGGAAGACATCCTGAAAGCGACGCCCGGGGTCAAGTACTGCACCACCTCGGTCGGATTCAGTCTGCTCAGCCTGACGCGCACCAGCTACAACGCTTTCTTTTGGGTGACTCTGGAGCCCTGGGAAACCCGCAAAAAAATCGAGGAGCAGTATCAGGTCATCAAGGCGAAGTTGAACCTGAAGCTCATCACCCTTCCTCAAGGAACGGTCTTCGCCTTCTCTCCACCGGCAATTGCGGGAGTCGGCACTGCGGGAGGATTCCAGTTCGTTCTGGAAGACCGCTCCGGAAAGGAATCCGAATTTCTGGTGAACAACCTGAACAAGTTCCTGGAGGCGGCTCGCAAACGGCCCGAAATCGGGATGATCACCACCACTTACATTCCCAGCACGCCACAAAAGTACGTGTACGTGGACAAGGAGAAGGTACTGAAGCAGGGAGTCAACCTCAGCGACGTCTACGCCACTCTTCAGACTTTCATGGGCGGTCAGTTCGTCAATTATTTCAACCAATTCGGCCGCGCCTGGCAGGTGTATGTGGCGGCGGAAGCGCCCTACCGCTCCAGCCTGGACAACGTAGGACAGTTCTACGTGCGCAATAACCGCGGGCAGATGGTACCGTTATCGGCGCTAACCCGATTCGAGTCGCGTTACGGCCCGGAATACAAGATGCGGTTCAACGAGTATTCATCAGCGGAGATCATCGGGAGCGCCGCGCCGGGCTACAGCTCAGACCAGGCCACGGCAGCCTTGGAAGAGGTCTTCCATCAAACGATGCCGCCTGAAATGGGTTTCGATTACATGGGCATGTCCCGGCAGGAACAGAAGTCGCGCGAGGGGCTGCCACCAGCGGCCGTCTTCGCCATCTCGCTGTTGTTCGTCTTCCTCATCCTGGCGGCACTCTATGAAAGTTGGTCACTGCCGTTTGGTGTATTGCTGAGCACGCCGGTCGCGGTGTTCGGCGCGTTCGGGTTGTTGTGGCTGCGACGTACCATACTCGGCATGATTTTCCCGGCCTTCATGGTGCAAATCGAAAACGATGTCTACTCGCAGATTGGACTCGTGATGTTGATCGGACTGGCCGCCAAGAACGCCATCCTGATCGTCGAATTCGCGAAGAGCGAATATGAAAAAGGCAAGCCACTGGTGGATGCCGCACTGGAAGGAGCCAAGCTGAGGTTGCGTCCGATCCTGATGACTTCTTTCGCGTTCATTCTGGGTTGCGTGCCCTTGTTCATCGCTACCGGCGCAGGTTCCGTCGGCCGCCAAATCATGGGTACGACCGTGATTGGCGGAATGCTGGCGGCGACGGGGATCGCTATCTTCATCATCCCGGCGCTCTACGTGCTAGTGGAACGTGTGGCGAGCATGGGGAAGCACCCGGCGCCTGCACCCGCCGACGAACCGGTAACGGATCTAGTGGAGGCCAACTAACGTGAAAAAAGCAACTGCTCTCTTCGTCCTGATGATCTTTACGTGCGGGTGCACGGTCGGTCCCAATTACCATCGACCGAAGGTTGACGTTCCGAGCGCGTACCGCGGAGCCCCGCCGCCGGAAGCGGCGCAACCTCCGCAGAGCATGTCGCAGCAAGAGTCGCATCCTGCGGAACAATCGTTTGGAGACCAGAAATGGTGGGAGGTGTTTCAAGATCCGCAACTCCAGGATTTGATCCGCACCGCCCTCCAGCAGAACTATGATGTTCGCATTGCGGCGACGAGGATCCTGGAAGCGCAAGCGCAGTTAGGCATCACGCGGGCGGACCAGTTGCCGACCATTAACGCGGGCGCGGCTGGAGTGGGCGACCGGTTCGCGCGACAAAAGCCCCTACCCGAGTACGAAACAAGCGCCTACTCGGTGGGCGCCTCTTTGGCATGGGAACTCGATTTCTGGGGCAAGTACCGCCGCGCCACCGAAGCAGCCCGCGCGAACCTGCTGGCAACAGAGTGGGGACGCCGAGCAGTGACAAATACCCTTGTAAGTAATGTTGCCGCTGCGTATTTCCAACTTCGCGCGTATGACCTTCAGCTTGAAATCTCCCGGCAGACTCTAGCTTCGCGCCAGGAGTCACTGAAGCTCACTCAGACTCTGGCAAACGGCGGAGCCGGCACCGAGCTCGACGTGCGGCAGGCAGAACAGTTGGTCGCCGTGGCTGCCGAAACGATCCCTGACCTGGAGCGGAGTATCCAGCAACAGGAAAACTTGATCAGCACGCTTCTGGGAAATAATCCCGGTCCGATTGCGCGTGGAAGGAAGCTGACTGAGCAGCCGCATTTGCCGGAGGTGCCGCCGGGAATACCCTCCCGCCTGCTGGAGCGGCGGCCCGATATCCATGCGGCGGAAGCGCAGTTGATGGCGGCCAACGCGCAAATAGGAGTAGCTAGAGCAGCCTACTTTCCGCAAATCACGTTGACCGCGACCAGCGGCTTCCAGAGTTCGGCACTTACGAACCTGTTCACTGGCCCGGCGGGGTTTTGGAATATGGGTGGATCGCTCGCACAGCCCATCTTTGCCGGTGGCAGGATTCGCTCGGGCGTGCGATTGGCCGAGGCGCGCCAACAGGAATTGGTGCTGACCTATCAGCAGACGATCCAGCGGGCGTTTCGCGGCGTTTCGGACGCGCTGATTGCCTATCAAAAAAGTCGTGAGTTCCGGGAGCACCAGGAGGAGTTGGTCCTTGCCGCTCAAGATGCGGCGCGACTTTCCGAGGTCCGATATCGAGGTGGGGCTGCCGGCTACTTGGAAGTGCTGACCAATGAAACCAATTCCTTCAATGCCGAACTGGGCTTGGCTCAAGCTCAATTGAATGAACTATTGAGCCTGGATGAAATCTACAGAAATCTTGGCGGAGGCTGGGAACAGTAACTGTCACAGAGGTAAGCCCCTGGTTCGACCAGTGAGACTCGAAAAGGTTTGACCGTTGAAGAGAGCAACATGCCTAACGTGAACATCGAGACCGTTGAAGAAAGTACCATGCCTAAAGTGAACATCGAGACTCCGGATTGGCTTTGCCAGATGCAGAGCATCCTCGAAGAGCTCAGCGAGGGAGTAGTCATCGTTGATGATGAGCTTCGTGTGGTCTTCGCCAACGAAGCCCTGATCCGAATGGGACAGTACGAGCGTGGGGAGATACAAGGCCGTATGCTCGATGCGATTTTCCCGCGGGAAGATCTCCCCTACATCAAACGGCTGTACGAATCGGGCCAGCGGTACGGACAGTATCGCAGTGACTTCTACATTCCCCGGAAAGACGGCGAGAAAGTCCCCGCAATCTTCAACGGGCGGGTCATTCAGGGTCCTGACGCACTGCAGTACCGTTTACTTACCGTAACCGATATCAGCGCGCAGAAACGGGTCGAGGAGCAGCTTCGCGAATCCAACTCGCTGCTGGAGAAGCGCCAACGCGAAATTGAAGACGAGCTTGCGCTCGCGGCGCGCGTGCAGCAGAGCCTGGAGCCGAAGTCTCTGGTCTGGGGCAGGCTGCGCGTGGAAGCGTACTATCATCCCGTGTGCACGATTGGGGGCGATTTCGGCCTGGTCAGCCCGCTCGATGAACAGCACCTGAATCTGGTGGTGTGCGATGTCTCGGGGCACGGCATTGGCTCGGCGCTGGTCGCCAATCGGATCTACACGGAAACCGTCGCCAAGCTTCGCAGTGCCGCCCCGCTTCCCGACATACTCCGGCAGTTGAACCACTTCGTGATGCAGAATATTGATACCTCTGTTTTCTTCTTCACCGTGGCGGCGGCGAGGATCGACAGCGACGCTCGCCACCTCGCTTTCGCCGGCGCCGGGCATCCTCCGGCCATGATCGTCATGCCGGGCCGGGAGCCGCGGCTGCTCGAATCGCGCAGCACGGTGCTCGGCGCGCTGCCCGATGCGGTGGGGCAGGAAACGGCGCTCGAGGTGAACCTCGAGCCGGAAGAGCGCATCGTCCTTTATACCGACGGCCTCACCGATGTCTTCAATGCGCGCCGTGAAATGCTCGGTGTGGAGGGCGTGCGGGAAATCGTCCGCGACAGTTCGCTGCTTCCCTTTAGCGAAATGAAGCAGGGCATTCTCAGCCGTGTCGCCGCATGGCGCCAAGGGCCTCCTGCCGACGACGTGTCCCTAGTTATCGTGGAAGTTCGCTAGCTCGAAATTCCGCATTGGAAATGGCCGTATTAGTGTTCGTCTGAAGGGATGAAAAGGAGTCTGCCATGAGCACGAAGACAGCGAAGACCCAGGTTTTGCCGGATGCCGCCGCACTCTTTGAGAAGCAATACGGATGCGGTCCCGTACATTTCGCCGGAACGAGCGAAGCCCTGTATGAACGGCACCTGCTGTTCGACAGTGGCGTCGATCTGGAGGCGGCGACGGCGCGCGACCGGTTCGAGGCGCTGGCCCGGTCCGTGCGCGACATTCTGTCTCAGCGATGGCTCTTAACGGAGAAGACCTACGCACAACAAAATCCCAAGCGGCTCTACTATCTCTCCATGGAGTACCTCATCGGCCGCGCCCTCGAAAACAATGTTACGAATCTCCTGCTCGCCCCGCTGGCGAAGCAGGTCATTGAGGACAAGAAACTCAACCTCGTGGAAATATTGGAGCAGGAGCCCGATGCGGGCTTGGGCAACGGCGGGCTGGGGCGTTTGGCGGCCTGCTTCATTGAGTCTGCCGCGACGATGCAACTCCCCGCCATGGGTTACGGACTGCTTTATGAGTACGGCATCTTCCGGCAATCGATCCGCAACGGCTGGCAACAGGAAATGCCGGACAACTGGCTCCGTTCTCCCGACCCGTGGCAGTTCGCTCGTCCCAACGAGAAGGTGGAAGTCCGCATAAGTTGCTCGTTCGAACTTAGAGGAGGCAAGCTGCGCCCCGTACCGGGGCGTGCATCGACTTTCACGGCTATCCCCTTTGACCGTCCGGTAATTGGGTACGGCGGTTCCACCATCAACACGCTCCGCCTCTGGGCCGCCGCCCCGCCGGAAAAGTTCAACTTTGAAGAGTTCTCCCACGGCGATTTTGTCGAGGCGTTTACGCAGACGCTCTCGGCGGAAGCCCTAACCAGCGTCCTTTACCCCGACGATTCAACGTTCATGGGGCAGGGGCTACGCTTTGTACAGGAGTACTTTCTGGTGGCCTGCTCGCTGGCCGATGTGGTGCGCCGCTTCCAACGCGGTAACTCGGATTGGCACTCGTTCCCGGAGAAAGTGGCGATTCAGATGAACGACACGCACCCGGCACTGGCGGTCCCGGAACTAATGCGAATCCTGGTTGACCAGGTGCACCTCGGATGGGACGAAGCCTGGCAGATCACCCAGAACACGCTGGCGTATACGAATCACACCCTGTTGCCGGAAGCGCTGGAAAAATGGCCGGTGGCGTTTTTCGAAGACATGCTGCCCCGGCAGCTCGAGATCATCTATGAAATCAATCGCCGCTTTCTGGGCGATGTGCGCGGGCGGTTTCCGGGCGATGTCGGCCGTACTCAGCGCCTGAGCCTGATCGAAGAGGGGTCCGGCAAGATGGTTCGCATGGCCAATCTGGCGGTCGTAGGTTCCCACAGTACCAATGGGGTGGCTGCCATTCACTCCGATCTATTGCGCAAAACAACGCTGAAGGGCTTGGCCGAGATCTTTCCGGAGCGCTTTAACAACAAGACGAACGGCGTCACGCCTCGCCGCTGGCTGCTGCTGTGCAATCCTGAGCTGGCAGAGACAATCACGCAGGCCCTCGGCAATGCCTGGGTCACCGACCTGAGCGAACTGAGCAGGCTCAAACCGCTGGCCGAGGATGGAGGTTTTCGCGAGAGCTTCAGGAGGGCCAAGCACAAAGCCAAATTGAACTTTGTCAACTGGCTGAAGGCAACCTCCGATCAAACAGTGGACCCCGGCACCATCTTCGACTGTCAGATCAAGCGGATTCACGAGTACAAGCGGCAACTGCTCAATGCGCTGCGCATCGTGGTGCTTTACAACCGGCTGCGGGAGAATCCGGAACTGGAGATGACGCCACGGACGTTCTTTTTCGCCGGCAAGGCTGCGCCTGCATACCGGCTGGCCAAACTGATTATCAAATTCATTAACAATCTGGCCAGCGTCGTCGACGCCGACACCGCCGTACGCGGGCGGCTCAAAGTGGTATTCCTGCCCGAGTACTGCGTCTCGCTGGCGGAGCACCTGATCCCGGCCAGTGACGTCTCCAACCAGATTTCGACGGCCGGCTACGAAGCCAGCGGCACCAGTAACATGAAGTTCATGATGAACGGCGCGTTGACCATCGGCACCCGTGACGGCGCGACCATCGAGATGGCCGAGGAGGCCGGCGAAGAAAACTTCTTCCTCTTTGGGCTGACGGCGGAGCAGGTGGCCGGCAGTCGCGGGTGGTACAACCCGCGCTGGCACTACGAGCACGAGCCTGAGACCCGCAAGGCCCTGGACTTGATCTTCTCTGACTATTTCAGCCGCTATGAACCGGGCATCTTCGCCCCCCTGCGAGATATGTTGCTAACCCAGGGCGATTACTACATGCACCTTGCGGACCTGAAGTCGTACCTCAAGGCAGACGATCGGCTGCGCGCCTTGTATGCCGACCCGGAGGAGTGGGCGCGTAAGGCTATCTTGAATGTGGCGGGCTCGGGGAAGTTCTCCAGCGACCGCACCATCGCCGAATACGCTGCCGACATCTGGAAGGTGAAACCATGTCCAGTTCCGTAGGGACTTTGTCAATGCCGAGTGAAACGAAACATGAGCTTGATTGCGCCAACCCGCCCACGTTTTTTCCGCAGTACCGCGCCTCTGGCTTGCTACTGCACGTTACATCCCTGCCTTCACCTTACGGCGTTGGCGATGTGGGACCAGCCGCGTTGACCTGGGTCGATCGCCTCGTCGAATCTGGCCAGAGCTGGTGGCAAGCTTTGCCGATGGGTCCCACCGGTTATGGCAATTCGCCCTATCAGCCCTTGTCATCCTTTGCCGGAAACGGACTGCTCGTCAGCCCGGACTGGCTCATCCAGGATGAACTCCTGAAGGCGAGCGACTGTGAGTATCACTCATTCGACCCAAGCGCCGTCGATTACGATTCGGTGATTACGTTCAAACACCGGCTGCTGGAAAAGGCGTGGCGCAATTTCAGCGCCGGGGCGCGTCCTGATCTGCGTGGAGTTTACGAGCAATTCCGGCACGACCAAGCGCACTGGCTGGAGGACTACGCGCTCTTCCGGGCGTCAAAAGCCAGGTTCGACAACGCCTATTATCTGGAATGGCCAGGAGAATTGGTCCGGCGCGATCCCGCGGCTCTCGATTGTATCCGGCGCGAACTCGCGCAACACATCGACCAGGTGTGTTTCGGCGAGTTCCTCTTGTGCCGTCAAGGGGAGCGGCTTAAGGCCTACGCCCACCGCAAGGGTTTGGGCCTGATTGGTGACCTGCCCCTCTTCGTGTCTGCCGACTCAAGCGATGTCTGGGCCAATCCGGAACTGTTCCTGCTGGACGAGGCGAGGCGGCCGCGCTTCCTCGCCGGAGTGCCTCCCGATTACTTCAGCCCCCAGGGGCAGTTCTGGGGCAATCCCGTTTACAACTGGGAGGCGCTTCGCCAGTCCCGATATCGATGGTGGATCGATCGACTGCGGTCGCTCCTGGCCCACGTCGACGTCATTCGCTTGGATCATTTCCGTGGTTTCGCGGCAGCCTGGCACGTGCCTGCCGGGGCAATGACTGCCCAGTCTGGCGAGTGGGTGCCCGGTCCGGGAGCCGACTTCTTTCAGGCGGTGCAGAGCGAGTTAGGCGCCCTACCGTTCATCGCCGAGGACTTAGGGTTGATCACACCCGATGTGTACGCACTGCGTGACCAATTCCACCTGCCCGGGATGCGCGTCCTCCAGTTCGCGTTCGACGGTCATCCCGATAATCCTCACCTCCCGGGGAACTACACGACCAACTGCGTGGTGTATACAGGCACCCATGACAATCCCACCACTCGCGGCTGGTTCGAGGATTTGCCGGATGAACAACGACAGAATCTGTGGAGGTACCTGAGGCGCCAGCACGCCACCCGCAGCGAGGCTGCGCCGGCGTTGATGGAACTTGCCTGGTCTTCTGCCGCGGTGCTCGCCATGGCTCCCCTCCAGGATCTGCTGAATCTGGGAAAAGAAGCGCGCATGAACGTGCCCGGCCGTGCCGACGGGAATTGGCGCTGGCGCTGCACACCAGAAATGCTCTCCCATCCGGCCTTCCAGTGGCTGAGGGAGTTGACGGAAGACTCGGGCAGGGTACGCACACTGCCCCAGACACTCGCCACGAGTCGTGCGGGAGACCGCATCATGCCTATGAAAGGGTCGGAACAGGTCGTGGTGGAAAAGCCGGTCGTCGCCCCGGCGACCGGCCGGAGTTTTCCCCTAGGGGCGACGCTGGTACCCGGCGGCGCCAACTTCTCAATCTTCTCCCGGAGCGCGGCCAGCATCGAACTGCTGTTTTTCGATCAGGTGGACGACGCTCGTCCTTCGCGCGTCATCCCCATTGATCCGTTGGCCAACCGTACCTACCATTATTGGCATGTTTTCGTGCCCGGCGTGCAAGCGGGTCAGATCTACGGATTCCGGGCCTACGGGCCGTTCGAGCCCGCTCGGGGTCTCCGGTTCGACCCCTCGAAGCTCCTGCTCGACCCCTACGGTCGCGCCATCGTCGTCCCGAAAAACTACAGCCGTGATACAGCCCGTCTGGAAGGCGACAACACCGCCACGGCCATGAAGAGCGTGGTGACGGATCCGCAGGCGTATGACTGGGAAGGTGACCTGCCCCTGAAGCGGCCTTGGTCGCGCACCATCATTTACGAGATGCATGTGCGCGGTTTCACCGCACATCCCAGCTCCGGTTTGGCGGAATCGCAACGTGGCACCTATGCGGGACTGGTCGAGAAGATCCCTTACCTTCAGCAGTTAGGCATCACGGCGGTGGAGTTGCTTCCCGTGTTTCAGTTTGACTCGCAGGATGCACATCGAGGCCGAACGAACTACTGGGGCTACGCGCCGGTTTCGTTCTTTGCTCCGCACCAGGCCTATAGCTCGCGCCAGGACCCGCTGGGCGCGATCGAGGAATTTCGGGATATGGTGAAAGCGCTGCACCGGGGCGGCATCGAGGTCATTCTCGATGTGGTCTTCAATCACACGGCGGAAGCTGGACACGATGGCCCGACACTGTGCTTCCGTGGCTTGGACAATCCCACTTACTACCTCCTGTGTGAAGACCGCTCACGCTACGCGAACTTCACCGGCACCGGAAACACGCTGAATGCGAATCATCCCGTTATACGGCGCATGATTGTGGACAGCCTGCGGTACTGGGTGAACGAAATGCACGTGGATGGCTTCCGGTTCGACCTTGCGTCCATCCTGGCGCGCGATTCGTCCGGCGCCGTCATGTCGAATCCTCCGGTACTTTGGGACATCGACTCCGACCCGGCGCTGGCAGGTATCAAGATGATTGCGGAGGCCTGGGATGCGGCAGGACTGTATCAGGTCGGCAACTTCCCGGGAGACGCTTGGAAGGAGTGGAATGACCGATTTCGCGACGACGTGCGCGATTTCTTCCGGGGCGCGAATGATTCGGTGCGGAGCATGGCCGACCGTCTGCTGGGCAGCCCAAGCATTTATGGTCGGAGGGAGCGCGAAGCCGAGGAGAGTATCAATTTCGTCGCCTGCCACGATGGCTTTACCCTCAACGACGTCGTCTCCTATGATCGCAAGTATAACGAAGAAAATGGCGAAAACAACCACGACGGGCATGAGGACAACCGAAGCTGGAACTGCGGTTTCGAAGGTCCGACGGACGATCCCGTGATTGAGAGGCTGCGCAACCGCCAAGTAAAGAACTTTTTCGCCGCCACCATGCTTGCGGTGGGCGTGCCCATGTTTGTTATGGGCGATGAGGTGCGGCGCAGCCAGCGCGGTAACAATAATGCTTACTGCCAGGACAATGATACGAGTTGGTTCGATTGGAAGCTCCTATCCCAACACGCCGACGTCCTCCGGTTCGTGAAGTCGCTGATCGAGCGCCGTGTGCTGCGAGACGTGGAACATGAGCGCCGGCGCGTGAGTCTGAGCCAGGTCCTCCGCGAGGCAAAATACGCCTGGCACGGTGTGAAACTCAATCAGCCGGACTGGTCACCGGCCTCGCACAGCCTCGCAATCAGCGGAGAACTGAAGAGCGAAGGGGTCATGGTACACATCATCTTCAATGCGTATTGGGAGGCTCTCGAGTTTGAACTTCCGAGATTGAAGGACGGTACGCAGCACTGGGGGCGGTGGATCGATACGGCACTGGATCCGCCGCATGAGATTTGCGAATGGAATGAGGAGAAACCAGTCCTGGGGGCAACCTATCGCGCTGGCGCGCGGTCGGTGGTGGTGCTCATCGCAGGTGAGGGGGTAAATGGCGGACATTTCTGCTGAAGTCCAAGCGGCGCGCTCTGTTGTTTTTTGCCGCTGCGCTGGCGCACTTCAGAAGGCTCATCACCGACACGCGTTGGCGCTGCACCCCGCGCCGCAGCTACGTGCCGCCGAATTACGGCGACAGAGGGTGCTGTGTGTCCGCTGTCATTTCCGACGAACTAACCCTTCGTTTCGAGCACAAGGAGGAACAATCACCCCTGCGGTCCTTGCCCAGCATCTGTTCTCCGGCGAATACTGCCAACTGGATTGGCATCGTGGACCTGCCCGACGGCCAATATCGGATGGAGCATGGCCTGGTGGTCACGGAGGACACAAGTCAGGCTCCGCCTCAAGAACCGGCAGTGGCTCTCGTGGCCGTAAATGACTTCGAGCAACGGCTGAAGGATGAGAAGCTCCGGCAGCAAGACCGCCAAAGGACTGAGGCCGAGCTCAAGGCCTTCCGGGCGCAAGTATGCAATGGCGTGACCATCAAGCCTGTTACCTATCGCAATCCTCAGAGCCAGGCGGACGAGCCCGCCGCGGAAGTGTTCCTGGAAGGGACCTCCGAGCCCCTTGGCTGGATATCCCACGAGCATCTCCCTGATGTTACTGGTGAACTCACAGGGGTGCTGGTCTCAGGCGGTCAGCGCACGCTCAGTGTCCCCTGCCCGATTGGAGTGGACAAGCAGGGCGTTCGCCCTGCCCGACCTCTGGGTGTAATGAATGTCCCGATGGAAATAGAGGATGACCCTACCCCTGATGTGGATTATTTCCCAACACGGCCCAAACAAGGACTGTGCCTGGAGGTTGTAAATGGTTGGTACGCTAAGATCAACCAGGGGAAAGCTACACCGGGCGAAATCAAATGGTGGAAGTCCAGGGCTGGTAGCCGAGCGACGGTAGGACCAACCACTTTTGTGAGGGAGGGTGTACGTGAACCCGCCGTGGCTGTGTATATGGAAGGCCATGGAGACCAGTTTGGCTGGATAGCGAGAGCACACGTACCAGCCGTTAAACAGGTCATGCACGGTTATCTTGCCAGCAAGGGGCAATACACTTTGGAATCTGTCTGTGACCAACCTAAGTAAGGCAGCCACAGTTAGCAACAACCATTACCACAACATGTGCTCGCGGCAGAGACCGCGAGCCAGGAGGAAATATGCAGAACATCATTAGCTTGGTGAACGAACAACTCTGCTGGGAGGAAGAAAGCTTTCACCACCATGATTGCCATGACCCACCACAGGCCGCTCGCGTGGGATTTAGCAATGACAAATCCCCACCACGAAGATTGGCTGGGGTGGCAAGGTCAGACCCCTGGAGAATAACACCTGCCCAGGTGTATTTCCACGAGGACGCAACTCGTAGGCGAAGATCGCTCTGGGTTGTGGGCTCTGACCGCTGGAACAATATCGGTGGCGGGGATTACTTGCCGAGCGCATCGACGGCCGCGATCCAGCGGTTCCCACCAATCTGGTGAGCGTCAACATGATGCATG